>Ga0182740_1000011_pt1 | contig 530193 bp, 464 predicted proteins | sample eDN5th37CKraftBY_FD_128872 | JGI IMG/M metagenome (GOLD analysis project Ga0182740, IMG submission 128872) | Enriched backyard soil microbial communities from Emeryville, California, USA - eDNA 5th pass 37_C Kraft BY (version 2) (version 2) | ecosystem: Environmental > Terrestrial > Soil >... | reverse complement strand
GAAGTGTGCGATCCGTGCGCAAGCGCATCGGTGCCCTGCTCGATCAGTTCACCCCCAACGAATGCGCGAACTATCTCGTCAACGCTGGATACGCGGCAACCTAAAATGATCCTGCTCTAGCGCGCCACGCCCATAAGGCAAGGCGCGAAAGCCCGAGGCGTGGCATGCGCCCTTGACCTAGGCGTCAGGCAGGAGCCGGCCGATGATGACCAAGGGAAGCCGTGCGATACGGCGACGGGCACCATTTCGGCAGGCAGGCTCGGAGCCCGCCCGGTCTCATAAACCTGGGAGACAGCGTTCGACTCGCTGGCCTGCAACCAGGTCGCTCGTCGCGGGCGGGAATGGCATAGTGTCGCCGCATTCCCCCGCAACGGTCTTCAAATAGCGGAGCGACGCGAATGTTTATGCAAAAGCGGTAGTAATCAGCTCATGTTCAAATGGCGCTTGATGTTTGCCGGTTTCGCGGCCGCGGTCATGCTTATGCCGGCTATCGCTATGCAGTTCACTGATGAAGTTGCCTGGGGGCCGGAAGACTTCGGCGCTGCGGCTGCGCTGCTCGGCGCCACGTGGTTGGCGGTAGAGTGTGTCTCGCGCTTCGTGAGTGGAGCGGCAGCCAAGCTGATCGCGATTTCGATGATCGCTGCTGGCGTCGTCGTTACCTGGGCGCATCTCGCAGTTGGCTTATTCTAGGCGGCAAGGCAGAAAGAGGATCGACCCTAAGCGGACCATGTAGCGTCTGGTCCGGCCTTGTACGGGTGTGGTCGACGGGGTGCACGCGCTTTCCGAGCCTCGCACCAGATCAGGACAGAGCCGGAGGCAATCGCTGCATATGCCCGAGGATCAAAAACGAGGGATGAGCCTCTGTCCTGTCACTCATAATCCTGAGCGAAAGATCGCGGGGCGGGATGGGCGCTACGGCTCATCCCGCTCGCGAGTGCTTCGGTAGGATCAGGGCGGCGGTCGGGGGCGTCGCCTAGGAGAGATTTCCCCAGTCGGCGTCCCACTCCGCGTCCTCATAGAGGTGAACGACGATCTCGCTAATGGAAGGATTCGATGCGGCTATTGCCTTAGCGTTTTGCAGGGCTTCAGGAGCCGGGAAGGTCTCTCCATAGGCTGAGGACACGATGTATGAAGCTTCTCTGACGACCTCATCATCGCGCTCGGCCAACGGGAGAATGAGGGCCTCCGACCGCCCATCATCGGTCTTCGTACTCGGCGCGGCCGATAGGGGGTGTATGTGCCTAGCGCGTACTGGACCTCGTAGGAAGGACAGTCGGGTATTCGGCGACCGCTTGCCTTGTGGCTGTGTTGTAAAAATCGAAAGCTTGCGGCTTTAGAAGCAGTTCGGGCAGACCAAATGGGCTGGTTCGCCGCCTGCATCCTCGGCCTTTAGTTCGTAGGCGAGGTGCCTTCGCCAAAGTCAGTCAGGCGGTACCGCTTGGCGGTGGCTTCCCAGTCTTCGAACCGCGCGATGGTAGCCTGGAGCGCCGCATCTGCTCCTTGGCGTTGGTGGCCGCTTCTTGTGCAGACAGGATCTTCTCCTGGAGATCGATTACGGCTGCATTGAGTTGACCCGATCATCAATATTCTTCAGCCCCTTCGCAATTCGAAGGCCGCGGTAAGCGCCGTGTAGCCTGCTCCGATATCCATTCTCGGTTCCCCCCATGCCCGTTATGTCGATCCCCGAGATCAAACATTCGCCCAGGCTCTCGCCTGGGTAGAGCGCCACCACAGCAGCGCCGCATGTGTCATTTGGCTATCGCCAAGACAACGGCAATTGCCAGCAGTAGTGGACCCATCCACTTGAAATGCCCGGCGACCACCGTAACCCAAGGCGGCTGGGTGGCAGCGTTCCCTGGCAGGGGTAGATATCCGAATCCGACTGCAGTGATCCAAATGCCCGCGCAAAACATAATGATCTGATCAATATAGTCTGCGATCACAGCTTGCCTTTCCCAAATCTGACGGCTCGGTTGAAAATAATCAAAGCTAATCAAACGTGGCACGCGGCGGCAAGAGAATAGGTGCAGGGCGGCCAAAGGGTGCAACCACACGGCGGTCCCGAGAAATTGCTGACTAAGCGACCGCCGAAGGACTGACGCCGCTGGAGATCATGCTTGAGGCGATGGGGCGACACGTTAAAGCGGACAAATGGGACGAGGCAGCATCAATCGCGAAGGACGCAGCGCCCTATATGCATCCGCGCCTCGCCTCGATGCAGCACACCGCCGCAATGGTGGCCCGATCCAGACCGTCGATATCACTCGGCTCAAGGGCATGAGCGACCAGGAGCTCGACCTTCTTGAACGTGCACTTGTCCAGACCGGAATTGTTGACGCGATCAGGCTGGAGAGGGAGAGCCGGAAAACTCAGGTTGATCGTGCGGCAGAGCGGAAGGAACTGCTCGGCTCGCATCTGGCCTTTACCCGCAAGTTTATCGTCGAAAAAGGAAGGTGAGCGAGGAATGAACAGGCGCAGCCTCGGACCACCTGTCTCCCCCCGCTCCCGCCATCTCGCGCTGCTGCTCCGGGTTGACGGTCGCGCATCCCGCGTGAAAATTGCGCCTATGCTGGATCCGGAGACTCTCAAGTTTATCGATGCGGCCCGGAGCCGCCGGCAGATTGAACTGTCAGTAAGGCTGGTTGAGCCTGCACTTGATCATCTTGGGAATCGGGGCCGCGCCGCTGAGGCAGTCCGAGCGCAAGTGTGGAGCGATGCTGAGGCAGCGGTGATACGTGCTGTCGAGAAATATGCGCAAGATGGCCTGCGCGTTGTGAGGCCGGAGCGGACGCGGCATGGCCTGATCCTCACCGCATCGGCCGTGACATGGCGGCGTTTCCTGAAAGAGCAGCGGTTGCTTGTTGGGAGTCGGGAGATCGAATTTCGACAGTACACCAAACCGTGGAGCTATGGATTGCCTGGTTTCCCGGAATGAAACGGCCGGCTTCATCTTAGTCCGAGAATTGGCGTTCGCGCGGATGTAGGTCGATTGAGGAGCGTCGGCGATCGGCCGAATGATGACGCTGCCGCCGCTCCCGCTCTTGAGGCAGCTTTCAACCCTGATGAGCCGATAGGGCGCGTCCATCTTGAGCGATCCCTCCTCCAGTAGGAGTTCCCAAATCATGCAATTCACGGACGCTGTAACCGTCGCGGGAACGCGCCGGCGCGATGATGGCATCCTTGTCACCGACGTCCGCGCGGCCCGTACCAGCTTTCGGCTTCATGCGGGCCATGGGTCAGCAAACCGGTATTCTTGTCCTGCGGGTCTACGATGAGCGAGGTGTGTTCAAGCGACGCGATTTGACGGCCACCAAGACGGGGCGCGGCGCGAACGGCAGGCGTGAAGCTGGGCAGGGCGCCCGACGGGACATATTGGGTCGGGCACGCGGTCGAAACTCAGGAAGAAGGCAACGCCGTCCGAAAGCTGATCAAGACGCGATCCTGAAGGAAATGCCCGGCGATGGCTATGAGGAGACCCCTTAATCCCTAGTCGCTGGAAGAGCTCTGCACGGCCAGGCGGTCGACGCTTTCTACCCATGATCGCGACTTAGCTGTACCGTCGCTGAGTAATCGAACGGAAAATCTCGGATAGCCACTTATTACAGGATCATAAGATGGGCCAAATGTAAGGCTGTCCGCTCGAGTCGCCCAAGAAAGGACCGGCCCAGCCATACACGCATGCGTTCTCGTCCGCTTTCCCGCTGCGACACGAAGGATGGGTCGTATCGACCGCAAAGGTCCTGACCCATTTGCCGTCTGGCAATGCCACGTCCTTCTGAGCCTGATACGGAACCGTAGCTTCCTTACTCCAGGCTCCGGTACTATAATTGAATATCCATATATCTAGTGATTTGCCCAAGCTGGACGCATTGTTTGCTGTAATCTTATTGGTTCCTTTAGGTTTTACAGCATAAGAGGTATATACGGCAACATTAGATCCCGGCTTGACTGACGTTCCAGCCGCAGGGATTTGGGAGTCGACCTTCAAATCCTTGGATGCTGCTACGGGGCCATTGTGATAGACTACCAAACCAAGATCCCAAAGTGCATTAAGGGCCTGATCAAGAGGCAATCCAACGACATCCGGGAGCGTGACGTCTGCTGGGACTGCCGCAGCTCCAGCTGAAGAAGATTTTAGGCGAAACTTTATTTTCGCCCAAGCACCATGACAATTTGGATTTATACTATGGATATAGAGAACGACTGTGTCGTCGTCTTGAGACTGAAGAAACGGAGGAAGTCGGACTATAAACGAAACTTCAGTCAATCGTGTGGGTTTGCTCGGGTCAATAGAACCGTCCGGTCTGGTGAGTACTAGGTCGTACGCCCACCATCCCAGGCGCTTCGCCTCAAGATCCCTCTGACTCGCGATATCGTTGGAGGAAATTCTTTTCGGCCAGCGCTCTGGATCCACCGGTCGGTCCGGGAAAACAACTCGATACTCCGCAGGGAACGGGACTATCGCATTTAGGTACAGAGTGCGTCGTTGAGCACCGAAAAACGAGGCAGGTACGCTCTGAACATGTTCCTTGTCGGTTCCCAGTTGCTGTCCGATGGCACTGCGTTGACCCGGGCCACTGGCGTATTCGAGCGATGCGATTTTAGAAGCATCGGTTGTGGGCCATCCCGGGAGACTCAGAGGAAATTGAGGCTCAACTCCAGCGATCGGATTAGGTATGTCTGGCAGTAAGTCCAGGTTGTTCGGGCGACTGCCATCCGGCGAAGTTGTCAGAAACTTGTTACCTGCTGACGATACTTTTGCAATGACTCGAGCCGGTGTAGCCACCGTGGTGTAAAAGCCATAGAGCTTCCTTTCGATCAAGTCCGCCGCTTCGTCGACCCGTAGGCCCCATGGCTTTCCGCCCCAAGGGTCGGAGCCGCCGACATGAGTGATTACCTGGCTTGAGTTTCGATGCACAAATTCGATGGGAACGCACATTGTTGCCTCCCTCGGATTGGGTGTGAAGAAGCCCAGTATTATACCAGTTGCTATATCTTGCTTCCACGGTTTACCCGGCAGAATGCAAGTCATTGTTAGCAGGTCTAAGTTGTGATGACGGTCCTGCTCTGTGGAAATTCGACATCCGTCGCTTTTCTTCAAGCGTATTTGCCGGAATTAAAATCAGATCGACATAGCTGTCCCATTCCCGACGATCTCCGAGACACAGGGGTCGAAACTGAGTTGCCTTCGATTAAGATCGCAATTCCTAAGTTGTCAGAGAACAATCAGAGCTGACTTTCGGCGGGCTAGTCCGGAGAGCCGTCGCCAGTTCTTTCAGGCTGACATCCGCTTCGACCTCGGAGCAACCAGATCTGCCGTGTCATCCAGGCCAGGTGAAACGATCCTCCACGGTGCAAGCGCGGACAGCTTGTCAGCGATTGTGGCACATGGACCACCTGCCTCCGGCGTGCTCGCGACCATTCCGTTACCTGACCTTTGTAGGAACGCGGCCGCGCCTTCAGGGTCAACCCCGCAAGGGGGTTTTGCAAATCTCACCGTCAGCGGGGCCGATTCCTCTTCACCGTCATGCACGACGCACCCTCCTCCCGGGATCGAGCCGCGACTCCGTCGATGCCGCGCGGTCTCGTTGCTGAACGTCGAAGTGGTCGAGATATCCCCGCCGGCGCTTCGCCTCTTCGATCGCGGCGAATGCGGCATGCGCCTCGTCGAGTCGTTGGTAGAGGTCGACTCTCACACGGCCGCGTCTGCCGATCCGGCCCCACTCTCGAACCAGCGCCACATCGCCGAACAGGCTCGATTCTGTCGAAAGGTGATAAAACCGCGCCATGTTCCTTGCTGGATCGAGACGGCGCAGGATGCAGAGTGTCTGGACCGGATGTGCATGCCGCAGCATCGCAGCGGATTTCAGCCGGGTCCAACGAGTTCGATGAATCGTTTCGGCCCAACCGATTCATGACGTTGATGGGTGGACCGAGAGTCGGCCTTCCTGCAGATGCTACGCGGGAAATAGATTGCCAACTCGCCGTTGCCTCACGCCGTGCGCGATCTCGGGGGCGACGGCTCATCCTCGGAAGTGAGTTCCTCGATGAGACGTAACAGCGACCGGGTGGTCGATGCGGGCATAGCCAGCACGCGCATGATGAGTTGCATCTTGTCGTCGGCTTCCTCGGCCGACTGGCCGAAAAGATGCGGAGCGGCCGCGTGGATAACCTCGATGGGCGAGAAACCCAGCACCTCTGCGAGATGAATCAACCGCGTGCCCAGAAGCTTGTACTGGCCGCGCTCGTACTGTGCCAGATTCTGCTCGTGCAGACCAATCATCATGGCAACCTGCGCACGATTGAGATTATGACTATCGCGCTTCTCGCGGATCAGCCGTCCAAAGCGCTCTTCCATTTCCGGAAAGGGCGTCGTGCCGTCGAGGCCCGGCTTTCGGTAGACGGTCTTGCCACTATCATCATCTGCAGTTTCGACGAGCCCGTTCCGCTCGATATAGGCGCGCACATCCTTGATGGCCATGACTGCGGCGAACCTGCTTCTTTGGTGGCCGAGAAAAGCGGCCATTAGACTCGGAAGAATTGCCCAAGGTCCAGAACTCCGATGAATCAGAGTCCTTTACGCTCATCCATAGCAGGCATGCGCTCGCGGACGCAAACCGGGTCCGCGTCCTCATCTCAACGTCCAGGTCATAGGCCATGCTCGTCCAGAAATCTTCGGATCGCCTTCTCCGTAATGGCCTGCATGGTGGTGTCGCGATTGAATGCTGCAAGCTTCAGCCGACGCTTTGTGTCCCTATCGAGATTGACGTTGACGAAAAAGCTGGCGCCCTTCAGGCGCGCTCGCTTGACCTGTCGCAGCGCCTTGCGTGCCCCTGACCGTGTTCATCAGACACGCTCAGGTGGGCCGCAGCATCGTGGCGGGGTTCATCCTCACCCGACGCTTGTACCTGCGGACCGGCGCGCGACTTTCGTCGGCGCCCTCATGAACTCGTCCAGGGTCAGGCTCTCTTTTCGGGTCATCGCGCGTGTTCCACAGCAGTGTTCTTGCCAAGAAGCACATCAATTTCCGCGATGAGGTCCTGCGTCTAACGTCGCGCCTTCCGGCATCACCCTTTCATCAATCACAGCCTGAAATGCTGGGCAACTCGATCGTAGTCGCTGCGCGGTGAAGGTGCGGTGATCGATGACGGCGCCGTAGCAACGGTAGGCGGTCTTGCTTGTCAACAATCTCATACGATAAGGCTCGGCGACACCGCGACTTGGTGTGCAATCAGTTCATGGTAGAAGAGCTTATGAGGCGACAAACACGACTGTCACCGTGGAAGTCAAGCAGAAGCGTGGATAACAAAAATCAAATCGTTCGATTTGGGGAGACATTGACTTGTCTGGTCTGGTCGCAGAGACGGCAAGAGAAATTGCGAAGAAAGAGCCGCAGAACGCTCAGCTTATTGACTCCAGTTTGATGCCGATCGATGTTGAGTCCAGCGAAAACCCAAGTGCGGAGCATCTAATGCCCGATCCTCAAGAAGCAGAATCAGTGCAAGCTGCAACCAGTGAACCGGCCAAAGCAGAGATACCTGAACCGAAGAAGAAGGCCCCACGACCACGGAAGGCAAAGACCCAACCCAAGACGCCTGCCGAAAGCGATCTTGCCAAACAGACGACTAAAGCCGCCGAACCGTCTGCAGCAGCGGCCAGGACCGGGCGCAAGGTTTATTCCGAAAGGGAGCGGGCCCAGAAGCTCGGTCAGATCGAGCAATCAATTAGCCGCGGCTCGAGCATCAAGCGCGCTGTGGGGCAAGTCGGGATTTCGGAACAGACCTACTATCAGTGGAAGAAGGCTGCCGCGCCCGCGTCTTCACAGGGCGACGACTTGAAAGATCTCGTCGCGCTCGAGGAAGAAAATGTGCGGCTGAAGAAACTCCTCGCCGAACGTTTGCGCAAGGAGAATGCCGATCTCAAGAAGAAGCTCGGTCTGAATTGATCGCAACTCCCTGCATGTGCCTCGGTGCGGAACCGTCGCCTTAAGTTTTCGATGCGGCAACCGTGCGGCGTGAGGCCGGTAAGCGCCTGTTTATCAGTAAGAAGGTGGCTTGAGCGTCGCGGGTTTCGGGATTTCGGAACAAGGGATAAGCGTCAGAAGAGACCTAGAATTGTCGCATCAGCGCCTTTAGCGTCAACTCCACCAACCTGCCAGCCTTGTGTCCGCCCGCCCCGCTGACCATTGGGCTATAGGACAGAGCTACGATGATCGCGACGATTTCCTCGGGAGGGCAGGGCAACCGCTGATCGGGGAAAAACGGCCGCATGGCTTCACCCACGCTGTGCCAGTTCTGTCTGAAAAGTTGCGTATAGCGTTCGTCCAGAGTGCCGTTTGTCCGTGCCTGCTGCATCGCCTCGAACATCAGGATGGCCAGGCTTTGGGTCTGGCTACGTTCTTCCGCCCATCCCGACACAATCCCGATCACTTCGGAGGGGGACGAAGCGCCTTCGATCCGCTCAATCAGCGTCGGCGTGATCTTGTCGGCTTCGGAGGCGACAATCTCGAGAAATATGTCCTCCTTAGACGCGAAGTGCGCATAGAAGGCCCCCCGGCTAAATCCCGCGTTCTCCGAAATCCCTTCTATCGTCGCGCCGGAATAGCCTGCCTGCAAGAAGGTCTCCAAGGCGGAAACGAGCAGCTTTTCGCGAGTGAGCGCCATGCTCTCAGCTCTGGTCAGGCGGGCTTTTCGCGGCTCATTGGATTTCATCAGGCAACATTAGCATTGCTGAATCCAGATACATAGTGTATCTGGATTCGCTATGCATTTTAAGGTGTCATGGACACTGGCTTGAAGGCATTCATGCAGCACACTCGACCTCGTCCCCTCTCTCCGCATTTGACCGTCTGGCGCTGGCGGATATGGGCTATTGCCTCGATCACACATCGCATCACCGGGATCGGCCTTTACGTTGTCGGGATGCTGATGTTCACTTGGTTTCTGGTGTCGTTGTCGCTCGGACCGCAGCCATATGCGATGTTCTGTTCTTTCGCCGGAAGCTGGTTTGGCCAATTCATCCTGATCGGTCTGACATGGGCCATGTTCCAGCACATGGCGTCAGGTATCCGGCACCTCTTCATGGATACGGGAGTGGGCTTTGGCTCGGCCATTTCGCGACATTCAGCCGCTGCCACATTTATCTTTTCGATTACCCTCACCGTGATGCTCTGGATTTTCATTTGGCTTCGGTAGCTCGACCAAACAACGTTAGACTGCCAGGCATGTTGCGTACGCACAGTACCGAAGCTCTCAACCAGAATCCGGCCGCTTGGCGCTGGCACAGAGAACTGCTGCCGGGCCGATTGGACATTGGCTACAGCAATGAGGCTTGGGCAGGCGCGGCCGGGTATTTGATCTGGGTCGCCGGCTTCTCGAGGATTACGAGCTGATCATCGGCTAACGACTGATAGGCGATCGCTTCGCGGTTCATCCCTGGGACAGCCGATCTATTGCTATCAGAAATGAGGTGATCTCGATCCTGAGATGGTTAAGGTCGACATTCACCGTGAGGAGCTCGCGACCTGCGAAAGGCGGCGGCGAAAGTGGAGGTGGTACGATAATCTGCTTCTCTGTGAGAGTACGGATTCGAGTCCCGTCGTCCGCACCATGACCCACCATATCGTTCGTGGATGATGGGCCGCATAGGCTCAGGTAGGGAGCCCAAACCTCAAAGCATCCCGTGCCGCGCGGCATCGTAGGTGATCAGGTCGTCCCGTCGATCGCGTCGAGAACCATTTCCGAGAGTTCGTCGGGCGTGTGAGCGCCACTGTCGAGAATTCGTGTCTCGGGGGGGAGCTGTTCCCTGGCAGCCAAGCATCGGGCGACATTCGCCAATCGCCAGGCTCGAATCTCTGCATTGCGATTCGGATCGGGATGCATGGCCTGGTTCGCGATGCGGTGACGCAGGAGGTCCTCGTTGAGCGTCAGGAAGATATGCAAAAACTGATCGTCAACGCGCATTACGCCGTCGAGGATCTCATCAAGATACTCTGGTTGCACCAGGGTCATTGGGACGAATATGTCCTGCGAGTAATGCCTTCGAATCTCTCTGAGGGCCGCGATCGTCAGCCCCCTCCACACGGGAAGATCCTGATAATCCCCGCTCGCTGGCTCGGGGACGGTCGCCTTCACCACGAAGCCGATCTCTTCGGGGTCGAAGATCAGCGAACCGGGTCTCCGATCGCGCAGCCTCTCGGCAAGGCTTGTCTTCCCAGCCCCGAAGGGTCCGTTGATCCAGACTATCATGTCGATGGCCTCTCGCCTGACGGCTCGCAAGAGGCCTCCGCCCCTTCGCGCGTTGGAACCACCGGAGCGGACCCGAAATGCCGCTCAAGATAGGTGACGCCGAAAGATACGATGTCCTGTGCGTCGAATAGGTAGCACGGCGCGGAACCGACGATTCCGTCTCGATGGCGACCGAGCTGCACGTAGGCGGTTGCGATTGTTTCTACCGCGTCCGGCTCTCCTTCGATGGCAAAGCAATCGAGAATGCCGTTGGAATCGAAATCCGCTGCTGTTTTCCATACGATCTCGCCGTCGCTTTCAGCCATCGGCATCTCGTATGTCACTCGGCGCTTGTTGGGGATATCCGCAACCGCCTCGGCGTAGTGCAACGCGGTAACGGAGTTCAGCGGCGCCCCCAAAAGGAGAACCTTCCCGCCCAGGTGAACAAACCGTTCGACGGGCGATCCTTCGCCCAAGGCGTGACCGAGTTCGTGAGGCTGTGTCAACGTCTCTGCGAGCGGGCCAACTGCGACCATAGATGCATCGGGGTGTGCGCTGCGCCGGGCGCCCGGAGCTTGAACAAGAAACCGATTCAGCAGACCGAACCCGCGGTACGTACCCGCCGTTGCCGGATCGAACGGCGGCCAGGAGCGACGGGCTTCATCACCCAAGCAAGCGCCATTCAGCGTTTCCTCATACGGTGATTTGTCCCACGATGCGTAGCCCATCACGGTGCCAGACGGCCCAACAGCCGACAGTAGCGCCGCAACGACGGTCTCTGCTCCTCCTTCGACCGGACCAATCGCCTTCAATGACGCATGCACCATCAATAGGTCTCCGGGCTGGATGCCAAGTGTCTGAAGCGCCTCTATTATCGACCCCCGTGTATGCATTGGTGATCTCTCCTCCAAGCCGCAAAATACCGGACTATCACAATAGCGCTCTCTCTTTCGTTCCTCATTCTACGGCGTGGATTATCGAAAATAGATCGTTTCCGGTTGGATAGGAGCCGTAAGTCAACTCGGGATTGATGACTTTTCTCGCGGGCACGTCCATTTGGGATGGCTGCGACACCGCACATCTGGGGTCCGAGCGCGTTTTCGTCGTCCTGCCTGCCTCTCACGCGCTGGGGTCCAAACATGAAATTGCCTGGCGGATCTCGCCACATCGACTTTCATCCTGAGTGACATCGCGCCAGGACAAGAGGTCCACGACTATCCGGTACAGCGTCTTGCCGACCTCGGCATCCCGACCTCCACGAACAGCGCGTAAGTAGGGGACAATTTGCTTGGTGGCACTTGGCCGCGGCCTGACCCTAACCACGCGGCGATGGAAGGGACCTCAACCAAACCCCGACGTCTGGTGAACGTAACTAGTCGGCACGGCTGGTTCGGACCGATAAAATTTGCGCAAGAAGGATCGAGTGCGCGCGGTGGTCGAGTGTCAGGAATTTATTGGGTGTCGCGACATTTTAACTTTGCGCCGATCTCGCTCAGCCACGAGATCGGCCGGGTCGGCTTTCTGGAGCGCGAAAACGCTTCCGTCATGAACGCTTCACTGGCCGACCTGGCGCGTAAGGTGGTGTCGTCTTTCCGCAGCGCGCTGAAGGAACTGTCGATCAATGCGCCCTTTTACATCAGCCAGAACGATGGGACGCTCATGGTTCCGGACTATGTCGAGCGCTATCCGGTGCTGACATTCGCTTCCGGGCCGACCAACTCCATGCGTGGAGCGACGGTGCTGGCCGGCGAACCGGACGCAATGGTCATCGACATCGGTGGAACGACTTCCGATGTCGGCATGCTGATGAACCGGTTCCCGCGTGAATCGGCCGTTGCTGGGCCATGAAACCTAGGGATGCGAACCTGAAATCAAGCCTTTGATTTCATTGTAGTCTTGTCGTCCCTCCGGGCCCACCAGAAATCTATCGAATCAATAGCTCGCAAAGGCCCACCGGGCCGATGTTGGAACCGAGAGCGGCTTCTCATGCGCGCAGCGGCTCCCTCGGGAGGATCCGGGCAGGATGAGCGAGCACTATCGCCTTCAGTTCCGTTTCCGTTCGTCATTGTGCGGCCGAATTGCAGCTGGCCGCCGCCTGAAACAGCCTCAGATACGGGCTTCGATGAGGAACGGCCCCTTGCGGGAAAGGGCTGCGTCGAATAGGTCCGTGAATTGCTCGATCGTGTCGGCGCGGGCGGCTTCGACGCCCATGCCGCGGGCCAGGGAGCACCAGTCCAGTTCCGGCGAATCCAGATCGAGCATGCGGCGAGCATTGCGACCGAAGTCGTTGACGCCGACACTCCGCATCTCGCCCTGCAGGATCGCATAGGCGCGATTGGAAAGTATGACGGTTACCACGTCGAGATTCTCGCGAGCCTGGGTCCACAAGCCCTGCACCGTATACATACCGCTGCCATCGGCCTGCATCGCCACCACCTTTCGGTCAGGGCAAGCGATGCCGGCACCGACGGCAAGCGGGATGCCACCGCCGATGGCGCCGCCTGTCAGTGGGATGTGATCGTGTGGGACGAGGCCCGGCGCAAGCGGCGCCAGCCTGCGGCCGGAGGTTACGGATTCGTCGCAGAGGATGGCGTTTTCCGGCAAGGCGCGCGCCACGGCGATGCAGACGCTATCCGCATCCAGCTTGCCGGTGGGGGCAGGGATCTCGCGCTGCGTGAAGCGATGGGGGAGGGAGGGTGAATCCTTGCGCACCCCGATTTCCTCGGCCAGGGCCAGGAGCGCCTCGCCGAGATCATTCTCATGGTCGGCCAGTTCTATGATCTCGCAGTCCGGCGGGAGCAGGGTGCTCGGCTTGCCGGGATAGGCAAAGAAGCCGACCGGCTGTTTGCCGCCTACGCAGATTGCCACCTCGAACCCTGCGAGCGCTGCGACCGCCTGGTCCACACTATAGGGCACGCGGGGCGCGGAGACACGACCGGCGCCACGCTCGGTCCGATCCGAGGTCTGGGAGAACAAGGTCGCACCAGTGGCAGCCGATATGCGCCCGGCGGTCTCTAAAGCGTTGGCACGCAGCGCCCGACCGGCCAGGAAGATGACGGCGCGTTTGCCGCTGCGCAACGCAGCCGCAGCTGCCGCCAATGCGTCGGCTCCAATCACCGGTGGTCTGGGCAGGACGACGGGAGACAGGCTTTCGGGGGCCACCTCTCCCCAGGCGGCGTCAGCAGGCAGGATCATGGTTGAAACCCCGCGCCGCATCAAAGCGGCCACATAAGCCTCCTCGGTTTTTGCCCGCACGTTGCTGGCATTGGCGATGCGGCCGACCCAATGCGACATCGGCCTAGCGAGAGATTCGATGTCGCTGGTCAGCGGCGCATCATATTCCAGGTGGTAGGTGGCATGGTCGCCCACAATGTTGACCATGGGTGTGCGTGCGCGCCTTGCATTGTGCAGGTTGGCGAGGCCGTTGGCGAGACCAGGGCCAGTGTGCAACAGAGTTGCCGCCGGCTTGTCGGCCATGCGGGCGTAACCGTCTGCGGCCCCGGTCACGACGCCTTCCGAAAGTCCCAGGACGCATCGCATCTGAGGCTTGCGGTCCAGGGCAGCGACGAAATGCATCTCCGACGTGCCCGGGTTGGCAAAGCACACGTCAACGCCATTGATCAACAACACGTCGCAAAGCATGTCGGCGCCGTTCATTTCGCACTCTTCCCTATTCCGTTGAACGCAAAAGAGGGGCGGCAGCATGCCCGTCGGCCTCGCGCCGATCGGCGCGTTGCTGACGCAAGTCCCGTCTCGTCCATGGTCAGTAGCATCGCTCATTATTTTGAGCAACCACCGCGCGTCCCGACGTTCGGGCGAGCGTAAGGTGGAAATGCGACGGGGCCGCCGCAGGGGAGATTTGGCCGATCCCTCCGTTCCCGCGTATCTTCTCCCAATGGCATTTGCGCGGGCCGCTCCCTTCGCGCGGGCGCATAACTGGCCATAATTCCAGCCGAAAAATCGCAATTCCCAAAAAAATTTCTGCAGTAGTTCCAACGAATTGCAGGCAATCCGCGTCCCGAAACGGAGCTGCGCGGCCCTCCCGATGGTTGACAGTGTCGCAGCACTGCGAATTTAATATCCTTTATGGATACGCGATATTCAAATAGAATACAAGAGGAAGGCGGCGTCAGGCCCTTGTCTACTGTCATCAAGACGTTGGCGGTGCTCGACGTTCTTGCCGGCAGCGCGCGTGGGATGCGCCTGGCGGAGGTGGCGACAGCCATGGGATTGTCGCGCCCGACCGCTTACCAGCGGCTGCTCACCCTGGTCGAGGCCGGATGGCTGGAGCAGGACGAGGACCTTCGCTACCGGCTGTCCATGCATGCCTGTCGCTTTGCAGGCGCGGCCCTGGAGCAGGCCGATCTCGGCGCGCGTGTCCAGCCGGTGCTCGAAGCGCTTGTCGCCAGGGTCAAGGAAACTGCGTCGGTTGCCGTGATCGATCGCGGCCTGCCGTTCATCGTCTCGCGCGTCGAATCCGAAAGCCTTTTGCGGGCAGAACAGAAGATCGGCACGACGATGTCGCTCGGCGGCTCGGCGTCGGGCCGCATACTGACCGCCTTTGCCGACGAGGGGATGCTTGCGCGGCTGCGCCAGAGCGGTGAAGAATTCGCTCCGGAGGAAATTCTGGCCGAGGCGCGGGCAAACCGTTATGCGGTTTCCAGCGGCTACACCCACAGCGGCGTCATCGCCATAGCCGCTCCGATCTTCGACATGAACGGGAAGTGTTTCGCGACGCTGTCGCTCGTCATGCCCGAGACCCGTTTCGATCTCGAGACGTTCAAGCGGCCCCTCATCGAAGCGGCCGACGAAATCACCAGCCTTCAGCAAGGAAAACATCGCTGATATGACCGACATGACGCAGCCCATGAGCGGGCCCGGCGTGACCGCTCGCATGCGCAAGGCTTCGCAGGTAATGCTGCCCGAGAGCCTGGCCGCCATCCAGCCGTCGCGGCTCAGCGGCGCGCGCGCTTTCATGAACAGGATGGTACGTGAACGCTGGGACATCTCGATGGTCCGCTTCGACGTCGATTCCAACGCCGAGGGCACCGTCGTCTATTCTATCAAGGCGCCCGATCGCGAGTTCAGCTTCATCGGCTTTTCGCGTCCGCCGAGCCGCACCGCCCGTACCGGCCGCATCATCGGCCGCGCTTGGGACATGATGGGGACGCTGAACGAAGGGCCGGCCACGGAGGCTGATATCGAGTCGGCACGACGCGAGTTGCCCAAGCTCTACACCGGCCGCGCCACCCCGAATGCGCTGATCTGGTGTCGTTCGAACCGCTCGATGCGCGTCTTCGACCAGACCCTCGAGGCATTGGCGGCCGGGCGCCAGCCGGCAATCGAGGATCTCTCCAAGGTCTGCTATCTCATGCGCAACACCGGCCTCGACGGGAACGGCACCTTCGGTACCCGCTCGTTCCCGTCGCTCGGGAGGGACCATCCGCTGGGCGGGGTTCTGCAGGCGCAGTTGCTCACCGCCTACATGATGCGAGAATATTCCTGCGACCTCGTCGAGCATCTCGCCCGCCTCAAATCCGACAAGGCGGTGCGGCTCGACCCTTCGATCCGGAGCTATCTCGGTGTCGGCAACGGTTCAGCGCTCGGCCTGATCTTCTTCATCCACAAGCACCCGCGCCTGATCAATGCGTGGATCGGCGCTCGCGAGACGGCGATCGCCAAGGCGCGTGGCCTCGAACTCGAGCCTGCCGACGGGCGGATCGCGCAGCTGGTCGGCCTCCTGGAAAGGGCTGTCACTTTCAGGCGGCAAGACAGGATGGTCTACGAGGCCTTCACCTCGAGCGCGGAAATAGCCGACGACCTTACACAGGCGCTAAGCGCGCTCAAGGCGTTCAGGGACAGCGGCCGCATGTATGACGAAATCCATGCCGCGCCGCTGGATGTGCTGGTCTCTCGTTTCGAGAAAACCGCCAGCCCCGAAGCGCTCGAGACGCTGCTGTCGCTGCTGATCGAGCTTGTCCCCGAGGACGCCGACGCGCTCTTTGCCGAGATCGATGCGCCCGATGAATTCGTCGTCTCGCCCGCCGAGACCCTCGCCAGCCTGGCCGAGTTGATCCGGCGCGACTACCGCTGGGCGCTGGACACCGACATGACCACGGCGGACGCCTATAAATATGTCTGGTACAAGTCCGAGACCGCCGAGGAGCCGCGCCGCGGCGCGCGCGAGGAAGTGCCGGACGCCCTCGATCTTGGCCTCGACATCTGTGGCGGGGTGCAGGCATTGATGGCCGACATCGAGGCCGCGGACCCGTCGAGCACCGTCGCGCGGCTGTTGCTCGGACACCCCGAACATCGTTACCTCGTGGCGCGGATCCAGGGCTTGCGCGACGAGCAATTCCATACGCCACGCGCAAACATCAACGACGAAAGCTTCGTGCCGATCGATCTCGTGCGGCTCATGAACTGCGGCATCCACGGCATCGACAAGACGCGAGATTTCCTCAATCGAAACCTGCGGGGCGTGCTCTATCATGGCGCACCCACTCCGGACGAGATCCGCTCCGGCACCGCAGGCGCCTGGTTCTATCCTGCGGAGCCCGTCCAATGAGCGCACCCCACTCCGATCACATCTTGCGCGTCATGCCCCGCGAGATGCGCTTGATGTCCGAACGCATCTTGTCGATGACCGGCCAGCCGAAGGGCTTCTTCCTCGCGCTGCAAGACCTGCCGATGTATTCGCAGAAGCTCGGCCTCGGCGGCTTCGCGCTGCTGGAGAAACGCTTCGACGAACTATGTGGGGGGCGCCCCGAAAGCATCGCCATCGTGTCGGAGGATGCGGCCAAGATGCGGCTCGATGGCAGGGGCCAGCACGCCTGGTTCGCATTGCCGGCGGTGATAGACCTGCTTGGCGAACTCGTTTCCCGCTTCGGCGAGGCCGAGATCGTGGTCGCGGATGCCGTCGACCTCGAGGAATTCAAGGTCGCCGAGGCATTCGCCCAGCGTAGCGGGCTGTCCGTCGTCGTGACCATTGGTCACGAGGCAGTCTTGAGGGCGAGCCGCCGCTCGCTATCCGGCAATGTCAGGCAAGACGATCCGCTTCTGTGGTCGCTGCTCGAGGACGGACTGGCGATCCCCGGCGAGCTTTGGTGGCGCATCTATCATCAAGCCAAGAAGGCTTTGGCCGCCGACAGCGTGGTCTCGCGTCGCCACGCAGGCCCGATGATCGTCAACCAGGACGGCACCATCATCGGCCGCAAGGACAATGATGACGAAACCGACGTCAGCTTCCTCATGGCGCCTGGCGCCGAAACTCAAACGGAAAGCACGAACCCATGATCATTGACGGATTGCAGTGCGGCCACTTCGACAGGCAGGCGTTCCAGTCGTTGCAAGCGGCCAAGGTTGGCGGCGTCGTGGTGACCTGCGGCTTCTGGGAAGGAGCCGTCGAGTCGCTGGATTCGCTCGGCCGCTGGCGTGATCTGGTGCGCGAGAACGCCGATGTCGCCGAGATCGCGACGACGGCCGCCGAGGTGGAACGTATCGGGCGCGAGGGCAAGGTGGCGGTGATCCTCGGCTACCAGAACGCCAACCTGTTCGAGGGCCGCATACGCTTCGTCGAGCTTTTCGCCGAACTCGGCGTGCGCGTTGTCCAGCTCACCTACAACAACCAGAACGAACTTGCCGGCAGCTGCTACGAGACGGAGGATTCCGGGCTCGCGCGCTTCGGCAAGGAAGTGGTGCGCGAAATGAATGCCGCGGGCATGCTGGTCGATTGCAGCCATGTCGGCGACCGCTCGACGCTCGACGCTATCGAGACCTCGTCCAAGCCGATCGCGGTGACGCACGCCAATGCGCGCTCGCTGTTCGATCACAAGCGCAACAAGTCGGACGATGTGTTGAAGGCGCTCGGCCAGACCGGCGGCGTTATCGGCTGCGCAGCCTACCGCAACATCACCGGCGACGAGTATTGCAGCTCGATCGAGGCATGGTGCGGCATGGTTGCCCGCACGGCTGAAATCGCCGGCGTAGACTCCGTCGCCATCGGCACCGACCGCAGCCACAATTTCATAGCGCCGGACTATGCCTGGATGCGCCAGGGGCGCTGGACCCGCGGCGCAGACTATGGGGCCAGTGCCGCCGGCCGCCCGCTCAAGGCGCCGCCGCCGGACTGGTTCCAGAAGGTGGAAGACATGGGCGTCATCCCCGATGGTCTGCGGGCCGTCGGGTTCTCCGAGGAGGATGTCGCCAAGATCACCCACAAGAACTGGCTCCGTCTCTACGAAGCCACATTTAGGGCCTGAACACCGAGGGAGGTGAAAGCAATGACCAATCATATCAGCAAGGGCTTCTGGATGCCCGACCGTCGCATGTTCCTGAAGGGCGCGGGCGCCGCGCTCGCCTCGACCGTCGCCATGCCCTACGTGGCACGGGCTCAGGAGAAGGTGCTCTACATCAACACATGGGGCGGCCCCTGGGAGGAAGCCGCGCGCGCCCATCTGTTCGATCCGTTCACGGCCGAAACGGGCATCGAAATTCGCACCCTGTCGCCGGTGTCGTTCGCCAAGCTCGCCCAGCAGACCAAGACCGGGGTCTACGAGTTCGACATCACCACGCTCGGCGGCGGCGAGCTGGTCCGCGCCAACCAGGCAGGCATCATTGAGGAACTCGCGGAGCCCTATCCCAACGGCCTTTTCGAGAACGGGGTCGCCTCGCATGCCTTCGCCACCGTGATGGCCTGGCGCACCGACCGCGTGAAGGAAGGCCCCAAGACCTGGGCGGAATTCTGGGACGTGGACAAGTACCCCGGCGCCCGTTCGCTGCAGCGCTACGCAGCCCGTGTGCTGCCGATCGCGCTGCTCGCCGATGGCGTCGAGGTCAAGGACCTCTATCCGCTTGACGTGGACCGCGCTTTCGCCTCGCTCGACCGGATCAAGGATCACATCCGCGTCTGGTGGACGGCAGGCGCCCAGTCGACGCAAATCCTGCGCGACGGCGAAGTCGATCTGATCGGCATCTGGCATGGTCGCTACTACGAGGCCGAGAAGGCCGGAGCGCCCGTCGCCATGACCTGGAATCAGGGCGAGATCGACCGCGCCTACTGGGTCGTGGCCAAGGGCACACCGAACGCCGAGAACGCCAAGAAGTTCATCGAGTTCGCAACCAGCGGCAAGCCGCTCGCCGGCTTCTCGATGCAGGCGGATTACGGCCCGCTCAACCCGGCCGCCAACGAGTTCGTGCCGGCCGATGCCGCCAAGCGCATGCCGACATCACCTGAAAACTATGCCCAGACCTTCGAACAGGACATGGCCAATTTCGGTGACGATCCGGCAGCGGTGGCGGAACGCTTCGAGGAATGGATCGCCGGCTGAGGCCCCGTCGGCATCAGCTATCGAGTCACCTTGGCTGCTTCGCCGCGCCGGCCGGCGCGGCGAAGGCTCCAAGGCATTAGGCAAAGGGAAGCGCGATGGCTCTGAGCATCGCAAGTTTGAGCGCAAGAAAGAATATGTGGCCGTGGCTTCTGCTCGCGCCACTGGCCATATACATGGCTGTCTTCTTTCTGGTGCCGCTCGCCGACGTGGCTGTCATGAGCGTGACCGAACCGCGGCCGACGCTCGCCAACTACGAACGGGTGCTCACCACGGCGCTCTACCAGCGCGTTTTCGTGAACACTTTCGCCACCGCAGCCATCGTCACGATCTGCTGCCTGATCGTCGGCTACCCGCTGGCCTATCTGATGGCCAACAGCAAGCCGCGCACCGCAATGCTCATCCTGCTTTTGGTCACGATGAGCTTCTGGACCTCGTTCCTGGTCCGCACCTACGCCTGGATGGTCCTGCTCGGCAACAACGGGCCTCTGATCTGGCTTCTCCGGGCGATCGGCATGGAGCAGCCGCCACAATTGCTGTTCACGCGCTTCTCGTCGACGCTGGCCATGGTTCACATCCTCGCCCCCTACATGGTGATGAACATCTATTCCGTGATGAAGAAGATCGACCCGACCCTGATCCGCTCGGCGGAAAGCCTTGGCGCGCGCGGCCTGTCGCTGTTCCGCCATGTCTATCTGCCGCTGACGGCGCCGGGCATAGCCAATGGTTCGGTGCTCGTCTTCGTCATCTGCCTCGGCTTCTACGTGACGCCGGTGCTGCTCGGCAGCCCGCGCGAGCAGATGATCGCCGGCCTCATCGGTAACCAGATCGACGAGTTCCTGGCCTTCGGAATGGGTTCCGCCATGGCGATGGTGCTGCTCTTCGTGACGCTGGTGATCCTGACGATCTATCACCGTCGCTTCGGGCTGGACAAACTGTGGGGTTGACCATGAACCGCTTCATGCGCTGGCTCGGCATCGCGGTCGTCGTCTTCATCGCCGCGCCGCTGGTGATCGTCGTGCCGATGTCGTTCTCGGAGGCACGCTCCCTGCAGTTCCCGCCGCCCGGATATTGGCTCGGCTACTACCGGGCATATTTCACCGACGTGAGTTGGCTCGTGCCGACATGGAACAGCATTCTCATCGCCAGCGCGACGACGGTGCTGACCATGGCTCTCGTCGTGCCCGCCACCTTTGCCCTGGTCCGGCACCGCTTCCGGGGCAAGAGCATCGCCGACCTAATGATGCTGATGCCGCTGGCCGTGCCTCACATCGTCATGGCCGTCGGCTACTACTCCTATTTCGGCGATCTCGGGATCGTGCACACCCATCTGGGCGTCATCCTTGCCCATACTTGCCTGTCCGTGCCGATCGCCTTCCTGGTGCTCTCGGCCAACCTCAAGGGCTTCGACCGCACGCTCGAGCGGGCGGCGCAGAGCCTGGGAGCAAGCCCGACGAGGACCTTCATCCACGTGACGTTGCCGATCCTGCGGCCTGGCCTGGTCATCAGCGCGCTGTTTGCCTTCATCCAGTCGTTCGACGAGACGGTGGTCGCGATCTTCATCTCCGGCCGCGGCGCCGAGACCTTGCCACGCAAGATGTTCGACAGCATCCGGCAGGAAGCCGATCCGGTCATCGCCGTGATCTCGACCCTTTTGTTCGCTGCCGTTCTGATCGGCCTGACCGCGCCGCTGCTGCTTTCCCGCTGGCGCGGCCGACGCGCCCGCATCGGCACCGGCTGAAACAATTCGCGGCATGCCTCGCCATGCCCCAGGAGACTCCATGAGCACCTATCTTCAGCTTTCCGGGATTTCTAAGATCTATGGTCAGTTCACCGCGCTCGAAGCGGTCGACCTGGACATCAAGAAGGGCGAGTTCGTCACCTTCCTGGGACCGAGCGGCTCGGGCAAGACGACGACATTGATGATCATAGCCGGCTTCGAAACGGCAAGTTCGGGCGCGGTCAATGTTGCAGGCAAGTCGCTGTTCGGCCTGGCCCCGCACGAGCGCAACATCGGCATCGTTTTCCAGAACTACGGACTGTTCCCCCACAAGACCGCGGCGCAAAACGTCTATTTCCCTCTGCAGATGCGCGGCTGGGACAAGGCGAAGGGCCTCAAGCGGGCCGAGGAAATGCTCGACCTCGTCGGGCTCAAGGGCTTCGGCCACCGCCATCCGAAGGAGCTCTCGGGCGGCCAGCAGCAGCGCGTGGCGCTTGCCCGCGCGCTTGTCTTCGAGCCCTCGCTGCTCTTGCTCGACGAACCGCTCGGCGCTCTCGACAAGAACCTGCGCGAGCAGATGCAGATCGAGATCAAACGAATCCAGCGTGCGCTGGGCGTGACCACGATCTTCGTCACCCACGACCAGACCGAGGCGATGTCGATGTCCGACCGGATCGTGGTGTTCGAGAAGGGACGCGTCCAGCAGGTTGCGACGCCGCTCGAACTCTACCACAAGCCCGAAACGAGGTTCGTCGCCGGCTTCATCGGCGAAAGCAATCTGATCGAAGCGACGATCACCGACGCCGCCGCCGGCGAAGCCGGGAACACGGCATTGGGAACCGTTGAATATGCCCGAACCGACAAGGTGGCGAGCGGCGCGGCTGTCACGCTGATGATCCGGCCCGAGCACATCAAGCTGTCGCGCAATCCTGTCGACGGACGCAAGAATGTCCGCATGAAGGTCGAGACGATCGTCAATTACGGCGACAACGCCCTCGTTATAGGCAAGGTCGGCGAGCAGCCGATGCGTGTCCGTGTCCTTGGTGCTGATGTCGTCATCATCAGGGAAGGCGAGGAATGCTGCATCAGCTGGACGCGCGATTCCGTCTACGTCATCGCCAACTGACACCCTAAAGCGCGATCTTTCAGATTCGCTCCCGCGCTTTAGGGCTTTGATTCAACGCATGTCTTTCTCCCCCAAACCGGTGCCCACTTTGGGGAGACATGCTTTAGCAGACCAGGAAAAGCAGACCATGACCGTGACTATAGGAGCCGGCGACATCGCCGATGTGATCAATCGCTTCGGCGTCGGCAAACGCGCAAGTATCGCCGTCACCCATAACGGCACCGGCTATTTTGCCGTCACGCCACAGGCGCCCTACGATGCCGAACTGAGCACCGCGGAACAGGCAGCGCAGCTGCTTGCGAAGGCCGACGCACGGCTCGCCGAAATCGGCAGCAGCAAGGACAAGCTCATCTTCGTCGCCATCATCCTCGCCGACATGGCCGACTACGCTGCGGTCAACGAAGTATGGGACGGCTGGGTGGCCGACATCGAGCCCCCGGCGCGCGCCTGCTTCGAAGCCCGTCTCGCCAGCCCGGCGCTGAAGATCGAGATGATCATGGTTTGTGCGGCGGCATAGACGCGCCGTACGGAAAATCACCGCAGCATCGCGCGACCGACCACGCCCATGCGCGATACCCGCATTTCTCAACCAGGGAGGCAATTATTTTGGACAAGTCACTGAACCTCAGATCAAACCGCAGGCAATTCCTTATGGGTTCTGCGGCACTCGCTGGCGGCCTGGCCATGCCCGCCATATCCCGCGCCCAGACGAAGAGCATCTCCGTCAACTCCTGGGGCGGGTCGTGGCTGGATTCGGCACGCGCCAACCTCTTCGATCCGTTCACGGCGGAAACCGGCATCAAGGTCGAGACGGTTTCGCCGGTGTCCTTCGCCAAGCTCGCCGCCCAGGTGAAGACCGGCGTGTACGAGTTCGACGTCACGACGTTGGGCGCAGCCGAGCTGTTGCGGGCCAACCAGAGCGGATTGCTGGAAGAGATCGAGGAATACTATCCGGGCGGACTGCTCCAGAACGGCATCGGCTCGCATGCCTTCGGCACCCTGATGGGGTGGCGTACAGACAGATACGGCAACGAACCGAAGAGTTGGGCGGATTTCTGGGACGTGGACCGCTTCCCGGGCAAGCGTTCGCTGCAACGCTATCCTGCCCGCGTCATGCCGATCGCTCTGCTGGCGGACGGTGTCGCGAAGGAAGATCTCTATCCGCTCGACGTCGATCGGGCTTTTGCGGCGCTCGATCGCATCAAGAAGCACATCGTCGTGTGGTGGACGGCGGGCGAGCAGTCGTCGCAGATCCTGCGCGACGGCGAGGTCGACATGATAGGCATCTGGAACACCCGCTATTTTGCCGCGCAAGATGCAGGCGCTCCGGTCGCCATGACCTGGGAGGGTTGCATCCTCGACAAAGCCTACTGGGTCGTGGCCAAGGGCACGCCCAATATCGATGCGGCCAAGCAGTTCGTGAAATTCGCGACATCTCCCAAGCCGCTTGCCGGCTTCGCAACCGCGCAGCAGGACGGCCCGCTCAACCCGGCGGCTCTGGAGCTCATCGATCCGGCCAAGGCCGAGCGTATGCCTACCAATGCGCGCTATGCGAACTCGGTCGTGGGGCAGGACATCGAAAACTTCGGGATCGATCCGGCCGAACTGGCAGAGCGGTTCGAGGAGTGGATCCTGACCTGACGTGGCATTAAGCAGGCATGCGGCGTGGACGATGCAAACCACGCCGGCAACTGCCAACGAGAGATGATGGCCCGGCTTGCCGAGCCATCATCCTTCACAGTTCACCCCGGGGAAGTCCACCCATGAGCCTCGCTTTCGGCCGTCACTATCTGGCCATACCAGGTCCCTCCGTGATCCCGGACAGGGTGCTCGCCGCGATGCACCGTGCCGCACCGAACATCTACCAGGGCGAACTCGTGGAGATGATGCCCGGCCTGCTGCGGGACCTCAGGCGGGTGGCGCGAACGGAAGGCGCCAACGTCGCCATCTACATCGCCAACGGGCATGGCGCATGGGATGCGGTGAACGCAAATTTGTTCTCCCGGGGCGACAGGATTCTCGTCGCGGTGACAGGGCATTTCGGGAGAACCTGGGCGCTGAACGCCGAGAACATGGGCATAGAGGTCGAGACGATCGATTTCGGCAAGGAGCCCATCGATCCCGCCCGTCTCGAGCAGGCCCTGGCGAACGACACGGGGCATCGCATCAAGGCGGTGTTCGTCACCCATACGGATACCGCGACCACGATCCGGAACGACATCAGAGCGGTTCGCGAGGCAATCGATGCGGCACGGCACCCCGCCGTGCTCGTCGTGGATGCCATCGCCTCGCTCGCCTGCGACGCGCTTCATTTCGATGATTGGGGGATCGATGTCCTGATCGGCGCAAGCCAGAAGGGCCTGATGACGCCTCCGGGTCTCAGTTTCGTCTGGTTTTCCCAGAAGGCGCTGGCCGTATCGCAAGGCTCCGATCTCGTCACTCCCTATTGGGACTGGAAGCTGCGCAGCCTCAGCACGGAATTTTACCGCTACTTCGGCGGGACGGCCCCTACGCACCATCTCTACGGCCTGCGAGAAGCATTGACGATGCTGCTCGAAGAGGAAGGGCTGGAAGCCGCGTGGAGGCGCCACGCGGTGCTTGCCGCCAGCGTGTGGGCGGCCGTGGACGCATGGTCGCAAGGCGGCGATATCGCGCTCAACGTTGCCGCAAAGGCGAGGCGATCGCATTCCGTGACGGGGGTGCGAATAGGGGGCGGCGGCGCGACCCGACTGCGCGAATGGCTGGAGAAGAATGCTGGTGTCACGCTTGGCATCGGGCTCGGCATGGCACCACCGAACGAGCCGGCCTATGGCGATTTCCTGCGCATCGCGCATATGGGCCACGTCAACGCCCATATGACGCTCGGCGTCCTCGCTGTCATGGAAGCGGGAATGCGCTCCCTCGGGATACCCCATGGAGGGGGCGCACTCGACGCCGCTGCGCAAATCGTGGGCGAGGCGGCCTGATCGAGGCGAGCAACTCGCCGACCGAGGCGCGCGCAAGCGGGACCCTTCGCCCGACAATTCAACAGCTATGTCGGCCGCGCGTACCGACGCTGGTCAAATAGCCATAAGCGTTTCGACTTGGCGCGCTAGGTCCGCGATGGCCGGACCGTGCGAACTCCAAATCGCATCTGCCGGCAATGCGTAGGACGGCCCGCCGAGGTTGACAGCGAACATCTTGTCGCCCTCGGGCGTGCGAATGGGGGCTGCCACGCCGTGGATGTCGGACTGCCACTCACCCAGGCTGACGCAGAAGCCGTACTTCGCCACCTCTTCGCGAGCCTGATCGATGGAAGCGCGTACCTGCTCCCAGTCCTGATAGCGGGGCTTCAGTTCGGCCAGCAGGGGAGCTAGTTCCTCCTCCGCCAAGCCGGCCAGGTAGGCACGGCCCATGGCGCTTGTTCCAATGGGGATCCGAGAGCCGGCAAACAGGCGAAGGCCGACCAGGCTCGCACCTTCACAGGCGTCCGTATAGATCATTGAGTGGCGGTCGCGCGTTCCCAGTCCGACGTTGAAACCGGAACGCTCCGCCAACTCGCGCATGAACGGCTTTGCCAGTCGCCGCACATCCAGATTTGCCAGCGCCACGCGCCCGATGACGAACGCTTCTCCGCCGAGTTCATACATGCGCAGTCGGCGATTGAAGGTCAGAAAACCGCACTTGGCCAGCGTGTAGGTTATGCGTGAGACCGTTGCCGTAGGTAGACCGCTGCGTTCGGCAAGCTCGGTGTTGCCCAGCGGGCCGTCGCCGGCCTTGAACGCGCTCAGGATCTCCAGCCCGCGGCCAAGCGCCTTGACGAACTGATTATCGGATTCCAGATCATCCAGTTCCGTTGCTATCGCTCCGACGCCGGTCTGGCGTGCCTTCGACCGCACGGGGCGGTCCGCCCGCGCGTCGTCATCGATGCCGCTGGTTCGGCTTGTCCTGCCAGCAGGAGGATTCGGATGCTTTCTTGTGCGCATGGTATGGCTGCTTTCGATGGACATGCCCGTGGTGAGGGTAGCTAGTATGACCCTGTATGACCAATGGCAAGCAAACGCTAACTGGTCGTTCTGTGCGACAGCCACTCCAGCAGCAAACGGTTGAAGCGTTCAGCGAATTCCACGTTGAGAAGGTGTCGGCCTCCTGCGATTTCCTCATACACCGCGCCGTCCACACTCTCGGCGATTGCACGACCGGCAGCCGGCGGAGTCACGGGGTCTTGTGATCCCGACACGACCAAAGTCGGCGCGCGAACCTTGTCAAGACGGTTGGAGACGTCGTGCTCCAGAACAGCGTGCATGCAGCCGATATAGCCGTGGATAGAGGTGCCGAGGAACGTGTCTCGGAGCGCTAGCCACCGCGAGGGCCGCTGTTCGCGGACAGCCGGAGAGTAACGCTGCTGCATGGCATCGTCGACGATCCCATCCAGCGAGCCGCTCGCCTCCACCAATGCTAGACGCCCACGCATCATGTCCGTGTCACCGGTCCACTTGCTGGTGGTGGCGCAGGCGACGAGCGACTTGATGCGGTCAGGACGGTCAGCGGCGAGCGCCTGTCCTATCATGCCGCCGATGGACAATCCGACGAGGTGAACGCTGTCAATCTCCAGGCGATCGAGAATCACGATCACGTCCGCCGCCAGATCCTCAATGCGATACGCGCCGATCGGCGCTTGACTTCCGCCATGTCCGCGCATGTCGAGCCGCAAGATCTGGAACCCGCTCGAAAGCAGAGCCGGCAACTGATCCGTCCACATGCCGCTATCGGACGTCAGCGAGTGCAGCATGCAGACGATGGGCGCATCCTCCGGCCCGACAAGATCGTAGTGGAGCAGTCCGAAACTGGTGCGCGCGAGCACTACCGAACCCCCGCCGCCCTTGGTGCCGATCCTGTGCCGAATTCTTGACCCCGCTGGGAGTCGGCAAAACGCTGCATGTGATATTCCTCGGGATCGAATTCCGCAGTGACGTCTCGATAGTCGACGAGCCTGCCGGGCCAGTTCAAGGCGACTCGCCCGACCGAATTCTTGTACCAGTTGGTGACGCCCGGATGAGTCCAGACCATGTTGCTGAGCAGACCGTCCACCCATTCATTGTAGCGTTGAAACGCTTCGCGACGGACCTCTATCACATCCCATTCATTCTCCAGGTGCTCGCGTAGCGCTTTCATGACGTAGTTGATCTGGCATTCCGTCTGGAAGATTGCGCTGCCGCCATGGGCCAGGTTCGTGTTCGGCCCGTAGACAATATAGAAATTCGGGAAGCCGGGGACGGTGATGCCGCGATGGGCGCGGGGATCCTCGTCACCCCAGATGTCGCGGATCGACTGGCCTTCGGCACCGACAATGTGCATGGGCGCGAGCATTCGCTTGGTCTGGAAACCGGTTGCCAGCACGATGACGTCGGCAGGATATTTTTTCCCGCCGGCCACCACGCCATCCGACTCGATCCGTTCGACGCGATCGGTGACCAGATCGACATTGTCGCGCAACAGCATGTCGTACCAGTTGTTGTCGCGCAGCATGCGTTTGCCGAAGGGCGGATAATCCGGGATGACCTTGGGAATGAGGTCCTTCCTGTGTCCGACTTTTGCCATGATATAGGCGGTCAAGTCTTCGCGCCACCGATCGTTCATGGCGTTGAGCGAGCGCTCGGGATGCGGCCAGTTCGGGTCGATCTTCAGCGTCCAGTGGAAGGATTCCGAAGCGGCCCAGAACAGGGTCAGACGGAACCAGCTGGCATAGAAGGGCACATGGCGCATGGCCCAGCGAGCCCCCTCGCTCACCTTCTGGTGGTAGAGTGGGTGCTTCATCGCCCAGTGCGGCGATCGCTGGAAGATGGTCAGCCTTTCAAGGTCCGGGGCGATGGCAGGACCGGTCTGCATACCGCTTGCGCCGGTGCCGATCATCGCGACGCGGCGGCCCTTGATCGGCACTTTCTTGTCCCATTGGGCCGTGTGGAACCACGCGCCCTTGAAATCCTGGAGGCCAGGAATGTTGGGGATCGCAGGACGGTTCAGCGCGCCGATGGCAGATATAAAGACGTTTGCCTCATAGTCGATCTCGAGGCCGTCCGACCGTCTCGTGCGCACCGACCATGTGCCGTCGGGCCGATATTCAGCGGCGAGCACCTCCTCCTGGAAACGGATGTGACGGCGCACATCGTACTTCTTCGCGCAGTGGAGGATGTAGCCCAAGATCTCATCGCGCTTTGCGAAGAAGTGCGTCCAATCCGGATTGGGCTCGAAGGAGTAGGAAAAGAAGTGACACGGCGTATCCACGCCGCAGTCGGGATAGTGATTGTCCAGCCAGGTGCCGCCGACTTCGGCATTCTTCTCGATGATGACGTAGGGAATCCCGGCTTCCTGCAGCCGAACCGCCATCGCGATTCCGGAAAAGCCTGCACCGACGATGACGACCTTGAAGGCGGCCAGTTTTTCCGTGCCGGGTTTACGACGCCATTCGAATCGGCGGCCATCCTTACCGCCCATCATCATCTCTTCACGGAATACCGCGACATATTCGGAGGGCACCGTTTCGCCGACCGCCGTGTCGATCATCGTCTTGAATTCGTCCGCTGGCGGTTCGGAAACGATTTCTTCCTTGCTGACTGCTCTCTCCATGACGGCGGCGACCAGCTTCGATCGGATGCGGTTCTGGAGCGTTGTCGGGATGAATTGCATGTAGTTCCACGCGCCCTTGATATGCGGCGCGGCTTCCTGCAGCAGTTCATGGTCGCCGGTGAGTTGAACGTAGCTCATCAACAATGGCACGATGTCGGCTTCGGCGATGGCTGCGCTGAATTCGTCAGGATGAGCTGCCGCATAGGCGATCTGCTCGTCTGGAGTGAGATGGCGGTCCTGGGCCACTGTCCTGTTCTTTCCAGTCTGTGTTGATGTGGAGCGGGGGCGGGTTAGTAGCGGCCGCCGGTCACGTGAAGGACTTCGCCGCTGATGTAGCCGGCTCGCTCCGAAGCGAGGAATGCAACCGCATCGGAGACGTCGGAAACCTGGCCCATGCGGGGTATGGCGACTGTCTTCTCGGCATTGGCCCGTATCTTGTCGAAATGGGGCAGCGAACGCACCGCGTCCGTCTCGACGATGCCGGGCGCAACGGCATTGACTGTGATGAAATGGCGGCCCACCTCAAGCGACATCGCGCGAGTGAAGCCCAGAATTCCTGCCTTTGCGGCCGAGTAATTCGCCTGGCCGGGATTTCCGAGATGGGCGCGCGAGGAAATGTTTATGATCCTTCCCGCATTGCGCTCGATCATCGTCGGCAGGACCGCCTTCGTGCAGTGGAACGCGCCTTTGAGGACCACATCGACGACGCTGTCCCAGTCGGCCTCGCTCATCTTGCCGATGCGCATGTCGCGGGTGAAACCGGCATTGTTGACGAGAACGTCGATTGTGCCAAACGCGTCTTCAGCCGCGCGGACAAGCTGCTCCACGGAGCCCGCGTCCGTCACGTCGCACCGCGCTCCCACCGCTCGAACTCCCTGCCGGCCGATGGCTTGCGCGACGGATCTGGCTGCCTCGCCGTCGATATCGGCAACGACGACATGCGCGCCCTCGGCAGCAAAACGTTCGCAGATCGCGCGGCCAATGCCGCGCCCCCCGCCGGTGATGATCGCTACCTTCCCGTTCAGACCCAGTTCCATTCCCACCCCATCGGTTTCGAGTTGCCCGAACCTATTTTTGGGGCAGGGGGCTTGTCAATGAAAATCAATTTCGTATTTTGCGGCGACCTCTTCGAACCACTCTCCTGGTAGGGGCACAACAAGTTCAACGCGACTGCGCACCACGCGCGCAAGTCTTCATCAGGGACGTTCGAGGGGGTGGCCCTCCCGGCGAACGATGACATGTGACGGACGTACATATCATTGGCGCAGGCATGACGCCGCTCGCGAAGCACGCGAACCTCACCGTGAAGCAGCTTTCAGCGCAGGCCATTGACGCCGCATTGCGCGATGCTGGCGTGGACAAGCGGCAGATCGAATCCGCCTGGTTCTGCAACACGCGCCAGGGTGTCCTCGAAGGACAGCACGGGGTGCGGGGCCAAGCTTCGCTGCGAGCATATGGCTTCGAGGGAATCCCGATCTTCAACACGGACAATGCCTGTGCGAGCTCCAGCTCGGGCGTTTACCAGGCATTCGCCGCGATCAAGGCAGGCCTTGCCGAGATTGTGCTCGTCGTCGGGGCCGAGAAGATGTTTTTCCCCGAAAAGCGGCAGGAGATGTTCGAAGCCTTCAAGGGCAGCTGGGATCGCGATCTCGCAGACCAACATATGAGCGTGCTGCTGGGCATGGGGGACGATCTTCCGGTGCCGCCTGGCGCCGATGAAGCCGCTTCTGGGGAGCGTTCTGTGTTCATGGACATCTACGCAGCCCAGGCGCGCTTCCACATGCATCGCTTCGGCACGACTCAGCGGCAGATCGCGGCCGTGGCGGCGAAGAACCATACCCATTCCCAACACAACGCCCATGCACAGTACCGCTTCCCGATGACCGTCGACGAAGTGCTGGCGGACCGGCTCATCGTGTGGCCGATCACCCGCGCCATGTGCGCACCGATCAGTGACGGCGCCTGTGCACTGGTCCTTGCAAGCGACCGCGCGGCCGCTTCGCTGGGCAATCGGAGCAGGGCAGTGACGGTTCGTGGGATGGGTGTCAGCAGCAGCACCGATCGCGATCCACAGGCCTACGATCGGCACCTGACCCGGATTGCTGCGGATCGCGCTTATGAGCGCGCTGGCGTCGGGCCGGACGACATCGATGTCGCTGAGCTTCACGACGCCTCGGCGATCGCCGAGATCCTGCACAGCGAGAATGTCGGCTTCTGTGCCTATGGTGATGGCGGCGCGCTTGTCGAGAGTGGGGCCACCGCATTGGGCGGACGCTTGCCCATCAATGTCTCTGGAGGTTTGTTGTCGAAGGGGCACCCGATTGGAGCAACCGGCGCTATCCAACTTTACGAGCTGGTCACGCAGCTGAGGGGAGAGGCCGGCGCCCGGCAGGTGCCGGGCGCTCGCATGGCTCTGGCCGAAAACGGCGGCGGCTTTCACGGTGTCGAGGAAGCTGCCTGCGTCGTTACCATTCTCGAGAGGGCGTCTTAAGCGATGGTCGTCGATCTCAGAAGATTGCTTGGCTGGCAGATACCTGACAAAGTCCAGCTGCTGACAAGGCGCGACGTGGCCTTCTACGCGCTCTCAATCGGCGCAGGTCGGGATCCCAACAATCGTGATCAGCTGAAATTTGTCGATCCGGACCGGGCCGACCTCCAGGCACTTCCGTCCATGGCGCTCGTTCTCGGCTACCCGGGCTTCTGGCTCGGCGATCCGGAACTTGGTCTGGACATCAGGCGCATCCTCCACGTCGAACAGTCGATCGAGATCATCCGGCAACTGCCCGTCGAAGGCCGTATCGTTGGGCGGACGCGGGTGACCAAGGTCTGTGACCGCGGTCCGGGGAAAGGGGTTCTGGTCCATTCGGAGAGGAACGTCTTGGACGATCAGGGTCAGACATTCGCCAAGCTGAGCCAAGTGCATATGCTGCGCGGATATGGAGGGTTTTCAGGCGTAGGCTCCGATGTGGCGAGCCCGAGATCGCAGATCGCCCGTCCGCCAGCGATCTCGGCGGTGGTCGACATGATCATTCGCCCGGAGCAGGCTCTATTCTACCGGATGAACGGCGACACGAATCCCATACACAGCGATCCGACCGTCGCCCGTGAAGCGGGCTTTGCTGCGCCCATCATGCACGGTATGTGCACGTTCGGGATGGTAGCCAAGAAGCTTGTCGACACGTTGTGCGACGGCGACGCCAAGCGCCTCGTTTCCATGTCGGCCCGATTCACCGGGCCCGTCCACCCCGGCGAAACGCTGAGGACGGAGATCGGGCGGGACGGTTCCTTTCACACGGTTTCCGTGGATCGCAATACAACGGTTCTGGGCAATGGATTTGCCAGGACGGCCCTGGAGGAGAAGTTCGCAGTTGAAGTCGATCATGCCGTCTGAATCCATTTCCGAGCTACGCGAGCCGCTGCGTCGCTTTGTTCGCGAGCGGCTGGTGCCCCTGGAGGCGCAGGTCGCCGAGTCCGACCGGCTACCCGACGAAGTCGTCGCAGAGATGCGCGACATGGGCCTCTTTGGCATCACGATCCCCGAGGAATTCGGCGGGTTGGGCCTTCCTCTGTCCGAAGAAATCGAACTTGTCTTCGAGCTTACCTGGGCTTCGCTTGCGTTCCGATCCGTCATCGCGATGAACCTGGGAGTCGGATCGCAGGGCATCGTGGCGGACGGTACCCTCGAGCAAAAGACGATGTGGCTGCCGCGCATCGCGTCCGGCGAGATCATAACCTCGTTTTGCCTGACGGAGCCCGATTCAGGTTCCGACAGCGCCGCGCTGAGGACGAGCGCCGTGCTCGATGGCGACGAATACGTCCTTTCCGGCACCAAGCGATATATCAGCAATGCTCCGCTCGCCGGCCTGTTCATCGTCATGGCGCGAACCAGCCCCGAGAAGTTGCCTGGCAACAGGCATGTCACGGCTTTCCTGGTTCCGGCGGGAACCCCCGGTCTGGTCGTCGGCAAGAAAGACCGCAAGATGGGGCAGCGAGGTGCAGCGACTGCCGACGTCATCCTCGACGAGGTGCGTGTCCCCGCGTCCAGCATATTGGGCGGCGAGCCTGGACGTGGCTTCGTCACGGCGATGAAGGTGCTCGATCGGGGACGCATCGGTGTCGCGGCCGCTGCGATCGGGCAGGCGCGGCGACTTCTCCATGAAGGGCTGACCTATGCGATGGAGCGCAGGCAGTTTGGTCGCGCAATCGGCGAGTTTCAATTGGTGCAGGCCATGCTTGCCGATAGCAAGGCGGAACTCTACGCCGCGGAATCGATGGTCCGTGATGCGGCACGGCGCTTCGATGCAGGAGAACGGATCTCCACGGAAGCGTCCTGCTGCAAGATGTTCGCGACCGAAATGGTCGGGCGAGTGGCCGACAGGACGATCCAGATCTTCGGCGGGGCAGGCTACATGCAGGATAGCGGAGTCGAACGCTTTTACCGTGATGTTCGTGTGCTGCGGATCTACGAGGGCACGACGCAGATCCAGCAGCTCGTGATCGCGCGTAACCTGTTGCGCGAAGCAGGTCAGGCAAATGGCCTCTGAGAAATCCGGTCCTCTGGTGGGTGTCCGCGTGGTCGAGTTCGCCGGCCTCGGACCAGCGCCGTTCGTAGCCATGCTGTTGTCGGACATGGGCGCGGAAGTCTTGCGCATCGATCGACGGGACAGCCACGAGAGGCCCCGCGACATACTCAACCGCGGACGCGCTTCCCTCTTGGCGGATCTCAAGGATACTGCCGATCTAGCCAAACTGCGCGACATCATCGGCCGCGCCGACGTGCTGATTGAAGGATTCCGGCCCGGTGTCATGGAGCGGAACGGTTTGGGCCCCGACGATCTCTGCGCGGAGAACCCACGCCTGGTCTATCTGCGCATGACGGGCTGGGGACAGGATGGACCTTTGGCGCAGAGAGCCGGTCACGACATCAACTACATCGCGCTTTCAGGCGCGCTTGCACCAATCGGCAGTCCGGAACGGCCGCCCCTGCCGCCGCTCAACCTCGTCGGGGACTTCGGCGGGGGGGCGATGTTCGCGGCATTGGGCGTGGTTTCGTCGCTCTATGAGCGCGAGAAATCAGGACGCGGTCAGGTCATAGACGCGGCGATGGTAGATGGCGCCGCCAATCTCCTGGCGATGTACCTCTCTCATCAGCAGGGAGGACGGAAAGGCACCGGCTTCGACAGGGGTGATTATTTCCTGGATGGAGCCGCGCCTTACTATCGCTGCTACGAATGCGCCGATGGGCGTTTCGTCGCGGTTGGCGCGATCGAGCCGAAATTCTGGCGTATCCTGCTGGAGGTGGCGGGCCTCGACGAGACACTTTCTCAGGAGCCGGACGAGTGGTCCGAGATGGCCTCACGCCTTGATGCCGTCTTTCGAACCCGTAGTCGCGACGAATGGGTCGTCTTGTTCGAGGGACGCGATGCCTGCCTGGCGCCAGTGCTTCGTCACGATGAAGTCGAAAACAACGAACACCTTGCCGCCCGCGACACCTATGTGCGTCTTGGTGGGCTCCTGCAACCCGCTCCCGCACCCCGGTTCTCCCGCACAGTGAGCCGCATCAGCGGTGCTCCGGTCCGTGTCGGCGAGGGTGGTGAAGCTCTTGCGGAGACTTGGTTACAGGCTCGCCCGAATTCCGCGTCGGGCAGCGGTGGGGGTAGCAAGCTTTGACACGGGACGTGGTCCAACTCATCGAAATGCTGAAGGCGGCTGTCGGCGAAGATGAAGCCGCGCTGCTGGTTGGCGCCGATATACCGGTTAAACATTGGGCCGACTGGACGCGCCTGCCTCCCGTCCAGCCACTGGTGCTCGCCAGGCCGCGCACGCCGAGGCAGGTTTCGGAACTTCTGCGAATCTGCAACGCGACATCGACGCCGGTCGTTCCTCAAGGAGGACTGACGGGACTTGTGGGGGGTGCGCATCCAGTCGAGGGATGCGTCGCCATATCGCTGGAACGTATGGTCGGAGTGGAAGAGATCGACGTAACCGCCGCCACCATGACCGTGCTTGCCGGCACGCCTCTCGAGGTTGCCCAGGCTGCCGCAGAGGGGGCGGGCCTGACACTCCCGCTGGACATCGGCGCGCGCGGGAGCTGCACGATCGGCGGCAATCTCGCCACGAATGCAGGCGGCAATCGCGTGATCTCATACGGGCCGGCGCGCGATCACGTGCTCGGGCTGGAAGCCGTCCTGCCGGACGGAACTGTTCTTCAGTCGATGAACAGGTTGGTAAAGAACAACACCGGGTACGACCTGAAGCACCTCTTCATCGGCTCGGAGGGGACGCTTGGCATCATCACGAGGGCAGTCCTGCGGCTGCGCTCCCGGCCAACAACCATGGTCACCGCGCTTTGCGCGTGCCCCACCCCGGAGGATCTGGTTGCTGCACTCGCCGCATTGAGACAGCGGCTCGGCCCATCGCTTTCGGCGTTCGAAGCGATGTGGCCCGATTTTTGGAACGTGGTGACGTCCCGGATGGGGCGCAGGTCGCCATTCGGTCAGTCTCACGGCGCCTACGCACTTGTCGAGATGTCGGGTTTTGACGCCGGCCGGGACGAGGATAGGCTTCAAAACGCGCTTTCCGAAGCACTGGAGTCTGGTGTTCTGGCGGATGCCGTTATCGCCCAAACAGGACAGCAGTCGGCTGAATTCTGGGGAATACGGGAATCCGTCGGTGAACTGAGAAGCACTTTTGGACCGATCACATCCTTCGATGTAGGCATTCCGGCGCAGCATGCGGATGCGTTCATCGTAACCGTGTCCGCCGCACTTCGGGATCGGTGGCCGGATGTGATCCACCTTTGCTACGGGCATCTTGGCGACAACAACATACACGTCGTGGTTCACATTCCCTCCTCGCATGAGAGGCAACCCAAGAACGCGATCGATGACCTCATCTATGCCGTTGTCGCCCGTTATGGCGGTTGTGTTTCCGCCGAACATGGCATCGGCCTGACAAAACGCGCCTACCTGCATCTCTCGAGGTCACCCCAGGAAATCGCGACCATGCGCGCCATCAAGGCAGCGATCGATCCGAACGGCATCATGAACCCGGGCAAGGTCTTCGAGAGCCAGGCGGCAAGGGGCTAAAGGCCAGTGCATCCAAATTTGAAATTGACTTTCAGATCTGTGGATGTAGCTTGCGGATGCGCTTCGGGAAGGAAATGGCGAACGCGCCGCATTCGAATTCAGCAATCAATCAAATCGAGATCTGACAGCTCAGGGAGGAGCCTCTAAATGTGGAAGTCGGTAAAGCGGAGGGAAGTTCTGAAGGGGGCGGCGCTCGCCGCTTCGGCGGCGACGCTGGCCATGCCGGCCATTGCCCAATCTTCGCCCACGATCCGCTGGCGAATGACCGAGAGCTTTCCCAAGACCCTTCCAAATCTCTACGGCGCGGCCGAGCTGTTTGCCGAGCAGGTGTCGCAGGCCACCGATGGCAACTTCCAGATTCAGGTCCTTGCGCCAGGCGAAATCGTCGGTGCGGCCCAGGCACTGGACGCGGTTCAGAACGGAACCGTGGAGAGCGCCCATACATCGGGCAACTACTTCATCGGCAAGGAAATCGCCTTTGCGTTCGGCACGGGCCTACCGTTCGGCTTGAATGCCCGCCAGCACGATGCCTGGTGGCACCTCGGCGGCGGCCGCGAACTCTTCAATTCGGTTCTGGCTGACTACAACGCAGTTGCGATTGCCGGCGGCAATTCCGGTGCGCAGATGGGTGGCTTCTTCCGCAATGAGATCAAGAGTGTCGCTGACCTCAACGGGCTCAAGTTCCGCGTGAGCGGCCTCGGTGGCCGAATTCTCTCGAAGCTCGGGGTTGTGGCCCAGCAGATTCCGGCGGGCGACATCTATCCCGCGCTCGAACGTGGCACGCTCGATGCCGTGGAGTTTTCCGGCCCCGCAGATGATGAGAAACTCGGCTTCATCAAGGTGGCCAGGTACTACTATTCGTTCAGTTTCTGGGAGGGCAGCTCGCAGGCGGTCTTCATGTTCAACAAACAGAAATGGGATGACCTGCCGAAGTCCTATCAGGCGATCCTCAACAATGTTGGCCAGCAGGCGCACAACTGGATGACCTGGAGCTACGACAGCACGAACGGCCCGGCCCTGCGTCGCATGGTGACCGACGGTGCCGAAATCCGGGCGTTCCCGGATGACATGATGCAGGCTTCGCTGAAGTCGGCCAATGAGCTTTATGCGGAGCTCTCTGGACAAAGCCCGGCCTTCAAGAAGTGCTATGAATCTCTCGTGGCATTCCGCGGTGACGTGCTGCCCTGGTGGCAGGTCGGCGAATACGCCTACGATTCCTTCATGGTGCGCACCCGCGGCCGCAGCTGACGTCGACCGTCAGCCCCGGCAGCCGTTTCCACGGCGCTTGTACAATCGGCGGGGGGCAATGCCGCCCGCGCTTCGTTCGAAAACATCGGAATCGCAACATGCGTCTGGCCACTTACATCAGCGACGGACGGCCGCGGCTCGGCGTCGTCTCCGGATTGGCAATCTTTGATCTCGAGGGCGGCTTCGCCAGGATTCTGGGCCGATCCGGCCCGGGATCGATGATCGAGCTGATCGAAGGCGGTGAGGCCATTCGCTGGGATGTCGATGCGGTGCTGGCGGCGGGTGGTCAGGAGTCCGGCCACGGCGACCTTTGGCACGACATCGCCAAAGTCCGGTTGCTTGCCCCCATTCCCGAGCCAAGGAAGAATGTCTTCTGCGTAGGCCGTAACTACAAGCTCCATATAGAGGAGGGCGCGAGGGCACGGGGCGCGACACCGGCCTATCCAGCTATTCCCGAGTTCTTCACCAAGTCACCGACATCCGTCATCGGACATGAAGGCGAGATCAGGCTGGATACCGGGGTGACCCAGAAGCTCGACTACGAGGTCGAACTGGCCTTCGTCATCGGCAGGCGATGTCGCGACGTTCCCGCCGCCAAGGCGGCGGATGTCATCTTCGGATACACGGTTCTCAACGACGTGACCGCGCGCGACCTTCAGTTCGCGCATGGCCAGTGGTTCAAGGGAAAGTCCTTGGATACCTATTGTCCCGTCGGGCCCGTCATCGTCACGGCGGACGAATTTGGTTCTCCAGCCGGACATGCGCTCAGCCTACGGGTCAACGGAGAGCTACGCCAATCTTCCTCGACCGACGACATGCTGTTCGACTGCGCGGCCATCGTCGAGAGCCTGTCGGCAGGCATGACGCTCGAACCCGGCGATATTGTCACGACGGGCACGCCGTCGGGCGTCGGGCTGGGGCTGTCGCCTCAGGTCTGGCTCAAGGACGGCGATGTCGTAGAGGCGGAAATTGCCGGGATCGGGGTTCTACGTAATCTGGTCAGGCAGGTGCAGTGATGGCCGGCGCCGGCTCCTTTCGCGCGACAATCCATACGGATGACGGAAGCGTCGACACAAGTGGGTTTCTGACTGCGGCGAGGAAAGCTGCCGCAGGCCTGCGGGGTCTCGGCGTCGGGCAAGGAGATTGCGTAGCGCTCCTGCTGCGCAACGATGTTCCATTCCTTGTTGCGACAGCGGCGGCCCAGTATCTGGGAGCATATGCCGTACCGCTCAACTGGCATTTCAAGCGGGACGAGCTTCTTTACGTTATCCAGGATGCGGCCCCCAAGGTCCTGATCGCGCACTCTGACCTGCTTGATGTTGTCGGGCCTGCCTTGCCGCCGGATCTGGCTGTCGTCGAGGTGGCGGTCCCACCCGCCTTGCGGAAGGCGTTCAAGATAGGCGCCGAAGTCGAGCGCCATAGCGGTACTTTGTCATGGTCTGAGTGGCTTGAGCGACAAGAGCTGCACAACGCGACGCCCCCGCAGCCCCCCGATTCAGTGATTTATACATCGGGTACGACCGGCCGACCGAAAGGCGTTCGTCGCCAGCCGCCGACGGGCGAACAGGCTGTTGCGGGCGAACGCATGCGTGCCGCCGTCTTTGGAATTGGGGAAGGGGATCGCGTGCTGGTTTCCGCGCCACTTTACCACACCGCCCCCAACTATTTCGCATTGAGGGCCATTCGTCTCGCCGAAAAGCTCGTGGTGCTGCCGCGTTTCGATCCGGAGAATTTTCTCGCAACGATCGAGCGATACCGGATTAGCCATGTCTACGCCGTGCCGACGATGTTCGTCCGCCTGCTTGCCTTGGATCCGCAAATCCGTTCGCGCTACGACCTGTCGTCGCTGCGGTTCGTTCTCCACGCTGGAGGGCCATGTCCGCCGGCCGTCAAGCAGGGAATGATCGCGTGGCTGGGGCCGATCATCAACGAGTATTACGGCTCCACGGAGCATGGCCCGCTTACATTCTGCACCAGTGACGAGTGGGTGGCGCACAGTGGCACGGTCGGCCGTGCTGCGCCGGGCGTCACGATCAGCATCCAGGATGACGCTGGCCATGAACTCCCCGCTGGCGCGGCGGGCGAGATCGTGGCGCGCAACTTCGCGCATCCAGACTTTACATATCACGGACGGCCAGCAGACCGAGCCGAGTTGCAGCGCGGCGACCTCGTGGCGACCGGCGACGTCGGTTACCTCGACGACGATGGGTTCCTCCATCTGTGCGACCGAAAACGGGATCTCGTCATTTCCGGCGGGGTCAATATCTACCCGGCGGAGATCGAAGGCGTGCTCGCGGAATGCCCCGGCGTAGCTGACGCTGCCGTGTTCGGTATTCCCGATACGGAATTCGGCGAGGAGCTTGTCGCGGTGGTGCAACCGCGGGCAGGGCACCTGCTCGATCCGGCAGCGGTGCGGACATTCCTAGCCAGGCGGCTGGCGCCGTACAAGGTCCCGCGGAAGATCCTGGCCAGGGACAACCTTCCGCGTGAAGAATCGGGCAAGATCAGAAAACGCCTGTTACGGGATGATTATCTGACGGCGACAGGCAAGGCAGCTTCTGCCGTATCGCGAGAGGCATCGACATGACAGTGCTGCTCCCTCTCTCTCGGCTCATCGACCGGATCAATGAGATTCTCGGCCAACTGGCTGCCTGGGCGATACTTGTGGCGATCGCCATCTCCGCCGGCAACGCCATATTGCGACGCTTCTTCGGCGTGTCGTCCAACGCCTGGCTGGAGCTGCAATGGTACCTCTTCGGCGCTGTGGTCATGCTTTGCGCGGCGTGGGCGCTGCGGGAAGGGGCGCATGTGCGGATCGACATCGTTGCCGGACAGCTGTCGCGGCGCTGGCGGCATTGGCTCGACCTGTTTGGGCTCCTGGTTTTCCTGATCCCGTTCGCCGCCTTGATGGTGTGGCTTAGCGAGCCCTACGCCTTCGCATCGCTCTATTCCGGGGAGATTTCCCTCAATCCCGGTGGGCTGATGATCTGGCCGATCAAAATGATCATCTTCGCCGGCTTCATCTCGTTGCTGGCGCAGGCAGTGAGCGAGACCATCAAGCGAATCGCCATCATGACCGGGCACCTGCCGGATACGGAAGACAATCCTCCGGCCAGCGAATTGGACGCCGTTTCCTAACAGACATCGCAGCCGATGCCGGAGCTCTATCTATGATCGCGTTCATAGCCCAGAACCTTGCGCCCATCATGTTCGCGGGCCTGGTCATCATGCTTCTGACGGGGGCTCCGGTCGCGTTCGCCTTGGCTGCCAACGGTCTCCTGTTCTTCTTTGTCGCCGTGGAGCTTGCTCCGCTGGCTCCCGAAACGATTACTCTTTCCTGGCCACTTCTACAGGCGATGCCGGATCGAGTGCTCGGGGTCCTTTCGAACGAAGTGCTGCTGGCGATCCCCTTCTTCACATTCATGGGCTACATTCTCGAGCGATCGGGCATGGCCGAAGACCTGCTCGACACGATCGGCCAGGTCTTCGGTACTGTACGCGGCGGCCTCGCATACGCCGCAATCTTCGTCGGGGCATTGCTTGCTGCAACGACTGGCGTGGTCGCGGCCTCGGTGATTTCGATGGGCCTGATTTCACTGCCCATCATGCTTCGGTACGGCTACGATCGCAGTGTCGCCTCCGGTGTCATCGCCGCTTCCGGCACGCTCGCCCAGATCATTCCTCCGTCGCTGGTACTGATCGTCATGGCCGACCAACTCGGCCAGTCTGTCGGCAATATGTACGCCGGCGCCTTCCTTCCGGGGGTCATCCTTGCAGGCAGCTACGCGCTCTATGTCTTCATCAGGTCGATGATGTCGTCATCCGCGTTGCCCGGTCTGCCGGTCGAGGCGATTGCCTACCGGGAGCCGGATGGCAAACGAGGTCTTTGGCAGCTCGGCATCCTGGTTCTGTTTTCCGGAATTGCTGCAACGGTGGTGCTGTCGCAGACATCGGTCCCAAGCGGCCCGGACTTTCTCATTCTCGCGATATGTCTCGGCACGGTAGTGGCGCTGATCATCGCGCTTCTCAATCGCCTCCTTGGAGCACGATCCCCCCTGTCCATCGCCTCCACGGGGGCGGTCCTCTTCGCCGCCTATTTCTGGCTCCTCACCAGCGGTGAGCACACGGCAGCTCTTTATGTGGAGGTCGGCGTCTGGGCTGTGGGCTACAATGTCATCGTCGCTGCAGTGGAACGCGCTTCCGGTCTGCGACTGATCTCGCGGATTGCCGAGCAGGTCACGTTCGTGCTTGTTCCACCGCTCCTACTCATCTTCCTGGTGCTAGGAACCATTTTCATCGGGGTGGCGACACCGACCGAGGGTGGGGCCATGGGGGCAGCAGGCGCTGTCATCCTGGCGCTGACCAAGCGCTTCCTCGACAAGAACCCAGGACGCCTCAATTTCAAGCTGTTGCGGCAGGCAACTGAATCTACCGCCAAGCTGACGACGTTTGCTATCTTCATCGTTATTGGAGCGCGCGTTTTCTCGCTGACCTTCTATGGGGTCAACGGCCACCTTTGGGTGGAGCATCTGCTGATATCCCTGCCAGGCGGGGAGCTGGGCTTCCTGCTCGTCGTGAACGTGATCGTTTTCCTGCTGGCCTTCTTCCTCGACTATTTCGAAATCGCATTCATCCTCATTCCACTGCTGGTTCCAGCCGCACAAACGCTCGGTATCGACCTCGTCTGGTTCGGCGTGCTGCTTTCGATCAACCTCCAGACCAGTTTCATGCACCCGCCGTTCGGCTTCGCGCTGTTCTACTTGCGGTCGGTCGCCGCCCGCGTCCCCTATCTCGACAGGTTGACTGGCAAGACGATCGCGCCTGTGACAACCGGGCAGATCTATTGGGGTGCGATCCCGTTTCTGGTCATCCAGTTGCTGATGGTGGCCATGACCATCGCGTTTCCGCAGATCGTCACGCACTACAAGTCGGCAGGGCACGAGGTGGACCCCGCGGCCGTGCAGGACAAGCTTGACAATCTGCCTGGCGGAAACGCTGCACAAACGCCAAAGGATCTTCCGCCGCTGTTCGATTGACGAGGTGAGGGTCAGCGACTCCGAAGTCAATGCTTCATGAGACGCCAATAGCGTCGCCTCATGCGAGCATTGTCTCGTGCAGCAGGCCGCTTTTCAAGCCCTCTGCAGGGCCCTTTGATGCCGCCAGCGCAGGAAGCCGACGAGGCCTGCGACGCAGAGCGTGCCAATGATCATCAGGAAAGCCGCTGCGGCGACGGCGGGGCTGATGTTCTCGCGGATGCTGGCGAACATCTGCCGTGCCAGGGTGCGCTGGTTGGGGCCCGCCACGAAGAGCGTCAGCACGACCTCGTCGAGCGACGTCGCGAAGGCGAACACCGCGCCGGTCAACATTCCCGGCATGATGATGGGGAGCGTCACGCGCTGGAAAACGCGGAAGGGCGGGGCTCCCAGGCTGCTCGCCGCACGCTCCAGCCACGGGTCCATCGCGTTGAGGGAACCCGACACGCTGACGATGACGAAGGGAATGCAGAGAACGGAGTGGGCGACGATGACGCCGAGATACGAGCTCGCGAGCCCGAGCCTGGCATAGAGCATCTGCATGCCCACGCCGAGCACGACGGCCGGCACCACCATCGGCATCAGAAAGGTGGTGCGAATGGCGTTCGCAAAGGGCAACTGGCTGCTTCGCAGGCCGAGCGCGGCAAGCGTCCCCAGAACCGTAGAGAGAATTGTGGCGCCCGAGCCGATGATCAGGCTGTTGACGATCGAACGCCGCCACACCTCGTTCGTTTGCAGCTCCCCGAACCATCGAGAGGAGAAGGTTTCGATCGGATAGTTGAGGAAGACGCTCGAATTGAAGGCAAGCGGCAGGATGGCGACGATCGGCGCCAGCAGGAAGAACATCACGCCTAGCCCGAAGACGATCTGGAGCGCGCGCAGGGCAGGGTGGGTCTTGCCGCCCATGTCAGGTCCCTACCATTGTAGGCGAGCGCGACAGCCGGCCATAGACGAGATAGAGCACCGTCGTGACCACGAGCAGGATCAGCCCGAGCGCGCCGGCCATGCCCCAGTTCGCCGTGCCGGTGGCGAAGAAGGCGATGACAGAGCTGATCATCTGGTCGTTCGGCCCGCCGACGAGCGCGGGCGTGATGTAGTAGCCGAGCGCCACCATGAAGACGAGCAGCGAGCCCGACAACAGGCCGGGGAAGGCGAGCGGCAGCAGCACGTGCCGAAAGCTCTTCCAGGGCGAGGCCCCCAGCGAGGCGGCTGCGGGCATCAGATTCGCAGGGATACTCAACAGCCCGCTGTAGATCGGAAGCACCATGAAGGGCAGGAGCACATGCGTCATGGCGATGACGACGCCAACGCGATTGAAGATCAGCGGCAGGGGTCCACTGATCAGGCCTATTGCCTGGAGCGTCCCATTGATAAGCCCCTCGTTCTGCAACAGGATGAACCATGCCGCCGTGCGGACCAGCAACGACGTCCAGAGTGGCAGCAGCACGGCTATCAAAAGGAAAGCACGGATCCATCCGCTGGCGGCGGCGGCAATCAGCGCATAGGGCAATCCGATGGCTGCGCACAGAATTGTCACGGTGGCGGCAATGACGAAGGTGCGCAGCATGATCTGGCGATTGGCCGAGGCGCCCGCGGCCACCGGCGCAACCTTGCCGTCGGCGTCGCGCTCCAGATCCATGGCCGCAAGCAAATTGCGATCGGTGTAAAGCGGCATCGTCCGCTTCATGGCCTGCCAATACCGGGCCTCGCCCCAACGAGGATCGATGGCGGCCAGATCCGGTGTCTCGCCTTCCGGCAGGTCCTTGACTTCCCTTGCCGTGCGCGACATCAGCGAGCGGAAGCCTGAAAGCTCGCTGTTCAGCCGCCGCACCGCATCGCCGAAGGCCAGCGAATCCGCCGGGCGGCGCAGATCGGCAGCGAGCGCGGCCTGCATCTGCGAGCTCGGCGGAGAAGCGCCATCCCACTCCGTCAGGGCGGCCGCCGTCTCAGGTAGCACGCCGCGCACCGTACCGTCGGTCACGGAGGCCATCATCATCGTGGCCAGCGGCCAGGCGAAGAACACCGCCAGGAAAGCCACCAGAGGTGCGACCAGACCCAGTGCCTTCAGCCTGGCGCGCATGGCGGAGGACATCATGGCGCGATCACCGTGCATTCGTCGGGTGCGAAGGTTGCGAAAGCGTCGGCGCCGATGGGCCAATTCCGGGCCTTGCGCTCCAGCTTGGCGACGATCTCGAGGCCGGTGCCCGCAAGCCGCAAACGCAGATGGTCGCCTTGATAGACCGTGTCGAGCACCTTCACGGGGATCGCATTGACGGTGCTCGCCGTCTCGGAGAGATGGATTCGCTCGGGTCGGACGCTCACAAGCGCGGCGTCGCCTTCGCCGAAGATTTCCGGCGCGCTGGCTTCGATATTGGGCCCGCTTTCAAGCCGGATCTTCGCCTTTCCGGCTTGGCGGGTCTCCAGCCTACCGGCGAAGAGGTTCGTCTCGCCGATGAATTCGGCGACGAACCGCGTGCTTGGCCGGTCGTAGATCGCCTCGGGCGAAGCCAGCTGTTCGATCCGTCCGGCATTGAAGACCGCGATGCGGTTCGACATCGTCAGGGCCTCGCCCTGGTCGTGGGTGACGAAGACGATGGTGAGGCCCAGCCGGCGATGCAGTTCCCGCAGTTCGAGCTGCATGTGCTCGCGCAGCTGCTTGTCGAGAGCGCCGAGCGGCTCGTCCATCAACACGACGCTCGGCTCGAAGACCAGCGCTCGGGTCAGGGCGACACGCTGCTGCTGGCCGCCCGAGAGCTGCGCGGGCTTGCGGTCCTTGATGTGAGCGAGCTTGACCATGTCGAGCGCGCGGCCGACGCGCTCGGCGACCTCCGCCTTGGCGACGCCACGCATCGTCAAGGGGAAGGCGACGTTCTCTTCCACCGTCATATGCGGGAACAGCGCATAATTCTGGAATACCACGCCCATGTTGCGGCGATAGGCGGGGAGGTGGTCGATCCGCCTGCCTTCGAGTTTTATCTGGCCGCTCGTCGGCTCGAAGAAGCCGGCGATCATCATCAGGATTGTCGTCTTGCCCGAGCCGGACGGGCCGAGCAGGCTCAGGAACTCGCCCTTCTCGATGGCGAGGTCGAGCTCGTCGACGACACGGACGAGGCCGAAGGATTTCGAGATGCGTTCAAGTGTTATGAAAGCCGGCAAATGTTTCCTCGCGCTACCCCTTCATCGGCGGAGCTGGAAGGTGCCGGAACGGCGCACGCGCCAACGGCTCGGTGCCTCCGCCCCCATCATGACAAACCGGCGCCGGAGCGCCGGTCGTCCGTCTCGTCGACGCTCTATTGCGCAAGCCAGGCGTTGAATCGGCTGGTCAGCTCCTCGATGTTGTCCACCCAGAAAGCGCCGTCGAGCGCCACGGATTCAGCAAGGTTGGCCTCGGAGGTCGGCAGGTCCGCCGCGAGATCGGCCGGAACCTTGGCCGCGGCCTCCTTTTGTGGCAGGCCGTAAGCGATGTACTCCGGCAGCTTCGATTGATTTTCCGGTTGGCTGGCGAAGGCGATGAAATCCATCGCATCTTCTTTGTTGGGGCTGTTGTTCAGCACGACCCAGCTGTCGATAGCGTAGATGCTTCCCGGCCAGACGACCTTGAAGTTCTTGCCTTCCGTCTTGTTGATGCCGGAAATGCGGCCGTTATAGGCGGTCGTCATCACCACTTCCCCGGACGCGAGCAGCTGCAGTGGCTGGGCGCCGGCCTCCCACCAGATCACGTCCTTCTTGATCTCGTCGAGTTTCTTGAAGGCGCGGTCGACGCCTTCCGGCGTGCGCAGAAGGTCATAGACCTCGGCAGGCTTCACACCGTCGGCCATCAGCGCGAATTCCAGCGAGTATTTCGGGCCGCGGCGCAGGCCCCGCTTGCCTGGGAACTTCTTGGTGTCCCAGAAATCGGCCCAGGACGTCGGGGCGGCATCCTTCAGCTTGTCGGCGTTATAGCTCAGCGCCGTCGACCAGACGATGGCGCCGACGCCGCAATCATGCACGGCGGCCGGCAGGAACTTGTCCTTGCCGCCGAGCTTGTCCCAGTCGATCTTCTCGTAGAAGCCGTCGGTGCAGCCGAGCTCCAACTCCTCGGTTTCGACCTGTACGACGTCCCAGTTGGGCTCGCCCGCTTTCACCTTGGCGGCGATGACGCCGATACCGCCGTCCCAGCTTTCGTCGAGCACGGGCTTGCCCAGCTTTTTGGCGAACGGCTCGAAGTAGATCTTCTTCTGCGCATCCTGGTAGTTCCCGCCCCAGGAAACGATCGTGAGATCGCGGGCCGATGCCGCGCCAGCCATCAAGGAGATGGCCACACCCGCGGCGCCAATCGTGGTGATTGCCCTTTTGATAGTCATGTTCTTGTCCTTGTTCCACCTCTGTGAGGATAACAAAGCATAACTCCGATGGCGGCAACAGGCTTGATGTCGGTGGGAGATTGGCTGGTGAATATATCGACCGGCCAACGGATGTTGTTCAATAGGTCGGCGGCGTTACCGCGCTAATGATCTGGGCCGGCTCGTCGCTGGCGTTGCGGAAGCGATGGGGCGATCGGCTGTCGAAATAATAGCCGTCGCCCGGCCTCAGGACGCGGCGCTCGTCGCCCACCGTGATCTCGACCGCGCCAGTCATCACGAAACCCGCTTCCTGGGCATGATGGCTGAAGGCTTCGCCGGTATCGGCGCCCGCCGCATAGGTTTCCTGCAGCATCAAAATCGAGCGATTGGGAAAGTTGACCCCAAGCATCCGGTAGGAAATCGAATCGTGGTTGCCGATCTCGATGCAATCCCGCGCAGAATAGAAGGGAGAAGAAGGAACGGTGGAGCGAATGCCGGAGAAAAAGCCGGTAAGGGTGGTGCCGAGCGCGTCGAGGATCGCGCTCAGCGTGTCCACTGACGGACTGATGCGGTCACGTTCGATCAGCGAGATCGTCGAGTGCGAGATGCCTGAGCGCACCGCCAACTCGCGTATGCCGAGATGGCGGCGACGGCGCAGTTCCCGCAGATGGTCCCCGATTTGTGACATTGGCGGCTCCTCCCGAGGCGAAATCGTATCGCCCTTTGGTTAGAATAATAGACATACGATTTCCAGCCGATTGTATGCCAGGCCGTCCTTCGTCAGTCTTCCCGCGACCCACGGGAACATGGCCATGCCACTGCCTGCCAATCTTTCTGCCCGCCTCCGGTTTCTCAAAGCGCCGGTGCCCGCCGCAACTGCCGATACCGGCGCGATCGAAAAGACCGTCAGGGATATCCTGGCGGGCGTTCGCGACCGTGGCGATGAAGCGTTGCGGGAATACGGCCGCACCTTTGACGGTGTCGAGATCGAGCATTTCGAGGTCGGCATGGCCGAGCGCGAAGCGGCCGTGGAAGCGCTCGACCGGCAGACGGCTGCCGATACGCGTTTCGCCATAGAGCGGGTGCGCGCTTTCGCGGAGGCGCAACTGGCCACCATCCTGCCTCTCGAGGTCGAAGCTCTGCCGGGGCTCCATCTCGGCCACCGGGTCATCCCTATCGCGCGCATCGGGGCCTATGTGCCGGGTGGCCGATATCCGCTGCTGTCGGCTCCCGTGATGACCATCGTGCCGGCCAAGGTCGCCGGTTGTGGCGAAGTCATCGCCTGCCTGCCGCCCAACGCGCATCGGGCCATGATCGCCGGCTGCCATCTTTCCGGAGCCGACCGCATCTTCAGGGTGGGCGGCGCACAGGCCATCGCCGCCATGGCCTATGGCACTGAGACGATCGCCGCCGTCGACAAGATCGTCGGCCCCGGCAACGCCTATGTCAACGAGGCGAAGCGCCAGGTTTTCGGGCCGGTCGGGATCGACCAGCTTGCCGGGCCCAGCGAGATCTTCGTCGTCGCCGATTCCTCCGGTGAGGCGGCCATGATCGCCACCGATCTGCTGGCCCAGGCCGAGCATGATGTCCGCACGCGCGTCGGCCTGATAACGACCGACGCGAAGCTCGCAAGGGACACGCTCTCCGAGATCGAGCGGCAACTCGGCGGATTGCCGACCGCAGCCGTCGCGGGACCTGCCTGGCGCGATTTCGGGCAGATCGTCGTTTGCGAGGATGAGGAGGCGATGCTCGCCTATTCAGACTTCATCGCGGCGGAACATCTGCAGGTCCACACCGTCGATCCGCATGACACGGCAGGGAAACTCCATAACTACGGATCGCTGTTCATCGGCTCGATGGCGAGCGTCGTCTATTCCGACAAATGCTGCGGCACCAATCACACGCTGCCGACCATGGGCGCGGGTCGCTATACCGGCGGCCTCTGGGTCGGGTCCTATGTCAAGGTATGCACGCATCAGTGGCTCGAGCCGGCCGGCGTGGCGGCGGTCGCCCCGCCGGCCATTCGACAAAGCGCCAGCGAAGGCTTGGAGGGCCACCGGCGCGCGGCGAGCTTGCGCCTGGAACGAATGCAGGGCGGATAGAAGGCCGGCGCGATTTCAACGACTTGGCCGATGGCTGGCAATAGGAGGGTGACGCCGACTTGCTGCGTCCTGGCGGCATTCTGCGACCACACTTCGCAGATCCCCGATGGCCGAGTGCATCCTTCACAAATATTGACCAGCCGCCAGTTGCCAATCGCCGGTGGCTGATAATAACCTGCGCGCGGTGGGGCAGTCTGGAGAACAGAATGCACACCGTAAATGGTCTGCTTGCCCGCGCCCGCCGAATGATGGAAACGTCTCGTTTGAGCGCGACGGCGCGTGCCGTCCGGCAGGAGCGGTTGACCTATCTTTCCCCCCGCAAGCTTCGTCGGCTGGAGACCGCGCTCGGCGAGGTGTTGCGCGGGAACGTGCCGGGCGACATCGCTGAATTCGGCATCGCGCTCGGCGGCAGCGGCATCATCCTTGCCAAGCAGGCGATGCGCCATGGGCGAGGCTTTCACGGCTTCGACGTTTTCGGAATGATCCCGCCGCCCACCTCCGAAAAGGACGACGAGAAGTCCAAGTCACGCTATCAGAAGATCGCCGCGGGCCAGTCGGCGGGACTCGGCGGGGACGTCTATTACGGCTACCGGGACAACCTCTACGACGACGTCCGGCGTTCCTTCGAAAGGCATGGCGTCAGTGTCGACGGGTCGACCGTCAGTCTTCACAAGGGGCTGTTCGAGGCGACCCTGCCGAACGTTGCGTTGGACAGGATCTGCTTCGCGCATATCGACTGCGATTGGTACGACCCGGTTCACTACTGCCTGACCAGCATGGCCGACCGCATCAGCCCGCAGGGCGTGGTCCTGATAGACGACTATCATGACTATGGCGGGGCAAGGACTGCAACCGACGAGTTCCTCAGGATCCGGCCGGATTTCCGCTTCGAGGACGGCGAGAACGTGATCCTGCGCCGCGTCGCGGCAAACGCCTGACGATCAGGACGGTGTTCGTCGAAACAAACGAAACAAGTCTCGATCGGTCCCGAAAAACTGCCGAAACACGAACGGCTTATACATTCCGGTCTGGAAGGCATGCCCGCGAGGGGGGTGCCCTGCGGCCGGAGTGACGAAGATGAACGCGACAGATGTCAGCATCCGCCACGCGACAGCGCTGGACCAATCGGCAATTCGAAGCCTTGTGCGTGGCGAGCATCTCAACCCGACCAAGCTCAATTGGCCGAACTTCCTGATTGCGGCGATTGGAGATCGGGTCATCGGAGCCGTCCAGATGCGCAAACACGCCGATGGCTCGCGCGAGCTCGGTTCACTGGTCGTGAGCCGGGACGCCCGAGGCTACGGGATCGCTTCACGCCTCATCGATGGATTGCTGGCGTCGGAGCCGGGACCGGTCTGGATGATCACGGCCGATGCTTGGGCGGACACCTACTCGCGATGGAATTTCCAGCGCATAGAACCGCAATCGGCGCCGGTGAAGGTAAGGCGCAACTATCGGATCGGGAGCCTGATGCGGTTCGTTTCGTTCCTGACACGCCGGCCGCCGCGCCAACTGGTCATCCTGGAACGTCTGCCGAACTAAATAGCTAAAGCATATCGCGCAAATCTCAGTTGGCGCGATATGCGTTCAGCCTGGGCCCGCCATGCGCCAATAGGAAGCATTGAAATCGGCCTTCGTAGTTGCGACCTTTGACCCTGGATCAGACGGGCCGCATAGATGATGATCGTAGCCGGCATTTGGCGCAGTGGAGTTGGAGCATGACCGCGGCGGGCGGGCCCCCCGCGGGCGAGAGGGCGATCCTTGTCGATGGCCGGCCGCTGCCGGGCGCCCTGGACGAGCGTATGATCCACGACGTGGTTCACGGCTTCTACGACGAGATCCGAAGGGATGCTCTGCTCGGCCCGATCTTCAACGGCGCGATCCCGGCGGACCGTTGGCCGCCTCATCTTTCAAACATGTGCGACTTCTGGTCGTCGATGCTGCTGCGCACATCCCGCTATGACGGCCGGCCGTTGCGGCCCCATTTGATGATCCCCGGCCTTGGCGAGGCGCATTTCCGGCGTTGGCTCACGCTTTTTCGCGACACGGTGCGGCGGATCTGTCCGCCGGAGATCGCGGCGATCTTTATGGATCGTGCAGTAAGGATCGCGCACAGCTTCCGGCTGGCCGTCGCCCACAACCGAGGAGAGAGCACGCTCGGCATCGCTCCCATACTCGAGGCCGACCTCGCGGCGGATTGATCAGTCGTGAGAGGCCGAAGCGGTCGCCGTGCCAGGCGGAGCGCTTGAACGTGTGATTGTCCAGTGGCCAAATGATGCTCGCGGGATGCTCCGTTCAAACAGTCGAGACGTGCAAATAACGTGATGCGCGATCTCGTGCGATGGTCGCTCCAATGACGAGGGCGCAGTTCAGATCGTGGATCGCCAGAAGTGAAACGCCCGTCTTGCCCGGATCCTGACAGAAGCAGAATTGAGCTGGCGAAGTGTTAAGAAACCGAGCTGGCAAGATCTTTCATTGGCGATCCGCCCCCGTCGCCGAAAGCGCCAAGGCGCCATGATTCCATAACAAAAGTTGCAGTGGGTATTGAAAAATGCTGCCTAGCGGATAGCCTGACAAGCCTGCGTCGGGTCGTGGAGGCTACAACGCAGGGCTTCGTCCAAGGCCCATGAGGTGGTTCATGACCCAGGACAGTGAAGCGGCGGAAAGGCCGAGCAGGCAGCTACGGAGGAAGGAAATCATTGCCTTCCTCGTGCTGGCGTTCGGCATTTGGCCCATCCTCGCCGTCGGCGTCGTCGGAGGCTATGGCTTTCTCGTCTGGATGTGGCAGATCGTCTTCGGTCCTCCCGGACCGCCGGCCGGCGGCATCCACTGAGGGCGACGATGGAAGGACCCGCCAGATACACCCGGCGCAACTTCCTCTCAGGGCTGCCCCGCTTGCCGTCGCCGATCCGACCGCCCGGCGCGACGTCAGCCGGTCTGGAACGTTGCACGGGCTGCGCCGCCTGTGTCGATGCCTGTCCGACAGGGATCATCGTGCTTTCGCAGGGACTGCCGACCGTAAACTTCGCTCTCGGCGAATGCACGTTCTGCGGTGCATGCGCGGCAGCGTGTCCTGAAACCGTCTTCGAGCGCGATGATCCAGTTGCCTTCCTCCATGTGGGCACGATTTCCGATCGATGCCTCGCCAGGGGCGGCGTCGCATGCATGACCTGTCGCGACGCGTGCCCGCAGGAAGCAATCCGCTTTCGTCCGCGCGTTGGCGGGCCTTTCACACCTGAAGTCGTCGCGGAGGCCTGTAACGGATGCGGCGCCTGCGTGGCGCCCTGTCCCGCCGGTGCGATAGAGATGGTCGGGCACAATCCGGAGCCGGCCCATGCCTGAAGGCGCTCACCACATTTCTAGCGCAGTGGTTACGGTCTCTCCGGCGAAGCTGCAGGACGTGCTGGCGGAATTGTCGAAACTGGACGGCGTCGAGGTGCATGCCGCCCGGGACAGCAAGGTCGTCATTGTCATCGAAGGCCCGAATACCGGGGTGCTGGGCGACAGGCTCACGCGCATTGCGCTGCTCGACGGGGTGATCACGGCCAACATGGTCTACGAGCACATAGATAAACAGGAGGTCGCGGAAACATGAACTCGCAACTGACGCGACGCGAAATGCTGAAGGCGCAGGCTGCCGGCATCGCCGCGGCAGCCGCCGGGATGACGGCGCCCGCCGTCGCCCAGCCTGTCGCCGGCGGGGTCAGCGCTTTGGAGATAAAATGGTCCAAGGCGCCTTGCCGCTTCTGCGGGACGGGCTGCGGCGTGATGGTCGGCGTCAAGGAGGGCCAGGTGGTCGCCACGCATGGCGACATGCAGGCGGAGGTCAATCGCGGTCTCAACTGCGTGAAAGGCTATTTCCTTTCCAAGATCATGTATGGCGCCGACCGGCTGACGACGCCGCTGCTGCGCAAGAAGAACGGTGTCTATGACAAGGATGGGGAGTTCGAAGCCGTCTCCTGGGACGAGGCCTTCGACGTCATGGCCGACAAGTGCAAGCAGGTCCTCAGAGAAAAAGGCCCCACGGCGGTGGGCATGTTCGGCTCAGGCCAGTGGACGATCTTCGAAGGATATGCCGCCACCAAGCTGATGCGAGCGGGTCTGCGTTCAAACAATCTCGACCCGAACGCCCGCCATTGCATGGCATCGGCCGCCTACGCGTTCATGCGAACCTTCGGCATGGACGAGCCGATGGGCTGCTATGACGATTTCGAACATGCCGATGCGTTCGTGCTGTGGGGTTCCAACATGGCCGAAATGCACCCGATCCTGTGGACCCGGGTGGCGGACCGAAGGCTCGGGCATCCGCATGTCCGTTGCGCGGTGCTGTCGACCTTCACCCATCGCTCCATGGATCTCGCCGACATCCCGATCATCTTCAGGCCGGGGACGGATCTGGCGATCCTCAACTACATCGCCAACCACATCATCACGACTGGCCGTGTGCACGAGGACTTCGTGCGGAACCACACGGTCTTCGTGAAGGGAGCGACGGACATCGGCTACGGCCTCAGGCCGGAACATCCTCTCGAGCAGAAGGCCACCGGGGCGGGAGATCCAGGCAAGACCGAGCCGATCGACTTCGACGCGTTCAAGCGGTTCGTCTCCGAATACACGCTGGACAAGGTGGCTAAGCTAAGCGGGGTGGAGCCCGACTTCCTGGAGGAATTGGCCGAACTCTATGCGGATCCGGCCAAGAAGGTCATGTCGCTGTGGACCATGGGCTTCAACCAGCATGTGCGCGGCGTCTGGGCGAACCAGATGCTCTACAATGTGCATCTGCTGACCGGAAAGATCTCCGAGCCCGGCAACAGTCCATTCTCCTTGACGGGCCAGCCTTCGGCCTGCGGCACGGCGCGCGAAGTGGGAACGTTTGCACACAGGCTCCCCGCCGACATGACGGTGACCAATCCCGAGCATCGGGCACATGCGGAGGACATCTGGAAGGTGCCGCACGGACTCATACCCGACCAGCCCGGCTACCACGCTGTCCTGCAGGATCGCATGCTGAAGGACGGCAGGCTCAACTGGTACTGGATCCAGGTCAACAACAACCTGCAAGCCGCGCCCAACACCGGCAACGAGACCTATCCGGGTTACCGCAACCCCGACAATTTCGTCGTCGTCTCGGATGCCTATCCCACAGTCACCGCCGTCAATGCCGACCTGATCCTGCCTGCGGCGATGTGGGTCGAAAAGGAAGGGGCATACGGAAACGCCGAACGCCGGACGCATGTCTGGCATCAACTTGTCCAGGCGCCCGGAGAGGCGCGATCCGATCTTTGGCAGCTCGTGGAGTTCTCCAAGCGCTTCACCACGGACGAAGTCTGGCCTGCGGAAATCCTCGAGGCGAACCCCGGCTACCGAGGCAAGACGCTGTTCGACGTGCTCTTCCAGAACGGGAATGTCGACCAGTTCCCGCTTACCGAGATCAATGCCGAATTCGAGAACCAGGAAGCGAAGGACTTCGGGTTCTACCTGCAGAAGGGGCTCTTCGAGGAGTATGCCCGTTTCGGGCGCGGTCACGGCCACGATCTCGCTCCCTACGACACCTATCACGAGGTGCGGGGACTGCGCTGGCCAGTCGTCGACGGTCAAGAGACCAGATGGCGGTACCGGGAGGGCCTCGATCCCTACGTCAAGCCGGGAGAGGGGGTGAAGTTCTATGGCAACCCTGACGGGAAGGCCAGGATCATCGCAGTTCCCTATGAGCCGCCCGCGGAATCCCCGGATGGGGAATACGACCTCTGGCTGGTGACCGGCCGGGTCCTGGAGCATTGGCATTCCGGCTCGATGACGATGCGCGTGCCGGAACTCTACAGGGCATTCCCCGCTGCCGTCTGTTTCATGAATGCCGACGATGCGCGCAAGCGCGGATTGAACCAGGGTGCCGAGGTGAAGATCGTTTCCCGCCGTGGAGAGATACGCACCCGTATCGAGACACGCGGCCGCAACCGTATGCCCAAAGGCGTGATCTTCGTGCCGTGGTTCGATGCCAGCGAACTCATCAACAAGACGACGCTGGACGCCACCGATCCCATCTCCAAACAGACGGATTTCAAGAAATGCGCGGTCAAGGTCATCTCCGCCGCGTGACGCGGCGGCACGTTTTCATCGCGGCGCTGGGCGTGGCGGCAATCTCAACGGTCTCGGTTGCGCTGGCCCAGATGGGAAACCAGTTGCTCGGAGACGTGCCGTTCACCGAGTCGCCGAAGCCAGCTCCATTGCCGAAATGGGTCGTCGACGATGTCCGCCGCATGCGAGCTTATCCCGACCAGCCGCCTGTCATTCCCCATTCGATCGAAGGCTACCAGCTCTCGGTCAATACGAACCGTTGCCTCTCCTGCCACAAGCGCGAGTTCACGGAAGGCTCCGGAGCGCCGATGATATCCGTCACGCACTACATCACGCGCGACGGCCAGATGCTCGCGGACGTCTCTCCCCGGCGATATTTCTGCACTGCCTGCCATGTGCCCCAGGCGACCAATCAGCCTTTGGTGGGGAACAAATTCAAGGACATGAGCGAGATGGGTGTCGAACACGCCGGGGATGAATGATCATGGAGCGGATCAAGAGCGCGATCGGCTGGGTCTGGCGCTTCCTGACCACGCCCGCCGCGACGCTGAGCCTTGCCTTCCTGACGCTCGGCGGCTTCGTCGGGGGCGTGATTTTCTGGGGCGCCTTCAACACGGCGCTGGAGATCACCAACACGGAGGCGTTCTGCACCTCCTGTCACGAGATGGAAACGAACGTCTACGAGGAACTCACGCGGACTATCCATTTCACCAATCGCTCGGGCGTGCGCGCATCCTGTCCCGATTGTCACGTGCCGCATGACTGGACCGATAAGATTGCCCGCAAGATGCAGGCTTCCAAGGAGGTCTGGGGAAAGATCTTCGGCACGATCAACACGCGCCGCAAGTTTCTTGACCATAGGCTGGAGCTTGCCCAGCACGAATGGGCCCGGCTCAAGGCCAATGACAGCCTCGAATGCCGGAATTGCCATTCCGCGGTCGCGATGGACCTTTCCAAGCAGACCGAGCGCGCCGCGACGATCCACACGCGTTATCTGCTGTCGGGGCAGGCGACCTGCATCGACTGCCATAAAGGCATCGCCCACGAGCTGCCGAACATGGAGGGTGTCGATCCCGGCTGGAAGGTCCCGCCGGAGCTGGAAGGCGATCAGCTTCCGCAATCCTCCGCCATCGAGACCTTGCAGGGGATGGTCACTGCGGCTCATATGGGTGTGCCGGGCTGGATCTCACCGCCAGGCGGCACGGCGCCGTAATATCGGTGCATGGTCCTTCGAGGCTCGCTTCGCGCGCACCCTTGCGAAGTGATGGCTTTTGTCATTGCCCGGCAGGCCCCCTCTCCGAGACGGAGCGGGATCCCTATCGCACGCCACGTTCATCCGCATGGAATGGCCCACACACAACCGCGCAGGAAATGCGAATCCTTCCTCATCCCGAGGTGCGAGCCTCGAAGGACGCACCGTCTGATGCGCCCCATGTTCGCCGATCAGGCGAGCGGCTTGAGCCCCGCTTCAATTGAGGCGCGTCTTGGCTCGAGGAAGGGCGGCAGCGACAGTTTCTCGCCGAGTGTCGCGAGCGGTTCGTCGGCGGTGAAGCCCGGCCCGTCCGTGGCGATTTCGAACAATATGCCGTTCGGTTCGCGAAAGTAGAGAGAGCGGAAATAGTAGCGCTCGACCTCCCCGCTCGTGGGCAGGCGGAAACTCGCCAGCCGATCGGTCCATTCGTGCATGGTCTCGACGTCCGGCGTGCGAAAGGCCACGTGATGAACCGCGCCGGCGCCTTGCGACGCCACCGGCAATCCCGGCTGAACGGCGACGTGGAGTTCCGCCGATGGCCCGCCTTCTCCCATGGCAAAGACATGAACATGACCCTTGTCATCCGGCGAGGGGTAGTCCCTGACTTTGCGCATGTTCATCACGGTCGTCAGCACCGCCTCCGTCGGTCTCAGCTCGGGGACGCTCAGCGTGATCGGCCCAAGGCCGCGGATCTGGTGCTCGGCCGGGATTGGGCTCCTGTCCCACGGGTGCGCCTGACCTTTTCCGCCGTCATCGACCAGCCGAAGGCGCTGGCCCTCGAAATCCTCGAAATCCAGCGAAAAATAGCCTCCGATCTCGGTGATCTGCCCGGTGAAGGCGCATCGGGACTTCAGGTGGTTGCGCCACCAGGCGAGGCTGGCGCCGCCGCCGACGCGCAAGCCCGTACGAGCGATGCTGTGCGTCCCCCGACGCTCGCGCCCAACTGGCCAGTCGAAGAAGGTGACATCCGTTCCGGGGGTCGCAAGGGCGTCGGCGTAAAAAAGATGGTAGGCGCTGGTGTCATCCTGGTTCACCGTCTTCTTGACCAGACGAAGTCCCAGAGTCTGCGTATAGAATCTCAGATTCGCCGGAGCGTCCGCCGTGATCGCGGTCAGGTGGTGGATCCCTGTCAATTGAAGTGCCATTTCCTCCCTCCCTGTGGTCGCCCCGACTGATGGTACAAAGGATTCCCGCGGGGACCGATATTCCAACGAAATCGCTTCGCGCTCAATGAGGGGAATGGCGAGGCGGCAACACTGATGAGCCAATGGCTATCGCGGGAAATCGATCGTTTCGCCGTCGCTTGGAATGATCAGCCGTGTCGTGGGAATGGCTTTCGCGTCCGCCGCGCGCCGGAGATCCGTGCGGTTCACCGTGGCGTGATCGAGCGCTTCCATATGGGTTGCGACGACGATCGATTCCGGAGCGGCCTCGCACAGGGCAGTCGTCTGGTCGGCATCCATGACGATGAGGTCTCCGTCCCAGCGCGCGCCGCAGGAATGGGTAACGATGATATCGGGCTTCGTCGAGCGGATGGTGTCGAGGACGGGCGCGTACAAGACTGTGTCGCCCGCCCAATAGAGCTTTGGCTCTTCGGAAGCTTCGAGCACGAAGCCCATCACACTGCCCATTTTTTCGACCACTGGGCCCAGCCCGTGGCTGCCCTCGCACCGCGTAAGCCTCAGACCCTTCCAATCGACGCTCGCCGTCAGCGGTGTCACGTTGGTGAAGCCGGCCGCGACGATCGTCGCCTCGTCGCCCGGCTGGCAGATGATGGGCAGGTGCTTTGGGACCGCCTGCTGCGCAACTTTGTCGAAATGGTCCGAGTGAAGGTGGGAGACCACGACAAGCTCGACGCCCGAGAGGATCTCCTCGGCCGCAATGGGAAGGTCCACCAGGGGATTGGGAGAACGCCCGGTAAAGGAGGGCAGACTGTGCCGGGGAGCGAAATATGGATCGATCAGGATAGTCCTGCCTCCATAGGAGAGCTTCAGCGTCGCATTGCGCAGCAATCGCAGCTTCATGTCGTGCCCCGTATTTGCGTAGGTTGTCTCGAACCCAGTGAGGATCGCATCGCACGGGAACACGCGCAATGCCGGGTAGACCGGCATGGCGCTGGAACAATGTCGCTTCGGCCTGGTTCAACCGGTGGACGTAAAGGAGTTGAGCGATGATGAAATGGATTGTCGTCGCGGCGGCAGGCCTGGCTTCGGCAGGCGGACCCGCCGCCGCACAGGAGGCTGTCACTGCGAAGGCTGAATTCGTCAACATGACCGGAGAGAGAAATGGGTCGGCAACGCTTACCGGCATGGCGGACGGCGTTCTGATCGAACTCGAGGTGACGGGCCTGCCTCCCGGCCAATGGGTCGGCTTCCATGTCCATGAGACGGGTAAGTGCGAGGCCGCCGCCAAGCACGAATCGGCGGGCGGTCATTTCGATCCAGGCGGCAAGGAGCATGGATACAAGGCGCCCGGCGGGCCGCATGTCGGGGATATGCCGAACCTTCACGTGGAGGCCGACGGCACGGTGCGCGCGCAGGTTTTCAACAGCGCCATAAGGCTCGGGGAAGGCGACAATGATGTCATCGGCCGCGCGCTCATGATCCATGGCGGGCCTGATGATTATCAGAGCCAACCGTCCGGCAAGTCAGGGGCGCGCCATGCCTGCGCCGTCATCCTGAAGGGCTGAACTAGCCATCCCGGCGCGGTTTGGACGATGATACCGTGGCCAGGTGATACCGTGCCCAGGTCACCCGGCGTCTTGGCCGGCAGCGGCGGACTGCGTCGCCTGGCCTCCTTGGCATCAGGCACTTTGATCGCCGACCGGGAGAGGTTCCGCGATTCAATCGACCAGCACGCCGGCCTCGGAGGCGAGCGCAGTGAAAGCCGCTTCGGCCTCCGATGCGCCGGCTTGTCCCTTCATAGCCGCTTCGACGATCTCACGCGCGGAATGATACAAAGGCCCTCGACGGGCATGAGGCCAGTCGATGAGCACGCCGGCAGCATCCTCGACCGACCGGACCTCCGCGATCGAATTGGCGCTGCCGGATCGCACGCGAACCACGCTGTCGAAGGACAATTTCGTAATTCCGGGACCTCCGAGGGACTGCGTAGGACGGACAGCGTCCGGCGGAAGAACCGGTTCCAGAAGCATGGAGGCGCCCAGCCGAAGCGGTCACCCTTTGCCGCGCACCGCGTCAAGAATGCTCTCCACGAGCGCAGCATCGCTGAATGGCTTCGATAACAATGCTACATCCGCCGGCCGGCCCTCGATGGCATCGCCGTCGACGTAGCCGCTGATGATGATCGCCGGCCAATTCCTTCGCAGGTTCCGGGCGACGCGTATGACCTCGAGGCCGGAAATCAAGGGCATGGCGAAATCGGTGACGATCACATCGAAGCGGCGGGGCTCCTTCTCTATGAAGGCAAGCGCCTCCGCGCCGCCGGCCGCCGTCGTTACCTCAAAGCCGCGATCGCGCAAGGATTGTGCCGTCAGCTTCCTCAGGCTCGCGCTGTCGTCGACGAGGAGAACCGAGGGCAGCGCCTGCACGGGCTCCGGGAGGCTCGGCGCCTGCGGCTTGGGAGACTGTTGTTCGACTTGCTCACGCGAGCGCGGCAGCCATAGCTCCATAGAAGTCCCACGGCCAAGCACGCTGTCGATTCGGAGCGTACCGCCCGACTGGCGGGCGAAGCCGTAAGTGGTGCTTAGCCCAAGTCCTGTTCCCTTGCCGACTGACTTCGTCGTGAAGAACGGTTCGATGACCTTCGGCAATATCTCGGGAGCGATGCCGGAGCCGGTATCGTTCACCGTCACGACCACGTAGTCGCCGGCCGCGAGATCATCGCAGTCGACGTCTATGGTCCGGTTCACGGCTCGCACCGAAACCGTGCCTCCCGACGGCATGGCGTCGCGGGCGTTGAAGACGAGGTTCATGAACGCCAGTTCAAGCTGCCCGACATCGACATGAACAGGCCAGGCGGTCTCCTCGACGTCCCACTCGAAGCGGACAAGGCCGCCGAGCAGTTGCGCAACGAGGCCGTTCATCGTGTCGGCCAAGGTGGGCAGCGCGACTGCCTTCGGCTGCAACTGCTGGCGGCGCGAAAACGCAAGCATCCTGTTGATCAGGTCTGTTCCCTGCTGCGCGGAGTGTCGCATCAATCCGATGATGCGGGTTGCGTTCTGGTCGAGAGAGGCACGGCGCTCAAGCAGGTCGAGGCCGCTCAGTATGGCCGCCAGGAGATTGTTGAAGTCATGGGCGAGACCGCCGGTAAGTTTGCCGATTGCATCGAGCCGTTGGGCCTGCATCAAGCGATCCTCGAGCTGTCGGCGGTCTGTCACGTCGAGCAAGGTGCCAGCCAGGCCTTCGCCTTCGAACGGGATGACCTGCTCGAGGAAATGTCGATAGGTACCGTCGGCATGGAGCCACCGATATTCCCTCGTGCCAAGCGTCCGATGGTCTGCGCGTTCAAGAGCGTGGGAATCGTCCGGGTGCAGGCGCGAAATCCAAAAATCGTGATCGCCGCTGAACGTCGAATCTGGGAAGCCGGTCAGCTTCTCGATATCGCCCCCGATGAATCGGGGCGCCCGTGATGCTTCCGCGATATCTTCGACGAACAATGCCAGCGGCAGCGCCCCGAGGATCAGCGCCTGTCGTCGCTCTGCTTTGCGAAGCGCTCGCTCCGCCTCCAGCTTTTCGACCTGCGCCTGCAGCGTTTCTTCCAGAAGATGCTGTTCGCGCTCGGCCTTTCTCTGAATCTCTCGTGTTTTTTCGAACAGTTCGACGAAGACCGCCACCTTGGAACGCAGCATCGCGGGGTCGAAAGGCTTGAAAACGAAATCGACAGCGCCGGCGTCGTAGCCGCGCAGCATATGGGCCTGCTCCTTGTTGATCGCCGTGAGGAATATGATGGGGGTACGCTTTGATTGCTCACGTTGGCGAATGAGTGTCGCCGTTTCGTAGCCGTCGAGGCCCGGCATCAATACGTCCAGCAATATGACGGCGAATTCCTCCTTCAGAAGAAATCGGAGTGCCTCTTCCCCCGAACGCGCGCAGACCACCTCCGCCGCCGGAGAAAGAACTTCCCTGATGGCCGTCAGATTCCGCTGGTCGTCGTCCACGGCCAGCACGCGACTGCGACCTGCCGTAACAACGAGGTCCGATTGGCTGAGCAGCCCTGCCTTCACTGGTCTCACTCTCGACTGTCTCTCCATCGGTGCGGATCAAGCCGGAATGGTGTCGGCCGGGTGACTGTGTCGACACCGCCCGACCCAGACCCTTAGCAGAGCGAGCAAAAGGTCGATGTCGACCGGCTTTGCGATATAGTCGGAGGCTCCAGCCTCGAGGCATTTCTGTCGATCGCCCTTCATGGCCTTCGCCGTTACCGAGATAAGGGGAATTTCGGCCATGCTTGGCCTGGAGCGGATCTCCTGCATGGTCTCGTATCCGTCCATTTCGGGCATCATGATGTCGATCAGAACGGCGTCGATGTCTGGTGTTTGCTGCAGAATCGAAATGCCTTCTGCTCCTCCCTCGGCGTGCAATACGGTTATGCCGTATGTCTCGAGCACGCTTGTCAGCGAATAGATGTTACGGATGTCGTCGTCGATGATCAGCACCTTGGCGCCCGCAAGGTCGGCGTTGTCGCTTTGGTTCTCCCCATCGACCTGGTCACCGTTGCCGGGCAATACGGCTGAAATCAGAACCAGGAGCTGAGAGAAGTTCTCCGCGCGAGGAACTGCGAGCAGGGAAGGGCTCAAGGCGAGGGCCTGTTCAAGCGCATCGGGATAAGGGGTGAAGAATACGAGCCTTTCGGCGTTGTCCCCGAGATGTACAAGGACCTCGTCGAGCACTTGTGCATTTTCCCTGGCGGAGCGCCCGAAGCCCAACACGACAGCGTCGTAGGCGGGAAGTTCGGTGTCGGCGTTGGCGGCGATATGGGGAAGCGCCGTCACCGCCGTGACCCCGTCCCTGATCGCGTCGACGAGGGAGAGACGTCGGTCCGGATCCGGATCCGCCACGAGTACGTTGCGCTGCACGCGTAACTTGCTCCTGTGAATTTCCTCGAAAACGCGCCCGAGATCCTCGGGCGAGACTGGTTTGGTGGCGACGCTCGAAGCACCTTTTCTGGTGAGCAAGACACTGTCTTCGGCGCCAGAAATGACGTGGATTGGAATGTGCCTGGTCTTGGGGTCGTGGCGAAGCAGGTCGAAGAGCACCGATCCATCGATGTCCGCCAACCCGAGATCGAGCGTGATCGCGTCAGGCATGAGTTTGCGCGCCAGAGCCAGCGTCCCGGAGCCGCTGCTGGACAAGACGGCCTTCAGTCCTGCGGCGCGCGCCAGACCGAGCAGCAATCCGCCGAACGTCACATCATCTTCCACGATCAGCACCACGCGATCGCCCGAATGGATCGTGTCGCGGTCATCGACGAACTCAGGTTGCGGCGCGACCTCTGCGGGAACCGAGGGTTCTTCGATCGCAATGACGGGTGCAATCTGAGGAGCAGGCGTCTTGGCGGGTCCCTCGAATGGAATGATCAGGGTGAATGTGGATCCTGCTCCGGGGGAACTTTCGACCTGAAGCTCTCCCCCGAGCAGACGGGCGATCTCCCGGCTGATCGAGAGGCCCAGTCCCGTCCCTCCATATTTGCGGCTGGTGGTGCCGTCCGCCTGCTGGAAGGCCTCGAAGATCAGCTTCTGCTTGTCCTCGGGAATTCCTATGCCGGTGTCGGTGACGGCAATCGACAGTGCGTCCCCGGCGGAGCCGTTACCGGAGCGGCCAGTCCGCTGCACGCCGAAGCTGAGGACGACATCCCCGTCGGAGGTGAATTTGAACGCGTTGGAAAGGAGATTCAGAACGATCTGCTGGAGCCGCTTCTCATCGGTCCGCACCTTTTCGGGAAGCGCCGGATCGACGCTGATCGTGAAGCCGAGCCCCTTGTCGATGGCGAGTTGGCGAAAGGTACGCTCCATATGTTGTCTGAGATGGGCGAGGGGCACGTCGTTGATGTCGATCGACACGGTGCCGGATTCGATTTTCGACAGATCCAGGATGTCGTTGATGAGCCCGAGCAAGTCGGTGCCGGCCGAATTGATGGTCCTGGCGAATTCCACCTGCTTTTCGTTGAGATTGCCTTGCTGATTGTTGGCGAGCAGATTTGAGAGGATGAGCAGGGAGTTGAGCGGAGTGCGCAACTCATGGCTCATATTGGCAAGGAACTCCGACTTGTATTTCGAGGTCAAAGCGAGCTGCTCGGCCTTTTCCTCGAGCGCCCGCCGCGCCATCTCGATCTCCAGGTTCTTGTTCTCGACGTGCTTCTTCTCGTTCTCGAGGAGCTGCGCCTTCTCCTGCAGTTCCTCGTTGGTGGCGTGCAACTCCTCCTGCTTCTTCGTCAGTTCGCTCTGTCGCGCCTGGAGTTCGGCCGTGAGCAATTGCGACTGGGTCAGCAGCCCCTCCGTCCGCATCGTCGCGGCAATGGTGTTGAGCACGATTCCGACCGATTCCATCAGCTGGATTAGGAACGACTGATGGGTGTCGTTGAATTCCCGGAAGGAGGCCAATTCTATGACGGCCTTTACCTCATCCTCGAAGAGGGCAGGAAGGATGATGACATTGGCAGGTGCGGCATCGCCCAGTCCGGACGTAATGCGCAGGAAGTCGGACGGAACGTTGTCCAACAAGATCATCCGCTTGTCGGCGGCGCACTGACCGATCAGGCCCTGACGCAGATCGAGCCGTTGCCGGATGGAATCCTTGCTTTCTGCCCCATAGGACGCGGCGAGCTCAAGATAGGTCTCGCTCTCGAAGCGATTGGCGACATAGAAGACGCCGTATTGAGCATTAACGAGCGGAGCCAGCTCCGACATGATGAGGCGCGACACCGTGGCCAGGTCGCGCTCGCCCTGCAGCATGCGGGAAAAACGAGCAAGGTTCGTCTTCAGCCAATCCTGTTCGGCATTCTTGAGCGTCTGATCCTTTAGGTTTCGGATCATCTCGTTGATGTTATCCTTGAGCGCCGCGACCTCTCCCGAGGCCTCCACGCTGATGGAGCGCGTCAAGTCGCCTTTCGTCACCGCCGTGGATACCTCGGCAATGGCGCGCACTTGCGTGGTCAGGTTGGCAGCGAGCTGGTTCACGTTGTCGGTGAGATCGCGCCACAGGCCTGCGGCGCCGGGGACACGCGCCTGTCCGCCGAGCTTGCCCTCGATACCGACCTCGCGCGCCACGTTCGTCACCTGATCGGCGAAGGTGGCGAGCGTGTCGATCATGCCGTTGATGGTGTCGGCGAGCGAGGCGATCTCGCCCTTGGCATCGACCGTCAGTTTGCGCCTGAGATTGCCTTGTGCAACTGCCGTGACAACTTCGGCGATACCCCGCACCTGGTTGGTGAGGTTGGTCGCCATCAGATTGACGTTGTCGGTCAGATCCTTCCATGTCCCCGCCACGCCGCCCACACGAGCCTGCCCGCCGAGCTTGCCTTCTGTGCCGACCTCGCGGGCGACGCGCGTCACTTCGCCTGCGAAGGAGTTCAACTGGTCGACCATGGTGTTGATCGTCGATTTCAGTTCCAGGATCTCGCCCTTCACGTCGACGGTGATCTTCTTGGACAGGTCGCCCCGCGCCACTGCCGTCGTGACTTCAGCGATGTTTCGCACCTGGCCGGTCAGGTTCTCGGCCATGAGATTGACGTTGTCCGTCAGATCCTTCCAGGTGCCCGCGACCCCTCGCACCTGCGCTTGCCCGCCCAGCTTCCCCTCGGTCCCGACTTCGCGCGCCACGCGCGTCACCTCGGAAGCGAACGAGTTCAAGCGGTCGACCATCGTGTTGATGGTGTCCTTCAGCTCCAGAATTTCGCCGCGCACGTCGACGGTGATCTTCTTCGACAGATCGCCGGAAGCGACCGCCGTGGTGACCTCGGCAATACCCCGGACCTGATTGGTGAGGTTGGTCGCCATGAGGTTGACATTGTCGGTAAGGTCTTTCCAGGTGCCGGCCACACCTTCGACATGCGCCTGCCCGCCGAGCTTGCCCTCGGATCCGACCTCTCGGGCGACGCGCGTGACTTCCGAAGCGAAGGAGTTGAGCTGATCGACCATCGTGTTGACGGTGTCCTTCAGCTCCAGGATCTCGCCCTTGACGTCGACGGTGATCTTCTTCGAAAGATCGCCGCGGGCAACGGCGGTGGTGACTTCGGCGATGTTGCGAACCTGGCCCGTGAGGTTCGCGGCCATCAGGTTCACATTGTCCGTCAGGTCCTTCCACGTTCCGGCCACACCCCGAACCTGCGCCTGGCCGCCGAGCTTCCCTTCGGTCCCGACTTCGCGCGCCACGCGCGTCACCTCCGAAGCGAAGGAGTTCAGCCGGTCGACCATGGTGTTGATGGTGTCCTTCAGTTCCCGGATCTCGCCCTGGACCGCGACGGTGATCTTCTTCGACAAGTCGCCAGAAGCGACAGCGGTCGTCACATCCGCGATGTTGCGCACTTGTGCCGTGAGGTTCTCGGCCATGAGGTTGACGTTGTCCGTCAGGTTCTTCCAGGTGCCCCCGGCACCTTCCACCCTCGCTTGGCCGCCGAGCTTGCCTTCGGTGCCGACCTCGCGCGCCACGCGCGTCACCTCCGAGGCGAAGGAGTTGAGCTGGTCCACCATCGTGTTGATGGTGTTCTTCAATTCCAGGATCTCGCCCTTGACGTCGACGGTGATCTTTTTCGACAGATCGCCTGACGCGACGGCGGTCGTCACCTCGGCGATGTTGCGCACCTGGCCGGTGAGGTTCTCGGCCATGAGGTTGACGTTGTCGGTCAGGTCCTTCCAGGTTCCCGCGACACCCTTTACCCGCGCCTGACCGCCGAGCTTTCCTTCGGTGCCGACCTCGCGCGCGACCCGCGTCACTTCCGAGGCGAAGGAGTTGAGCTGATCGACCATCGTGTTGATGGTATCCTTCAGTTCCAGGATCTCGCCCTTGACGTCGACGGTGATCTTTTTCGACAGATCGCCTGACGCGACGGCGGTCGTCACCTCGGCGATGTTGCGCACCTGGCCGGTGAGATTCTCGGCCATGAGGTTGACGTTGTCGGTCAGGTCCTTCCAGGTTCCCGCGACACCCTTCACCCGCGCCTGGCCGCCCAGCTTTCCTTCCGTGCCGACCTCGCGCGCCACGCGCGTCACCTCGGAGGCAAAAGAGGCCAACTGGCCGACCATGGTATTGACGATTTTTCCGATGCGCAGGAACTCGCCCCGCAGGGGCCGGCCGTCGATCTCGACCATCATCGTCTGGGAAAGATCGCCTTTCGCAACCGCGCCGATGACGCGCGCGACCTCCGCCGTCGGCTGGACCATATCCTCGATGAGATCGTTGACGGAACGGATAGACGATTCCCAGCTGCCCGTGGCATTGCGCACGCGGCCGCGCTCCCCGATCCTGCCATCCTTGCCGACCACGCGGCTGAGCCGCTCGAACTCTCGCGCGAGCTGGTCGTTGATCTCGACGATCTCATTGAAGGTGTCAGCGATCTCGGCGTCGATGCCCTCGTAGCCGTTGTGGATGCGGACCGAGAAGTCACCACGCCTGAAGGCCCGAAGCGCATTCAGGATCTGGCGGCGCGCAAGCTGGTCTCGAGCGGGCTCGATGTTCATGGCGCAACTCTCCGGGCGAGCCGAACAACTCCGGCATCCGCATATTCGATCTCATTGAAAACCATGGATGCCACCCCTCTATGTGACAGTCCCGCTCCAGGAAGAACGCAAAAAAAGCAGCGGATTAAACGCGCAATGCCCGTTTTGGTTCCACCACACCTGTCGGCAGGGCGCTGGCTTCCAATCCGGCAGGAACCGAACGGATGCAGGGACGTTCAAAGTTGGATCCGTCGCAAAAGGGAGATTTCGACATGCACGAGCCTCTGAGCGATTCCCGCCGGGAGATGTCGATCGAACCATTCGAGGGAACGGTCACCGTCACTTTTTCGGACGCCATCATCGCTTCAACCAAGAACGCCAAGCTGCTGCGCGAGGATGGATACAAGCCTGTTTTCTATGTCCCGTTCGAGGACATCTATTTCGAATTCTTGCAGAAGACGAACACGTCCAGCCATTGTCCGCTGAAGGGCACCGCGAGTTATTGGCGCGTGACCGCGGTCGGCGAAGCAGCCGACGATTTCATGTGGGCGTACGAAACACCTGATCCACCCGCCAAGGAAATCGCTGGCCACGGCGCGTTCGACGATAAACTGGCGGGTATCGAGGCCGTGACCGCCGATGGCGAGCCATGGCGTGCGCAATGACTGTCGAAAGCGGACAAATCGATGCGAGGACGAAGCCGGCGTCACGTCTGGCGCGGAGGCTTCGCGACAATGGCCTGACCATCGCGCTCAGCGCCGCTTTCGCCTTCAGCATCGTGGCCATGGCCCTGACGGGATGGAGCGCCCGCAACGAGGAACTGTTTCGCCATGGAAGCTCCCAGATGGGTCTGCTCACCTATCTAGGAAGCGGGGAGTTTTTGTCGGCCGTCTTCGAAAACTGGGAGAGCGAGTTCCTGCAAATGGCCGCCTATGTGGCGCTCACGGCGTTCCTTTTTCAGCGCGGCTCCTCGGAATCGCGCGATCCCGACATCGACCACGGGACCACGCCCCTTCCATCGTTGAAGCGGTCTCCGGGGCACGCGATTGCGCGTTTCCTTTACGCGTATTCGCTCGGCATCGTGCTTGCGTTGCTGTTCGCCGCCTCCTTCGTTCTTCATTTGATCGGCAGCCTGAAGGCTGCGAATGAAGAAGCTTCCCTCCATGGAGGAGAGATCCAGGACCTGGCTTCCTACCTGTGGGATCCGGGCTTCTGGTTCGAGTCGTTTCAGAACTGGCAGTCGGAGTTCCTGTCGACGGCCGTGCTCGTCGTACTTTCCATCTTTCTGCGTTTTCGCGGCTCGCCGGAATCGAAGCCGGTCGAGGCACCCCATTCCCAAACTGGGCGGTGATGGGGCGGGGGAGGGATTGTGGGAACGAATGGAGCGACTTTCCGGTTTGTGCTCGTCCCACACTGGCCGCGGACGGAAAAGCCAAGGAGGGAACCGGCATCGCTTTGCCGCCATGTCCGCCATCTCGAAGGGTAAGCGCGGTGACACGATGGGCGGCCGGTTGCGTCCTGTTTTCCTGTCTGGCCACGGCTGGCTGTTCCGGGGTGCAATCGGCACTCGACCCGGCCGGGGAAGAGGCGCTTCAAATATCGCGCCTCTTCCAGGCAATGCTCATCGGCGGGGCTGCGATATGGCTGTCAGTCGTTGCTCTTCTCCTTTACGCGATCCGCCAGGAGCGAAGACGCTTCAGTGAAGCAGCATCCGGCAAGCTGATCCTCTGGGGCGGCGGGATATTTCCCTCCGTGACGCTCCTCCTGCTGCTGGCTTTCGGCTTGTGGCAAATGCCCTCGCTGCGCCCTGCGGCGCAGGCGGCCACCGCTGGAGGTCTTCGCATCGAGGTGACCGGGAAGCAGTTCTGGTGGAGCGTCGTCTATCGCAGGCCGGAGGCCGCCCCGATCGTCTCCGCCAACGAAATCAGGCTTCCCGTCGGCGAGCGGGTGGAACTGCTGCTGAAAAGCGACGACGTCATTCATTCGTTCTGGATCCCCGCGCTGGCCGGCAAGGTGGACATGATTCCCGGCCGGACGAACCGGCTTTCACTGTTGGCCAACAAGAGCGGCAGCTTTCGAGGCCCTTGCGCGGAGTATTGCGGCACCTCCCATGCGCTCATGGCATTCTCGGCCATAGCGATGGAGCCCGCTGCCTTCCGGGAATGGCTGGAAGCGAAAGCGCGTCCTGCGGACGGCGCGGCGCGAAGCGGTCAGCGTCTGTTCATTCAGAACGGCTGCGGCGCATGCCACCGTGTGGCGGGATCGGAAGCCCAGGGAGCGATCGGGCCGGATCTTTCGCATCTTGGCTCTCGCGCCACGCTCGGAGCGGGAATCCTGCCGAACACCAAGGAAGCCATCGCGCGGTTCATCGCGGATCCCGACGCGATCAAGCCTGGCGCGAAGATGCCCGCGTTCCACATGCTGCCGCCGCAGGACATCGAGGCCATTGCCGATTATCTGAAGGGGCTGCAATGAGGACGGTCGGGGAACCCTTGCCGCTGGCCGAGCGCCGGGCCCAGGAAGAACGACTGCGGGCGGTTTGGGACAACCCGTCGGGATGGCGGTACTGGACTTCCGTCAACAATTATCAGGTCGGTCTCTGGTATGCGTCGGCGGCATTCGGTTTCATGCTGTTCGCCGGTGTGTTGGGCCTGCTGATCCGAATCCAGCTTGCGGTGCCAGGCAACGACTTCCTGTCTGCGAACGCCTTCAACCAGGTCTTCACCCTGCATGGCACGGTGATGATGTTCCTGTTCGCGGTGCCGATCTTCGAGGCTGTCGCGATCTTCCTGCTGCCACCGATGCTCGGCGCCCGGGAACTGCCGTTCCCGCGCCTGGGAGCCTTCGGTTTCTGGAGTTTTCTCCTGGGCGGTGTCTTCGTGTGCGGGTCGATCTTCTTCGACGCGGCGCCGTCATCCGGCTGGTTCATGTATCCGCCGCTGGCGACCGGCGAAGAGGGGGTGGGCGCCGATATATGGCTGCTCGGCTTGTCCTTCATCGAGATCGCATCGATTGCCGCCGCGGTTGAACTGATCGTGGGCGTCTTGAAGTGCCGGGCCCCTGGGATGCGGATCAACCTCATGCCCCTCTTTGCCTGGTACCTGTTGATCGTCGCGGGGATGATCCTTTTTGCCTTCCCGCCTTTGATCGCGGGCGACATCCTGTTCGAGATGGAACGGATGTTCGACTGGCCGTTCTTCGACGCCTCGCGCGGCGGAGACCCGCTTTTGTGGCAGCATCTGTTCTGGATATTCGGCCATCCCGAGGTCTACATCATCTTCCTGCCGGCCATCGCCCTGATGGCGATGATCGTGCCCACTTTCGCGCAGCGTCCGATAGTCGGTTATTCGTGGATCGTACTCGCTGCCGTGGGGACGGGTTTTCTTTCCTTCGGCCTGTGGGTGCATCACATGTTCACCACGGGCCTACCGCAGATCTCACTCGCTTTCTTCTCGGCCGCGTCGGAATCGGTCGCCATTCCGACGGGCGTGCAAATCTTCGTCTTCATCGCCACGATGCTGGCCGGCCGGGTGACCTTCTCCGTGCCGATGCTGTTCGGATCAGGCGGCATCGCCATCTTCGTGATCGGCGGGCTTACCGGGGTCATGGTAGCCCTGGCGCCGTTCGACTGGCAGGCGCACGACACCTATTTCGTCGTCGCTCATCTGCACTATGTGCTCATCGGAGGGATGCTGTTTCCGGTAATCGCGGGGGTTTATTACTATTATCCGTTGATCGACGCCCGAAGGCTGTCGCAACGGCTCGGGCGCCTCGCCTTCTGGCTCATGTTCGTCGGCTTCAACATCGCCTTCTTTCCGATGCACCTCACAGGCCTGCGCGGCATGCCCCGTCGCGTATTCACCTATCCGGGAGACCTTGGCTGGGATTGGCTCAATCTGATTTCGACAGTCGGAGCCTTCCTATTCGCCATAGGTGTCCTGGTCGTGGTTACGGATGTGCTGCGACCTAAACACGGACGGCCGCGCGGTGAAGTGAACCCGTGGAACGCCGGCACGCTGGAATGGATCACCGAGCCCGAAGAGAACTGGGGCGTGCGATCCATTCCCGTAATCGAGAGCAGGTATCCGCTTTGGGACCAGGAGACATTGGCCCGGGATGTCAATGAGGGCCGCTTCCTCCTGCCGGATGCAGAGGAGGGTAGGAGGGAAGGCCTCGTCACCTCCGTCCTCGATGCACGGCCGATCCAGGTGCAGCGCGTGGGGGGCACCTCCTGTGTCACGATCGTCAGCGCCTTTTCCCTTGGCGCCGTCTTCGTCGCGCTTACCTTCCACTGGTGGCTCACGGCATTGGCCTGCGGCGTCGCAGCCTTCAGCGCCATCGTCTATTGGCTCTGGACCGGAACGGCGGAGATTCCGGAAAAGCCGGAGAAATACGCCGGGCTCGGGCTGACATTGCCTCTCTATTCCTCCGGGATCGTATCCGTCGGCTGGTGGGCAATGTTCATCACCATGGTAGGCGACGGCACCGCCTTCGCGAGCCTGGTGTTCGGCTATTTCTTCTACTGGACGATACATTCGGATTTCACCGCAGGTCTCGAGGGCCCCGGCCTGGTATGGCCGCTTGCCGCACTTCTCCTCTTCGCGATTGCCTGGAGCCTGATGATTGCGGCTCGGTTCTGTAACAGCCGCGCCATGACGAGGGTCATGCGGATCTGCCTGATCTCTTCATTCCTCGTGACCTGCGCGGGATCCCTAGCCGGATTTTGGGGGCCGTGGTCATACAACATGGATCCGACCTCCCATGTTTACCCCGCCATTGTGTGGATCCTGGTGATCTGGGTTCTCGTCCACGCCGCTCTCGGCGCTGTCATGCAGCTTTACTGCATGGCCAGGAGCTTGGCGGGAATGTTGACCGAAGAGCACGACATGGACCTCCACAATGTCGTGCTCTACTGGCATTTCATGCTGATCGCCGCGGTGACGGCCTTCGCCGTCGTCGGCCTGTTTCCCCTGGCACACTGAGGTGGCGATGCGGATTCTCCCCAGGGAAATCGAGTCGCTCTGGACTCTCTTCACCGCTCCCGCAGTCTGGGCGGTCCATTTCCTCCTGTGCTACGTTGGCGTGGCCGTCTACTGCGCGAAGCGCGATCTCGTGACATTCGGCTTCGGAGCAGTTCGACTAGGGATCGGCGCCGCCACTTTCGTCGCACTGGGGCTCATCGTGTTTTCGGCTTGGCTCGCCTGGCGGCAATGGGGCTTCGGAATGCATGACCCGCCGCATGACGAGCCAAGCCCGCAGGACCGCAGGCATTTCCAGGGCTTTGCGACGTTGCTTCTCTGCGGGCTCAGTTTCGTCGCCGTGATCTATGTAGGGCTCGCCGCCGTGTTCATTTCGGAGTGCGCGCGATGAAAGCAGTCGCCGCGACCCTCGGCACCGTGCTTCTGGCTCTTTTATGGGGCGGGCCGTTCCTCGATGCGTGGCGGGGATCGTTTGCCGCCCACATGTCCGTCCATATGGGGGTGGTCGCCTTCGCCGCGCCACTCCTGGCCTTCGGAGTTTCCGGGACGGCATGGGACCCGGTCACGAGCCGCAGGTGGATTTCGCCGATTCCGGCGTCGCTCCTCGAACTCGTCGTGGTCTGGGCCTGGCATGCCCCGGTGATGCGCGCAATGGCTCAGAATTCGGTCGCGGCTACCGTACTGGAGCAGGCGATGTTCCTGGTAGCTGGGGTTCTCCTGTGGCTTGCCTGTCTCGGCCATTCCGAAAGGGACACCTCGGTGCGAAATGCAGCCGGTGTCATCGCGCTGCTGCTCACTTCGATGCATATGACATTGCTCGGCGTGCTGCTCGCCCTGGCGCCACGCCCTCTCTATGGCACGGCCGATGTCAGCTGCTTCGGCATCACCTTGCCGGCGCAGGGCGACCAGCAATTGGGCGGCGTCATCATGCTGATGATCGGCGCCGTAGCCTACCTTGTCGGCGGGCTCGCCCTGGCGGGCCGGTTGCTGACGGTTGCTCCCGGCGCGAAAGGAGCATCGCGGTGATACGCCTGAACTGGAAGCACGTGGCGCTCGTGCTCGCCGTCCTGCCCTTCGTGGCGATCCTGGTTGCCTGGATCGGCTTCTTCAATGTCGGCGCCTCGTCCGGGCATTGGAAGATTACCAATTGGTTCCTGCATTTCGCCATGCGCTCTGCGGTGCGCACCTATGCACTGGCCGTGGACGTGCCAGGCGAGCTGCCGCGGCATGCGATCCAGCCGGCGGCCGGCCACTTCGCGCGCGGCTGCGCCATCTGCCATGGGGCGCCGGGCGAGCCGCGCTCGCCTTCGGTCATGCGCATGTTGCCTCAGCCGCCTGACCTCTCGGCGGCTGTGGGCCAATGGACGGACGCACAACTTTTCCGGATCGCCAAGCATGGCATTCGCTTCACCGGCATGCCCGCTTGGCCGACGCTGGACCGCGATGACGAGGTCTGGGCAATGGTGGCCTTCCTCCGGGACCTGCCGTCGCTGGATGCCCAGGCCTATCGAGAACTCGCCTACGGGCCGGGGCGCCTCATCGACGATGCCCGGACATCGCGGTTCGAGCGAGCTCTCGGGAGCTGTATCCGTTGCCATGGTCAGGACGGTCTCGGCCGCAGCCCGGTGACGCCGATGCTGGCCGGCCAGAAAGAAGCCTATCTGTTGGAGAGTCTGCGCGCCTACCAGCGCAACGATCGTGCCAGCGGGGTCATGACGCTTGCGGTCACGGGCGTGGAGCCGGAAGATCTGCCCGAGTTGGCCCGCTATTTCGCCGGCCTCCCGCAGCCCGCCATTCGCGTGAAAGCAAACGACTCCGACCTGGCCGCCGCCGGGGCAGCTATCGCGGAGAGGGGCCGCCCGTCCGACAGGATACCGGCCTGCCTGGGCTGCCATGGCAGTGGCCGCAACCCTGCTTATCCACGTCTCGACGGGCTGGATCCGACCTATATTCGAACCCAGCTTCAGCTCTTCCGCGCCGCACGGCGGGGCGGTACGCAATACAGTCACCTCATGGAAGTCGCGGCCAGGGAACTGGACGATCGAGACATCGAAGCGCTTGCCGCCTACTTTGCCTCTCGTCCGGCAACCGTCGGCAAGACGGACTAGCGGCGGTCATGCAGGGGTTGTGATCGCGGCCGTGCTACGGGTGCCTGAACCGAGCAAGGCGTCAGGCCGCGTCACGGCCGAAAAGCTCCCGCAACTCGCCCTTTGCCTGTTCCAGCACCTTCTTGCGCCCAGCGGGCAGATTCTTGCCGGCGCGGTTGATGTAGAACGTCAGCATCGACATGGCCGACCGGAAGGGCTCCGCTTTCCTTTTGTGGCTCTCCTCGGCGGAGCGCTTGAGCGACCGAGCGATCTTCCGCGGGTCGTCGGATTCGAAAATGTGGGATTCAAGCGCCAGCGCATCGCTGTGCTTGGTGACTTCGGAAGACCATTTTTCCTTGCTGGCCATCTTTTCGCCTCCGCGTCGGGGGAAGGCACGGAGAATGATGGATACGCGGAAAAGTTCCGGCTCGCTTCTTCTTGCCACGGCGCCACGCTCTTGCCAGACCGGCTGGCTTACACCAGTTTGACGAAATCCAGGGTTGGGAGGCGCGGCGCCATGAACTTCCGATGGCCGTGGACAGAGCCGGCCAAGACCAGGCGAGCGCGTCTTGCGCTGGACCTTGAAGACACCCTCGCCTATGCGGTGGGCGACGTTCACGGCTGCCACGCTCAATTGCTGGCGCTAGAGGACAAGATCGAGGCCGACGCTGCGTTCTTTTCCGGGCGCAAGCTGATCATCATGCTTGGCGACTACGTCGACCGCGGACCGGCTTCATCCAGCGTTCTCGATCATCTTCTGAGACCACCTCCGAATGGCTTCGAGCGGATTTGCCTTGCCGGGAATCACGAGATCGCCATGCTCGATTATTGCGAGGGACGTATCGGTCTGGGCGAATGGACGTCACTCGGCGGGGACGCGACGTTGATCTCCTACGGGCTGGATCCGGACTATCTCGGCAAGGCCTTCGGTTCGGCTCGAAAGGCGGCCGAACACATCCGAAAATCCATCCCGGAGGGGCATATCCATTTCCTGCGCGACTTGCCGGTGCTTGTTGAGACGCCGCATTTCGTCTTCGTCCATGCCGGCATCAGGCCCGGGACGAGCCTTGAGGAACAATCCGACGACGACCTGACGCGGATAAGGTCCGACTTCCTTCATCATCCGCACGGGCTCAGGCAATGGGTCGTGCACGGGCATACGCCCGTTCCCACGATCATACCAGAGGGGCGCAGGCTCAACATCGACACGGGCGCTTTCTACAGCGGCTGTCTCAGCGCCGTTCGCATCTGGCGCAAGAAGGGACATGTGATCTCGACCTGAGGCGAGCCTCCCTTGCTATCGAGAAGCGGCTTCCGCCTCTTTGGACCTTTCGGAGTCCGCACCGAGTTGTCGCCACGATTTCATCAACGCCACCAGCGGTTTCTCGACAAGCTCGTAGGAGAAGATGCCGAGCATGGTGCCTCCGGCCACGCCGAGCACGAGCGCCGGCAGTTGTCCGAGCGGCAGGATTCCAGCGGCCTTGGCGACGACCGAGATCGCGAGAGTATGCCAGAGATAGATCGAATAAGATGCGTCGCCGAGATAGCCGAGCCACGGAAGCTGGCGGATCTGTCCGCACTGTTCGACTGAGACCGCGCCCGTAACAAGGACGATCGCAAGCAGACCGAAAAGAAGTTCGTTGCCGGCTTTCGGGAAAAACGCCAGCGTCGCGAAACCCGCGCAAGCGGTGGCGACCGCAGCCATCCCCATGGTGCGCCCGACCAACCGCCCATCCAGCCACAATTTGCCAAGCACTGCGCCGAAAAGGAATTCAAGGATGATCGGGCGTGTAAAGGTCGCGAGGAGAGGGCCCTCGGGTCGAAGATACCAGCCAGCGAGCACAAATCCGACGAAGATAGCCGACAGCGCGGCAAGGCGGCGCTCGCGAGGGAGGAACAGGACAGCACCGAAGATCAGGTAGAAGAACATCTCCAGATTGAGGGTCCATCCTTGGGTCAAGAGCGGCCATATCTCGCCGTTGCTTGGAGAGCGATGCGGGACAAAGGCCAGCGAAGCGGCAACGTGCTCGGCCGTCAGCCGGATTCTCGGGAAGAGGCCCGCAAGCGCGCCGATCGCCATGATCGAGGTGACGACCCAGTAAAGGGGAGCGATGCGCAGGAGACGGTCGCGATAGAAGGCCGCAGTCGAAACGGGCCGTGTGGAAGTCGCGGTCCACATGACGAAGCCACTGATGACGAAGAAGACGTCGACACCGGCCGCGCCGACAATGAAATGCAGTCCGCTTCGTTCGGCGGCATGAAAGATGACGACCGCCAGCGCGGCCACAGCTCGGAGATACTGGATCCCGAAGACTTTCGTCATGCCCGGCCGACCACCCTATTGTGGTCGGGGCGCCGAGCCGAAGACCAGTCCTTCGTCCCCGCTTGAGAAAGCACGACGGGAATGACCGCGAGCGCCCGCAATCCGGCCATATCGGCGCGATCGGATCATAGGCTGGCGGCGGCTCCGCGCGGAAGCAATGAACTTCCTTGGCGCGACGCGGCGAGCCTGCGGCAAGGAGGCAGGACCGACTGTCTGACGTCCTGTCGTCACGGACGCACCCCTCCTTGGGGGGCGTATCTCCTCCAGTCGGGCACAGCACGCGCCACCCGCCTGCTCATGGCCGTCCGACCGGCTACCCGTCCGGCGGTATAATAGAGAAGGAACGAACCGATGGCGTAGGGATGCATCACGTCGACCTCGAAGAAGGATCGTATCACCAGCATGATCATGATTCCGGTGAGGATAAGCCATCCGAGCCCCGCCTGGTTGGCAATGACTCCCCTCAAAACGCCGACGGAAGTCAGGAGCAGGACGAGGATTATGAGCGCGCAGCCGACGTAGCCGAGCTCCACCAGGGCTTCGATATAGGTATTATGGAAATGGAACCCGCTGCGGGCGGTAATGTAGAACTCGTGCCAGAGGCGCTCGGCTTCCGAGAAGCCTTGCACCCAATAGGCTTGATAACCCAGCCCGACGATCGGAGAATCCTGGGCGGCCAACCATCCTTCCGACCAGAGGTAGGTACGTCCGGTAAGAGTTGAATCCTTGCCGAAGAAGGCAAGGACGAGATCGACCGCGCCCATTGAATAAGCCATGAGGGCGAGGATGATGGCGAGCGTGGCGCCGAAGGCGACGAATGATTTCCTTGTTCCCGGCGGGAGGAACAGCGTGCAACCCAAAGCGATGACCGCGAGCAGCGTTGCGGCAAGGGCGATCATGGCCGTCGCCGATTGCGATATGACAAGGGCATAAAGGCCGAAGATCCCGACCAGGACGGCGAGTGCTTTCGTTGCAAGCAGGGTCGACGGCAGGAAGAGATATGCGAAAGCCGCATAGACAGCGAGCGAAGCGAAAAAGCCGAGCTGGTTCTTGGAGCTGAACAATCCCGAAAAGCTGTAGCTGCCGTCCAGCGGATCATAGATGAAATCCCCGAACCCGACGGAGAAGAGCAGGACGAGGAACGTTCCCCCAAGCAGGCCGGTAAGGAGCGTCTTGAGATCGATCGTACGGGCCGCGATCAGCGCGCACACGACATGGGAAGCGTATTGCACCCCGGCGCGCGCCGTAACGCGTGGTGCATCGGACCAGAAGACGCTAAGGCATGCAAAGGCTGCGAAGGCGACGATCCAAAGATACCGCGTGTAATTTCCGAGCACGGCGCGGTAGTCGATGAGGACCAAGGGCAGCCACAAAGCGTAGTAGAGAAGCACGCTCGGCGGGCCGTAGATAAAGGAATAGGCGAACACGAACACCGACAGTGACACGGCGACGCTGCCGTACCAATGGTTCGTTCCGGGCTCGATGAATACAGCCTTCGGAAGCTTCACGCCCAATCTCTCCAGAAGCCGGTGCGGCTGGCCATGGACGTCAGTCGATCCGCCGCGGTCGTCGTCGATATGATCATTGGCTTTCCGGCAGGAGCACCTTCACCTTGACGACATCCCCTGGGAGGACCGGCGTCGTTTCTTCCGCCGCGATCTCTTCGGTCTTGTCGCCGGAGGTTCGCACGATCGCGAAGCTCGGCCGCACGTCGTTTGCGGTGAGGGCGGCGGCGGGTGAGAGGGACATGGCCTCCGACATCAGGTTTCCGTACTGAGCGATCTTCAGGTTGACCGCCTCGAGATCGCCTTCGACCTGCTGCAGTTCCTGTGCCAGGCCAGCCGCGCGGTCGTTGCGCAGGGTGATCTCGTCCTGCGTCGCCTTGGTGATGTCCTGTTTGGCGCGAAGCGAATTCGTTCCGATATCGAGGATGCGGCTTTCCAGGTCTGCAATGGTGCGCTCGAGCGTGGACACGCGAGTGTTCACCACCAGCCCCTGTTCGCGCAGGTTGCCGATGTCTGCGAGTTCCTTCCTCGACAGCTCCAACTGGCGCGACTGCGTCACCGATTTCTTCTCCAGCGCCTCGATCTCGCCGCTCAGCAGCTTCTTGAGGTCGGCCAGGGCCATGAGTTGCAGCTTCAGGCTCTGGTTCCTGACCGCCATCAGGGACGTCTCACCCTGGATCAGGCTTGCCAGGGATGGATCGTTCAACTCTTCGGGCGTCTCGATGATATCCTTGTCGGCCGCCTCCGCCTGGAGCCGGGCGCGCTTCGCAAGCAGGCGATTCCTTTCGTCCAGGAGCACCTTCTGGTTCGACTGGGCGTTGATGAAATCGCGCTCGGCGCGCTGCCCGCCTTCGGCGCGCTTGACACCGCCGGCAATGCTCAGCGCCTTCAGCACGGTGAGGCCGGGATCATAGGGATACTTGCCTGGCGTCTGCACGTCGCCCGAAACAAAGAAGGGGCGGAACTCGGCAATCTCGACGGAAGCCTCAGGGCGGTCGAGCAATCCGAATTTCTGCTGCAGGCGATCCCCGATCATCGTGGCGATCTCGGCCGTGGTTTTGCCGGTGGCCGGCGCCTCCCCGATGAAAGGCAGCGACAGATCGCCTGTCGGCCCCACTGTATAGTCGCCGCTTACCCCCGACCAGTCGCGGAAGGCGCCCTCGGCAGTCTGCCATTCGACCACCCTGATCCTCAGCCGGTCCATCGGTCCCAGCCGGTATTCGGAGGCCACGGCCTGCGCGATCCAGAAGAGTGAGGCAAGAGCAAGCAGGAGCTGGGCGACGGCGGCCACAGCTTGCCGCCTCCCGGCCATATCGAGAAATGGGAAATTCATCTGCTGGCTGCTTTCATGTTCTGCGGGAGGGATGGTGCCCGGATCGGGCTAAAACAATGCCGGGCGTCTGCGAGGCCGGTCCGGGTCAATAGCTGCCTCTCGACGTGCAGACGGCCGGGATCGTCTTCATGATGATGACGAGATCGGTCGAGAAAGACCAATTCTCCACGTAATGACGATCGAGCGCGACGCGATTCGCGTAGGAGGTGTCGTTTCGACCGCTGATTTGCCACAGCCCCGTCAAACCGGGGCGGGACTTCAGATAGAAGATCGCGCACGAGCCGTAGATGTCGAGTTCATCCTTCACGACCGGGCGCGGCCCAACGATGCTCATGTCGCCCTGCAGGATGTTGATGATCTGCGGCAACTCGTCGAGACTGAGCTTGCGCAGGACGCGTCCTACACGGGTCACCCTCGGATCCTTCTTGAGCTTGCGCGTGGCTCGCCATTCATCCCGGCTTTCAGGGTGGGCCGCAAGATGGGCGGCGAGCACCTCGTCGCCGTTCTCGACCATGGTTCGGAACTTCAGGCAGTGAAACACCCGCCCGCCGCGACCGATTCGACGGTGCCCATAGAAAACGGATCCCCCATCCGAAAATTTGACGAGGACGCTCAACAACAAAAGGAGGGGGCTAAGCAGTATGAGAGCTATCGAGGCCCCCATAATGTCGAATCCGCGCTTTACCAAACCACCGATCGGGGCCGCTTCGACGCTGGACTCCAGTGTGCCCGACCCCGCCCACTTCGCGGCATTCTTCATGACGCTACTCCCAACGGCCATCGATAATCGACGGCACGGTACCAGAAAAGTTGTGCGTTGCAATATATGGTCTTCTGCGTTGCAGAAGAGGCTATAATTAGAGCCGCCCAGCGAATAGTCAGTCTCTGCACAATCATTATCTGAATTGTTGCATTTTTAATCAGGAAGAAGCGTGGATTAGCTGCAGTCTACGCGAAACTTTACCCTGCGCCTTTTTTGGGCAGTCGAGGAATCAAATTATCTTTCGTTCAGCTATCGAATTTTGATCCCGCTGGCGCGCTTCTTGGCAACCCGTTGATCCGCCCCGGGAAGTGGCCCATCGGGACGAACCTCTCGGCCCGCGATGCAGTCGTTCCACAACGGCAATATCTGCCCTCGGGGGATCGAACCGGCTAAGCTTGCCTTGCTGGATCACATAATATATCTTTTGATCTAGCTGCCTGTTACGTTTGTGAGAAGTCGCGAGGCCGATACACTGGTCGTGAACGCACCCCCGAACGAAGCCTGACAGGCAGATTGGAGGGTAAGGGTGTCGATCTTCGCCGCTTCTCGCGAGCCGCGTCCGGAAGGGCAGGCGTGAATGTCTTTTCCGCGTTTCCTGGTCGGCATGGTTTCCGTCTTGCTCGTCTTCGCCGTGACGACATATGCCATGACGGGCTCGCTCGGCTCGACGCTCTTGCAGACCGTGATCTGCGCCGTGCTCATTCAAGTCGGATATTTCCTGGCCATATTGTTTCTCGTTGCTCGCAGTGAACGCGAGACGGTCTCGGGCACGAGGAAGACTTATCGTGGAAAGACGAGCAGACCCGACAGCCTGGCCGCCAAGATTAGGCATATTACCGACCGGCTGCGCTCCCACCACTCCTGATTTGGTGCGAACGGCTCGCATGTCGCGTCAGCGGATCGCGGCGCGAACCCGGCCGAGGGCCGCGCCAAGCGCCTGGCGCGAGCTCGGCAGCGAAAGCATCAGGATGAGCGCGATCCCATAATTGAGAACGAGCGCGACAGCGATCGCCACCACGTCCCACGCGAGCCATGATTGCGGCAGCGCGTGATAGCAAGCCCAGGACGCCAAGGCCGACGCGACGAACAGGATTTGCGGCGTGAGGAAATCCCATGCGCTGACTGGACCCACCCGATGCAACAGCGCGGCGAGCACGGGTATGCGCAGGACGTAGCCGCTGATCGCATACGCAGCCGCGACCCCGACGGCGCCCCAGCCGATCCCGATCGCGAAAGCAGCCACTGTCGTGATCGAGGAATACACGCCCCAGCGGAACATCGTCTTGGTCCGCCCCTGGCAAATGAAGATCCAGCCGGTCGTGGCCGAGATGGGCTGGGTCAGGCTCGCAATTCCGAGCCAGGCGAAGATGGCCGCCACCGGCAGCCAGCGTTCCCCGAAGAGGATCCCGACCACTTCTCCGGCCGTCATCGTCAGGGCGGCGATGCCAGGTGCCGTGACGGCTGCGAGCAGCCAGTTGGTTTCCATATAGATGTCGCGAAACCGCTTCTTGTCGTCCTGGATGCGGCTGAGGATCGGAATCATCAGCCTGGTCAATGGCTGCGTGATGTTCTGCAGTGGGAACAACATCAGCTTGTAGGCGCGGTCGTAGTAGCCCAATTGCGTGGGGCCCGAGAATTTGGCGATCAGCAGGGTGTCGAGATTGCGCGCGAAGAAATTGACGAGATTGAACCCGGTCAGATTGGCGCCGAAGGAGAGGATTTCCCGATCGATGCGCAGCTCCGGCCCGCTGGGCGTCCATCGCGCCGCCCGCCACGCCGCGGCAAGCGTCACTATGGCGGAGACGGCAGGCCCGATCACCAGCGACCAATAGCCCATGCCTGCATAGGCTGCCGCGACCGTAGCGATCAGCCCCGAAAGCGCCGCCAAGACATCGTTCAATGCGAGCTGGCCGAACTGCAGGCGACGGTTCAGGAGTGCAAGCGGAAGCGCGGCGAAGCTGAAGAGGAACAGCGGCGCGCCGCTGGCCAGCGTGATGCCGGTCATGCGCGGGTCGTCGTAGAAGAGGGCTATGGCGGGGGCGAGGGCGGCCACCAAGGCCGTGCAGCAGAGCCCCACGGCCGCGCTCACCCAGAATACCTGGTTGAGCTGCTTCGGGCTGATCTCGCGGCGCTGGATGACCGCCTGTTGCAGGCCGAGATTCTGGAAGAGACTGACGAAGCCCACGATTGGCGTGACCGAGGCGACGAGGCCAAAATCCTCTGGCACCAACAGCCGGGCCAGGATCACGACCGAGAGAAACTGGATTGCGATCTTGATGCCCTGGGCGACGCCCGTCAGAAGCCCGCCGCGGAGCGCGATGCGCCCGAACTGTCCGGGTGCCGCGTTCATGCCGCGGCCCTTGTTTGGGCCAGCCGTATCACGATGCCAGCGAAATCCTCGTCCAGCCGATGGTTGTTGAAATCGGCTTCCACCTTGCGCCGCGCGGCCTGGGCGACAGGCTCGCAGGCTTCGGGATTGCGAGCGATCCAGGCCAGTCTCGAGGCGAGGGTTGCGGCATCCCGCTCAGGCGCGAGAAAGCCCGTCCTGCCGTCCTCGATGAGTTCCGGAATGCCCGAATGATAGGTGCTGACCACAGTCAGGCCCGCGGCCATCGCCTCCATCAGCGCGACAGGAATTCCCTCGACGTCCCCGTTGCAGGCCGACACGCTGGGGAGGACGAAGGCGTGTGCCTGGCGCAAGCGCTGCTTGACCTCGGCATGCGGGCGCCCCCCGAGGAACACAACCCGTCGCTCGATCCCGAGGCTGCCCGCAAGAGCCTCCAGACTTGGCCGGAGCGGACCGTCTCCGACGACCGTGTAGCACCATTCGAGAAGCGGGTCGGACGCCGCGACAATGGCCAGCGCCCGCAAGGCGAACTCGACGCCCTTCTTCTCTGTCAGCCGGCAGACCGAAATCAGCTCCAATGGACCGCCGCGCCAGGATTTCCAGGCGTATGGAATGGCATCGGGGTCGATGCCCATATGGTGCACGGCGACATTCTCCTCTCGCGCGCCGGCATCGATTAGCATGCGGCGGAACACATCGTTGACCGTAAGGCAGAGGGTGCCCCGGCCGAACAGATCCTTGTAACGCGAAAGATCGGCTTCGCGGGCGGGAACTCCGACATCATAGCCATGGAAGATCACGATCAGTGGTGGCTTAAGCACGTTCCACTTCTTCAACCGGGCCGCGCGGGCGCCATTGTGGCCGAAATGAGCGACCACCACGTCGCAACTGTTGAGGTGACGGGCGAAGGCGGCGTCGAAGGCGGTCGATATCTTGTCCCGGAACCGGCCCGGCACCCGCGACAAGGCCGGACGCAGGCGGGCCGCCGGTCCCCACCAATCCCGGGTCTTGGCCAGAAGAGTGGCCAGCGGCTCGCGCTGCCGATCGAGATGCTCGTCGGCGGCGATGCCGTTGCAGACGACATCGACATGGAAGCCGCGTTCCAACAGGCTGGACATCTGGCTGATGATGAAGGTTTCCGAAAGAGACGGAAACCGGCCCACGACAAAACCCACTCTCACGACGGTCGTACCGGGCTGTTGATCGGACGAAGCGTATCGGGAGGCCGTCTGCTAGCCAAAACGGAAACCTTTCGATCTCAAGTATGTCACGCGCCGATCAATGGACTTGCGGCGGCTTGGCGGCGATGAAGACGCGCTCGCCGGGAATGATCGAGTATCTGACGGAGTCGGCGCCGCCGCGCCCGAATTCGGTCAGCAGGAAACCGGCTTGCTTCACCCGGTTCCGGAAGTCGCGCCCATATCGGCGGACATGGTCTTCCTGTCCGAAATGGACGAGCCGATCGCGCTGATCCGTGATGGAGGGATCCTCATAGCTTGTCTCCCACCCTTCGACCATGGGCACGGCGAGAAGCGCGATACCGCCAGGCTTGAGGATGCGGAACAGTTCCGCCAGGGCGGCCCTGTCGTCGACATGCTCCAGGACATGGGAGCAGATCACGGCGTCGAAGCTGTCGTCCGGCAGGTCGAGAGCTTCGATGTTCAACTTGAGATCGACATCGTCGCGTAGGAAGTCGGTCGTGACATAGTTGGAGCAAAGCGGCCGCACGAAGCGCGTCACTGCCGCCTCCGGCGCGAAATGCAGCAACGTGGCCTCGGGCATAAGCGGCTTGGCCTGGTCAAAAGCCCGCTTGAACAGCCGGTGCCGCTCCAGTGAGGAACAACTTGGGCACATGGCATCAGGCCGAGCAAGCTTTCCCCATGGCGCGAACGGGCCCTGATACCCGCAGATCGGACATTGCCTGGCTTTCAGGCTCACCGGGCGTGGAGGCGACAGGTCGCGAGGATCCAGTCTTTGCGCTGTCTTCCGAAGGGCCTTGGCAATAAGCAGTCTCACGTCCATCTCGATCACATCCCGAGGGCCGAACTGTTGCTGCTGCCGCCGGCACATGCCGGACCGGTCAGTTTCCAAGGGAAAGGCTGACATAGCCATCATTGCTCAAAGAGGTCGGGGTTTCCAGTGCCTGGACCAGCCGGCGCCGTCAGGAGGCCAACAAGGCCCGAGGACGCTCGGCCGCCTTGTTCAGCACTTCGAGGAATGTCGAGAATTGCCGTCCGGGTTGCATTTCCGGCCGCTGGGAAAAGTGTCGCGCGTCAGCGGAGAGGCGCGCATAGTAGGGTTCGTCGCTCCACATCCGCTTCAGCTCTCGTGCCCAGACGTCCGCCGGCGCATCGTAGTCGAGGGTCAGCCCTCCCTTGCCGATCGCCTCGGGCAGCCCGCCGCGCGTCGAGCCCAGGACGGGGATGCCGCTGCAATGGGCTTCCGAGGCGACCCGCCCCCATGCCTCCTCCCATTTGCTGGGAGCAAGCAGGATGCGCGTGCGGCCGTACACCGTCTTCATGTCGGTTGTCCGGCTCTCGAGCGTGATATTGCCGAAGGCGGCTATCTCTGCCTCGATCTCGGCGCGATGCTCCTTCGACAGCTTCCAGCTTTCCTGGAAAAGGAACGGGATTTCGGGGCAGCGCTGGGCAATCTGGAGCGCCAGTTCGAATCCCTTTTCCTTATAGGGATTGATCAGGGTCACGCATTCGCGACTGCTCTCCGTCGTGTAGAGCGCGGGATCGATGGTGGGGGGAATGATGGTGGAGTCTATGCCGAAGCGATTCTTATAGGTCCTGGCGGTGAATTCCGAATTGGCGATGTAGTGCGCCGGGCCCAATTCGCCGAGGTCGCCGCCCAATTCGTGGAATTCGACGTTCCTGAGATAGATGACGATGGGGACGCCGGCCTTTTGCAGCGCTTTGCCCAGCGGAACGGACTTGTGACATTGCACGACGGCCACGTCGGGCCGGAGCCTGGAAACGGCGAACGGCACCGCCTCCCAGGGAAACCAGGCGCGCACGACCGGATAGCCGGGAAAGCTGTCGATCACGGCGGGGTCGCGCAGAAGCTTCATCTTCAAGCGCGCCTTCATCCCAAAGACGCCGTCGCCGAAAAGGGCCGCCAGCACCGTCGCCTCGTGGCCGTCGCTGCGCAACTGCGTCACAAGGTGATGCGTGCTCGACTGCACGCCGCCGTGGAATTCTGGATAGTAACCGTTTCCGCCTGCGAACAGTACCTTCACGCAGATCTCCTAGCCGACGCTCTTCAGAAGGGGTGCGGCCTTGGCCGGTTCCGCGATGGAGCGCCCGATGCTCTCGTAGCGAAGCCCATGACGCGTCACCACGGCGGGATCGTAGAGATTTCGCCCGTCGAAGATCACCGCGGAGGCCAGCGAGCTTCTCAGCAAATCGAAGGAAGGCGCTCGGAAGCTCTTCCACTCGGTGGCGATCAGAAGCGCGTCGGCCCCCCTGAGGGCGCTTTCCTTGGTGCCGCACAGCATCAGGTCGTCGCGCTGGCCATAGATGCGCTGGCATTCCTGCATCGCTTCCGGATCGTAGGCCTGGATCTTCGCTCCGGCCTTCCACAGCGCCTCCATGAGCGCCCGCGACGGCGCCTCGCGCATGTCGTCCGTGTTGGGCTTGAAAGCCAGTCCCCAGAGCGCGAAAGTCTTGCCCGTGAGGTCCGGGCCGAAGAACTTCGTTACTTTTTCGAACAGCGCCGACTTCTGCTCCTCGTTACGATTTTCCACGGCCTTCAGCACTTTCGGATCGAAGCCGATCTCCTCTGCCGTCCGGATCAGGGCGCGAACGTCCTTCGGGAAACAGGAGCCGCCATAGCCCAGGCCGGGATAGATGAAATGGTAGCCGATGCGGGGGTCGCTGCCGATACCCCGGCGAACTTCCTCGATGTCGGCGCCAAGCTGCTCGGCAAGGTTCGCCATTTCGTTCATAAAGCTGATCTTGGTCGCGAGGATGCAGTTGGCCGCGTATTTCGTGAGCTCGGCGCTGCGCACGTCCATGACGATGATCTTCTCATGGTTGCGGTTGAACGGCCCGTAAAGCTCGCGCATGACCTGTTCGGCGTGTTCGCTCTCGGTCCCGATGATAATGCGGTCCGGCCTCATGCAGTCGGCGACCGCCGAGCCCTCCTTCAGGAATTCGGGATTGGAGACGACGTGGAATTCGAGGTCCTTGCGGCCGCGTTCGGCGAGAACCCTTTCGATCCGGGTCATGATCTTGTCGCAGGTGCCGACCGGCACGGTCGATTTGCTGACGACCACCAGGGGCTTGTCCATATGGCTGGCGATGGTCTCGGCCACGGCAAGCACATATTTGAGATCGGCCGATCCGTCCTCATTGGGCGGGGTGCCCACCGCGATCATCTGGATGTCGCCATGGGCGACGGCTTGCGCGGGGTCGTTGGTGAAGGTCAGTCGCCCGGCGGCGTAGTTCTGGCTGACGAGATCTTCCAGCCCGGGCTCATAGATCGGAATGATCCCCTGCTTCAGGCGTTCCACCTTCTCGGCATCGACGTCCACGCAGACGACGTCGTGCCCCACATCCGCCAGCGCCGCCGCCTGAACCAGGCCCACATAACCGATGCCGAAGATCGCAATGTTCATTGGTGAGGGAATCCCTTCAGTTGGTCGACGTCTTGGCGCAATATACCAAGCCGACGGACCCAATTTCCATGTGACGTCACTATACGGGAAAGGTGACCCGGTGGAGTCACGTATTGAAACGCCATGACAAGAACGGGTCTTTTCTGCTTTGCTGCACGGGGCATTTTCTGGGTGTCCATTGCTGCATTGCAGCATGATCGTAGCGCGGCGCATGGTGCGGCGCAAGATCAACGGCCATGCGCAGTTCGGATATGATGGAGGTACGCCAAGGGGAGGGGCGAAGTTCCAGGGAGGTGGAACGCATGACGGAGGAGCGATTCGACGACCGTATTGCGCGTGAGCGCGATTTTCACAACGAACGATTCGGAGCGACGGAAGAGCGCCCGGAAGACTCTTATTATTTTGCCGTGGAGGCGGCGGCAGCTGCGTATTGGAGGCTCGTCCGGCGGGCGGCCGTGGCGAAGGACGTGCTGGAGTATGGCTGCTCGAACGGCGGCCGAAGCATCGATCTTGCCCGTTCGGCGAGGCACGTCACGGGGATCGACATTTCAGATGTCGCGATTGCCCAGGCCAGGAGCGAGGCCGAACGCCGATCCATTGGCAATGTCAGCTTCAAGGTAGACAATGCGGAGAAGATGGAGCTCGCCGATGCCTCCTTCGATCTCGTCTTCGGCAGCGGCATCCTGCATCATTTGATCCTGGACACGGCACTCAAGGAGATAAGGCGAGTTCTCCGCACAGGGGGCAAGGCGATCTTCTTCGAGCCACTCGGCCACAATCCGGCCATCAATCGCTATCGGAACCGGACACCGCAGTCGCGAACTGTCGACGAGCATCCGCTGCTGAAGTCGGATTTCGACCTTATCGCCCGGCATTTTTCGAGATGCGAGCCGCGCTTCTTTGGACTTTCGACCCTTGCCTCGATACCGTTCCGCGGAAACGCCGCGGGCCGCGCCATCAGGACAGTCGGAGAGAAGATCGACACTGTCCTGCTGTCCCTTCCCGGCCTGAAATGGCAGGCCTGGATCACCGTCATGGAACTGGAGGCATGAGCAGCGCCCGGATCACCCGTCGGTCCCGCTTCGACGTTCGGGAAATCGAAGCGGACCCGGGGGCGCCGACGGCTGTTCCCCCGCAAGCATCTGAGCCAGCCGGCTGTCTGCGCGCTGGGTCAGCTGGGCAAAGCTTCCGGTCTCGGCGATCCGGCCATCCTCGACTGCCACGATCCAGTCGGCGAAGGCGATCATGGAAGGGCGGTGTGCAATCGTCAGGACCGTCGTGTCTCCTCGCAAGGCGCCGATCGATTCTGCGATCAGGGACTGATTTTCCCAATCGAGCGCGCTCGTGGCTTCGTCCAGGATCAGCAATTGGGGCTTACGCAACAGTGCTCTCGCCAGCGCGATACGTTGGCGCTCGCCGCCGGAAAGCCGGCTTCCTCGGTCGCCCACGATCGTGTCCAACCCATCCGGCAGGTTTCTCACAAAGCCGTCGGCTCGTGCCGCGCTTAATGCCGCCCATAACTCCTCGTCTCGGGCATCCGACGCGGCGAGGCGGAGATTGGCGGCGATCGTGTCGTGCAGAAGAAACACTTCCTGCGGCACGTAGGCGACGCAGTCGCGCCAGTGTCGGCGGTTGCTCGCGTCGATCGCGGTTCCGTCGACACGTAGCGTTCCCGCCTGTGGCTCAAGCAAGCCGAGCAGCATGTCGGCAATGGTGCTTTTCCCCGCGCCGGACGGACCGATAAGGGCAGTGACCTTTCCCGCCGGGACGCTGAAGGAAACGTCTTTCACGGCGCCCTTGCCGTTCTGGTCGGGATAGGAAAAGGAAAGTCCCTGCGCGCTCAGCTCGGATCTCAGGCGCGGAGCGGGTATGGTCGGATTCCCAGCGTCCTCCCGCTCCTCGTCGAAGGCTGCCTGGATGCGGCGCATCGCACCAAAGGCCGGAAGATTGACCAGTATGTCCTGAAGATGCGTCTGCAGCTCCATGAAACGGGGAGCAACACGCATGAAGACCAGGATGAGCACCACGATCTTTGGCAGGGAGAGATCGAAGCGGGCCAGCGCAACGTAGACGAATGCGGCGAGGCCGATGGCGCTGGCGATCTGGAACAGGGCCGTTCCCACGGTGCTGACGCGGACGAAGCGCGTATAGTCGTGCTTCATCCGCTCGAGCGTCGAGCGGAGCTGGCTGAAATATTGCTGTTCGACGTTGAGGCTTTTTGCGACCTTGATGCCGGTCAGGAACTCGGAAACGGTCCGATACTGCTCCCGCCGGTTTGCCGTGATCGCTCCGCCGTAGCTCGCCGCCTTGGAGCGGATCGGCCGTAGCGCCGCGAGCGTGACGCCACCGACAAGAGCTGCAAACGCCGTCATTGCCGGGGATATGAGCAGCGAGACCACGAGATAGACGAGCAGCATCACGCAGCACTGCACCAGCATCAGCATATGCAAAGCGGCACCCTGCACCCTGTCGATGTCTCCCGTCACGGCGTGGTTCAAGTCTGACCCGCGAAAGCGGCCGAATACCCGCCACCTCGCCTTCCCGATGCTCTCGAAGAGATCGACCCGCAGCCGGTTGATGAAGTCGTATTGCATCTCCGCCATGAAGATGGACTTGAAGCGGACGAAGAGCGCCTGCGCGGTGACGAGAAGCACCAGCAGTCCGAGCACAGGCAGGAGGCCGATCCTGAGGCTGGGCGCAATCCATTGCGTGACGGGGTTTGCCGGCAGGGCCAGGGAATAGGAGCCGTCCGCGGCGCCTTGTCCGACCAGGTGCAGAAGGGGGACGAGGAGGAGGATCGATATGCCCTCGGTCAGGCTGCCCAGGATCAGGAAGCAAAGCCCGAGCAGGACCCCGTTGCCAGCTCGACGGGCGATAAAGCGGCCGAAAGCGGCAATCTCGCGTATCTTGGACGGGATGAGACGGCGCATCAAGGTTCGGCCTCTGCGAGGTCCCGCTCGATGCACCGCACGAGTTCGTCCAGACGATCGAGGCCGGCGGGCGCGGTGAGCCGTCGCACGCCGGCCGACTCGGCCAGCTCGGCGCAGAGGCGAAGATGTCTGGCGGCCGTTGCGCCGACCAGAGAGGCACCCTCGAACCGCGTGACGTAGGAGAAGCGGAGCAGCGCCAGCAGCGCGGTCTGTAGTGGTAGCGGGGTGACTTTGGCCTCGTCGCCGCGTTCAAGCACATAGATCCGCCGCGCGGCCACGGCGGCATGCGAGAAGCCGTCCGTGAGCCGATGCTGGCGCTTGTCGATGGCGTGGTGGAGCTGGGGACCGACCATGGCGTCGATCGTCACTGCCCGAGCCGAATCGGTTGCCAGCTTGAGCTGGGGATATGCCGGCAAGATGCCGAGCTCCCCAGTCGGTATGGCGTCGACAGCCAGTACGTCGTCGGTCAACAGCCGGTGTCCGACGGCCACCAGCGCTGCCGCTGTTGTCGATTTGCCTGCGCGCTTGTCGCCAAGGAAGATCGCCCCGCGATCGCCCAGCGCGGCGGCGCTGGCGTGCAGCACGAGCTTGCCTCGCAGATGCAGGAGCATGGCCATGACAGGGCCGAGCAGGGGCAGGGCCAACACTCTGTCGTCGACACCCGCCGCGCGCTCGATGTCGATTTCGCTGGTACCGCGGATGCGGAACGCGCCGGCTCCGCTCCAGGCCAAATATTGCGTGTCGGGGCCGAACTCGAATGCGGAACCTCTTGCCGGCGCAGGCCGTCCGGTTGGAGCGAACCTGATCGCCACATCCACAAATCCGGGCTCCAAGCCCACCAGTTCCGGCAGCGCGAGCTCGGAACGGATCGCCAACCCGTATGCGCGGTAGAAACAATCCGGCGCGTCGCGCGTCGCCGAAGCGTGGGTGTCGAGCTTCAGGCCTGACCGGCTCATGCCGCAATATCCGACCGGCGGCCGGCCTTCAGCCAGAGGGCGAGTGCGACGGTACGCCAGATGAACTGGACCTCGTCGCCCCGCGCAGTGACAGGGGACGATGCCATGCGTTCACATGCCGCGCTCAATTCGCGCAGATTGACGTAGTCGGCGATCCCATAAACGTCGCGGACCAGCACGCCATCGAGAAGGGAGCGATGATGGTGCAGCAGTCCACGCACCAGATTGGCCTTGAAATCGACCTTGTCGCGGCGCCACTGAACCTCGGCGGGCAGGATTCCCTCCATCGCCCGCCGCAATATGTGGCGAGACCAGCCGCCGCTCAGTTTCTCGCGCGCCGGCAGTCCGACGCAGAACTCGACAAGACGCTTGTCCCAGAAGGGATATCGCGGTTCGATTCCCGCCGTCGCCGCGGCCTTGTCGAGGACTTCGAAACTGTGCGCAATTCCAGGCGACGATATCAGCCATCGATGGTGCGCGGCTTCGCTGGAGGAGGCCTCGCGGGATTCTCGGCTGTGCTTCCCGACCCGCTCGTCGAGGCCAGTCCGCGACGCGAAATGCGGATTGACGAAGCGCCGCCATGCGGGCGAATGTGGGGTTGCGGCATTGTCGGGAAGCAAGCGGGATCGTGCGCGGCGGGCCGTGCGCAACAGCGACTGCAAATGTCGTCCAGGTCCGTAATTGTTGAAGAAGGTGAGGAAAAGCCGATCGCGGTCCTCGCCATAGGTATCCGCATAGGCGCGCAGCTCGCGCCGTAGTGCTACCCATCGCCCCGACTTCGCGAGCTCTTTCAGAAAACCGTAGCCATGCGACACGACTTCATCGCCGCCATGGCCGTCGAGCAGGACACGTAGGCCCCTGTCCGCCGCTGCGGCGTAGAGCTGGCGGCTGACGCTGAGGCCCGTGGCGAGGAATATTCCCTCCTGCTCCTCAAGCATGGTTTCGAAGCCTGCAAATGGGGCATGATCCCTGATCGGCACGAAAATCGGCACGAAGTCGCCCTTCGCGAGCACCGAATCGATGAAGGGGCCTTCGTCCATTCCGCTTGCCCGGTCGAAGGCGAGCGAGAAGGTCGCCAGGCCGCTGCCGCATGACGCTCGATAACGGCGGCCGGCGACCACTGCGATCGATGAGGAATCGAGCCCACCGCTGAGCATGGCACCGATGGCGCTCGTGCCTCGCATCCTTGCTGCCACGGCCTGGTCGAACAGCTCGAGGAAACGATCGGCATGGTCCTTTCCGGCCGGCGGGCGGGCTGGCTCCAAGTTCCAGTACCGCCATAAACGAACTTCGTCCGCGGTCACGGCCAACGCGTGGGCGGGCGGAAGACGATTGATGCCGACGTAAGGGGTCGCGTCGGTCTCGTCGACAAAGCCCGCGAGGATTGCAGCGATGTGGCGCTCATCGATTCGAGGGGCGAGGTTGGCGGGTCCGAGAATCGCCTTGGCTTCGGAGGCGACCAGAAGCCTTTGGTCGTCGAGAAGGTAGTAGACCGGCTTCACCCCGAAATGGTCGCGAGCACAGAACAACAGCTTGCGACTGCCGTCCCAGATCACGAAGGCGAAATCGCCAAGCAGGTGGCCCGGACAATCCTCTCCCCAACGCCGATAGGCTGCCAGGACCAAACGGGGGTCGGAGAGTGTCCGGCTCGGAAGGCCAAGGGCCACGATGAGATCGTCGCGATTGTCGAGACGGATATCGGCGGCGATCGCCAAATCACCATCGAGACAGGGCTGCTCGGCCTGGAAGGACGTCGCATGGAAATGGGCGTGGCCGAGCGCGATCTCGCGCGCATTCCATTGTGTTGCGCCATCCCGCGCGCGATGACGCAAAGCCTGGAGCATGGTTTGCATGGCTCCCGCGCTAACCGGTTGGCCACCGGTCCGCTCCAGGATCGCGGCGATCCCGCTCACGGTCTTTTCCAGTCCAGGTCGGTAAGAGGCGTGAAGCCGCGAACGTTTTGCTCGGCGCCGCCAAGCACGATGCGGTCCTCGCTGACCAGCCAGGCATGTGCAAGGAAACGGCCCTGGTCGTCTCGGGCCACGCCAATTCTAACCCTGGAAGAATTGCCTTGGCGCGCAAGGATGAATTGCCCGGCCAAGGCCTGTGTAAGGCAGGATGCGCGCGGCACGAGCCGGGCGGCATTGCGCACCCCCCAGGCCACGCGCCTCAGATCTCCGGCCGTGGGAACGCCTTGAGCAGGGGCCACCGGAAACCAGGCCCGCATCCTCCTGTAGGACAGGACAGTGAGACCCAGCCTGACGGCTGCGACCGTCGCCACACAACCGGCGAGAAAGAGCATCTCGGAACCGTTCAGGGCCAGGAACCTACGCAGCGCCTTCATTGCTAAAGCCTATCAGCTTTGCGTTGGCGAGCTGCCGCACGAGTGCTTCGACATCAGCACGGCAGCGCAGAGGGTCCACATCATAGTGTTCGGTGACGGCTTCGCACAGTTGCGAGACTGAGCGAGGCTCCTGGAGCAGATCCCATATGCGGGCGCCGACCTTGTTGAGGCCGTAATAGGTGTTCGAGTGCAAATCGAGCAATGCCAATTCCCCGCCCAACTCGCAGAAGACGACATCGCCGTTGGCGCGGATCAAATAATCTTCCGCCAAGTCTGCGCCCATAAAGGCCACGCCTTTGTTCGATCAATCGAAGGTCGGCGAACTCCGACCGGATGCAAGCCGTTCGCGCCGCCACGCGGCACCGATTGGATGAAGCGGAGCTCTGGTGGAACTCCGCTTCAAGTTGTCCTGTTTCCCTCGGAAAAGGGTTGTTCCAGTTCACGAGAACGTCAGGTCATCGACCGGTGTATGCGCGGGAAATCCCGCATCAATCGCCGTGAACCCCAAGCCGGCTTGGGTGATGGCCTCGATTGAACCGTGAACGGTCAGGCTAGGTGTTTCATATACTTCTTTTTTGTTGTCGGCGTCTTCCATGGCTTGTCTCCATTTTGACGACAGGCACCCCTTGCGAGGCGGCAGCATTCTGCGTGCTGCGCTGCGATAGGCGCATGTCGCAAAGCGTGCGTCAAGCATAAATTGCAATCTACTAATCTCGATCAAGTAGTCTTTTCGATTTGTGACGACGTGCCACGATATTTGATCTAGCCTCCGTGAGGCGCCTTCTTTGCGCCGGAATTTCGATATGCTGTTGAAAACAAAGGGAAAACAACCTACTGCGAATCGCAGACACAGCTTCGGGTTGTTCTGTGTCAAAGCTTACCGTAGGGAAAGGCGTTTCGGGTTGTATCCGTTTGATCTAGATATTTCACAGAATATTTCATCGTGTTAATTATATGTGCGGTAATCTACACTTGTATGTGGGTTGGCCTTGTGGTCGCAGGCATCCATATCAACTGCTTGAGAAAAGTGTTTCTTTTGGGGTTTACGGGCGGCCATATTGTCATGCACAATCTCTTCGCACATGCAGCATTGCACGGAGGCGCGGTGCAGGAAAACGGCACGGAACCGATCGAACCGGTGGCCAAGGCCGCCCATGAGCGCGAAGGCGCGGAGGCGACAAGGCTCCTGAAATACGCGCTTCGCGCGAAATTCGAAGCGCAACCGTCCGGCATCGGCCCGGTCGTGCCGAGCCAGCTCGATGCGGCCGCGATCTATAGGGCGGCACGCTTGAACAAGCTCGTGCTTCTTCTGACCGCTGCTGTCCTGAACGTCGTTTCCGAGCGCGAGCGAAGTGCCTTGGCATCGATGGTGGGGCGTTACAAGGCCAGGACGATCGCCATGAACGCCCGCGTCATTGCCGACACCCAATCTGTCAGCGCCGCCCTGGCGGGAGCAGGGATCGCCTTTGTGGTGATGAAGGGCGTGTGCCAGCAAAAACTCCTCTATGACGAATATTTCGCCAAGCCGGTGGGCGACGTCGACATCCTGGTTGGCAGCCGCGACTATGGTCGCGCGCAGGCCGTGCTCGAGAGGGCCGGATTTGCCGTGGCGGACGGATGCCGCTCCCTCTGGTGGCGACTTTTTCTTGGCGAGCAGCATATGGTGAAGATGGGCAACCCGCCGGTCACGGTGGATCTGCATTACAGACTGCAGCAGCCCGGCTCGCCCAGTCCGCGTGACCCCGCAGCATTCATCCGGCAGCAAGAAACGATGGAGATGGCCGGTGCCCGGGTGCCGGTGATTTCGCGGATCCATCGGCCGATCCTGTCGGCCATCAGCATTGCCAAGGCTCTTTTCAATAGGGAGGCCTGCGGCGGCTATGTGCTTGACTTCCATGCGTCCGTGACGGGCATGACCGGCAACGAGCGCGCCGCATTGCTGGCCGAGGCCGAGCGGCAGGGGTTGGGCAGCACTGTGTTGCTTGGCTTCAGGGCGTCGTCGCTCCTTTTTGGAGAGCCTTTCGCGGCGAGCGAATCCTCCGGGTCGGGTGTGCTCAGCACTACCTCCGATGCCGATTTGGAGGCGATGATACTTGGCCCCTGGACAAGCGGAATCACGTGGCCGCAGCGGCGGGATGTGTTGCGCGAGCTTTGCGGCCGCGACGTCATCCGCTACGCCGGGGAGGCGAGCTGGGCCGCGACCGCCGATCTTTGCCGCCGCTGGTTCGAACGCGGGGCACCTGGCAAGCCTCCGATCGCGGCCACGGGACAGCCGCTGCCGGGAGTAGGCGCATGAGCGAGCGTCCGGTCTGCGTTATCATCGCCGCCCGAAACGGCGCGAATACCATCGGCACAGCTATCGCCTCGGCGCTGCGCGAGCCCGAGGTGGGCGAGGTCATAGTCGTCGACGATGCATCGACCGATGAAACACAGCGCTCGGCGATGTCTGCCGACGATGGAAGCGGGCGGCTGCGGCTGATCCGATTCGACGAGAACAAGGGGCCTGCACAGGCCCGCAACGCGGCGATCGAAAGCTCCATACTGCCATTCGTGAGCATCCTCGATGCCGACGACGTCTTCGTTCGGGGGCGCTTCACAAGGCTGCTCTGCAAACAGGATTGGGACCTCATCGCAGACAACATCGCCTTCGTCACCGACGACAGCCGCAACCTGATCGACCTGCAGGTACCGCCGTTCCGGCCCAATCCGCGATTTCTCGGTCTCGCCGAATTCGTCGCTGGGAATATCTCCAGGCCGGGCCTGCAGCGCGGAGAATTGGGTTTCCTCAAGCCGGTGATGCGGCGTGCGTTCCTGGAGCGGTTCGGGCTGCGTTACGACCCCTTGCTGCGCCTGGGCGAAGATTACGATCTCTACACGCGGGCGCTGGCCGCAGGGGCGCGATTCAAGCTGGTCGATACATGCGGCTACGGCGCCTTGGTGCGGCCCGACTCGCTGAGCGGCCGTCATCACACGGACGATCTCAAGCGGCTCGCGGAAGCCGACAGGCTGATCCTTTCGCTGCCCGATTTGCCTGCCGAGGCGCGAGCAGAGCTGCGCCGGCACCAGCGTCAGGTCCGGGATAAGTACCGGCTGCGCAATTTCCTGGACATCAAGGCCCGGGGGGGCATGCTCGATGCGGCGCTGCATGGGCTGCGGCACCCTTACGAGCTTCCTGCTATTGTCACGGGGATTGCCCGCGACAAACTCGGGCCGCAAGCTGGTCGCCAACCGTCGGCGCGGCCTATTCGATATTTGCTGCGTGGGGAGCTTGGACCTGCATGATGAGATCTGTCTTCGGCTTCAAGACCAGAAACCCGGACCGCGACAGGCAGACCGATGCCACCCGCTTCCAGCGGGTCCAGGAAATGCTCAGCGGGATATCGCAGGAGATGGAGCGCGAAAAGGAAGGCCTCGAGAAAAGGTACGGCGCCGTGTCGGCGGACGCGGCCTTCCTGTTCGAAGCGCTGGAGAACGAAGGGGATCGGGAGCGGGATTCCGGCCGGATAGCGCAACTCACCAGCACGTTGCAGTCCTGCGAGAGGCGCATCGCGGCTTTGAAGAAACAGATGCTTTTCATGGAGGATTGTCGCCGAACCGTCGCCCGGTTCGCGCAAAATAACGACATCACGCTCGTTTCCGCGACGGCGGAATGACGGCGTGTTCGGGAGGTGTTGAGGCCGCCGGATCCTAGTTCGGCATCACCCCGCTGCGTTGGAGGTCGCAGCCAAACGGAGCTAACTGTCGATGCATTTGCTTCTCGATCGTCCCCGCATCCCAACGCCGGCTTCATCCCTGACCGGGCGCCTGTTGGCCCCTCTGGTGATCTTCCTTTTTGCCGCTGCGCCAGCGCTCGCGCAGGGTACCGCGCCGAAGGCCTTCGTCGAGGACTTCGACAAGCTGGATCTCGGGCGATGGTACGTGTCGGACGGCTGGAACAACGGCAAGTTCCAGAATTGCACCTGGTCGAAGGACGACGTGAAGGCTGCCAACGGCATCCTGTCGATCACCTTCAACAAACGTACGCTGAAGGACCGTGACTATAGCTGCGGCGAGCTGCAGACCAAGGCTCGCTATGGCTACGGCGTCTACGAAGCCCGGCTGCGCAGCCCTGCGGCTTCGGGCGTGAATGCCGCGTTTTTCACCTTTATTGGCCCCGCCCAGAAAATGCCCCATGACGAAATCGACTTCGAGATCCTGACGAAGAACCCCGGCAAGGTTCAGCTCAATTCCTACGTCAACGGCGTCGGAAAGAACGAGAAGCTGGTCCCCGTTCCCGGCGGGGCCGATCAGGGGTTCAACGACTATGCGTTCGTGTGGGAGGAGGGGCGCATACGATGGTACGTCAATGGCGAGCTGGTCCACACGCTCGACGACCCGACGAAAGTGCCCACCCATCCCGGCAAGATCTTCTTCAGCCTGTGGGGCAGCGACACCTTCAAGGAATGGCTGGGCCCCTTCACGGATCCCGGCAAGGAGCTGGTCATGGAGGTTGATCGGGTGGCCTTCACCCCGCTGGGCGAACCCTGTCAGTTTCCGGAGTCCGTCGCCTGCGAACTGCAGTAGACACGGTGCGTTCGATGTTGCGAGTGCTGTATCTGGTCCATGATGTCTCCGACCCGGCGGTCGGCCGCCGGGTTCGAATGCTGCGCGCGGGCGGCGCCGAGGTCACTCTGGCCGGGTTCCGACGTGGTAGGGAGCCGGTCGCCAGCGTGGGCGGCGTCGCGCCGATCGAGCTCGGCGCGACCCGCGATGGGAAATTCGCCCAGCGTCTCGCCGCCGTGGCGCAAGCCGCACTGAAAGCTTCCCGTCTGCTGAAGAGCATCGACAGGCCGGATGTCATCGTCGCCAGGAACCTGGAAATGCTGGCCTTGGCCAAGCGTCTGAACGCCGCGATGACGGGGAACGTGCCGATCGTCTACGAATGCCTGGACATCCACCGGTTGCTCCTGCGTTCCGACGCGATCGGGGTCGCCATGCGCAAGGCCGAGCGGTTCTTCAGTCGCGATGTCGGCATGCTGGTGACAAGCTCGCCGGCTTTCGTGACGCATCATTTCCGTCCCGTGCTCGGCGACGCGCTGCCGATAGAGCTCGTCGAGAACAAGGTTCTGGAACTCGCCGAAAAGGACGACACGCCACCGGCGGCTCTCCGAGCGCGCGCTGGTCCTCCTTGGCGTATCGGTTGGTTCGGCGCGCTGCGTTGCCGTCGTTCGCTCGAGCTTCTCGCCGCTTTTTCGCGGACAGCCGAGGGTAAGGTGGAGATCGTGCTCCGCGGACGCCCGGCGCGCGGCGAGCTTCCCGACTTCGACCGTATCGTCTCCGACGAACCCCATGTGTCGTTCCACGGCGCCTACCGGAATCCGGAAGAGCTGCGGGAAATTTACGGTGACGTACACTTCTCCTGGGCGATCGATTTCTTCGAGGAGGGCCAGAACTCGCAATGGCTGTTGCCGAACCGAATCTATGAAGGGTGCCGCTACGGGGTGGTCCCCATTGCCATGAGAGGCACGGAGACCGGCAATTTCGTCGAGCGGCGAGGATGCGGCCTGTTACTGGCCGAGCCTTCCGTCGCGGCCCTTTCGACGCTGTTCGGGAGCCTCGATGCGGAGCGCTACCATGTCGAGCAACAGCGTGTCACATCAATTGATCCGGGAACCTGGATATGCGGTATCGACGACTGCCGCGCTCTAGTAGGAAAGCTGCGCGCGTTGACGACCGTCCGGTCGGGTTCCGCGACGATTGAGGCTGCCGCCTAGACGAGAAAGACGGAAGGACATGGGCATACCGGAAGAAAAAGCGCCTCCCTGCCTCATCGTGGTGCCGTGCCTCAACGAAGCCCCGCATATTGCTGGTTTGCTTGCCCAATTCGGGGCTGCGGCGGCCCGGCTCGGGGCAACGGTTGTGGTCGCGGATGGCGGTAGCACGGACGGAACGCGCCAGATAGTGTCCGAGATCGCGGCGCGAGATCGGCGCGCCATCATGCTCGACAATCCCAAGCGCATCCAGAGCGCCGCGATCAACCTGGCCGTCGAACGTTGTGGAGACGGTTACGAGTATCTTATCCGGGTCGATGCGCATGGCGAGTATCCGGATGATTATTGCGACCGGCTGATCGAGGAGGCGGTGGCGACAGGCGCGGACTCCGTGGTCGTCGCGATGGCCACGAAAGGTTTCGGCGTTTTCCAGAAGGCCACGGCGCTCGCGCAGAATTCGCGGCTGGGCAATGGCGGCGCCAAGCATCGCCATGGCGGATCCAGCGGTGAATGGACCGACCATGGCCACCACGCGCTGATGCGGATAGAGGCCTTCCGCGCGGTCGGAGGGTACGACGAGAGCTTCACCCATAATGAGGACGCCGAACTCGACCATCGGCTAGGGGTTGCGGGGTTCCGCATTTGGCTGACCGGCAAGACATTCATGACATATTATCCGAGGTCGTCGGTCTCGGGCTTGTTCAGACAGTATCTTGGCTACGGGCGAGGGCGGGCGCGCAACCTGCTCAAGCATCACATGGTTCCGAAATTCCGACAGATGCTGCCCCTGGCAGTATTTCCGCTGGTTGCGGGAACCTCGTTGGCGTTCCTGCATTGGTTCGCGATCGTGCCAGCGTTCGTGTGGGCGCTGGCCTGTGTCGGCTATGGTGCATTGATGGCGATCGGACAACGCAATCCCTACGGAATGCTCGCGGCCTTCCCCGCGATGATCATGCATCTAGCCTGGTCAGCCGGTTTCTGGCTGCAGCTCCTCGGCCTGGGCAATTCGGAGCGGGCGGAACGATGATCCCGTCCGAAAGGCCGCCAAGCGGATTGCGGATCGACATTGGCATCTGCACCTTCCGCCGACCGGAATTGACGGACGCGTTGCGTTCGCTTGCATCGCTTCATGTCCCCGAAAGTTGGCATGTGCGCGTCGTCGTGGCGGACAATGACGAGGTGCCGAGCGCCTGTGAGCGCGTCGAGGCGGTTCGCTCGGAACTGCCTTTCCCAATCGCCTACATCCATTGCCCCGCCGCAAATATCTCGATCGCACGGAATACCTGCCTCGAAGCGGCGGAGGGCGATTTTCTCGCTTTTCTGGATGATGACGAGACGGCATCCCCGGATTGGCTTTCCGAACTCATGGCGACGGCCGATGCGACCGGGGCCGACGCCGTGCTGGGGCCCGTTCGCGCGCACTATCGAGCCGATGCGCCGCGTTGGATGCGCGACGGCGATTTCCATTCGACTTTGCCCGTCTGGGTCCGTGGCCACATCCGTACCGGCTACACCTGTAATGTTTTGCTGCGCCGAGCCTCGCCTTCCGTAGCCGGACGGCGCTTCAGCCTGGCGCGGGGCCGGTCCGGCGGTGAGGATACGGAATATTTCACGCGTCTCCACGAGGCCGGCGGAAGAATAGAGTTTGCCCCGAACGCATGGGTCCACGAGGCCGTTCCGACCGCTCGGGCGCAACTGTCCTGGCTGGCACGGCGTCGTTTCAGGTCCGGCCAGACGCATGGGCACCTACTCGGTGGCGCGGCGTCGTCGATCGGCCTCGGCAAGCATGTCGGTTTGGCTGGCGCGAAGGCGGTCTATTGTTTCGCCGCAGCCAGCGCCCTCGTGTTTTCACCGCGGCTGCGCAATCGCTACGCCCTCCGCGGGGTCATGCATGTGGGCGTGGTGAGCGGTCTCGCCGGCCTGCGCGAGCTTCAACAGTATGGCGATGTCGCGCCGAAGCAGGAGGCCGGCATTGGAACCTGACGTCAGTTTCGTGATCGCAGCCTACAATGCCGATCCGACGATCGAACGCGCGGTGCGAAGCGCGCTTGCGCAACAGCGCGTGGACGTCGAGGTGGTGGTCGTCGACGACCGGTCGCAGGATCTCACGGTCGATGTGGTGAGGAGCCTGGCAGACAATCGCATCCGGCTGGTGCCGCTGTCGGAGAACAGAGGGCCGGGTGGAGCAAGGAACGCAGGATTGCGCGCCTCGAGGGGGCGCTGGATCGCCATTCTCGACGCCGACGACGCGGTGCATCCGGAACGCATGGCGAGGCTGATCGCCAGGGCGGAGCGTAGCAGGGCCTCCATCGTGGTCGATAATGTCGAGGTCGCGCGCGACGCGGACCATGCCTGCCGGCTCATGTTTTCGCCGTCCGCGCTCGAGCGGATGCCGGAACTTTCCCTCGTCGACTTCATCGACGGCAACCTGCTGTTCAAGTCGAAGTTCAACTTCGGCTACATGAAGCCGGTATTCGAGAGACGTTTCCTGGAAGCGAACGGCCTCGTCTATGACGAGAGGCTGAGGATCGGCGAAGATTATCTGCTGTTGGCGACAGCTCTGGCCAAGGGAGGCTACTGCGCCGTCGAGCCTGAGGCCGGCTACACCTATCATATAGTCGAAGGCTCGATCTCGAGGGTGCTCGAACTTAGGCACGTCGAGGACATGATCGCTGCCGATGCTGCGTTCCTGAGCGCCAACCGTCTGGACGCGGCCGCGCGCGCCGCTTTCGAACGCCGGGCTCGCAGCCTGGAGGAGGCGGCGGCGTTCCTGGCCCTCGTCGGTCACATCAAGAATGGGGCGCCGCTCAAGGCGTTGAGTGCGGCGCTGCGCAATCCAGCGGCGATCAGGCATCTGCGCATGCCGATTGTAAAACGTCTTGGCCTGGACCGCCTGGCGGCGGCTCTGGCCTCAATCTCTCCTGCCTCGAATACCAGACCAGCATAAGGAGTTCTCTATGCGGAAAGTCAGAAAAGCAGTCATTCCGGTAGCGGGACTGGGAACGCGGTTCCTCCCGGCGACGAAAGCTATGCCCAAGGAGATGCTGACGATCGTCGATCGGCCGGTCGTGCAATACGCCGTCGACGAGGCGCATGAAGCGGGCATCGAACACATCGTTTTCGTGACTGGGCGAAACAAGGCCATCATCGAGGACTACTTCGACGCCCAGCCCGAGCTCCTCGACACGCTCGCCCAATCCGGCAAGCACGAGCAGCGCATGTATCTCGATCGCCTCCTGCCGCCGGCCGGCGCGACCAGCTTCACGCGCCAGCAGGCGCCGCTCGGGCTCGGGCATGCCGTGTGGTGCGCACGCGACATCGTCGGCGACGAACCTTTCGCGCTTCTGCTCCCCGACATGGTTTCGTATGGCAAGCGCGGCTGCCTGGCCGGAGCCATGGACCTCTACGAGAGCGTCGGCGGCAATGTCGTCACGGTCGAGCAATGCGATCCGCTGGAGACCAACCGCTATGGCATTGTTGGCCGTGGCCGCGCCGCGGGATCCGGCTTTCAGATCACCGAGATGGTCGAGAAGCCGGCGCCGTCGGTCGCCCCGTCAAACTACTACATCAATGGCCGCTATATCCTGCAGCCCGAGATCTTCGACATCCTGGGCAACCAGGAACGCGGGGCGGGCAACGAGATCCAGCTTACGGACGCCATGGTGCGGCTGTCGCAGGTGCAGCCTTTCCATGGCCAGCTGTTCGAGGGGCGGATGTTCGACTGCGGCTCGAAGGAAGGCTTCATCCAAGCCAACGTGGCCTTCGCATTGGCGCGCAACGACATCCGGAACTCGGTGCTTGACCCCATCCGAGAACTTCTGTCCTATCACGATGTGAAGAGCGATGCGGCCTGACGCGAGGCGCGCCGCAGCTCCCGGAGATCCAGGTCGATCTTCGGGAGAACGTGAGCATTCCGACTGATGCGGCATATGTCGTGCTTGCCGAACTCGGCGTTTCGCAGTTGCGAAGGCGTCTTTTGCGACTGCGAACACAAAATGTCCAAGTTCGGCAGGTGTGATGGATTACCGGGCAATTGATATCCAATGCGGGCCGGGGGGACTGGCAAGCGCATGAACAAAGTCGGATTTATGCTGAACGAGAGCCTGGCCGTGGCGCCTGAGCGGGACGACGACAAGTTCATCGATCTCGATCGGTTGCTCGCCGTTGCCGTTCGGCAGGCGAAGGTCGTCGCGATCTGCGCGGGCATCGGCCTGCTTCTGGGCATAATCTATCTCCGCACGACGCCGCCCGTCTATTCGGCCAGCACGCGGATTCTGCTCGACGAAGGCATGAACAAAATCGTCGACGAGGTGTCGGCGACGCCTATCAACATGCAGACCGACGCGGCGATCCTGAGCCAGATCGAAATCCTGAAATCGACCCGCCTGGCCCTGGCGGTCGTAGACAAGGAGCGGCTGACCTCCAACGAACAGTTCATGCAGCCGAACCCATCGCTGCTGCGCCAGATCGTCGGGGCGGTTCGCTCGGTCTTTGGGATGTTCGGATCGGCGAGCACCGATGATGCATCATCTGAAGGCGGTCCGGATTCCGACAGTTTGCGCGGTTATGCGGCCTATCTGCTGCAACGTGACCTCTGGGTCGAGCGCGTCGGTCGCAGCTATGTCATCAATCTGGCCTATCAGTCACCTGACCCGGTGTTGGCGCAACGCATTACCCAGGCATATGCGAGCGCCTACCTGTCGGACCAGCTCGATGCAAATTTCGACGCCACCGAGCGGACGACGTTGTGGCTTCAGGGACGGCTCAAGGAACTCGAAAACAAATCCAAGGCAGCCGCCCTCGCGGCCGAGCAGTTCAGGGCCGAAAAGGGATTGACCGCTGCACGGGGCGAACTGATCTCCGAACAGCAGCTCTCCGATCTCAATAGCCAGCTCATCATCGCCCAGGCCGACACGGCCCGCGCGCAAGCCAAATACCGGCAATATCAGGATATCGTCGACAGCGGTCCGGAAAAGGCCGTCGAGAACGCGGCGATCACCGCCGATCAGCCTGGAGATTCGGTGATCGGCAAGCTCAAGTCCCGCTATGTCGGGGTCACGAAGCGCGAGCGAGAGATCACGGGAGCCTTCGGGGCCGATCATCAACAGGCTGTGGCGTTGCGCAGGGAACAGGCCGACATCACGCGTCAGATATTCCAGGAACTGCAGCAACTCACCTCCAACTACCGCAACGAATACGAGGTGGCGCGTTCACGCGAGATGTCGCTGCGCGGCAATGTCGAGGAGTTGAGCGGACAGACCTCGTCGGCCAGCCAGTCGATGGTGCAATTGCGGGAACTCGAACAGAAGGCGACTGCGCTCAGCACGCTCTATCAGAGTTTCCTTGCTCGCTACCAGGAAGCCGCGCAGCAACGTTCGTTCCCGATCACCAAGGTGCGCGTGATCTCGGAAGCGACCTTGCCAAAGACCCCATACAGCCCGCGCGTGCCGGTGGTGCTCGCGCTGTCGCTGGTGCTCGGCCTCTTCATGGGCGCGGGATTCGGCGCGCTCAACGAGTTCAGGGAACGTTTCTTCCGCCTGGGCGAGGACGTGCGTTCCGAACTCGGCATGAAGTTCCTGGGCTATCTTCCGATCTTCGGCAGCAGCCGTCGACGCAGATATGGCGGGGAGGGCGGTGACTTCATGCTCACCGGCCACAGGCGAACCGCCATCGACGCGCCGGCGTCCTCCTTCGCCGAGACCCTGCGCAACGCGAAGATTGCGAGCGACGTGGTGCTCCAGAGTGTCGGCTGCAAGGTGATCGGCGTGGTGTCGGTGCTGCCGGGCGAGGGCAAGTCGACCGTAGCGGCCAATTTCGCGGGCCTGCTTGCAGCGAATGGTTCTCGCACATTGCTCATCGACGGCGATTTGCGCAATCCGAGCCTTAGCCGCAGCATGCCGGTGCCGGCTCAGCAGGGGCTGATCGACGCCATCGTGGGAAAACAGCCGTGGCAGTCGCTGCTCAAGATCGATCGCGAGACGCGACTGGCGATGATGCCCGCCGTGGTGCACAGCCAGTTTGCCCACACCAGCGAGCTCCTCGCATCGACAGGCATGAAGAACTTCATCGAGGCGGCGCATAAGATCTTCGACTATATCGTGGTCGATCTGCCGCCTCTCGGCCCGGTCGTGGACGCGAAGGCCTTCGAACCTCTGGCCGACGGGTTCATCCTTGTCGCGGAATGGGGGGCGACGCCCAGAGCGCTGGTTCGGTCGACACTTCAGTCGGAGCCGCAGATCGCCGCAAAGGTGCTTGGCGTCGTGCTGAACAAGGCCGACTACAAGAGGCTGTCCAGATATGGCTCCTTCGGCAGCTCGGAACGCTTCCTGGACAAATATTCGAGTTATTACCTCGAGTACCCCCGGTCGTCGAAGCGCCTTCCGCGGTTTCTGAAGAGTTGCGGCAAGGTCCTCCAGAAATTGGCCAGGGGCGTCGGGGTGCTCGGAACTTGGCTGGTGTCGAGCAAGAAGAAGAACCACGAGCCTCAGGAATGAATGCTGGGGCGAATGCTCGACTGGAGCAGCGAACCCGATGCCGTCGAGTTCACGCTTTCCTGCACGGTGGTTAGCGGCCATCCTTCTGCTGAACATAGGACAGGTCTCCCCCTCTCGGCTTCCCGGAGCCATCTCTCCCCGACCTTCGTGAGGGGAACGAATCGCTCGCCGCACGCTCGGCGTCTTTCCCCCTGCAGCTGAGCCTCAACTCAATAGGCCCGCGCGCTGGAGGATGTCCGGCAGGACAGTGAGGGAAGCTCGCAACCGGTCAAAGGGCAACGCCCATGGCAAAGGGCGCCCGCGCGGACCGGATAAGGACGAAGGATGACCTCAGCTCATCCACATTGCTGCCTCTCGATTGACGGTCCGATCCGATAGGGTTGGCCGAGCCGGTGTGCCGGCCGTGCAATCGCTGGCGAAGGGGAGGCCATCCGATGGAAATACGCCCACTGGCCCTCGACGGCGTATTCGAGATCATTCCCAGGCGTTTCGGAGATCGTCGCGGGTTCTTTTCCGAGACCTACAATGCCGAGGCCTTTCGGAAAGTCCCTGGTGGAAGCGAAGCCTTCGTACAGGACAATCATTCGCTGTCCGGCGTTACCGGCACCTTGCGCGGGCTGCATTTCCAACTGCCGCCCCGCGCCCAGGCCAAGCTCGTCCGGGTCGTGCGTGGTGCCATCTACGATGTCGTGGTGGATATCCGCAGGGGTTCGCCGACCTTCGGGCGATGGGTGGGCCTCGACGTTTCAGCCGAGAAGTGGAACCAGATCTTCGTCCCGAAGGGCTTCGCCCACGGCTTCCTGACCTTGGAGCCCGATACGGAGGTGATCTACAAGGTGACGGATTTCTATTCGGCCGAACACGAGCGGTCGGTGCGCTTCGACGATCCCGCGATCGGCGTGACGTGGCCGGCCGTGGCCTCGTCCTACATCGTCTCCGACAAGGATCGGGACGCCCCGTTTCTGGCCGGCACCAATACCGGCTTTGCCTATGGCGGGCGTCCGGGCTCGGAGAGCTCGGATGCGAGCCCCGCCAAGCGATGACGCCCGCGACACGTCGCCACCGTGTCCTGGTCACGGGCAACAAGGGGCAGGTTGCGCTCGCGCTGGCCTCGCTCGACTTGCCCGACCTGCAGGTTCTCGCGCTCGGCCGACCGGATCTCGACATCACGGATAGGGCATCTGTCGAGCGCGTAATTTCTTCGGTGCGGCCGCATATCGTGGTCAACACGGCCGCTTATACCGACGTCGACAGGGCCGAAAGCGAATTGGACCGCGCCTTCGCCGTGAATCGTGATGGTGCCGGCCACGTCGCCTCGGCCGCGGCGTCGGTGGGATGCCCGATCCTACACTTCTCGACGGATTACGTGTTTGCAGGAAACAAACCAATGCCGTACCGCGAGGATGATCAAATTGGACCGCTTGGCGCCTATGGCCGGTCGAAACTGGCGGGAGAGGAGGCGGTCGTCGCCGCAAACTCTGCCCACGCGATCCTCCGGACTGCCTGGGTCTACAGTCCGTTCGGGCGAAATTTCGTCAAGACGATGCTGCGCCTGGCAGCCGAGCGCAGCGAGATCAACGTCGTTTCGGACCAGCACGGCACGCCGACCAGCGCCGCATTCCTCGCGACCGCGGTTGCCGGGATTGTGCGGCATGTTCTTGCGGATCCTGCAGGCGTCCGCTGGCGGGGCACCTTTCACGTCGTCGCCAGTGGGGCGACCGATTGGGCCGGCTTTGCCGAAGAGATCTTCCGGCAATCGGCAAAGCGAGGGGGCCCAGCGGCCGTCGTGAAACGGATCACCACCGCCGAGTACAAGACAGCAGCCGTTCGCCCCTCCAATTCTCGGCTCGATACGTCGCGGTTTCGGTCGGTCTTCGGGGTCGAGCCGCCGGCCTGGCAGGATGATGTGGCCTGCTGCGTCGCTGCGCTGCTCGGGCAGCGCGTATAGGGGCGTCATCCGGGAAAGCTAAATCGTTCCGAGGGGTTCGTCGGGTTTCCTGTGGATATGATTCAGGCGCTTGACGCATCGAATCGAGACCTGACCAGCCTTGGTGCGGCCTTCCTGGTGTCGCCCCTGACGGTGGCTTCGCCGGCCAGCCTCCTGCCGCTGTCTGCATCGAAGAGTTGGAGGTCGCCGGGATCGACACGGAAGGACAAGGGGTCCCCGGGCGAGAGGTGGCCCGCATCATGGACATGCGCGATTACTGTCTCGCCGGCAAAGGTGCAGTGGATGAGCTGTGCCGCGCCGAGCTCCTCCACAAACTCGAAGCGCCCGGAGAGGCCGTTGGGCGCAAGGCTGACGGCCTCTCCGCGAAAACCGGCGATAACCGGCCCATGGCCCACATCCGGCCAGCGATGCCGGTCATAGGCAAGGCGCTGGCCGTCGCGCAGAGTGATCACGCCCCTATCGACATCGATGATGCCGGGCAGGAGATTGAGGCCCGGCGTTCCGATGAAGCTCGCCACATAGGTGGTCTCGGGCCGCTGATAGACATCGGCGGGCGTGCCGACCTGCTCGACCACGCCCTTGTTCATCACCACGATGCGGTCGGCGAGCGACATTGCCTCGACCTGGTCGTGAGTGACGAAGAGCGTTGTGGTGCCAAGGCGCTGGTGGAGCTTGCGGATCTCGACGCGCATGGCGACGCGAAGCCGTGCGTCGAGGTTGGACAGGGGCTCGTCGTAGAGGAAGACCTTCGGCTCGCGGATCATGGCGCGGCCCATGGCGACGCGCTGCCGCTGGCCACCGGACAATTGGCCCGGCCTGCGGTCCAGGAACTCCGAGAGTCCCAGCGAAGCCGCGACCTTGGCGATCTTCTCATTCCGCTGAGCCTTCGGAACGCCCGTGATCTTCAGCGAATAGCCGATGTTCTGGGCGACCGTCATATGCGGGTAGAGCGCGTAGTTCTGGAACACCATGGCGCAGCCGCGCTCGCGCGGCTCCAGCCGGTTGACCACCTGGCCACCAATGGAGATGTCGCCCGCCGTGATGCCTTCGAGGCCCGCTACCATCCTCAGCAGCGTCGATTTTCCGCAGCCCGACGGGCCCAGAATGACGATGAGTTCGCCATGAGGGATGTCGAGGTCCACGCCATGCACGACCTCGGTCTTGCCATATGTCTTGCGAACGCCTCGCAACGCGATTTCAGCCATTTCGGCCTCCTTTATTTGTCGGTCTGGATCAGGCCGCGCACGAACCAACGCTGAAGCAGCAGGGTCACGAGCACGGGGGGAGTGAGCACGATCAGATTGGCCGCCATGGCAACGTTCCATACCGGCGGTTCGCCGAATGAGGGCCCGGGCACGACCTTCTGAAGCTGCATGGTCGCTGTCGCGAAATTCTGCTGATCGGTCACGACCAGCAGGGGCCAGAGATACTGGTTCCACGACCACACGAACATGATGGTGGCCAGCGCTGCCATGTTGGTTTTGGAGAGCGGCATCAGTACCTGGAGGAAGAAGCGGAGCGGGCCCGCCCCATCCATCTTGGCCGCTTCTGTCAATTCGTCGGGAACAGTGAGGAAGAACTGCCTGTAGAGGAAAGTACCCGTCGCGGTCGCGATCAGCGGAAGGATCAACCCGGAATAGGAATTGAGCAGGTTCCACTGCGGCAGGTCGATCTCGAGGCCGATGAAGTTGAGCATCGACTCGAAGGGCCGCAGCGCGTCGGCGGCGACCGCATAGGTGGGGACGATGCGCACTTCCAGAGGAAGCATCAGCGTGATGAAGATCAGCCAGAACACGACCATCCGCATCCGATAGCTGAAATAGACGATGGAGAAGGCCGACAGGGCCGCTGTGACGATCTTGCCGATCGTGACCCCGCCGGCGACGATGAGCGAGTTGAGCATCACCCGCTCGAAGTTGCCTCGTTCCCAGGCGGTAGAGATATTCTCGAGGAAGTGCCCGCCGGGCAGGAGTGGCATCGGCACCTGGTTGACCGTTTGGAAATCGTGGGATGCCGCGACAAAGACGACCCAAAGCGGGATCAGGAGCGCGACGAGGCTGAAGATCAGCAGGGCGTGGGTGACGAAATCGAGGATCGGCGTGCGTTCGATCATGGCGATCTGTCCTAGCTGTAGTGCACGCGCCGCTCGACATAGCGGAACTGGATGAAGGTGAGCGCGACGATCAAGAGCATCAGCACGATCGATTGGGCGGCGGCGAGCGAGTAGTCCTTGCCCTGAAAGCCATCGGCGTAGATCTTGTACACCATGAGATCGGTCGCGCGGGCCGGGCCCCCGGCGGTCGTAATGTCGACGATGCCGAAGGAATTCACGAAGCTGTCGGTGATGTTGATGACGATCAGGAAGAAGAGCGTCGGCGTGATCAGGGGCAACTGGATGTCCCACATCCGGCGCAAGACGCCCGCCCCGTCCATTGCGCCCGCTTCCGTCACTGTGCGCGGGATCGATTGGAGCGCGGCAAGGAAGAAGATGAAGTTGTAGCCGACCATCATCCAGGCCTGCGCCAACACGATCATGATGAAAGCATCGTTGCCGTCGAGGGCCGGGTTCCACAGGTCGGGAAAGATCCTGTTGATCGCCGATACGAAGCCGGCCTCGGGCGAGAAGATGAAGCGGAAGGCGAGGCCGACGGCAGGCGCCGCCAGCGCATATGGCAGGAAATAAATGAATTTGTAGAGCTGATGGCCCGGCAGGCGGCGGTCCACGAAAAGCGCGAGAAGCGCGGCGATGGCCAGGGACAAGACGGTGGCGCAGAAGGCAAAGGCCAGAGAGACCTGGACGGATCCCCAATATTTCGGATCCTCGAAGACGTTCCTGAAATTCTGGAAGCCGACCCATTCGTTTTCGCCGCCGAAGGGCGGCTCCAACGTGACGGCCCAGTAGAAGGCCTCGCCGGTTGGCCAGTAGAAGAAGACGAAGATAAGGATGATCTGCGGCGCGATGAAGGCCGCGGCCAACCACAGATTGGAGAAGGTGACGCGCTTTTCCAAGCGGAAGCTCCTTGTCGCCTACAAAAGCGGGCGCTGCCGTTTGCAGCGCCCGTTGCCGCGAGCGCAGGTCAGGGCAGGGCAGCGCCCTTGAAGGTCTGCTCGTAGCGGCGCAGGATCTGGTTGCCGCGTTCGACGGCAGCATCGACCGCAGCCTGCACGTCCTTCTGGCCGGTGAAGGCGGCCTCGATTTCGGACACGAGTTCGGCGCGGATCGAGGTGAAGTTGCCGAGGCGGATACCGCGCGACAGCGGGCCGACATCGGAAGCGGTGAGCGACTCGATCGCCACCTCGCGTCCGGCGCGGCTCGGGTCGTTGTAGAAGCCCTCGGATTTCAGAAGTTCGAAGCCCTTGGTGGTCACCGGGATATAGCCGGTGTTCTCGGCGATGTATTTCTCGCCCGTATCCGGGGCGGTGACGTATCTCATGAAGGCGGCAGCGGCTTCATACTCTTCCTTGGACTTGCCCTTCATGATCCACAGGGAGGCGCCGCCGACGATCGAGTTCGTGCGCTTCGCCGCATCGATGACCGGAAGCGGTGCGACGTCCCAGTCCAACCCTTCGATCTGGGTGTTCTTGACGGTGCCGTGATTGGCGATGGACGAGGTGGTGGAGGCGCAGGTTCCGTCAGCGAAGGCCGGGATCAGCGGCTTGCCGGTCTGCCTGGTCTGGATCTTGGCGTAGCCTGCATCGAGCCAAGCCTTGTAGTCTTTCATATGATCGACGAAGGCAGTCTTGTTGAAGACCAGTTCCGCGCCGAGCCCGCCATAGCCATTGTCCATCGAGGCGACGGGGATGTCGTTGATAGCGGAGAATTGCTCGAGATTCATCCAGGGGTCGAAGTCCACGGCGAAACCGCATTCGACGCCCGCAGCCTTCAGAGCCTTCAGGTCCTCACCCAGTTCGGCCCAGGTCTTGGGGGCCTCGCTCTTTCCGATCTTCGCCCACGCGTCCTTGTTCCAATAGAACACGGCGGTCGATGAGTTGTAGGGGAACGACCACATGTCGCCGGTCGACGTGGCATAGTAGTTGGCGATTCCCGGGAAATAACCCTTCCAGTCGATCTCCAGGCCGTTGTCTGCCGCGAACTGGTTGGCTGGATAGATCGCACCGGACAGCATGAAATTCACGGTGCCCGCATCATAGATCTGCACGATCGTCGGCTGCTGCTTGGCGCGGTAAGCGGCGATCGTATTCTGTTCGGCCTTGTCGTAGCCACCCTGGCCGGTGCAGACGGCCTCGTACTTGTCCTGACTTTCGTTGAAGAGCTGGCACTGCTTGGCGATGACATCGCCGAGATCGCCGGTCAGCCCGTACCAGAAGTCGAATTTCACGCGTTCGGCGGCTTGTGCGCCGGAGGCCATCGCAGTCGCCGCGGCCGCGGCGAGAATCAATCTTTTCATTCGTCGCTCCCCAGGGAAGGTGGCACGAGCACGCCGCCCGCCACATGGCCTCCCTAGTGAGATCGGATGACAGTCGCGTTGTGATCCAGTGACAGTATGAAGACAATCCAATCCTGGTTGACCGCTGGCGATGATTTCAGATGCCAGCCTCGCGGATTTCAGCGGAGGTCAGGGCGGTGCACCATCGGGGCAGACCGCGAGCCGGAAAAGAGGGGATGGGCGGGCGGGGTCTTGAGCGTGAAGCGAATCTTCCGTCCGTTGGCGGGATCGACCATCGCCCCTTGCCTTTGCGGATGATATGTCTATACATATTGGGAGTCGTCGGGTGGAGAGCGGATGGTGGACGATCGCACATCAGGCATGCCGAGGCCGCGCGTCTGGCGCAACGCACGGCTGGCGACTCTCGCGGAGGATCTGCCGGGTCTCGGCACCGTCGAAAACGGCGCCGTGGCGGTATTCCAAGGACGTATCGTCTATTCCGGGCCCGAAAAGGATCTGCCCACCGATATTGGCCGGAAGGACCAAGCGGTCGACTGCGAAGGCCGCTGGATCACGCCGGGCCTGATCGATTGCCACACGCATCTCGTTCATGCCGGCAATCGCGCGAATGAATTCGAGATGCGCCTGTCAGGCGCGACCTATGAGGAGATCGCCAGGGCCGGCGGCGGGATCGTCTCGTCGGTGAATGCGCTACGCGCGGCAAGCGAGGACGATCTCGTCGGGCAGTCGCTGCCTCGACTCGATGCCTTGCTCGCCGAGGGTGTCACGACGGTCGAGATCAAATCGGGCTACGGACTCGATCTCGAGAACGAGGCCAAATCGCTGCAGGCGGCCCACCGGCTCGCCGAGATGCGCCCTGTGCGGGTCAGGACAAGCTTTCTCGGCGCCCATGCGTTGCCGCCGGAAGCGGCAGGGGATCGCGATGCCTATATCGCCAGGGTCGCCGACGAGATGCTGCCGGCGATCGCCGCACTCGATCTCGCCGACGCCGTTGACGGGTTCTGTGAAGGCATCGCCTTTTCTCCGGAACAAATTGCCCGAGTCTTCGACGTGGCCAAGGCGCTCGGCCTGCCGGTCAAGCTCCATGCCGACCAGCTTTCCAATCTCGGCGGGGCAGCGCTCGCCGCCCGTTATGGGGCGCTTTCGGCTGACCATCTCGAACATACCGACGAGGCAGGGGCGGTCGCCATGGCCGAAGCCGATACCGTGGCCGTCATCTTGCCTGGCGCCTACTACTTCATCCGCGAAACCAGGAAGCCCCCGATCGGGCTCTTCAGGCGACATGGCGTGAAGATGGCTGTCGCAACGGACTGCAATCCCGGGACTTCGCCGCTCACATCGCTTCTGCTCACGATGAACATGGCCGCCACCTTGTTCGAGATGACGGTCGAGGAGTGCATAGCGGGCGTGACGCGCGAAGCGGCCCGTGCGCTCGGTCTCGACAGGGAAACCGGGACGCTCGAAGCCGGAAAATGGGCGGATCTGGCGATCTGGGACGTCGAACGTCCCGCCGAACTCGTCTATCGCATGGGCTTCAATCCGCTCCATGCGCGTATCTGGAGGGGCTTGTGACAGAACTTCGTCTTGTTCCCGGAGCCGTCGCGCTTGCGGACTGGCGTGCGATCTACCGAGGTGCCGTCCCGCGCCTGGATCCCGCCTGCAGGACCGGTATTGCGGCGAGCGCGGCGGCTGTTGCGCGGATCGTTGCCAAGGGCGATCCGGTCTACGGCATCAACACCGGATTCGGGAAGCTGGCCAGTGTGCGCATCCCCGCCGCCGATCTGGAGATCTTGCAGCGGAACATCGTGCTTTCCCACGCTGCAGGTGTCGGCGAGCCGACGCCCGTCGCCATTGTTCGCCTGATGATGGCGCTGAAACTCGCCAGCCTTGCGCAGGGAGCATCCGGGGTGCGCCAGGAGACGATCGACCTCCTCGAGGCGATGCTGGCGGCCAATGTCATTCCAGTGGTTCCGGCGCAGGGTTCGGTCGGCGCCTCGGGCGATCTCGCGCCACTTGCGCATATGACAGCGGCGATGATCGGTGTCGGCGAATGTTTCACCCCCCACGGCGTCGTGCCGGCCAAGGTCGCCTTCGTGGCCGCCGGGCTTGAGGCGATCACGCTCCATGCGAAGGAGGGGCTGGCGCTGCTCAACGGAACGCAGTTCTCCACGGCCTACGCGCTGGCCGGCCTGTTCGAGGCGGAGCGGCTTTACCAATCCGCCCTCGTGACCGGCGCACTTTCCACCGACGCGGCCAAGGGGTCGGACGCGCCCTTCGATCCGCGCATCCACCTCCTGCGCAAGCATCGTGGACAGATAGAGACAGCGAATGCCTTGCGGGCCCTCATGGCCGGAAGCGCCATCCGCGAATCTCATCGTGTCGGCGACGAGCGGATTCAGGATCCCTATTGCTTGCGCTGTCAGCCCCAGGTGATGGGCGCCTCGCTCGACCTCCTGCGCAAGGCCGCGGACACGCTGGATACCGAGGCCAATGGCGTCACCGACAATCCGCTGATCTTTGCGGAAGACGATACGGCTTTTTCGGGCGGCAATTTCCACGCCGAGCCGGTAGCTTTCGCGGCTGACATGATCGCGCTGGCGGTCTGTGAAATCGGTTCGCTGTCGGAGCGGCGTATCGCCATGCTGGTCGATCCGGCTCTCTCCGGCATGCCGGCTTTCCTCACGCCCAAGCCGGGCCTCAATTCGGGCTTCATGATCCCGCAGGTGACCGCTGCCGCTCTCGTTTCCGAGAACAAGCAGAAGGCTTATCCGGCAAGCGTCGATTCCATTCCGACCTCGGCCAACCAGGAAGATCATGTGTCGATGGCAGCCCATGGCGCTCGTCGTCTGCTAGGCATGACGGAGAACGCCACGGCCGTGCTCGGCATCGAACTGCTTGCCGCTGCACAGGGCTGCGATTTCCACCAGCCGCTGACATCCAGCGAGCCGCTCGAAGCTGTGCGCAGGCTCGTGCGCAGCGGCGTGCCGCATCTCGACGACGATCGGCATTTCCATCCCGATATGGAAAAAGCGATCGCGCTCGTGCGCAGCGGCGCGGTGGTAGAAGCAGCGGGCGTCGTTTCGTTACCCGCGATTGCGGGAGCAGGGGCATGAATTCCTGGTTGACCGTAAGGCGGGGCGAGGCTCCGCTCCTCGTGAGCCTGCCCCATACCGGCACCGACCTAGCCGGCCTCGAGGACCGGCTTGTCTCGCCCTGGCTCGGACGTCGCGACACCGACTGGTGGATCGACCGTCTCTATGATTTCGCTGCCGATCTTGGGGCGACCGTGGTCCATACCGCGATCTCGCGGACGGTGATTGACGTCAACCGCGACCCGTCCGGCGCCTCGCTTTATCCGGGCCAGGCGACGACGAGCCTCTGCCCGACGGACACATTCGACGGCGATCCGCTGTACCGGCCGGGGGAGGAGCCCGATGGGGACGAGATCGCTGCACGGCGAAAAAGCTATTTCGAGCCTTATCATGCCGCACTTCGTGAGGAGCTGACGCGGCTTCGCGGCAGCCACGACACGGTCGTGCTCTATGACTGCCACTCCATACGCTCCGTATTGCCCCGGCTCTTCGAAGGAACCCTGCCGGTTTTCAATCTCGGCACCAACGGCGGCGCGAGCACCGATCCGATACTGCGCGAGCGTGTATCGGCGATCATGGCCCGAAGCGAACGGAGCTCCGTGGTCGATGGGCGTTTCAAGGGCGGCTGGATCACGCGGCACCATGGGCGACCTGCCGATGGGGTCCATGCCCTTCAGATGGAACTCGCCAATCGCGGCTATATGCGAGAGCCCGACGGCAAGGCTGAGCCCGACAACTGGCCCGTGCCATATGATCCCGAATTCGCGGCGCCGATCCGGCGCAGCTTGGTCGAAATCCTCGAAACCGCGTTGCGCTGGGCGAGCGACCCGGCGGCCAGGACCCGCTCATGACCCGACACTCCCGCATAGACAATGCCCGAATCATCCGCGCTCCGCACGGCACGGAGCTCTCGGCGAAGAGCTGGCTGACGGAGGCGCCGCTGCGCATGCTCATGAACAATCTCGATCCCGATGTCGCGGAGAAACCTGGCGAGCTGGTGGTCTATGGCGGAATAGGCCGGGCCGCGCGCGACTGGGAGAGTTTCGACCGGATAGTCGGCGCGCTCCGCAAGCTCGAGGAGGACGAGACGCTTCTGGTTCAATCCGGCAAACCGGTTGGCGTATTTCGTACCCATCCCGATGCGCCGCGTGTGCTGCTCGCCAACTCGAACCTCGTACCGCACTGGGCGACGTGGGAGCATTTCAACGCGCTCGATAAGAAGGGCCTCATGATGTACGGCCAGATGACGGCCGGCTCGTGGATCTATATTGGGTCCCAGGGCATCGTTCAGGGCACGTATGAGACCTTCGTCGAGCTTGGCCGACAGCATTATGGCGGCGATCTCGGCGGCCGCTGGATCCTGACCGCCGGTCTCGGCGGCATGGGCGGCGCGCAACCGCTCGCCGCGACAATGGCAGGCGCTTCCTGCCTGGCGGTCGAATGCCAGTCGAGCCGCATCGAGATGCGGCTCAAGACCGGCTATGTCGACGTACAAGCACAGGATCTCGAGGAGGCGCTTGGGATCATTGACCGTTCGGTACGGGAGAAGAAGCCGATTTCCGTCGCCTTGCTCGGCAACGCGGCCGATGTCTTTCCGGAACTGGTGCGGCGGGGCGTACGCCCCGATGCCGTGACGGATCAGACATCCGCCCACGATCCGGTGAACGGGTACCTGCCGAAGGGGTGGACGGTGGCGGAATGGGAGGAGAAGCGCGAACGCGATCCGAGGGCGGTGGACAAGGCTGCCAGGCATTCGATGGCGATCCATGTGCGGGCCATGCTTGACTTCCACAGGATGGGGATTCCGACCGTCGACTACGGCAACAATATCCGCCAGATGGCCAAGGACGAGGGCGTGGAGGACGCGTTCGATTTTCCAGGCTTCGTTCCAGCCTATATCCGTCCGCTGTTCTGCCGCGGCATCGGCCCGTTCCGCTGGGCGGCGTTGTCCGGCGATCCCGAGGACATCTATCGCACCGATGCCAAGGTGAAGGAACTGACGCCGGGCAACCATCACCTCCATAACTGGCTCGACATGGCGCGGAAGCGGATCAAGTTCCAAGGCCTGCCGGCCCGCATCTGCTGGGTCGGGCTGGGCGATCGGCATCGGCTGGGCCTCGCCTTCAACGAGATGGTTGCCAAGGGGGAACTGAAGGCACCGGTCGTCATCGGTCGGGACCATCTGGATTCCGGTTCGGTCGCGTCTCCCAATCGCGAGACCGAAGCGATGAAAGACGGGTCGGATGCCGTATCCGACTGGCCTCTCCTCAATGCGCTGCTCAACACCGCGTCCGGCGCGACTTGGGTTTCGCTGCATCACGGGGGCGGAGTCGGCATGGGGTACTCGCAGCATGCCGGGATGGTGATCGTCTGCGACGGCACGGCCGACGCGGCGCAGCGGCTCGAACGCGTGTTGTGGAACGATCCTGCCTCCGGTGTCATGCGTCATGCGGATGCGGGCTACGATATCGCCATTGACTGCGCCCGCGAGCATGGACTTAACCTGCCTGGAATCCTGGGCTGAATGCGGGTCCTGCGCTCGGCTGGCCACAAGAAAATGCCTTGGAAGAATGGCGGAGGCATTACCACCGAGATCGCCGTTTTCCCGCCGGATGCCGGGCTGGACGATTTTCATTGGCGCGTCAGCACGGCGCGTGTCGAGCAGAACGGCCCTTTCTCGATATTTCCAGGCGTCGACCGGTCGCTTTCCCTGCTCGACGGAGATGGCATCACTCTGAAGGTCGAGGGATCGGTGCCGTTCGGCATGACGCGCCGATACGAGCCATTGGTGTTTCCCGCCGATGTTCCCACCGAGGCGGTGCTGATGTGTGGTCCGATCACCGACCTCAACGTCATGACGCGGCGGGGATCCTATGAAAGCGAGGTCGAGCTCGTCGAGGTCTCGGGAAGACTGCCGCTAGCAAGCGCCGACTGTGTGACAATCCTCATCGCCGAAGGGGAGGGGATTTCCGTCGAAAACGGCGGCGGGACGGTGAAGCTCGAAAGGGGCGACGCCGTGGTGCTCGGATGCGGCGACGCCGTTACGCTTTCCGCCAAGCGGCGCACTTATGCCATAGGCGTCACCATCCTGCCCGTGAAACAGGATCGAAACGGGGGGGCGTGAATAGACGTCCTTGGCATAATGCGCGTCGCCGCCAGCCGGCTTGATAGCCCGGCAAGCGTGTTATCAGGCGGAGAGCGACACTTTGCCGACGTGATCCCGGACGCGAGCTGTGAAGATCAGCTGTGCGCCAACTGCTTTGCTATCTCGGCTCTTATCCGATGTCCGGGCGGCGCGGGGATGTCGACTATGGCTTGAAAGAATCCAACAGCCGCCCCGCAGTAGGAAGGCGAGGAATAATCCTCGTTTACGAGCAACTGGAACTCTTCATACGTCCGTCCCGATTCCAGAAATTCGGTTGCAACCGATCTCCAGTCATCCTCTGTTGGTGGATCAATCGATTGATGGTTTCGAAGCGACGACGAGATTGCGCTGACCAAGAGAGAATCCACCTCATCCAGTGCGTCTTGATAGACGATTTGGTTTCCCTGTAGTGCAGCAGGTCCCTTCAGCGCAAACTCGGCGCAAACTGTTGAGCCCTCGGTTGATTGCACTGCCTTCAGCATAGAAAGATAGCTGTCCAAGTATTTTGTCAAAATGTCGTCTGACGCTTTGGCGAAGCTTGAGGCATATCGCTGTCGAAAACTGGCCGCAATATCGAAGCTTTTTTGCCATGCGTCACGGGGCGATGTCGTAGAGCTCGGAATGAATGTGAGTTCGCCCAAGATCCTGTCGTACTCTTCCGGCATTTCCCTCTTCAAGGTTTCCATCCACCGAAGGCTTGTGAACTGTCTTTCAACACCGGCAGTCTGCAGACAAGGCTCGACAATCTCCCTGGTCACCGGTCCGGTAGCGCCGATCGCCACGATCGGGAGCAAGCGGGTCCATTTCTGACCAGTCCCTTCCAGCAGCCAGCTGAACATAGCGCCCAGCGCGCCGAGGCAAGCGGCGACTACGGCATAGACGACCCAGGTGGGCACCTCCGCGATAGCTTCGATCATTGCGGCCCCGCCATCTTCTGCCAGCCTTCTGCCATGCGCCTTTCGGTGAAGGCAGCTATCTCGGCCTCGAGGTCGCCCTGCTCACCGACTGTCTGCTGAAGTTCGGTGATCATTCGGTTGTATGCATCCACATCGCCCTGCGTCTGGAATACGAGCATCCCATCTGCGTTCGGTGAGAACGAACCCAAACGAGCTAGCAGGAATTCCGACAGCGCCGTGACGTTATTCATCAGGCGGCTGAAGATCTCGACCCGCTTGACGACGTACTCCCGTTCCGCCCCTCTTTTCCTCGACAAGCCTGAAGCCAAGCCGTCACGACTGTCTTGCGGCAGCCGCTTCGTGAATTCTGCCAACCGAGCCTGCTCTTGCCGTAACAATTCGTCGACCTTCGGCATGATGTCGGAAACGAGAGCCAGATTTTTGTTCGCCACCGCGTTGACGGTAACCAGAGCGCTTCTGTCGGTCGCTTTCTCGGGCGCGAAGGGTCCTTCTAGAGCAGGATCATTAAGTTGCTCGAATAGGTTCTGAACCTCGGCGTCCGTGGCGTTGGCGACCTCCATGGCCGACCGCAAGACGGACGCCATGTCCGTTGTCGATTCTTGGATGGCTTTCGTAAGGTTGCCGGGACCGGCCGCGCGAACGTCAGCCTGGAACCGCTTCATGTCATATGTCGCGGCTATGTCCGCCCAATTGATGAAGAGCAGAAAACCGGCTCCCACTCCAAAGACAATATCGGCCCTGACCGGTTTCCTTCTAGCCAGGTTTATGCCGGCGACGATCACGTACAGGATAACAACCCCGATTGCCTGCCCCAACATAAAGGCAATCCCGTCGCTCTGCGCTCCGTAGATATAAAAGCTAAGCCAGCCGACTACCGCAGCGAATGCGAGAAACACGATCGTATTAGGATGAGCCAACATATCCCCCCTCGCACCGTCCCAGGACAACTATACCGGGAGTCGAGTGGCGGGCAACACTGGAAACAGTAATGCGGCGGCCGTCGCACCTACAACGCACGCGGATCTACAGATGTGATCGTATTCGTGTCGGCCTGTCCCGAGGCGAGCCAGTTTCTAGAAGAAGGACGACGCCAGAAGGTTCTTGTGCATTTCAGGGAAGAATTGCCGGACACTGCGCTTCCCCCCGAACATCATGTCGTACTGCAGCAAGCGATAGTCGCTGATCAGAGGGTCGACCTTTTCTGCGCGAGCCCAATCGGGGACGGCGTCACCGTCGCGCTTGAGCAGCAGGTTGCGGTCGACGACACGGTACTGCTGGTGCACGTCGCCGAGGAAGTCGGTATAGTAGGGATGGCGTATCCCAGCGGCCTTCAAAACCTGCAGGGGCAGGAAGGCCGGGCTGATCGTGCCGATCTTCCTGATCTTGCCGGCACGGTTCGACCAGACGATCAGCGGTGTCTCGCGATTGCGCTTCATCTCGTCGGCCGGTCCGCGACGCGGCGCCACCTCTTCCTTCATGAAGCCGGTTTCCACATAGACCGGTCCGAGCGGAGGCAGATGATCGCCGAACATCGCGATCACGGTGGGCCGCTCGCGGTTTCTTGCCCACGAAATCAGCCGCGCCAGGCTTTTGTCGGCATCGGAGGCGCCTTCGGCATAGGTCAGGATCGACTCGCTCGTCTTGACGCTCTTGCCGGGCGCGACCACGCTATGGCTGACATCCTTGTAGCGATGCGGCTCGTAGGGGCCGTGTCCCTGGAGGCTGACGGCGAAGATGAAGGCCGGCCGGTCGGACGAATCCGCGCGGCGGATGATCTCCTCGGTGAGGGCGGCATCCGATGCCAGCGGTCCGCGCTTCGCGAGCGGCATCATGTTCTCTTCCGACAGGAACCTGTCGAACCCGAAGGCCTGATAGACGGCGCCACGGTTCCAGAACCAGGATGTGAACGGATGGATAGCCGTCGTCTGATACCCCTGGCCCCCCAAGAAAGTAGCGAGCGACGGAAGCGGCTCGCGGACATATTGCTGATAGGGGATGCTCCCATAGGGCAGGAACGCGTTCGAGAAGCCTGTGAGGGCCTCGAACTCGACATTGGAGGTCATGCCGCCGAATTCGGGCGAGAAGACATGGCCCGATTGGACGGAGCGGGTGGTCGGGATGGGATCCGGCCAGATCTTGATCCCAGGCAGGCGCCTCGGATCCCAGAAGGACTCGCTCATCACGATCACGATATCGGGTTTTTCATCCGGCAGCACGACCGCCTCGCGTGGCGATGCGCCGATGCGATCGATCGCCTCCGGGGCATAACCCGCGGGAGCGGGGACGTGCGCCATGGGAACGTTCAGCGCGAAGGCCAGTGTGAAGCCGTTGAAGGCATAATTCTCCCGCTGGTCCCACATCATCGGGATGATCTGGAGCCGGTCGCGCGTCCAGGAGAATGCGCCGTAGTCCATGATCGAGACGAAGAAGGCTAGCGCCGGCACCGCCAAGACCATTCGCATCACGCGCCCGTTCAGGGAAATGGGCACGAACCGCGCGCGCCAGAAGCGCCAGGCGAAGACAAAGAGCGCGATACCCAGGATTGCGCCCACGGCCATTGCCAGTCCCGTCAGCGGGCGTTCGCGAACGAGCAACGGCATAAGCTCGACGATCTGCCGGTAGTAGAGGAAATCCGTCGGATAGAGCGGGTCGCCGAGATAGTGGACCTTTTGCTGTCCGACCCAGGCAAGCGCGAGCAGTAGAGGCGCGACGATCAGCATCGATTGGAAGCGACGCCCGAGGAGCCCATCGAGTCCGAGCGTCAACAGCAGGAACAGGCCGATCGTCGTCCAACTCGGGCGATGCGTTTCAGCGAAGAAGGAAAGCGCCGAGGAGAAGGACCCGCGGGCAACCAGCTCGATGGAGAAGACGAGTAGGGTCGACACGGCCAGGGCGAGGGTCGCGGACATGGCAAGACGCACCGGCCAGGCTTCATGCCAGACTTGCGCGGTGTCCTGCCAGAGCGCGACATCCTTCTCCTGGGCTTTCGCAATGATCCTAACCAAAATCGATATCCTCGATACGCAACAAAAGTGTCATGCGACATTCATGGAGCCGTCATGCCGGCGTCACACTTAACGCGCGATGAACGAAAAAGGAGGCAGAGAAGAGCGGCTTTTTGACGATTTGCACCGGCAAACGGGTCAATTCCCGTGACAGGCGGTAACTCTCTGAAACCGTTGCAAGTTTAGCTTACAGAGGCCAGGGCCTGCGTGTGAGGTCCTGGCGATCGCCGAGAGGTCTCCCCTCGGGCGGTGGGAGCCGCCTTTGTGGGACGTCAGGCGACTTCCTTGACCGCGATATGGGCGACCCGGCGAACCTCGTCGTCGGTGAGCAGGCCACCGGCCCGCAGCAGGCCGGCGAAGCGGCCATTGCTGGCGGAGAGGTCGCCGAAGCTGCCCTTTTCGATGACGCGGCCCTGATCCATGAAGATGATCAAGTCGGCGTCGCGAACGGTAGAGAGCCTGTGCGCGATGATGAAGGTTGTGCGGTTGGCGCGCAGCCGGTCGATGGCCTCCTTGACCCGCGCTTCCGTCTCAACGTCGAGGGCGCTCGTCGCCTCGTCGAGGACGAGGATCGGCGCGTCCTTGAGGATGGCGCGGGCGATGGCGATGCGCTGGCGCTCGCCACCGGAAAGCTGCCCGCCGCGTTCGCCGACCTGCGTGTCGTATCCCTCGCTCTTGGCCAGGATGAAGTCCTGCGCGGCTGCGGCGGCGGCGGCGGCATGAACGTCGTCATAAGATGCGCCGGCGCGGCCGATCCGGATATTCTCCTCGATCGAGCGGTTGAACAGACCGGCATCCTGGAACACCGTCGCAACGCAGTGACGCAGCGACTTGCGCGTGACCGTGCGGATATCGACGCCGTCCACGAGGATCCGCCCGGAATCGGGGTCGTAGACACGCTGCAGCAGATTGATGAGCGTGGTCTTGCCGGCGCCCGTGGGGCCCACGATCGCCACGGTCTTGCCCGCCGGCACGTCGAAGGAGACGTTCTCCACGCCGACGTTGGAATTCGGGAAGGCGAAGTTGACGTTCTCGAAGCGGACATGCCCCTTCACGCGTTCGATGTCGCACTGGCCGTCGGGCTCGCGACGGTCGGCCACGGCATCCTCGAGCCGGTAGAATTCTTCGAGCTTGGCGCCTGCTTCGAAAATCTGGTTCACGAAATTGCTGATCTGGTCGAGGCGGCCGATCAGCAAGGTGGCGAAGCCGGTGAAGGCCACCACGTCCCCCACCCGCAAATCCCCGCGCATCACAAGGAATGCGCCGATCAACAACACGATCATCATAGAGATCGTCGCGGCGAGGCGATGCAGGGCGCTCGCCAGCGCCCACCAGTCGAGGACCGGGAACTGGGCCTTCAGGAGTTCCTGGGTGTATCTTTCGAGGGCGCGCGTTTCTTCCGCGATCCGGTTATAGCTCTGCAGCACCGAGACGTTGCTCACGGAATCGCTGACATGGGCGAAGACGCGGTGGTAGTGCTTCTCGACGGAAGCCTGGCCTTGCTTCGTCTTCTTCATCACGAGCCTTCCGACCGTGAGATAGATACCGCCGAGGACCAGCAGTACCATCGACATGCGCAGGTCGAGCGAAATCGCGGTGGGGATGAGCAGGACGAGCGCGACAGCGGTGGACAGGTGCTGGCGCATGAATTCCAGCCACAGGCTGAACAAGGCGTCGACGGCCCTCAGCAGCGTGTGAAGCGAATTGGACGTGCCGCGCTGGTGGTGCCAGGCGAGCGGCATGGTGATGACCTTCTCGAAGGACTGTGACAGCACCCGCGCGCGCGTGGAGTGCGCCAGCCGATCGGCGCCTCGGGCGACGAGAACGAAGGCGATGATATTGAAGACGCCGAGGCCGGCCCACAGCGCCATCGTCTCCATCACTTCGCCCTTGTGCGAGATCGCATCGATGATGCGCCCGAACAGCAGGGGCTCGGCGATCGCGATGATCGCCAGTGCAACGTTGGCGCCACAGATCAGGGTCACCCTGCGCCTTTCAGCGGCAAGGTAACCTAGCGCTCTCCAGTAGATCTCAAGCAAAGACACCCCAATTACCCCGTCACGAACTTGTGCACTGCACCATTTCTACACATACGTACTGCGGATCCGCAGCACAATGCCCGCCACTCGTATGAGTTCCCGATTGCAGGACAAAAGTTAGATTCGCGCATTAATGTGCCGTGATCGGTAAGGGTTTGAATTTAAAGAAAAATGACGAGGGCGCGGCAAAAGAGTGTTCGTCGCCCTCGAATACGGCATTCAGAAGTTGCGCTACCTATGCGGGCACCGTCACAAGTATATGCTTTTCACCCTTCTTGCCGTCCAAGACGATTTTGGACGCCTTCTTGCCGTCGATCGTGACGGTCAGGTCCTTGCTTCCGACCTTCCGCGAGACCTGGATGCGACAGATTGAAGCGCCGAGCTTCAATGTTGCCGAAAAGCCGTCCCATGCCCGGGGGAGGGCAGGCTCGACGGCGAGTTGGTCGCCTTCCCGACGGATGCCGAGGATGCCTTCCACCGCTGCACGGTAGAGCCAACCGGCCGAGCCGGTATACCAGGTCCAGCCACCGCGCCCTTCCTTGCCTTCGCCGGCATAGACATCGGCCGCCACCACGTACGGTTCCACCCGGTAGCGGTCGGCCGAGGCTTCATCCAGAGCATGGTTGACGGGATTGAGCATGGTGAGCAGGCGGTAGGCGTCGTCTGGCTGTCCACTGTTGGCGAGCGCGATGACCAGCCACGCGGCCGCATGTGTATACTGTCCGCCGTTCTCGCGTACGCCGGGTGGATAGCTCTTGATGTAGCCCGGTTCCTTGTCGGTCTTCGAGAAGGCTGGCGTGAACAGCTTGGCGATGGCGAGTTCCGGGTCTACGAGCATCTCCTGCGCAGCGGCGAGCGCCGTGCGTGAGCGGGCTTCGTCGCCATGGCCCGACAGGACGCTCCAAGACTGGGCGATGGAATCGATCCTGCATTCGTCGGACGATTTCGAGCCAAGCGGGCTACCGTCGTCATAGAAGCCGCGACGGTACCACTGACCGTCCCAGCCGGCCGTTTCCAACGCCTTCTTCAGCGTCTTTTCGTGTTTTTGCCAGCGTCCTGCGCGAGCAAGGTCCTTTTGCGCGCGCGCGATCGGGATGAAGTCGGCGAGCGCCTTGAGCAGGAACCAGCCGAGCCACACGCTCTCTCCACGACCGGCCGCGCCGACCCGGTTCATGCCGTCGTTCCAGTCCCCGCCCAGGATGAGCGGCAGGCCGCTCGGGCCAGTCCGTTCGACGGCGAGATCGAGGCCCCGGGCGCAATGTTCGTAGAGGCTGGCGGTGGTTTCCGAGACTTCTGGCGTGAAGAAGGCGTCATGCTCGCCCTCCGTGAGGGCCGGCCCTTCGAGGAAAGGCAGTTCCTCGCCGAGAATGGTTTCGTCCCCGGTCACGTTGATGAAGCGATGAACAGCATAGGCGAGCCACACGACGTCGTCGGAGATGGTCGTGCGCACCCCGGCGCCGGTCCGCGGAAGCCACCAGTGCTGGACATCGCCTTCCAGGAACTGACGGCCCGCGGCGTTCAGGATCTGTGCCCGCGCCAGGCTCGGGTCGTGGAGGAGCAGGGCCAGCGTATCCTGCAGCTGGTCGCGGAAGCCGAAGGCGCCGCTCGCCTGATAGAAGGCGGTGCGGGCGCGGATGCGGCAGGCGACGGCTTGGTAGGGAAGCCAGTAATTGACCATGGCGTTCAGCGCGTCGTCCGGCGTTTCGACCTGCAGCGTTTCCAAAAAACCGTCCCAGGTGGCTCGATTCTCGTCCAGGCGCTTGGCGTAGTCCACCGCGCGATGCTGCAGGATCAGCTCCGCTGCCTGTTCAGGCGAAGCTGCGTCGCCGAGCAGCCACAGCATGGTGGCTTCCTCGCCCGGTGCGATCTCCAGATCTCGCGCAAGCGCTGCGCACGGATCGCGGCCAGGCTCGACCGTGCCGGAAAGGTCGCTTCCCGCCACCACGGCTTCCGGCCATTGCACCGTGCCGCCATGACCGATGAATTCTTCCCGGTCTGCTGTAAAGGATTGGGGAAGCCCGTCGCCTGCGAGAAACGCAGTGCGTTCGCCGTAATCGAGGCTGTAGGCGTTGCGCGCAAGCAGCGCCCCGGTTGCCTCGTCGAGCATCGGGATGATCGTCGGGGCGGACTTGGCGCGGTTCGTGCCGAGCACCCATTCCGCGTAGGCGTAGATCCTCAGCCGCACAGGAACCGTCCCGTCGTTGCGGATGGTGAGGCGGGATATCTTCACCGGATCCACCGGGTCGACGACCTGGGTCAGCTCAACGGCAAGCTGACCGCGCCTGGTCGTGAAGCTGCTGAAGCCCTGGCCATGGCGGGCTTCGTAGACCAGGTCCGGATCGCGAGCCACCGCGGCAAAGGGCGAGAACACGCTCTTGTCGGCATGGTCGAAGATGTAGATGGCCTCGCCCGGCCGGTTGGTGACCGGATCGTTGGTCCACGGCGTAAGCTGGAAATCGCGGCTGTTCCGGCTCCAGGTGAAGGAAGCGCCTTCGGCCGAGGTATGGAAGCCGAAACCACCGTTGGCGATGACGTTGATCCAGGGGTGCGGCGTGTAGCGATCGCCCGAGAGCCGAACGACATAGTCACGCCCGTTCTTGTCGAAGCCGCCGTAGCCGTTCCAGCGCACGAGTCCGGTTCCGTCGGGTGCCGGTCGTTCGATGACCGGCTCTAACTCGGCAGGGGCCGGGGTCTGGTCGTCTACCGGGGCAAGCGGCACGGCCGGATGCGGAGTTGTCTGGCGGGCTTGGATCTCCGCGGCCTCTGCCCGCTCGATCTGGTCGAAGACGGTGCCGTTGCGCGTGTGCAGGACGACACGTGCCACGCCGAGCAGCGTGCGGTAGGAGTTCTCGTCCATCAGATCGCGCCTTACGGCGAAGATATGCTGGCGCGGGCCGAGTTCCTTACCGCGAAGGCGGCTGTTCTCGGTAAGCGAGTCGATCGCCTGCTGCAGATCCTGCACGTAGGAAGCCGCCTGTTCGTTGACGATTGCGAGATCCACGAGCAGGCCCCTTGCGCGCATGTATTCCTGCATGCGCAAGGTCGCTGCGATGATCTCGAGATCGGCGACATCGGCGATGCGCAGCACGAAGATCGGATAATCGCCGGAAATCGCCATCGGCCACAAGGCCGATTGATGGCCGAGACCCGAGGCGATCGCCTCGCCCGGCAGGCGCATGGCGGGACTCGGATAGATCAGATAGCGCGCAAGCTTCTGGACATTGGCGGCATCGGCGAGGCTCAGGCCGATATGGCGCGTCTGCACCTGCGAGCGGGTCCAGGCGAGCATGGCCTGGCGCTGGAAGCTTTCGGCATGGTCGAGCCGCCCGATCATCTCGTCAAGCTCGGCCCGATTTGCGGCGACGATCGTCCAGAAGGTCAGAGAGATCTTCTTGCCGGCTGGGACGCGCACCCGGCAGCGCAAGGCCATGACCGGATCCAGGACGAAGCCTTGATGGTGGCCAAGCTTGGCGTCGCGGTCGAATGCAGCCGCGTTGGCGATGGAGCGGCCGCGGCCGATGAAGGACCGGCGATCAGTCTCGGCTTCGGTTTCCCGCGACAGGATGGCGGCGCCGGACACGAAATGCGCCAGCGCGATATCGGGATCGTTCGGCGAATACTTGCGTCGAGAGGCATAGATAGTGGTGTTCTGCCGGCCGATCTCCGTTTCCACGAACATCTTGGAAAAGGCCGGGTGGCCGCTGTCGGAACTCTCCGGTGCGAGCGCGATCTCCGCGAAGGAGGTCACGTCGATATGACGGTCCGTCGTGCCGTCATTGACGATGTTGATTCGGCGGCCTTCGCCGTTGCCTTCGGAAATGACGATGCATTCCACTTCCGTACGCAATGTGCCGACGGCCTTGATGAAGGTGGATTTGTCGTCGCTGAACAGCGTCTGCGTCGCTTCTCCCGCTATGCGCTTCGGCTCGGCGGTCGCGGACCACCAGTCGCCGCTCTCCGTGTCGGTGAGGAACAGGTAGCTGCCCGACCTGTCTTCCACTGGATCGGCCTGCCAGCGGGTCACGGCAAGTTCGTTGAAACGGCTGTAGCCGGAACCCGTGGCCGTGGTCATCAGCGAATAGTGGCCGTTCGACAAGACGTTCGTGGCGCGCAGGGCGTGCGCCGGATTGAGGATGATCCGGGTGTCGGGATACTCTTCCTTGACCTCGGCCGCCTGCTCTTCGGCGGTCTCGGTGCCGATGAAGGTGACCGGAATGTCGCGCGGGGCCTTCTCCTGCAGCAGGAGTTCGGCCGACTCGATCACGGGGTCGCTATGGAAACGGTCGCGCATGCGGCCTTCGAAGACGACATTCGCCACGGCCACCACCGACATGCCCTGGTGATGCGCCATGTAGTTGTAGACGACGGCGTGCGTCTGGCCCTCCGGCACTCGCGTGGGCGTGAAGTCGACGGCATCGTGGAAGCCATAGACGCCGAGCGCTCCAATGGCGCGCAGGCGCTGAAGATTGTCGACGGCCTGTGCGGGCATGTATTGCGATGCAAGCACCGTCGCGTAAGGCGCGATGACGGTGTTCTGCGCCAGCCCGCGTTTGAGACCGAGACCCGGCACGCCGAAATTGGTGTACTGATAGGTCATCTCCCGGTCGCGCGCGTTGAAGGCGGCTTCGGATATCCCCCATGGGACGCCCTTGGAACGGCCGTAGCTGATCTGCTTCCTGATGATGAGATTGTTGGTCTGGTTGAGGATGCCGCCATGCGGTTCCTTCATGACCAGCGGCGGCATCAGATATTCGAACATCGACCCGGACCAGGAGAGCAGCGCCCCCCGGAAGCCGATCTCGGTGACCGGTCGACCGAGACGGAACCAGTGTTCCGTCGACACATCGCCCTTGGCGATGGCGAACAGGCTGGTGAGGCGAGCCTCGGATGCGAGCAGGTCGTAGCAGGCTTCGTCGAGCTGGTGCTCGTCGACGCGATAGCCGATGGACAGCAGCTTGCGATCCTTCCGCAGCAGGAAGGAGAAGTCCATCTGGAAGGCGAAGAGGCGGGCACGGTCGTGGATGTCGCGCAGGCGCGCACGCAGCGCCTCCACGCCCTTTTCGTCTGTATGGGCATCGCTGACGTGGAATTCGCAAGTCATCTCGAGCTTGGTCGCCCAGAGCAGGAGCAGCTCGGATCCCTTCGATTTCGTCTCGGCGTGGATCGCCGAGGCCAGCTTGCGGATGTCACCGGAGAGCACGGCGAGATTGATGGTGCGGATCGCGGCCGTCTCAGGTTCGTTGCGGATGATACGCACCGCCCGATGCATGCCGGCGATGCGGTCGCGCAGGCGTTGGCGCAGCGGCCGGATCTGGCGGCGGTCGTCCGGCAGTTCGTCAAGCGTTTCCTGCAGGATGGCGACCGTGTCGAGCATGCCGTCGAAATCGCCTTGCAGGTAGGCGGCGGGCGCCATCGCCCATTCGTTGCACGCCGCCGCGACCGCGACGAGATGGCCGGCGAGGTTGCCGCTATCCACGGCCGATATGTAGCGGGGATAGAGCGGCCGGAGCGTCTTTGTCTCGTACCAATTATAGAGGTGGCCGCGATCGCGCTCCATCCTCTCCAGTGTGGACAGTGTGTTGTCGAGCCTTTCGATGGTGTTGGCGAGGCTGATCCAACCGAAGTCGCGCGCGGAGATGATCGACAGGAGATAGACCCCGATATTGGTCGGCGACGTCCGGTGGGCGACGACGGGATAGGGGATCTCCTGATAGTTGTCCGGAGGCAGCCAATTGTCTTCCGCCGTGACGAAGGTCTCGAAGAAGAGCCAGGTACGCCGCGCGATGTTTCGCAGCACGTCGCGCTCGTGGCGCGAGACATGAAGCCTGTCCTCGGTCTCTGCCGAGCGGCTGATGAACCAGGCGAAAGCGGGTGCGGCGGCCCAGAACAGGAAGAAGATGAAGGCGACGAAAGCGCCAGTGGAGTCGGCAATCACCGGCGCCGCGAGGCCCAACACTCCGATCAGGACACTTCCGCCCATGAAGCCGTAGTAGGAAGAGAGCGTGTTGGCTCCGTTCTTCTGGGCCTGCGAGGCCGTGCGCCATTCCAGAAGGTTCTGCCGGCTGACGAAGAGCCGGTACAACGTGCGGACGACGGCGTCCCCCATCATCCAGGCGGAATGTGCCATGAGCACGACCCGCAGAGCCACCTGCGCCGAGCCGTGGGCGAACTCATGGAAGAACGAACTGAAATGCGCCTTGACTGTAGTCTCGCGCCCGTCGGGGATCAGCGAGTTGACGATCTCGAAGGTCGGCGCCATGAACAGGCTGAGGATCAACAGCGCCTGCCACTGGGCGGCCATCGTGAAGGGGAGGAAGGTCCAGCCCGCGATGGAAGCCAGTATCCAGAAGATCGGCGTCAGCGAGCGACGCAGATTGTCGATCATCTTCCAGCGCGACAGGGCGGGCACGCCGGAAGCGGGATCGAAGATGAAGGGGAGCAATTGCCAGTCGCCGCGGGCCCAGCGGTGCTGGCGCGAAGCATCGACCGCATATCGTGTCGGATAGTCCTCCACCAGCTCGACGTCGGTGACAAGCGCCGCGCGCGCATAGGCGCCCTCGAGCAGGTCATGCGAAAGCACCGCGTTCTCCGGGATCTTGCCCTGCAAGGCGGCCTCGATCGCGTCCACGTGATAGAGACCCTTGCCTGTGAAGGTGCCGTCGCCGAACACGTCCTGGTAAAGATCCGAAACGGCGAAGACATAGGGATCCATGCCTCGATTGGCTGAGAAGATGCGCTGGAAGAACGAGGCCTCGTCGCCGGTCGTCAGAGAAGGGGTCACGCGCGGCTGCAGGATCGAATAACCCGACACCACGCGCTTGCCCGTGGCATCGATGACGGGCCGGTTCAGCGGATGTCGAAGCTTGCCGACGAGACGCGCGACGGCATCGCGGGTCATGCGCGTATCCGCGTCCATCGTCATGACATAGACGATGCCCTCCGGCAGCGGCGTGTCGGAGGGGAGGAAAGTCGTGTCGCTGTCGCCACGAAGCAAGAGGTCGAGTTCGTGGAGCTTGCCGCGCTTGCGTTCCCACCCCATCCAGCACTTCTCGGATTCGTTGTAGAGACGGCGCCGGTGTAGAAGATGGAACCTGGGTCCGCGCTCCGGATAGCGCATGTTGAGCTGCGCGACGCAGTCGCGGGCATAGGCAAGCAATTCGAGGTCGGCCTGGCTCTGCTCCTCCTTGCTGTCCGGCCAGTCCGAGAGCAGGGCGAAGTGCAGGTCGCCTTTCATGTTGGCGAGATAGTGAACCTCGAGATTGCGCATGCTTTCCTCGACGTCGTCGCGCGAGGAGATCAGCGAAGGGACGACGACGAGAGTGCGTGCGTCGGAGGGGACACCTTCCTTGTATTCGTAGCCGACCAGGCTGGTGGGCTTCAGGAACTGCAGGACGATGGTGTTGAAGAAAGCCAGCGCGCCTTCGCTTGCCGGAACGGCGAAAAGGACGAGCAGCGTCGTCACAGCCCAGACCGGGATGCCGGCCGACAGCAGGGCCGAACCCGCCATCGCCAGCAACAGCAGGGTCATGACCAGCACCGGCCCGACGACGCCTGTCCAGCCTGTTCGCCGGAAGCTGCGCAGAAGCTTCTTGCCGAACGGCGCCCGGTAGCCCAACTCGTGCTCGAGCTGCTGGCGGTATGGACCGACGAGGAAGAAACCGACATCCACGCCGGCTCCATCCGCGGCAGCCCGCGCCATCTCGATGGCCCGGGTGGCGACGTCGTATTCACCTAGATTTGATCGACGTGCCAGTTCCTCGATCGCGGTCCGGTATTGGTCGCGCGACGGGAAATCGAGCGTCGCGAAATCGGTCTGTTCGCGCAACAGCGTGTCGACGCGACTGATGCCCTCGAACCATTCCGTCCATTCGATGTCGTTGATCAGGCGCAGGCCGCGAATGATGTTGCCCGTGGTCACATTGCCGCTGGACAGCGTTCTATGCTCGCCAAGTATGACCTCTTCGGCGTCCGAGCCCGACTTCTCGAGCTCGTCTTCGAGCCAGATCAGAGCCTGCCCAGCATGCTGGGAGCCGTCGCGCAGGCGATAGAGAAGCTGGGTGGCGAAGGTGGTGTCGCGCGCATGCTGTGTGAAGCCCCCCAGCATCCGGATCGGATCGTCGTCCGGGGCGGCGGCCAGCAAGCGGTCGGCGAGTTCGTTGGCGATCCGGCGCATCTCGCGGGCGCGCACAACGCGCATGGCAAGCCGGCGCAGGTTTTCGATGAGCACGAAGCGCAGCAGCGAAGGCAGTGCCCAGAGTTCGCCGATGCGCAGCGGTTCGACCGACTGAAAACCCTGGACGATCGCCTCGAAGGTCTGCGCCGACACGGCGCTGTCGCAATGGGCGACATAGAGCCAGGCGATCGCGAGCGCGCGCGGAACCGTTACCCCGTCGGGCAAGGTGACGGTCGGCAGTTGCCGATAGAAACGGCGCGGTATGTCGCGCTTGATCTGGAAGACTGTTTCCTCGACGACGTAGAAATTGTCGAGCAGCCACTGCGCGGCGGGAGTGACGGTCTCGCCGCGCCCCTGCGCGTCATTCATTTCGCGATAGGCCGCGAGGATCTTGTCGGCATTGTCGCGAAGCCGCGTCTTGAAATCGAAAGCGCCCGGCCCCTCGATGTTCTTGGCCTCGCCTCGAGCCAGGGCCTCGCCCAGTTGACGAAGGCTGTCCTCGTGCAGGAATATCGAGCGTATGGGATCGTCGGCCGCGGCCGGCAGCGGCTGTTGGGCAAGCTGCAGGCGAGCGGGGTCAGACTGGACGTTCATGTAGCATTTATCCGTTGAACAGCGACCACCGTGACGGGCTCGGCGCAGCCATTGGCCAAAACCGGTTCAAAGGCAATTGGTTGCGGCGAAAATTTGTCAGATATCTCCTTTTTTGGCTACGAAAATGAAAGTCGTGAACGCCTCTCTGGCAGCAATGGGCATTTAACGCATTTGTCTGTTGGACTTCGAGACGGTGCGTCATTAAATGTGATGGAGCGGGGCCCGGAATGTAGTGCGCAGATGAACAGCAACGAACGCGTTCAACGCCGGCTGGTTGCCATCCTGGCTGCCGATGTGGTCGGCTACAGCCGGCTCATGGAGCGGGACGAAGCCGGCACCTTGGCCGAGCTCAAGACCCGATGGCGCGATGTGCTCGAGCCGCTGGTCGTGCGGCACGAAGGCCGCGTCTTCAAGGAAATCGGCGATGCGATCCTTGCCGAGTTCGGAAGCGCTGTGGGCGCCGTCGAATGCGCCTTCGACATCCAGAAGGCCATGGCGGCCGCCAACCAAGGTGCTCCCTCGGAGCGCCACATGCTGCTGCGCATCGGCGTGCACCTCGGCGACGTCATGGTCGAAGGCAGCGATCTTTTCGGAGACGGCGTCAACGTAGCCTCGCGAATCGAGGGGCTTGCCGAGCCCGGCGGAATTGTCATCTCGGAGGGCGTTCACGAACACGTGCGCGGGCGCATCGAAGCGACCTTCTCCGATGGCGGCAGCCGCGAAGTCAAGAACATCGAACGCGCCCTGCGTGTCTGGACCTGGTCGCCCCAGGGTACCGAAACCGAGGCCGCATCGCTCATGCCCGAGGCGCCGCGCAACCGGCCGTCCATTGCCGTCCTGCCCTTCGACAACATGTCGGGTGATCCTGACCAGGGTTATTTCGCGGACGGTATCACCGAGGATATCATCACCGATCTCTCGAAGGTTTCCGGGCTGTTCGTCATCGCGCGCAATTCGTCCTTTGCATACAAAGGCATGGCCCGGGACGTTCGTAAGGTGAGTCAGGAGCTCGGCGTGCGCTACGTGCTGGAAGGCAGCGTGCGAAGGGCGGCGAACCGCGTCCGCATCAACGCGCAGATGATCGATGGGCAGACAGGCGGGCATCTGTGGGCCGAACGTTACGATCGCGATCTCGAAGACATTTTCGCGGTCCAGGACGAGGTGACCCGTACGATCGTGACCGCGCTGGAGGTCAAGCTTACGGCCAGCGAGGAGGCGCGGCGCGAGAGCCACAGCAAGATCGACCCGGAAGTCTACGACCTTCTCGCCCGTGCACGTCAGGTCGCCCTGCAACTCCGCCCCGAGGCAGCGGTCGAGGCACGCTCGATGCTGGAGCGCGCGGTAGCGCTCGATCCGGGCGTGGCGCTTGCCTATGGGCGGCTCTCGGTCATGTATTTCGCCGAATACGTGAACCAGTGGAACAATGCGTCCGAAGACAATCTGGTCAAGGCGGCGGAGCTGGCGCGCAAGGCGATCGAGACGGACGATACCGAGCCGCAGGGCCACATCGCCCTGGCCATCGTGCTGACATGGACCCGGCGTTGGGATGAAGCCGAGAAGGCGGCGGAGCGCGCCGTCGCTCTGGCGCCCAATCTGGCCGATGCCTACACCTCGCTCGGCAATGTTCGGGATTTCCAGGGCCGGCACGAGGATGCGGCCGCGCTCTACACGCGGGCTCATCGGCTCGATCCTCAATTCGACCTGTCCCTGCATTTCCTGGGCAGGGCGCTCCTGGCGCTCGGCCGCTTCGACGAGGCCGAGATCGCCTTCAAGCGACGCCTGTCGCTCTCTCCGCATTCCGACATGACGCGCTTCTATCTCGCTTGTCTCTACGGGCTCACGGGCCGGTACGACGAAGCGCGCCAATATTGGCGCGAGACGCTGGACGTCAGCCCCGAATTCTCGGTCGAGAGGCTGAAACAGATCCTGCCCTACAAGGACCCCGGTCAGGTCGATCGACTCACCGAGGGGCTCCGCAAGGCCGGCATAGAGGTCTCTTAGCTGAACCCTGAAATACAGCCCGTGTGTGTGTGTGCGATGACCTGTTGCTGGAGACGATGACGCTCATAGCCGAACTCTTCAAGGCAGCATGCCTACGCTAAATTCGTATGTCGTTGAGACGGGGACACCGCCACTACTCCGCCCACCTTTTTGCATCCACCGTTCCCGGAGATGATTGCCGCGACCATCTTCAATCGCGTTCATGGCCGATCTATACGAGATCGCTCCGCAACGAATATTCACTAAGATTGGTCCTCACCTTGCCCAGTCTTCGAAACCTTCCCTTGCCAACGTTGAAAACGTTCGAGGCCGCCGCCCGCCACGAGAGCCTCGCAAAGGCGGCGGCTGAACTGAATCTCACCGGCAGCGCGGTCAGCCACCAAATAAGGCGTTTGGAGGAGGCTCTAGGATGCAGCCTTTTTGTCAAATCCGGGCGTGGCGTGGTGCTGACCGACGCCGGACGTATCTTTGCAAAGACCGTTGCTTCTGCCATGCAGGATATCTTGGCGAGTGCGCTTCGCCTGTCCGATGCCGACCAAGTGCAAGGACGGCTCGACATCGCGTGTCCACCGATGTTTGCCAACACATGGCTGGCCAAGAATTTCTACGACTTCTCCAATGATCACCCGGCGATCGAATGTCACATACGGTTGGTCGAAAATCAGCGCGTGCATGAACTGACCGATATCGATGTGGGCATCTCCTTCGGCTCCGGCGGCTGGGCTGATCGCTGGTCGACGCTGCTTGCGCATGTCAACATCACGCCGGTCTGCAGCCCGCTGCTGTTTGAGCGGATCGGCGGAACATTCACCAAACCGGCCGATCTGAGGAATACGACGCTGCTGCATCAGGACGACGGATCCGAGTGGCGTAGATGGCTTTACGAGGCCGGAGCGCCCGACGTCGATGGGCAGGCGCGGCATCTTTACTGCAGCGATCTCGGCATGGCGATCGACCTTGCGGTGCATGGGGCAGGAGCCGCGCTCGTCAGCGACACGCTGTCGGGTGCCGATCTGAAACGCGGCATTCTCGTCAAGCCGTTTCCCTTTTCCATCGATGCGTTTGGCGGCTGGCATGTGGTCTGCTATCCAGCGAGCATCCAGCGTTCCGGGCCGCGTCTGTTCCTTCGTTGGCTGCTCGCCAGCTTCGGGCGCGATGCGGCATTGGACACGCTTCCCTGACGACAAGGCCGAGACAACTGATTTCACGTCACAAATCGTGCGCCTGGCGGGCATTTTCGCGCGCTCGTGTCGAGAGATAGATGAATTCACGTCATGAATGGGGTGATGATTCATCAGTTGTGTCAAAATCCGGCATCGATCTAACTGGCAAAATAAACAAGCAAGCGGGGAGAACCCGTAAGGGGCGAATCTATGCTCAAGCTGAGCGCGACTGATATCCACAAGTCGTATGGAGACCACGAGGTGCTAAAGGGCGTGACCCTCAACGCCAATGCCGGTGACGTGATCAGCGTTATTGGCGCGAGCGGCTCGGGCAAAAGCACATTCCTGCGATGCATAAACCTCCTGGAGCGCCCAAGCGCCGGCTTGATCGTCATCGACGGCGAAACGCTTGCCACCGTGAAGGATCGCGACGGCTCGCTGCGGCCGGTCGACCGGAAGCAGCTTCGCCGCATCCGCACCAAGATCTCGATGGTGTTTCAGAACTTCTGCCTGTGGTCGCATATGAGCGTGTTGCACAATGTCGTCGAGGCGCCAATGAGCGTGCTCGGCCTGCCGAAGAAAGAAGCGACGGAACGCGCCAAGGCGAATCTCTCCAAGGTTGGCCTTGGCCAGAATGTGCTCGACAAATATCCGTCGCATCTCTCCGGCGGCCAGCAGCAGCGCGTTGCCATCGCACGCGCATTGAGCATGAACCCCGATGTGATGCTGTTCGACGAGCCGACCTCGGCGCTCGATCCGGAGCTGGTCAGCGAAGTTCTGAAAGTCATGCAGACGCTCGCGGAAGAGGGACGCACCATGGTGGTGGTCACCCATGAGATGGGATTTGCCCGTCATGCCTCGAGCCGGGTGCTCTTTCTCCATGAAGGTCGCGTGGAAGAGGAGGGCGCGCCGGAAGCGGTCTTCAACCACGCGCAGAGCTCCCGTCTGCAACAGTTTCTCGCCGGCCGGCTCAAGCATTGAAGCACGCCGCGGATCGCGATCGAAGAGCCGCATAACGACAAACAGCCCCAGAGGAGCATCACATGAAACTGCCGACTACCTCTCTTTTCGCAGCGCTTCTGATGACGAGCGCCCTGCTGACCACCGCGAACGCGGCTGAACAGCTCAAGATCGCCACGGACGCGACTTTTCCTCCCTTCGAATCCGTCAATGCCGACGGCCAGGTCGTCGGCTACGATATCGAGCTCATGGAAGCCGTCTGCGATGCGGCGAAGCTCGACTGCAACATTTTCAACGCTGCCTGGGACGGCATGATCCCCGGCCTGATCGATGGCAAGTACGACGCACTGATCTCGCAGCTCACGGTCACCGACAAGCGTCGCCAAGTCATTGCCTTCAGCGACATCTACGATCACCCGACCTTCCGCTTCGTCGCCAGGAAGGGCTCCCAGTTCGAATTCACGCCGGAAGGGCTTAAGGGCAAGATCATCGCCGTACAGACCGGCACCCCGATGGACGCCTATGTGACCTCGCACTTCCCTCAGGCGACCATCAAGCGCTACGACAGCGGCAGCGCGCCGTATCTGGAACTGTCCTCCGGCCGCGCCGACCTGCACATCAGTTACCAGGCGCAGATCATTCATAGCTTTCTGAAGAGCGATTCCGGCAAGGATTACGAACTGGTCGGCCCACAGCTCACCGGCAAGGATGCCAAGGAATTCGGTGAAGGCGTCGCCATTGCCGTCAACAAGAAGAACCCGAAGCTCGTCGAGCAGATCAACCAGGGTCTGGCCGCCATCCGTGACAACGGCAAGTTGAAGGCGCTGAACGAAAAGTATTTCGGCGAATAACCGGATGATTTGGGATTACGCCACGGCAATTCTGGCAGCAGGGTCGACGACCCTGCTGGTAGCCGTCTCGTCGCTGATCGTCGCGACGCTTCTCGGTCTGGCTGCAGCCTTCGCCAAACTGTCGGGAAGCGTCGCCTTGCGGTCGCTCGCGGGGGCCTACACCTTCGTCGTTCGCGGCATTCCCGATCTCGTCGTCATGCTTCTGGTGTTCTACAGCCTGCCGGCGCTTCTCAACCAGGGCGTGGACGCCCTGGGCTGGGACATGCGGATCGAGTTTTCGCCCATCGCCGCAGGCATCGCCACGCTCGGCGTGATCTTCGGCGCCTACATGACCGAGACGTTCAAGACCGCGCTGCAGAACATTTCCAAAGGCCAGGTCGAGGCGGCCATCGCCTACGGCCTGACCAGAAGGCGCATGTTCGTCCGCATCATGATGCCACAACTCATCAGGCTGGCTCTGCCCGGCTTCACCAACAACTGGCTCGTTCTTGCCAAGGGCACCGCGCTGGTTTCGCTGATCGGGCTCCAGGACGTCATGTTTCGCGCCAAGGGCGCAGCCGAAGCGACGGCGATGCCGTTCACCTTCTATCTCGTCGCCGCGGCCTTCTATTTGCTGCTGACGATGATCTCGATCGCGTTGCTGTCGCTCGCGGGACGAAACTTCGACGTCGGTATCCGAAAGCTGTCGCCATGAACTGGGGCGTCATTTCCGAAAATCTGCCGCTTTACCTGGAAGGTGCCAAGCTGACGCTGTTGCTGACCTTCGCGTCGCTGGCGATCTCGTTTTTCCTCGCCGTGCCGCTCTCCTTCCTGCGCAACAGCAATAACCGCATCTTTCGCTACGGCGTGCTGGGTTATACGCTGGTCTTTCGCGGTACGCCCCTGCTGGTCCAGCTGTTTCTCATTTATTTCGGCCTTGCCCAGTTCGGCATGGTGCGCGACAGCGTCCTGTGGCCATGGCTCTCTGATCCGTTGGTCTGCGTGATCGCGGCGTTCGTGCTCAACACGACGGCCTATACGACAGAGATTTTCGCCGGCGGATTGCGTCACATCCCCGTAGGCGAAATCGAAGCGGCACGGGCTTTCGGAATGTCGGGCCTGACGCAGGCTCGACGGATCCTGATTCCGGCTATGTTGACGCGGTCGCTGCCGCTTTATGGCAATGAGATGATCATGATGCTCCACGCCACGTCGCTGGCGAGCACCGTGACACTGCTGGAAGTGACCGGCGTCGCCCGCATGATCACGCTGAACTACTACATCCAGTTCGAACCCTACGTGACGGCGGCCGCCATCTATCTAGCGCTGACATTCGTGTTGGTTTCGGTGTTCCAGATCGTCCAGAAGCGCTGGGCCGGTTATCTGGAAACCCGCATCGGCTGACAGCTCTCCCATCATCCACTCGTGAACGCTCGTATTGATCGAAGCAAAGGAGAACTTGCATGGCAACTCGGGTCGATCTCGGCGCGCTGTTCGGCGCGACCGAAACCAACACTTTCCTTGGGCTGGAATCCTGCGAGGACCTGGCGACGCTTTCCGCGCCGGTTGCGCTGCTCGGCGTTCCCTGCGCCACGCCTTATGCGGCGGTCGGCGCCTATTGCCGCAATGCGCCAGATGCACTTCGCCAAGCGACCGCGCCGATGACCGCCAATGTCGACCGTCACGATTTCGACCACGGCGGCCCTGTCTTTCCTGACCCGAAGCTGCGTCCAGTCGATTGCGGCAATCTGCCGTTCGACGAAGCGGATGGCGCCGGCAACCGTCAGGCAATCGCGGCGGCTGTCGGCCAGATCCTCGATCGCGGCGCCGTGCCCGTCCTGATGGGGGGGGACGACTCGATCCCGATCCCGATGCTCCAGGCGCTCGGAGAGGCCGCCAAGGGCCAAAAGTTCACCATCCTGCAGATCGACGCGCATATCGACTGGCGCGAAATCCATATGGGCGAACGGATGGGCCTGTCCTCCACCATGCGCCGGGCATCCGAAATGCCGCATATCGAGCGCATCATCCAAGTCGGCGCGCGCGGCATCGGTTCGGCCGCAACCAGCGACTACGAGGATGCGGTCGCCTGGGGCGTCAAGTTCGTTCCGGCTTACGATCTGCATAGGAATGGCGTCGAAGCTGTGCTCGATCTCATTCCGGAAGGGAGCAACGTTATCATATGCATCGATGCCGATGCCATGGATCCTGCGCTCGTTCCGGGAGTCATCGCCCGCGGACCGGGTGGCTTGACGTACTACCAGGCTGTGGACCTGATCAAGGGCGCCGCCCGCAAGGGGCGCATCGCCGCCATGGACTTCGTGGAATTCATGCCGGAGCGTGATGTCGATGGCATCGGCGCGCTGGTGTTTGCCCGCCTGATCACCACGGCGCTCGGCGTCCTCGTCCGTCAGGCGGCCTGATCCCAAAACAGAAAAGGCCCGCTCCGAGTGGGCCTTTCTAAATCGTTCGACCGAGCGCCGCCTCAGTCGCGAGGCGTCAGGTGAATGCCGGCCAACGTGCAGCGTACGGAGCCGCCGGCCCGCTCGATCGTCGGAATGTCGAGCGGGACAAGGGTCGCGGTTTCCTCGATGGCGGCGCGCTGCGCTTCGTCGAGTGACCTCAGAGCCGTCGTCGACAGCGCCAGGATCAACCCATCGCGCCCCTGCAACTCCAAGGCGTTGCCCGCGAACTGTTCGATCTGCGCATCGCTGAGTTCGATGATACGCCGGTCGAAGCGAGCGAGCCGTCCGAGCATCTCCTTGCGCCGGCCAGCATCCCGGATCATCCCCGTCCCGATCATTGCAAAGTTGGTTCCGATGCACATCAGCACATTGGTATGGTATATCGGCAGGCCATTGGTGTCGCAGGCCTCGAAGGCCATGGGCTCGAAATTGAAGTGGGTCGAGAAGCGCTCGAGCGCAATCGGGTTGGTGCGTTCGGATTTCACCGCATAGGCGACGCGATCGACGTGGTCGAGCACCATCGCGCCGGTTCCCTCCAGGAAGAGTCCATCCGGCTCCAGACCCGAATAGTCGATCACATCCTGCACGCGGTAGCGGGCCTTCAGCATTTCGATGATATCGCCGCGACGCTCGCGGCGCCGGCTTTCAGCCTTCATCGGGTAGATCGCCACGTGACCACCGGAATGGGTGGAAAACCAGTTGTTCGGAAACACGGAATCCGGCGTCGAGATGCCTTCGTCCTCGAAAAGATGCACGGTGACGCCATGGCTGCTCAACGTATCCGCCGCCCTGCTAATCTCGTCATAGGCTTTAGCGGAGAGGTCTTCGCTGCTGTCGCTGGCGATCTGGAAACTATTGTCGGCGGCGGTTTCCGTATTGACGGTGAAGTGATGCGGACGAACCATGACGACCGCAGACGGCGACTGAACGGAGTAACGCATCTTATCGACACTGAGCCCGCTGCAACATGCCGAAGAGGTCTCGGGGATCGTCAGGATCGGCGATGATATCGAGACCCTGATAGAGACCCGTGCCGACAAGCTTTTCACGGATGTAACGCAGGGCGGAGAAATCCTCGATGGCGAAGCCGACGCTGTCAAAGAGTGTGATCTGGCTTGCATCCTTGCGGCCCACGGTCTGTCCGGTCACGACCTTCCAGAGTTCGGTGACCGGGTAATTCTCCGGCATCTGCTGGATTTCACCCTCGACGCGCGTCTGCGGTGGATATTCCACGAAGGTATCGGCTCGCAGCAGGATATCGCGATGCAGTTCCGTTTTGCCGGGGCAGTCGCCGCCGATCGCATTGATATGAATGCCGGCACCGACCATATTGTCGGTCAGGATCGTCGCATACTGCTTATCGGCCGTGCAGGTGGTGATTATCCCGGCGCCTTCGATCGCCGCCTGCGCGCTCTGGCAGGCTTCTACGGCCAAGCCGGCGCCTGAGAGATTGCGGAGCGCCTTTTCCGTCGCCTGCGGATCGATGTCGTAGAGTCTTATGTTTTCAATGCCGAGGACCGCCTTCATCGCCAGCGCCTGGAACTCCGCCTGTGCCCCGTTGCCGATCATCGCCATGGTCTTCACGCCGCTCGGCGCCAGATAGCGGGCTGCCATGGCCGACGTTGCCGCGGTACGCAATGCCGTCAGGAGCGTCATTTCGGTGAGAAGGACCGGATAGCCGGTCCGAACTTCCGCCAGCAGCCCGAAGGCGGTCACGGTCTGGAGCCCCTGTGCCATGTTTTTCGGGTGACCATTGACGTATTTGAAGCCATAGACCTCGCCGTCGGAGGTCGGCATGAGCTCGATCACGCCCTCGTTGGAGTGCGAGGCGATGCGTGGCGTCTTGTCAAACAGTTCCCAACGGCGGAAATCCGCCTCGATTGCGTCGGTCAATTCGACCAGCGTAGTTTCAATACCGATGCGATGGACCAGACGCATCATGTTTTCAACGCTGACGAAAGGCACGAAGGCCCTTGCGGATGGCGTCGGTGGCGCGAGCATGTTGACTTCCCTGAGTGTCGTCATGACCCAATGCTAGCGTGCGGAAATATTGACCGAAATGTCAAAATCATATGAAATGTGCCATCGTATTGATCATCTCGACCAGTCATGCTGACATAAATGACACCGCCTAAAATGAGCATTGCGAAATACATTCCTGACGAACTGGATCGCCGGCTGATCACGCACCTGCGCACCGACGGCCGAGCCTCACTTGCCAAGCTCGCCGACGCGATCGGGGTCGCGAGGGGAACGGTACAGAACCGGCTGGACCGCCTCATCGAGACGGGTACTCTGCTCGGCTTCACTGTCCGGGTCAGGGAGGATTACGACGAGCAGACGGTGCATGCCGTCATGATGATCGAGGTCATTGGAAAATCGACCACGCAGGTCATCCGCAAGATGCGCGGCCTGCCGGAGGTATATTCGCTGCATACGACGAACGGTAACTGGGACCTCGTCGCGAATATCCGCGCTGCAACCCTCTCCGACTTCGACCGTGTCCTGCGCGAGGTGCGCATGATCGAAGGCGTCTCCAACAGTGAGACGAGCCTGTTACTTAGCAGCGTTTGACGTCTATTTGTTCGAACTAGGCGTTTGGCAATGGATGCAGTCGTCATGCTCGGGCCGACGCCGAGCGAAGCCATGGCGGCGTGAGCCGAGGATCCATGCCGCTCCCTTGCGGCCGGCCGCCCGACGGCGACGAACGACCGACCCGGAAAAGCCTGAACCTTCACCGCCGTCGCGATGGGAACGTCACGGAACGGATGCTTGGATCAACCTTGCCGGGCACTTCCGCGACCTATCTCGCTATCCAGGCCGTCCCCCTCAGGATGGGTGAATATTGTAGCCCGAGGCGGCGGCCATGGGCAGGCGCGGCACTGCCGCGACTAGCGCCGCGGCCGCGGCCGACTGCGGAGCTCTCATCACGTCCCGCGCCGTTCCGGTCTCGACGATGCGGCCTTGGTCTATCACCGCGACCCGATGGGCGATAGCGCGGACGGCGCCGAGGTCGTGGGTGACGAAGAGATAGCCCGTGCCGTCGCGGTCCTGGATTCCGATGAGCAGGTTGAGGATTTGCCGGCGCGTGGCGACATCGAGCGCCGATACGGCTTCGTCGAGCACGATCAGCGATGGCCTGGAGGCTATCGCGCGGGCGATTGCCACGCGCTGACGCTGTCCTCCGGAGATCTCGTGGATCGGGCGTGAAGCGAAGTCGTAGGGCAGGCCAACGCGGTCGAGGAGGGCGGCGATGGCGCGGGGCCGCTCGGCGCGATCGGCTATCCCATGGATGCGCAGCGGATCGGCGAGCACACGGGCGACAGTGGCGCGCGGGTTGAAGGCGGCATGCGGATCCTGGAACACCATCTGGATCCGCGCGCGGGTGCGGCGCAGCGCGGCACCACGCAGCGCCAGCAGGTCCATCCCCTCGAAGCGCACGCTTCCGCCGTCGGGGTCCGTCAGGCGCAGCACGATCCGGGCGAGTGTCGACTTGCCGCTGCCCGACGGTCCGACCAGGGCAAGGGTTTCGCCCGGCCGGATCGACAGATCGACACCGGCAAGCGCATCGATTGTCCGCCCGGCTCGGCGAAAGCTCTTGGTCAAGCCCCGGATGTCAAGCAGGGGGTCGTTCATGGGCTTGCCTCCGGCGCGGTGCGCCAAGAGGTATCGGCATAAGTCTCGACCAACAGACGCGTATAAGGCGCGCTTGGCGCGGCGATGACAGCCTCGGTCGGCCCGGCCTCGACCAGGTGGCCGTTTCGCAAGACCAGGATGCGCCGGGCGAGTTGTGCCGCAAGGGCAATGTCGTGGGTTACAAAGAGGAGCGACATGCCCTCCGCCGTCACGATCTCGCGGATCAGCGAGACAATGCCGGCTTGGATGACCGTGTCGAGCGCGCTCGTCGCTTCATCCGTGATCAGCAGTCTCGGTCCCGCCGCGATTGCCGCCGCGATCGCCACGCGCTGCTTCTGGCCTCCCGAGAGCTGGTGCGGGTAGGCTTTCAGGAGAGATGCGGGGTCGGGAAGGCTGACCCGCGCCAGCAATTGGGCGGCATGGGCGAATGCCTCGCGCCATCGCATTCCAAGATGGGCACGCGCGACTTCGGCGACCTGCTCGCCCACCGTGAGCACGGGATCGAGGCTCGCCGCGGGGTCCTGGAACACAAAGCCGATGTCCCTGCCCAGGACGGGGCCTTCCCTGAACAGAGGCCAGGAAATCCGACCGCGGATGTGCGCGTCGGGTGGAAGGAGGCCCGCGATCGCCCGAGCCAGCGTGCTCTTGCCCGATCCGCTCTCGCCGATGACCGCGACGCATTCACCCCCTTCGATGTCGAGATCGATGCCGGAAAGTGCCGTCACGTCGCGGTCATCGCGGCGATAGGCCACCTGCAGGCCCGATACGGAGAGAAGGGGCATCAGGCGTATCTCCGCTTCGCGGCCGACGCTTCGACAAGACCTTCCCCAAAAAGATAAACGCCAAGTACCGCCGTGACGAGGGCGAAGCCGGGGATGATGGACAGATAGGGCGCCGAGCGCAGAATCGTTCGGCCTTCCGCGATCATGCTGCCCCACGTCACCCTGTTGGGGTCGCCGAGCCCGAGGAACGAAAGGGCGGCCTCGGTGAGAATGGCGCCGGCCACGATCACCGAGGACAAGGCGAGCACCGGCGGCAGTGCATTGGGCAGGATTTCGCGAAAGGCGATCGTCAGGGGATGCATGCCGATAACGCGGCTCGCGGCGACATAGTCGCGCTCGCGGATCGACAGCACCTCGGCGCGGGCAATACGCGCCGGGCCGGGCCAGGCGCCAAGCGCGATCGCCGCCACCACGACACCAAGCGAAGGGCCGGCGACGCTGACAAAAGCGAGAGCCAGGAGGAAGCCAGGGACCGTCTGGAAAGCGTCCGTAATCCGCATGAGCAGTTCGTCGACGAGCCCACCGGCGAAACCGGCCAATGTGCCGATCACCGCGCCGATCGTCATGGCAGCCGCCGCGGCGGCAAGGCTTACCGCCAGCGAGGTCCGGGAGCCGTGGACGACGCCCGCGAGCACATCCCGGCCGAGCCGGTCGGTGCCGAGGGGATGGGCCGCATCCTGGAACGGGCCGAGCAGGGCCGGCCCGGCGATCGACAGCGGGTCGGCGGGGAAGAGGAACGGAGCGGCGAAGGCGAGTGCCGCCAGGGCAAGAAGGATCAGTGTCCCCGCCAGACCCTCGGGCGTACGGATGAGCCGCGCGGAGATCATGGCGACGCCTCGTCGGCGCCGACGCGCGGATCGAGAAGCGCATAGGCCATGTCGACTGCCAGGTTGACCACGATCACGAGCACCGCGCTGATCAGGATGATGCCGAGCAGAAGCGGGGCATCGCGGGAGGCCACGGCTTCCTGGGCGAGGCGCCCGATGCCGGGTACGGCGAATACGCTCTCGATCACCACGCTGCCGCCGAGCATCGATGCCGATTGCAGGCCGAGCATCGTGACGAGCGGCAGGAGAGCGTTGCGGGCCACGTGGCGCAGGACAAGCCGGCGACGCGAAATGCCGCGCGCCTTGGCGGCGGCGATGAAATCCATCCGCCAGATCTCCGCCATTCCCGCCCGCATCATGCGCAGATAGAGAGCGAGATAGATGAAGCCGAGGGCTGCGACGGGAAGAACGAGATGCCGGGCGATATCCAAGGCGCGGTCGACCCCTGACTTGCCCGAAGCGATCGTCTCGATTCCCCCGATCGGCAGCCAACGGAGCTGGATCGAGAATATGACGATCAGCACCATGCCGAGCCAGAAGCCCGGCACGGCATAGAGGGCGAGCGAAGCGAGGGAAAGCGTCCGGTCGCGCAAGGAGCCGGGACGAGCACCGGCGACAATGCCGAGAAGCGTGCCGAGGCCGAAGGAGAGCGCGGTTGCCGTGCCCATCAGGAGAAACGTGGTGGGCAACCGTTCGAGAATGAGATCGCGGATTGGGCGGGAGAAGCTGACGGACCAGCCGAGATCACCACGCATGAGCGCCCATAGGTAGGTCGCGAGACGTGTCGCCGGCGACTGATCGAGTCCCCATTGCCGACGCAGATCCTCGATCAGCCCGGCATCGCCTCCGACAGAGACAGCATAGGCGTCGACGGCATCGCCGGGAGCCGCCTCGAGCAGGAGGAACGTGCCGGCGACGACGATCAGCAGCACCGGGACCGCGCCGAACAGCCGGCGCCGCAGGAGGACGAGTGCGCGTTTCACGCTGCCAGCCAGGTGTCCGCCCAGTTCGAAACGGCCCAGCGGGGGTTGTTGGAGACGTTCTTCACGACGCTCCGGGCGACCGTCGTGAAGCCCCACTCGGCGACGTTGATGAGGGGAAGGTCCGCGGCGACCTTCACCTGGAATTGGCGATAAAGAGCAATGCGGGCTTCCGGATCGAGCGTTACCGCAGCTTCGGCGGTGATGCGGTCGAGTTCGGCATTGGCGTAGCCGCCCTGGTTGGAGAACGGGACACCTACCGGGATGCCGCTTTCCACAAGGATGGTCGTGGAGATCGCCGGGTCGCCGCGGAAGACTGGGGGAGCCACGGCCAGGTCGAATGCGTGGTCCGTGTAAACCGCCTTCTGGTGCCCCGCGGCGTCGTTGTTGACGAGTTCGGCAGCGATGCCGATCTGCGCGAGCGCTTGGCGAAGATAGTCGCCGAACTGCTTGGTTTCGTTGAAGTAGGGAGCTGGCAGAAGCCTCAGCCTGAATCGCGTGCCGTCGGCGCCCCGCGGATAGCCGGCTTCATCGAGAAGGGAATTCGCCCTGGCGACGTCGAAGGCATAGGTCGGCACGTCGGACGTGTAGAACTGCCTGTCGTTGCTCGGCACCGGGCCCGTCGACGCGGTCGCATAGCCGAGAAAGATGGTCTTGACGACGAAGTCCTTGTCTATGGCATGGGCGATCGCCTGTCTCACCCTGAGATCGGCAAGTTCCTTTCGGCGGTGATTGATCTCGACGACCAGTTGGTAGGTCAGCGCTTCATAGCCCTGCGTGACGACATCGATGCCCGGTACTTTGGCGATGCGCTGGAGATCGGCAAGCGGCACGGCCGAGAAGGCCGCCAGGTGGATCTCTTCCGCCTCGAGCGCGCCGGCCGCGGCAGCGCGGTCCGGCAGGACCCTGTAGATGATCTCGTCGAGATAGGGCTCCCCCGCTTGCCAATAATCGGCGTGTCGCGCGAGCCGATAGTATTCGCCAGGCTTGTGCTCGGCAAACCTGTAAGGTCCCGTGCCGATCGGAGCGAGGTTGGCCGGGTTGTCTGCTATGTCGGTGCCTTCGTAGACATGCTTCGGCGCGACGCTGGTGAGCGCCGGCAACGCGTTCCTGATGAGCTGGAACGGTGTCGGCCTTGCGAAGCGGAAGATGGCGCTGTGCTCGTCGGGAGTCTCCACCGTCTCCAGGTCCTTGAACACGACGCGGCCGAAATTCTGCAAGGGCTTCCAGAGGTTGAGCGCCGAGAAGGCAACGTCGGCCGAGGTGAAGGGCTTGCCATCGTGCCATTTCACCCCGGTGCGAAGCTTGAAGCTTGCCGAGCGGCCGTCGGGCGCTCCCTCCCATCCCGTGGCCAGGCGTGGCGAGAGGCCGTCCTTGCCGTCGAAGGATGCTTCGGCCAACGGCTCGACCACCTTGCTGGAGACGAAGAACACGCCGTTCGATGCGACGATCGCCGGATTGAGGTTGCGCGGCTCGGAATCGGCGGCAACGATCAGGCGGCCGCCTCGTTGCGGCTCTTCGGCCAATGCGATCCTCGGCAGGACCGCCGAGGTCAGAAGTGCCGTGCCGCCCTGGAGCAGCACTCGTCGCGAAACACCCCTCGAGATCATTCTCGCTATCTCCATGGCGGACCACGCTAGGTTTCGGTTACCGCTCGAGCCAAGCATAACATTCCCGGGCAAGCCGAAACGGCGAAAATCATTGCCACTTCACATGGCGTCGTTGCAACGCCCGGAATTAGGCCACAGCCGGCCGGCCGCTGCGTCTGGGCGGGCAGAAGGAGCCACGCCGATCGAGCTGCAGAACACATAATCCGCAAGAGGAAGGGTTGACGGAACGATTTTGCGTCCAAGGTTTCGACAATGGAACGGCCGTAGCATCGGTTTCTCTATCGCTTCGATAGAGTATGGCGAAATCCACGGAGGCAGACATGATCCACTACCGCTCGCGGACGCTCTTCGCCGGTCTCCTAGCCGGCGCGCTTCAGTTAGGGAGTTTGGGGTACGCCGTCGCAGATACGACGTTGCTCAACGTCTCCTACGACCCCACGCGCGAACTCTACAAGGAGTTCAACGAGGCCTTCGCCAAGAAATGGAAGGCCGACACGGGCGAGACCGTGACGATCCGGACCTCGCATGGCGGGTCGGGCAAGCAGGCGCGCGCCGTGATCGATGGCCTCGACGCCGATGTCGTCACGTTGGCGCTGGAAAGCGACATCAACGCCATAGTCGACAACGCCAAGAAGATCGCGCCGGACTGGCGCGGCAAGCTGCCCAACAACTCCTCGCCCTATACCTCGACGATCATTTTCCTCGTGCGGAAAGGCAATCCGAAGGGCATCGCCGATTGGGGCGACCTCGTAAAGGAGGGCGTGCAGGTGATCACGCCGAATCCGAAGACCTCGGGCGGCGCTCGATGGAACTATCTTGCGGCGTGGTCCTGGGCCAACACGCAGTTCGGCGGCGACGAAACCAAGATTCGGGAGTATATGGCCAATCTTTTCGCGCATGTCCCCGTCTTGGACACGGGGGCACGCGGATCGACTGTCACTTTCGCCGAGCGCGGGTTGGGCGATGTGTTGCTGGCCTGGGAGAACGAGGCCTATCTGGCGCTTGACGAGTTCGGCGCCGAGAAGTTCGACATCGTGATCCCACCGACCTCCATCCTGGCAGAGCCGCCCGTGGCCATCGTCGACGGCAATGTCGATGCCAAAGGCACTCGCAAGGTGGCGCAGGCCTATCTCGAATATCTTTATTCGGAAGAGGGGCAGCGGCTGGCCGCGAAGCATCACTATCGCCCATCCAAGCCGGAACTGGTACCGGCCGAGGAACTGCAGAAGCTCCCCGAGATCAAGCTGGTGTCCATCGACGATCCGATCTTCGGGGGGTGGAAAAAAGCGCAGCCCTTCCATTTCGGTGAGGGTGGCGTATTCGACCAGATATACAAGCCGGCAAGGTAAGTAAGTACATAGATGACCACGGCACCCGCTGCGGCGGGGAGGCGGTTCAGAACGCCGAGCGTGATCCCGGGTTTCGGGTTGACGCTCGGCTTCTCGCTTGCCTACCTCGCTCTCATCATCCTGATCCCGCTTTCCGGTCTCGCGTGGCGATCGGCCTCGCTCGGCTGGGCGGAACTCTGGTCGATCGCGACGGGCGAACGCACGATGGCGGCCTTGAAGATCAGCTTCGGCGCCTCGCTCATCGCGGCGGCCGTCAATGTGGTGTTCGGAACAATCGTCGCCTGGGTGCTGGTCCGGTACGAATTCCCCGGCCGTCGGGTCGTCGACGCCATGGTGGACCTGCCTTTCGCACTTCCGACCGCCGTTGCCGGCATCGCGCTCACGTCCCTCTACGCTCCCAACGGGTGGATCGGCAGCCTGCTCGATCCGCTCGGCATAAAGGTCGCCTATACCCCGCTCGGGATCGTGATTGCCCTGATCTTCATAGGCCTGCCTTTCGTGGTGCGCACCGTCCAGCCGGTCATGGAAGAGATCGACACGGAAGTCGAAGAAGCCGCCGCCACGCTCGGTGCAAACAGGTTCCAGACGATAACGCGCGTGCTCGCACCGGGCCTGGCGCCGGCCGTCGTCACCGGATTCGCCCTGGCCTTCGCGCGGGCGGTCGGGGAATACGGCTCCGTCATCTTCATTGCCGGCAATCTGCCTTACGTGTCCGAGATCGCGCCATTGCTCATCGTCATCAGGCTTGAAGAATACGACTATGCCGGCGCGACCGCAGTGGCCGCAATCATGCTGATCATTGCCTTCGTCATGCTTCTCGTCATCAACCTTCTCCAATCCTGGAGCCGCCGGCGCTATGGCTGACTTTCGGGGTTACTATGACAATCCTCAAGCGTCCGGGGCGGCCTCGCCCATCACCGAGGGACGCGCCGCGCGGCTGGCGTTGATGCTTACGGCTTTCGCGTTCCTCGGCATCTTCCTCCTCCTGCCCCTCATCGTCGTTTTCAGCGAGGCCTTCTCCAAAGGCACGGAAACCTATTTTTCTGCTCTGACCGATAGCGACACCTTATCCGCAATCCGCCTGACGCTTCTGGTGGCAGCGATCTCGGTACCGCTCAACATGGCGTTCGGCGTAGCCGCCGCCTGGGCGATCGCCAAGTTCGAATTCAAGGGCAAGGCCTTCCTGATCACATTGATCGACCTGCCGTTCTCCGTGTCTCCCGTGATCTCGGGCCTGGTCTATGTCCTTCTCTTCGGCGCCGGCAGCCTGCTCGGACCTTGGCTGAAAGCGCACGGCATCGAGATATTGTTCGCGGTCCCCGGTATCGTGCTCGCCACTATCTTCGTCACTTTTCCCTTCGTCGCGCGCGAGTTGATCCCGCTGATGCAGGAGCAGGGGACGGGCGATGAGGAGGCGGCGCTGTCGCTCGGCGCCACTGGTTGGCAGACCTTCTGGTATGTGACCCTGCCGAACGTCAAATGGGGCCTGCTCTACGGCGTGCTGTTGTGCAATGCGCGCGCCATGGGCGAATTCGGGGCCGTCTCGGTCGTTTCCGGCCACATACGCGGTCTCACCAACACGATGCCGCTTCATGTCGAGATACTCTACAATGAGTATAATGCGGCGGGCGCCTTCGCCGTCGCTTCGCTGCTTGCCGGTCTAGCGCTGGTCACGCTCGTCCTGAAGACGCTGCTTGAGATGCGCTACGGCCATGCCATCGCCGCCAGCCGCGGCCACTGAAGAGGAAATTCCATCGCATGGAAGTACGCGTCGTCAATGTGCGAAAGGAGTTTGGCCGCTTCGCGGCGCTCCATGACGTGTCGCTCGACATACGTTCGGGCGAGCTCATCGCTTTGCTGGGGCCATCCGGTTCCGGCAAGACGACATTACTGCGTTTGGTCGCCGGGCTCGAACGGCCGACCAGCGGAGCGATCTTCTTCGGCGAGGAGGACGCCTCACACAAGACCGTCCAGGAACGCAATGTCGGATTCGTCTTCCAGCACTACGCGCTGTTCCGCCATATGACGGTGCTGGAGAATATCGGCTTCGGCCTGAAGGTGCGGAAAAAAGGGCGCCCAACCGACGCGGAGATTCGTAGACGCGCTTCGGAACTGCTCGACCTCGTCCAGCTTTCCGGGCTGGAACAACGGTACCCGGCCCAGCTTTCCGGGGGGCAACGTCAACGCGTGGCGCTTGCGAGGGCACTTGCCATCCAGCCGAAGGTCCTGCTCCTGGACGAGCCGTTCGGCGCACTCGACGCCCAGGTGCGGCGCGAGCTCCGCCGCTGGCTGCGCGAACTTCACGACCGCACGGGACACACGACTGTCTTCGTGACCCACGACCAGGAGGAAGCGCTCGAATTGGCCGACCGCGTCGTGGTGATGAGCCAGGGCGCCATCGAGCAGGTCGGCACGTCCGACGAGGTCTACGATACGCCCAATTCGCCTTTCGTCTACGGGTTCATCGGAGATTCCAGCTCGCTGCCGGTCAAAGTCGAAGGCGGCGAGATATGGATCGCGGATCGCCCGCTCGGTCTCGCTGAGCCGGACCTGCCGGCCGGCGAGGCATTGCTCTTTTTCCGCCCGCACGACATCGAACTCGTCGAGGGCTGCAGCGGCTGCATTGCCGGCACCGTCGCCACCAGCCACCGTTTTGCCGCGACGCGGCGGGTCGAGTTGGAGGTCGGCGGCGCGAGGCAGCGTGTCGAAATCGAACTGCCGGTCGATCATCCAGCCGCGCAGAGGAGCCGCATCGCCTTTCGGCCGAAGAAGTGGAAACTGTTTCCGGTCGCGCCGGAGGGTTAGCAGGATCTCCTGCAAGAAGGGGCGACGCTGACGCCGGCAGCTCGTCAGGAGAGCAGGCTCTCGACGCGGATGGGAAGATTGCGGATGCGCTTCCCGGTCGCGTGATAGACGGCGCCGGCGATGGCCGCGGCGGTGCCGACATTGCCGAGCTCACCGAGGCCCTTGACCCCGGCAGGATTTACATAGGGGTCGACTTCCGGAACGAGGATCACCTGCACCTGCTGGACGTCTGCGTTCACCGGGACGAGATAATCCTGCAAGTCTCGGTTCACGTACCGCGCCGCGCGGCTATCCACTTCCGTTATCTCGTGCAGGGCTTGCCCGATGCCCCAGATCATGCCGCCCATCAACTGGCTGCGTGCGGTGCGGGTATTCATGATGCGGCCGGCGGCGAAAGCGCCGACCATCCGCGGCACCCGCACCTCGCGCGTCCGCCGATTGATCCTGACCTCCACGAATTCGGCGCCGAAGGCGTACTTGACCTTCTCGCCTGTCTCGCCGGCCTGTATCGCTGATTGCCCCCTGTACAGCCCGCTCAGGGAGTCCGGCTGCGCGCCCCTCGGCAGGAACTCGGCATATTCTTCAAGGGCGCCGGTCTTCAGAATCTTGAAGGCGTCTTCCAGCTTTGCGGAACCGCTGCCGTTCGCAACGATCTGGCCGCCGCGCAGATCAAGATCGTCGACGCTTCGACCCGCAAGCGGGCCGTCATTTCCGACGGCTCCGGCGAAAAGCTTCGCGCGGATCGCATCGCAGGCCTGCAGAACCGCCGAGCAGACGCTGGCTGTCGAGACCGAACCACCGGAAACGGGCGCGGGTGGCAATGCGCTGTCGCCCATCTCGACCTCGACCTGACCGAGTTCCACGCCGAGACGCTCGGCTGCCATCTGTCCGGCAACGGTGCGCACGCCGGTGCCGATCTCGTGCGATGCCGTTTGAACGCGAACCTTGCCGTCGGCCGTAATGCGAACGCGCGCGGCGCAGGGCGCGACGTTCGTCGGATAGACGGCGGTGGCGCATCCCATGCCGACCAGCCAGTCGCCATCGCGCATGGATTGGACCCCGGGCTGCCGCTTCGACCAGCCGAACGCTTCCGCTGCCTGGTCGTAACACCGCATCAGCGAACGGCTCGAATACGGTCGGCCCTCGATGGGCTCCGTGTCGGTGTCGTTGACACGGCGGAACTCCACCGGATCCATCCCGAGCGCCACCGCCATTTCGTCCATCGCGTTCTCGAGAGCATAGACGTAAGGCGTTTCGGGCGGCGAGCGCATATAGCCCGGCGTGTTGCGGTCCGCCTTTACCAGATGGACCTGGGTCCAGACCGAGCCATAACCGTACATGCGGCTCGTTGCCGCCGTGCCGGCGACCACGTAGGGATCGGGCCTGGAGGTCACTTCCCAGGCTTCATGCGCAAAGGCCGTGATCTTGCCCGACCGGTCCGCGCCTATGCGGACCCTGTGCTTCGTTTCGGCGCGATAGGTCTGGAGGGAATAGGCCTGCTCGCGCGGAACCACGCAGCGGACCGGCCGACGAAGCCGCTTGGCGGCCAGCGCAACGAGGGCCGTTCGCGGAGTGATCGGTCCTTTCGATCCGAAGGCTCCGCCGACAAAGGGACTGAGCACTCGAACCTTCTGCGGGTCGATCTTGAGCTGTGACGCGATCTCGTTTTTCCAGCCGGTGACGCTCTGCGAGGGTTCGTAGATGGTGAGCTGCTCGCCTTCCCACATCGCCGTCGTCGAGAAGAGCTCGATCGGATTGTGATGCATGGTCGGAGTCAGATATTCGGCATCCACTTTCACCGGAGCGGCGGCGTAGGCGGCACCGAAATCGCCGACGGCCGGATCTTCCTTGTGCTGTTTGCTTGCCTCCTTCGCAGCCACGGTTTCGACTCCTGGGGAACCGAAGGTTGCACTCGGATCCTGGGCCGCATAGTCGGCCTTCACGAGTTGCGCCGCCTCGGTGGCAGCTTCGAAGGTTTCGGCCAGCACCAGCGCCACGATCTGGCCATTGTGCCAGATCTTCCTGTCCTTGAGGGGCTGGATCGATGTCGAAGCAGTGCCAAACTGCGGGGCCTCGATCTCGGCCGCGTCGCCAATCGAAAGGATCTCGATAACGCCCGGAATCTTCCGGGCCTCGTCGAGATGAACGGCGGTGACCTCGCCGCGCGCGATTGGACTGACCGCCAGCGCCGCGTGGGCGAGGTTCTGCATCGGGAAATCGGCGGGGTAGCGGGCAGCGCCGGTCACCTTCAGCCGCGCGTCGATGCGCGGCTGCGGCTCGCCCTGATTTTCCCTAGGTTGAGGCGCGGCATCGACCATGGTCAGATCTCCATGTCACGCGTCTCGATCAGAGCGCGCACCAACGTCTCCTGGCCGAGCGCGATCTTGAAGGCATTGTGCTCGCGTGGCCGGGCATCCGCGAAGGCCGCGCCCGCGGCAGCTCTTGCCGTGTCTTCGTCAAGTCTCTTGCCCTGCAACGCGGCTTCGGCTTCGCGGGCGCGCCAGGGAACCGTGGCGAGACCGCCGAGCGCAACGCGGGCTTCCCGCACGGTATCGCCATCCATGTCGAGGGCGACCGCCGCCGAGGCGAGCGAGAAGGCATAGGACTGACGGTCACGGATCTTGAGATACGTCGAACGGGCTGCCCATGGCGGTGCCTGAACCACAATTGCGGTGATCATCTCGTCGGGCGAGAGTGCGGTCTCGATATGCGGCGTGTCGCCGGGCAGCCGGTGCAACTCGGCGAAGGGGATGCTGCGCCGACCTCGCCCCCCGACCAGCTCGAGCGAGGCATCAAGCGCGATGAGCGCCTGAGCGAAGTCCCCATGGTAGGTCGCAATGCAAGCGTCGCTGACGCCCAGTACGGCGTGTTGCCGATTGACGCCGTCGAGCGCCGAGCAGCCCGAACCGGGCTCGCGCTTGTTGCATGGCCAGGTGATCTCGCGGAAGTATTCGCAGCGGGTTCGCTGAAGAACGTTACCCGCGAGGCTCGCCATGTTGCGGATCTGCGGGCTCGCCGCGAGCATCAGGCTTTGGGCGATCACCGGAAGACGCCTCTTTACGTCCGGGTGTTTCTCGGCCTCGCTCATCCGCACGAGCGCGCCGAAGCGGAGGCCGCTATCGTCGAATTCGATCCTGCGCAGCGCGGGATCCTGCAGCCGGTTGACGTCGATCAGCTTCGCGGGGCGTGCCACGCCGAGCTTCATGTAGTCCGTCATGTTGGTGCCGCCGGCGATGTACTGCGCTTCGGCTCGGGTCGGCTGGCCAGCGTCCGCGGAGGTTCCGGAGACCGCGCCGAGCGCTGCTTCGGCGCTCTGTGCCCGCTCGTACGCAAACGGCCTCATCACGCCCTCCGAATTTCATCGCGGGCCTGTCGGATCGCCGCCACGATGTTCGGATATGCCGCGCAACGGCAAAGATTGCCGCTCATATATTCGCGAATGTCGGCGTCCGTATCGGCATTGCCTTCGTTCACGCAGGCGATCGCCGACATGATCTGGCCCGGCGTGCAATAGCCGCACTGGAAGGCATCATTGTCGATGAAGGCCTGCTGCATCGGATGCAGCGTACCGTCGGGCGCTGCGAGGCCTTCGACGGTGGTCACTTCGGCTCCATCCTGCATCACGGCGAAGGTCATGCAGGAAAGGACACGCTTGCCGTCTACGAGGACGGTGCAGGCGCCGCACTGCCCATGATCGCAGCCCTTCTTGGTCCCGGTAAGGCCGGCATGATCCCGAAGTGCGTCGAGCAGTGTCGTGCGCACATCGAGACTGAGCCTGTAAGGCTGGTTGTTGATGCTGAAGAAAACCTCGGCCGCCGCATCCGGGTCCTGGGCATCTGCGGCCGGTGCGGCGGCCTCGGCGGAGCGCACCACCAGTGGCGTTGCCGCCGCAAGAGATGCGCTGACACTCAGAAATCCCCTTCGGCTGATTCCGTGCGGCTCGCTGGGAGGATGGGATTGCATCTTCACCTCGCTGGCTGACAGGAACCAGAACCGGAATATCGCTCAACTGTTCCCCGCAGGGACCAATTAGTTTCGCAAGATCCGCTGCAACGCGTCCGGCTCGGAGCCGGTCTCCCGCGGTGGGGGGCGAACAGATCCCCGGGGACCTCCGGGTTCTGGAACCTGCGCTCAACATCTCCGCGGCGCGGCGCAGAGGAGGCGTCGTCGAGCGGTGCTGTCCATGACAGGACAGCCTAGGACGCGAAGCATGGATCAACTGCGTAGGGAAAGGGCGCCGCCACTCAATGTCGCGTCCACGGACGAGGCGTGCCCACGCCATCTTACTCACGCGAAGGAGAGAGAAAAGTGCAGGACTATTCTTGCGCCGAGGTTCCTTCGACGATCCACGCGTTCAGCAGTGTATAGGCGACGGCTAGTACCGTCGGTCCGATGAAGATGCCCAGAAGGCCGAAGGCGATCAATCCTCCGATGACCCCGGCAAATATCAGCAAAAGAGGTAGATCGGCACCTCTCCTGATCAGGACAGGACGTATGAACTGGTCCACGGTCATGGCCACGATCGCGAAGATCAACAGGAGGGTGGCCGTGATAAAGCTGCCGGAGTAGTACAGCCAGATCACCGCCGGGATCAGCACAAGCCCCGGACCGAGCTGGACCAGGCAAAGTACAAACATCAGTGCCGTCAGCAATGCGGCGAAGGGCAGGCCCACAATAGCCAGACCCACACCTCCGATGACACTCTGGACCAAAGCGGTCACCACAACGCCGAGAGCCACGCTGCGGATCGCCTGACCGGCCAGATACACCGCCGTCTCCCCCCGGTCGCCAGCCAGCCGTCGACCAAACAGGACGACCTTCGCGGCCGCCCGTTCGCCACCCGCATACATGACCGCGGCAAGGAGGGTGGTCAGCAGGAACTGAATGAACATGGCACCCACGCTGCCGGCGGCGGAGCCGATCCATTGAGTCACAGCTCCGGCATAGGGCATGAGCTTTGGCGCCAGCTCCTGCACGCCGGAAAGGCCGATCCTCTGCCATGCCTCGGCAAGCCTGGTTCCGACGATGGGAACCTGCGCAAGCCAAGCCGGCGGAGGCGGCAACCGCATGGACAGCACGGTGCGGGCTAGGTCACCGACAGTGTCGATATTTGCGGCAATGGTGCTGACGGCGAGCCAAAGCGGGACGATAAGGACGAGGAGGATCGCCATGGTCATGATCAAAACGGCCGGAACCCGACGGTTCCCCGTATGGCGCTGCACGCGCAACATCACCGGCCAAGTCGCAAGCACCAAAGTCGTTGCCCAGAGAACCGCCGGCAAAAACGGTCGCACTATCCAGGCACTGGTGAGCAACAAGCCGCCGATAAACAGCACCGCCAAAGTCGCTCGCCCGAGATCCGGACCGTGTGGATGCCTCGTCAAGTCGGGCATGCGGGTTAGCGGGTTTGATGCCATCGTCAGTGTCGACTCATGGGCAGCTGCGTAGATCCAACGGCTGTGTCTCCGCGAGGGTCGCTGCTCCCGCTCCGGGCCTGATTGACACATCTGCAGCGAAACCATTCGCCGCAGGCGCGTCGTTCAAGACAGAGACTTAGCGATAGCCTTCCGGTTCATTCGGCTCCACAGCAGAGATTTGACAAGTATATGAGCAGGAAGACGCGCCGGAAGCAATTACGTCATCTGGGGCTTCGGCTTTTGGCTGGAGCCAGACGAGCGAGGCGAGTGTCCTCAACAGCTTGGTTCCCCGTCATTGCTTGGCTATCGCTTGCGACTGCGCGCCTCCGACTCTCGAGGATTACACCGTAAACGACCAGAACAGGCAGGCGAGCGTCGCTGCGGCGAAGACGACGAAGAACAGGCTGCGCAGCAGGAGGTTGCGGCGGAAGCTGTCCATGGCGAAGTGACATCCAACCACCGCGGCCACGAACAGAAAGCGCCAATTCCACAATGCCCACAAGGCGCCGCTCTGCCCAAATGCCCAGCGCGCCAATACGTTTCCAACGATGGCCGCAAAGAGGGCGATCACCGTCCAGAGTATGACCTCGGACGTGTTGAGCAGGACCGCGCCCGCCGCGCGTATGGGCAGGATCATGATGAGCAGAGCCGCCGCGAAGTAGATGGCTGCCAGCGGCAGGAAGCTCGCGGGATCGGCAAGCTCGCTCAGACGTCGGGCACCGATTGCCCCGAAGGGGTAACCATGCCGCGCCACTGCCAGGCTGAGAGCCATCAACAGCCCGGAAAGCACGGCTACGAAGGCGAAGGCGGTAAGAGCTCTGCTCATGTGAGGCGGTCATCCCATGGGAGTCGGACGATGTGTCCGTAGCCGACTCGGCCGCACCTTTCCAAGCTGAAGCTTCGCCTGCGCCGTTCGACAGCGGAGCGGATTTTCACGCCAGCCGCTCAAGGTGCTGGAGCAAGTCCTGTCGGGGATCTTGCGATGCAGCCGTCAGAGACAGCCTAGCCCTAGGTGGCGCTCATTGCGTTTGCGAGATGTTATGCGGATCGGCCAGTGCCGCCTCCGGGCGGCTGATCGGCACGGACATCTTGGAGGTGCTGCGCGCCAGGCTCTTGGCTCCGTTCTGCTCGAGCAGCTTGCGGAAGGACGGGTGCATGCCGCCATCGGAATAAGCGTGGGTGGTCGGCGCCACACCGCCTGCGAGGAGCGCATCGATCGCGCGTTGATCGGACTGGCTGCGAGCCACGACGGCGGGATCTTGGGCAGCCACATTGGGTGGGCAGGCCGCCAGCGGATCGGACGGCTCTCCGCCTTCGAACTCGGAGTTGAAGACATATTGGCCGCCGCAATAGGACACCTTGGGCTGCTTGCGCGTCACTTCGAATGCATCGTAGCCCTGCTTGAGGTTCGTCCAGAACGCATAATTAGGATCGTTGTGATGCTTGGCCATGTTCTCGGGCGTCATCCGGAAAGGATAGGCCTGGACCTGGAACGTGGTCTGGCCACCGCGCAGCGCTTCGCGCCCCACCGCGTAGATTTCCGCAACCCCGTCGTCTGTCATCGCATAGCAGCCGGCGGAGGTGCAGGCGCCATGGATCATCAGCGCGTCGCCGGTATAGCCGAGTGCGGCTTCCAGCTTGTTTGGATAGCCGAGATTGAAGGCGAGGTAGTAGTTGGAGCTCGGATTAAGCATCCTCGCCGTCACATGATAGAAACCTTCCGGCGCCTGCCGGTCGCCCTCCCGCTTCTTGGGGCCGAGCTGTCCGGACCAGCGGCACATCGGATAGGTCTTCAGCAGCGCAAAGCGCCCGCTGCTGTCGCGCTTCCAGACCTCCAGCTCGCTTTCCTGCTTGAACACACGCACCAGGATCGGCGACGCGGGCGACATCGACTTCGCCTTCATCGTCGCGACGAGGCGCGAGGGGATGGGCTGCATGGCCCTTTTCTGGTCCAGTCCCGATGACATGCACCCGGTCGCCAACAGGCCCAGGGCAAGCAGGAACGCCGGTCGGATTGGGTTTCGAAACAATGCAGGACCTCGTCTGAGCCAGTGGAGACTGTGGGCGCCGCACGGAGCGTAGTGACGCTCATAGCATTGCGTTCATCCTCGGTCACCATGGTTAAGGTCAGGTTACGGCCCCGGCATCTGCGACGGCCGCTTGCGGTTTAGCGGAGAGGCAACTAGATGCTCTAGTCTCTAGAGATATCTCGGAGGTGCGGATGTTCACGATTGGCGATCTGTCCCGGCGGACGGGGGTCAAGGTTCCGACCATCCGCTATTATGAGCAGATGGGCCTGTTGGCCGAGCCCGAACGGACGGAGGGCAACCAGCGGCGTTACGGCCGGGCCGAGCGCGACCGCCTTTCTTTCATCAAGCATGCGCGCGATCTCGGTCTTACGATAGAGTCGATCCGTGAACTGCTGGATCTGAGTGCGCATCCGGAGCGGCCCTGCGAGCAGGCCGATCGCATTGCAGCGGAGCAATTGAAAGCCGTGCGCGACCGCATCGAGAAGCTGAAGCGCCTGGAGCACGAGCTCGAACGCATCTCCACCCATTGCGGGTCGGGCCAGGTCAAGGACTGCTACGTCATTAGGGCGCTCGCCAATCACGATCTTTGTGACGGCGAGCACTGATCTTGGGTGAGATTGCCGTTTATGGCGGATTGTTCGCGGCCGCCTTCCTGGCGGCGACAGTGCTGCCGGCGCAATCCGAGGCGCTGCTGAGCGGGCTGCTCCTGTCCGGCGCCTATCCCGTTTCATCGCTGCTGGCCGTCGCCAGCCTCGGCAATATTCTCGGATCCGTCGTCAACTGGCTTCTCGGACGCGGTATCCAGCATTTCCAGGAGAAAGGCTGGTTTCCCGCGGGGGAGGCGAGCCTCGACCGAGCTTCGCGATGGTATCGCCGCTACGGCCGCTGGAGCCTCCTCCTGAGTTGGGTTCCGGTAGTCGGTGATCCGCTGACCGTCGTCGCGGGCGTGCTCCGTGAACCCTTCTGGAGCTTTCTGACGCTCGTCGCCGTCGCCAAGATCGGGCGCTATGCCGTGCTCTCGGCCCTGGTGCTCGGACTGACTCCGTGACACGGGGCGGGCCGTCGACGAGCTGAACCGCCACGGTTCTACTCCACGAAAACCCTGACGCTGGCCGCCCGTCCGGCGGCATCGATGACGGTCAAGGTGGACGTGCCCGCGCCGTCGGGCATCCAGGTGGCGGTGCGGCGACGAACCAGTTCGGCAAGCGGCTTGCCGTTGGCGAGCCAGCGGAACGGTGCGCGCCCACCTTGCAGCTTCAGGACGAGCGGAGATGCGCCCGGCGCGGCGGTCGCTCCGAGATCGATGCGGGCGCCTTCGGGCGGGAAAACGATTTGCGGCGCGGGTTCGGTCGGCTTTATCGCAATCAGCCCGTCGCCGCCTCGGCCGAAACGTTGCATCGTGACAGGCAATTGGTTTCGAGTCGGCTTGACCGTACCAGGGGGAGGGGCTGGCAGGCCGACCGCCGCCAGGCCGGACTTGGCAAAGGCTTCGAACAGGATCGGCGCGGCGGAGACATAGCCGGAAAGGCCGGGTGCGGCGCCGGCATCGGGTCGTCCGACCCAGACGCCGAGCACGTAGCGCCCGTCGAAGCCGATGGACCAGGCGTCGCGGTAGCCGTAGCTCGTGCCTGTCTTGTAGGCGATCCCGCGGGGAGCCGCACCTTCTGGCGGTTTCACCCCCGACAGCATATCGGCCACCTGCCACGCCGCCGCTTCGCTGAGCACGGTCCCAGCGCCGCCCGGGCTCAGGGCGCCGGGCGGCTCGCTGCCGTCCCTCAGGGCAACCGCCCGACCGCCATTGGCGAGGCCGGTGTAGAGTTGCACGAGGTCCCGCAGCGAGATGCCGACACCGCCAAGCCCGATGGCCAGGCCTGGCGCCTCTCCCCGGGGCAATCGGAGATCGATGCCGGCCTGCCTGAAGCGCCCGTTCAGGCGCGCCGGGCCGACCGCGTCGAGCAGGCTGATGGCAGGCACGTTGAGCGATAATTGCAGGGCCTGGCGCACGCTGACGTCGCCTTGGTAGCTCATGTCGAAATTCTTCGGCCGGTATCCGGCGAAATCCGCCGGCCGGTCCTCGACGATCGTTTCCTGGGCAACGAACCCTTCCTCGATCGCCAGGCCATAGATGAAGGGTTTCAGCGTCGATCCCGGCGAGCGCAGGACACGGGTCATATCGATCCAACCCGACCGGCTGGCGTCGAGGAAATCGGCGGAACCGACCGCGCCGAGAATTTCTCCGGAGCGCGAATCCGCCAGCACCATGGCCAGGGAAAGCCGGGAGCCCAGTTTTGCGGCCGACTCGCGCGCGACGGCTTCGAGCCCTTCCTGAACCCTTTTGCGGATTGTGAGCTGATGCCACATCTTCGACGGCGTGTTGCGCAGCGCTGCGTAGGCTGCGTGGGCAGCCAAGGCGGGGAGCGGCCGCCGCAGCGCAGCCTGTTCTTCCGCCCCTGCCCGTGCCGCCTCGGTCCGGTCGATCACGCCGGCGCTCACCATGCGCGCCAGCACCCGCTCACGCGCCTTCTCCGCCCCTTGCCGGCTGCGGTCCGGGCGTCGCCGCTCGGGCAGTTGCGGCAGCGCGACGAGCAGAGCGGATTCGGACAGGCTGAGCCGGCGAGGCTCCTTACCGAAATAGGCAAGCGACGCTGCCCGGATGCCCTCGAGGTTGCCGCCATAGGGGGCAAGCGTCAGGTACCGCTCCAGGATCTCGCGCTTGGACAGGCGGCGCTCGATCTGCACGGCGCGGAAGATCTGTCGCAACTTCGCCCCGAGCGAACGGCTTTGGCGCGGCTCGATCAATCGGGCAAGCTGCATGGACAAGGTGGAGCCGCCCGAGACGATGCGCCCCTTGCCGGCGAACTGACCCGCTGCGCGCAGCATCGCCAGCGGATCGATACCCCCGTGTTCCCAGAAGCGCTTGTCTTCATAGGCGATGAGCATGTCGACGAAGCGCTTGTCGACCTGATCGAGATCGACGGCAAGGCGCCAGCGGCCTTCGGGCGTGGCGAAAGCCCGGAGCAAAGCGCCGTCGCGATCGACCACCTCGGCCGAGACGGTCATTTGCGTCGGCAGCGGCGGCGGATAGGCATCGTCCAGCCAGACAAAGCCGGCCACGGCCAGCGCCGCAACGGCGCCAGCCGCCCCAAGCGCGATTGCCGCGTAGCGCAAGAGGCGCATCATCTGCGGGGAGCCTTCACCTCCATCATGCCGCTTGCCGTGCGGGCCGAGAATTCCGGACGATACATGTCCTCGACGGTCGCAGCAGGGTGGGCATAGACGCCCGGCGTCACGGCGCGCACCACATAGGCTACCGTCACTTCCGACGCGTCGCCCTGGGCACGGTCGAACGCCGCGGTGAAACGGTCGTCCCGGAACTCAAGGTGGGCAGCCTTTGTCTGGGGCAGCCAGGCGAAATTCGACAGTTCCGCGCTGGAGACCAGCCCGGGATTGTCGATCTCGAAGCCGGCCGGCAGGAGGTCGTTGACGAGGACCCGCGCTCCCCAGTCGTTGAGCTGTGTTATGCGAAGCACGGCGACATAACGCTCGTTCTGCGTGGTCTCCGTCGCGTTCGCTTCGGATCCGTCGAGGCGGTAGTAGGTGCGCTCGATTGTGAAGCCGTCGCCACCGGCCGGCAGGGTTTGGCTTGGGATCGCCATTGTGGTGACGGCTGCCTCCAGCGCATTCTTGCCGGGATTGCCGATCGTTATCGGCCGGGCAACCAGTTCATCGCCGGTCACCTGGGTGGAGTAGGGGCCGGTGTGCGGCGCGCCGTCGACTGTGAGCCTGAGGGCGGCGTTCCCCTCGCGCAGGGCCCGGGCGGCAAGCAGCATCCAGGCCTCGTCCTGCGTGCTCGTCCAGCGCTGCGCGGACCGTTCCGCGGAGACATAGGTGACCATCTCCGGCACGGAGGACGGCATCGGGCTGCTTTCGGCGGCGAGCGCCAGCATGGCCGCGCCGTCGCGCAGCTTGGAGCCGTAGTCGGTGCGGGTGTTGTCGTTCTCCGCCCCCTTGGCGAGTTCGAGCGCGGTCCGGAAGGTCCGCTCGGAACGTTCCGCATCGCCATAGAGAGCGAGGCTCGCCGCGAGATGGGCAATGGCGAGCGGGCTCGAGAAAGCCTCGACCTGCGTGTCGGCATAGTAGCGAAGGTCGCCGATGGAGGCCTTCTTGTTGCGGGCAAGCACGTAGAGCGCATAGGCGATCTCGTTGCCGCGGCTCTGCAGGTCGAGATCGTAGGCCAGCGAGTTCTGCAGATTGCCGAGCGCCTGCTGCAGCGCTTGCGAGGGCACGTTGAAGCCCTTTTCCCGCGCCCTGGTCAGGAAGTCCGTGACATAGGCGTCGAGCCACAGGTCACCCGAGCCTGGGGCCCACAGGCCGAAACTGCCCGTGCTGGACTGGTAGTTGAGCACCCGATAGATGGCCTCCTGGATACGGCCCTGCAATTCGGGGTCGCTGGCCATACCGAAGCCGGGGGACAGCTCGTTGACATAGAGCAGCGGAAGCGCCCGGCTCGTCGTCTGCTCGGCGCAGCCATAGGGGTAGCGGTCGAGCTTCATCAGCAGCGAAGCGACATCGAGGGCTGACGCCGTAGAGACGCCGACACTGACGGTCGCGCCGTCGAGCAGGCTGGATGCCAGAAGCTCGCGGTCGATGGTCAAGCTGCCGCCGTTGCCGGGAATAGCGACGATCGAACGGCTGGCCACCGGCAGAGCCGCCGGGCGTACCGGAAGGGAAAGCACCTGCTCCACGCTCTGCCCTTCGGCATTGGCAAGGCGGACGGCAAGGCTTGCCTCGCCGGACCGTCTGGCCGTGAGCGGGACACTGAGCGTCTGGCGCTTGCCTTGTTCGAGTGTAAGCTTCTCCGGCAAGCCCCCGGCACCGACGTCGATCTCTCCGCCGCCTTCGACAGAGAGCGTGTAATCGCCCGCGGGAGCGTCGGTGTTCGTAATATCGAGCGTCATCCTGGCCTGGTCGCCCGGAGCCATGAAGCGGGGCAGCCCGGCCGTGAGGACCAGCGGGTCGCGCACGACCACATCCGAAGAGGCATGGCCCACGGCATCTTTCGTCCAGGCAACGGCCATGACACGGACCGTGCCGTTGAATTGCGGCACGTCGAATTCGATGGTCGTCTTGCCATCGCTATCGAGCTTGACCGGACCCGAGAAGAAGGCGACGAGCTTCTCGGTGGGAGGGCTGCCTTCGCTCTCCATCCTCGCGCCGTCGCCCCCCGTGCGCAGCCGGCCCGTCGCGCCGAGCGAGCCGTCGATCAGCCGGCCGTAGAGATCCCGCAGTTCGAGACCGAGCATGCGCTGGCCGAAGAACCAGGCGACCGGATCCGGCGCCTTGTAGTTGGTGAGGTTGAGGATGCCGACATCCACAGCCGCCACCATCACATAGGCCTCGCTAGCCCCCTGCGCCCCGGAGACGGTAACCGGGATCGACAAGGGCTTGCGGGGTTCGGTCTTCTCGACCGTCGCCAGCGCGACGTCCAGTTTCCTGGCAGCCGGGTCGACCTTCAGCCATTTCACGCCGATGGCGCGGGCCGGCATGCGCGTCTCCTTGGCCTCGCCGGGGCGGTAGAGCGTCGCCGTCACATAGGCGCCAGCGCCCCAATCCGTGCCAACCGGGATGTCGATGGTCGCGCCGCCTTCCGGCACGCTGGCCGTGACGGTGGCCAGCAGCTTTTCCGCGCCGATTGTAACGAGCAATTCACCGGCGAAACGCGGTGACACCTGGAGCTTCGCGATTTCGCCCGCGGCATAGACATCCCTGTCGAGGGCAATCTCCAGCCCGTCGGGTGTCTCCGTGGAAATTGCCTCGACATACCAGCCGGCCTCGAACTCGTAGCTCGTGGCGGGGCCGGTTGGATCGGCGGATTCGATCTCGAGCCGATAGCGGCCCCAATCGACCGGCAGCCTGAGATCGGCTTCGGCCGTTGCGGAGGCGTCGATCGCGCCGTTGGCGACAGCCCTGGTGAAGGTGACCGGCTCGTAGTTCCAGGCGTTGCCGCTCCGGTACCATTGGTAGTTCCGCTCGATCTTGACCAGCGACCAGGCCAGTCCCGGCTCGCCCTTCCGGTTCCCATCGGCGTCGACCGCGATGACCTTGAAACCGGCCGTGCCGCCCTGCGGCACCGAGCCGTCGAATTGCGGGGCGATGCCGACCATGATGCCTTGGGGCTTGACTGCGATGTCGAGCTTGCGCTCGACAGTGCGGCCGCCGCTTTCGCGCATGCGTACGGTGACGGCGGCGTTCAACAATCGCGTCGTCGAGGGCAATTGATCCACCACCACGGGGAAGGTGGCCTTGCCGTCATCTCCGGCCGCAGGCAGGCCGGCGAGGGGGATGCGGGTCGTGTCGCCTTCCTGCTCGTCCGCCAGGCCGAAGAAATAACCCTTGAAACGATCCCAGTCGCGCCTGGTGGAGAGGGTGACCTCGCCTTCCAGTGCCAGGCCAGCCGCCGGGGCGCCGTACAGGAACCGCCCGTCGACGGTGACGTCTGCGGGCTCGCCGGGGGCGATCTCGGTGCGATCGGCCGAGAGGTCGAATTCGATCCTGTCTGGAACGAAATCCTCGACAAGGAACATCAGCTGGGCGACAGCCGGCTGCTTCGGATCGGTATGGATGCTCGCCTGCCATGTGCCGCGCATGGCATTTTCCGCGAGAGGCAGGTCCACGGCGTGGCCACCGATCGCCGCGCCGTCGCTGACGATGCGCCGATCCTCGACCCCGTCGGGACGCGTGAAGATGAAGGTCAGGGGAAGGTTCTCGACCGCCTTCGCCGTGTCGTCCCGGGCAAGTGCTGCCGCGTGCACGGTCTCCCCGGCGCGGTAGATGCCGCGTTCGGTCCAGGCGTAGACGTCGAGCGCTCCGGGGGCAGACCGCCCAGCGACACCGCGATCCGAAAGGTCGAAGCCGGCCCGCGCCATGTCCAGGAAGACAAAATCGGAACCGTCCTTGTCGGCGGTCAGCACGGCCGGGACCATGCCGCCTTGGCCGCGCACGAGGCCCGGTGTGAAGGTCGCCCGGCCTTCCCCGTCGGTTCGGGCTTTCCCCAGGACCTCGTTGTTCCTGGCCAGCAGGGTCAACTCGACATCGGCCATCGGCTTGGCGGTGCCGAGCGATCGCGCGAAGACGTTCAAGCCGTCCTGACCGGTATAGGTCGAAAGCCCGATATCGGAAACGACGAACCACTGCGTGGCGCGCGATTCCCAGGTGTCGCGACGGTCGTCGACGGGTGCGGCGGTCAGCACATACACGCCGGGCTTGCGTTCCGGCAGCGCCTCGTCCACCGGGAAACTGGTGACCACTTCCTTGTTGAGCTCGCTGGTTATCTCCAGCTTGCCCTCCCAGACGGGCGATCCGATCTGGTCGGTGATGTTGCTGACGTCATAGCCATCGAGCTGGCGCAGGAACTGGTAACCGGACAGAAGCTGGGCAAGCGAGCGATCGCCGATCCGGTAGAGCTTCATGTCGGCGACGTCCATGTTCACAGTCACGACGGGGATGCCGCGACGCGCGCTTGCCGGCAGCACGAAGCTGTCGCCCGTGAAGCGGGCGGAAGGCGGGCGGTCCTGCACGTAGACATTGAGTACGACCGGGGTCGCCAGCACTTCGCCGACTGCTGCCGGCAGGCCCTGCCTGAACGTGACCCGATAATGCTCGCCATGCTTGAGTCCTTCGACGCAGATCTGGCGTTCCCTGGCCGCGATGCCCTTGGGCGCGCTGTCATCGACGGTCACGAAGGTCGAATAATCGATACCGACCTTGACCAGCTCCTCGGAGAACTGGGCGCATACGCGCGGCGATGGGCTGTCGGAATCGATCGAATGCTCGACGACGCGAAACCCCTTGCGCGCCTTGAGATCCTCGTATTCGGCGCGGATCGCCGGGGCATTGACCAGGGATAGACTGGTTTCATAGGCCTGAAGGGCGGGTCGCGCCAGGTCGCGCCGGTCAAGCCCTATGGCAAGCGTGGCGAGGGCGTCGGCACGAGCCGCAGCGGTACGGGAAAGAAGATAGGCGGTGTAGGCTGCCGCGGTTGCGTCGCGCTGTCGTTCGGCCTTCTCGGCGTCGTTGGATGGCGAGACATCGAGCGCGGCGCGGGCGAGCCTGTTCCACAAGGCAATGTCCGCCGGATCGATGGCCAACGCGGCCCGCAGCTTCGCGACGGCTTCGCGGGGATCGCCGTTTCTCTGAGCCTGCTCGGCGGCTCCTTCAAGAGCCGCAAGGCCTTCGATGTCGGGAGAGGCATTTTCGACCGCTTGGCGATAATGGCGCGCCTCGTCGACCACCCAGGCGGGCATGAAGCCGAGCTCGGCCGGAGCGCCAATGTCGGGATCGCCGGAAAGATTGACGATCTTGCCGGCCACTGCATTCGTCGCCGGTTTCAATTGGCTGTAATCGGACTTGAGGAAGCACCACCCCGCCTTGGTGTTGTAGGTGAAGGCGCGGCAGGCTGAATCGGCCAGGCAGACGACCTCGCACTGATCCAGCGTAACGTCCTTTTCGGTTCTCAGGTCGAAGCCGAAATAGTCACCGCCCTCAGTGGTGACCACCGAACGTTCCTGGCCGACCGCGAGGGTCGGTGCAAAGGCTAGAAGGGTCGCGAGAATTGCCGAGAAGCCAAGCGCTGCACGCATCGTCCGTCCTCCTTGCAGCCGGTCCGGGAAGCCGATCGGCAAACTCGCTCAAAAGTTGCCAACGCGGAACCGACTTGCAGCCATGTCTTGATCACACTTTCTTTCGAGAGCTGCAAGCATGTGTGTTCAGAGCCTGCAATCCCGCTCGACCCTCGGGATTGTCGCTGAGCACAGGATATTTCATAAGCCTTTCCGGCATCGCGCATGGGCGGAAGTGCTGGAAAATATGGTCAACTGGGCCATATATGCCCGGCGCTGACACGGGCGACTCGGCTTGTGCATTGAATTTCTTGCACAATTACGGGTCAAAACAATTTTAGGCTTCTTGGTCTAAATGGGTCATTATGGAGTGGTGTAGTAGCGTATGAGGTTCGGCGTGGCAAAAGGGAGGGCCCTGGGGCGTGCAATTGCCTTGGCCCTGATGGCAGGTGCCGCCTTGCCGGTCGCCATCCTGCCTGCTGCCGCATTCGAACTCTTCGGGTTCCGTCTCTGGGGCTCTTCCGAAGAGGATACCGACATCGTCGATCCTCTCCGCTATTCGGCGACGCTCACCGTCACGGATGGTGACGAGGATCTCCAGGACAATCTCGAGAATGCATCCAATCTGATCGCGGAGCAGGAGCGCCCGGTCTCGGGATCCCTGGGACTTCTCTCCAAAGCCCGCGCCGACCGGGAATTGCTGATCGCTGCGCTCTATCGTGCCGCTCGGTATGATGGTGTGGTGAACATCTCCATCGGCGGACATCTCCTCGACGACATACCTCCCGACGCCGTTTTCACGGGAGAGCCGGTGCCCGTCACGATCGCGGTCGATCCGGGCGCCGTGTTCACCCTGGGTGACATCGCGTTGAAGGGCGACGCCGCCGGTCTCGTGCCGGCACGGTTCGGACTTCTTCCAGGTGGCGCTGCCGGGTCCGAGGCCATCCTCAAGGCGGAAGCCGACATTGTGCGGGTCTTGAAGGAGGAGGGGCGGCCGCTCGCCCAGGTGACCGGCCGCGAGATCGTCGCCGATCATCGAACGCGCACGCTGGACGTGTCGCTGACCGTCGCGGCGGGCCCGATCGCTCCCTACGGGGAGACGACGGTGGAGGGGACCGAGCAGGTCGACCGGGAATTCACCCGCTACATGACAGGGCTCCAGCCCGGCCGGATCTACTCGCCGAAGGAAATGAAAGAGGCACGCGACCGGCTTGCCGGCCTTGAAGTGTTCTCGAGCATAAATTTGCGCGAGGCGGAGGCGCTCAATCCCGACGGCTCGATCCCGATCTATCTGCGTGTCAGCGAGCGCAAGTTCCGCTATTATGGTGGTGGCGCCAGCTATTCCACGACGGAAGGTCTCGGCCTGGAAGGCTATTGGGGTCATCGCAACCTGTTCGGCCGCGCCGAGAAGCTGCGTATCGGCGGCTCCATCTCGGGCATCGGCGACAGGGGCGACCTCGGCAAGCTGAACTACAGTGCGAACATCATGTTCGAGAAGCCCGGCGTGATCGGCCCAGATTCGAAGTTCTTCGCCAATCTGGGAACGGTGTACGAACATCCGGATGCCTATGACCGCTTCTCGACAGGAGGCGGCGTTGGCGTTCAATACGAGCTCTCCCCGACGCAGACATTGTCGGCGGAACTCGCGGTCGACTGGGAGAACGTGACAGACGCGCTCAATCCGGAGGGCAAGGATTACCTCCTGGTCAGCACGCCGCTGCAGTATGTCTTCGACAACAGGGACGACAAGCTCAATCCGAAGCGTGGTTTCCGGGCGTTCGCCTTCGCCGAGCCGACCTATGATTTCCTCAACAGCAACAGCTTCTTCAAGATGAGGGTCGAAGGCTCCACCTATAGGGCGGTCGACGAGGCCGGGAGGTTCGTGCTGGCGGGGCGCGCGACGCTGGGATCCATCGTGGGAGCCGAGCTCGCCGACATACCGGCCGACCGCCGCTTCTATGCCGGCGGCGGCGGTTCGGTGCGTGGCTATGCCTATCAGGGCATCGGGCCGAAGGACGCCTCCGGCCAACCGATCGGCGGGCGCTCTCTCGCGGAAGCGTCGCTGGAGATGCGCATCGGCGTAACGGATACGATCGGCATCGTGCCCTTCATCGATGCCGGAACGGTTTCGGAAGCCGAGTTCCCCGACTTCTCGGATTTCAAGACCGGCGCCGGTCTCGGTCTCAGATACATCACACCCTTCGGTCCTTTGCGGGTCGACGTGGCTGTTCCACTCAATCCCGATCCCGGCGACCCGAGCTTCGGCCTTTACGCCGGCATCGGGCAGGCATTCTGATGGCGATCGTGAAGCGACTGCTGCGATACTTCCTCTACGCGTTCCTCGCGGTGCTGGCGCTCGCCATCGGCGCGATCGCGGTGTTCACCCTGACCGAGCGCGGCCGGGACAATCTCGCTTCGCTGATCTCCTCTATGGTTTCGAGCCGCGAAACCAAGATTACGATCGGCGGGCTGAACGGAATATGGGTCGGGCCGCTGACCCTCGACCATGTCGTCCTCGAGGATACCGAAGGGGCTTGGCTCGTGGCTCGCGGCGTCGAAGTCGATTGGTCATTGCTTCCATTGCTGTCATCGACCTTCAAGTCCGAACGCATCTTCGTCCGGAGGCTCGAGGTGGCCCGGCGGCCGCAGTCGAGCGGGACAGGCGGCGGCGGTGGCGGCCTGCCGATCTCGCTTTCCCTCGACCGGATCGAACTGCCGGACATCGCGCTGGGCGAAGCGCTTGCCGGTACCGTCGCGAAGCTTTCGGCGCAAGGCTCGCTGGACGCGCTGGCCGATCCGCTGAACATCCAGACCAACCTCAAGATCGCACGGATCGATGGCGTCGGCGGCATGCTCGATGCCGCGATCCATTTCGTCCCCTCCGAGAAACGACTCGACGTAGCGATCAACGGCTCGGAGCCTGCCGGCGGGATCGTGGCGAACCTGCTGCAATTGCCCGGTGCGCCACCCGTCGGGATCGTGATCTCGGGAAGCGGACCCGCGGAGAATTGGAAGGGGCAGGGCGTTTTCTCGGTGGACGGTTCCGTCGTGACGACTGTCTCCGGCGCATACAGTGCGGCCGAGGGAGGCAGCCGGATCGAGCTCAAGGGCGATGGCGCGTTCGAGCGTTTCCTGCCGGAAGGGTTGCGGCCGCTGCTTGCAGGCCAGGCGGATTTCGAGATGGCAGGGCTTCTGGGCAGCGAGGGCCGCATCGATGTCGAGCGCGCCAATCTGCAATCGAACACCCTGCGCGCCAGCGCCAAGGGCACCATAGATCCTCGGGAGGCGAGTGATTTTGCGCTGCAGGCCGAGGCGATCGACGGATCGGTCCCCGTTTCGTTTGGCGCCGGGCAGGCCGCGCTCAGGAATGCAAGCGTACGCATCTTCGGTGCGGGCAACGCACCGATGGTCGATGCGAAGGCCAATCTGGACTACGTGACGACGCAAGCCGAAGAGGCGCGCGACATTGCCCTGACAGCCCATTCCGACGCCTTCGACCTGTTGAGCAGAACCGGGCCGCTGAAAGTCAATCTCTCGGCTGGCGCCTACACCTCCGCCAACCCCACGCTCGGACAGCTTCTTGCGGGCCGGATCGAAGCTGACTTTGCCGGGGAAATAGCCAGTGACAATGTCGGCGTTGCCGAAGCGAACGTGCGCACCAACGCCCTCAGGCTCAAGCTTGGCGGAGTGATCAGCCGCCGTGATCCATCTTTGTCCCTTGCGATCGCAACCGACATCGTCGCTTCGGCTCTGCCGGCTGAGGCGCGGACGGCGCTGGGCGACAACGTCGCCTTCTCCGGAACGCTCAAGCGTAATGCGGAAGGCGCCGTGTCGGTCGAGTCGATGCAGTTCAACTCAGGCGATCTCACGCTGGCCGGCGATCTCGCCCAGAACGGCGACGCGATCACTGCGGCGTTGAAGGGCGCTTTTGCCAATATCGGCCGCCTCGCTCCCGATGCGTCGGGAGCGATCGCGTTCACGCTCGACGCGTCCGGCAAACTCATTGCTCCCGACGTGACGCTCACCGTTACCAGTGAAGGATTCCGCCTGGCCGGCCAGGAACTCACCGGCGTCGAACTTGCCGTCAAAGGTGTCGCCGACCTGGCCAATCCCGCGGGGGACGTTTCGCTGAAGGGCAGCTATCGCGGGCAGGCGCTGAACGCGGTCGCGTCGCTGAAGACGACCGATGGGCGTCGGGAGATAACAGGCCTGTCCGTCGCTCTCGGCCAGAGCCGTATCACCGGCGATCTCGTGCTGGGCGAAGGTTTCCTGCCGGAAGGCATCCTGGATCTCTCCGTGCCTGATCTAGGCGCGCTCGCTGCGTTGGCTGAGCAGGAAGCGCAGGGCAACTTGTCCGGCAAGATCACCTTCGCCAGGCCGAACGGGGTGCCGCAGATCTCCGTAGACGCGACCGCCCCGACCCTGTCGCGGGCCGGCGTGTCGGCAAGCAATGTTGCCGTTGCCGCGACTATCGCCGATTATCTCGGCGCGCGTTCCGTCGCCGGCACCGTTCGGGCGGCTTCGATCGTGGCGGGAGCCGTCACGGCGGAGAATATCGACGCGACCATCGGCCAACAAGGGGAGAGGGTCGACCTCAAGCTTCGCGCCAACGAGCCGGAGGGCGGGACCTTGTCCAGGCTGCTCGGTCTGTCCGGTAGCCGGTTGGTCGAAGTCGCTGTTTCGGGCGAGGGGCCCCCGGCGGCATGGAACGGGAACGGCACCATTTCGATGGACGGCGCACTGGTCAGCACGCTTGCGGCGACCCATACGACCGCCGACAGCGGCAGCCGGATCACCATCCGGGGCGATGGCGCATTCGAGCGCTTCCTGCCTGATGGGCTGAAGCCCCTGCTCGCTGGCGAGACGAATTTCGATCTCGCTGCCCTGCTCGGCACAGCAGGCGGATTCAACATCGAAAACGCCACTGTGCGGTCGCCGGCATTCAATCTGGCTGCGCAGGGCAATCTCGATGCCCAGGGTGCAAGCGATATCACAGTCCGTGGACAGGCGACCGGTGGTCCGGTAGCGCTGTCCCTGGGCGACCCTGCCGCGCCTCTCTCTTTGATGCTGGACAATGTGAGAGCCCATCTTGCCGGTCCGCCCAATGCGACGGCGCTCGATCTTTCCGCTTCGCTCGATCGGATAGCGATCCAGGGTAACACGCTGCAGGGCATCGAAGCGAAGCTCACGTCCGATGCTTTCGATATCGGCGCTCAAAGCGGGCCGCTGGCGCTCGAGCTGACGTCCGACTCGCTGACCACGGAGAATGCGGCTCTTGCTCCGTTGGTCGCAGGGCCGATCCGGGCGAACGCCACCGCGCTCGTCTCGGATGCCGCCATCGCGGTCCAATCGGCTTCGGTCGCGAGCGACGCGCTGACGGCGAGACTGTCTGGAGAGATCACCAGGCCAGATTTTGCAGTCACTCTCTCGCTCCAGGCGGATGCGGCCGCATCCGCCTTGCCGACCGCCGCTCGCGGGGCACTCGGCGAGCGCGTGGCGCTATCCGGAACCGTCAAACGCGATGCCGCCGGCGCCCTGTCGGTGGAGGCTCTCAGGCTGGCATCGGGCGGCTTGAGCGCCGACGGCAATGCTTTGCTCAGCGGCGATACGGTCCAGGCCAGCATAAGCGGGGCGCTGGCCGATATCGGCAAGGTGGCGCAAGGCGCTACCGGTTCCGTGACGTTCTCCCTGGGCGCGACTGGCAATCGTAACGCTCCGGATCTCTCGCTATCGGTGGAAAGCGAAAGGATCGAGGCGGCCGGAAGGGCAATCACCGGGCTCGGCCTGACCGCCTCGGGCGTCGCCGACATCGCCAATCCGGCGGCGCGCGTGTCTCTCAAGGGCGACGTCGCGGGCCAAGCGCTCACCGGTTCGGCCGAGCTGAAGACCACCAACGGAAGGCGGGAGATCAACGGTCTATCGATCCTGCTTGGGCAGAACCGCATTAGCGGCGATCTCGTCCTGGACGACCAGTTCGTGCCGGAGGGCGCCGTGGACTTCACAATCCCGGATGTTGGGCCGCTGGCCGCACTCGCTTTCGAGGAAGCGAGTGGTGACGTGAACGGAACAATCCGGTTCCAGCGGGCGAACGGCGTGCCCGAGATCGTGCTGGATGCCGCCACGGCGTCCCTGTCCAGGGCGGAGCTCACGGCCAAGGGAGTCGCGGTCGCGGCGACCGTCAGCAACTATCTCGCGTCGCCGGCGATCTCCGGCAAGGTACGGGCCAGCTCCGTGACCTCCGGCGCGACGGCCATCAACGACGTGGACGTGACGCTGACCCGCGACGGCGAGTGGACGGGCTTCTCCGGCGGGGCGACGGTCAACGCCATGCCGGCGCAGGCCGCCGGTCGCGTGAGGATCGCAGCCGGCGAGACGACCATCGAGCTTGGTTCGGGTGGGGCGACCGTCAACGGCATGAAGATCGGGATCGCCAGGGCGACGACCGTCACCGTCAGGGGCGGCCAGGCAGTTCTCGACAAGCTGCAACTGGCCGTCGCCGGAGGCAACGTTATCGTGTCCGGAACGGCCGGCGAGACGCTCGCCCTCGACGTCGAATTGGCGTCCTTGCCTGCCGGCGCTGCCAATACCTTCTCGCCCGGCCTCAATGCGACGGGCACGATCTCGGGCACGGCGCGGATATCCGGGCCGGCCGCAAGGCCCCAGGTCGGCTACGGCGCGCGGTGGACGAACGCCGGCACGGCTCAGACGGCGGCAGCCGGCCTCGGACCGATGACGGTCAACTCGAACGGTACCTTCTCCGGCAACAAGCTCGAGTTCCAGGCCGATGTCGGAGACTCTTCTGGGCTCGCCCTCAGGGGTGGCGGGACGGTCGGCACGGCGGGGACGCCGACGCTCGACATCAATATGACGGGCAGGGTTCCCTTCGCTTTCCTGACCCGGCAACTCGCCGCGCAAGGTATGTCGCTGAGCGGCTCAGCCGATGTCGACATCCAGGTGCGCGGGCCGGCCAGGGCGCCATTGATCAGCGGAACGGTGAGGACGTCGGGCGCTCGCCTTGTCGACGCCGCCTCCGGCATAGCCATCAACGATATCGCCGCCGACGTTTCGATCGGCAGCGGGGTCGCGAACTTGCGCAGCCTCACCGGAAAGCTGTCGACGGGCGGCTCGCTGTCGGGAAGCGGAACCGTCGGCATCGATCCGGACAGGGGTTTTCCGGCGGATCTTGTCGTCAAGATCGTCGAGGGCCGCTATACGGACGGCCGTATCGTCACCACCACAGTGAATGGCGATCTGACGCTGAAGGGGCCGCTCGTCGGCACGTCATCGCTCGGCGGGACGCTCAATCTCGGTCGGACGGTCATCACCATTCCGGAACGGCTGCCGGGCGCGCTTGCGTCGCTCAATGTCCAGCATCGGAATGCACCGGCTGCGGTTGTGGCACAGCAGAAGGCGATTCAGCCGCGGGAGGCTGGTGCCGGCGGGGGAGGCGGCGGGCTCACTCTCGATCTCCAGGTGAACGCGCCCCAGCAGATTTTCGTGCAAGGGCGCGGCCTCGACGCCGAGCTCGGCGGATCGCTGAGGCTCACGGGGCCCGCGACGGCACCCCAGGCAATCGGCGAGTTCACCATGCGCCGCGGGCGCCTGCAGATCCTCGGCCGCCGGTTGACCTTCTCGCGCGGCACGCTCGACTTCGCCGGCTCGCTGATCCCCAACATCGACCTTGCGGCGGACTCGACCGTGGACACCACGACCGTCACGGTTCAGGTTACCGGCCCGGCCACCGATCCGAGATTCGTCTTCTCGTCGAGCCCCGCCTTGCCGGAGGACGAGGTCCTGGCGCGGCTGATCTTCGGGCGTTCGATGTCCAACCTGTCGCCGCTGCAGATCGCGCAGCTCGCGGAGGCGGCCGCCCAACTCGCCGGAGTCTCTGGGCCGACCTCGCTGCTCAACAACCTGCGCAACAGCATCGGCGTCGACGATCTGGACATCACGACCGACGCCCAAGGCAACACCGCCGTGTCGGCCGGCAAATATCTCAACGACCGCACCTACCTGACGATCCAGAAGGGCGACCGGGCCGGTTCCGGCAAGGCCACCATCGATCTCGATGTCGGTCGCGGCATCAAGCTACGCGGTTCGGCGGCAGAGGATGGCGAGGCCAGGGGCGGCGTCTTCTTCGAACGCGAGTATTAGCCCGAGGGCCGGTAAGGCTCTCAGACCAGGCGTGGCTCGGGCTGGCATCAGCGGCGGTCGGGAACTGGCGCTGTCAAGAATATCGCTGCGGCGGCAAACTCAAAACGACTTCTCACGGATTCGATGAATCCGGGGCGCAATGACGTTTTTGCGCCATTATGGTCGCATTCACGCGAACCGCTTTTCCTACAAAGGTGCAGATTTGCAGCCGGGTTTCCACGTCCGGCTGTTTTGACATGATGGTCGCGATGCGGGAAGGTAAGGCAACAAGTCAAAAAAAAATGGGAGCAAGTCATGACCTTCTACAAGAGCAACGGGGACCAGGTTCCAGACCACATTCTGGAGCTTGCTGAAGAGGCAAGGAAAGGGGGCGTGGACCGTCGCGAATTCCTGGCGCTTGCCAGCGCTTTCGGCGCTTCCACCGCTTTCGCTTATGGGCTGATCGGACTGGCGGCGCCAACGCCGGCCATGGCCCAGGAAACTCCCAAGAAGGGCGGCGTTCTGAAGGTCGCGATGTGGATCAAGGATCCCAAGGACCCGCGCAAAGCGGACTGGTCGGAGATCGCCAACGCCGAGCGACAGGCGATCGAGCCGTTGGTGAAGTACACGCGCGAATTCACTTTCGAGCCCTACCTGCTGGAGGGATGGGAGGTCAATGACGATGCCACCGAGTATGTGTTGAAGGTCCGCCCAGGCGTGGCCTGGAGCAATGGCGACCCCTTCAACGCGGACGACGTCGTGTTCAATTTCGCGCGCTGGTGCGACAAATCGGCGGAAGGCAATTCGATGACGGCGCGCATGGGGACGCTCGTCGACGAAGGGACCGGCAAGATGCGCGAGGGCGCGGTCGAGAAGGTCGACGACATGACGGTCAAGCTCAAGCTGACCGGGCCCGACATCTCGATCATCCCGAACCTTTGCGACTATCCCGGGCTGGTCGTTCACAAGTCATTCGACGAGAAGGGCGGCGATTTCGTTTCCTGCCCGATCGGCACCGGTCCTTTCGAGCTGGTTTCCTACGATGTCGGCCAGAAGGTGGTGTACAAGCGCCGCGAGGACGGCAAGTGGTGGGGCGGTGACGTCTATCTCGATGGCATAGAGTTCATCGATTATGGCACCGACCCGGCGGCCATGGTCAGCGCTTTCGAGGCTGGCGAGGTCCATACCAACCACGAAACGTCGGCGGACTACGTGTCGATCCTCGAGGGGATTGGGCTTAAGACATCGGAAACGGTGACGGCCTCCACGATCGTGGCGCGCACCAACGTGGCGAACAAGCCCTATGAGAATGAGAAGGTGCGCAGGGCCCTTCAGCTTGCCGTAGACAACGCCATCGTGCTGCAACTCGGCTATGGGAACGCCGGCGAGGTGGCCGAGAACCACCATGTCGCACCGATCCATCCGGAATACTACCCCTTGCCGAAGGTCGCAGCCGATCCGGCCAAGGCCAAGGCGATGATGGCCGAGGCGGGCCAGGCCGATTTCGAGCACGAACTCATCACCGTGGACGAGGACTGGCACAAGAACACCGGGGACGCCATCGCCGCGCAGCTTCGCGAGGCGGGCATCAAGGTGAAGCGTACGGTGCTGCCGGGTTCGACTTTCTGGAACGACTGGACGAAGTACCCGTTCTCGATGACCAATTGGAACATGCGCCCGCTCGGCGTCCAGGTTCTCGCGCTCGGATACCGGACAGGCGAAGCCTGGAATGAAAGCGCCTGGTCCAATCCGGAGTTCGACAAGAAGCTCAACGCCGCGCTCGCCGTCGCCGACGTGGCCAAGCGAAAGGAGATGATGAAGGATATCGAGCAGATCCTTCAGGATTCCGGCGTCATCATTCAGCCCTATTGGCGCAAGCTCTACAATCACAGCGTCGAGGCCGTGAAGAACCACGGCATGCATCCGACCTTCGAGCACGATTTCGGCAAGGTCTGGCTCGACGCTTGACGCCCTCGCGCCGCGAGGACGGGCGGATAGCCCGACCCCGCGGTTTCGCTTGCGTTCCGTCGGGCCGCCGGCCTATCGACTGCCCGCCGGGATCGCCCCAACCTCAACGGCAGGGGGATTGATGCTCGCATTCATCTTGCGCCGGCTCGGCACGATGGCATTGACGATGCTGTGCCTGACCTTCGTCGTCTTCTTCCTGGTCAATCTGGAGCCGAACCTCAAGAAGCTCGCGATCAGCCAGACCGAAATGCGTACGACGGCGGAGGATCTGGAACGCTGGCTGCAGCGCAACGGCTACCGGCAGAATTTCTTCGTTCGTTACGGCCAGTGGATAGGGGTGGTCCCGAAGCAGCCCAATATCGATCCGGCCACAGGCCAGGCGGTACCGCGCTTCCGCTTCTGCTCCGAACCGGCGGTTCCCGCCTATTCTGGCATTCTGCAAGGCGACTTCGGCTGTTCGACCAAGTTCAAGACGACCGTCGCCGCGAAGCTCTTCCCGGCGCTCGGCGCGACCGGCATCCTGATGTTCTGGGTGATGGTTACGATGGTGCCGATCGCGCTGCTGATCGGGATCCTGGCCGGCATGCGCGAGGGCTCGCGCACGGACCGGACCCTGTCGGTCGCGTCGATAGCGACCACGGCGACGCCCGAATACGTCTCAGGCGTCATTTTCACGGTCATCTTCGCTTCCTGGCTCGGCTGGCTGAACGGTTCGGCGGCATCCGCCACCGCGCAGGGCGTCAATTTTTACAATTTCACGCTGCCGGTGATGACCATGGCGATCTACGGAACCGGCTATATCGCTCGCATGACCCGGGCCTCGATGGTCGAGGTGATGACCCAGCAATATATCCGCACCGCCAGGCTGAAAGGGCTCAGCTTTTCTGGCGTGGTCGTCAAGCACGCGCTGCGCAATGCCCTCATCGCCCCCTTCACAGTGATCATGCTGCAGTTCCCGTGGCTGCTGACGGGCGTCGTCATCGTCGAGACGATGTTCCGCTATCAAGGATTCGGCTTCACGTTGGTCGAGGCCGCCGGCAACAACGACATCGACCTGCTGCTCGGCTGCGCGCTGGTCTCGGTGTTGGTGGTGCTGCTCACGCAGCTCATCTCCGACGTCGGCTACGCCTATCTCAATCCGCGCATCAGGGTGCAGTAGGATGCAAATCGAACACATCGGCGGTTTGCAAGTCTTTCTAGGCGTCCTCGCACGCTTCTGGCCGGTCTGGCTGGCGCTTGCGATCATCCTCGGGGCGAGCTTCCGTTTCCGGAAAAAGCTGGGACTCTACGGTCAGCTGTTCGACAGCGGGGTCGGCATTGCGGGCGTCGCCATCTGCCTGTTCTGGCTTTTCACGGCGATCTTTTCGGCGCGCATCGCGCCCTTCGATCCTCTGACGCAGATACCGATCATGAAGGATGCGCTGCCCGGCGCGATCGAGCCGGCTTCGAAGCAGGTCTACCTGTTCGGCGGCGACAAGCTCGCCCGGGACGTGTTCAGCCGAATGGTGTTCGGAAGCCGGATCGTGCTGATCATCGCTCCCGCGGCGACTGCTTTCGCATTGATGGTCGGGATCGTGCTCGGCCTGCCCGCCGGCTATCATGGCGGGCGCATCGATACGGTCCTTTCCTTCCTGGCCAACCTGGTTCTCGCCTTCCCGGTCATCCTGCTGTTCTACCTGCTGGTCACTCCGGAAATCCGGGAGCTCAGCTTCGATACCTGGCTGGGCCGGAACCTCGGCATCGGCTGGTCCATTCCAAGGGGACTCGCCGCCCTCTTCTTCCTCTTCCCGATCATCTTCTTCGCCGCGCTGTTCTACACCCGGTTCAAGAACCGGCCCGGGCTTCTCGCGATCCAACTCGCCCTGACCCTCCTGATCGGGGCCTGGGTCTATTTCGGCCTGGTGTTCGACAAGGATCCGCTCGGCATCATCGCCATCGACCCGAACGAGCTCAACATCTTCGTGGCAGTGGTGTTCGCTTCGAGCCCCGGCGTGTTCCGGATCGTGCGCGGGCTGACAATGGACATCAAGACGCGCGACTATGTGGCGGCGGCCCAGACCCGTGGCGAGACGCCCTGGTACATCATGCTGTGGGAGGTTCTGCCCAACGCCCGCGGGCCGTTGATCGTCGATGCCTGCCTGCGCATCGGCTACACCACGATCCTGCTCGGCACGCTCGGCTATTTCGGTCTCGGATTGGCGCCGGAAAGTCCGGACTGGGGCACCGCGATCAAGGACGCCAGCCGGCTGCTGCGCTCCTTCATCCATCCAGCGCTGCCGCCGACCATCGCCTTGATGTCCTTCGTCCTGGGGCTGAACCTGCTCGCCGACGCGCTGCGCGAGCAATCACTGAAGGATTGATGCGATGCCAGTGAGGATCCGCGTCGCCGCGCCCCCCTCTGTCCTGCCGGACGTCTCTCCCTCAAGGGGGCAGATGTCCGGCAGGACAGAGAGGGGTGTGACCGAGCGGAACCTGGCCGATTGCAGCGTGGACAGGAGACCCCGATGAACGAGGCCGTCACCATTCCAACTGAGCCGATCCTGGAAATCGAAAACCTTTCCATATCCTTCTTCACCAGGCGCGGCGAAATCCCGGCTGTGATGGATTTTTCCTGCACGGTCCTGCCTGGGGAGGCCATGGGCATTGTCGGGGAATCCGGCTGCGGCAAGTCGACCGTGTCGCTGGGCATCATGCGCGACCTCTCCAATGTCGGGAAGATCGTCGGCGGCAGGATACGGTTCAAGGGCAAGGACATGGGCGACATGACCGAGGAGGAGCTGCGCTCCATCCGCGGCAACGAGATCGCCATGATCTACCAGGAGCCGATGGCGAGCCTGAACCCGGCCATGAAGATCGGCAAGCAGTTGATGGAAGTCCCGATATTGCATGACAAGGTATCGAAGGACGAGGCTTACGGCCGGGCCCTCGACATGGTCCGTGCCGTGCGGTTGCCCGATCCCGAGCGCATCATGCGCTCCTACCCGCACCAGCTCTCGGGCGGCCAGCAGCAGCGCATCGTCATTGCGATGGCGCTTCTCTCCAAGCCGGCGCTGCTTCTGCTCGACGAGCCGACGACGGCGCTCGACGTGACTGTCGAGGCTGGCATCGTCGATCTCGTGAAGGGGCTCGGCAAGCAGTTCGGCACGTCGATGATCTTCGTGTCGCACAATCTCGGCCTGATCCTGGAAACATGCGACCGCATCACCGTCATGTATTCCGGCGAGGCGGTGGAGACCGGCACGGTGAAGGACGTATTCGATCGAATGCGCCATCCCTATACCCAGGGATTGTTCCGCTCGATTCCGCTGCCGGGCGCGGACAAGAATTCCCGACCGCTGGTCGCCATACCCGGGCAATTGCCGCTGCCGCATGAGCGGCCGAAGGGCTGCAACTTCGGCCCGCGCTGCCAGCATTTTGTGGATGGCGTCTGCAACGCTGACGAAATCCCGATGATCCCTGTCGAAGGGCACGAAGATCATTTCAGTCGTTGCGTGCGCTTCAACGAGATCGACTGGCAGAAGCTGCCGGCCGGGGCGAGGCGAGAGAGCGAACCGATCAGGCCGGGTGCGCCGGTGCTGAAGATCGACGATCTCAAGAAATACTACAAGGTCGCGGCCAACGAGATATTCGGTGGCGGCGAGGCGCGCGTCGTGAAGGCCAATGAGGCGATCAGCTTCGAGGCAAGGGAATCCGAGACGGTCGCGATCGTCGGCGAATCCGGCTGCGGCAAGTCGACACTCGCCAAGGTCTTGCTTGGCCTGGAGACCGCAAGTGCCGGCAAGGTCTCCCTCGGCAATGAGGAAATCCAATCCACGGCCGTCGAGAAGCGGGACGTGCGGACGATCTCGTCGATCCAGATGGTGTTCCAGAATCCGTTCGACACGCTCAACCCGAGCCATTCTGTGGGGTCGCAGATCATCCGGACGCTCGAGAAGTTCAAGATCGGCAGGACACCGGCCGAGCGCAAGCAGCGTATGTTCGAACTGCTCGATCTTGTGAAGCTGCCCCGCGCCTTCGCCGAACGCATGCCGCGCCAATTGTCGGGCGGCCAGAAACAGCGCATCGGTGTCGCCCGCGCCTTTGCCGGAGCAGCGAAGGTCGTGGTCGCGGACGAGCCGGTCTCGGCACTCGATGTTTCGGTGCAGGCTGCCGTGACAGAGCTGCTGATGGATATCCAGCGGCGCAACAAGACGACCATGCTGTTCATCAGCCACGACCTGTCAGTGGTGCGCTACATCGCCGATCGCGTGGTGGTGATGTATCTCGGTCACATCGTGGAGCAGGGGACGACCGACCAGATATTCTCGCCGCCCTATCACCCCTATACGGAGGCGTTGCTTTCGGCGATCCCCATTGCCGACACCAGCGTGGTCAAGAAGCATGTCGTGCTGGAGGGCGACATACCATCGGCGATGAACCCGCCGACGGGATGTCCTTTCCAGACGCGCTGCGGTTACAAACACCTGGTGCCGGGCAATCGATGCGAAACGGATCTGCCGCCGTTTCGTGACCTAGGCCATGGTCACCGGAGCCTGTGCTGGCTGACGGACGAGGTGTTGGCGAAAATGGTACCGGTGATCAGCTTCGACACGCCTGCCGATGCCGAAGCACACGACGTCGTTCCGGAAGACCCCAGCCGCAGACCGGGCCCGGGCTTTGCCGGCAAGCCACCGCTCCGGCCGCATGGCAAACAGGCAAGCGTCCAGGCGTCTGCGGACGAAGAGGCAGGCAGGGAGCGGACCGCCTCGGCACGCATCCGCGACGAGGAAAGGCAGGACGCGCTTGGCGATCGCGGCGGCATGCCGCCCGCGGAACCTTCCGCCGCGATGCCTGCCGCTCCGCTCCAGATCGGCGAAGGGCGCCAGGCCGAGGACGCGGATGTCGCGCCCGCTTTCGAAGGAAAAGTGCCTCCGGATTTCGGTGGCGACGGGATCCGCCCGGCAGGCATCGGGCGGCCCGAGAAGCCCGACGATCTGCAAATGATCTCCGGGATCGGTCCTCGCATCGAGGCGAAGCTCCAGGGGCTGGGCATCTATCGCTTCGCCCAGGTCGCAGGCTGGACGAAAGCGGAGCGAGAATGGGTGGACAGGCAGCTCGGCCTGCGCGGCCGCATCGCGCGCGAGGACTGGGTACGTCAGGCCGAGGTGCTCGCCAGGGGTGGCGCAGCTGAATATCTGCGCGTGTTCGGCAAGAAGCCGCGATAGCTCTGCCGGTTTCAAAGGCCCTGCATGTTGCGACGTCCAGGGGGCGCCTCAGCCGCCGTCACGGCCCATCAGGGCCGCTTGGCTTTCGCGCCATGGCATCGGCCCGAACCGGAGGTTCGGCAAGCACGATGCGTCACACAAAGGGGCACAGCGTTCTTTGCGCGTCCAAAGGACGCGCGGCGCTCTGCTGGCGCGGCGTGCAGTCGCGCCCTTCAACGGTCAATTTTATTGACCGTTCGCGTCAAATTAGAGCGGCGCTACAGGCATTGGCGCAATTGCGCCTGGTACCTGTCGGCCATCTTCTGCGTATCCCGGGCGTATCTCTGCACGCCGGCGTCCCAGTTGCCGCGCTTGTAGCCCGACCAGCCGAGATAATAGGCCAGGTAGAGACGATAGGTGTCGTTGCGCGAGACGCCGTGGTTTTCCACAGTCTTCGAGTGGTACCAGCCGACGAAGTCGACTGCATCGGCGAAGTTGCTTCGGCGCGCCCCGAAACTGCCGGTTTCGAGCTTGTATTGGGCCCAAGTGCCGTCCAGCGCCTGCGAGTATCCATAGGCGCTCGAGACGCGTTTCCACGGGATGAAGCCGAATAGCTTGGTGCGCGGCGGCCTAGCATTGCCCTTGAAACCCGATTCCTTGCGGACCGTCGCCATCAGCACATGAGTAGGGATGCCGTATTTGCGCTCAGCGCGCTCCGCCGCCCGCTGCCAGTTGTTGAAGAGGCCGTCCCGCTGCTCGAACACCGTACAGATATTGTTGATGTGGCGCGGTGGGGTGGCGCAGGCAGAGAGCGCCAGCACGAAAACGACCGGAACAATTCGACTAAAACTCGATACACGCATGGGAGGAGCGATAGGCGGGAAAAATAAAGGGAGTCTTTAGACTTCCGTTAACGAGGCTCGCGGCTCGCCCGCATCAGGCCGATTCCGGCGGGAAATGACGAATTTCCGACAGGGAAGGACGCGCGGCGATGGTTTGATTGCCTCCATGGACCGCCGCAGACGAAGCACCCAACGGGCTCATTCGAGGACGGGCGCGGCTATCCCGCAATTGACGTCGCGCCGGGTCGAGAATCTCTGGCCACCACTCACGCTGCTATCCTCGGACCAGGTCGAGGCCATCCACGAAGCGTCGTTGCGGATCCTGGAGGACCTTGGCATCGAGGTGATGAGCGTGCGGGCGCTCGATCTGTTGCGGGCAGGGGGAGCGACGGTCGACCATTCGACCAACTCGGTCCGGCTCGACCGCCATCTGGTCGGCGAGGCCTTGGCAAAGGCGCCGGCCGGCTTCGTCGTCCGGACGCGCAATCCCGAGCGAGCGGTTCACCTTGGCGGCGACGTCATCAATTTCACGCTGGTCGCCGGGCCCCCGAATGTTCACGACCTGGAGAGAGGACGCCGCTCCGGCAACCTGAAGGACTATGAGGACCTCGTCCGCCTGGCGCATCACTTCAACTGCATAACCATGCTCGGAAACCAGGTCTGCGAGCCGATCGAACTGCCGGCGAACACGCGCCATCTCGACACCTATCTCGCAAACCTCTCCCTGACCGACAAGGCATTCCATGTTTCGGCCATTGGCCGGGGCAGGGCTCTCGACGGGATCAGGATGGCTGCCATCGCTCGCGGCCTCACTCCCGAGACGATCCGCGACGATCCGTCCGTCGCCACCATCATCTCGGTCAATTCGCCTCGCCGGCTCGACGAAGCGATGGCGGAAGGGCTGATGACGATGAGCGAACTCGGGCAACCGGTATGTGTCACCCCGTTCACCCTCATGGGAGCGATGAGCCCGGTCACACTTGCCGGAGCCCTCGCCCAGCAGAATGCCGAGGCTTTGTTCGGCATCGTCCTCACTCAAATAGTCAGGCCTGGAGCACCTGTGCTCTACGGTGCGTTCACCTCCAACGTGGACATGAAATCGGGCGCGCCGGCTTTCGGTACTCCGGAGAACACCAAGGCCAATATCGCCTCCGGCCAACTGGCACGCCGTTATGGCCTGCCCTATCGCTCGACACCTGGTTCGGCCTCCAACGCGGCAGATGCGCAGGGCGCCTACGAGACAATGATGGCGCTGTGGGGTGCCGTACTCGGTCGCGCCCAGCTCGTCTACCACGCCGCGGGTTGGCAGGAAGGCGGTCTCACCGTCTCCTTCGAGAAGCTCATCATGGATGTCGAGATGATCCAGCACATGATGGAGGTTCTGAAGCCGATCGAGGTCGACGACGACGAACTCGCGCTCGACGCGCTTGCCCGCGTTCCCAGCGGTGGACACTTCTTCGGGGATCCACACACGCTGCAGCGTTATGCGGCAGCATTCTATCAACCGCTTTTGTCCAATTGGCAGAACTACGAAGCTTGGGCGGAGGCCGGCGGACGCGACGCCGCCCGTCGTGCGACCGTGCTTTGGAAGAAGGCGCTCGACGAATATCGGGAGCCATCCTTGGATCCAGCTGTCCGTGAAGAGCTCGTCGCTTACGTGAGAACGCGAAAGGAACAGATCGGTGCCCAGGAGCCGTGACCGGCCGCAGGCAAGTCCCTTTGCTTTCAATGTCTTATAACATGACGAGAATGTTCAAGTATTTCCGGGGTTTAGACCCCATTCTGGAAATTTGACCGATTGATAAAAAAACAGGATGTGCTAGCCTCACTTCAAACGAAAACAAAAATGGGGAACTGTGAGAATGGCAGAAGGTCTGTTCAAGCATGGTATTGCGGCTGGCCGGCTTGCGCCCGTCCAATATGTCGAGAACTTCTCCGACCTGCATCCGCCGCTCGATACACATGAAGCGCTGGTCGAGGCCGATCGCTGCTATTTCTGCTACGACGCACCTTGCATGCAGGCGTGTCCAACCTCGATAGACATTCCGATGTTCATCCGGCAGATCGCGACCGGCAATCCGATCGGCTCGGCCAAGACGATCTTCGATCAGAATATCCTTGGCGGAATGTGCGCCCGTGTGTGCCCGACCGAAACGCTGTGCGAGGAAGCCTGCGTGCGTGAGATGGCGGAGGGCAAGCCGGTGCAGATCGGCCGCCTGCAGCGCTATGCCACCGATACGGCAATGCGTCAGCGCAAGCAGTTCTACGAACGCGCGGCTCCGACGGGACGTCGCATAGCCGTGGTCGGCGCCGGGCCCGCCGGGCTCGCCGCGGCGCATCGCCTGGCGCGTTATGGGCATGACGTAACGATCTTCGAGGCGCGTCCGAAGGCAGGCGGCCTCAACGAATACGGCATCGCCGCCTACAAGAGCACCGAGAATTTTGCCCAGGCCGAGATCGACTACGTCACGGCGATCGGCGGCATCCGCATCGAAAACGGCAGAGCGCTCGGCCGCGATCTGCATCTTTCCGATCTCGTCGCGACTTATGACGCCGTCTTCCTGGGGCTCGGCCTTGCCGGGGTCAATGCGTTGCGCGCCGAGGGCGAGGATACAGAAGGCGTCGAGAACGCAGTCGAATTCATCGCCGAGCTGCGCCAGGCGGCTGATCTCGGCACGCTTCCCATTGGCCGGCGCGTGGTGGTGATCGGCGGCGGCATGACAGCGGTGGACGCGGCGGTTCAGTCGAAACTGCTGGGCGCGGAAGAGGTGACGATCTGCTACCGCCGCGGCAAGGACCATATGAACGCGTCGGAATTCGAGCAGGAGTTGGCCGCCGCCAGCGGCGTTTCCATCCGTCATTGGTTGCAGCCCAAGCGCGTCATCGCGGACGGCGGCAAGGTCTGTGCGATCGAGCTCGAATATACGGCGCTGACGGACGGCAGGCTGGCCGGGACCGGCGAGACCGTGGTGATCCAGGCAGATCAGGTGTTCAAGGCGATCGGTCAGAGCTTCGAACCTGCGTCGCTCAATGGAAGCGGCGCGTCGATTGCGATCGAGGGAGGCCGCATCAAGGTCGACGAGGAGGGGCGCACGTCGCTGCCCAAGGTCTGGGCGGGGGGCGACTGCATCGCCGGTGGCGACGACCTGACCGTCTCGGCGGTCGCCCAAGGCCGTGACGCTGCGGAATCCATCCATCGCACGCTCGGCGCGAACGGGAGGGCATGAGCATGGCGGATATCAGAAACAATTTTGTCGGCATCAAATCGCCGAACCCGTTCTGGCTCGCTTCGGCGCCGCCGACCGACAAGGCCTACAACGTCGTGCGCGCCTTCAAGGCGGGGTGGGGCGGTGTGGTCTGGAAGACCCTCGGAGAGGAGGGGCCGCCTGTCGTCAACGTCAACGGCCCTCGCTACGGTGCGATCTGGGGCGCTGACCGGCGTTTGCTCGGCCTCAACAACATCGAACTCATCACCGATCGCGAGCTGCAGACCAATCTGCGGGAGATCAAGCAGGTGAAGATGGATTGGCCGGACCGTGCGCTGGTCGTGTCCCTGATGGTGCCCTGCGTCGAGGAGGCCTGGAAGGCCATCCTGCCGGTGGTGGAGGAAACCGGTGCTGACGGCATCGAGCTCAATTTCGGCTGTCCGCATGGTATGTCCGAGCGCGGCATGGGCTCGGCGGTCGGGCAGGTGCCCGAATATATCGAGATGGTGGTACGCTGGTGCAAGGCCAACACGCGCATGCCGGTGATCACCAAGCTCACGCCCAACATCACCGATATCCGCCACCCGGCGCGCGCCGCCAAGGCGGGCGGTAGCGACGCGGTGTCGCTGATCAACACGGTCAATTCGATCACGTCGGTCAATCTCGACACCTTCTCGCCGGAGCCGTCGATCGACGGCAAGGGCAGCCATGGCGGATTTTGCGGACCGGCGGTCAAGCCGATGGCGCTCTTCATGGTGGCGGAGATCGCCCGGGATCCTGAGGCTCGCGGGCTGCCGATCTCGGGTATCGGCGGGGTGACGACCTGGCGCGACGCGGCGGAATTCCTGGCGCTCGGCGCAGGCAACGTGCAGGTCTGCACGGCGGCCATGACCTACGGCTTCAAGATCGTGCAGGAGATGATCGACGGGCTGAAGAACTGGATGAATGCCAAAGGCCATGCCTCGCTCGAGGATATCGTCGGTCGTGCCACGCCGAATGTGACCGACTGGCAGTATCTCAACCTGAATTATGTTGCCAAGGCTCGGATCAACCAGGATCTCTGCATCAAATGCGGCCGGTGCCACATCGCCTGCGAAGACACTTCGCACCAGGCGATCAGCAGCTTCGTCAACGGCCAGCGGCATTTCGAGGTCCTGGAAGAGGAATGCGTCGGCTGCAATCTCTGCGTGAATGTGTGCCCCGTCGAAGGCTGCATCACCATGGAGCCCCTGGCTGCCGGCGCACTCGACAAGCGGACGGGCAAGCCCGTGTCGCCGAGCTATGCTAACTGGACGACGCATCCCAACAACCCGATGGCGAAGGTGGCCGCCGAATAGGCTGGCCACGTCGTCTCGCAGGGCTCGCAAGGCTGCCGAGCCGAGACCAAACCGCCCCGCCGTCGATGGATGGCGGGGCGGTTTGGTGAGAACGCTCCAGCAGTGTTGTCAGGTTTAGTAGGTGGCGCGCCCTCCCGACATGTCGAAAACCGCGCCGGTGTTGAAGGAACATGACCTGGTTCTGGCGCCCGCGTTAGTCTCCCGCGTCCTTTCCGACGGTTGCTTGACAAGCAAACCTTGTCTATCGATAATGTGGGCGTATTATCCAGAATGTGGACATTAAGCGATCGCCATCTGATTGCAGTGACCTATCCCGCCGCCCTGAGGCGGCGGGACGACCACCGTGCGCCGAGGCGCTTAATAGATAAATGGAAGGTGCTTACCGATGGATCTTGGAATCAAGGGCAGAAGGGCCATCGTCTGCGGCGGATCGAAGGGGCTTGGCAGGGGCTCGGCGGAAAAGCTTGCCGAGGCAGGCGTCGACATCGTCCTCAACGCGCGCTCGCAGGGGCCGCTCGAGGAGGCGGCTGGCGACATCGCAAAAAAATACGGTGTCAAGGTGACCCCCGTCGCGTGCGACGTGACGACTCCCGAAGGCCGGGCGAAACTGCTGGAGGCAGCGCCTGCGCCCGACATCCTCGTCAACAATGCAGGCGGGCCGCCGCCCGGCATGTGGCACGACTGGGGCGAGGAGGAATGGCAGGCCGCCATCCGCGCCAACATGCTCTCGCCAATCCATCTCATCACGGCCGTGTTGCCGGGCATGATCGAACGCCGCTGGGGCCGTATCGTCAATATTACGTCTGGCTCGGTCAAGGCGCCAATTCCCGTCCTGGGCTTGTCGGGCGCCGCCCGCAGCGGCTTGACCGGTTTTGTCGCCGGCACGTCGCGGCAGGTCGCAAAGCATGGCGTGACGATCAACAATCTGCTTCCGGGGCAGCACGAGACTGGGCGCATTGAATCGCTGATGCAAAACGCGGCTCGCGGCCAGGGCGTTACCGTCGACGAGGCCCGAGCTCAAGCCTATGCCACCATCCCGGCGGGCCGTTTTGGTACGACTGAGGAATTTGGCGCCATGTGCGCTTTTCTCTGCAGCGCCTATGCAGGCTACATAGTGGGGCAGAACATCCTGCTCGATGGTGGTGCGATCAACTCGACCCTCTAGATCCGTATGCGGGCCACTTGGACAAGCCAAAATGAGAGGTCGGAATGACCGTCAATAGCGAGCGATGGCAGATCACAGTCACCAGACGAATCCGCGTCCCCTGACCGCGGCCGACTATGGCGCCATCCTCGAAAGCGTGATGTAGCGCTGCCGAGCCGCCGCCCAAATGGGGTCAAAAGACATCCAGTGTTCGCAGCAGGCTCTCGAATGTAACCTTCGGGCCCGTTTCCGCGTGACCGGTCGGGTGTGAATCGTCTCCGGACATCCGCTTGCGTATGTTGCTCGGGCTATATCCGAACTGTTGCGTGAACGCGCGACTGAAGTTTGCGGCCGAATCGAAACCGACTTCCAGGGCGACCTTGCCGACCTTCCGGGTGTCGGAGGGATCAGCCAGCATCGCATGGGCCGCCGCGAGACGTCGTCGGCGGATGTAATTGGCAACACCGCCCGAGGTTTCAAAGAGCTCGTAGAGCCGTGTTCTCGATATGGCCAATTCCCTGGCGAGCGCATCCGGGGTGAGATCGTGCGAAGCAAGATTGGCCAGGATGAAGCGCCGCGCGCGCGTCATCAATCCGATTTGCGAAATCCGATCATTGTCGTCTTCACGATCCACCAACGGTGTGACCGCATCGACGACCATTGCCAGTACACGGCTCTTGATTCCCGGTAGATCGTCTTTCGTGACGCGATCGAGATTGGCTTCAACACTCGACAGATGGTCGATCAGCAGTCTCACCCGATGGCCGCCCAGAACGATATTGTTGGATGCCGCCGGCAAGCCACCGCGATCAGCAAACAGATCCGCCGGGACGATCAGACTGACCGACTCGGCGGCCAGTGTGCGCCCGCTGAAGGGTTGGCCCAGAGAGCGAATCTCCAGCATGCCCGGTTCATTTTGGGCAACGCGTCCGTCAACTCCCGTCCAACTTCGACCCGAACGGAGAAATGTGATCTGCCAATGGTCAATCGGACTGAAGCGCACCTTGTCCGGCGAACGTTCGTACCGGTAAGCCGGAGCCGTCTGCTGCATGAACAGCATGCCGCCCAGGTCCCACACAGCTTGCCGCACCACAAATCCATCCTCGGGATCGATCTTGTCGGGCAAGCGCGTCTCCAGCAGCGCAGACATATGCTCGTGCCATGCAGGAAATTGCCGGTCCGGTGGGAGACCGTCCGTTTCGAAACGCAACGGGACCAGGCATGGTCTAAGTAGCTCCTCCTGGCCAAGCGGAGGCTGCGACACACGCGGCCAGCGCCGGCGCTCGACAAAGGCTGGCTCGAAATGGGCATCCTGCTCTTCGTCAGACATCACTGCAACACCCAGTCATCGGGCCGCAAAGCGGCTACCTCCCGCCCGACAACCGTCGTCGTCAGTGTTGCATAACCATCTCTGCCCGCCTGTTTGACCTTGTAGAGCGCCATGTCGGCCCGAGCCAGGACGTCGATATCCGCCCTGACGTCGCTTGCCGCACGCGTGGCAACGCCAATGCTGACCGACATGTCTAGATGTTGTCCGTCATATTCGAACGACGAGCGGCGGATGAGTGCTACCAGTTCGTGTGCAAGTTCCATGGCCTCCGCTTCTTCCGTTCCTGGCATCAGCAATGAAAACTCGTCGCCGCCGGTGCGAGCCAGGACATCGCGTCCCCGCACGGCGCTGGATGCCACGTCTGCAAAATGGGTGAGCGCTTGATCGCCAACCGCGTGGCCGTACTGATCATTCCACTGCTTGAAGCGGTCGATATCGATCATCATCACCGAATATGGCTTCCCGACTTCGGAAAATTCCCGCTCGACCTGCGCAAGGCGGCCCATGAAGTGCCGCCGGTTCGGTAAGTTGGTCAATTCGTCGGTCTGCGCGACTTTCAGCACGTCGCCATGGAGGCGATTGACCGCCATGACGATGAAGCCGAAATGCCATACGACGCCGCTGTAGATCACGCAGACGAGTGCGTAGCTTTCGACGGCAAAATAAAGCTCCTGATCGTAGTAGCCTGCCCATGCCGCGAGATTCAAAATCGTCTCGATGGCATGGCCTGCGATGCCGAGCAGTATAGCGGAAAGGGCGATCTTGCCGCCAAGCCCGATGCGGCGCTGGCCCAGTAGACATGCCACGGTCATCGCCATGGGAATGGACTGACCGACCGCGTAGACGACGTTCCTACCCTGCCAGCTCCAGTGGAAAAGCGACATGAAAGCAAAACTTGCGGCCGAGATGATCAGGGCCGTTCTCCAGCCGCCCTTGCCGCCATAAAAGTAGCGTGCACCGATCCAGCTTAGGCAGAAGGAATAGATTATAATGGTATTTCCGATAGAGGCGGGCCAGAAAGCCCCTTCATTTCCTTGAGTTGAAAGAATTATTCCGCCGAAGAGAGAAAGTAATACTGAGGAAAACCAAATTTTAGACGGCAGAAAATCGCGATGTATCGAGACGATGGCTGCCCATATAATGCAAACCGTCAAAGAGTTCAAAAATATGACAATGTATAGGGTCAGAAAGTCAAGTTGTATCATTCCCCACCAATTGGCCCTTGAACTGCATGTCAATATGCATCGCTCTGTAGGCGTTGGCCAGCACTAGGACACGCAACTTAGAGAATTGTCCATATGCGACGCCCAACCGGCGATTGTTCCACCCCTATCGAACCGATCCTGAACCATTGATGAATGGGCTTCCCGGCCCGAAATTGGCCTTCTGCCGTCCGTTGGACGCCTAAGCCGGAACGCCCGGAGCCGTCGTGTCTCCGCCGAAAATCGGCTTGTGGTGGGCCGCCAACCTCAAAAATGGACGTTTTGAAAAGTTTCCGGATTCCCTGATATCGCAACGAAGGAGGCGGGGCGATATCAGCAGCCATCAAATTCACATCAGGAACAAATCAAATTAACTCCAGAAGCAAAGCCGAAACGGCACAATTGGCTTCCGCTAGCTTCTGCGAGTGAATTGCTCGAAAATTCTGGAGGGTATGGTGGGAATTGTATTCAATTCTCCAAGTAGAGGACGTGTGTCTTCTTCTGGGCGTCGGGTACTTGTAGCTGGCGGTGCGGGGTTCCTCGGGTCTCATCTTTGCGATCGTCTTTTGCGTGAGGGTCAGTCCGTCATTTGCGTGGACAATTTCTCTACGGGGCGGATGGAAAATCTGCGCCACCTTCTGCGTTTCGACACGTTCAGCTATCTTCGGCACGACATCGTCGATCCGATCGATGTTCCCGTGGATGAGATCTACAATCTCGCCTGCCCGGCGTCCCCGCCGCACTATCAGGCCGATCCGATCCATACGATGAAGACCAGCGTCATCGGTTCGCTCAATCTTCTCGAACTGGCGGCACACTATCAGGCGCGAATTTTCCAGGCTTCCACCTCGGAGGTCTATGGCGATCCGCATGTCCACCCCCAGCCTGAAAGCTATTGGGGCAACGTCAATTCCTTCGGGCCGCGCTCTTGCTACGACGAAGGCAAGCGCTCCGCCGAAACACTGTTCCATGACTTCCATAAGCAGTACGGCGTCGACATTCGGATCGTGCGCATCTTCAACACCTATGGACCGCGCATGCGTCCCGACGACGGGCGTGTCGTCTCCAATTTCATCGTGCAGGCGCTCAAGGGCGAAGACATCACCGTCTATGGCGACGGCTCGCAGACGCGATCGTTCTGCTATGTCGATGACCTGATCGAAGGCTTCTACCGTCTCATGAACAGTGAGCCGGCCATTCAGACGCCGGTCAATCTCGGCAATCCGGGCGAGTTCACCGTGCGCGAACTGGCCGAGAGGATAGTCGAAATGACGGGCTCGTCTTCGAAGATCGTCTACCATCCGTTGCCCGTCGACGACCCGCGCCAGCGCCGACCCGACATAACCGTAGCCAAGCGCGAACTGGGCTGGGAGCCTGCCGTCGCATTAGGCGAGGGGCTGAAGTCGACGATCGCCTATTTCGAGCGCCAATTGGTGCGGCCCGCCGAGGAATTTGCCGAGGTTGCGTGATGGCCAAGCAAAAGGCACTCGTCGTCGGGGGCGCCGGCTTCATCGGCAGCCACACCGCCAAGCTTCTGTCGAGCCAAGGCTATGAGCCCGTCGTCTATGACAATCTCTCGACGGGACATCGAGCGGCTGTTCGCTGGGGCGACTTCGTCGAAGGTGACATTCTCGACACGCCGCGGCTGGTCGCGGCGATGGAAGAATACGACCCGGTCGCGGTGATCCATTTCGCGGCCTCGGCCTATGTGGGAGAGTCCGTCGAAAACCCGGCGAAGTACTATCAGAACAACGTGAACGGAACGCAGTCCCTCCTGGAAGCCTGCCGCCTGACGGGCACCCGCAACGTCATCTTCTCGTCGAGCTGCGCGACCTATGGCATTCCCGATCGTCTGCCGATCCGCGAAGGGGAGGCCCAGCGCCCCATCAACCCGTACGGACGCACCAAGCTGATCGCCGAGCAGATGCTGGCCGACTATTCGGCTGCCTATGGGCTGCGCCATGTGGCGCTGCGTTATTTCAATGCGTCTGGCGCGGATATCGACGGCGAGTTGGGCGAATCCCACAGCCCGGAAACGCATCTTATCCCGCGAGCGATGATGGCGGCGGCGGGCAGCATCGACTTCCTGGAAGTCTATGGCGACGACTACGATACGCCCGACGGCACCTGCATCCGTGATTACATCCATGTCGCGGACCTGGCGCGCGCGCATGTCCTGGCAGTCGAACATCTCGTCGGTGGTGGCGCGAACCTTGCCGTCAATCTCGGTACCGGCCGCGGGACCTCCATCAAGGAAATTCTCGAATCGATCAGCCGTCTGACGGGCCGCAATGTGCCTGTCGAGATGCGTGCACGCCGGGCAGGGGACCCGCCGGCTCTCTATGCCGATCCGACGCTCGCCGCTGAGAAGCTTGGTTTTCGGGCTGTCTATTCCGACCTCGACACGATCATTCGCTCCGCTGCTCCCTTTTTCGGCCTGGAGCTGCGGGCATGACAATGCGTCGAGCAAACGACGGCGCCGCCCGGAGCGCGCCCATGATGGTGCCGGTCTTTTCCGGTTGGCGACGCGCGGAGTATCTGCTCGGCGCGGCACTTTGGATCGCAGCCCTCGTCTATTTCTGGCACTGGTGGCTGGAGCCCGCCAATCACGTGCGACTCTGGGGTTCCATCCTGGTGACGGCGATCCTGGCCTGGGTCACGTTGCTGCCCGCTTATTTCATCGTCCTGTTCTTTCGCGCCCGCCGGCCGGATGGCCCGCTGAACCTGCCGGCCGGCAGTCGCATCGCCATGGTCGTGACCAAGGCGCCGTCGGAGCCGTTCGAGGTGGTGGCCGAGACCTTGCGAGCCATGCTGGCGCAGGATGTGCCGCACGACACATGGCTCGCCGACGAGGATCCTTCGCCCGCCACGCTCGCGTGGTGCCGCGAACATGGCGTATTGGTCTCCACGCGCAAGGGACGCGAGGATTATCACCGCAAGACGTGGCCGCGGCGTACGCGCTGCAAGGAAGGCAATCTCGCGTTTTTCTACGATCACTACGGCTACGAGCGCTACGATTTCGTGGTGCAGCTCGATGCCGATCATGTGCCCGAGCCCGGCTATCTGTTCCAGATGCTGCGTCCCTTCGCCGATCCCGCGGTAGGTTATGTCTCCGCGCCAAGCATTTGCGACCGCAACGCGACGGAAAGCTGGTCGGCCCGTGGCCGTCTCTACGCTGAGGCCAGCATGCATGGGTCGTTGCAGGCCGGCTACAACAGCGGTCTCGCCCCGCTTTGCATCGGCTCGCATTATGCGGCCCGCACGCAGGCGCTGAAAGAAATCGGCGGTCTGGGCCCGGAACTGGCAGAAGACCATTCCACCACGCTCATGATGAATTCCTATGGCTGGCGCGGCGTTCACGCGATCGACGCCATCGCTCATGGTGATGGTCCGCGCACCTTCGCCGATCTCGTGACCCAGGAATTCCAGTGGTCGCGCAGTCTGGTGATGATCCTGCTGCAATATTCGCCGAAGCTCGTGCGTACCCTGCCGCCGCGTTTGAAATTCCAGTTCCTGTTCTCGCAGATCTGGTATCCCCTGTTCTCTCTTTTCATGGCGCTGATGTTCGTCCTGCCAATCGTGGCGCTGGCGCTGGGGGATAACTTCGTCGGTGTCACCTATCCCGATTTCCTGCAACATTTTATGCCGCAGGCGATCATCCTGATCGGTCTTGCCTGTCGCTGGCGCGCCTCCGGCACGTTCCGCCCCTATGACGCGAAAGTGCTCAGCCTTGAAATGACGCTGTTTCTGTTCGCGCGCTGGCCTTGGGCCATGGCTGGAACACTTGCCGCGTTGCGAGACTGGTCGACGGGCTCGTTCGTGGATTTCCGTGTGACGCCGAAAGGGGCTTCCGACGTGGATCCGCTGCCGGTCCGTGTGCTTGCACCCTACGGGTTCCTGGCGATTTGCTCGATCCTGCCGGTACTGCTCATCCCCGATGCCAGCGAGAGCAGCCGCGGCTTCTACGTCTTCGCCATCATCAATGCCCTGATCTACGCGGTTCTCCTGTTCGTCATCGTGTTCCAGCATGCACGCGAGAACACCGTGCGGTACCGCTCGCGGCTCTATCGGCCGGCGCTCGCGACCAGCCTGCTCGCCCTCATGGCGCTGCCGAGCTTCGCCACGCTCGAGCGGGGCCGTGACGGGATCGAGGCACTCGCCTGGGGAACGACCAGTTTCACCCTGTTCGAGGATCGTTTTTCGGTTGCCGGCGCCGGTGTCGGCGGCCGCGACATTCACAAGACCATCTTCAATCCTCGCTGGCGCACGAACGCAGCCAGCGGTTCAGCAACAAGAGGCAAATGGCGCACATGAAGATCGCAGTCATTGGAACAGGTTATGTCGGACTGGTTAGCGGGACCTGCTTCGCCGCCTGGGGCCACGAAGTCGTATGCGTGGACAAGCACACAGGCAAGATCGCCGGTCTGGAACGGGGCGTCGTGCCGATTTACGAACCAGGCCTGGACGAACTGGTGGAACGCAATTCTGCTGCCGGCCGGTTGCGTTTTACCAGCAATCTCGCCGAAGCGGTGAAAGGCGCGGCGGTCGTGTTCATCGCCGTCGGTACGCCGCCACGTGCCGGCCACGGAGGTGCCGATTTGTCGTTCGTCTACATGGCGGCGCGTGAATTGGCGCCGCTGATCGACGACAATGCCGTCGTGGTCGTGAAATCCACCGTTCCCGTGGGCACCGGCGACATCGTGCAGAAGATCGTCGGATCGGTGCGTGAGCCCGGGACGTTTTCGGTCGCGTCCAATCCCGAATTCCTTCGCGAGGGCGTCGCCATCCGTGATTTCCTGGAGCCCGACCGCGTGGTGATCGGCGTCGAGGACGAGCGTGCGCGCAAGGTTCTCATGGACCTGTATGGCGCACCGCTCGAATCGCGCAGGACACCGATCGTCGTCACGCAGCGTCGCACTTCGGAACTGATAAAATACGCCGCCAATGCGTTCCTCGCCACCAAGATCACCTTCATCAATGAACTGGCCGATCTTTGCGAGCATGTCGGCAGCGACGTCAGCCAATTGGCGCTCGGGATCGGGCTCGACAAGCGCATCGGGACAAGCTTCCTCAATGCAGGCCCCGGCTATGGCGGGTCGTGTTTCCCGAAGGATACGATGGCGCTTCTGCGAACCGCGCAGGATTACGGCGTAGCCCTGCGAATTGTGGAAGAAACGGTCACCGCGAACGAAGCGCGTAAGCGCCGTATGGCTTTGAAGGTGATTGACGCTCTGGGCGGCGATATCGAAGGCCGGACGATCGCGGTGCTGGGGCTGACCTTCAAGCCCGACACGGATGACATGCGCGATGCGCCTTCCGTTCCGCTCATCGAAACCCTGCAGCGTTTCGGCGCCAATATCCGCGCCCATGACCCTGTGGGAATGGAGAATGCCGAGCGCATACTTTCGGACGTCGAGTTCTTTGACGACGCGTATGAATGCGCGCACGGCGCAGATGCGACTGTCGTCATCACCGAATGGGACAGCATTCGCAGACTCGATCTCGCCCGTTTGAAGAAGGCCATGCGCCGGCCGGTGTTGATCGATCTCAGAAATGCCTTCGAACCGGGTGTCCCGGAAGAACTCGGCTTTCGCGTATCGGCCATCGGCCGATCGACGACGGCCCGGCATGATGCCACCGCGACAGCAGCACTGCCCTATGCGGCGGGACAGGTTCATCGAGGGCCAGAAGCGGCAGGTGCTCGTTTCGAGCTGGCGGGAGGTTCCCATGGCGATCTCTAGATCTGCAGAGGCCAGAGTACTGCCGGGTTTCCGGACCCTCGCGGCAGCCGCATGGGCCTTTTCGTGTCTTGCCGCGCCGGCCATTGCCGCTTCTTCGCAGGATCCCGTTCTGCCGGATGCAGCGCGCCTCATGACCGCGGGCGAAATCTACGAACTCTATCGAGGCAAAAGCTGGCGATGGGAAGATGGTGCCGGCCACATGAAGGAGACGCCCCGGCAGTTCAGCGCATGGACCGACGGCGAGAACGGTAGATCCTGGGCGGAAGGTCGCTGGGTCGTCACCGAGACAGGTCGGATGTGTCTCGACGCGACATGGCATTCCGAAAAGGGCGCGTTTCCGGCCAGAACCTGCTTCTCGCATCGCCTGCACAAAGGAACGATCTATCAAAGGCGAGAGCCGGATGGTGCATGGTACGTGTTCCGCCATGCCCGGCATCGCGAAGACGACGAGGCCAGCAAGCTGGTCTCCGAAGACCTGGTCACTCAACAACGCGACAGTCTGAAGGTCGCTGTTGAGAAGGCCCAGCCACCCGCAAAATGAGGAAAGTAGGGGCTATGAAAAGTCTCTTTAAGGTAACCGCAGCTTTGGTTGGCTGCGCGTTGATTTCCGGTGGTGTGTTTGCCGCCAGCGGCGTTTCGGGCGCGAGCGTCGACACACGCGGTCCCTCCGGCGAAAGTTCGAGCGTGGAACCGCTCAACAAGTTTCACGACAAGCGCCCGGTCATCACGCCGCAATCGCTGACGCCCGGCGCCTACGATCCGCACGGGGACTTTACCAACGATCCCAATTCCAAGATCGAACACCTGTTCCTTCCTTGGGAAGACGTGGAACTGGCCAGCCTCGCTGCTGCCGACGCCTATGCGCTCGAGCGCGGGCGTTCGCTGATGATCACGATCGAGCCGTGGTCATGGGCCCGTGACTGGCGGGTCAGCCCGGATGATCTTCTGAGCGGTATCCTGGCCGGTCGCTACGACGCCAACATGTCGGCCGTCTGTTCCGCCGCGGCGGATCTGAAAAGCCACGTCACGATCCGTTGGGCCCAGGAAATGGACGACAAGGAAGGGCAGTTCACCTGGTCGTTCTGGAAGCCCGAAGGTTATGTGAAGGCCTATCGACATGTGATCGACATCTGCCGCAGGCATCTGCCGTCGGCGACGTACATGTGGTCCCCGAAAGGGGAGGAGGGGCTCGAAGCCTATTATCCGGGCGACGACTATGCCGACGTCATCGGCTTGTCGGTCTTCGGCTATCAGCCTTACGACAAGCTGGAGGTCGGCCATGACACGACGTTCGTCGAGCGCACAAAGCCGGGCTACGATCGCGTGGTAAGCTTCGGCAAGCCGATCGTCATTGCGGAGCTCGGCTATGAAGGCGACGACGACTACGTGCGGGACTGGGCTGCGGAAGCCAACAAGCCACATGCCGAATTCCCCGCATTGACCGCGGTCGTCTACTTCAACGATCGCGAAGTCTATGCATGGCCAAGGAATGTCGGCCTGCCCAATTGGCGTGTCGCGGACCATCCGCTCGATTGATCCATGAACTCCCGACGAGTGGCTAGGCCTTCAATGCGTTGGCGAACCACTCAATCCATTTGTTCCATGTGGTTCCGGACGCGCATTGGCGCCGGTAGCCCTCGTTCGACAGGAAGTAAGATGTATTCGATCCGTTCCTCATTCGTGACCGCAGCGCTCGGCGCGCTCCTGCTGGCGGGCAATGCCGGCGCCGCTCCAATGAAGCAGGCCGACGCTGCGATGACGAAACTCGCCATGGCGGCGTCTCCGATGAAGGCCGCCGCACTTGAAAAGCTCTATGCTGACCGCACCTGGAAATGGAAGACCGGCGGCGGTTTCTTTTCCAGCGACCGGAAACGCTTCGTCGGCTGGGCGGGCCGGAGGATCGGGCGGTCCTATGGAGAGGGCCGCTGGTACGCGACCGATGGCGGAAAACTCTGTCTCCAGGCCATCTGGTCTGGCCTCGATGGCAGTGGCGCTGCGACGAAGTGCTTTTTGCATCGCGAAAGGAACGGCGTCATATACCAGAAGCCTTCCCTCGGAGGAAAATGGTATGTCTTCCGACACAATCCCATCCACAAGGACGACGAAGCGCGCAAGCTGGTCAAGGGCGATCGGGTGAGCAAAGACGTCTCACAGATCAAAGCCACTCGCCGATAATAAATGCACAGGCTGCCGAGGCGATCACGCCAAAGGCAGCCCTGCTTCTGGTCGGACTGCTTTCAAACGTCTGGGCGATTGAGCAAGCTGCGCGTATAACAGCGTGCCTTTTGGCCAAAACCGCTCGGCGTGCAGACGTAAGGATTGCTTGCGCGATATTGCGAAGCCGAAATCTTCATGACCTTCCGGCCCGGATTCTTGGAATAACGAACGCCGTCATTGACCCGATACTTGACAAGATAGACAGTTCGTATTTCTTGCTTCGACTTGCGGAGTTCTCCTGCTTGAGCATTCGAAGAAAACATGGAGGACGCTGCAACTATCGTCGCGGCTGCCATCATCCATTTCAGGCCACTATGTTGTGCGACTGAAATAAACCCGTTGAGCGTCACCTGTTGGCCTCCAATATTTCCTGCCTTGGAGGACGATATAGGGCGCACAGTTTAAGCTTCTTGCCGAATAATCCCGAAAATTTTCGACAAATTGGTGCCTCTTAGTGTTCGTATGGACCCGAAGGCACTCCATTAAGGCCTTGAGGCAAATTGCTAGAGCATGTCCGGTTTAATCTGGGTCATATCCAGCTGCCTTGAAGTAGTTCGCGCCCTCGGCCGGGGTGAAGAGGTCGAGGCCCGAGCCAACCGCGTCCCACAATGCGGCGATGATGCGCTCGGCCTTTGCCCGCAGCAGCGCCTTGGGTTTGGCGAAGGCGTTCTCAATCGGATTGAAGTCAGGACTGTAGGGCGGCAGGTAGAGCAGGCTTGCACCGGCCGTCTCGACAGCGTCGCGACCGCCCGCGGCCTTATGGGGCGGGCATAGGTTATCCATGGCGTCGATGTCGCCGGGCTCTAGCGTCGGCACCAGCACTTGCTCGACTAGGCCAGGAACACATTGCCGTTCATGGCGCCATCGTAGACAAAGGGTGCGGTCATGCCGTCAGCCGCAGCGTGCCGGTGAAGGCGTGGTTTTCCAATGGCCATGCGGCACACCGGCGCGGCAGCGCTCGCCGCGTGGCGCACGGCCCGAAGACGGGCCATCTTCGTGGAGAGGCCGGTCTCATCGATGAACACAAGCTTCGCCGGATCGAGATCGAGCTGGCCCTCGAACCAAGTCCGGCGGCGCTTCAGGATGTCGGGGCGGACTTGCTCCAGTGCGTGTGCGGACTTTTTGAATGTCCAGCCGTGGCCGCGCAGCCAGGCATTCAACGCGCTGAGGCTGATCCGCAGCGACTGCTCGGCCAAGAGCCGCCCCACCATCTCGTTCAGCGTGAGGTCCTTGCGCCCCTTGATCAAGTATGTAACAACTGTTACTTGCAGTCTTGTTGCCAGAACTGGTGACGGTGAGGGGAGCGCAAATAAACGAATAAACGTCTAGTGAGCGAGAATACTTTATATTGCGAATTATTATTCGCATCGCCCGAGATCACACATATTCTGGTCGGCCAGGAAACTCGCAGCCTGTTCCGCAACAGCGTCATATCCCACCTCTAATGCAGATCCCGCCTTGAACCCTTCCTCTAGACACAACAACCGCTGTTCGGAAGTGCCGTGGAAGTTACAGTCAGAGAAACCACCCTTGGAGCCAGCCTCCCTCCAACCTTCGGCCAAAACCTTTACGTCAACCAACTGAAATCCGGACCTACTACGCTGGAGCAAAAATCCGGCCATATAATCGGCATGCAGTTCAATATTGAGCACCCGCTCTCCGCACAAAAGGTCGCTGCAAATCCCACTCGCCATCTGGACTACATGCGCAAATTCGTGTGCGATGATGCCACTGCAAAGTAGAGTGCTATTCTTCTTCGACAGAAGCTCACCCAACTTTCCCCATCCAATTAGGATGCTGCCTCCACGAACTGGTCCGCTGACCTCCAAACTCGCCATCGCATTTGGGGACATCCCATCCTTGTAGATTTGAACATTTGGCCGGATTCCTGTTAGTCGTTCTCCGGTGTCAAGTATGTCCGAAACGCCGAGTTCGAAGTTCGACCGGATTGCGCTATTAGGTATTGCCCTACCGAGCGAAACGATTTCCGCGAGCCACGCTGGCGCGCAAGACACCTTGCCATCAGCCGTCGCGTACGACAGGCATCCTAGCTGACGAGCGGTGCTTTCGGCCGAAGCGCCATCCGCCGCATCAAGCAGGGAAGCGTGCCACGCACAACAGATGCCGCCGACTAGGAGGGTTCGACGGCTGAACTCTTTGGATCGCATCTGCTAAACCTAATGAAAGGGCAAGTCAAAGTCCGAAAATAGCTGTATATACTCGGTAATCTTAGTACCGTTTCCGTCAACCGGGACCTGTTGGCCGTTGGACTTAAGGAATTTTGCCAGCGCGCTTGGACCGACCAGATGCGCCCCGCCAATCATTCCGGATCGCGTAACCTTAATTCCGCCGATTTCTTTACCTATATATTTTGTTAAATCTCGATGAACAATAGATGCCCACTGTAACTCGTTGAATCTAAATAGAGAAAAGTCCTGGAAGGCTGGCCTATCCAAGAAATCATCTCGAGAATATATTCCTTTCTCCCACGCCTCTTCTGCCCATCCGCCCTTCCAGTCGTTCTTGCGACTGCCGTCTTTGATATAGATGTTACAGTCGATTAGAGCCGTCTCACCGAATTGATATCTACCTATGTACCCAAATGGGTTGACACTTTTATAGTCGTTTGACGACTCGCGTTTACCGAGCGCAAACATGTAGTCGTCATAATCCTTTCCTTGCGCTAGGCATGTCGTCGGCAGGGCTGCTAAAACCATTAAGCTAAACAAGGTGAGGACGCTATTTGATCTCATACTTGCCCCCTTTCCACTCCCACACAAGCCCAGTCTTTTCGCCTTTGTCTGAAACATTCAAATTCGTGATGAGTTCGCGCCAGCCACTTGGAGATTTCGGCCCGAGCGCGATTGATGACGCATATGCGTCGAAGGCGATGTTATAGCCGTCTCCGGTTGGAGAAATAATGACTACTTCACAGTCACGAGCACCACATGTTTCGACGCCAGATAGCAGCGTGATGATCTCTGGCCTGCCGTCGCCATTTAGGTCATCTTGATTACTCGACACCCTTGCATCGCCGGCGCTTTCGAGCAGTTGGGCAATGTCGGCATTGGGTGCTTGCAATGAGAACGCAAATGCCGACTGATCCGTGTCCTCAAGCTCCACAACCTCGGTGTGGTAGTCCTTCGGCAGTTGGACTCGTTGATCTTCGGCCCTTGCTGTCAACGGTGAAAACAAGAGTGCCACGGAAGCGGCTAGTGGGAGAATTGAACAATTACACAAATTGCCCACCCCAATCGACATGGCCCGTTCTCCAAAAGGTACGATGTATATCTCATAGAAATTTACTTGGCGCAAGTGTAATATGCATAGCATATACTTTCATTCATGGATGGAGGAAGCATGATGGGAGTGGGTCGTGGTAGCCAATTGGCTTTCTATTTGAGCTGCGTATTAGCCCAGAGCTGGTTGTTGCCCAACCCAGCTTCAGCAGACGATGCATGCCTATTTAATAGCTGCAGAAAGCAATATCAGGCCAATGAACTCGGAATGCGGCTGGAGGGACTGGTATTGATGCGCCGTCTGAGGCTTGCAGTCCCCGATTGGATGATATCGGCGCTCCAGCCGACGGCGCAGGATCTGAGTGTTGGATTCGATCTTCAACAACTTCTTGCGAGCAATATCGCGCACGAGCCAACGCGTGACGTGCAGCAACGGCTTTTCGATGTTCACGGATCGACGATATCGTCCTCATTTGCCCTGGGGGCGCGGATGGCCGAGAAACTCTTCCAATCAGTCTCACTGGCGGAAGACGAAGGTGAGCTTGGTGGCATCAAAACAAAGACTTTGTTTGTTGAGGCCTGGAGTGGGGATGCAGCTGCAATAAACAACATGGTAGAACAAATTGGCATAGACGATACTGGGATCGAGAGCACGGCGAACGGGATCGAGGCTATACAGCTCGAGCTCTGCAATTTGAAAGAGCGATTGAATGCTAAATGGCAGAGAGCCGGATTTGATTGCAACGAGTTTCTTAATGGAATGAAGTCTGTTGTCAAGGAAGCGGCGGCTCTTGAGGCCAGCAAGAAGTCTGCTGACGACAACGCGCCCCCTGGCACCTTAAAGCTTGACGTCGTACTAGGTGTCAGAAATCTCGTATTCAAATCCGGCGGTCGTGCTGTAGATGGAATTGATATATGGGACTTTCAAGACAGGCGACCAGTGACTGCGGACGACGTGACCATTGGCAATACCGCTATGGCTGTACGACTTGGGCGTGACGACGACATGGCAGTTGTCGCTGCGTTTCGTCAGGTTGGCGATGCTATATGCGCAAGATATTTGTATCTTCCTCTTCGAAATGGAGACAATATCGACATACATAAGATTGCAGCAGGTGAGGGGCTGGAGGCGTTCTCAGTCAAGTATGGCAACAACCTCGGAATAGCAGCGATCCGGCATAGTGATTTCAATTTTCTTTGGGATCCGTCGACGACCAGAGACAGGGCTAACTGGCATTTGGCACCCCCGGTCCCCCCAGCCGGTGTTATTGATGGAAGATGCTCTTGAGGAACAGCTTCGCGACCGAGCCAGGGCAGGACTTCGACGCCCGGGACCTTGCGCAGGTCATTCGCCACAATATAAGCCCTTGAGGCAAACTGCTAGATCTCCCTGGTATCGAATATGTAGAGCTCGACGCCGCCATCGGCAAACTTGCCGAGATCGGCGGCAACGGCCTTACCCTCGGCGGACCCGAGCGCGCTTTCGATCGCCTGAACGGAATCGAAGGTGAGCGTCGCGACGAGATGGACATCGGCTGGCCCCGACGCCGTTTGGATCGGCCCCTGGCTGATGTCGTATTCCCTCAATCCGGGCAGCTTCTTGGCCAGTGGCACGTGGGTTGCGTGGTAGTATCGATCGAATGCGTCCCTGTCCTTCGGCGTCATGTAAAGCGCGACGATCCTGGCCATCATAATCCTCCCTTTCGCGAATTGAGGAACAATGCTTTCAGATTGCGATCGCCACAACAGAACTAAAGTCGGGGTTCTCTATCAATTGCCGAGCAATCGGTGGCCTTGCACGTCTCGGTGTTTTCATGATCAATCCTCTTTGGCGGCGGGCTGATACTTCGGAGGAGGAAGATCAGTGGCGTTCGAAAATCAACGCGAATTCAACACTACGCGCCGGAAGGTCTCACGGTTGGCGGGAGCTTCCTTTGCTCTGTCCCTTGCGCTTGCAGTCGCATCTGCAGCGCCGGCCGTGGCCGATGACGAATGGATCGGCACATGGACGGCAAGTCCGCAACCCGTTTGGGGGCCCGATTTCTTCGCGCCCCTGTCATTTCCCCGCAATCTCTGGAACCAGACCATCCGACAAGTCGCCCGGGCGTCCATCGGCGGCAACCAGGTTCGCGTCGTCCTGTCGAACGAATATGGAGATCAACCGCTGGTGATCGGGTCGGCGACCGTTGGGCTTTCCGGCGGTGGTGCGGCGGTCAAGGATGGCTCGAACAAGCCAGTGACTTTCGGTGGCAAGCCAAGCATTACCATTCCGCCGGGTGCGCCGGCCGTGAGCGATCCGGTCGACCTTAAGGTCGCTCCGCTGGAAAGCCTCGCGATCAGCCTCTACCTTCCGAAAGTAGCCCCGGCAACCACGATGCACTGGGACGGCCGGCAGACCGCTTACATCGTCGCTGGCGACAAGACGGCCGACGCCGATATCAAGCCGGACACCACCTCGCTGTCGCGTCTGTTCCTGAACGGCATTCTCGTCAATGCGCCCGATGACGCGCGAGCCATCGTCACCTTCGGAGACTCCATCACGGATGGCGACGGGTCTACGGCCGACGCAAACCATCGCTGGCCCGATCTGCTGGCCGAACGCCTGAAGGAAGCAGGCGGCGCGCCGGTCGCCGTGCTCAACGAAGGCATATCGGGCGCGCGCGTCCTCAGCGACCGCATGGGCGTGAATGCGCTTGCGAGGTTCGACGAAGATGTCCTCAGCCATCCGCATGTCGACACCGTGATCCTGATGATGGGGATCAACGACATAGGCTGGCCCGGCTCGCCGCTCGACAGCGGACCGGCGCCCTCTGCGGAGGATGTCATCGATGGCTACAAGCAGCTCATCGCTCGCGCACACGACCATGACATCCGCATCATCGGCGCCACGCTCACGCCTTTCGCCGTCGCCTTCAAGGGCACGCCGCTCGAAGGTTACTACAGCGACGAAAAGGAGGCGAAGCGGGTCGCGATCAACGACTGGATCCGCAACAGCAAGGCGTTCGACGGCGTGATCGATTTCGACGCGGTCGTCCGGGACTCCGCGAATCCGAAACAGATCCAGAAAGCCTTCGACAAGGGCGACAACCTTCATCCCAACGACGCCGGCTACAAGGCGATGGCGGATTCGATCGACCTGAAGCTGCTGACCGAGGATTGAGAGACGAGGGTGCCGGTGACTGACCGTTGGCGCTGGCACCCCTCTGTCCTGCCGGATATCTCCCCCACACAGGGGGATGTTGGCAGCTTTGGCGCCGGCGCTGCTTCTGCAACCTCGACGATTGGCGAGGACGTGCGTGACAGCCAATCTCCCCCCTTGGGCAGGGCTGTCCGGCAGGACAGGGGGGGCAACAGCGCCGGCATAAGCCGCCAACTATGTTGCTTGGCAAGGCCGTCAGCCAGGCGAAGCTCTACACCCCCGCCCTTGCCGGCCTCGCCACACAGCGGAAGCCGACATGGCTGGTCGATGTGTCGACTGGCTCCGCATGGCGGGCAGCCGGCCGATAGCGGCGGCAATAGTTCGGTGCGCAGAGATGCGAGCCGCCTTTCAGCACCTTGCGGGCGATCCTGATCCGCGGCTGGCAGGGATCGTAGCTCGCCTCCGCCGGCCCGCCGCGCGGATTGACCGGCACGCAGCAAGCCTTGGCTGCGTCCTCGGGATGCCGCGCCGACCAGAAATCGCTCGTCCATTCCCAGACATTGCCGATCATGTCGTAGATCCCGTAGGCATTCGGCGGGAAGGAGGTGACGGGGGAGGTACGGTCGAAGCCGTCGCTCTTGAGATTTTCGAATGGGAACATGCCTTGCCAGGTGTTTGCCATGTGGCGGCCGCCCGGGGTGAACTCCTCGCCCCAGGCGAACTCCGCGCCGTCCAGCCCGCCGCGCGCGGCGAACTCCCATTCGGCTTCAGTCGGTAGATCCTTGCCCGCCCACTGTGCGTAGGCCAGCGCGTCCGAATAGGCGACATGGACAACCGGATGCTCGTCGAGCCCCTTGATGCTGCTGCCCGGTCCATAGGGCCTGCGCCAGTTGGCGCGGAACTTGAAATCCCACCACTGGCTCCAGTTGCGCAGATCGACCGGACCGCGCGGCGGCGTGAAGACCAGCGACCCGGCCCTGAGCATATGGGGCAGGGCGCCCGGATAATCCGCGGGGTCGGGCGGTATCTCTGCGAAGGTCACATGCCCGGTCGCCTCGATGAAACGGCGAAACTGCCGGTTGGTGACAGGCGTCTTGTCCATGAAGAAGCCGTCCACCTCGACACGGTGCACCGGCTTTTCCTCAGGATAGTGCCTGTCGGATCCCATACGAAACGAGCCGCCCTCGATCCAGACCATGTCGGCATGAACGTCGGTGGGAGGCTGGACGTTCTTGTTCATGCTGCGCCTCTATTTCTCGGGCGGAAAGATCTCGAGCCAGTCGGATTTCATGTCGACGATCGTCCATCCCCGTGCCAGACCCTCGTCCAATGCCTTGTCCAACCTGCCGATGCGGGAATCTCGATCGTAGGCCCATTCGCGCACGGCATCCGTATGATGGACAATGCCCATGAAGGTTGCTCCGTCTCCGGCTGCGGTCCATTCCAGCATCTGTTGATCGCCGTCCGAATTGCCGAAGGCAAAGATGGGGCGGCTGGCGATGAATCGGTTGATGCCCACGGGTTTGCCCGGACCATCGTCGACGAATTCGACTTTGGGTTCCTTGACGAGGACGGGCTTGCCGTCGGCGCCATGCTCGAATTTTACGACACCGGACGAGCCGACTACCTGCTCGGGCGGTATGCCGTAGACAGGTTCGGCAAAGACCCGCATGAACTCGACGCCGCCGCCAGACACGATGAAAGTCTTGAAGCCGTTGTCGCGCAAATACGCCAGGAGTTCCAGCATGGGCTGATAGACGAGCTGGGTGTAGGGCCTGTCGAAACGCGGATGGCGCGCAGTCCTCAGCCAATCCGCGACAATCCTGGAGAATTCGTCAGTCGTCATGCCGGAATGGGTGAGGATGACGATCTCCACCATGCCCTTCTCGCCCGTTGCGGCAAGACCCTTGGGATCGCCGGCCAATACCGATTTGAAAGGCTCTGTCTCCTTCCATTCCGGATGATTGGGCGCCATTGCCTTGATGCGGTCCAGCGCGAAGGCCAACTGGAAGTAGACCGGTTGCTCCGCCCAAAGCGTTCCGTCGTTGTCAAAGACCGCTATACGATCTTCCGGCCTGACGAAATCGGTGCCTCCCTCGCGCGTCACACGTCGCACGAAATCCGTGATGGCCGATTTGACGTTGCCGTCCTTCCACGAGGGCAGGGGGTCCGATTGCGCCTGCGCAGCGCAGAGCAGGATCAGAAGCAGGAGCGGTACGATCGACCAGGCCCTCAGGAAATCCACGATCCGCCTGTTCATCGGACACGCTCCCTGCAATGACAGCACTCCCGCAGAAGACAGTCTAGAATGGATCGTGCAACGAGGGCTAGAGCTTAACTGTAACGGAACGGGAAGAAGAACTTCCCACCTGCTCAAGATCTTTGAAGGCGTCTTACAGGACACGCCGTGCATACCCCATTGTTACAGTAACAAACTTTCGCGTGTAGGCGCCCACCACTAGGCTACCCCGGTCTCGGAACACTCCTCCCGAGCACGATCCGCGGAATGCTTGTCTTCCAGGAGGTTCGAAATGCGGAAGAGAACGAAACTAGGGGCAATGCTGGTTGCGGCGGCCAGCGCCCTCGTCGTTGGGGCAACTTCATACGCTCAGGACCAAGCTGCCCAGAAACCCAATATCCTTGTCATCTTCGGCGATGATGTCGGACAGTCGAACATCAGCGCCTACACGCACGGCGTCATGGGCTACCGAACGCCCAACATCGACCGGATCGCCGACGAAGGCATGATGTTCACGGACTATTATGCCGAGAACAGCTGCACGGCGGGTCGGTCTTCCTTCATCACCGGCCAGACGCCCTGGCGGACGGGGCTCTCGAAAGTCGGTGTTCCCGGCGCACCGGTGGGGCTACAGGATCGAGACATAACGATTGCTCAAGCTCTGAAGTCCCATGGTTATGCGACCGGCCAATTCGGTAAGAATCATTTGGGCGATCGTGACGAGTTCCTGCCCACGGCCCATGGCTTCGATGAGTTCTTCGGCAATCTCTACCATTTGAATGCGGAAGAAGAGCCGGAGCGGCCCTATTGGCCGGCGGACGACCAAGCCTTTCTCAAATTGTACAATCCGCGGGGCGTGCTGAGGGCGACTGCCGACGGCAAGGTCGAGGATACCGGCCCGCTCACAGTCAAGCGCATGGAGACGGTCGACGACGAAACCACCGGCGCGGCGATCGATTTCATGAAGAAGCACGCGGAGGCGGGAACGCCCTTCTTCACCTGGATGAACTTCACCCGCATGCACATTTTCACGCATGTTCGCCCGGAATATGAGGGCAAGGCGGGGCTGGGCAAGGGCTATTTCTACGCCGACGGCATGTGGGAGATGGACCAGAATGTCGGCAAGTTGCTGCAAACCCTGGAGGATTTGAAAGTCGCCGACAATACCATCGTCGTCTTCACGACCGACAACGGCCCGAATGCCTTCACCTGGCCGGATGCCGCGACCACGCCCTTCCGCAGCGAAAAGGACTCGAACTGGGAAGGTGCGTTCCGCGTGCCGGCCATGATCCGCTGGCCAGGCAAGATCGAGCCGGGTTCTGTTTCCAACGACATGTTTTCCGGGCTCGACTGGTTCCCGACATTGCTTGCGGCCGCCGGCGATACGGACATCAAGGACCGGTTGCTGAAAGGTACGAAGGTCGGCGACAAGGACTTCAAGGTCCATCTCGACGGTTACAACCAGCTGCCATACCTGACTGGCGAGCAGCCTAAGGGCGCGCGCACGGAGTTCTATTACTTCAACGATGACTCCGAGCTGGTTGCCATGCGCTTCGACAACTGGAAGTTCGTATTCTGCGAGCAAAAGCAGCCGGGTCAGTTCGATATCTGGGCCAATCCCTTTACCTGCCTGAGGGTTCCCAAGATGTACAACCTCCGGATGGACCCCTACGAGCACGCCGACATCTCTGGCAGCGGCTACGATCAGTGGCGGGTCGAGAATGCGTATCTCTTCGCGGATGCGGTTGCGAGGTCCGCAGCGTTCCTCGAGACCTTCGTGGAGTATCCGCCGAGCCAGCCACCGGCGAGCTTTTCGGTCGACCAGATCGTCACCGACGTAAGGGCGAGGATCGCCGAGAAGATGAAGGAGACCGCTCCGGCCCAGTGATCGGACGGTTTTATTCGGCAAGTCTGCCGGCGCGCCAGCGCGCCGGCAATCACGCAATGCTCGGGGCGTTTCGACGTGAAAGCGGTGAGCCGTGAGTTGAAGATGGGGCAGCGCTCTGCCAGGGTCGCGCAGGCCTACGGCCTGAGCATAGCGTGGCCGGCCATGATGCTGTTCGGCTCCGGCCTGTCCGCCCTGGTTTTCCAGGTGCTTTGGATCAAGCAGCTTTCCGTGGTCGTCGGCGTCGACATCCATGCGGTGACTGCGGTTGTCTCAGCCTTCTTTGCGGGGCTTGCGATAGGAGGGTTGGTCTTCGGCCGCATCGCCGACCGGACAGCGCGCCCCCTCCTTGTCTACGCGGGGCTGGAAGCGGGAGTGGCCGTGCTGGGCATGGCCGCCACCCTGGCGCTCGCGAGGGCGGCTCCGTGGTTCGTCGCGCTGGAGGCGGTCGCCACGCCCTTGGCCTGGTCGATGGTCTTTGCCCTCATCGGCATTCCTGCCTGCCTGATGGGCGGAACGCTGCCAGTCCTGGTCCGTTCGCTCGCTGCCTCGCCGAAGTCGATCGGCGCGGATGGAGGTCGGCTCTACGCTGCCAACACGTCCGGCGCAGTTGCCGGATCGCTCCTTTCTTCCTTTCTTGTCATTCCCGGTCTTGGTCTGAGAGGCGCCGGAATGGTCGCGGCCGCCATTGGCCTCACGATGGCGCTCGGCGCGCTGTCGGTCGACCGGCGCCAGCCAAGCGCAGACGTTTCACCGTCCTCGAAGGCTGTCGTCTCGTTTTCGCGTGGCGCCCGTTGGGCGATCGCGCTCTATTCCATCGCTGGCGGCATCGCCCTTGGCTACGAGGTCGTCTGGTCGCAGGCGGCAGTGCAATTCATGAGCACTCGAACCTTTGCCTTTTCGGTGGTTCTTGCGGTCTATCTCATCGGGCTGGCGATCGGAGCCGCACTTTCTGCCCGCTGGGCCGACAAGGTCCGCAACCCCTGGGGGGTCTTCGGCTTGCTGATTGCGCTCGCCGGTCTGGTGGCGCTTGTCGAGATCGCCTTGCTCGGCGAGTGGCTGGTCCGTTTCCAGACGCTTGCCGAGAGAACGGCACTGACGCTCACCGGCAATCAGCTCGCCGGCATGTGCGCGCGTTTCGCGGCGGGCGCCCTGACGATCGTGTTCCTGCCGACGATCCTGCTCGGCGCCGCCTTCCCCGCAGCATTGCGGCTGATCGTCGGGGAGGGGCAGGTCGGGCGTGGCGTGGGCGCGGTTGTGGCGTTCAACACGTTGGGCGGCATCGCCGGCAGTATCTTGACGGGTTTCGTGCTCGTGCCGCAGCTCGGGATCGTCCGTTCGCTGAGCCTGCTGGCGGCGCTTGCCGCCCTTGTCGGGGTAATCGCGATCTTGCGTGGTGGATACGATCGCCGCCCATGGCTTGCGGCTGCGACCGCGATCGGGGCTGCCGTCTTTCTCGTCGCCGCCATCACCCCCGCCAACCGCCTGGCGACGCTCCTGCCTGGCGCGCGGTCCGGCGAGATCGTCTTCTACAGGGAAGGCAGGGGCGCGACCGTGGCCGTTGTCGAGCAGAGCCAGGCGGCAAAGCGCTTCCGACGCCTTTACATCCAGGGTGTCTCCAACACGGGAGACTCCCTGCCGTCGTTGCGCTACATGCGTCTCCAGGCGCTGCTGCCGTTGATCACCGGCAAGAACGATCCGGAAGCCGTGCTCGTGGTCGGGCTCGGCACGGGCATTACCGCCGGAGCGACATTGACTGTCCCATCGCTCGAACGGCGGGTCGTTGCCGAGCTGTTGCCCGGCGTGCTCGACGCATCCGCCGTCTTCAGCGGCAACTATCACATCCAGAACGATCCCCGCGTGGACATCCGCCTGCGCGACGGGCGGGGCGAACTGCTCGGCAGCGAGGAAACCTACGACCTGATCACGCTGGAGCCGCCGCCGCCATCGGCCGCGGGCGTGGCCAATCTCTACTCGGCGGATTTCTATCGCCTGGCCGCCTCGCGGCTGAAGCCCGGCGGCATGGTTGCGCAATGGCTTCCGCTGCCGACCCAGAATGCCGACGATACGCGTTCGCTGGCGCGTAGCTTCATAGACGCCTTCCCCCATGCATCCCTTTGGACCACCGAGCTTCACGAGATGCTGCTGATCGGCTCGCTGGAGCCGATGCCGCTCGATCTTGCGGCCATCTCCCGCCGGTTCGGCGAGCCGTCCGTCCGGACTTCCCTGGAGGAGGTCGGCATCACGTCGCCGGCTTCCTTGCTCGCGACCTGGATCACCGACAGGGAAGGCCTTGCCCGTTTCGCGGGGGACGCTCCGCCCGTGACCGACGATCGGCCGACGATCGAATACGCGACATGGGTCCGGCGCGACGAATTCGCTCCCGTCCTTGTCGAACTGTTCGGCCTGCGCGGCGATGTGCCCGTCATTGGAGCGGGTGCCGATTTCAAGGCAGAACTGCGCCGCGAGCGCGACCTGCTCGACACGTTCTATCAGGCGGGGATCTACGCCTATCTCGGCGATCGGCTGGGCTGGAAGAGCCAGATGGACAAGCTCGGCGCGGCCAGTGCCGGCAACGCCTATTACGACTGGTTCTTGACCGGCAAGGATCCGTAGCGTGGGGACGGCAGGTCCCGAGGGAGAGAAGATCGATGGGCGCCCGTGAAGACATTGCCGCGTTGGGAAAGCGCATCGGCCAATCGATCATCGGCCAGGAAGCAATGGTCGAGCGGCTGCTCCTCGGCCTCCTGAGCAACGGTCATCTTCTGGTGGAGGGGTTGCCAGGCCTCGCCAAGACGAGGGCCATCAAGAGCCTGGCCAAGAACCTGGCGGCCGAGCTGTCGCGCATCCAGTTTACGCCCGACCTTCTGCCCTCCGATATCACCGGCTCCGAGGTGTATTTCTCCTCGGGCGGCAAAGGCGCTTTCGAATTCCAGCAAGGACCGGTCTTCGCCAACCTAATCCTGGCGGACGAGATCAACCGTGCCCCGGCGAAGGTCCAGTCGGCGCTGTTGGAGGCGATGGAGGAACGGCAGGTGACGGTCGGCGGTAGCAGCCACGCCTTGCCCGAGCTTTTCCTGGTGATGGCCACTCAGAATCCCATCGAGCAGGAAGGCACCTATCCCTTGCCGGAAGCGCAGCTCGATCGCTTTCTCATGCACATTCGCGTCGATTATCCGGCGCGTTCGGCGGAGGCCGAGATCATGCGGCTGGTCAGGAGCGAGGAAGCGGAAGCCAAGGCGGGCGGCAAGGCCGATCAGAAGCTCGACCCGAAGGCCATATTCGATGCCCGCAAGGACATCAGCGGCATCGCGGTTTCCGAGCCGGTGGAGAACTACATCGTTGCCCTGGTTTATGCGACCCGCGAAGCCGCCAAGCTGGACAAGGATCTCGGAAAGTGGATCCAAGTGGGCGCCAGTCCGCGCGGATCGCTCGCCCTTGACAAGGTATCGCGCTCCCATGCCTGGATGGACGGGCGCGACTATGTTACGCCCGATGACGTGAAGGCGATCGTTCATGACGTCTTCCGACACAGGTTGATCCTGTCCTATGAGGCCCATGCCGCGGGCGTGACCGCCGATCAGGTGATCGATCGCATCGTCGACCTCGTGGCGGTGGCGTGAAGGAGGTGGCCATGGGCCTTTCCTTCGCGGCGCTCGGACGATCGGGAGGAGTGGCGCGGCCGCGCCCTTCATCCTCCGAAGCCGCGCAAGGCGTCTACGTGACCGTGGAGGACCTCGCCGCGCTTGAAGCTTCGGCGAGGGACTTCACCTTCGCGCGCAAGCAGGCAGTCCATCGCATCCTTGCCGGTCGGCACGCCTCGCAGGTGCGCGGCCGGGGTCTCGCCTTCGAGGAACTGCGCGAATATCTGCCCGGCGACGACGTCCGCACCATCGATTGGCGCGTGACCGCCCGGACCGGAAAGCCCTTCGTCCGCGTCTATGACGAGGAAAAGGACAGGCCGGCCCTGATCGTCGTCGACCAGCGCATGAACATGTTCTTCGGCAGCCGCGAGCGGATGAAATCGGTGGCGGCAGCGGAGGCGGCGGCGCTGTCCGCATGGCGGATCATGGAACTCGGCGACCGTGTCGGCGGCTTCGTGTTCAACGACAGCCGCATCGACGAGCTTCGACCGCACCGCAGCCGGGAGGCCGTGATCGGCCTCGCCGGCGCGATCGCCCGCCAGAATGCGGAGCTCAGCGCGGATTCGAACACACCGCGCGGCTCAGGCCAGCTCGATCTTGTCCTGGAGAAGGTGGCCAACGTCGCCGTTCACGACCATCTGGTCATCGTGTTCAGCGACTTCGAAGGACACGGCGCCCGCACGCGCGACCTTCTCTTGCGGCTCACGATCAGCAACGACGTGCTGGCGGTGCTGGTCTACGACCCGTTCCTGCTCGATTTGCCCGGTACGACCAACGTCGTGGTGAGCGGCGGCAAGCTTCAGATCGAACTGCCGCTCGGCCATGCCCCGACGCGCAGCGGCATAGCCGAATTCGCCCGGCGTCGCGGCGAGGAGTTCAACGCCTGGCAACAGGAACTCGGCCTGCCCATGCTGCTTCTCTCGACGGCTGAAGTGACCGCGCCCCAGCTTCGGCGCCTGCTGGGCCAACTTGCCTGGCGGCAGAGACGGCGCTGAGCGATGGACCCGACAGCCCGACAGCCCGATACCCGCCCGTCTCTCGACCAGTTGGCCGATATCGTCACCCCGTTGCCGGTGTCGTGGTGGCCGCAGACCTGGGGGTGGGGGCTCGTGGCCGTGATCCTGCTTACTTTGGCTGCATTCGTGTTCCTTCGCTGGCTGCGTCGCTTCCGTGCGAATCGCTATCGGCGCGAGGCGCTCGCCGATCTCGCCGAACTGGAGGAGCAGCTTGCCGACGAAGCCACGCGAGCGGATGCGCTCGCTGCAATGCCGGAACTGCTCAAGCGGGTCGCGTTGGCAGCCTGGCCACGCAGAACCGTGGCTTCGCTGACCGGCAAGGCCTGGCTCGCCTTCCTGCGCGAGCACGACGCCAGGCAATCCTTCGACGTCTCTGCTGCGCGGCTCCTTGATGACCTGGAATATCGCTCTCGGACGAGCCTCGGCTCCATCGACGAGACCGAGGCGAGGAGGTTTGCCTCTTGCGCGCGCCGCTGGATCGAGGGTCACGTTGTATCAGCTTGATTATCCATGGCTGCTAATCGTGCTTCCGCTGCCGTTCCTGGTCTGGCGGCTGGTGCCGCCCTATCGCGAGGAGACGGCCTCCGTGCGGATCCCGTTCTTCGACGAGGTGGCCGCGGCGGCAGGGCTGGTTCCGACCCAGGGATCGGTCGTGCCGCGCAAGACCTGGGCGCAGATCCTGCTCGCGCCGATCTGCTGGGTGCTTGTCGTTCTGGCGCTGGCCCGGCCGCAATTCGTCGAGCCTCCCATCGAGAAGGTCGAGCCGCAGCGCGACCTGATGCTTTCGCTGGATCTCTCCCAGTCGATGGACACGAAGGATTTCCGTGCGCCGGGCGGCGAGATGGTGACCCGGGTGGCCGCGGTGCGGGAGGTCGTCTCCGATTTCGTGAAACGCCGGCAGGGAGACCGGATCGGGCTGATCGCCTTCGGCGACGCACCCTATCCGCTGGTCCCTTTCACGCTCGATCATGACACCGTCGAAACGATGATCGCGGGCGTGCTCCCCGGTATGGCGGGGCCGCGCACGGCGCTTGGGGATTCCATCGGTCTCGCCATCAAGATGCTCGCCGGCAGCAAGACGCCGGAAAAAGTGCTGGTCGTGCTGACCGACGGCAATGACACGGCGAGCAAGATGCCGCCTGACCGCGCCGCCGATATCGCGAACCAGAACGGCATCATGATCCATACGGTCGGCATCGGTGACCCAACCGCGACAGGCGAGGACAAGGTCGACGTGGCGGCCCTGCAGAAGATCGCGTCCGCGACGGGTGGCCGCTATTTCTTCGGCCAGGACCAGAACCAGCTCGCCGAAATCTACGCCACGCTCGACAAGATCACGCCGGTCAAGCAGACCACGCTCTCCTGGCGGCCAAGGATCGAGCTCTTCCAATATCCGCTCGGCGCGGCGTTGCTTCTCCTCATCGGCTATCACGTGCTGGCCTGGTCCTCCACCGGCCTCAAGCGCGTGTCCGCGGGCCGCGAGGAGGGCAGGACATGACGGGCGACTTCCACTTCCTTCGGCCGTGGTGGCTTCTCGCGCTTGTCGCAGCCTTGGCCCTCGTCTGGCTCGCGGCGCGGCAGAGCGATCTGCGCTCCCGGTGGCGAGGGATCATCGCGCCGCATCTCCTCGATCACCTCCTGGTGGACCGGCAGTCCGGCCGCCGGCCGCGGCCACCGCACTTCATCGCGCTCGCCATCGCGCTCGGCGCGATCGGTGCGGCCGGTCCGACATGGGAGAGGGAGCGGCCGCCTTTCGTGGAGGACAAGGCGCCACTGGCTTTGGTGATCGATCTCTCCCAGGGGATGGATGCCATCGACATCACCCCGACGCGCCTCGAGCGCGTCAAGCTCAAGGTGCAAGATCTCATGAGGCTGAGGCCGGGGGCGCGCACGGCCGTATTCGCCTATGCGGGGTCGGCGCATATGGTGCTGCCTCTGACCGAGGACGCGGGTCTCGTCCAGACCTACGTTTCCTCGCTGGAGACACGCATCATGCCGGTGAAGGGGAAGGACACGGCAAAGGCGCTGCAACTGGTCGACGTGAGCCTTGCCCACGAAGACGTGCCGGGGACGATCCTTTTCATGACGGATGGTGTCGAACAGGCTGCCTTCGAGGCCTTCAAGAACCATGCCGGCAACAAGGAGATCATGGTGCTGGGCGTCGGAACCCCCGAAGGCGGACCGGTCAAGACAGGTGAAGGCGAGTTCCTGACCGATGCGACCGGCGGGAGGGTGATCGAGCGGCTCGATGTGGAGGGGCTGCAGGCTTTGGGCAAGGACGCAGGCGTGAGGGTCGCCACGATCACGCTCGACGATAGCGACGTTCGGTGGATCGCGCAGCGCACGCGCACCCACCTGGAGAACCGGCTTGCGGAGGGCACCACGCGCTGGCGCGACGTCGGCTGGTGGTTCACCATTCCCGTGGCATTGCTGGGCGCTTTCTGGTTCCGGCGCGGCTGGTCCGTGCACTGGGCGGGCCTCGCGCTGGCGGCGGCTGTCTTCAGCGCTCCGATCCGCGCCGACGCGGTAGAATTTGATCTTGCCGGCATGTGGCTGACGCCCGACCAGCAGGGCCGCCTTGCGTTCGAGAAGGGCGACTACAAGAGAGCGGCCGCTCTGTTCGCCGATCCCATGTGGCGCGGTGTGGCTTACTACCGTGCAGGAAGTTTTGGCGAGGCGATCGATGCCTTCGCGCAGGTTCGGAGCCCCGACAGCTACTTCAACCAGGGCAATGCCCTCGCTCATCTGGACAAGCTCGACGAAGCCGTGGCGAGCTACAAGGAGGCCTTGACGTTGCGTCCCGGCTGGCGGAAGGCCAAAGACAACCTGGCGATCGTCGAGAAGCTCGTCGCCGACCGCAAGAAGGAGGAAGAGCAGCAGCAGGAAGAAGGGCCGAACCTCAAGCCCGATGCCGTGCAGTTCGACAAGAAGGGCGAAAAGGGCACCGCGGGCCAGATCGAGCTAGGCCAGCAAACCGCCGAGATGTGGATGAGGAACATTCAGGTCACGCCGACGGATCTGCTCGCCCGCAAATTCGCCATCGAGGCCCAGGAGCCGGGACAATGATGGCTGGCGCTCGGCCCCGCCTCCTGATGCTTCTCCTCTTGCTGACCATCCCCGTGCGGCTGTGGGCCGCGGAGCCCGTTGTGCGGGCGCAGATCGTGACGCCGGGGTCCTATGTCCCCGGCCAGCAGATCATGATCCAGGTCGATGTCTTGGCGCCGAACTTCTTCCTGTCGCCGCCACAATTTCCGCTGTTCGATTTGCCGAACGCCATTGTGACGCTTTCGGACGCCCGAGCGCAGAACCTCACCGAAAAGATCGACGGAGAGACCTACGCGGGCATACGGCGCAACTATCTCGTGACCGCGCAGGTTGCGGGGTCCTTCGTCCTGCCGCCCGCCGAGATCACCTTCAACTATGCAGCCGTGCCGGGCCAGTCGACGACCGGCTCCGCCACTCTGCCGCCGCTGACCTTCACCGTCGCGCCGGCAGAGGGGGCCGCCGCCGGGTCCGCAGCGGCGACTGGCATCGAGGTCGCGCAGGCTCTCGATCAGGATCCCGCAACCCTCAAGGCGGGCGACATGCTTGTGCGCACGATAACCGTGAGCGCTCATGGCCTGCAGGCGATGATGATCCCCGCCCCGACCTTCACCGCGCCGGAGGGTGTGCGCATCTATCGTCACGATCCCAAGCTCTCCGACGATTCATCGGACGGGCTTTCCCTCGGCAAGCGCGTCGACAAGGTCACCTATGGTTTCAACAAGCCGGGGACCTACGCGCTCCCTGCGGTGGAGGTCTCCTGGTACGATCCCATCGCCAAGAAGAACGACGTCGCGACCGCTCCCGTAGTGACGGCTGTGGTCGCAGAAAGCGCGGCATTCCAGCCGGCGATCGCACCGCCCGTTCAGGCCGAGCGCCGGGGGGTGGCATTAGGCGACTGGGCGCCGTACGCCCTTCTAGGCGCGGGGCTTCTCGTCATCATGGTCTTGGCCGGCTGGCTTGCGGCTCGTCTTTGGCCCGGCTTCGTTGCCTGGCGCACAGCCCGGCGGAATGAGAGGGAACATAGCGAAGCAGCTTTCTTCGGCCGCTTCGAAAGGGCTTGCCGGCAAGGCGATCCTCTTTCTGCCTATTCGGCGCTGGACGTGTGGAGCAGGCGTGCTGGCATCGCTCCGGTTGCCGCCTGGTTGCAGGACGCAGGCGATTGGCCGGCCCAGCAGGAGTTCAAGCGGTTCCAGAAGGCGACGTTCGCCCCCGGACAAGGCGGCTCAGCCCCGGATTTGCGCGCGCTGCAGGCAGCCATCGCCCGGGTGCGGGCCGCATGGCTGAAAAGGAAGCCTCCCCGAACCGCGCGCCTTCCGGCGTTGCCGGAGCTGAACCCGTGACAGGATTGGTCGCGGCTGTCCCATTGCCGCGCGAGGGCTCGATCCCGACGGCATCACCCCTTCGGGGTCAGACCTTCCAGGTAGAGCTGTTCCAGAAAACGGGCCGCATCCTCGAAGCGGCCTTCGCTGCCGCGATCCGGGCCGAGCACGGCGCGGACCTGGACGTCGAAATCGGCGTAATGCTGCGTGGTCGCCCAGATCGAGAAGATGAGGTGCCAGGGATCGGTGCGGGCGATCTTGCCGGCGCGCATCCAGCCCTTGATGACCTCCGCTTTTTCGTCGACCAGCGACTTCAGCTCGCCTTCCAGCATGGGCATGATGCGGGGCGCGCCCTGGATGATCTCGTTGGCGAAAAGCCGGCTCTCACGCGGATAATCACGCGCCATCTCCAGCTTGCGGCGGATATAGGCGCGCAGCTCGGTCATGGGGTCGCCGATGTCGTCGAGCTCCCGAAGCGGCGCCAGCCAGGTGTCGAGCAGGCGCTGGAGCAAGGTTCTGTGAATGTCTTCCTTGCTGCGGAAGTAGTAGAGCAGGTTCGGCTTCGACATGCCGGCCGCCTCGGCGATCTGGTCGATGGTGGACCCGCGGAACCCATGGGTGGAGAATACGTCCAGCGCAGCGTCGAGGATGACCTCGCGCTTTTCCTGCTGGATGCGCGTGCGCCGCCGAGGCGTGACCGTGTCCAAGGTCATGTCCTCCTAATTGGCGGCTGAAGGGCGCTGTGGCCCAATCGACTGGACCAGTTTATCCCTGACTGTGGAACGCGCCTTCGGTCGGACATTTCCGGTACTATTTCCTTGACCGCCAAAGCAGCGGTGCTAACGTTTGTCCAATCGGTCAAAAATTTGCGTAGCACGAAATTATGACGAAGACCAAGCGTTGGCCGTAGCGAAACGAGAGACTGAAAGGAAAGCTTGGTCATGTCGAACCGGCTGAAAGTCACGCCGAACGATCTCAGCGCATTCTGGATGCCTTTTACGGCAAACCGGCAGTTCAAGCAGGCGCCGCGCATGCTGGTTGCCGCGAAAGACATGCACTATACAGCGAACGACGGTCGCCAGATCCTCGACGGCACCGCTGGCCTGTGGTGCGTCAATGCCGGCCATTGCCGGCCGAAAATCACCGAGGCAATCCGTGCTCAGGCGGGCGAGCTGGACTACGCGCCGGCCTTCCAGATGGGTCATCCCATCGTCTTCGAATTGGCCAATCGGCTGGTCGACATCGCGCCGGCCGGAATGGACCATGTGTTCTTCACCAATTCCGGCTCGGAATCGGTCGATACCGCGCTCAAGATGGCGATCGCCTATCATCGGGCGAAGGGCGACGGATCGCGGACCAGGCTGATCGGTCGCGAGCGCGGCTATCACGGCGTGAATTTCGGGGGCATCTCGGTCGGCGGCATTGTCAGCAATCGCAAGATGTTCGGCTCGCTGCTCACGGGCGTCGACCATCTGCCGCATACCCATCTGCCGGAGAAGAATGCCTTCACCCGCGGCGAGCCGGAGCATGGCGCCGAGCTCGCCAACGAACTCGAGCGCATCGTCGCGCTTCATGACGCATCGACCATTGCCGCCGTCATCGTCGAGCCGGTGGCCGGCTCCACCGGCGTTCTGATCCCGCCCAAGGGGTATCTGAAGCGGCTTCGCGAGATCTGCGACAAGCATGGCATCCTTCTCATTTTCGACGAGGTGATCACCGGTTTCGGTCGCCTGGGCACTCCGTTCGCCGCCGACTATTTCGGTGTGACGCCTGATATCATCACAACCGCGAAGGGCGTCTCCAACGGCGTCATCCCGATGGGCGCGGTGTTCGTGAAGAAGGAGATCCACGACGTCTTCATGACGGGCCCCGAGCACCTCATCGAGTTCTTCCACGGCTATACCTATTCCGGCAACCCGATCGCCTGCGCCGCGGCTCTGGGAACGCTCGACACCTACAAGGAAGAGGGCCTGCTCACGCGGGGCGCCGAGCTGGAAGACTATTGGGCCGACGCGCTGCACTCGCTGAAGGGCGAACCGCACGTCATCGACATCCGCAATATCGGCCTGATCGGCGCTATCGAGCTGGAGTCGATCGCCGGACAGCCGACGAAACGCGCCTTCTCGGCCTTCGTGAAGGCGTTCGAACGAGGCGCTCTGATCCGCACGACGGGCGACATCATCGCCCTGTCGCCACCGCTGATCATCAGCAAGGGACAGATCAACGAGCTGATCGACCACGTACGGGAAGTTCTGAGACTGATCGACTGAGGCTTCGGCCTTCCGGGAGGCCGGCGGGTAACCGCCGGCCTCTTGAACAACTTGAAAGACAAGGACTACAGGAATGGCCGCCCCCGGGGAAAATCTGCGAATCAATTCAGACCGTTTGTGGGATTCGCTGATGGAAATGGCGAAGATCGGCCCCGGCGTCGCCGGCGGAAACAATCGCCAGACCCTGACCGACGAGGACGGCGAGGGACGGCGGCTTTTCAAGAAGTGGTGCGACGAGGCGGGGCTCGAAATGGGCGTCGACCAAATGGGCACCATGTTCGCGCGACGCGAGGGCGCCGACCCCGATGCCTTGCCCGTCTATGTCGGGAGCCATCTCGACACGCAGCCGACCGGCGGCAAGTTCGATGGCGTGCTCGGCGTTCTGGGCGGCCTGGAAGTCGTGCGTACGCTCAACGACCTCGGCATCAAGACCAGGCATCCGATCGTCGTCACCAACTGGACGAACGAGGAGGGTACCCGTTTCGCCCCGGCCATGCTCGCTTCCGGCGTGTTTGCAGGCATGCATGAGCTCGAATGGGCCTATGACCGGAAGGATGCGAAGGGCAAGCGCTTCGGAGACGAGCTGGAACGTGTCGGCTGGAAGGGTGAGGAGCCTGTCGGCGTCCGTAGGATAAAGGCCTTCTTCGAGCTCCACATCGAGCAGGGACCGATCCTCGAGGACGAGGGCATCGACATCGGCGTGGTCACCCATGGCCAAGGACTGAAATGGCTGCAGGTCACCCTCACCGGCAAGGAAAGCCATACCGGCTCGACGCCGATGCCGAAGCGGCGCAATGCGGGCCTCGGCATGGCCCGCGTGACCGAGCTGGTGCACGAGATCGCGATGGACTACCAGCCCGATGCCGTCGGCGCGATCGGCCACATGGAGGTCTATCCGAACTCGCGCAACATCATCGCGGGCAAGACCGTCTTCACCATCGACATTCGCTCTCCCGAGAAGGAAGTGCTCGACATCATGGATGCGCGCATCCGGGAGGGCATCGATACGATCTGCGAGGCGCTCGACATCGGCTACGAGATCGAGCAGGTTGGCCATTTCGATCCCGTCGCCTTCGACAAGGACTGCGTGAAGGCGGTTCGAGACGCCGCCGAGCGGCTCGGCTATTCGCACCGCAATATCGTTTCCGGCGCCGGCCACGACGCCTGCTGGATCAACCGCGTCGCGCCGACCGCCATGGTCTTCTGCCCATGCGTCGACGGCCTGTCGCACAACGAGGCAGAGGACATCTCCAAGGAATGGGCGGCGGCGGGCGCCGATGTGCTGTTCCATGCCGTGGTCGAGACGGCGGAGATCGTCGAATGAGGTAATATCCGCTCACACTTCCAACGCGATGCAAAATCGCGGGAAACAAGGGGAACCAGGAATGACGAGAGTTATCAGGAACGGCACGATCGTCACGGCCGACCGCACGTGGAAGGCCGACGTGCTGTTCAGCCATGGGAAGATCGTCGCCATCGGGCCGGATCTTCATGGCGATCATGAGTTCGACGCCACCGGCTGCTATGTGATGCCGGGCGGCATCGATCCGCACACCCATCTCGAGATGCCTTTCATGGGCACATATTCGGCGGACGATTTCGAGAGCGGCACGCGGGCCTCGCTGGCCGGCGGCACCACGACGGTCGTGGATTTCTGCCTTCCGTCACCCGGCCAGTCGCTGCTCGAAGCGCTGCAGATGTGGGACAACAAGACATCGAAGGCATCCTGCGACTACTCCTTCCACATGGCCATCACCTGGTGGGGCGAGCAGGTCTTCAACGAGATGGCCCATGTCGTCGACAAGGGCATCACCTCCTTCAAGCATTTCATGGCCTACAAGGGCGCGCTGATGGTCAATGACGACGAGATGTACTCGTCGTTCCAGCGCTGCGCGGCGCTGGGCGCGCTGCCGCTCGTCCACGCCGAGAATGGCGATGTCGTGGCCCAGCTCCAGCAGAAGCTGCTGGCTGAAGGCAATGACGGACCTGAGGCGCATGCCTATTCCCGGCCGCCCGAAGTCGAAGGCGAGGCCACCAACCGCGCGATCATGATCGCCGACATGGCGGGCTCGCCGCTTTACGTGGTGCATGTCTCCTGCGAGCAGTCGCACGAGGCCATCCGCCGGGCCCGCCAGAAGGGCATGCGCGTCTACGGCGAGCCGCTGATCCAGCATCTGACGCTCGACGAGACCGAATATTTCGACAAGGACTGGGATCATGCGGCGCGACGGGTCATGAGCCCGCCTTTCCGCAACAAGCTGCATCAGGATTCCCTGTGGGCTGGCCTGCAGGCGGGTTCGCTGCAGGTAGTGGCCACCGATCATTGCGCCTTCACGACCAAGCAGAAGCGCTTCGGGGTCGGCGACTTCACCAAGATCCCGAACGGCACGGGCGGCCTGGAGGATCGGCTGCCGGTGCTGTGGACCGCCGGCGTCAATACCGGCCGGTTGACGATGAACGAGTTCGTCGCGGTCACCTCGACCAACATCGCCAAGATCCTCAACATGTATCCGAGGAAGGGCGCGATCGTCGAAGGGGCCGATGCCGACATCATCGTCTGGGATCCCAAGCGCCAGAAGACGATAACCGCCGACAAGCAGCAGTCGGTGATCGACTACAACGTCTTCGAGGGCTTCGAAGTGTCGGGTCTGCCGCGCTTCGTCTTCACGCGCGGCGAACTCGCGATCGAGGAAAGCGGCGTGAAGACCAGGCCCGGACATGGCGCGTTCGTTGCGCGCGAGCCGCATGGCGCGGTGAACCGCGCCCTGTCGACTTGGAAGGAGGTCGTGGCGCCGCGCAAGGTGGAACGCACGGGCATCCCGGCCAGCGGCGTCTGACGCGCAGCAGTCGCCGCGCCTCGGAGGCGCGGCTTCGGGATGTTTCCATCAGGTTGCGAGGGCGGGATGATGAATGTGAAGTCGTATGTCGCGGCGGGGCATTGCCCCGAGCCGTCGGTGTGTCCAGTATTTGGCCGCGAGGGGGTGCCGGGAAGAGAGGTCGGGCCTTGCTCATGACCGTCAAACAAGCCACGGCCGGTGCAGGGGGCACCGTCGTCGAAGCCACAAAGCTCGGTCTCGCCTTCCAGACCAATGACGGCCCGGTCCAGGCGCTGTCGGACGTCGACCTGGCAATAGGCAAGGGCGAATTCGTTTCCTTCATCGGCCCGTCGGGATGCGGCAAGACCACGTTCCTGCGCGTCATCGCCGATCTGGAGAAGCCCACCGCAGGCACCATCTCCGTCAATGGCCGCACGCCCGAACAGGCGCGCAAGGCGCGCGCTTATGGCTACGTGTTCCAGGCGGCCGCCCTCTATCCCTGGCGGACGATCGAGCGCAACGTCGCGCTGCCGCTCGAGATCATGGGGATCGCACCGGATGAGCGGAAGGAGCGGATCAGGAGGACGCTGGACCTCGTCAATCTCGGCGGATTCGAGAAGAAATATCCCTGGCAACTATCAGGCGGCATGCAGCAGCGCGCCTCGATCGCCCGGGCGCTGGCCTTCGACGCCGATCTGCTTCTGATGGACGAGCCGTTCGGGGCTCTGGACGAGATCGTGCGCGATCACCTGAACGAGCAGCTCCTGGAGTTGTGGGCGCGAACCAACAAGACCATCTGCTTCGTCACCCATTCGATCCCGGAGGCCGTGTACCTCTCGACGCGGATCGTCGTGATGTCGCCGCGCCCGGGTCGGGTGACCGACGTGATCGAGTCGACCCTCCCGCGCGAACGGCCGCTGGACATCCGCGAATCGCCGGAATTCCTGGCCATCGCCGCAAGGGTCCGGGATGGGCTGAGGGCAGGGCATAGTTATGAGTGAGGTGGTGGTCACAAAAAGACGGCCAGGAGCGACTGCACGTGCCAGAGGGCTGCGGGGAGACGAGACGGAGGCTGAATATCGGCTCTGGGGCGAATTGCGGAACAGGCGGTTGAACGGCTTCAAATTTGCTCGCCAGATCCCGATTGGCCCATATTTCGCAGATTTCGTTTGCCGGGAAACGCTGTTGGTCCTTGAGCTCGATGGTGGCCAGCACTCGGAATCCGCACATGATGAAATCCGCACACGTTTCCTGAACGCGCATGGATACTCCGTGCTTCGATTTTGGAATGACGAAGTGCTTCGAGAACGCCGCGCCGTGCTCGATACCATCCCCGCTGCGCTTGAAGGTAGGCTTGCGCCGGCCCCCTCACCCGACCTCCGCTTCGCTCCGGCCACCCTCTCCCCGAGGGGAGAGGGGGTCGAAACTCGCCACAGCCGGGATCAGCGTGGAGGTTGCAGAAGTGAACTCCCTCCTCTCCCCAGCGGGGAGAGGGTGGCCGGAGCGAAGCGGAGGTCGGGTGAGGGGGGCGGCGCCGTCGTGGCAAATCCTGCTGAGGGGGCAAAATGACCACGGCAGCCGACGTCTCGCCAGTTCGTGCCATCCGTGACGGATCGCTCACCTCACGCCTCATGGCCGGCAATGCCATTCCTGTCCTGATCGTGGTCGCGGCCATCGTGGCCGTCTGGTACGGCTTTGCGATCTATCTCAACACGCCCTGGCAACTCGATGTCTACCAGAAGGCCGGTACCGCCTGGACCTATGGGGACCTCGTGCGCGATACCTTGCATCAGGAGCGGCCGGTGCTGCCGTCGCCGCTTCAAGTCGTGGAGGAGTTGTGGAAGACGACGGTGCAGGTCGCGCCGACATCCAAGCGAAGCCTTGTCTTCCATGGCTGGGTCACGCTGTCGTCGACCCTGCTGGGCTTTGCCATGGGCACGCTGCTCGGCATCCTGCTCGCCGTGTTCATCGTCCACAACCGCGCCATGGATCGCTCGGTCATGCCGTGGATCGTGGCGAGCCAGACCATTCCGATCCTGGCGATCGCCCCGATGATCATCGTCGTGCTCAACGCCGTCGGGCTTTCCGGCCTCGTGCCGAAGGCGCTCATTTCGACCTATCTCTCCTTCTTCCCGGTCGTGGTCGGCATGGTGACGGGGCTGCGGAGCCCCGAGCTGATCCAACTCGACCTTATGCACACCTACAATGCGAGCCGCACCCAGATCTTCTGGAAGCTGCGCTGGCCAAGTTCCATGCCCTACCTGTTCACTTCGATGAAGGTGGCCGTTGCGATCAGCCTCGTCGGTGCGATCGTCGGCGAACTGCCGACGGGCGCGGTCGCGGGGCTCGGCGCAAGGCTGCTCGCCGGTTCCTATTATGGGCAAACCGTGCAGATCTGGGCCGCGCTTTTCGCAGCCGCGGCGATCGCGGCGGTGCTCGTCATGATCGTCGGCTTCTTCCACAGCCTGGTGCTGAGCCGCATGGGGGTGAAGCCATGAATGCGGGCATCCTGGTCGGCGCGCTGGCCTTCTGGATCCTTGCCTGGGCAGCCAATGAATGGCTCGTGCGCCAGAAGCCGGCAGGCTGGCTGGCGGCAAGGCTCGTCGGCCTTGCGGTGCCGGCCCTGTTCGGCATCACCATACTGGTTCTCTGGGAAGGCATCGTCCGGGGCTTCAACATCCCGACGGTGCTGCTGCCGCCGCCGTCGCTGATCTGGTTCCGCATCGTCACATCCGTGCCGACACTGGTGGCCGATTTCAAGCAGACCTTCCTCAAGGCGGTGCTGATAGGATACGCGATCGGCTGCGGCGCCGGCTTCGTCGTGGCCATCCTCATCGACCGTTCCGCCTTCCTGCAACGAGGCCTGCTGCCGCTCGGCAACTTCATCTCGGCCCTGCCGGTGATCGGCATCGCGCCTATCCTCGTGATGTGGTTCGGCTTCGACTGGCCGTCCAAGGCGGCGGTCGTGGTGGTTATGACCTTCTTCCCGATGCTGGTGAACACGGTGCAGGGGCTTGCCTCGGCGAGCGCGATGGAGCGCGACCTGATGCACACCTATGCCGCGGGATATTGGCAGACGCTGTTCAAGCTCAGGCTGCCGGCCGCGGCACCCTTCATCTTCAACGCGCTGAAGATCAACTCGACGCTGGCCCTCATCGGCGCCATCGTGGCGGAGTTCTTCGGCACTCCGATTGTCGGCATGGGTTTCCGGATCTCGACGGAGGTGGGCCGGATGAATGTCGACATGGTCTGGGCGGAAATCGCAGTGGCGGCACTTGCGGGCTCCGTCTTCTACGGCGTCGTCGCCCTCGTCGAGAGAGCGGCAACGTTCTGGCACCCGTCTGTCCGTGGAGGGACAGGCTAACTTCAGAGGGAATAAAAATGAAGGCATTGATGGTTTCACTGCTTGCCGGTGCGATGTCGCTGGCGGCGCTCCAGGCGATGGCCGCTGACAAGGTCACGCTCCAGCTCAAATGGGTCACCCAGGCTCAGTTCGGCGGCTACTACGTGGCCAAGGACAAGGGGTTCTACGAGGAGGAGGGCCTCGACGTGGAGATCAAGCCGGGCGGCCCCGATATCGCCCCGGCGCAGGTACTCGCCGGCGGTGGCGCCGACGTGATCATCGACTGGATGCCGTCGGCGCTGGCGACGCGCGAGAAGGGGGTGCCGCTCGTCAACATCGCCCAACCATTCAAATCGTCCGGAATGATGCTGACCTGTCGCAAGGACACCGGCATCACCAAGCCCGACGATTTCAAGGGCAGGACCCTCGGCGTCTGGTTCTTCGGCAACGAGTATCCATTCCTTTCCTGGATGAGCACGCTCGGCATCAAGACCGAAGGGGGTCCCGACGGCGTGACGGTCCTGAAACAGGGCTTCAATGTCGACCCGCTCCTGCAGAAGCAGGCCGACTGCATCTCCACGATGACCTACAACGAGTACTGGCAGGTGATCGACGCCGGCATCAAACCGGAGGAGCTCATCAACTTCAAATATGAAGACCAGGGTGTCGCGACGCTGGAAGACGGCATCTATGTGCTCGAGGACAAGCTCAAGGATCCTGCATTTGCGGACAAGATGGTGCGCTTCGTTCGCGCATCCATGAAGGGCTGGAAATACGCCGAGGAGAATAGCGACGAGGCGGCGATGATCGTGCTCGACAACGACGCCACCGGCGCCCAGACCGAAAAGCACCAGAAGCGCATGATGTCCGAGATCGCCAAGCTCACGGCCGGCTCGGACGGAAAGCTCGATGAAGCTGACTACAAGCGGACAGTCGCCACCCTGCTCAAGGGCGGTTCCGACCCGGTCATCAGCAAGGAGCCGCAGGGCGCCTTCACGCACGACATCACGGACAAGGCGCTGAAGTAGGAGCGCGGCAATCCGAACTGGAGAAGGGGCGGGTGGTCGCCCCTTCTTCGTGCTCGGCGTGAGCCGGGGAAACATTATAGGGGCGCCATCGTTGACGATGTCGGGTTCCAGCCGTTGCCGGACCCACGCCGCGAGGAAAATTCCGGCGTCAACCCCAGGAGGTCATCTCATGCATCCGTTCGCGCGAATCCCGTCGCTGGCCAGTCTGGCGGCGGCGGCCGTCATGGCCTTTTCGTCACCGCTCCTTGCCGAGACTGTGAAGCTCGCAGCCACCCTGGACGGCGCGCAGCAAAACCCGCCCGTCAAAACCGACGGCAAGGGCACAGCCCAGCTCACCTTCGATAGCCAGAGCAGGAAACTCGACTGGACGGTGGAATATTCCGGGCTGAGCGGCCCGGCTGTTGCGGGACATCTCCACGGCCCCGCCGAGAAGGGCGAGAACGCGGGGGTAGCGGTTCCATTCAAGGGCAAACTTGCCAGCCCGATCAAGGGTTCGGCGACTTTGACCGAGGCGCAGGCCTCCGACCTCCTCGCCGGCAGATACTACATCAACCTGCACACCGCGGCGCACAAGGACGGCGAGATCCGCGGTCAGGTCGAAAAGGCGATGTGATCCCGTTCCGACGCCCGGAGCGCTCCGGGCGTCTTGCCAGTGTGCTTGCGGAAGAAGCGGTTGAAATAGGCAGGATCCGAGAAGCCGAGCGAATAGGCGATCGTCTGCACCGAGGACGGCGTGAAGATGAGGTCCCGCGTGGCTGTCTCGATCAGACGGGCATTAAGCAAGGCCTGGACGCTTCGCCCGGTGCCTGCCCGGCAGATGCGGTTGAGGTGGGCTTCCGAAACGCCGAGCATCTCGGCGTAGAAACCCACCGGCCGGTGTTCGCGCAAGTGCGCGCCGATGAGGTCGAACAGGGTGGCGATGCGCTGGGCGTCGCGGCCCGGCGCGTGCTCGCGCCCGCCGGCAAGCTCGCCGGCGCGGGCGAGGTGAACGACCATTGCGGCAACCAGCGCCTCGAGGAGCACCATGCGGCCCGCTTCCCGCCCGGAAAGTTCCGCATGGATACCGGTCATCGTCCGAGTCAGCTCCTGGGCTGGGGACGCCCGAGGCGATAGCTTCACCAGGCGGGATCGCGCTGCGAAGGACGCGATTGCCGCATTGGATCGTGCCGGAGCTGTCAGCCGGTCGGCCAGCGCGGTGAGCACCAGGCCCTCAACATCCCTGGAGAAGCGGAAGCCATGGACGTCTTGCGGTGCAACGAAGATCGCCGTTGGGCCCTCGAACGGCTGATACCGGCCACCGACCAGGGCTTCGCCTGAGCCGTTCGAAATGTGCAAAACCTGGAAGAAGCTCTCATGGCGATGAGGGCCGATCTCCCAGTCGTGGAGACGGCTGCGCTCGGGAATCGTCTCGCAATGGAGCCAAAAATCCGTCGGATCATCGCGTTTCTCGCCATAGAGGCGGAAGGTCGGGATCTGGATGCTCATCGCTGTCTTCCGTTGCGATGATCGATTTGTGCAAGAAACTGCCGGGAATGTCTATTGCTGGCTTGGCCCGGCAGGGGTCATGCTCGACCTCAAGAATTGCGTGGCGCAGGCGCGGGAGGAAGGCATGCGGACACAGGTCGTCATCATCGGTTCGGGCCCGTCGGGGTTGCTTCTCGGTCAGTTGCTGACCAATGCCGGGATCGAGAACGTCATTCTTGAGCGCTCCACGAAAGAGCATGTCCTGGCTCGCATTCGGGCCGGTGTGTTGGAGCAGGGCATGACGGACCTTCTGGACGAGGCCGGCGCGGGCGAGCGCATGCGCCGCGAGGGCCTGCCGCATGACGGGTTCGACATCGCATTCGACGGCCGGCGGCATCGCGTCGACCTGTTCGGTCTTACCGGCGGCAAGCATGTGGTGATCTACGGGCAGACCGAAGTGACGCACGATCTCATGGACAAGCGCGCGGCGACCGGCGGCATTTCCGTCTACGAAGCCGCCGAAGTGAGGCCGGCGGGCTTCGACGGCGACAAGCCGTATGTGACGTATCGTAAGGACGGCCTGACGCACAGAATAGACTGCGATTTCATTGCCGGCTGCGACGGCTATCACGGCGTTTCGCGCAGGTCGGTGCCGGAAGCGGCGATCACGCTCTATGAGAAGGCATATCCGTTCGGCTGGCTCGGTATCATCGCAGAGGTGCCACCGGTCTCACACGAGCTGATCTACGCCAATCATCCACGCGGATTCGCGCTCTGCTCCATGCGCTCGCATACGCGCAGCCGCTATTACGTGCAGTGCGCGCTCCAGGACAGGGTGGAAGACTGGACGGACGACCGGTTCTGGGACGAGATCCGCGCCAGGTTGCCGGCTGCCACGGCAGATAAGATGACCACCGGCCCGTCGATCGAAAAATCCATCGCGCCCTTGCGTTCCTTCGTGGCTGAGCCCTTGCGTTTCGGCCGGCTCTTCCTCGTGGGCGATGCCGGACACATCGTGCCGCCGACCGGCGCCAAGGGCCTCAACCTCGCGGCGAGCGACGTCCGCTACCTTTTCGATGGGCTTCGCGAGCATTATGCGGAGCGCGCCATGGCCGGCATCGACGCCTATTCGGCGAAGGCGCTGTCCCGGGTCTGGAAGGCCGAACGGTTCTCGTGGTGGATGACGAGCACGCTTCACAAGTTCCCCGAGACAGGCGCGTTCGGCCAAAGGATTCAGGAGTCCGAACTCGACTATCTTTTCCACTCCCATGCGGCCTCGGTGTCGCTGGCCGAGAACTATGTCGGCCTTCCCTACTGACCGCTTCTCACGGCGGCAGCGGCCGAGCGGATCGCGTTGATCAGCATCGTGAGCGGCAGCGACCGTTCCGCGTCGGCCCGCATGGTGAGGCCCACCGCACCGCGCGTCTCCGACGTGTCGATTGGCAGCATCGCCAGCTGGCCGACGGCCACGTCGTTGGCGACCACCCCCTCGCTGATGATCCAGATGGCGTCGCTGTCGCGGACGAAGGCGCGGCCGAACGAATCCGACACGCTCTCGACTCGGGCGCTCGTGTCCTGGAGCCCATAGGCGATCATGAAGCGGTCGACGAAGGGACGAATGATCGCTGTCGTGGGCGGCATGAGAATGGTGAAGCCGGAAAGGCGGGACAGGTGAAGCGGGCGTTCGGAAAGCAAGGGGTGTTCCGGCCGGACGACGAACACGACTTGCTCCGAATAGAGGTGTTCGAAGGTCAGGTCGAGCATCCTCTCGGGCGCCGCGAGCCGGCCTACGACGAGGTCGAGTTCGCGCGCGGCAAGCTGGTCGAGCAGGACGGAGTTGTCGCCCGTGATGATCTTCAGCCTTCCGCCCTGGGATTCCGCCAGGAAGCGGTGGACCGCCGCCGGCATTACGCGCGCCGACACGGTGGGCAAGGCCCCGATGCGCAAGGGGGCGGATGCTTGGGCCTGCCCCAGCCTCACCGAACCGATGCCTTGGCGGAGCGCCGCGATGCTTGCGCCTGCATGGCGCTTGAACTCTTCACCGGCGCTCGTCAGCCTGATCCCGCGACCATCCCTTTCCAGGAGCGGAGCCCCCAAAGCCGTCTCCAGCTCCCGGATAGTGCGCGTGACCGCCGGCTGCGACACGTTGAGGTTGATGGCTGCCTTTCCGATGCTGACGCTGCGCGCGACTTCGACGAAAGTGGAGAGGTGACGGAGTTTGATCTGCATCAGTGTTTCATATCAGAAAAGTTATGAAATGAGGGTGAAATAGCATTTTTCTTAACGGACGCCGTATGATTGACTCCGTGCGGGATACAAGGGAGCAGCCCTTATGGACGAGCCACGAGAATCCAAACGATACCGGCAGGGCATGCAGACCCGCCGCACGGTCCTGGGCGACGCCCATGTCGACCGCGCAGAGGCCAACAAGAGCGCGTTCGACGAACCTTTCCAGGAGCTGATCACGGAGGCGGCCTGGGGCCATGTCTGGTCGCGGCCGAACTGGACGAAGCGCGAGCGTTCGATGGTGACGATCGCGCTTCTCGCAGCTCTTGGCCATGATGACGAAGTGGCCATGCATGTGCGAGCGACCGCCAACACGGGCGCGACGCCCGATGATATTCGCGAAGCGCTGCTACTTGTGGCAATCTATGCTGGCGTTCCTGCGGCCAACCACGCGATCAAGATCGCGAAGCAGGCGCTTGCCGATGTCGAGGCCGGCAAGGTCTGAGGGAGAAGAGAGCATGTCCAATCAAAGGCCCGAAACGGGCTCGTTCTTCCAGCGGGACAGGGACTGGCATCCCCCGGCATTGACGCCGTGGTACAAGACGTCCGTCCTGCGTTCTCCGCAGAAGGCCCTTCTGTCGCTCGACAACACGATCAGCGAGATCACCGGGCCTGTCTTCGGCCACAACATGCTGGGCAAGCTCGACGACGACCTGATCCACAATTTCGCCAAGCCGGGCGAAAGCGCGATCGGCGAACGCATCATCGTTTACGGACGGGTGCTCGACGAGCGCGGCAAGGGGGTGCCCGGCGCGCTCCTCGAATTCTGGCAAGCAAATGCGGGCGGGCGCTATCGACACAAGAAGGATCAGTATTTCGCGCCGCTCGATCCCAATTTCGGCGGCTGCGGCCGGACGATCACGGGCGAGGATGGGTCCTACAGCTTCCGCACCATCAAGCCGGGCCCCTATCCCTGGCCGAACGGGGTGAACGACTGGCGCCCGGCTCATATCCATTTTTCGATCTTCGGCCACGGCTTCGCGCAGCGGCTGATCACCCAGATGTATTTCGAAGGCGATCCGTTGATCTGGAAGTGCCCGATCATACGCACGATCCCGAGCCGGGAGGCGATCGAGGCGCTGATCGCGCCACTCGACATGGAAGCGACAATTCCGATGGATGCACGCGCCTACAAATTCGACATTGTCCTTCGCGGGCGCCGCTCTACCATGTTCGAGAACAGGCTGGAGGGGAACTAGGCCATGGTGCAATCGCTCGGAAGGCTCAAGGAAACCGCCTCGCAGACCGCCGGTCCCTACGTCCATATCGGCCTGACGCCGAACTTCTGCGGCATCGGGGGGGTCTACGAAACCGACCTCGGCGTCAGCCTCGTGAACGACAAGACCAAGGGCGAGCGCATCACGGTGAAGTCGCGCGTGTTCGACGGTACGGGTACGCCGCTCAAGGACGCGCTCGTCGAGATCTGGCAAGCCGACGCCAACGGGCTCTACAACAGCCCCTTGGAAATGCGCGGCACGGCGGATCCGAATTTCATGGGCTGGGGACGTTGTCCGTCCGACATGGAGACGGGCGAATTCGTCTTCAAGACGATCAAGCCGGGTAGGGTGCCGTTCCGTGACGGGCGGCCGATGGCGCCGCACATCACTTTCTGGATCGTCGCCCGCGGCATCAATCTCGGCCTCCACACGCGCATGTATTTCGGCGACGAGGAAAAGGCCAATGCCGAGGACCCGGTGCTCCAGCGTATCGAGCACAGGGTTCGTGTGCCGACGCTGATCGCGCCGCTCAGGGATGGCGCCTATGTTTTCGACATTCATCTGCAGGGCGATCAGGAAACGGTGTTCTTCGACGTTTAGCCAGTCATGACGGTCTCGCCTTTCGATCATCCGATCCTGTCCGGCCTTCTCGGAGATGAGGAGGTGGCGGAGCATTTCTCGACCGAAGCCGAGATCGCCGCATTCGTCCGTTTCGAGAGCGCTCTCGCCGAGGCCGAGGCTACGGAAGGCGTCATCTCCGCCGAGGCCGGACAGGCGATCGCCCAGGCGTTGGGCGCCTTCAGGCCCGATGTCGCGCGGCTGAGGGCCGAAACGGCGCGCGACGGCGTGGTCGTGCCGGAACTCGTTCGGCAAATGCGCGATGCGGTGGGCGAGCCGTACGGCAGATATGTTCATTTCGGCGCGACCAGCCAGGATGTCATCGATACGGGCCTCGTCCTGCGGCTCGTGCCGGTGCTGGACATCTTCGCAGATCGGCTGGATACCCTGATCGAAATGCTGAGCGATCTCGATGCGAGGCAAGGCCAGGTGTCGGTCATGGCCCATACCCGCATGCAGGCCGCGATCCCGGTCTCGGCCTCGCGCAAGATCGCCAGCTGGCGCGATCCGCTCGTGCGCCATCGCAGCCGGCTGACCGCGATCCGCGACCAGGTCGCCGTCCTCCATTTCGGCGGTGCTGCCGGCACGCTGGAGAAGCTCGACGACAAGGGCGGCGACGTCGCCGAGGAGGCCTCTGTCTGGCTCGGTCTGCGCACGCTGCCGCGTGCCCGTCATTCCGAACGCGACGGCTTTGCGGAACTGGCCTCTTTCCTGTCGCTGCTCACCGGGAGCCTCGGCAAGATCGGTCAGGACATCGCGTTGATGGCGCAGAGCGAAGTGGGTGAAATCCGCCTGGCCTCCGGGGGCGGCTCGTCAGCCATGCCGCACAAGGTCAATCCAGTCGGCGCGGAAGTGCTGGTGGCTCTTGCCCGCTTCAACGCCACGCTGCTCTCGGGCATGCATCACGCGCTCCTCCACGAAAACGAGCGTTCGGGCTCTGCCTGGACCCTCGAATGGATGCTGCTGCCTCAAATGGCCGTGGCCACCGGCGCCGCCCTTCGCAACGCCGCCGCCCTGCTGCCGGCGATCACCTTCGTGGAAAACCGGGACTAGCCGATTTGCGGCTCCGGCTTGTAGCCCCCGAGGGCGCCGCTGTTCAACGCGGGTAGCCGTTGTAGCCGCGGAACCATTCGACGAAGTCGGCGATACCGTCGTCCAGTCTGATTCGGGGCTGGAAGCCGAGGTCGCGTTCGGCGAGCGCGACGTCGGCATAGGTCCGCATCACGTCGCCGACCGGCTTCGGCTTCATTTCCATCGCGGCTTTTCGTCCCGTGGCGCGTTCGATCGCGCCGATGAAGTCGAGGAGCTTGACCGGATCGTTGTTGCCGAGATTGTAGACGGGCGCCGTCTCCCTCGGGCGCGCCACGATACGATCGGCCGAGGCCGCGACGCCAGCGACGATGTCGGAGACATGAGTGAAGTCGCGCTCCATGTCCCCGTTGTTGAAGACGGAAATCGGCCGGCCCTTCAGGATGGCGTCGGTGAAGAGCCACGGCGCCATGTCGGGACGGCTATAGCGTCCGTAGACCGTGAAGAAGCGCAGCCCGGTGGAGGCGAGCCCATGCGTCTCCGCGTAGGCCTGCGCCAGCAACTCGCCCGCTCGCTTGGTCGCCGCATAGACCGAGACCGGATGGTCGACCCGGTCCGCTTCGGAGAAGGGCACCTTCTCGTTCGCCCCGTAGACCGACGAGGAGGAGGCGTAGACGACAGGCAGCCTGCCGAGCCGTGCCGCCAGCTCGAAGATCGCCACCTGCCCGGTCACATTGGAATGGACATAGGCGTAAGGGTTTTCGACCGAGTAACGCACTCCTGCCTGCGCGGCCAGATGGACGATGACGTCATATTCGCCCGTCGCGGCGTCGCCGAGTTGCCGGGGATCGGCGATGTCCGCGGCGGCGAAGCTGAAACGCTCGAAAGGCTCGAGAGCCGCGAGCCGGGCCTGTTTCAGACGCACGTCATAATAGTCGTTCAGATTGTCCAGGCCGTGAACCGTATCGCCCCGCTCCAGCAGGAGGCGGGCCGTATGGTAACCGATGAAGCCGGCTGCGCCGGTGAGCAGGACCTTCATAAACGTCTCGCGCGTCGCCTATCGCGCCTGCCCGAAGAAGGTCAGGACGCGCTCCGTCCCCTTTGAATAGTTGACGCCGGTCACGCGGCCAAGCTCCTCGATGCTGGAAGCGCCCTCCGCAAGCGATCCGTCGAACGCCTCCAACTGGTCATCGGAGATGAGCGCCACCGCACACGCATCCTTGCCGAGCTCTGCCGCCGCCGTCGCGCCGTCGGTGAGCAGCGTGTTCGTGCCGGCGAGGAAGACGAGGCTCGGTTCGTGGTAGCCGGCCGAGATCAAACGGGACTCCGGGCAGGGCTTGACGGCCGCGAATTCCCTGGCGATCTCTGGACTCAACCAGACCGGCGTCAGCCCCGGCACGACGAAGGTGGTGAGCATGCCCATCGCTGCCGCGGCGCTCACCGCAGCGAGCACGATCCGTTGCAGTGGCGCGAAGGCTGGCCGAATTCCCGATGCCGTCCATCCGGCCAGAATGATGAGCGCTGCGGCAAGCACGCCCCACCAGGAGATCGTGCCGAGAACATAGGGCGTCACGCCAATGGCGATCGCCGCGAGCAGCACCGTCACCAGGACGGCGCCGAAGACGGTCGCCCGATAGAGCCAGACCTGCCATCGCCGCAGGCCGGCCGTACCTGTCTCGCCTTCCATGAATCCCCAGGCCATCAGGAGAAGAAGCGCGGGAAAGGCCGGAAGCATGTAGTGCGGCAGCTTGGTCGGCATCAGCTCGACGACGATCCAATAGGGCAGGTACCACGCCAGGCAGAACAACAGGCGCGGGTCTGTGCGGAAGCGGTTCAAGGCGTTCAGGCCCGCGCCGATCGCCGGAACGGCAAAGGGCCAGAAGGTCAGGGAAAAGAGAAGGACGTAATAGCCGGGCGGGAAACCGTGGGATTCCTGGCCGGAGCCGACCTTGCCGAGGAAGTCGCGGCCGAGCGACTCCTGCCAGAACTCGGCGCCGCTTCGCCAGGTGATCAATGCAAGCCAAGGTGCTGCGACGAGGATCGCGATCAGGACGCCCGGACCGGCGCGCAGCCCTTTCAGCCACTTGCGGTCTTTGTCGAAGAAGGCGACGGAGGCGACGGTCAGCGCACTGACCGCGGGCACGACGGGTCCCTTGATGAGAATGCCCGCGCCTTGCGCTATCCAGAACAGCCAGGGCGCCCAGCCTTGGGGCAGGCTCTTCTTATGGCCGAGATAGACGCGGGCGAGGGCCGCCTGCGCCAGAAGCGCGGTGGCAAGCAGCGTCGCATCCGTCTTGGCCATGCGCGCCTCGAAGGCCAGCATGACGATGCCGGCGAGACCGAAGCCGGCGATCAGCCCGGCCGTCCTGCCGAACATGAAGGAGCCGAGCCACGCGATCGCCAGGACGGCCAGCGTTGCCCCGGCGACGGAGACGGTCCGATAGACCCAGACCGGAGCGTCGGCACCCTTGCCGCTCAGAAGCACCGCCGCCGACTGCAGCCAATAGATGCCGGCGGGTTTCTTGTAGCGAGGCTCGTCCTGCAGGCGGATGTCCACGAAGTCGCCGCTTTCGACCATCTGCTTGGTCGACTGGACGAAGCGGGATTCGTCGCGATCGGTCGGCGGCAGCGACGCGATGCCGGGCACGAAGGCGAACAGGCAGAAGAGGACGAGCGCGAGATAGTGGACGGCACTTGGCCGCCCGTTCGTGGAGGATGTGGTTGCAGTGGCGTCTGTCATGCCGTGGCGCTTCCGCTTGTGGCCTTGACCATATCGGGGGTCGCCGTGCCACACCCCCCACATCCGACGGGCCCTTCTGGAACACCCCTCATCCGACCTCGCTTCTGCCAATCGCAAACGCTTGCGGCTGGCATTAGCGTCGCCGCCATCTTCCCTTCTCCCCTTGTGGGAGAAGGTGGCCTCGCGAAGCGAGGTCGGATGAGGGGTGTTCCAGGGAGCGCCCACATCACCGGGGCATCAATCCGTCTTCGTCATCGCCGAGCGGTGCTCGTTGGCGATGAGCCAGAGATTGCGGACGTAGATGAAGAGGCCGAGGCCCTGGCCGGCGATGAAGACCGGGTCCTGCCGTTGGATCGCATAGACGAACAGCAGGAAGCCTCCTCCCAGGGAGAAAAACCAGAAGGCGATCGGAACGACCGAGCGCTTGGCTCGCTCGGACGCTATCCATTGCACCACGAAGCGCATCGTGAACAAGCCTTGCGCGACGAAGCCGAGCAGGACCCACGCGTCGAACTGCTGGACGAAGACCTCGTGCAGCCAGCTCATCAAATGTCCGAACGTGTCGGTCATAGACGGATCTCCGTAATGGACGGCACGACCTTGCGCCGGCGGCGCAGCCACCAGACTCCGAAAAGGTCCAACGCGCCCCTCAGGCCGCGATCGAGGATGCCGTAGTTCGATTTGCCGTGACGGCGCTGGCGGTCGACCACGTCGAGATGGGCCACGCCGAAACCTTCGCGCAACACCAGCGCCGGCAGGTAGCGATGCCAGCCGTCGAAGAAGGGCAGCTGGCGGAAGAGGTCGGTGTGCAGGGCCTTCAGGCCGCAGCCGGAATCACGGGTGCCGTCGCGGAGGATCGATTCCCGCAGGCCGTTGGCGAAACGCGAGGAGAGTTGCTTGAGCTTGGTGTCCGTTCGCTTCAGTCGCTGCCCGGCCACGATGCCGACCGAGGGCCCGGCCGCGGCAAGGGCATCGGCAAGCTTCGGCAGATAGGCCGGGTCATTCTGGCCGTCGCCGTCCATCGTCACCACGATCGCGCCCCGCGCGGCGAAGACACCCGAACGCACGGCGGCGCTCTGGCCGGCCGAACGGTCATGCCGGATATGGCGCAGATGGCCGGCTCCCTCGGCGATACGCTTGCTCAGCGCCTCGCCAGTGCCATCCGTCGAACCGTCGTCGACGACGATCGTCTCGAAGTCGCGGCCGGCCATCGCCGCATCGACCTCATCCAGAAGGAATGACAGATTGGCGGCTTCGTTCTTGCAGGGGATGACGATGGATATGGCTGGCGAGATGGCTGACGTCGTCGCTGCGTTCATGGGGCGGTTCCTGGAAATCGCGGCCTCTTAGCACTACCAAGACATCAAGGCCAACACGACACGTCGGCCTGGCTTGTACAATGTCAGCGTTTCTCGCGGATATCGGTGAGCGTGCGTGTCGGCGTGATGGCCTCGGGATCGAGCCTGATCTCGACGATGGACGGCTTGCCGCTGGCGAGCGCCCGTTCGAAGGCCGGCGCGAAATCGCCGGTGCGTTCGACCGTTTCGCCGTGCCCGCCATAGGCGCGGGCGAGCGCGGCGAAATCCGGGTTCCTCAGATCGGTGGCAACCACGCGGCCTGGATATTCTCGTTCCTGATGCATGCGGATGGTGCCGTAAATGCCGTTGTTGACGACGATGACGACGATCGGCAGGTCGTATTGGACGGCGGTCGCGAATTCCTGTCCGTTCATCAGGAAGCAGCCGTCTCCGGCGAAGGCGACCACGGTCCGCTCGGGAAAGAGGTCCTTCGCGGCTACTGCGCCGGGCGTGCCGTAACCCATCGAGCCGGAGGTCGGCGCCGCCTGGGTGGCGAAGCGACGGAACCGATGGAAACGATGGATCCAGGTCGCGTAGTTGCCGGCGCCGTTGGTGATGATGGCGTCCTCGGGAAGAGCCGATTCCAGGAAGGACATGATCGGCCCCATCTGCACGGGGCCGGGGCCGGTCTCCGGCGGGGTCGACCAATCGAGATAGGAAGCGTGAAGCCGGACCGTTTCGTCCGCCCAGAGTGGAACCGCCTCGGGCTTCGTTTGCGCGAAGGCATGGGCGAAGGCTTCCGGCGAAGCGTTGATCGCCAGTGTCGGCCGATAGACGCGGCCGAGTTCGCTGGAATCGGGATGGACGTGGACCAGCGTCTGGTCGGGGTAGGGGCTCTTCAGCAACGTATAGTCGGAGGAGGGCATTTCGCCGAAGCGCCCGCCGACGAGAAGCACGAGATCCGCCTCCTTGATGTAGGCAGCCAGGGTGGGATTGGGGCCGATGCCGACATCCCCCGCATAAGAGGGATGGAGGTGATCGAACAGCATCTGGCGCCGGAACGAGCAGCCCACCGGCAGCGCCCAGCGTTCGGCCGAGTCGCCGAAGGCGGCCACCGAGGCCGCGCTCCAGCGGCTGCCGCCGACGATCACGAAGGGACGCCTGGCCTTGGAGAGGAGCTCTTCGAGTTTCGCCATCTCCGCCGCGCCTGGCGATGTCTCGACGCTGGTATGGGGCAGGGCGGCGGGGGCGTCGGCAAGCGCAGTCAGCATATCCTCCGGGAGCGAGACGACCACAGGGCCTGGACGGCCTGAGGTCGCCACGGCGAAGGCGCGCGTGACGATCTCGGGAATCCGCGCGGCGTCGTCGATCTCGGTCGCCCATTTGGCGACGTCGCCGAAGAAGGCGCGATAGTTCACCTCCTGGAAGGCTTCGCGCTCGCGTGCGTGACCCGCCACCTGACCGATGAACACGATCAGCGGCGTCGAATCCTGCATGGCGATATGAATGCCCGCCGACGCATTGGTGGCGCCGGGACCGCGCGTCACGAAGCAGATGCCCGGCCTGCCGGTGAGCTTGCCGTGAGCGTCGGCCATCATCGCCGCGCCACCTTCCTGGCGGCAGACGATGGTCTTGATCGAAGAGTCGTGGAGCGCATCCAGCACGGCGAGATAGCTTTCGCCGGGCACGCAATAGAGGCGATCGACGCCGTTGGCCTCGAGCGCCTCGACGATGAGCTGTCCGCCGGTCTTCATTCCTTTGTCCTCTGCAATTCGGCAAGGATCTCCTCGGTATGTTCGCCGAGGCGCGGGGAGGGCCTGTCGTAGGTCAGGGGCGTTTCCGACATCACCATCGGCGCGCGCACCGAAGGCAGCTTGTTGCCATGGCCGTCGTCTAGCTCAAGGCGCATGCCACGCGCGATCGTTTGGGGATCATCGAACATCTGGCCGATCGTGTTGATCGGGCTTGCCGGCACGCCGGCCTTTTCGAGTGCGGCGAGCAGCGGCGTACGCTCGAACTCTTCGAGCTTCGCGATCAGCGTCTCACGCAGGCGTGCGCGGTTGGAGACCCGCGCGGGGTTGGTCGAGAAATTGGAATCCCGCGGCAGTTCGGGCAGGCCCACCACCTCGCAGAACCGCTGGAACTGGCCGTCATTGCCGACGGCGAGGATGATATGGCCATCCTTCACGGGCAGCACCTCGTAGGGGGCGATGTTCATATGCGCATTGCCCATCTGAACAGGCGATTTGCCGGAGACGAGGTAGTTGAGGTTCTGGTTGCCGAGAACGGAAATCTGGGTGTCGAACAGCGCCATGTCGATGTGCTGTCCCTGGCCGGTGTGTTCGGCATGGCGCAGCGCGGCCTGGATGGCAATCACCGAGTAGAGGCCGGTGAAGATGTCCGACACCGCAACGCCGGCCTTCTGCGGCTCGCGGCCGGGCTCTCCGGTGATCGACATGAGCCCGGCCATGCCCTGGATGATGAAATCGTATCCCGCACGTGGGGCATAGGGACCATCCTGGCCGAAACCGGTGATCGAGCAATAGACCAGCCGCGGATTGATCGCCTTGAGGCTCTCATAATCGAGCCCGTATTTCTTCAACCCGCCGAGCTTGAAATTCTCGATCAGGACATCGGCCGTCCTGACCAGCTCCCGCACGGTCTCTGCCCCTTCCGGCGTGGAAAAGTCGATGGCGATGGAACGCTTGCCGCGATTGCAGGAATGGTAATAGGCGGCCGACAGGTTCTCCCCGTCATGGCTCATGACGAAGGGCGGCCCCCATTTGCGGGTGTCGTCGCCTTGGGGGCTTTCGACCTTGATGACGTCAGCGCCGAGATCGGCCAGCAACTGGCCTGCCCAGGGGCCCGCGAGGATGCGGGCGAGTTCGATGACGCGGATGCCGTTGAGGGGAGATTGAGCCATGATATCGCCGGAGTTCGTTCAAATCGTCGCTGTGACTATCAGAAACTGCCGGGCGCTGTCACCGCCGACGCATGATCCAGCTTGGCATCACTCGCCGACCACCGCGGCCAGCCAGCTGGCAAACTCCTCGGTGATAAGATCCCGATTCAACTCGTTCAGGGATTCGTGCCGGGTTGCCGGATAAACCGTTGAAGTCAGATTCGAAAAGCCGAGGCGGCGCATGCGCTTTGCCAGCGCCTCGACTGCCTTTCCGCCATTGCTGGCCGGGTCGTCTGCGCCGCCGACCAGGTGGAAAGGCATGTCCTGCGGGACTGCGGCAAAGTGCCTGTCCTCCGCACCCTGGAAGACGAGGTCGAAGATGTCGCGCCACATCGACACCGAGGCGTCCCAGCCGCAAAGCGGGTCGGCGACATATTTGTCGACCTCGGCCGTATCGCGTGACAACCAGTCGAAAGCGGTCCGCCCGTCGGAAACCTTGCCGGCCCAATCCTGGAAGGTCAATCTCGGCAGGATGCGCGAAGGCACGTCCGATCCGAGGCGGAAGCGCTCCCATAGGAGGAGGGCCCGCGCCAGCCGGCCGGCTGCTCCGGCTGAGAAGTTGGCGTTCCAGATCGCCGCTGCCCGTGCCCGATGGGGATGGCGCAACACGAAGTTCATGGCGACGAGTCCGCCCATCGAATGCCCGAAAACGATCACCGGCAGGCCGGGATGGTCCTTGGCGATCACGTCATGCACCGCCAGCACGTCGGCGAGGAGCTTGTCGCCGCCGTTCGCTCTGGCGAAGACGCCGCGCGGCGCGTCGGGAGAGAAGGTCGAGCCATGGCCGCGGTGGTCGTGGGCATAGACGTGATAGCCGTGGTCGGCCAGGGTGCCGGCGAAGCGGGCGTAGCGCGCGGCGTGTTCGGCCAGGCCGTGATTGATCTGGACCGCCGCGCGGGCCGGGCCTGTCGCTTGATTGACGTAGAGGTTCAACGCGGCGCCGGTGGGCGAGGCGACGCGACGCTGCTGGCTGAAGCCCATCGGCTGTTCCTCCCGCGCGACTGTTTCCGGTCCCAAATTCGTCGTCAAGACATTTGCCGTCCGAGCGTCAAAGCCACCGCCCTTTGGGGGCTGTCGCCCAACAAGGCGATTGCCCCCAGGGCCGCCATCGCCTACATAACAGCCAACTTCCACTCAACCTGTCGACGGGAATAGCGCGCGTGGCACGCCAGTTCATTTATCACATGTCGGGCCTCAACAAGGCCTACGGCACCAAGAAGGTGCTCGAGAATATCCATCTTTCCTTCTACCCCGACGCCAAGATCGGTATCCTCGGACCGAACGGCGCGGGTAAGTCGACCATCCTCAAGATCATGGCCGGCATCGACAAGGAATTCAGCGGCGAGGCCTGGCTGGCCGAAGGCGCGACCGTTGGCTATCTGGCGCAGGAACCTCAGCTCGATCCGGCGCTCAACGTGTTCGGCAACGTCATGGAAGGGGTCGCCTGGAAGACGGCCATCGTCGATCGTTACAACGAATTGATGATGAACTATTCCGACGAGACCGCCGAAGAAGCGGCCAAGCTTCAGGACGACATGGATCGTCTCAACCTGTGGGACCTGGAACAGCAGGTCGAAATGGCCATGGAGGCGTTGGGCTGCCCGCCGAAGGATGCCGACGTGACCAAGCTCTCGGGCGGCGAGCGCCGCCGCGTCGCGCTGTGCCAGCTCCTGCTGCGTCAGCCGGACCTGCTGTTGCTCGACGAACCGACCAACCATCTAGACGCCGAAACCACCGCCTGGCTGGAAAAGCATCTGCGCCAGTACCCGGGCGCCGTGCTGATCATCACCCACGACCGCTACTTCCTGGACAATGTGACGGGCTGGATCCTCGAGCTCGACCGGGGCCGCGGCATTCCCTATGAGGGCAACTATTCCGCCTATCTCGAGGCCAAGGCGAAGCGCCTCGTTCAGGAAGGGCGCGAGGAGGATGCCCGTCAGAAGGCCATCTCCCGCGAGCGGGAGTGGATCGCATCGAGCCCGAAGGCGCGGCAGTCCAAATCCAAGGCCCGTATCAAGGCCTTCGAGGACCTGCTGGAGGCGTCCGACAAGCGGCGGCCGACCGACACGCAGATCGTCATCCCGCATGGCGAGCGGCTCGGCAATGTCGTCATCGAGGTCGAGGGCCTGACCAAGGGGTTCGGCGACCGCCTGCTGATCGAGGACCTAACCTTCAAGCTGCCGCCCGGCGGCATCGTCGGCGTCATCGGCCCCAACGGCGCGGGCAAGACAACGCTGTTCAAGATGCTCACCGGCCACGAGAAGCCCGACAGCGGGACCATCCGCGTCGGCGAAACGGTGAAGCTCGGCTATGTCGACCAGAGCCGCGACGCGCTCGATCCCAACAAGACCGTGTGGGAAGAGATCTCCGGCGGCGCCGAAGTGGTCAAGCTCGGCAAGTTCGACGCCAATACGCGCGCTTATTGCTCGTCCTTCAACTTCCGCGGGGGCGACCAGCAGCAGAAGGTCGGCAACCTGTCGGGTGGCCAGCGCAACCGCGTCCACCTCGCCAAGATGCTGAGGACAGGCGGCAACGTGCTGCTGCTCGACGAGCCGACCAACGATCTCGATACGGAAACGTTGAGCGCGCTCGAAGACGCCCTCGAGAACTTCGCCGGCTGCGCCGTTATCATCTCGCACGATCGCATGTTCCTCGACCGCCTTGCCACGCACATCCTGGCCTTCGAGGGCGACAGCCATGTCGAGTGGTTCGAGGGCAACTTCGAGGACTACGAGCAGGACAAGATCCGCAGGCTCGGACCGGAGAGCGTCAATCCGCACCGGATGAGCTACAAGAGGCTGACGCGATAGGCGGTTGCCAAATCGCCGACCGGAATGTTTTTCCTTTGGTCCTGAGGAGCTCAAGTGTCTGAAAAAGCAGACTGGTCGGCGTCGCTCTATCTGAAATTCGAGGACGAGCGAACCCGGCCCTCTCGGGATCTCCTGGCGCGGATTCCCCTGGCGGAGCCGCGCCGGGTGGTCGATCTCGGCTGCGGTCCGGGCAACTCGACCGAACTCCTGGCCGAGCGCTGGCCCGCTGCCGAAGTGATTGGTCTCGACACGTCCCCCGACATGATCGACAAGGCCCGGCGGCGACTGCCGGGCCTATCCTTCGGCCTCGCCGATGCCGCGACATGGCAGCCGGACGGTCCCGTCGACGTGATCTTCGCAAATGCCGTGATGCAATGGGTGCCGGATCACGAAATCGTGCTCGGCAGGTTGCTTGGCATGCTCGCTCCGGGTGGCGTGCTCGCTGTCCAGATGCCGGACAATCTGGCCGAGCCATCGCATCTGCTGATGGGCGAGGCGGCCCGGGCCATGCCTTTCGCGGCGAAGATGGAAGGCGCTGCGCGCGCACCGCTGCCGCCGGTCGCCGGCTATTACGACCGGCTCGCCGGCGCCTCGGCTCTGCTCGACATCTGGCACACCATCTACAATCACCCGCTCGCCGATGCAGCGGCAATCGTCGAATGGTTCAAGTCGACGGGTCTCAAGCCTTTCCTCGACCCGCTCGAGGGAGCCGAACGCGAAGCCTTTCTTGCGGCCTATCGCGAACGCATCGCCAAGGCTTACCCGCCAATGGCCGATGGGAGGGTGCTGCTGCGCTTTCCCAGATTGTTCATCGTTGCCGTCCGTCCACTGGATTCTTCCGCTACGGCAGCTTTGCATCGCGATTAAATTATCATAAACCGCTGCGGTGCAAAAAAGCCCGGCAGGGGAAGCATTGCGTTTAGCCGACGGCGACGCGCGGACGGGACTAGATCATGAAGCGTGTCATCATCAGCGGCATCGGTGTTTTCATCCCCGAGGCCTCAATCTCCAATGAAGAGCTGGTGGCGAGCTTCAACGCCTGGGTCGATGCGGAAAATCCCAGACGCGAGGCCGCGGGCGAGCCGCTTCTTCAGAAGTCGGACGTGGATTTCATCGAATATGCGTCCGGGGTTAAAAGCCGGCACGTGCTGGTGCATGACGGAATCCTTGACCCCGAGCGAATGGCGCCGCGCATCCCGCCACGCGCCGACGACGAGCTCTCGGTGATGGCGGAGTTCGGGGTCGCCTCGGCCAGGCGCGCGATCGCCGATGCCGGGATCGAGCCGGGCGATATCGACATGGTGATCTGTGCTGCGTCGCACCATCAGCGGCCCTATCCAGCGATCGCGATCGAAATCCAGAATGCCCTCGGCATTCCTGGCGCGGCGTTCGACATGGGGCTTGGCTGTTCGTCAGCCGCGGCAGGCCTGCACGTCGCCTACAATCTCGTGCGGACGGGTGCGCAACGGCGCGTGCTGGTGGTGACCCCGGAGATCATCACGGGGCATCTCAATTTCCGCGATCGTCAGACCCATTTCATCTTCGGCGACGCCTCGACGGCCGTGATCCTCGAGCCCATGGAGGAAGGGGAGATGCGGCCCGGGCGTTTCGAGGTCCTCGATACACGCGGCTGGACGCAGTTCTCCAACAACATCCGCACCAATTTCGGTTTCCTGCTGCGTAACGGCCAGGAAGACACTTCCGCCGTCCAGATGGAAGGCAACATGATCAAGCAGGTCGGGAACAAGGTGTTCAAGGAAGTCACCGTCGCCGGCCATCGCTTCATCGTCAATTTCCTTGCCGACCACGGCCTGACGCCGCACGATGTACGCAGGTTCTGGCTCCATCAGGCCAATGCCCGGATGAATGCGATGATCCTGAAGCTCGCCTTTGGTCACGACGTGGGGCACGATCGCGCGCCGATGGTTCTGGAAAAGCTGGGCAATACGGCTGCCGCCGGCGCTGTGATCGCCTTGCAGGAAAACCACAAGGACCTGAAGCCGGGCGACATCGGCCTGCTCTGCGCCTTCGGTGCGGGCTATTCGATTGGCAGCGCGCTTTTGCGCATGATGTAAGGAGCTGGAGCGAGCGATGTTGGACGGGCTGCCAGGGCAGGGCACTACGGAAATCCTGCCGGGACGCAAGCTTTCCGCCATCGTGTCGGGAGCCAACGCCGCGAATTCCCGCCATTTCGTGACGACGGCCGTGGAGAGCCTGGCGCTCGGCTTCGACGGCATCGAGGGCGACGTCCATGCCGGCCATACCAGGCGTTCCGGCGGGCGCGAGCCTTGGTATCCGCGCGGTACCGAAATACGCAACGAGCGCCAGCTCTCGATCGTGGCGCCCGACGAATTGGCCGTGATCGCCGAGCGCATGGGCATCGACGAGGTGAAGCCGGAATGGATCGGCGCCAATCTGCTGATCTCGGGAATCCCGAGGCTCTCGATGCTGCCAGCGGGAACGCTCCTGTTCTTCAGGGGTGGCGTGACACTCAAGGTGGACGCCCAGAACGGCCCCTGCCGGATTTCCGGCCGATCCATCGCCGAACATGCGGGGATGGCCGACCGTGATGCCGGCTCGTTGCTGTTCCCGAAAGCAGCAAAACGCTTACGCGGGCTGGTTGCGTGGGTGGAGAAGCCGGGGCGGATCGCCAATGGCGAGGAGATTTCTGTGCGGGTTCCGGAGCAGTGGATCTATCGGGCGTGACAGCGATTGGCTTGCAAACGTTTCCCACCGCTCAGGCATTGTCGTCCGGGTCCAGCAGCCGGGTCGCGCGCCAACGCGTAAGCCAGTCATTGATCTGATCGACGACGAAGAAGCGCGCGGAGTCCCTGTCGTAACCTTCGGCGAGCAGCTTCTCATAGTCGGTATGGACATGGCGGATATGCGCGACAGCCGCCAGCCAAACCGCGATCGAGGCCGGCAGCGTTTTCATATGGGAAGCGCCGGCGTCGCTGCGGATCTTCTCCGTGTCGGCATAGGGCGCCATGGGAAGAAGGGCGGTGATCGCCTTGTCTATGGCGCGCCTGCGGTTGGTGGGCGCGCTCATGGGCCGACCTTGAGGTGCGTGGCGTCGCTCAGCGCATCGACCGATGGCAAATAGGGCTTCAGGTCGATCACGGGCGTGCCGTCCAGCGCGTCGATCGCATCGAGCCCGAGCACACCCGAGGCGATGTCGAGCGAGACCAGGCGCGCCACATGCAGGCCTATCGGATTGGGGCGGGCGGGGGAGCGCAATGCAAAAACGCCGCTTGCGCCGGCGGCGTGACGCGGCTTCTGGATGACGAGGTCGCGCGGAGCATGCGCAAGCCACGAAAGGATGATGACATGGCTGGCGCGTTCCAGTCCCTCGAGACCAGGGCGATACGCCTCGTCGATCTCGACCGCCGCAGCCCTTCCCGTGGCGCGCGCGGCGCCCATGTTCTTCGGGCAATCCTCGCGGGTCTTCCAGGCTGAACGTACGTTGCCGATGAAGACGAGATGGCTGTCGCCGGGCATGCCGGCCGGGTCAACCTTCAGCCGAACCTCGCCTTCGCGCTGTGCGAACATCGGTCCCTCATTGGCGCGCGTCATTTTCTTGTCCGTAAACGACATGGGCATATTGCCAAGGCTGTGAAACTCACATAAAGATATGTTTATATCTTTTTGGAGTTCGGCATGGCACCTGGACGGCGCGTCACGCTCGACACGATGGTTGATACATTGAAGGCGGCGGCCGAATCCAGCCGGCTGCGAATTCTGGCGCTTCTTTCGCGCGGCGATCTTACGGTGTCGGACCTCACCGACATCCTCAACCAATCCCAACCGCGCGTCTCGCGTCATCTGAAGCTGCTGCTCGAAGCCGGGCTGATCGGCCGCTACCAGGAAGGATCCTGGGCATTCTTCCGCCTTTCCGACGCGGACGCGGCGCGCGAATTCGTGAACGGCCTCGTCTCCCGCATCGATGACGGCGATCCGCAGATCGCCAGGGATCTCGAGCGCCTGGCATTGGTCAAGCGGCGGCGGCAGGAGCGGGCGGCGGAGTATTTCAGCGCCAATGCGGCAAGCTGGGACGAGATACGCTCGCTGCACGTTCCGGACGGCGCCGTCGAGGCGGCTCTCAGGAAGCTGGTCGGAAAGCGACCCTTCCAGGCCATGCTCGACCTTGGCACCGGCACGGGCCGGCTGCTGGAACTTTTCTCGCCGCTCTACCGGCGCGGCGTCGGCATCGACATGTCGCGCGAGATGCTGGCCGTCGCGCGCGCCAATCTCGACAGGGCCGGCGTCGCCAATGCCCAGGTGCGCCACGGCGACATCTACGCGCCGCCGGTCGAGCGCGATGCGTTCGATCTGGTGACGATCCACCAGGTGCTGCACTATCTCGACGACCCGCAGCAGGCGATCCGCGAGGCCGCGAAGCTGCTGCGGCCGGGCGGGCGGCTCGTCATCGTCGATTTCGCTCCGCACGGGCTCGAGTTCCTGCGTGACGAGCACGCGCATCAGCGGCTCGGCTTTTCCGACCGGCAGATCGCGGAATGGTTCGAGGAGGCCGGGCTCGACCTGGAGGAGAGCCAGGACTTCGAGCCGCGCGGCGGTGCGGAGGCCAAGCTGACGGTGAAGCTCTGGCTCGGCCGCGACCGCCGCATGCTGATAGCCGACCCCGCTGCCAATGCCTTGCCGGAAAAGGAAACCGTTTGATGAACCAGTTCCGTTTCTCCCGACGCCCCGATATCGGCGACAAGATACGGGTGTCATTCGAGTTCTTTCCGCCCAAGTCGGACGAGATGGAGGCCCGGCTTTGGGAAACTGTGACCCGGCTGGCGCCGCTCAAGCCGCATTTCGTGTCGGTGACCTACGGAGCCGGAGGCTCGACGCGGGAGCGCACGCTGAAGACGGTCCGGCGCATTCTCAACGAGACGGAATTGATGCCGGCGGCCCATTTGACATGCGTCGACGCGGACCGCGACGCCGTCGATGCGGTGATCGGCGAGTTCGTCTCTATGGGCGTCACCCGGTTCGTCGCCCTGCGCGGCGATCCCTCGGCCGGTGTCGGGACGGCCTATCAGCCCTATCCGGGCGGCTATGCCAACGGAGCCGAGCTGGCCGGCGCCTTGAGACGCGCCGGAAACTACGACATCTCCGTTTCCGCCTATCCGGAGAAACATCCGGAAAGCCCGGATTTTGCCACCGATATCGAAATGCTGAAGCGCAAGGTGGACAATGGAGCGACGCGCGCCATAACCCAGTTCTTCTTCGACAACGATCTCTATGAACGCTATGTCGAGCGCGTCCGGCGCGCCGGCATTTACATTCCGATCGTGCCTGGCATCCTGCCCGTGCACAATTTCGCGCAGGTCTCGAACTTTTCCTCCCGCTGCGGCGCGCATGTGCCGGACTGGATGGCCGAACGGTTCGAGGGGCTTGCCAAGGATCCGCAGACCCATGCCCTGGTCGCCGCCGCGGTCGCGGCCGAGCAGGTGCTCGATCTCGTCGAGCGTGGGGTCAACGATTTCCATTTCTATACGATGAACCGGGCGGACCTCGCATTTGCGATCTGCCACATGATCGGCATTCGCGGCGAGATGGTTGAGAAAAGCACGACTTCCGCCGCCGCCTGACCCCGCGAAAATCGCGAGGCCCAGGATATGAGCAAGTTTGCCGCAACACGGGCCGTGTGCTGGCGGTCAGGCATCGCTTGATCAGGAGCGATCATCGTTCCTTTCGGGCGGAAACGTCAGCGGCTTGTCGTCATCGAGATAGCCGGTCGCGAGCAGCCAATTGCGGACGATGGATGTTGCTGCTTGCCGGCGTGAAGCGAGTTCGGCTTCCGCTACCAGCTTGTCCAGCGCCTTTATCGTGGCAGCGTCCACGTCGAGGATGAGACAAATGTCAGGCATTGCTTACACTGTTTTGTGTCCAGTGCTTCCCGCCGCCGCATCTGCCAGTCGCTGGGGACACCCTCGCCGTATCGACCCACCGGAGGTGGAGTCCAACTGATAGCAGGGCGTTTGGTTCCGGCAACGGACCGAAGTGCCAGCGTTCATGTCTGGAAATGCAGGGCCCGGCGTGTGTCGAGAGCCAGCGAGGCACTGTCTCTCCAACCCCTGTTGGCTAGCTTGTTGCCATACTCTGGGCCGGATGTTCTCATTCCGGCCCCGGACCTGCCGAATGATGAGGTACATACCCCTTTTGTCCAGTCCGTTTCCCGGGGTAGCAGGTATATGATGTAACAAAAGGGAGGGGTATCCACAGCATCAGCTCTTGGAGACCTCTATGTTACAGGCGAAACACCTACTTGCCGCAAGTGCAATGGTGCTCCTGATGTCTGGCCCGACTACCGCAGACGAGCGACACGAACACCACTCATGGCACAAGATCACGCGAGCGGCTCCTGGACCGGTCGCTGGCGTTGGAATACCAGCAGCTGCCGCCTTCGGCGCCATTGTTTGGTACCGGCGTCGCAAATCCCAAAAACGCCGCCCAGACTAACCTCGGAGGCGATCGGGAGGGTTGGCCGTAGCAGTGGCCCCCCACTGATCTACGAGCGCCAGCGCCGTGCTTCGCATCTGCTCCTCAAAAGAAGCATGCCCGTAAAATGCTAGAAGGCCGGATCTTCGATCCGGCCTTCTGGAAATGGTTGTCCTGAGATTGAAGAGGTCTTACGGCAGAACGCCCATAATCAGGGCCCCGATAAAAGCGAACGCAGCACAAATCATCAGCGCATTGATTGGCCGTGTCAGTCCCATGCCAAATCCTCCTCTGCAGAGTACGCGGCGAATTTAGGGGACTTTGTGCAACAGGCAAGCGCAAAATGTGCTGCAATGCGGCAGGATTATGGAAAATCCGTCCTGCTTGCGGCCGATATTCGTTGTTTTCTCAGACAAAAATGGCAGTTTCGGGGCTCGGGAGAAAAATTATTCCAACGGCGCAGAGTTGCGCCTTCGCAGCATCCTTCAATGAACATGACAGGGCGGAGGCTGATCAGGCCTATTGCCGCCCGTTCCTTTGATTCTAGACCTGTCGCCCGCTGTCGGATTCCGGCGACAGGCTTCAGGCATTTGCCCCATTCTCGCGACGCCGAGCGAAAAGAACTGGTTTCCACGGCCTTGCGAGCTGCATCTTAGCTGCAGAACGACGGCGCGGAACCGTTTCCTTGGCGGACCGCTTGTTCTATCTATCAGCGGCCCGCCGCATCGGCAGGAAATCGGATTCGATTGCTGCGAGGAACGATGCCTGGGCACAACCGGATGGGGCGTCGTCTGCGCATCCGAACTGGATTCGCGGCGCGCTGACGAGGATCGTGGATGCAACGTTTCAAGAATGCGCGCGAAGCCGCGCTTGCACTCCGTCCCGACGAACCCGTCTACGGGTTCCGGCCGGAGGTGCTGAAGGCCGACGCCCAGAATTTCATGGCAATGTTCCCCGGCAAGACCGCCTACGCGGTGAAGACCAATGGCGAGGAAATGGTCCTGATGACGCTCATCGAAGCCGGGGTCTCGGCCTTCGATGTGGCCTCGCCCGGCGAGTTCGCCGCCGTGCGGGCAGTCTCGCCCGACGCCGAGATGCTTTACATGCATCCCGTGAAGGCGCAGTCGGATATCCGTCTGGCACTGGAGAAATATGGCATTCGCGTCATTGCCGTCGATCACGAGGACGAGGTGGCGAAGCTGACGCGCGTGGTGCGTGCGCTAGACATCGATCCCCGCGCGCTGACGGTTTTCGTCCGCATCCAGACCAAGGGCTCGGCCGCCTACGAACTGTCGAAGAAGTTCGGGGCCGGGCCTGCCTACGCGGTCGAGCTGGCCGAACGCCTCAACAGGGCCGGCCACAAGGTCGGCCTGTGCTTTCATGTCGGCAGCCAGATCCAGGACCCCGACACTTATGAGCGCGCGCTCGCCTCTGCAGACTGGGTGCGGAACCGGATCAGTTTTCAGCTGTCGGGACTGGATGTCGGCGGCGGGTTCCCGGCTGAATACGGTCACGACCCGAACAGGCGTCAGCGGGAAATGCCATCGCTGGAAGAGATCATGTCACGGCTGCGGGCCGACCTCAAAGAATATCAGTTCGACGATCTTCCGCTTGTGGCCGAGCCTGGGCGGGTCGTGGTGGCACGCGCCTTCTCGCTCATTGTCCGCGTGCTCCTGAGGAAAGGACGCCGCCTCTACATCAATGACGGCATCTGGGCGTCCCTGTCCGACAGCTGGACCGGCAAGATCACCCTGCCGGCCCGCTTCATTCCGGACCCGGCGATCCGGTCGCGCAACGGCGACAAGAACAACATCGTGCCCTTCAAGGTCTGTGGCGCGACCTGCGATTCAGTCGATATCCTGTCACGTCCCTTCTGGTTGCCCGAGACGGTGGATACGGGCGACTGGATTGAAATCGGGCACATCGGGGCCTATTCGCTCTCGCTGAGGACCCGCTTCAACGGCTTTTATCCCGACACTTTCGTCGAGATCACCACGCCCTTCGAAGAGGGCGAGGCGCCACAGGGTTTTGCCAGTCTGGAGACGATGGCGGCAGAGTAGGGGAAGGAGGACGTGCGCTCCCCGCGTGACCCACATTCCTCGCTATTCGCTCAGATGTTCGCCAGCAGCGCCGGCGTCGGCCAGCCATCGACGGCAAAGCCGAGCCGCTTTTGTTCCTGGCGAACGGCCTCGCGCGTGTTGACGCCGAGTATGCCGTCGATGTTCCCGACTTCGTAACCCTTCTCGACCAGCTTGCGCTGCAGAACCTTCATGCCTTCCAGCCCAAGCCCTTCCTCCGGATTGCGCCGGTCGAAGGCGGGATCGCCGGCCAGTCGCGACGCCAGATGCGCCGCGGTCAGCGTATAGGTCGCGGACTGGTTCCATTGCAGATAGACGTCATAATTGTCGTAGGTCAGGAATGCAGGACCTTTGCGCCCCATTGGAAGCACGAGGCCGGCTTTCAGGCCGTTATCCGCGAGCGGGCTGCCGTCCCGATTGACCACGCCCCAGCTTGCCCATTGCGACAGGGGCAGCTTGTTGGTCCGGCCGGTCTGTTCCCAGGGCATTTCGTCGGGCACCCGGACTTCCTGGATCCATGGCTCGTCCCGCTTCCAGCCGCGTGATTGAAGCTTGCTCGCCGTGGTCATGATGACATCCGGCACGCTGTTGCGCAGATCGACCACGCCGTCGCCGTCGCCGTCCACGCCGCGCGCGAGATAGTCCGACGGCAGGAGCTGGGTCTGGCCCAATTCGCCCGCCCAGGCGCCCTTCACGTCCGCCGGCAGAACGCCCTGGTCGATGAGGGTGAGGAGGGGCACAAGCTGGGGGCGGAAAATCTCAGGGCGGCGGCAGTCGCTGGCGAGCGTCACCAGCGCGTTGAGTGAATTGAAGTTGCCCTGCACAGCGCCGAAATCGGTTTCGAGGGCCCAAAAGGCGGCGATGACCGGCCCCTGCACGCCGTATTCCTTGTCGGCCCGGGCGAATACGTCGGCATATTTCTTCAGGTTCGCGGCGCCGTTCTTCAGCCGGTAATCGTTGATCATGCGGCCGGAGAATTCGACGAAGGTCTGGGAGAAGACGCCTTGCGCACGATCGCGCTTCAGAACCTCCGCGTCCACCGAGGCATTGGCGAGCGCTGAAAGGCCCTTCCCGCCGACACCGGCCTGGCGCGCTTCCTCCGCCATTCCCTGGCGCCACGCCTCGAAGTCGTTTCCGCACTCCTGCGCCAGGACGGGGCTGGCCGCGCAAAGGCCGACAAGTGCTGCAAACAGCTTCTTCCGCGGGATCATCCACTCTTCTCCAAAATCGCGATCAACCGAATTGCGGTTCAATGCCCGCCCGAAATGGCCAAATCCGGGCGGCGTGGCATCAGCCCGGCAGCGCGTATCACAACCGTGCGCGGTTGCAACAAGGGCTTTTCCGGAAAAACGTGCCCTGCGACGATCAAGAGTTTATGAGCGGCTTTCTCGCCAGCTCCACATCAATGCGTATTGGCCTTCAGCCACTTCTTCCAGCTCGCGACACTGCCGTTGAAGACATTGATGTCGGAGTTTCCTTTGATGCCGGGAACAACTCCGGTCCCGGTATATTGCCAGAAGGTGAAGGGGTGCTCGCCATATCGTTCCGTCGGATGCCCGGCGACCGAACGCAGCCAGTAGGGATAACCGCGGAAGCCGGCGAGACCGTTGTCCTCGAAGAAGTCGATGGATGTATAGATGATCGGCTTCTTGCCGTAATGCTTCTCGACGATCGAGAGGAAGGTGCGCATTTCCTTGCGCACCGTCTCTGGATCCGGCCGCAGCTTGCATGTCGGCGACTGCGGGTTCCACTCCATGTCGAGCACGGGCGGCAGAGCAGCCGCTTCGCGCGGCACGTTGTGGATGAACCATGCCGCCTGTTCCGCAGCAGGCCGGCAGAAATAGTAGAAATGATACGCCGCCCGGGGGACGCCGGCCAACTTGGTGCCGTTCCAATGATCGGCGAACTTGTCGTCGAGCCTGTCGCCACCCTCGGTGGCCTTGATGAAGGCAAAGGAAATGCCGCTCTTCCTTGCCTGATCCCAGTCGACGACCGGTTGATACTTGGAGACGTCCGTGCCGTGGACTTCATAATGCCAGGGGGTGCGGCCCTTCCAATCATGGGGGTCGTTGTCGCCGAAACGCGGCGCGCGCACGGCCACCATCGAAGCCGTGGAGGTGGTTGAAAGCTCCGTCCTGGGGGCTAGATCGTCGATGGAAGTACAGGCGGCGAGCACGCTGAGAGAAAATAAGGCAGCGAGACGGCGCATCGCAATTCCCTTCGCATCGGACGCCGACGGAGCCCATGGCTTTTCGCCGGACGGATCGGATATCGTTCGGTGGGAGGGCCGCTCCCCAGGCTGCGGCCCGGATATTCCCCTCTTCATCAACCACTAAGGTTGATTTTCTGTTGATCTCCCTCGACAGGAACTCGAACTTGCCTGAAAAATCGCGGCAAATCCATGGCCGTCTGCGAAGCGTGTGGAGGATCTGGTGCGCGTCGCGTTCAAAGTCGTGAAATGGCTGCTCGCCCTGATGGTCGTGGCGGTCGTCGGTGCGGCCGGTTGGCTTTACTTGAGGCCGCCGGTCCTGTTCGATGTGGGGGCGGGCTATTCGGCCAAGATCGTGTGCTCCAACGTCTTTATCGTCGGCCGCGACGCGCAGGAAGTCCTCGAACTTGACGTGCAGGCGCCTGGCCACCCCCTGCTCAGGTTCATGAAAGTCTCGGTCGACGACGATGCGAAGGTCGTGACGGCGCGCCTGCTCTGGCTGTTCGGCAAGGGCACCGCGGCGGCCCGCGACGGCTATGGCTGTTCCGAAGTGCCCGACGGCAATATTGCCGCGGTGGCTTCAACACCAAAGGCGGCACTACCGGCAGAACCCGCGACGGGGATTTGGCCCGAGGGTGCGGCGGTGGAGCCGTCGCAGGATCCGGCCATTACAAAGATCCTTGACGATCCGGCCATGGTGGGGCGGGGCATGCGTGCGGTGGTGGTTGTCCGTAACGGACGCATCATCGGCGAGCGTTACGGCGAAGGGTTCTCGGCCAAGACACCGCTGCTCGGCTGGTCGATGACGAAGTCGGTCAACGCGGCGATCATCGGCACGCTCGTCAAGGCGGGCAAACTGTCGCTCGATCAGAAGGAACTGCGCGACGAATGGAAAGGGGATGGCCGCGCTGCGATCAGCGTCGCCGATCTGATGGCCATGTCGAGCGGCCTGGAGTTCAACGAGGACTACGGCGACGTCACGGATGTCACGCGGATGCTTTACCTCGAGCCCGACATGGCGGGCTTCGCGGCGTCCAAGCCGTTGACTGGCGAGGTCGGCAAGGTATGGAGCTATTCGAGCGGCACCGCGAACATCCTTTCCAGCATTTGGCAGGCTTCTCTCGGTGATTCAGCCGCCGCGCTGGCCTGGCCGCGGCAGGCGCTGTTCGACCCGATCGGCATGACGAGCGCGGTTCTGGAGACGGATGCGCACGGCACTTTCGTGGGTTCATCCTATCTCTACGCCACGGCACGCGACTGGGCGCGCTTCGGCCTGCTGATGCTCCAGGACGGCGTGTGGAACGGGATGGAAATCCTGCCGCCCGGCTTCGCCTCCTGGATGCGCGAGCCGGCTCCCGCTTCGAATGGGGAATATGGCCGCGGCCAGGTCTGGCTGCATGGCTCGGACGCAGGGACGCCCGCAGGGCAGCACCCGGACGAAGGCTTCGACCTGCCTGAGGATACCTACTGGCTCCTCGGCCATGACGGCCAGTCCATAGCCATCGTTCCCTCAAGGAAGCTGGTCGTGGTCCGGCTCGGCCTCACGCCGTCCAAGCTGGGCTACAGGTCGCAAGCCCTTGTCTCTGCTCTGGTCAAGCAACTCGACTGATCTCGGGCGAGCTTGCAGTCGGCAGGGTGACCACGGCATGGACCGCATAGCCACGGTAATGCGTTTGGAATGAAAGGCTTGCGCCATGCTGCTGGCAGATCGATTCAAGCAATTCGCGTAGTGAGTCGCGCGGCGATACGTGGAAGCGGGCAAGCCATGTCCGCAACATGCGCTTGAACCATCGGGGCAGATGCTCCTGCCCGCCGAAATCGACGATATGCAACGAGCCCCCCGGCTTGAGCGCGGCCAGCGCCGCGGCAATGGCGCCCTCCCAATACGGGATCATGGACAGCGAGTACGAGACGAAGACTCGGTCGACCTCGGGAACGCCGAACAGCCCATCCACGTCGAAGGCGGTGGCGTCGCCTTGCGCCAGCCTCACACGTGATGCAATCCCTTCTCGTGCGAGCGAGGCGGCGGCGGTGTCGAGCATGGCTGTCGAGATGTCCAGGCCCAGGAAACGGGCCTGGGGATAGCGTCTCGCGGCGAGCACGATGTTGCGGCCGGTTCCGCAGCCGAGCTCAAGCACGGTATCGTCGGCCGACGGCTCCAGGCGGGCGATCATGCGATCCCTGCCCAGGAGATAATATTTGCGCGTGAGATCGTAGATGTGGCGCTGACGCCTATAAACGCCGTTCATCAACGATGCATGGGCCGAGCTTTCGAGCATCATTCTTCCAGCACGTAGAGATGGAAGCCGCCGTAGATGGCGGAGCGGTCGCGCATGGTAAGGCTCCGCGACTGCGCTTCCTCGTAGCGCCAGCGGGCGAGGATGCTCGGGGACAGACGGCCCGGCAAGAGGCTCGGCTCCGCCGCCGTGCGGAAGATCACCCGGGCGCCCGGGGCCGCTGTGCGTGTGATCTCCGTCCAAAGCGCGTTGAGCTGGCCGTCGTTCATCCAGTCCTGGGCATCGAGCAGTACGTACCGATCGACAGTGCTGGCCCCTTTGCCGGCCAGCAACTCCGTCAAATTGACGTTGTGGACGGCAACGCGGTCGACATTGCCTTTGATGACCACGTGATGGCGCGCATCGAGATAGGCCGGCAGCGCTGCTTCGTCGGGCTTCGGGTAGCGACGGGCGAAGGCCTGCCAGGCGAAATAGTTGTCGTTGAGCGGAAAGTGGCAAGCGAGCTTTTCAAGCCGGGCCGAAAGGACGCTCGCCATCGTCCCGTCGCCGGCGGTGATGAGCGAATCATATTGCGCTGGCGGGATTCCGAGCCCGAAGAGCGAGGCCTTGAGCGCGGTCGCCTTTCGCAGGAGGATCCTGTCGAAGATCGGCGCGAGCTTTTCTCGAAAGAAGCGGCGCTGGTCGTCGAGCGACTGCGACTTCATGATACCGGCCGGGTCGACACCGTGCAGGCGGGCGACGCGATGACCGAGCGCGATGAAGAGCCCCAGCAGTCCCGTCTGGTAGAAATTCTTCTCGAAGACTGCAATCCGACGCTTGCCTCGCCAGTTGCGGCCTTCCCAATAGGCGCGGGTCGGTTGGTCGAGATGGGGCGCGATGAAGCGATCGTAGGCCGCGGAGTTCACGGAATGGCCCGCCTCGCCGAAGAAGCGGAAAACGTCGCGATGGGAAGGCAGATGCCTGATGGCGGCGAGCTTCATCCTGTTGAGCGCGACATGGGCCGTGTTGAGGTCCACGGCATCGATCGAGGCGGGTGACCGGGTCAGATAGGCCAGAACGTTGCAGCCGCCCGAGGCGATGGTGACGATGCGGTGACCCTCTGCAAGCCCCATGGCTTCGATGTCGATCTCAGGATCTTCCCAGATCTGCGGGTAGACGAGGCCGGAAAACAGCCAGGCGAAGAGACGCTCCGAGAGGCCCTCCTTGGAAAGGGCCCGGTTCTGGTAGATGGCGGTGCCAAGCCGGCGGTTCCTGCGGAACAGCCTTATTTCCCCCGACAATTCTGTCATGGAAACGATTCCCGTTGTGCTGGAACAGCGGGTATCGTGACGCGATGACAGCCGCGTGACAGGCTGCTTAGGCAGTGCCGAACCCGCCGGCGGTGGGGGTGGTGACGATGACGGCCTCGCCGGCTTCGAGGCGGGTCTGGTCGCACGCCTTCAGGGTCTCGACCGAACCGTCCAGTCGGCGCACCTGCGTCGCCCCGACCTCGCCGTCGCCCCCGCCTTTCAGTCCGCGCGGCGGATGAGACCGATGCGAGGCGAGGATGGCGCATTCCATGCTCTCGAGGAAACGGATGGTCCGGCGCGTGCCGTCGCCGGCCGGCCAGCGGCCCCTGCCGCCTGAACCCTCTCGAATGTGGAAATCCTCCAGGACGACGGGAAAACGCAATTCGAGGATCTCGGGATCCGTCAGCCGCGAATTGGTCATATGAGTGTGGACGCCGGATGTGCCGGCAAAGCCGTGCCCGTCATTCATGCGCCCCGCCGGCGACCCCGAGCAGATCGTCTCGTAATATTGATAGCGCTCGTTGCCGAAGGTGAGATTATTCATCGTGCCCTGCGCGTTCGCCAGCGCGCCCATCGCCGCGAAGAGGGCGTTCGTCACGTGCTGCGAGGTCTCGACATTGCCGGCCACGACGGCGGCCGGGTAGGCCGGCTTCAGCATGCATCCCTCCGGAATGACGATGTGGATGGGCCTCAGGCAACCGGCGTTCATCGGAATCCGATCCTCGACCATGACACGGAACGCATAAAGCACGGCCGCGCGGGCGACGGGTTCGGGCGCGTTGAAATTGTTCTTCATCACGGGCGAGGTCCCGGTAAAATCCACCGTCGCTGCGCGTTTCTCACGATCCACAATGATCCTGACCTTGATCGTCTGGCCGGTGTCGGTCGGGTATTCGCAGCTCGAACTGTCGGGCAGGCGATCGATGATCCGCCGCACGCTCTCGGCGGCATTGTCCTGGACGTGGCCCATATAGGCCTGGACCACGTCGAGGCCGAAATGCGCCACCATCTTGCGCAATTCTGCCACGCCCTTTTCGTTCGCGGCGATCTGGGCCTTGAGGTCGGCAATATTCTGCTGAGGGTTGCGCGCGGGATAGGGATGGTCGGTCAGAAGGCGGCGAAGCTCGGCTTCGCGGAAATGCCCGCCTTCGACGAGGCGGAAATTGTCGAAGAGGACGCCTTCTTCATCGACGGTCGTGGCAAGAGGGGTCATCGAGCCTGGCGCGGTGCCGCCTATATCCGCATGGTGGCCACGCGAGGCTACATAGAAGAGGATGTCGGCGCCGCTGTCATCGAACACCGGTGTCACCACCGTGATGTCGGGCAGATGAGTGCCCCCATTGTAAGGCGCATTGATCGCGAAGACGTCGCCCGGACGGATCTTGCCCTCGTTGAGTCGGATGATCGTTTCGACGGAACGGTCCATGGAGCCGAGATGGACCGGCATATGGGGTGCGTTGGCGACGAGCGCCCCGCTTCGATCGAAGACCGCGCAGGAAAAATCCAGGCGTTCCTTGATGTTGACAGAATAAGCGGTGTTCTGGAGCGTCACCCCCATCTGCTCGGCGATCGACATGAAGAGGTTGTTGAAGACCTCGAGCATGACAGGGTCCGCATCCGTGCCGAGAGCGGCCCGTCGATCCTTCCTCTCGATCCGCCGCATCAGCACATGGTTCCTGGCCGTGACCTCCGCCTGCCAGCCTGGCTCGACGACGATCGTCTGGTGCGCTTCGACAATGAGGGCAGGGCCGGCGATCTTGTGGCCCGGCTCGAGCTTCTTCCGGTGATGGATGGCTGCCTCGCGCCAGGCGCCGTCGCAATAGAGCCGCCTCGTTTCCGCCGGACGGGGAGCTTCCATCGACAGGGGAAGACAGCTTTCATCGCGCCCCTTGTCGCTATGGTCGACGCCTTCGACGCCGATCGCTTCGATGACGATCGGCTTGTCGCCATAGATGAACCCGAACTGCGCCTTGTGAGCGCTCTCGTAGGCGGCTTGCGCCTGGCCGATGTCGCCGGCGATGAAATCGACGGGCAGGGCGGTATCTGTGCCGTCGTAGCGGATATGGAGGATCGGCCGCCAGGAAATGTCGGCGGCGGCAATCCCCTGGCCTTCGAGCTCGGCGAAGACGTCCCGTCGAAGGGTCCCGATCAGTTCCTGGATTGCGGGAAGCGAAGCCTCCACGAGCGGCAGCAGCGCCGCTTGTTGGCGCGAGGCGAAGATCGACGCCAGACCGATGCCGTAGGCTGAAAGCAATCCGGAGAAGGGATGGATGAGCACTGCTTCGATGCCGAGCGCGTCGGCGACAAGGCAGGCGTGCTGCCCGCCCGCCCCACCGAAGCAGTTGAGCAGATATTCGGTGACATCATGGCCCCGCTGAACCGAGATCTTCTTGATGGCGTTCGCCATGTTCTCGACGGCGACGGTGATGAACCCTTCGGCAACGGCTTCCGCACTGCGGCCGTCGGAAATCACGGTGGCGAGCTGCTCGAATTTCTCACGTACCGCTTCGGCATCGAGTGGGGCGTCCTGGTCCGGTCCGAAGATCGCCGGGAAGAGATCGGGCTGCAGCTTGCCCAACATGATATTGGCATCAGTGACGGCAAGCGGGCCGCCGCGGCGGTAAGCGGCGGGACCCGGGGCGGCGCCAGCCGAGTCCGGGCCGACGCCGAAGCGTCCCGATTCGAAATGCAGGATCGAGCCACCGCCGGCTGCAACCGTATGGATGCGCATCATCGGCGCGCGCACCCGTACGCCGGCGACCTCGGTGTCGAAGGCCCGCTCGTATTCGCCGTCATAATGGGCGACGTCGGTGGACGTGCCGCCCATATCGAAACCGATCACCTTTTCGAACCCAGCTAGCCTGGCTGTCTCCACCATGCCCACGACGCCCCCGGCCGGACCGGACAGCAGGGCGTCCTTGCCCTGGAACAGGTCGGCGGCGGTAAGACCGCCCGATGACATCATGAACATCAGTCGGGGCGTGCTTTCCCTGGGATCGGATGGAAGGACGCCGAGTTCGCCCGCGACCGTGCGCACGTAGCGGGCAAGGATCGGCGACAAATAGGCGTCGACTACCGTGGTGTCGCCCCGGCCGACGAGCTTGATGAGCGGCGAAACCTCATGGCTGACAGACACCTGGCCGAAGCCGATCGCCCGGCACATCTTGGCCACGGCCTGTTCGTGCTCGGGAGATTTCCAGGAATGCATGAAGACGATCGCCACGGCGTCGATACCGTCGGCCTTTGCCTGTCGGACGACCGGCTCGATCGCAGCGATATCGAGGAGCCGCTCGACGCAACCGTCGGCGCGCGTGCGTTCATCGACCTCGATCACCCGCTCGTAGAGCTGCTCCGGCAGTACGATCTCCTTGGCGAAGATATCGGGGCGTGCCTGGTAGGCGATGCGCAATGCGTCGCGAAATCCCTTGGTGATCAACAGCAGGACCCGGTCGCCCTTGCGTTCCAGGAGCGCGTTTGTCGCGACGGTCGTGCCCATCTTGATGTCGCCGAGCAGGGCGTGAGGGATTGGCGCACCGGCCGCGATCCCGAGCAGATCGCGAATCCCCTGGATGGCGGCGTCGCGATATGCTTCCGGATTCTCGGAAAGCAGTTTGTGGGCGTGGAGGCCGCCCTGCGGATCCCTTCCGATGATGTCGGTGAAGGTACCGCCGCGATCGATCCAGAAATCCCATTTCCCCGTAGCCACTGGAACCTTTCCTTTCCGGCACATTTACTCGGACGTCACTTGCGCAGCCTGTGTTGGCGGCAAGTCCTTCTGACAGAATATTAATCCTGGTTAGCGTAAGTTACGAAACCTCTCTCTTCCGATCGCATTTCCGCAGTGACTGCCTCGCCCCCGGGTGTCGATGATCAAGGAGAGAGATACCATGAAGAAGCTTGTTCTTGCCTCGTTTTCCGCCCTCGCGCTGTTCGGCATAGCGGCCTGCAGCGACAGCGGGACGGACAACACCACCACGCAGAGCACGACGCCGCCTGCCGAGCAGCCGGCCACGCCTCCTGCAACCACCACCGAGCCGGCTCCGCAGGCGACGCCTACGCAGCCCGCCGCTCCGGCCGATTGATCTGCTGATCCACATCAGGAGGCTGGTGGCGGAGAGTTGCTTCCAGCCACCGTAAAGAGACGGAGCGGAGCGCCGTGGACATCGCACGGCGCTCCTGTTGAGCTTCCGAGCTGCCAAGCCGGATCGGTTCAATGCAAACCGGCTCGAGACACCGTCAAGCGCTTGGAAAGGATCTGCTGCCTGGGTGAAAGGCAGTTATACACCAGACCGGCGCGCGCTTCACCGCACAATCAGGACCGGTACCGGACTCGTTGTCAGTACCTCGGATGTCTGGCTCCCAAGCACCAATCTTCTGAGACCACGACGGCCGTGCGATGCCATGACGATCAGACTGCAGTCACGCGCCCGGGCCGTTTCAACGATCGCTTCGGCCGGATAGGCCTCGGGAACGTGGACGGTTTCGACCGCAACGCCGAGCTTCTTCGCCTTCGCCTCGACAGCTTTCAGCACTTCTTCCGCCATTTCCTTCTGTCCGGCATCGTAGCGGGCCATTTCTTCCGGTCCGGGAACCCATCCGCCGGCAAGCCCAGCATTCGCATAAAGAGGAAACCGCTCCGTCACCGTAACGGCGGTCACCCGGGCCCCAAGGTCCTTTGCGAGTGACAGGCCGTGCTCGACCCCTTTTTCTGCGAGTTCCGACCCATCAGTGGGTATGAGAATATGGTTGTACATCCTGGTTCTCCCCATCCGCTGCCGTTTGCGGCCGTCAATACGCCGCTGGCTGCAATGTCTTGGCGTCCGCCTTCTCAGGTGTCCGGCAAGCTGTGCGCGTCCCGTCCCGAAGGATAGCGTGCGAAAATCCTGCGCTTGCGCGACATGCGTATCATGCAATGACTCGACAGCGCAATTTCAGATGGTCCTGGCACGGCGAGCACCATGCCGGGTCGTCGGATTGCGGCGCAAAACCGCCTCGCCAATTCGGGCATTTGACCTTAAGAAGCGGCCATGTCGATTTGGATACGCCTCGGGGAATTCGTCACACGCATCTCATCCTCCACGCGCTCGGGCGTCACGGATGTGGTCGAGGCCGTGCGCACCTTGCTTTCAGGAGACCCGGACCTGCGCCGGAGGGTGGCGTTCTCCGTGGCGATGATCGCGCTTTCGGCGAAGATGGCGAAGGCGGACGGGATCGTGACCCAGGATGAGGTCCGCGCCTTTCAGCAGATCTTCAGCATACCCCCGGAAGAGACCCGCAACGTGGCAAGGCTCTTCGACCTCGCCAAGGCGGATGTGGCCGGTTTCGAATCCTATGCCGAGCGGCTTGCATCGCTCTGCGGATCGGGCAAGCCGAATTGCGCCGTCCTCACCGACATACTCGACGGGTTGTTCTTCATCGCCAAGGCCGACGGCGTGCTGCACGAGCGGGAAGGGCGCTTCCTGCACCGGATCGCGCAGATATTCGAGATCGGGGAGGAACGCTATCAGTCTATACTCGCCCGGCATGTCGATCTTGGCGAGGCGGATCCTTACAAGGTGCTAGGAATCGAGAGAGGCCAGCCTCTGGGCGAGGTACGCCGGCGGTATCGCGAGCTGGTATCCGAAAACCATCCGGACAGGTTGATCGCGCGTGGCTTACCGCAGGAGTTCATCGCCATAGCAACGACGCGCATCGCCGCGATCAATGCCGCCTACGAGCTGATCGAAAAGGGTTTGAGGCAGGTATGACCGGGTTCCTGCCGGACCATGTCGGGGCCGAGGTCAGGGTCTCGCCCAATTTCGGGCCCCGTCGTGACTGCCGCGCGCCTGAAATCATCCTGCTCCACTATACCGGCATGCTCACGGGAGAATCCGCCGAGGCCTGGCTGTGCGACCCGGCCAGCGAAGTCTCGGCGCATTACCTCGTCCATGAGGACGGGCGCGTTGTGCAGATGGTCCGTGAGAACGACCGCGCGTGGCATGCCGGCAAAGGTTCCTGGCGCGGCCGGTCGGACATCAATTCCCGCTCGGTGGGCGTCGAGATCGTCAATCCCGGTCACTCGTTCGGCTATCCCGATTTTCCGGACACCCAGATCGAGGCCGTCATTGCACTGTGCCGCGACATAGCCGAGCGCCACGATGTTCGGCCGGAGCATGTCCTTGCCCATTCCGACGTCGCGCCCGGCCGCAAGATCGATCCCGGCGAAAAGTTCCCCTGGCCTGTCCTTCATGCCGCCGGCGTCGGCCATCTCGTCGAGCCCTTGCCGATCGGGGGAGGACGGTTCCTGGCCTCCGGCGATCGCGGCGAGCCGGTGGAGGCTTTGCAGTCGATGCTGGCGCTCTACGGGTATGGAATCGAGATCACCGGAGAATTCGACCAGCTCACCGCAACGGTGGTGGAAGCTTTCCAGCGGCACTTCCGCCCGGCAAGGATCGACGGGGTCGCCGATCGCTCGACGATCGCGACATTGCACAGCCTGTTGTCGGCCCTTCCTGCCCTAACGTAAACATCCGCCTGACCCTGGGTGAGATTTTCCATAATCTATCCGGGCAGATAGAAAATTGTTTCGATCTGTCGCTTAAAGTGACTTGCTCCGCCATTCTTGATTCCATTTCGGCTGCGAAAGGCATCCGCATGCCGGATGGATTTTGTGTGTCGTCCGGGGAGAGGGTCGACCGTTCCGGCGGCCTCAATGTCAACCCACCTGCCTGATCGCTTCCGATCGTCGGCGGGTCCAGAGAGACCGTAAAGTCGAAATGAGAAAACCTGCCATAGTGGCGGCAGCACTCGCTGCCGGCCTAATGACTTTTGCTGCCCACGTTCAAGCGGCTCCCGCGCCTGCCGGCGCGGAGGTGAGCTCAAAGAAAACGACCAAGGCGCGCTCGGCGCCCAGCAGGCAGAAAACCACCAAGGCGACAAAGCGTTCCGCCAAAACTTCCACGAAATCCTCAAGAGCTGCGGAAGGCACCGTAGGCTTCCCGCTCGGCGACCTCGCAGGGCTGAAGAAGTCGGTTGCCGCAACCAAAGCCGCGCCCAGCGCCGGCCCCCTTGCGGGAGGCAACTACCACGCCATCATCCAGCGCTACGCGACATCCTATGGCGTACCTCTTTCACTCGCCCACGCGGTCGTTCGCGTCGAAAGCAATTATCGCGCCGATGCCCGCGGAAGGGCCGGAGAAATCGGGCTGATGCAGATCAAGCCGGCCACGGCCCGCATGATGGGCTATAGCGGTTCCGCCAAGGGTCTTTTCGATCCCGAGACCAACATCAAATATGGCATGCTCTATCTCGCGAAGGCCCATCAGCTTGGCGGGGGCGCGCTTTGCCAGACGATCCTCAAATACAATGCCGGCCACGCGGCCAAGCGGATGAATCCGGTGTCGGCCGCCTATTGCGTCAAGGTGAAGCGGCTGTCGACCGGTTTGTGATGCGGCGGGAGATCGCCGGTTTTCGTTTGCAATTTGGCGCCGGATTCCCTTTATACGGGGAGCCAGTCGGCTGGGCGGCCGCACCTGCAATTGCCGAAAGGCAGCGGGTGAGGAAAGTCCGGGCTCCATGGAAACACGGTGCCGGATAACATCCGGCGGGGGCGACCCCAGGGAAAGTGCAACAGAAAGCAAACCGCCCCGCCTGTTTTTCGGCTGATCCGCCATGCGATTTCGCAGTGGTCGAGCCGAAATATTGGCGGGGCAAGGGTGAAAGGGTGGGGTAAGAGCCCACCGCGCAACTGGCAACAGTTGTGGCACGGCAAACCCCACCGGGAGCAAAACCGAATAGGGATGGCGCGAAGGGCAACCTTCAGGGCGGTTTCCTGCCTGCCATCCGGGTGGGTTGCGTGAGGCGCATGGCAACATGCGCCCAAGAAGAATGGCCGCCACGTCGCGGTGCCGCAAGGCATCGAGGCCATACAGAACCCGGCTTACAGGCCGACTGGCGCTTTATTTCCAACCGCAAGCATGAGCGGTTGGCACAAGCCTCCCACGCAGTCGTCATCCTTGGACGGGAGCCCGCGCGAGCGGGCGAGTTGATCCGAGGAACCACTCCGTGACGTTTCCATCGCGACGGCGGTGACGATTCCGCGCCTGTCGCTCGTTCTTCCCCGTCGGGCAGCCGGCCGCTGGGTAACGGTATGTATCCTCGGGTCATCCTCGCGCTTCGGGCTCAGGCCCGAGGATCACGACTGCAGTACGGCCGGACGCCAATCGCAAACGTTGGTGCTTGGCATGATGCGGTAGCTTCGTCATGTCCGGCTTGCCGCCGGTTCGCAGATGACGATCGGGCAATGTGCCGCCGACAGCGGGAATGGGCATCGCCGCGCCAATGCCGGCACCTCATCCGAGCCGGTCCAGCGACGTCTTCATCGCCTTCCAGAGTTCCTCAGCCGGCTCGCAGCCGATCGACAGCCTGACGAAGCCTGGAGGCACGGCGTCGCCCCAGCGGGCGCGGCGCTCGCCTGACGTATGCACTCCGCCGAAGGACGTGGCCGGCTGGATCAAGGCGCAGCCATTGATGAAGTCCTCGGCGGCCGCCTCGGAGGCCAGCGTGATGCCGATCATGAAACCGAAGCGCTCCATCTGCGCGCGCGCCAGCGTGTGCGAGGAATCGGATTTAAGGCCGGGAAAGCGGATCGCCTTCACCGCCGGGTGCTCCGCCAGCCGTTCGGCCAGAAGCTCGGCCGAATTGCACATGCGGTCGAAACGCACCTCGAGCGTCTCGAGCCCGCGGTGGACGAGCCACGCCTCGAAGGGGCCGGGGATGCCGCCGGCGAGCTTGCGCCAATCCTTCACCGCGTCGATGATCTCGGGGCTGCGGCTCGCCACATGGCCGAAGAGCGCGTCGGAATGCCCGTTCGGCGCCTTGGTGTCGGAGGCGACGACGATATCGGCCCCCAGGTTAAGGGGCTGCTGGCCGTAAGGTGTCATCGTCGTGTTGTCCGCCACCACGAGAGCGCCCGCCGCATGGGCCATCGCCGAAACCGCGGGGAGGTCGCAGATGTCGAGGCTCGGATTGGCCGGCGTCTCCACAAAGACGAGCCGGTAGCCGGAGAAGCCGCCCTCCAGGAAAGCGGCGGTCGGCCGCACATCGGCCGTGATGCCGAGCGGCTTCAGAAAACGATCGGCCAGCACCCGTGTCGTGTAATAGCCGTCGCTGGGCAGCAGGATCCGATCGCCGCTCTTCAAGAGCCCGAAGAACACCGCCGACGTCGCCGCCATGCCCGAGGGGAAGGCGACGGCCGTGGCCTGTTCGAGATGGCCGAGCAGTTTCTCGACCGCGTCCCATGTCGGGTTTGCGAAACGCCCATACTGGTTGAAGCCGGCGGGATCGCCCGGCAGGTGGAACATCGACGCCATGGTCAAGGGCAGGGGCACCGGGTCTCCCTTGGAGAGCTCTTCGCGACGAAGATGGGCAAGGCGCGCAGCGCGCGGCTGATTGCTGTCGGACATGACTGACTTTCGTTCCAAGGGATTCCCGGATGGACGCTATTCCCGACGGCTGCGAGCGACAAGCGTGAAGATGCCGGAAAATGCGAGGCGATAACGAACTGTTAGGGTTAATCGCCGATAAATGACGATTGCCGCAACAACCTCCTGGAGAGGTGGTCGGCGGCGCGTTCGTGTAGCTTGTTCCCGTTGACGCCCATGTGGCCCCATGTTATCCCATAAACCTATCCAGGATCTCGTTTCGGTAAGGGGTGGAGCGTTCACCGGAAGGGCAGCCACGGCGGCCGCCCGCCATGGCGCGTTTCATCATCGGGACGACGGAAGGGGCAGGCTGAAGGGACCGCGCCGCGGCGGCGTGGATGGTCCGATGGAAAGGGACGCGGCGGCGGAAGCGGCTGTTTCGAAGAATGGACCGGTTTCTGTCGAACGCAGTGAACAGGATCGACGCCAAGGGGCGGGTCTCCGTCCCGGCGCATTTCCGCGCCGTCCTGCAGAAACGCGGCTATCAGGACCTATATGCCCTGCGTGCGCTGGACGTGCCGGCACTGGATGTCGGCGGGCCGGACCTTCTGGATCGCTACGAGGCGCGGATCGCGCTGGAGGATCCTTTCCTGCAAACGGCGGACGACATGTCCTTTTTCTGCCACGGCGATGGGAGCTTTCTGAAGCTCGACCAGGACGGCCGGATCACGGTGAGCGACTTCCTGCGCGACCATACCGGGATCACCACGGAGGTGGCTTTCGTCGGTCGCGGTCATTTCTTCCAGATCTGGGAGCCGGAGCGGCTGAAGGCCCATGGGGCGGAAGTACGCACCCGGCTTCTCAAGCTGCGGCAGGCGGCCGTGGCTTCACGCAGCCCGGAGAGGGCGGAATGATGGCGGGTCCCGGCTCGAACGCCGATGCCGGTGGCGGACCGGCCCGCCACATTCCTGTTCTGCTCGAAGAGGTGCTTGCGGCGCTTGCCCCGACGCGAGGCGAGACGATCGTCGACGGCACGTTCGGCGCCGGCGGCTATACGAGGGCGATCCTGGAGCGCGGCGCCGGCGTGGTCGCCATCGACCGCGATCCCGACGCCATAGCGGCGGGCCGCGAGCTGGAGAGGGCGTCGGCGGGGCGGTTGCGCCTCGTGCAGGCGCCGTTCTCCGAGCTCGACCAGCATGTCGACCTCGTCGACGGCGTCGTGCTCGATATCGGCGTCTCCTCGATGCAGCTCGACCAGGCCGAGCGCGGCTTCTCCTTCCGGGCCGACGGTCCGCTGGACATGCGCATGGCGCAATCCGGCCTCAGCGCGGCCGACGTGGTCAACCGTTTCAAGGCCGGCGATCTCGCGCGCATCTTCGGTTTCCTCGGCGAGGAAAGGCATGCCGGCCGTATCGCCAGGATGATCGAGAAGCGGCGGCAAGGCAGGCCCTTCACGCGCACGCTGGAACTTGCCGACGCCATCGAGACCTTCATCGGTCGCAACCCGAAGGACAAGATCCATCCGGCGACGCGCGTCTTCCAGGCCTTGCGCATCTTCGTGAATGACGAGCTCGGCGAGCTCGCCCGCGCGTTGCTGGCGGCCGAACGCGCACTGAAGCCGGGCGGACGGCTCGCGGTCGTGACTTTCCATTCGCTGGAAGACCGCATCGTCAAGCGCTTCATTGCCGATCGTTCGAGCCGCCAGGCCGGCTCGCGCTACCTGCCGGAGACCCGCGCCGAACCGCAGACCTTCGAGCAAGCCGCCAAGCCGGTGGGCCCTTCCGACGCGGAGGTGGCCGCCAATCCGCGTGCGCGTTCGGCCAAGCTTCGTTCGGCGGTGCGCACGGCCGCGCCCGCCAGGCCGGGGGATCTCTCGGAATTCGGCCTGCCGAAATTGCCCAGCATCCACGGGGAGGGCTGAATGATAATGTTCCGCACCAGCGACATCGTGCTGATCGCCGTCATGGTTTCGGCCGCGGCCTTCACCTACAAGACCAAGCACGAGGCCGAGAACTGGCAGGCGGAGGTGCGCCATCTCCAGCGGCAGATCCGTTTCGAGGAAGACACGATCGACCTCCTCAGGGCCGATTGGAGCCTGCTGACCCAGCCGGCGCGGCTGCAGCGGCTGACCGAGATCTATCAGGACGAATTGGCCCTGGCGCCGGTCGAGGCGCACCAGATCGTCGGGCTCGACGAACTGCCGTCGAAGCCGCCGGTCCAGATCGAGGATCTTATAGGGCAGCAGCTCGGCGGAATGGCCGATAGCGGGCAGGACCACACCGTCACGGGGGCAATCGTTCAATGAAGCTTTTCCGCCGCAAGCGAGGCACCGAGCAAGAGCCCGCCGCGATCGTGGTCGAGGGCGCCGGCAAGGCGACTGGCGGGCGCGCGCGCACCCGCGTGCTGATGACGATGGCCGTGTTTTTCTCGCTCTACGGCGCGATTGCCGGCCGTCTCGTCTATCTCGGCGTGCTCGAGCCGGAACAGGACAGGGGGCCGACCACGCGGGTCACCGCGAACCGGCCGGACATCGTCGATCGCAATGGCGAAGTGCTTGCCACCGACATCAAGACGTCCTCGCTGTTCGCCGAGCCACGGCGCATCGTCGATGCCGACGAAGTCATCGAGAAGCTGTCGACCGTGCTGCCCGACATCGAGGTCGAGCAGACCTATCACAAGCTGAAGAGCGGCGCGGGATTCGTGTGGCTGAAGCGCCAGCTCACGCCCAAGCAGGAAGCCGACATCATGGCGCTCGGAATTCCCGGCATCGGCTTCCGCACGGAAAAGCGCCGCTTCTATCCGGGCGGCCCGACGGCTTCGCATATTCTCGGCCTCACCAATATCGACAACAAGGGCATTTCGGGGCTGGAGAAATACATCGACGACCAGGGTCTCGCCGATCTCCAGGCGATCGGTCTTGCCACGGATCTGGAGCCCGTGCGCCTCTCCATAGACATCCGCGTGCAGCACATCGTGCGCGACGAGATCGCCCGCGCCTTGGAGAAATACCATGCGATCGCGGCCGGCGCGGTAGTGCTGAATGCCAAGACGGGCGAGGTGCTCGCCATGGCATCGGTGCCGGATTACGACCCGAACAATCCGTACAATGCCCATGAGAAGGACCGTCTGAACCGGATGTCGGCCGGCGTCTACGAGATGGGATCGACCATCAAGAGCTTCACCACCGCCATGGCGCTGGATTCCGGCAAGGTGACGCTGGACAGCACCTTCGACGCGACGCGTCCCATCACCATCGGGCGCCAGACGATCCGCGACTTCCACGGCAAGGGCAGGGTGCTCACCGTGCCCGAGGTCTTCATCTACTCCTCCAATATCGGGTCGGCGCGCGAGGCCGACGTCGTCGGCATCGAGGGTCATCGCGAATTCCTGAAGCGCATCGGCCTGCTCGACCGCCTGCAGACGGAACTGCCTGAAGTGGCGCGGCCAACGGAGCCGAAAGTATGGAAGAAGGTCCACTCGATCACGATCTCCTTCGGACACGGCATGTCGACCACGCCGCTGCAGACGGCGGTCGGCGCCGCGGCGCTGATGAATGGCGGCAGGCTGATGCCGCCGACCTTCCTGCCGCGGACCATGGAAGAGGCAATGGCCGTTTCCACGCAGGTGGTCAGCAAGAAGACCAGCGACGACATGCGCTATTTGTACAATCTGAACGCGACCGCGCCGGGCGGTTCCGGCAAGCGCGCCACCGTTCCCGGCTACCGCGTCGGCGGCAAGACCGGCACGGCCGAGAAAGTGGTCAATGGCCGCTATGCCTCGGACAAGCGCTTCAACGCCTTTCTCGCCGCGTTTCCGATCGACGACCCGCAATATGTCGTGCTCAGCATCATCGACGAGCCGAAGCCGGAAAAGCCGGGCATGGGGGCGACGGCCGGTCTCAATGCTGCGCCGATCGTCTCTAATATTATCCGGCGTTCCGCGGCTCTTCTTGGCGTAAAGCCTGATTTCGGCCACGAAAGTAAGCCGTTGCTGGTCTCCTATTGATTCTGCGGAGGCGATGGGGATTCGCCTCAAAACTGACGACTGGAACTCGATGGACCTGAAAGAATTCGCCGGTATCCTGCCTGTCGAAGGGGTGCGCCCGGGCAGCATCGAGATCACCGGAATTTCATCGGATTCGCGCCAAGTGGGTGAAGGGACCCTCTTCGTCGCGGTTCCCGGCAGCAAGGCGGACGGAGCGGCCTACGCGGCCGATGCGCGGAAGCGCGGGGCGGCGGCGGTCGTCGCCGCTCGAGGCGCCGTGGGGACGCCGCTCGACATCCCGCTCATCGAAGTGGACGAGCCGCGGCTCGCCCTGGCGCGGGCCGCGGCGCGCTTCTTCGGCCGCCAGCCAGAAACCATGGTCGCGGTGACCGGCACCAGCGGCAAGACTTCGGTCGCGTCCTTCACCCGCCAGGTCTGGGAGCAGGTCGGCCTGGCAGCGGCGAGCATCGGCACGACGGGCGTGACCGCGCCCGGCCGCAACGACTATGGCGCGCTGACGACGCCCGATCCGGTCGCGCTGCACCGGTTGCTGAAGGAGTTGGCCGAGGCCGGCGTGACCCATGCGGCGATGGAAGCGTCGAGCCACGGGCTCGACCAGCACAGGCTCGGCGGCGTCAGGCTGGCCGCCGGCGCCTTCACCAATCTCGGCCGCGACCACATGGATTACCATCCGACGGTCGAGCACTATCACAAGGCCAAGCTGCGCCTGTTCGAGGCGCTCCTGCCGAAGGGCGCGCCGGCCGTCATCTTCGCCGACGACCCCTGGTCGGCGCCGACGGTTCAAGCGGCGAAGGCGGCCGGCCTCGAGGTCCTGACCGTCGGGCGCCATGGCGATTTCCTCACGCTGAAACGTGCCGAGCACGAGCGTTTCCGCCAGCGCGCCGAGGTCGACGCGGGCGGCGTTCTGCACGAGATCGACCTGCCGCTCGCCGGCGATTTCCAGATCGCCAATGCACTGGTTGCGGCGGGCCTCGCAATATCCACCGGAACGCCGGTCGCGAAGGCCCTGGCTGCGCTGGAGAAGCTGAAGGGCGCGTCGGGCCGGCTCGAGCTGGTCGGCACCACGCGAAGCGGCGCGCCGGTCTATGTCGACTATGCCCACAAGCCGGACGCGCTGGAGAACGTGCTCGCCTCGGTGCGGCCCTTTACCACCGGCCGCGTCATGGTGGTGTTCGGCTGCGGCGGCGACCGCGACCGCGGCAAGCGCCCGATCATGGGCGAGATCGCGACGCGCCTGGCCGATGTGGCGATCGTCACCGACGACAATCCGCGCTCGGAGGTGCCCGGCGAGATCCGCGCCGCCATTCTCGCCGCCGCCCCCGGGGCGATCGAGATCGGCGACCGGCGCGAGGCGATCCGCAAGGCCGTGTCGATGCTCGAAGCCGGGGATACGCTGATCGTCGCCGGGAAGGGGCATGAGGAAGGCCAGACGATCGGCGCCGAGACCTTCCCCTTCTCCGATCACGCGGAAGTGCGCGCGGCGCTGGCGGAGCGGGCGGCATGAACCATCTCTGGACGTCGAAAGACCTGATCGAGGCAACCGGTGGCCGGCCGCTCGGCGGCATGCCCGCCGGCATATCAGGCATCTCCATCGACACGCGCACCCTTCAGCCGGGCGACGCGTTCTTCGCCATCAAGGGCGACGCGCTCGACGGGCACGATTTCGCGACGGCCGCCGTCAAGGCAGGGGCCGGCGTCCTGGTCGTGGCCGAAGGCAAGCTGCCGGCGCTCGGCCGGCTCACCGCCCCGATGATCGTCGTGCCCGACGTGCTGGGCGCGTTGGAGAAGCTGGGCGCGGCGGCACGCGCGCGCAGCCGCGCCAGGATCGTCGCGGTCACCGGCTCGGCCGGCAAGACCTCCACCAAGGAAGCGTTGCGCCACGTCCTGTCGACGGTCGGCAAGGTGCATGCCTCGGACAAGTCGTTCAACAACCATTGGGGCGTGCCGCTGACACTCGCCCGGTTGCCGGTGGATTGCGACTATGCGGTCTTCGAGATCGGCATGAACCATTCCGGCGAGATCCGGCCACTGGCGAAGCTGGTGCGGCCCGAGATCGCCATCGTCACCCTGATCGCCGCCGCCCATCTCGGGCACTTCCGCGACCTCGACGAGATCGCCCGCGCCAAGGCGGAGATCTTCGAAGGCGTGGAACCGGGCGGCGCGGTGCTTCTCAACCGCGACGACAGCCGGTTCGAGCTTCTCGCCGGTCTTGCCCGCGCCCAGGGGATCGAGCGCGTCCTGGGCTTCGGCGAGAACGAACAGGCCGACTTCCGGCTGCTGGCGTGCAAGCTCTACGCCGAGGAGTCCACGATCACCGCCAGCATCGACGGCCAGGAGCTGAACGCCACGGTCGGCGTGCCGGGCCGCCACACGGTGCAGAACGTGCTCGCCGTGCTGGGCACGGCCCATGTCCTCGGCGCCAATCTAGACCCCGTCGCCATGGCGCTGGGCAACCTCTCCGCCGAGAGCGGCCGCGGCAAGCGCCATCTCCTTAGCCTGCCCGGCGGCGACGTCACGCTGATCGACGAAAGCTACAACGCCAACCCTGCCTCGATGCGCGCGGCCATCGCGCTGCTCGACGCGACGCCGGTCCAGGGCAACGGCCGGCGCATCGCCGTTCTCGGCGACATGCTGGAGCTCGGCGGCCATTCGGCCAAGCTGCACCAGGCGCTCGCCGACGTCCTCAGGGAAACCAGGACGGATCTCGTCTTCCTGGCCGGGCCGGAAATGAAGGCGCTGGCCGAAACCTTGCCCCCCGACCTCGTGGCCAGCTACCGAGCCGGCGCCGAGGAACTGAAACCGGCATTGCTCGACGCGCTGCGGCCGGGCGACGCCGTCATGGTCAAGTCATCCAAGGGCATCGGCTTCTCCAAGCTGGTCGATGCGCTCGTCACCAAATACGCGGCCGAGGCCGATCGATCCACGCCGGTGTGAGCCGGCTGAAAGAGATTGCCGGCGTGAGCCGGCTGAAAGAGATTTCATGCTGACCCTTCTCGTTGATTTCGCGGAGGAGATTTCGGTCTTCAACGTGTTCCGCTACATCACGTTCCGGACCGGCGGAGCGTTGATCACCTCCGCGCTGATCGTCTTCATCTTCGGGCCGGCGATCATCAATTCGCTGCGCATCCGCCAGGGCAAGGGCCAGCCGATCCGCGCCGACGGCCCGCAGACGCATTTCAAGAAGGCCGGCACGCCGACCATGGGCGGCCTGATGATCCTGTCCGGCATCATCGGCTCGTCGCTGTTGTGGACCAATCTCTCCAGCGTCTATGTCTGGGTGGTGCTGCTCGTCACCCTCGGCTTCGGCGCGATCGGCTTCTACGACGATTATCTCAAGGTCACGAAGCAGTCGCATCTCGGCCTCTCCGGCAAGACGCGCCTCGGCATCGAGTTCCTGATCGCCGGCCTTGCCGCCTGGGTGATCATGCGTTCGGGCCAGGCTCCGTTCTCGTCGTCGCTCACCTTTCCCTTCTTCAAGGACCTGCTCATCAATCTCGGCTGGTTCTTCATTCCCTTCGCCGCCTTCGTCGTCGTCGGCGCCGGCAATGCGGTGAACCTGACCGACGGGCTCGACGGCCTGGCTATCGTGCCGATCATGATCGCGGCCGCTTCGTTCGGCGTCATCGCCTATCTTTCCGGCAACGCGGTCTTCGCCGAATATCTGCAGATCCATTTCGTGCCGGGCACCGGCGAGCTCGCCGTGGTTCTCGGAGCCGTGATCGGCGCCGGGCTCGGGTTTCTGTGGTTCAATGCCCCGCCAGCCGCTATATTCATGGGCGACACGGGCTCGCTGGCGATGGGCGGCCTGATCGGCACCATCGCTGTCGCCACCAAGCATGAGATCGTCATGGCGATCGTCGGCGGCCTGTTCGTGATGGAGGCCCTATCGGTCATCATCCAGGTCGGCTTCTTCAAGATGACCGGGCGGCGCGTGTTCCTGATGGCGCCGATCCATCACCATTTCGAGAAGCTCGGCTGGACGGAGAGCCAGGTGGTGATCCGGTTCTGGATCGTGGCCGTCATCCTCGCCCTGATCGGGCTGTCGACGCTCAAGCTGCGCTAAGAGGCCAGTTCATGATCCCAGCACTGTCCTTCCAGGGCAAAAGGGTCGCGCTCTTCGGGCTTGGCGGCTCGGGCATCGCGACGGCGCTGGCGCTCCAGGCCGGCGGCGCCGGCGTGCTGGCCTGGGACGACAATCCCGAAAGCGTGGCCAAGGCCGCCGAAGCCGGCATCGAGACCGCGGATCTGCGCGGCGTCGACTGGGCGGGCTTCGCCTCCTTCGTCCTGTCGCCCGGCGTGCCGCTCACCCATCCCAAGCCGCATTGGTCGGTGGAACTCGCGCGCGGGGCCGGCGTGGAAGTGATCGGCGACGTCGAGCTTTTCGCGCGCGAGCGCCGCGCCCGCGCGCCGTCAGCGCCCTTCATCGCCATCACCGGCACCAACGGCAAATCGACCACCACGGCGCTTGCCGCCCACATCCTGCGATCGGCCGGCCGCGACACGCAGATGGGCGGCAATATCGGCCGCGCGGTGATGACGCTCGATCCGCCCGAGAACGACCGCTATTATGTCGTGGAGTGCTCGTCCTACCAGATCGACCTCGCGCCTTCGGTCGACCCGACGGCGGGCGTGCTGCTCAATCTCACGCCCGACCATCTCGACCGCCACGGCACCATGCAGCACTATGCGGCCATCAAGGAGCGGCTCGTGGCCGGCAGCGACACGGCCATCATCGGCGTCGACGACATCTATTGCCAGCAGATCGCCGACCGGCTGGAGCGCGCCGGCAAGGAGGTGGCGCGCATCTCCAAGCGGCTGCCGCTGACCGACGGCTATTTCGCCGACGGCAGCGACCTCATGGAGGCCGTGCACGGCCGCTACGAGCGGATCGCCTTCCTCGAGGGCATCGGCTCGCTGCGCGGCCAGCATAATGCGCAGAACGCGCTCGCCGCCGTGGTCGCCTGCCTGAAGGTCGGGCTCGAGCTCGGCGAGATCCAGTCGGGGCTGGAAAGCTTCCCCGGCCTGGCGCACCGCATGGAACAGGTGGCGCGCAAGGACAACGTGCTTTTCGTCAACGATTCCAAGGCGACCAATGCCGATGCCGCGGCACCGGCTCTGTCGAGTTTCCCGCGCATCTACTGGATCGCCGGCGGGCTCGCCAAGGAAGGCGGCATCGAGCCGCTGCGCAGCTTCTTCCCGCGCATCGCCAAGGCCTATCTGATCGGCGAGGCCGCACCCGCCTTCGCCGCGACGCTGGGCGAGGCCGTGCCCTACGAGATCTCCGGCACGCTGGCCGCCGCGGTGGAGCATGCGGCGGCGGAAGCCGCGCAGGACGAGAGCGACGAGCTGGTCGTGCTCCTGTCGCCGGCCTGCGCCAGCTTCGACCAGTTCAAGAATTTCGAGATCCGCGGCGAAGCCTTCAGGCAAGCCGTGAATGCTATTCCCGGCGTGAAGCCCATCGCAGGAGCCGGCTAGTGGCGCAGCGTTTCGCCAGGTCCCCCTCATCCGACCGCGCTTCGCGCGGCCACCTTCTCCCCCTGGGGGAGAAGGGGGAGCCTTGCGTAGATGCTCCTGGAAATCGCAGACGCTGGCGATCGGCACCGGCGTTGCGGCCGGCCTTCCCTTCTCCCCTGGGGGGAGAAGGTGGCCGCGCGAAGCGCGGTCGGATGAGGGGGCATCCAGAATCCTCTTCCGCCCGACCTTCCATCACCAACCCGACCACATGGAGCGTGGGAAATGCAGGCTAGCCGTCTCGACCGCAGCCCGGTCGCAACATGGTGGTGGACCGTCGACCGCTGGTTCCTCGCCGCCTTCCTGTCGCTGATGGGACTCGGCATCGTCCTGTCCTTCGCGGCGAGCCCCTCGGTGGCCGAGCGCATCGGGCTGGGCAGCTTCTATTTCGCCACGCGCCAGATCGTCTTCATGATCCCGGCGGTGGTGGCGCTCCTCTCCGTCTCCTTCCTCGACGCCCGCCAGATTCGGCGCCTCGCCATCGTGATGCTCGGCCTGTCCCTGCTCCTGATGCTTGCCGTGCTCTATGTCGGCGTGGAAGTGAAGGGCGCGCGCCGCTGGGTGTCGATCGCCGGCCTATCCATCCAACCCTCCGAATTCCTGAAGCCCGCCTTCGTCATCATCTGCGCCTGGCTCTTCGCCGAACACCAGCGCCAGCCCGACATTCCCGGCAACCTCTTCGCCATGATCCTGCTCGGCGTGGTGCTGGCGCTGCTGGTGGCGCAGCCCGATCTCGGCCAGACCCTTCTGGTGCTCGGCACCTGGGGCGTGATGTTCTTCATGGCCGGCATGCCGTGGCTGTGGATCATCCTGCTCGGCGCGGTGGGTGTCGCGGGTGCTGCCGGCGCCTATACGTTCTTCCCCCATTTCGCCGGCCGTATCGATCGCTTCGTCACCGGCGAGGGCGACACGTTCCAGGTCGACATGGGCCGCGAGGCCGTCATCAATGGCGGCTGGTTCGGCGTCGGGCCGGGCGAGGGCACCATCAAGCGCATCATCCCGGACAGCCATGCCGACTTCGTCTTCGCCGTGGCCGGCGAGGAGTTCGGCATCATCCTGCTCTTCCTCATCATGGGTCTCTTCGCCTTCGTGGTGCTGCGCGGCCTGAGCACGGCGCTGAAAGAGCATGACGACTTCACGCGCTATGCGGTGGCCGGCCTCGTCACCAATTTCGGCTTCCAGTCCGTCATCAACATGGGCGTGAACCTGCAGCTCATGCCGGCCAAGGGCATGACGCTGCCCTTCATCTCCTACGGCGGCTCCTCCCTCATCGCCATCGCCATCGCCATGGGCATGGTTCTGGCGCTCACCCGCAAACGCCCGCAAAGCCGCACCCAGTTCGGCTTCTCGCGGCGGGCGGTGGTGGAGTAGGGGCCGTGTCGAAGACACGACCGTCGTCATCCCTTGGCTTGACCCGCGGATCCATTCCCCCTCACCCGGCCTCCGCTTCGCTCAGCCGACCTCTCCCCAAGGGGAGAGGGAGGGTTCGCACCTTGGCGCCAAGCTGGAAATCAGGACAAGGCACAAACGTCTCCGGTCCCCTCTCCCCTCGGGGAGAGGTCGGCCGAGCGAAGCGGAGGCCGGGTGAGGGGGCCTTGCCACGCTCCGTCCCATCCGGCTGCAATCCAGGACAACAAATCTAATGCCCAACCGCACCATCCTCCTGGCGGCCGGGGGCACCGGCGGCCATTTGTTTCCGGCCGAGGCGCTGGCGCATGAATTGAAGGCGCGGGGGTGGGCGGTGCATCTGGCCACCGACGACCGGGCAGGGCGCTTCGCCGGCGGCTTTCCGGCCGACGAGGTGCACGCCATCTCCTCCTCCACCATCGGCTCGCGCAACCCGATCTCCGTGCTCAAGGCCTTCTGGACGATCTGGCGCGGCGTGCGCCAGGCCTCTTCGGTCATCGGCGCGATCAAGCCCGCCATCGTGGTCGGCTTCGGCGGCTACCCGACGCTGCCGCCGCTTTATGCCGCCGCGCGCCGCGGCGTGCCTTCCATGCTGCACGAGCAGAACGCCGTCATGGGCCGCGCCAACAAGGCGCTCGCCGCCAGGGTGAAAGCCATCGCCGGCGGCTTCCTCTCCGACGCGGCCGGGCCCTATGCCGGCAAGATCGTCGTCACCGGCAACCCCGTTCGCCCAGCAGTTCTCGAAGCGGCCGGCACGCCCTTCGCGGCGCCGGCCGCGAACGAGCCCTTCCGCCTGCTCGTCTTCGGCGGCAGCCAGGGCGCCTCCTTCTTCTCCGAGGCCATCCCGCCGGCCATCGCCAAGCTCCCCGAAGCCCAGCGCCGCCGCCTGAAGATCACCCAGCAGGCCCGCCGGGAAGACGAAAGCAAAGTGCGCGAGGCCTATGCCGCGCTCGGTGTCGAGGCCGAGGTCTCGCCCTTCTTCACCGACATGGCGGCGCGGCTTGCTGCGGCCCATCTCGTCGTCTCGCGCTCGGGCGCCTCGACCGTCTCGGAGATCGCGGTGATCGGCCGGCCGGCGCTGCTCGTGCCTTATCCACATGCGCTCGACCACGACCAGGCGGCCAACGCCGCCACCCTTGCCGCTGCGGGAGGCGCCGAGGTCCACCCTCAGGCAAGCCTTTCCGCTGAACGGCTTGCCGAGCTGATCCGCGGCCTGATGGACGCGCCCGAGCGCCTCGTCACAATGGCTGAAGCGGCGCGATCGGTGGGCAAGCCGGATGCTGCGCGGTTGCTCGCCGACCTCGCAGAGGCTATTGCGTCTGGTCAGACCATAGAAGAATTCAAGAAGGGGGTGCGGTCATGAAGATGCCGCAGACCATCGGGCTCGTCCACTTCATCGGCATTGGCGGCATCGGCATGAGCGGCATCGCCGAGGTGCTGCATAATCTGGGCTATTCCGTGCAGGGCTCCGACCAGGCCGAGAGCGCCAATGTCCAGCGCCTGCGCGACAAGGGCATTTCCTGCTTCGTCGGCCACAAGGCCGAGAATCTCGGCGATGCCGAGGTGGTGGTGGTCTCGACCGCCATCAAGAAGAGCAACCCCGAACTCGCCGCCGCCCGCGAGAAGCTATTGCCCGTGGTGCGCCGCGCCGAGATGCTGGCCGAGCTGATGCGCTTCCGCAATGCGGTGGCCATCGGCGGCACGCACGGGAAAACCACCACGACCTCGATGGTGGCGACGCTGCTCGACGCCGGCGGCCTCGACCCGACCGTGGTGAATGGCGGCATCATCAACGCCTATGGCACCAATGCGCGCATGGGCGCCGGCGAATGGATGGTGGTGGAGGCCGACGAGAGCGACGGCACCTTCCTGAAGCTGCCGGCTGATATCGCCGTCGTCACCAATATCGACCCCGAGCATCTCGACCATTACGGCAGCTTCGAGAAGGTGCGCGAGGCCTTCCGGCAATTCGTCGAGAACGTGCCGTTCTACGGCTTCGGCGTGATGTGCACCGACCATCCGGAAGTGCAGGCGCTGGTGTCGCGCATCGAGGACCGCCGCGTCATCACCTATGGCGAGAACGCGCAGGCCGACGTGCGTTTCCTGAATCATCGTTTCGAGGGCGGGGCCTCTCTCTTCGACGTGGTGATCCGCGACCGCAAGAGCGGCGCCGAGACCGCGATCCGCGACCTCCGGCTGCCCATGCCTGGCCGCCACAACGTCTCCAATGCCACGGCCGCGATCGCGGTGGCGCATGAGCTCGGCCTTTCCGACGAGGCGATCCGGCGGGGCTTGAGCGCCTTCGGCGGCGTCAAGCGCCGCTTCACCCACACCGGCACATGGAACGGCGTCGAGGTGTTCGACGATTACGGCCACCATCCCGTCGAGATCAAGGCGGTGCTGCGCGCCGCGCGCGATTCCGCCAAGGGGCGCGTGATCGCCATTGCCCAGCCGCATCGCTACACCCGCCTGCACGACCTGTTCGCGGATTTCTCCGCCTGCTTCAACGACGCGGACACGGTGATGGTGGCCCCCGTCTATGCGGCCGGCGAGGACCCGATCGACGGCGTCACTTCGGAAGCGCTGGTCTCCCGCATCCGCGCCGGCGGCCATCGGGACGCGCGCTCCATCGAGGGGCCGGGGCAGATCGCGCCCATCGTGCGCGAGCTCGCCAGGCCGGGCGACTATGTCGTGTTCCTCGGCGCCGGCAACATCACGCAATGGGCCTATGCGCTGCCGAAGGAATTGGCCGGGGCGACGTCATGATGCATGGCGAAAGACTGATCGAGAGGCTGGGCGACAAGCTCGCATCCTTGCGCGGCCGCATCACGCCCAATGCCGAGATGGAGAAGATCACCTGGTTCCGCGCCGGAGGCCAGGCCGAGGCGCTGTTCCAGCCGGCCGACGAGGAGGACCTCGCTGCCTTCCTCGCCGCCGTGCCCGAGGAGATCCCGCTCACGATCGTCGGCATCGGCTCCAACCTTCTGGTGCGCGAAGGCGGCATTGCCGGCTTCGTCGTCCGGCTTTCGGCCAAGGGCTTTGGCGAGGCCGAGCAGGTTTCCGACACGCGCATTCGGGCAGGGGCGGCGACGCCCGACAAGCGCCTGGCGGCCGTGGCGCACCAGGCCGGAATCGGCGGCTTCCATTTCTACCACGGCATTCCCGGCGGGGTGGGCGGCGCGCTGCGCATGAATGCCGGCGCCAATGGCGTCGAGACGCGCGAGCGCGTGGTGGAAGTGCGCGCGCTCGACCGCAGGGGCAATCTCTACACCTTCTCCAATGCCGAGATGGGCTACGCCTACCGCCATTGCGGCGCGCCGGCGGGGCTGATCTTCACCTCCGCTTTGTTCGAGGGCTATAGGGAAGACCAGGACGCCATCAAGGCGGCGATGGACGCCGTGCAGCATCACCGCGAGACGGTGCAGCCGATCCGCGAGAAGACCGGCGGCTCGACCTTCAAGAACCCCGAAGGCGCCTCGGCCTGGAAACTGATCGACGAAGCCGGCTGCCGCGGCCTGATGATCGGCGGGGCGCAGATGTCGCCCATGCATTGCAACTTCATGATCAACACCGGCAACGCCACCGGCTACGATCTCGAATATCTCGGCGAAACCGTCCGCGCCCGCGTTCTGGAACACTGCGGCGAGCGCCTCCACTGGGAGATCAAGCGCATCGGCGAGTTCAAGCCGGGCCATGAGGTGCAGGAGTTCCTGGGGCAGTTGTTGTAGGAACGAGAACGGGCCTCTTTTTCTCCTTCGTCATTCTCGGGCCGGCGCCGAGCGAAGCGACGGCGACGTGACCCGAGAATCCATTCCGTTCCCCTGCGGCCGGCCGCCCGACGGTGCCGAACGGCCCTCGATGCTGCAGCAGACGTCCGCAACGTCACGGCATGGATCCCCGGGTCACCTCAGGCTTTGCTTCGCTCGCCTGCCGGCCCGGGGATGACGATCGCGTTGAGGGCATGCGCCACTCGCAAACGCTGGCGACTGGCATTCGCCATATCAACTTCGTCATTCTCGGACCCGAGCCGAAGGCGAGGTGATCCGAGAATCCATTCCGTTCCCTTGCGGCCGGCCGCCCACGGCACCGAACCAGACGCCCAATCACCCCCGCCACGGGTCGACCACCACAACCCCGGTTCCCTGGAAATCCTCGACATTGCGCGTGGCGACGGCCATGCCGTGGACGAGCGCCGTGGCGGCGATCAGCGCGTCGGCCTCGTTGCGCCGGTCGGGCACATGAAGGTGCGCGCAACGCGTTGCGACCGCATCATCGACGGGCAGGATGCGGCCGGCAAAACCCGGCCGCACATGATTGTCGAGCCAGGCGCGCAGGCGCGCGCCCTGTGCGGGGTCGCGGCGCTGGATCCCGAGCACGCCGCGTTCCAGCTCGAGGATGGTGATGGCGGAGATGAAGAAGCTTTCCGCATCCTCCGCCTCGATCCATGCCGCAACGTTGGCATCCGCCTTGCCGTCGCCGATCTTCCGCAGCTCGGAAACGACATTGGTGTCGAGCAGATAGCTCAAGACAGATCGACGCTCCGAGCCCCGATCTCAGCGCGGGACGGATCGAAGTCGATGTCCGACAGGCCGGGCATGGCCAGCGCCTGGGCAAGACTGCGATGCTTGCCGCTCAGGCGGCGAAAATCGTCATAGGTCATCAGCACATGGGATGGCTTGCCCCGGTCGGTAATGATGACGGGACCGTCCTTCGCGGCCTTCTTGGCGCTGCTGACGTCATGATTCAGCTCGCGGCTCGTAAGGGTCGTGATGCCCATGGCGCACCTCCATGTAGGTAATTACCTACATATTGTGGGGCGATACGGAATGCAAGGCTGAGGGGCTGTGCCACCAACCTTCGTGAGTGGTGAGAGCGATGACGAAGTCGTCCTTCTCCCCTGCGGGGAGAAGGTGCCGGCAGGCGGATGAGGGGGACGTGCGCCAACCGCACTAACCGGCCGGCAACAGTGGCGCTCGTCCGTGAACCGCTTGCGAGCAGCCCCCTCACTGTCCTGCCGGACATCTCTCCCCGCAGGGGAGAGAGACGACGGCCGCCATCGCTTTGCAAATCGCGAACGTCGACGTTTGGCATCGACATAGAAGCCTCGTCATTCTCGGACCCCGAGCCCGAAGGGCGAGGGTGATCCGGGAATCCATTCCGTTCCCTAGCGGCCGGCCACCCAACCGCCCAAAGTCCAGCGCCCTCCCATCCCCCACAACTTTCTCGGGTGCTCAGCAAGAAATAGGAATACATTCCTGTTTTGTTCTGCTATAGCCGCGCCCCTTGGGACGAAGGAGAGTGCGCATGGACCTCCATCAGATCGCCCGAACGCTCGACGGCACCGTCATTGGCCGTCGAACTCTCGCGATCCCAACGCCGGGACATTCCCGGCGGGACAGAGGGACCTCGCTCACCTTCGATTCAGCCGCGCCCGGCGGCTTTCTCGTCCACAGCTTCAACGGTGGCGACCCGCTCGCGATAAAGGCGATGGTCGCTGCGGCGCTGGGTCGTCCTGCCTTTCGACCGGACAACCGCACACCGCCGCGCGACAGCAGCGGCCACGCCGAACTCGCCATGAAGCTCTGGCGCGCCGCCCGCCCGGCGCGCGGCACGATCGTCGAGACCTATCTCGCCGGCCGGGGCCTCCAGCTTCCCCCTGATCTCCACGAACTGCGCTTCCTCGAATCCTGCCCCTTCGGCAAGGAGCGACACCCCGCAATGCTGGCGCTCATGCGCAACATCGTCACCAACGCGCCCCAGGCCGTTCACCGCACGGCGCTCAAGCCGGACGGCAGCGGCAAGGCTGTCATGGCCGATGGCGGCCAGTCGAAGCGGATGCTGGGTCCGGCCGCGGACGCGGTCGTGAAGCTCTGTCCCGACGAGGAGGTGACGCTCGGCCTCGGCATCGCCGAAGGCATCGAAAACGCGCTCACCGCCATCTGTGGCGGCTGGCGGCCGGTATGGGCGGCGGGCTCGGCCGGCGCGGTCGCGAGCTTTCCCGTGCTCGGCGGCGTCGAAGCCCTGACCGTCTTCGCCGACCCCGAGCCTGCGGGCGTCGCCGCGGCACGCCGCTGCGCGGGCCGCTGGCATGAGGCGGGGAGGGAGGCGACCGTGATCAGGCCACATGGAGATCTGGATTGGAACGAGAGGAGTCTTGGCTGATGGGGGCTTTCAATCATCCCGACGATTTTGCCGCCGGGGGGATCGTGGAGAAATTCGTGCCCGGCGCGCCGCCGCCTTCGCAGCGGCCGCCGCTGAAGGTGTTCACGCAGGAGCAATTCTGCCGAATGGCCTTCCGGCCCCGCGAGCATGTGGTCTACCCCATCCTGCGAGAGAAGGGCCTGGCGATGCTCTATGCCTTTCGCGGCATGGGCAAGACATACCTCGCCCATGAGATCGCCGCCGCGGCGGCTTGCGGCGGCTCCGTGCTGAAATGGCATGCGCCGAAGGCGCGCAAGGTGCTGATCATCGATGGCGAGATGCCGGGACCGGACCTTCAGGAGCGCTTCAAGGCGCTGCCGGGCAAGGCGGCGGCCAATCTTCGCGTACTGCCGATGGACGAGCAGGAGCTCGGCGTCACCCTCAATCTCGCGGCGGAGGAGGACCAGAAGCGCGTCGAAGCGCTGCTCGGCGACACCGAGCTCCTGATCCTCGACAACCGCTCGACGCTTGTTTCGAGCGGCCGCGAGAACGACGCGGAGTCTTGGAACTCGATGCAATCCTGGCTGCTCAAGCTGCGCCGCAAGGGCCTGAGCGTGCTGATCCTGGAGCATGCCGGGCGCAATGGCGAGGCGCGCGGCACGTCGAAGCGGGAAGACGTGCTCGACACCGTCATCCAGCTCAAGCGCGGCGAGGATTACCAGCTCCAGCAGGGCGCCTGCTTCGAGGTTCATCTCACCAAGGCGCGCGGCATCTTCGGCGAGGATGCCATGCCCTTCGAAGCGCGGCTGGAGATCCGCGACGGCGTGACTTCCTGGCATGTCCGCGACCTGACCGACGTGGAAACGGAAAGGGTCGAGGAACTCACCCGCGAGAGCATGTCGGTGCGCGACATCGCGGAGGAAACCGGCCTTTCCAAGAGCAAGATCAACCGCATCCAGGCAAAGCTGCGAACGGAGGGCAGGCTATGACATGACAACTGTCCCACTGTCCCACGCCCTAAGGGAGTGGGACAGTGGGACAGACGGAGGCGGGGGAAGCTTGACCGGTGCTGACAGGGTCAGCTCGCGGCAGGTGAGGTATTGTGAAGCGGGTGCGGCGAAAAGTGGTTTTATTTTCATGACGAACTGATGAGTTTGCCCGATCGCCTAGCTCCTTACCATCCGTGCGCCCAACCAGGCGATTGCGGGCTCTGAGGCTAGTGATCTCGCGCCCGCACGACGGATGGACTGGCAGATCCATCACTCATCGACGATAGAGTTCCAGATCAGGAAATGTAGGGCTTCCTGGCGTCCAGAACTCCACGCTATCTGCGTGCATCTCGTAAAATTCACGATCCACTGTGACACGAACCGCAGAGGGCATATAGCCATCGACGAGGCGGTAATCTTTATCGTTCAGGTGGACGGCTTCGGTGCCTAGCGGGAGAAGGATCGGCCGATCCAAAACTACCCGAAGATCGGATAGGGAGATTGCGGGATCGGGGCGTGTAGGCACTTCGAGATCTTCATCCGCGAACTCATCCAGGTTTAGTGCGGACCCTTCGCCGGCCACTATCGCGCTGTCGAGCGCCTGAAGCGCGTCGTCGCGCTTGGCCTCTGGCGCCGTCGACTTTGACAAAACCGATTCTTCGATCAGGCGAGGCAGACGCGTCAGGATCGGCTGAAGCCCACCAACCACCTTTTCAAAGATGGAAATGCGGCTACGCAAGGCGCGATACACGTCAGCCTCGACGGTATCTTCATAGTGCAGATTGATGATCCGGATGTCAGAAAAGCGCTGCCCGAGACGATCGATACGCCCGATGCGCTGTTCGACCCGCATGGGGTTCCAAGGCATATCGTAGTTCACCAAGGCGCCGCAGAATTGGAAGTTTAGGCCTTCGGCCGCGGCGTCAGTGCAAACGAGAACCTCTGACCGGCCTTCCTTGAAGCGCCGCTTGACCTCGTCGCGGGTGATCAAAGTCCAAGTGCCGTCCGTGTTGCGCACTTCGCCGCCTCGTCCAGAGAAGCACATGACGGAATTTCCGGCGCCGACGAGCAAATCCCTTAGATAATCCATCGTATCGGTGAATTGGGTGAACACCATCACCTGTGGATAGCCGCTTCCCTTCAACTCGCTCAGGACCTTCGTCAGCTCGATCGATTTGGTGTCGGCAGGAAGGCGCTTGATATCGTCGACGATAGTTTCAATCGTCGCGATCTCCTCGAACGCGAGGGCGCGGCGCTCATCTTCGGACACCGTTTCGATATCAATTTCTTCGCCCGCTTCAACTAGATCGGCGATGTTCTCGTCGATGCGGGCTTCATCCGCCGCGGTAAGGAGCCCACCGACCCCTCCCTTGCGCTTCTCCATCGTTTGTCGAAGGGCATGGAAGCTTGAAGCCAAGCGCCGCCGGTAGATCGTCATCACGAAGCCCACAGCGTTTCGGGCATCGGGCGCGGCAGTGTTGTATGTCTCAGAGATATAGGTTTCGACCTGTTCGTAGAGGGCGCTTTCCTCGCTTGAGAGCGGAATGAAGCGATCTTCCACTTGGCGGGTAGCGACGGCCGTTGAAAGCTTGCCAGCCTTGAAATACTTGCGCAGCAGTTCGCGGGTGTGTCGCGAAACAAGCGCACTGACGGGTGTCGATCGCTTTATGATCGCGATTGCGGCCCGTCGCTCGTCTGGGGATAGTTGGCGGCGCGGGATCGAGACGGGATCGCGCAACGCCTTAAGAATCTTTCGGGCCTTGAGACCGCTCAGGTGCGTGTATCGCTCGGCATCCGCCCGCGACATTTCCCCGAAATGGGCTTCGTTTGCCCGAAAGAGCGCAGAAAGCCAGTCGAGGCTTTCATTCGTGACGGGTTCCTTCGCCGCTTCGGAAAAGAAACGGACGAAGGCGTCTGGCGCCCATTCCGGCGGCAACCCGAGAAGATCAAGCAAATCCCAGAGTTCGGTTGCATGGACCTGCAAGGGCGTTGCGGTCAGAAGGATCAGCCCATCCGTTCGGTGTCGCAACGATCGCATCAATTGCAAAAGCCGATTCGGGCCTTTGGCCTGGGGCGTCCCGGCGCCCTTGGTGCGCGCGTGATGGGCCTCATCGAGCACGACGAGATCCCAGGAATCGGCTGCCTCCACGATTTCGCGTTGTCGATCCTGCCGGCGGGCCAGGTGACTCGACATAATCACGAAAGGTTCCCGATGCCACGCCTCGCGTGAGGCGGGCTTTTCGAAATCGTGATCGCGCGCCGGCGATCGATACCAAGTTAGCTTCTGGCCATCATAAATTGGCCAGTTCAGATTGAACTTTTCGCGGAGCTCGATCTGCCATTGCTTGCAGACATTTTTGGGCGCGAGAACGAGAACGCGGTTGAGTTTGCCCGCCAGCCAGCCTTGCCGAAGCAGCAGGCCGGCTTGGACGGTTTTCCCGAGCCCGACTTCATCGGCAATCAGCAACTTCGGCGGCCAGTTGTCGTAAAGGCGATGATAGGCCCGGATTTGATGGGGCCAGGGCACGACGGCGGAAGTCGCTTCGCCGACGCGATCCCCGCCGACGGGCTGGACCGCCGCGTTCGCGATCCTTTCCCAGACGGCCTGGCGTTCTTCATCAACCGACGTATTGGGCGCCGGGATCGAGGTGCCCGGTTCGTCTTCCCGTTCAAGCCCGGGCGTTGGCTTCCGCGCCGTTCGGCCCGCATCTTCATCGACATGTTCGACAAGGCGCTTCGGTAGCCGTTCAGGATCGGGCAGGAACGTCAGCAGTTGTTCCCGCAGCGCGGTCGGCACGTCAAGCGTGATGGCCCGCCGCGCCTTATCGGCCCATAATTTCGCGAAGCTTGCCTCTTCCTCATCGACGCGCGGGCCGTCATTCCAGGATGTAAAGGCGTTGAAGCTTTCCCAGTTTCGGGTCCAGCCGAATTCGGTTTCGTTGACGCTGCCGTTGAACGCCAGCCGATCGCCGGTCTTGTCTTCAATGATCCCGGTCTTTTCGTGAAAGATGCTGTCGTCGCGGATCGGCCGGCGATTGAGATCGCAAGGAACGGCGAGTTTCACGTCGAGATAGCCGTTCGCCACCATCCATGCGACCAGTTCGAGCGCGTCGATCGTACGCGGATTGGCCGACAGAAGAGGCATCTTGATCAGGGTGCGCTCTACGGCATAGCGCAGGGACTCGCCGCGTTTAATCGCGGCGACTTCTTCCTCGCCGAGCGTGCAGCCGACGATTAGCCGCATCCGCCCGTTGTTGACGATCAAGCCTTCGACGCCGCGGGCCGCGAGCGCAAGGGCGCGTGCCGAGAAATAGCCGGTGAGGCGATCGTAACGCGTCGCCGAGTGCAACGCTGGCACATAGAAGAGCCGGACGAGGTCTCCATCGTCCGGCGTATACTTCAGGCGCCATGCGGTATCGCGCAGAAGCGTCAAGCAGCCTCCTCGACGAACAGCGAAAGTTGTTGCGGCTCATCCACCTTGTCGGAGAAGGCAAGGCGGCGAAGCTTTTCCAGAGCATCGAAATCATCGGCCGCCGACTTCGCATCGCCGGTTGCTACATCGAAACCGACGAAATTGCGCGAAGGCGGCAGAACCTCCAGCACGGCTTCGAGCGCTGCGAGGAATTGCGGATCGTTGTCAATGCTAACATCCTTGAGCAGATCGAGTGCGGCATCGAGCGTTCGTGCGCGCGCCCGGTGCGCGGCATGGTGGATAGCGTCGATCATCGCGCGCGATCCATCCGCCGGCCCAAGTCCGCTCTTCGCGGCGCGCGTCGCGCTATCCCAGAGCTTGATGTCCGAGCCCTTCTTCTCGCAGATTTTGCCGATCAACTGGCCGTCAAGATCAGCGCCGACAGCGCGGGCAAGTCGAAGGCCTTCGTCATAGCTGAAGACCGGCGCCTTGAAGGCGTCCCAGGCCAGTACGAACCATGAGGTCGTCGCATCGAGATCGCCACGGCCCTTGGTGTGGGTGAGTTGGTTCAAGCGCCAAGTCTTGACCTCGCGGCGGGCAGCATCGAGCGCATCTCCTGGCGTCACCGCATAGGGATCGAACTCTTCCTCGAACAGTTCGGCCTGCTTGCGCCGTTTCTTGGCAAGGGGTTCGGGGCGGGGCGTGCCACGTTTCAGCGGCCAGTGACGCGAGAACTCTTCTAGCGCCGGGCCGAAGGAAGCCAGATAGAGATCGACCCCCATAATCCCCGCCTTCTGGAATTCTTCCACGCGGGTACGGACGGCTTTCGCCACCAACGGTTCGACATCTTCCCAATAGGTTGTTTCATCGCCTTGATCCGCAGGGCGTGGGCGACAAACGAGAAAGATCGTGGAGTTTGCCGCGGCCTTGTCCTTGATATGCAGTGATCCTTCGGCCTCGGTGTTAACCGGCCAGGATGCGGTGATGATGAAACCCGCTTCAATCAGGCCTTTCGTCAACGCATCCCAGGCGCTGGTATCCTTGTGCGTGAACATCACAGTCATGATGCCGTTCGGCTTCAGTACGCGTCGGCTTTCCGCGAAGATCGCGGCCATCTTCTCCTGATAGTCGCGGTTGGCGAGTGCGTCCGCACCTTTCTGGCCCTTGAAGTGGGCCTTGTTGGCCACCGCTTCGGACTGCTTGTCGGTCAGCCTTCTGGTGAAGAGTTCGGGTACTACGAGGCCTGCCGTGCGCTTCAGCCAGACGTAGAAGAAGTCCGAGAGTTCGGCATACATGACGTTCGCGCCATAGGGCGGGTCCATTACAACGGCATCAATCGATCCACTGGGGATGTGGTCTAGTGACGCACCAGACTTTGACGAGATAACTACTTCAGCCGGCTTTGTCTTGTCGCCACCAAATAGTGGTCCATCTTTGGCGCCTGTTGGTGTCGATAGTTCGACCAGCTCCTTGATACATTTAGCAGTCTGTTCAATTGCCCAATCATAGCCCACACCTTCTGTGGTGATGACCATTTCGGCATAAGACCACTTGAACGCAAAATCATGACGGTCAAATGTGTTGACCATGATTTCGCGATTTCCGTGCCACCTTGTCATTCGCGAGTTGTAGTCGCGGAGCTTATCGAGACTGAAGCTGAGATAGACGTACGCGGCCCGGCGAACATCAGTCAGGCGACCGGCCAGCCTGTCTTCTTCAACCATGTCCCGAAATATCTCGGACGCCAGCCCATGGCCGAGAAGCTGACGCGGTGAAAACATATCCCGCCAGATGTTCGTTCCATAGCGCAGTGCTTCATCAGTCTTGCTTCCGGAGGGCACATCCTCGCTCGGCACTATATCGAGCGCCGCCCACTGAGGGATTTTTTTGCTGAGTTGATCTTCGATTTCAGCGAAATTATTGTCTTCTTCGCGTGGCGCTCGGTAGCCCTTTTCCCACTTCGGTTTGCCGAGTTTCCCGGATTTTAGTTTCGTTTCGACACGTCGCTTGAAAACGACGGTGAACAACTGATCGCCCATTCCTTCGGCCTGGGCCTGGCGTTTGACCTCCTCGCCATCAACGACGCGGGCACAATCGGGGAAAGGACAGATGGCATCGCCGTCGGAAACCGTCGCATCAGAATGCTCTGATAGCTTTGTCACGATCTCGAACGAACAGATTCGACCAGCAGCCCCCGGGCCATTGCTCAAGTGAGCTTTCAGCCGAACCCCAAGGCCAACCCCATTCAAGCGCCAGTTTGGAGAAAGCGGTATAGTCCCAGAACAGTATGGACAGGAGATCGTGCGCGCCCAAATGTAGTTGGTAGCGAAGCAATTCTTCTCTGGTTCAGGAGGATAGGCCGATCGAAGAAAAGCATCCCGGCGCTTGACGAACGCATCCGAAATTTCTTCGAACTCCTCCAGCAAATTGATACCAAAACGCTGCGGAATTTCTACAGTCGCCTTCAGAATAGTTGCCGCTACAGGGTTTAAGTCGTTGGCCAATGCCTTGAGGCCCAGCCGATTGCTTTCGAATGGAATACTTCCGCCGCCGGCCGTCGGATCAAGCACTGCTACGTCGTTGCCAATCTGCTCGCGGATTTCAGCCATTTCGGATGGCGAGGGTGAGTAGGAGAAGGCTCGCTTGTAAGTGTACGCTTCGCCTTCAAACCGCTCGCCAATCCGCTTTGCACGGTCGATACGGCGCCGAGACGCCATAGGATCTCCGTGGATTCCAAGGACGTGGAGAAAGGCGTCGCGGTCCGCATCGGCTGGCAACAATGAAGCCAACACGGCAGCGCGAGAAGCAACCAATGGGCGTCTAGCCCACCAGACGTGTAACCGGTTGGGAGCAGGGAACGGCGTCATTGGCGTGCGTTCCCGAAGACTCTCAATGCCAATTTCGGCAATCGGCAACCATCGTTCTATCAGTCGCACATCCGACATACGTTCTTCTTCCATCATTTCGCCGGATCGGTGAGCAGGATGCGCAGCGCATGGAGCACACGCCGCGGATTCTTGCGGTGGACCGACATGCCAAGCCAATAGCCGGCTTCTTCCTTGCCCATGGCGTCGATGCCTTCGGCGACGAGGCGCATGTTGTCGCGGTTGCGCATCGGCGCGAGGGTGCGGAACAAGAGCGCCAGGCGCAGCGCCGTTTCTTCGGCCAGCACTGACCCCATCCCCTCGATCGGCAGAAGGTCGAGCCGGATGCCGCCTTCTTTCAGGCGCTTGAGGACGCGGTGCTCGGCAAGTTCGAGATTTCGGCCTCGCAAACCGGCAAGGCGAACAGGGGCGGTAATTTGCGGCGTCGCTAGTGAAGGAAGCTGCCAGACCTCAATCTCCGTATCGCCGGGACCATGGCGGCGGGCTCGCAGTTCGTAAACCGGTTGGGTCTTTGGGGCCATGGAATACTGTTCCTTCCGGCGCGGCACATTCATCACTTTACCTCCGCCGTGGCTTCGACATAGGCAGCCGCGCTTGCGAAGCGCGTCAGCTTTTCAATGAACTTGTCAGCGGCATCGCCATCCAGCGCGAGCCCGCCTTCAAAATCAAATGAAATACTCGTCTTCAAATCAGTGACTTTTGCGGCCCTGAATTGCGGTTCCAGATAGTCTTTGATTGTCGCGGCGTCTTGAGCAGCGCCTTTGAACTCGAACATCATTTCACTGTCCTGGGTGGTGGTGTATCCGCCTTCTAGCGTTACCGAGCGGTTCGTTCCGGCGATGCTGTTTGCGACCGGGATCAGCTTGAAGGCATCGCCATATTCGAACAGCCGAATCACGACCCGATCAATGGCCGCGATCTTCGCCGCTTTTGCCTGCTCGAAAACCTTACGCAGCGCCTCCTTTAGAACTCCTTCGGCTGTGAAGACCTTGGCGAGAGCGGCTTGTGGATTTTCCCCCATGCCACCTGAAAAGCCGCCGTCTATGCCAGACCTGCTACCGGGAATTGGAGGAAGGGGGTCGCTATAGACCGATTGCCCGCCACTGACCGCAGCTGGCTGTGCTGTCGGGATAGGTGTCGGCCGGGGCCAAATCCCCTTCGACTTCGCGAAATCCATTGTGAAGATCGTCGTCTCTTCATCAATGTTGATCGACGGCATCGGATCGCCGGGACCAGCGAGCAGTTCTCCGCGCTGATAGATATAGACGCCTTCCTCAATCCCCTTGCGAATCGCCTTGCGGAACACGTCATCGGACAGCAGGATCGACAGCGAGGGATCGCGGCGGAATTCGTCGCGGAGATCGCGCGTCGTCATTTGCCCTTTTTTCAGGGGTGTGCGGTCGCGGATGTACGATGGGGAATCCGGCGAATCCGAAGCGTCGCGAATCTTGTTCTGGCTTTGTAGCTGGCGCACGACCTGCAACTGGCCCGATCCGGGGCGCTCTGAGGCGTTCTGGATATCAATAACGGAATGGGCCAGCTGAACCGATCCGGCACCGCCTAGGGCGTTGCGTGACGGGTAGAGGATGTGTCGATAGCATTGCTGGATCGCAATTGCGGCTTCCGTCTCCGACTTCTTCTCGAGCTCGAAAACCTTCGCCTGCTGGTGTTCGGCAAGTTCCTTGACGCGCTCCGGCCGCTTTAGCTCCTGAAGGGCAAGGCGGCGCACGATCGCGCGTTTCATCTCGTTCACCTTGGTTTCGTCGGCGACGACGAAAACGAGATTGTTACGTAGCGAGCGCAAGCCGTTGCCGTCCGCGCCCTTCCTTTCGAACATGCGCCCGACGATCTCGGGGATCTCGCGAAGATCAGCGCCGATTTCCAGGGCATCATGGGAAAGGAGAACCAGCCGCGGCTTGCCGTCCGAAACGTCGTCCGGAACGTCCCAGGGGCCGCCGGGGAAGGGGATGAAATCAAAGGACTGCCCGCCGAATATTGCTTTCACGCGGTCGGCAAGTTGCGTCCGAGCTTCGCCAGGATCGACGTTCTTTTCTTCGCGGCCGATGACCTGTGTGAGATTCGCCTCGGCATTAAAGCGCAACGGAGCGGTCGGACGATCGTCCAGGTAGGCCGACTCCGCACGGAACTTGGTCTTGGCGTCATCGATGAAGGAGATATCCGCCACCGGACTCAGGATCGAATATCGGAGATGGTCGACCGATAATCCCTTCAGGTCATTGTTGAAGGCCAGGGTATGCACGAAGATCGTGCGCGCCACATAGGTGCCGTAAGGCAGAAGCCCCTTGAAATGTTTGGCGTCCAGCTCCTGGGCCAACGCCAGCTTTTCCGGCGGCCCTGCAATATCGTTCAAGATCGCGGGCACAAACGCGCCTTGTTGGAGGCGAGTCGTGAATTCCCGGCGAACCACATCTGACCCGAGATCGATATGGTGCAGATGGATCGCAGACGCATCGGCTGGTCTGTTTGCCCAGACCGTCGCGACGGTTTTCGCGAGGATACGCAGCATGCCGCGGACGCGCTGGAACCCGCCAAGCGTAGCCGTCTTGCCTGTCAGCGTGTCGAGCACATCGGGATGGAAGGGATAGGTCTGCCCGAACTCAGCGCTTGTCGTAGAACGCTTGGCCTGCTCCGAAAGGATATCCCGGTGGTTGGTCCAGAGAGCCCGATATGCATCAATTGTTTCGACGGCACGGGCGTCATCAATCGAGGCGAAGAGGCGTCTCCGGATGACTTTGGCCGTTTCGTCATCGCGCGTTGGGTTGAGATTGGTCGCCTTGCGGCCGGATACGCTTTCGAGCTCCGACATGGCGCGAGCTAGAAACTCGTTCTCTTCGGCGAACGCGTCAACGCCCTTGCCGTCGGATCGGACGGCTAGCGTGTAAACGATCGCCGCATGCGGCGTACTCTCGATTGCGGTCAACAGCGCCTTCAAAAAGGCGGTCAGCTGATCGCGCCCACCCATGCCTTGAACACGGCGAAGGTATTCACCGAGCTCGTCCAGAACGACGAGCACGGGATCGGAGCCGAAAAGTTCCTTGATGGTATCTGCACCCGGCGCAATGCGCTGTTCGTCGGATTGGCGAACGATATCGTAGCCCGCCTTCCCCGCGAGCTGATAGGCGATCTCGCCCCATGGTGTATGGGCGCGCACACCATCGCCCATCGGCCTGCCGTTGGCGGGGTCGGAGTTTTCACCATCGAACGCCGCAACCCGAACAGTCCGGTTCGGGACGAGCGCGGGATCGAGGAATTCAGCGATGTTGGAGACACCCTTCATGCCCGCCGCCGCATGAATGAGCGCTATTAGCCCATGGGTTTTGCCGCCGCCAAACGACGTGTCCAGCCGAAACACTGCCGATACGCTTTCGCCTCGCCCTGAAAGCCGCCCGCATACGTTGACGAGAAGTTCTTTGAGCCCCTCCGTGGGATAGGTGTTCGTGAAGAAGGTCGGCGCATCCGTATAGTCACGAGAGGCACGACCAGTCAGAACGTTGGCCAGGTTGGCCGCGTAGTCGCTATCCGCAATCGCACCATTAGCGACGTCCTCGCGTGGTTTGCAAAGGTCAAAAATGTCTGGAAGCGCCATGCCCACTTTGTCCCCGTTTTCCTCCGCGCCAGTCGCGCCCCGCGCCGTTCGTCTTTGAGCCGTACAGCTTGGCATCATTGGCGCTCGTCGATGCGGTTGATTCGCGATCAACGACTACCCTCTTCAGTTCCATTGATCACGTCGCCGCCCAGATGACGCAGCATTTGCCACTGTCTTCTCCGCCGGTTCTTGAACGAGCCCTATCCCGATCGTTCATCCGGCCTTGCCGCAATCTGAAACCGAATTGACGCCTAACCGGATCGCGAAGCGAAGACAATACCGGGTTGATTGCTGGAGCGCCGGTTGCATCAGCTGCAAAGGAGCTATGGGCACAAATTGCGCCGGCAGCAGAGTTCAAAGCTATAGTCATCATCATCGTCGACCACTTGCGAGGAAATTCGGTGGGCGTCGACGACAGCAAGCGTTTCACGTAGCCGAGCGACCTTATTTCGGCTCCCAACCGTAGTTGCCAGGGCTACCTTAAGGGCACCGAATGACAGCAATTCCTCGTGAAAGTTGTGCGCTGAGCCGTGGTGTGGCAGCGTCAGCACACCGATCTTGCGGGCGTAGGGTTTGAAGAAGTTCAGCCACGGGCCGCGACGGATTGTCTGCCTTAAAGCTGCGTCGCCCGTCCCGAGCCACCCCACAGGCTCATCAAAGTTGTAGCCGAAAGCAGAATACGGTAGGGAAGGCTCAGGGAATACGTACCAGTACTGTCCCCATTCGGCTCCACTGCCAGCCAGCGGATGCGACGCGCAAAACGGCCCTGAGTAGAGCGACATGGAAAGCGCGTTCTGGTTGCGTCCGAAGTGGTCCGCGTATACATCCAGAAGCACCTTTATCTTCTCTCGTGACGCAAGGTAATCAACAAGCCGCTGGCTCAGTTTTGATTCATCATTGTCACGAAGCTTTAGCGCCTTCTTCAAGGCGCTAAAGAACTTGGATCGTGCTTCCACGTCGGCAGGGTGAACGTAAGGTAGAAGAATCCAGTCGCCTATTCTCCATGTGTCAAAGGAATTCGCGCGCCATCTAAGTTGAAATGATGAGCCGGGGCCAGCCAAGATACCGCCGTCAGCGCTGTCCTGCTGTGTGCCACTGGCCGGTCGCAACCCGTCCGGAATATCGCCCTTAGGCATGCGGAGGTGTTCGGCAAGCTTGGCTTGTGGCGTCTTTTCTTCGCCCGATGTGTCTCCCATTTCTGCCGCGGGCCCATCCTCGTCGCCTGGTGCATCAGGAGCAGCAGGCGGGCTTGGCGGCAGGTCATTGATGCCGCCTGGCTGAAGGAAGATAACCCGTTTCGCATTGCGGCGTTGCCACCAGTCGACTGGATCTTGAAAATACTCGAGAGCGGAAGACGAGATCGAGCCTTCATCGAAGTCTGAAAGTATAAAGACTAAACGGGCGACAACATCGAGGTAGGGCACCACCACCGTCTCCGCTGGTGCCATTGTCTGCAAGCGTTCGATCCCATTGATGTGGTCCGAGTGCAAATGCGACACGAAAAGGAGATCTGTTTTGCCATCGCATTCTCGGCTGTAGGACCGAAGCGCGGCATTAAACGCGTCCCGGTGTTCGGAGCCGCAATCGTAGACATACCGAAAATTGTCGATCGGGTGTCTCGACGAGCCATGGTCGTACGGCCCCGCGGATTCACGGACTGAAATGTTGCCAGCATGAAAGCCGCCATGGCCGACAGCATATTGAGTGCGTTTGACAACGGCTTCGAGCATCTATCCCCCAAAAGATCCTGCCGCCGAACAGAATTCCCGAGGACGGCATGCCATCGATCGGAGAGTTCTGCAACCTGCGGACGAACGGGCGTTTGAACTGGGGCAGCGGCCGGCCTGCACTACCGCCCAATGGCTGAAGGCACCCAGAGATCGAAACCAGTCGAACCTTGCTGGGAAGCGACGGCTAAGAAGATCACTCCTCCCTCCGCCCCACATTCCGCACCAGCACCGCCGCCACGATAATCAACCCCGTAAAAATATCCTGCAGGTAGTTGGGCACGCCGAGGATGGTGAGGCCGTTGGCGGCCACGGCGATGATGGCGGCGCCGAGGAGGGTGCCGAGGGCGTTGGCTTCGCCGTCGCGGAAGGCGGTCATGCCCAGGAAGGCGGCGGCGTAGGCCTGGAGCAGGAAGCCGTTGCCGCCCGTCGGGTGCGCGCTGCCCAGCCGCGCCGTGAGGAGCAGGCCCGCAATGCCGGCGAAGAGCGTGCAGAGGCCGAAGGCCACAACCATGTTGCGTGGGATGGGCACGCCGGTGAGCCTTGCTGCCTCGCGGTTGCCGCCGATGGCATGGATGCGCCGGCCGAGCTCGGTATGGTCGAGCACGAAGACGGTGAGGGCGGTCATGGCAAGCGCCCAGAGGGTGAGGACGGGAATGCCGGCCACCGCGCCCCGGCCGAGATTGCGGAACTCAGGCGGTATGTTGGCGAAGAGGGTGGCGCCGTTGCTCAACCAGAAGGTGGCGCCGCCCATGATGGTGCCCAGCGCCAGCGTCACGATGAAGCTCGGCATGCGGAAGCGCGCCACCAGAAAGCCGCTGGCGCAGCCGATGGCGAAGGCGGAGGCGAGCGTGGCGATAATCGTCTGGGGCACGCCCCAGCCCGCGCCGAACAGCGTCACCGCCAGGATGCCGGCCCAGGAAACCACCGCGCCCACGGAAAGGTCGAACTCCGACAGCGCCATCACATAGGTCGCGCCCAGCGCCACGATCGCCAGAAGCGACATCTGCTGCGTGATGTTGATGAGGTTCGAATATTGCGCGAAGGAGCCGGGCGAGAGGGCGGAGAACAGCGCGATGATGGCAAGCAGGCCGAAGAGGGTGCCGTAACGGGTGGTGAGGGCCAAGCTGTTGTCCTTCTTATGGGGCTGGTGTGAAGGCCCCCTCATCGGCCTGCCGGCCACTTCTCCCCGCTGGGGAGAAGGAGGCCTGCCGCGATGGCGGTTCGTAATGAGAGGCGTTGTTGTCTGATGATTGGTGGGGCGGCGGTTGCGAGGGCTCCCTCATCGGCCTGCCGGCACCTTCTCCCCGGTGGGGAGAAGGAGGGCTGCCGCGAGGGCGGTTCGTCATGAGAGGCGTTGGCGTTCGGTGATTGTGGGGCGGTCGTTGCGAGGGCCCCCTCATCCGCCTGCCGGCACCTTCTCCCCGGTGGGGAGAAGGAGGGCTGCCGCGAGGGCGGTTCATCATGAGAGGCGTTGGCGTTCGGTGATTGCTGGGCGGCGGTTGCGGGGGCCCCCTCATCCGCCTGCCGGCACCTTCTCCCGCCGGGGAGAAGGAGGCTTGCCGCGATGACGGTTGGCAATTTGGGGCGGTCGTGATTGGCGAAATCATATCGGCCGTCCTTCTTCTCCCTCGCGGGGAGAAGTGGCCGGCAGGCCGATGAGGGGGGCTTTGCCAGAATCGGCAAACGTCGCCGTCAGCACGTCCTGCCGGGTGAGGCTTTCGGCGGGCGCGTCGAGGGCAACCGTGCCGTGGGCGAGCACCACGATGCGGCCGGCCAGCATGAACAGCTCCTCTATGTCGCTGGTGGCGAAGACGACCGGCGTGCCGCGGGCCGCGAGTTCGCGGCAGAGCTGGTGGATCTCGGCCTTGGAGCGCACGTCCACGCCGCGGGTCGGCTCGTCGAGCAGGAGAAGCCGCGTCTCCTCCGAGAGCCAGCGGCCGATCAGCACCTTCTGCTGGTTGCCGCCGGAAAGCGTGGCGATGCGGTCGGAGAGCCCTGCGAATTTGGCGTTGACGGCGCCGAGCATGGCGCGCGCGCCGCGCCGCATGGCCGGGCGGGAAAGCACGGGCAGGCGGGGCAAAGCGCGGTAGCGGGGCAGGCGCGGCAGCACGGCATTGTCGAGCACGGAATGGCTCATGATCAGCCCGGTCGAGCGGCGGTCCTCCGGCGCGAAGGCGACGCCGGCGCGGATGCGGGCTGCGATGCCGGAAGGCGGCAGAGCTTGGCCAGTGATGGTGATCTCGCCCCGCGCGCCGGGGTTGGCGCCCCAGATGGATTTGAGCAGGCTCGAGCGGCCGGAGCCGACGATGCCGTAGAGCCCCACGATCTCGCCCGAGGAGACGGTGAGGTCGACCGGTCTGCGATGCGGGCCGGCGGCGAAGCCGGAAAGGGTCAGCACCGGGGCGCCGGTGGCGGGCAGGGCGGAGGGGCGCTGATGCGACAGGGCCTGCCCCGCCATCATGGCCACGATCTCGTCGCGCGTCGTGCCGGCAAGCTCGCCTTCGCCCACGGTGCGGCCGTTGCGCAGCACGGTGTAATCCTGCGCCACCTCGAACACCTCGTCCATGCGATGCGACACGAAGATGACGGCGCAGCCCGTTTTGGCGAGATCGGCCGTCACCTTGCGCAGCGTGGCGGCTTCGGCCTCGCTGAGGGATGCGGTGGGCTCGTCGAGCACGAGGATTTTCGCGTCGTCCATCAGCGCGCGCAGGATCTCGACAAGCTGGCGCTGGCTGACGGAGAGGCGGCGCACGGGAATGTCGAGCGGCAGGTCGAGGCCGAGGCGCCGGCGCACGGCATCCATGCGCGCCCGCATGCCGGCCCAGTCGATCAGGCCGAAACGGCGCAGGTAGGGGCGGCCGACAAAGGCGTTCTCATAGGCCGTGAAGCCGGGGACGAGATTGAGTTCCTGGTGGACGAAGCGCATGCCCGCGGCTTCCGCCTCGCGCGGGTTGCGCGGATCGAAGGGCTGGCCGGAAAGGCGGATCTCGCCGCGGTCCGGGCGGTAGGCGCCGGAGAGGCATTTGAGGAGCGTGGATTTGCCGGCGCCGTTCTCGCCGAGGAGGGCGTGGACGCGGCCGGCAGCGACGGAGAGGCGCACGCCGTCGAGCGCTGCGACGCCGCCGAAGTGCTTGGCCAGGTTGGTGATTTCAAGCATGGGGGGAGGAGGAGAGATGCTGGGCGCGTATCGCGGGCCCCCCCTCATCCGACCTCGCTTCGCGAGGCCACCTTCTCCCCGTGGGGGAGAAGGAGAAGCTTGGCACCGACGGATCTGGAACGCGGCAAACGTTGGCGATTGGCGCAGACCTTCCCGCCACGCTCCCTCCTTCTCCCCCACGGGGAGAAGGTGGCCGCGAAGCGGACGGATGAGGGGGTGCCACGCCAGTCACTGCCCGCAGGTCACGCCCAGGCTCGCCCGATCAACCACCGTCGCCTCGACAAAGATCTCCTGCTTGCTCACCGGCTTGCCTTCCAGCACGTTGCCGATCTCGGCCACGGCCGCCCTCGCGATCCCTGGGAAATCCTGGCGCACGGTGGCGACGAGGTTGGTGCATTGCTTGATGAGCTCCACCGCCTGCGGGTTGCCGTCGATGCCGGCGATGATCATCTTGGCGTCGGGCGCGTCGCTCTGCTGGGCGAGCAACGCGCCGATGGCCGGCTCGTCCCAGGCCGCCCATACGCCGTTGATCTCGGCCCCGTGCTGGCGGATGAAGGTTTCCATGGCCAGCCGCGCATTGTCGATCGGGCCGGGCACCTGCACGTAATGCTCGGCGATCACCTTGATGTCGGGATGGGATTCCAGCGCCTTGTCCAGCGCGAGTTCGCGCTGGCGCACGCCGGGATGCGCCGAGTGGAAGAATTTTACGATGTTGCCCTTGTTGCCGAGCTGCTTGAACAAATAGTCGGAGAGGATTGTCCCCAGCGCGAAATTGTCGGTCGTGATGTTAGCGACGATGCCGGGCGCGATGGCGCCGTCGAGCGCGACGACGGGGATCTTCTTCTCCGCCGCCGCGGCCACCTGGTCGGCGATCTGGTTGGGGTCGACACTCACCAGCACGATCGCCTTCACGCCGGCATTGGTGACGTCCTCGACGCGGCTGGCGAGCTGCTGGAAGTCGCCGCGCGTGTCGACCACATTCACGGTCCAGCCCTTGGCCTCGGCGTCGGCCTTGAAGGTCTCGACCATCTCGTTGGTGGCGACCGAGCTGATGTAGGGCGTGAGCACGGCCACGTCCTCGGCCTGGGCCGTGCCGGCGAGCAGCAAAGCGGCGAGGCCGGCCAGCGTCGATAGAGTGCGTTTCATTGTCGTTCTCCTCCGGAAGATCATGTCAGGGAAGGCGCGATGTCGCGCGCGAATCGGGAAGCCTCGCAATAGGCGCGGTAGCGCCGCGCGGCGCGTTCGGTGTCTTGCGGCGCGGTTGTCTCGGCCTCGTGCTGCGGCTCGACCTGCGCGAAGCCGAGCTCGCCCGCCACCATGCGATAGATGCCGAGCGCCGGCACGTCGCGGCTTTCCGGCGGCACGCTCACGCCGCGGCCGAGCGTATCGGCGAGCAGCTGCCGCATGAGCCGGCTTCGTGCACCGCCGCCGATTGCCGTGAGGGGCGAGACCGGCAGGCCGGCATTTTCCAGATTGTGGCGCACGGCGAAGGCGATGCCTTCCAGCACGGAGCGGCAGAGCGCGGCCGGCCTGTGATTGCGGTCGAGGCCGAGAAAGGCGCCGCGCACCGCCTGGTCCTCGAAGGGCGAGCGCTCGCCGGCGAGATAGGGCAGGAAGAGCGGGCCGGATTTTTCCGCCTCGGCCGCTTGGAGCAGGGTCTCGACGGGAAGGGCGGCGATGTCGGCCAGCCAGTCGAGCGCCGAGCCGGCGGTGAGGAAGGGCGAGATCAGGATGGCGTGGTCGGGGCGGATCGGGTCGGCCAGCGTGTAGATGTCGCGCGGCGGGTCCGCTTCGTCGAGCGTGGTGGTGGCGGCCACCCAGCCCGTCGTGCCGAGATAGACATAGGCCGAGCCCGGCCGGTCGGCGAAGGCGCCCCAGGTGGCGGCCGCGCCGTCGCCCGCGCCGTTGAAGACGGGGATGCCGGGCTTCAGGCCGAGTGCTGCGGCGGGGGCTTCGAGCAGGCCGGCGACCACCGCATCGGCCGGGAGGATATTGGGCAGGCGCTCGAGCGAAACGCCGGCTGCGGCTGCGAGGCCGGCATCCCAGGCGCCGGTGCGGATATCGAAGAGGCCGGTGGTCGTGGCCGTGGTGGGGTCGATCACGCGCTGGCCGGTGAGTCTTTCGATCACCGCGTCCTTGGCGCCGAACAGGAAATGAGCATTTGCCGCTCCCGCCGGGTAGTAGTGGTCGAGCCGCATGAGCTTGAGGATCGGATGGGCGGCGTCGAGCCGGTTGCCGGTGCGCAGCCCGTAATCGTCGGGCAGCTCCCTGCCCAGCGCTTCCACGTCGGCCGCGTCGAGCCGCCGGTCGGAATAGAGCACGGCGGGACCGGCCGGGGTGCCGTCGTCGGAGAGGGCGATGAGGTTCTGCATCGAGCCGGAAAGCGCGATCGCCGCCACGTGCTCGCGCCGTGGCAGGGCGGCGGTGGCGGCGAGCGCCGCCTTCCACCAATCCTCGACATTCTGCTCGGCCGAGCGGTCGGTCGCGGTCGCCGTCGGAACCGGACTCGACGCGGCCGCGACGACCGCGCCCGTGCGGGAAAACAGCACCGCCTTGAGCGCCGAGGAGCCGACGTCGAATATGAGCAGAAGATCGTCCATTGCTCGCCAAACCTTTGGAATGCCGAATCCCGCAGGCGGGGCGGGATGTCAATCGGGGCGGGGCTGGGTGGGGAAAAATTGTCGGGCTTGGCGGGGTGGTGGTTCTGGGCGGTTGGGCGGCTGTCGGAGACGGAACGGAATGGATACTCGGATCACCTCGCTTCGCTCGGGTCCGAGTATGACGAAGCTTCCATGGCGAATGCCAATCGTCGACGTCGCGTTGGGTCAGGCCTGCTGCGCACTCGCAAACGTTGGCGATTAGCTGGGCACATAAACGCCGTCGTCATACTCGGACCCGAGCGAAGCGAGGTGATCCGAGTATCCATTCCGTTCCCTCGAAACTGCCGCAACGCTGCAATCACGGATTGCAAACCGGCATCCGGAATGTACCATCGCCCCATGACCGGCTACGTCTACATGACCGCCAGCAGGAAGCGCGGCACGATCTATATCGGCGTCACCAACGACCTCGGCCGGCGCATGCCCGAGCACAAGACGGGCGAGGGGTCGCGCTTTACCAGCCGCTACGGCGTCCAGTGCCTCGTCTGGTACGAGGAGCACTTCGACATCCGCGACGCCATCCAGCGCGAGAAGACGCTGAAGCACTGGCCGCGGCAATGGAAGATCGAGCTGATCGAGAGTCTCAATCCGGAATGGTTCGAGCTGTTTCGTGGGACGGGGTGGTAGTTCTGCACCGTCAGGCGCGCTGCCGCCAGGTAACGGAATGGATACTCGGATCACCTCGCTTCGCTCGGGTCCGAGTATGACGAAGCTTCTATGGCGAATGCCAAACGTCAACGCCGGTGATTAGCCGAGCACATCAACGCAGTCGTCATACTCGGACCCGAGCGAAGCGAGGTGATCCGAGTATCCATTCCGTTCCGTTGCGGCCGAACGCCCGACCTTGCAGAACTCGGCCCGTCTCCCGCTCACGTTCGTGTCGAGATAAAATCAAGAAAGTGAATCGTTCGGAATCATAAGGGCTTGTCAGCGAATCCAGTCTCTGATTCTTTGGCCTTGAGCGTTTCCTGATTTGAGTCGTTTGACGCGTTCGTTGCGGTCGGTGCCGTTAGGTGCCGGCGGGGACTTCGATTCAACTTTCGGGAAGCTTGGAGAGGCGCCTGTCCGAGGGGATTGACGGGGTATGAGTAAGAAGCACGTGGCTGTTCTGATGGGGGGATTTTCCTCCGAACGGCCTGTGTCGCTTTCGTCGGGGGCGGCTTGCGCCGATGCGCTGGAAGCCGAGGGCTATCGCGTCACGCGCGTCGATGTCGGTCGCGATGTCGGGTCGGTGCTTGCCGCGCTCGGGCCGGATGTCGCCTTCAACGCCCTGCACGGGCCGTTCGGGGAGGACGGCACGATCCAGGGCATCCTTGAATATCTGGAGATTCCCTACACTCATTCCGGCGTGCTCGCCTCGGCGCTCGCCATGAACAAGGAGCAGGCCAAGACGGTCGCCAAGGCGGCGGGCATTCCTGTCGCGCAATCGAAGGTGATCGATCGCTTCACCATCGTCGACAAGCATCCGATGAAACCGCCCTATGTGGTGAAGCCCGTCAGCGAGGGATCGAGCTTCGGCGTGGTCATCGTCAAGGAGGATCAGTCGCATCCGCCGCAGATCATCGCTTCGCCCGAATGGCGCTACGGCCCGCAGGTCATGGTGGAGCGCTACATCCATGGCCGGGAGCTCACCTGCGCCGTGATGGGCGACGTGGCGCTGGGCGTCACCGAAATCATCCCGATGGGGCATTCCTTCTACGATTACGACTCGAAATACGTCCCTGGGGGCTCAAAACACGAATGCCCCGCAAAAGTTTCACCGAATATTTACCAAAAAATACAGACACTGGCGCTCAAGGCGCACCAAGCGATCGGCTGCCGGGGCGTGTCCCGGTCGGACTTCCGCTACGACGACCGTCACTCCGAGGAGGGCGAGCTCATCTGGCTCGAAGTCAATACCCAGCCGGGGATGACGCCCACGTCGCTGGTGCCTGAGATTGCCGCCCAGGCGGGGCATACGTTCGGTGAATTGTTGAGTTGGATGGTGGAGGACGCTTCGTGTTTGCGTTGAGGTCGGGACGGAATCGAAGGATTGCCGGCCTGCTCGGTTTTTCCTATTCCGACGAGGGGCTCGTGCTGCCGCGCCTGCTGCGCCGGCCGGCGCGCGTGCTTTCGCGCCTGACCAGCGGCGAGATCGTTCCGCCGCGCTATTCCGCCACGATCATGAGCGCCGCTTTCCTTGGCGTCACCGGCCTCTACGGTTCCTATCTCGGCGGCCATATCCCGACCATCCTCCAGACGATCACGTCGCGCACCGGCTTCGCCGTCGACCAGGTGCGCGTGACCGGCCATCGCGAGACTTCGGAGATCGACATCCTCGACAAGCTCGAGCTCGATGGCTGGACGTCGCTGATCGGCTTCAACGCCGAGGCAGCCCGCGAGCGCGTGGCCAGCCTGCCCTGGGTCGAGATCGCTTCGGTGCGCAAGGTCTATCCCGACACGCTCGAAGTCCACATCGAGGAGCGCAAGCCCTTCGCCATCTGGCAGCAGGGTCGCGAGCTGTCGATCGTCGACGCCAAGGGCAGGGTGATCGCGCCCTTCAATGGCGGCCGCCATGCCGGCCTGCCGCTGGTCGTCGGCGTCGGCGCCGCGCAGGCCGCCGACGCCTTCGTGAAGAAGGTCAAGGGCTATCCGGAGCTCGCCGGCCGCGTGAAGGGCTATATCCGAGTCGCCGACCGGCGCTGGGATCTCTGGCTCGACAACGGCGTCACCGTCAAGCTGCCGGAGCAAGGCGAAGACCGGGCCATATCAGCACTGCTGGAGATGGATCGCGAGGAAGGGCTGCTCGCGCGCGACATCAAGTCGGTCGACATGCGCTTCTCCGACCGGGTCGTCGTGCAGCTCACGCCGGATGCGGCGGAGCGCCGCGCGGAGATGCTGGCCGAAATGGCGAAGGCGCGCAAGGCGGGGAAGAGAATATGAGCTGGCTCGGCAGCCCGACGAAGGATCCATCGCGCCGTTCCGGCGTGGTCACCGTGCTCGACGTCGGGTCGAGCAAGGTCTGCTGCGTCGTGGCCAAGCTCAAGCCGCAGGACGGCAGCCAGGTGCTGAAGGGGCGCACGCATCGCGCCAAGGTCATCGGCATCGGCCACCAGAAGTCCCAGGGCGTGAAGTCGGGCATGGTCATCGAGCTCGATCGTGCCGAGCAGGCGATCCGCCTCGCCGTCGACGCGGCCGAGCGCATGGCCGGGCTCACCGTCGATTCGCTCATCGTGAACCTCACCGCAGGCCGCCTGAAGAGCGAGACCTTTTCGGCCACGATCAATCTCGGCGGCCACGAGGCCTCGGCGGGGGACGTCTCCCGTGTGCTCGCCGCCGGCGCCCGCCAGGCGCTCAAGACCGAGCGCGACGTGGTGCATTCGCTGGCCACCGGCTTTTCGCTCGACAGCGAACGCGGCGTGCGCGACCCGTCCGGCATGATCGGCGAGACGCTGGGTGTCGACATGCATGTCGTCACCGCCGACGCCGCGCCGCTGCGCAACCTCGAACTTTGCGTCAACCGCTCGCATCTGTCGGTCGAGCGCCTGGTCGCCACGCCCTACGCTTCGGGGCTGGCCGCACTGATCGACGACGAGCTGGAGATGGGCGCGGCCTGTATCGACATGGGCGGCGGCACGACCACCATGTCGATCTTCTCCGACGGCAAGTTCGTGCATGCCGATTCCGTGCCGCTCGGCGGCAATCATGTGACGATGGATCTCGCGCGGGGCCTGTCCACCCGCCTCGAGGACGCGGAACGCCTCAAGGTGATGCACGGCTCGGCGCTGCCGGGCAGCGCCGACGACCGCGACGTGGTGACGGTTCAGCCGATCGGCGACGACGGCGAGGTGCCGCTCCAGGTGCCGCGTTCGGTGATGACGCGCATCATCCGCGCGCGCACCGAGGAGACGCTGGAGATCGTGCGCGACAGGCTCGCGCAATCCGGCTTCGGCAATGCAGTGGGCAGACGAGTCGTGCTGACCGGCGGGGCCGCCCAATTGGCGGGGCTGCCGGAAGCGGCGCGGCGCATCCTGGGTCGCAACGTGCGCATCGGCCGCCCGCTCGGCGTGGCCGGCCTGCCGGAAGCGGCCAAGGGCCCGGCCTTCTCGGCGGTGGTCGGCCTGCTGATCTATCCGCAGGTCGCGGCCTTCGAGACCAATCAGGCCATGGGTGGATTCAGGATGCGCCTGACCGGAACCGGGGGACGGTTCCAGCGCGTGAGTCAGTGGTTGAGAGACAGTTTCTAGGGTTAGCAGCCGCGACGGCGAAGCGGCGTGAAGAGGCAAAAGGACGAGGACAATGACGATCAATTTGCAAAAGCCGGACATTACCGAGCTGAAGCCTCGCATCACCGTTTTCGGTGTCGGCGGCGGCGGCGGCAATGCCGTCAACAACATGATCACGGCCGGCCTGCGCGGCGTCGAGTTCGTGGTCGCCAATACCGATGCCCAGGCGCTGACCATGTCGAAATCCGAGCGGCTGATCCAGCTCGGCGCGCATGTGACCGAGGGCCTCGGCGCCGGTTCGCAGCCCGAGGTCGGGCGCGCGGCCGCCGAAGAGTGCATCGACGAGATCATGGATCATCTGTCCAACACGCATATGTGCTTCGTCACCGCCGGCATGGGCGGCGGCACGGGTACGGGTGCGGCGCCGGTCGTGGCGCGCGCGGCCCGCGAGAAGGGCATCCTGACCGTCGGCGTCGTCACCAAGCCGTTCCATTTCGAGGGCCAGCGCCGCATGAAGACGGCGGATGCCGGTATCGAGGAGCTGCAGAAATGCGTCGACACGCTCATCGTCATCCCGAACCAGAACCTCTTCCGCATCGCCAATGACAAGACCACCTTCGCTGACGCCTTCGCGATGGCCGACCAGGTGCTCTATTCCGGCGTGGCCTGCATCACCGACCTGATGGTGAAGGAAGGCCTGATCAATCTCGACTTCGCCGACGTGCGTTCGGTGATGCGCGAGATGGGCAAGGCCATGATGGGCACGGGCGAAGCCTCGGGCGAGGGCCGCGCCATGGCGGCGGCGGAAGCCGCGATCGCCAATCCGCTGCTCGACGAGACCTCGATGAAGGGCGCCAGGGGCCTGCTCATCTCGATCACCGGCGGCCGCGACCTCACCCTCTTCGAGGTGGACGAGGCGGCGACGCGCATCCGCGAGGAGGTCGACCAGGACGCCAACATCATCCTCGGCGCCACCTTCGACGAGAGCCTGGAAGGCGTCATCCGCGTGTCGGTCGTCGCCACAGGCATCGACAAGTCCGCGGCCGAAATCGCCGCGCCGCCGATCCAGATGCGCCAGCCGCCGGTGAAGCCGGTGGCGCCGCGCGCGCCCGAGCCGCCGCGTCCGGTGCAGCAGCCTGCCCCGGAAGCGCGCCTGGAGCCGCGTGCCGCCGACCCGGTCGCCGAGGCGATCCGCATGGCCGAGCATAGCGCCGCCGAGATCGCGCATCACCGCGCTGCGGCCGCGCCGCAGGAAGAGTTCCGCCCGCAGAGCAAGCTGTTCCAGGCACCCGCCGCGCCCGTCGCTCCGGTCCAGCCGCAGCCGGCTCCCGTCCAGGCGGCTCCGGCCATGCGCGAAATGCCGGCGCCGGCGCCCGTCCAGCCGCGCATGCCGCGCGTCGAGGATTTCCCGCCGGTCGTGAAGGCGGAGATCCAGGCCGCGCAGAACCCGCGTCCGGCCGAGCAGGAGGATCGCGGCCCGATGGGCCTCCTCAAGCGCCTGACCAACGGCCTGACGCGCCGTGAGGAAGAGCCTGCCCGCCTGCAGCCGGCCCAGCCGCGCGAGCCGAAGCTGCGCCAGCCGGCGCCCGAGGCGCGCCGTCTCGCGCCGCAGGACGCGCAGGTCTACGCCCCGCGCCGCGGCCAGCTCGACGAGCACGGCCGCCTGACGCCGCAGCCGCGCATGACCCAGGAGGACGACCAGCTCGAAATCCCGGCTTTCCTGCGCCGGCAAGCGAACTGATCGCAGGGGCGAACGGCCCCTCACTGTCCTGCCGGACATCTCTCCCCGCAAGCGGGGAGAGAATTGCCGGCCGCTTGAATTTCGCCAATCGGCAACGCTGGCGATTGGCGAAGGCGCCGATGACAGCGGTCTTCTCCCCGCTTGCGGGGAGAAGGTGCCGGCAGGCGGATGAGGGGCTTGCTCGGCCGTTAATCCTCTTCGGCGCTGTGACGATTCGGTTACATTGCCGCAACAAATTCCGGGCGGGCGCTTCGGCACCCGCCCGAACCTTTTAGGGCTTCAGCGAAAACAACGGCTTGGCTGCCAGAGGGGGGGCAAGGACGGCCGTTACATCGCGTTAAAAACCGTGATTTGGCCGGCTACGGCGCGGCCTCTATTTTCCTGAAATCTTGGGCCCGTTGGCGGGAAATGGGATGGAGACCCGCCATTGCGACCGGTGATCGCGGCCACGCCGCGTGCGGAATTTGAAGCGGGCGGGCATATGGGGTTCAATTTGTACGATTATCAGACGACGATCAAATCGCGCGTGTCGCTTTCTGGCACGGGCGTTCATACGGGCAAGCCCGTGTCCATCCATTTCAGCCCCGCAGACGCCGACTCAGGCGTCGTGTTCCACTGCCACGGACCCAAAGGCGTGGTCGAGTTGAAGGCGCTGTCGGCCATGGTCGGCGCGACCGATCTCTCCACCGTTCTCGGCGATCCCGCCGGAGCCCATGTGGCCACCGTCGAGCACCTGATGGCCGCGCTTTTCGGGCTCGGCATCGACAATGTCTCGATCGACATCGACGGCCGGGAAGTGCCTATCCTGGACGGGAGCTCGGCCGGCTTCGTCGAGGCCTTCGAACAAGCAGGCGTCGAGAAGCTTGCCGCCAAGCGCCGCTATATCCGCGTCGCCAAGCCCGTGCGGGTCGAGAACGGCGGCTCGTGGGCGGAGTTCCGGCCCCATGACGGCACGCGCTTCGAGGTCGAGATCGACTTCGAGAGCCCGGCGATCGGCCGGCAGGCCCTTGCCGTCGATCTCAACGCCGAGAATTTCCGCCGCGAGATCAGCCGCGCCCGCACCTTCGGCTTCATGAAGGATGTCGAGCGGCTATGGGCCGCCGGCTACGCGCTTGGGTCGTCGCTGGAGAACACCGTCGTCATCGGCGACGACCATCGCGTCGTCAACATGGAAGGCCTTCGCTACCCCAACGAGTTCGTGCGCCACAAGATGCTCGATGCCGTCGGCGACCTGGCGCTCGCGGGCATGCGCTTCATCGGCTGCTTCCGTTCCTACCGCGGCGGACACAAGCTCAATGCAGCGGCGCTGCGCCGACTGCTCTCCGACCCGTCGGCCTATCAGATCGTGGAGGCTTCCGGCCGCGGCCGCGAACCGATCGCGGTGGGAAGGCCTGCCCCGGCGCCGTGATTCGTCGAGTTGCGGGATGCGGGCGGTCTGAGGAGGCGCCGCGGCCCCGCTTCTCCCATCCAACATCGAGAATTCGCGGTCCACAATCCAGCTCCGCCACAAAATCGCGCCATTGCCGAGCCATAGCGTTGCTGTGCCGTGGCTAGTGTGATTTATGGCTGCGACAATTTCTTTACGCTTTCGATTACGCCGGAGGGGCGGAAACCGACCATGTTGTTTGCGAATGCCGCCAAGAGCCGGCGCGCCCTGAAGGCGCTGCCGGTCGTGCTTCTGCCGATTCTCGCTTCAGCCTGCGCTTCCGACAAAGACGTCGATCTCGCGACCTATGTGGAGCAGACCGAGCCCGCGGACGTTCTGTACAATCAGGGCCTGGCCAACCTCGAAGCAGGTCGCATGAAGGAAGCGACCAAGAAGTTCGACTCGGTCGATCGGCAGCACCCCTATTCGGAATTCGCCCGCAAATCGATGGTGATGAGCGCCTTCTCTGAGTACCGGCAGGGCAAGTATGACGAGGCCATCAACGCCGCCAAGCGTTACGTCCAGCTCTATCCCTCCACGCCCGACGCGGCCTATGCGCAGTACATCGTGGGGCTGAGCTACTTCCGCCAGATCCGCGACGTCACCCAGGACCAGAAGGAGTCGCGGCGCGCCATCGAGGCCATGGAGGAGGTGGTCAACCGCTGGCCCGATTCGGAATATGTCGAAGACGCCAAGGCCAAGATCCGCTTCGCGCGCGACCAGCTCGCTGGCAAGGAAATGCAGATCGGCCGCTATTATCTCGAGCGGCGCGAATATCTCGCCGCCATCAAGCGATTCCGCTACGTTGTCGAGCAATATCCGAACACGCGGCAGGTCGAAGAGGCGCTTGCCCGTCTTACCGAGGCCTATTACGCGATGGGCCTGACGTCGGAAGCCCAGACGGCGGCGGCCGTGCTCGGCCATAACTATCCGGACAGCCAGTGGTACGCGGATTCCTTCAAGCTGCTGCAGAGCGGCGGGTTGGAGCCGCGCGAGAATGCGGGCTCCTGGATATCCAAGGCCGGGGCGCTGATCCTCGGCACTTGACCGGCCTGGCCGATCGATGCTGGCGCATCTGTCGATCCGCGATATCGTCCTGATCGAACGGCTGGATATCGATTTCTCGGCCGGCCTTTCCGTGCTGACCGGCGAGACCGGCGCCGGCAAATCCATCCTGCTCGACTCGCTCTCGCTGGCGCTCGGCGCGCGCGGCGACGCCTCGCTGGTCCGCCACGGCGCCTCGCAAGGCCAGGTGACGGCCGTGTTCGACGTGCCGCGCAACCATCCCGCACGGGCCATCCTTGCCGACAACGCCATCGATGACGACGGCGACATCATCCTGCGCCGCGTGCAGGCGGCCGATGGGCGCACACGGGTCTTCGTCAACGACCAGCCGTCCAGCGTGGCGCTGATGCGCGATATCGGGCGGGCGCTCGTGGAAATCCACGGTCAGCACGACGACCGCGCGCTGGTCGACGCGGCAGCGCATCGCGAGCTGCTCGACGCCTTCGGCGGCCATGTCGGCGACGCCCAGGTGGCTGCCGAGGCCTGGCGGCGCTGGCGGGCCATGGAGCAGGAACTGACGCGGCATCGGGCCAAGGTCGAGGCGGCGGCGCGCGAGGCCGATTACCTGCGCGCCGCCGTCGCGGAACTTTCCAAGCTCGACCCACAGCCGGGTGAAGAGACCGAGCTCGCCGAAAGCCGCGCCGTGATGATGCGAGCCGAGAAGATCGCCACCGACATAAACGAGGCGAACGAGGCCCTGACCGGGCCGTCCGCGCCGTCGCCCATGCTGGCCAGCCTCATGCGTCGCCTGCAACGCAAGGCAGGCGAGGCGCCGGGTCTTCTGGACGACGCGCTGAAGGCGCTCGACGAAGCGCTCATCGCGCTGGATGCCGCCCAGTCCGGCGTGGAAGCGGCATTGCGCGCCACGGAATACGATCCCAAGAAGCTCGAACTCACGGAAGAGCGGCTGTTCGCGCTGCGTGCGGCCGGACGCAAGCATTCCGTCCCGGTCGACGATCTCGCCAGGCTGCGGGACACGATGGCTGCGGATCTTGCCGATCTCGATGCCGGAGAGGAGCGTCTCGGCCAGCTGGAACAACAGGCGGCGGCCGCGCGCGACGTCTATGACGATCTCGCCGCCCGCCTTTCCGACAAGCGCAAGGCGACGGCGGAGGTGCTCGCCCGCACCGTCATGGCCGAACTCCCCGCCTTGAAGCTCGAGCGGGCGGAGTTCATCGTCGAGATCGTCAGCGACGCCGCCAGCCGGGCGGAGGAAGGGATCGACCAGGTCGAATTCTGGGTGCGCACCAATCCCGGCACGCGTCCCGGCCCGATGATGAAAGTGGCCTCCGGCGGCGAGCTGTCGCGTTTCCTGCTGGCGCTGAAGGTGGCGCTCGCCGATCGCGGCTCGGCGCCGACGCTGGTCTTCGACGAGATCGACACGGGCGTCGGCGGCGCCGTCGCGGACGCGATCGGCCAAAGGCTGGCGCGGCTGTCGCAGCGCGTCCAGGTGCTGTCGGTGACCCATGCCCCGCAGGTCGCGGCCCGCGCCCACACCCATTATCTCATCTCGAAATCCGGCGGGGCCGACCGCGTGGCCACCGGCGTGGCCGAGATGGACCGCCAGGCCCGGCAGGAAGAGATCGCCCGCATGCTGGCCGGCGCGACCATCACCGAAGAAGCACGTGCGGCCGCCGAGCGGCTCCTGCGGGAGAATACCGCGGCTGCGGAATGATCGCGCGCACCTCAGCAGGTCGCGCTCCTACCCCTCATCCGACCGAGCTTTGCTCGGCCACCTTCTCCCACAAGGGGAGAAGGGAAGACTGCGGGCACGCTGGTGCCAATCACCAACGTCTACGATTTGCAGTCGCCCCTCTGCCAAGCTCCCCCTTCTCCCCTTGTGGGAGAAGGTGGCCTCGCGAAGCGAGGTCGGATGAGGGGTAGGCTGTGAAGCGCGCCGGACGAGGCCTTGTCAGCAACCTTCCGCCCGCCACTTGCAACTCGCCGCGCCCCACGGCCATAGTCCGGCAAAGTCGCCGGGGATGTATCCATGAGTCCTACCGAAAAGCCTGTCGATCAACTGGGCCCGGAAGAGGCCGCCGAAGAGCTGGCGCGGCTCGCCGCGGAGATCGCGGAGAACGACCGCCTCTATCACCTCGAGGACGCGCCGGTCATATCCGATGCCGCCTATGATGCGCTGCGGATCCGCAATGCCGAGATCGAAGCGCGCTTTCCCGAGCTCGTGCGCGCCGATTCGCCTTCGCTCAAGGTCGGGCCCGCCCCGACAGGCACCTTCGGACCGGTCGTCCACGCGCGGCCGATGCTCTCCCTCGACAACGTCTTTTCCGACGACGACGTGCGCGATTTCGTGGCGAGCGTGCGGCGCTTCCTGGCTTTCCCGGCGGATCAGGAGCTTGTCTTCACCGCCGAACCCAAGATCGACGGGCTGTCCATGTCCTTGCGTTACGAACGCCGACGCCTGGTCACGGCGGCGACGCGCGGCGACGGCTCGACCGGCGAGAACGTGACGGCGAATATCCGCACGATCAAGGAGATTCCCGAACGCCTGCCGGACGATGCGCCCGACGTGGTCGAGGTCCGCGGCGAGGTCTATATGCGCCGCGACGACTTCATGGCGCTCAACCAGCGCATGGCCGAGACCGGCCGCGTCTTCGCCAATCCACGCAACTCGGCGGCCGGCAGCCTGCGTCAGCTCGATGCCGAGATCACGCGGTCGCGGCCGCTCAAATTCTTCGCCTATGCCTGGGGCGAGACCAGCGAACCCCTGGGAAAGACCCAGTACGACGTGGTCAGGCGGTTCGGCGACTGGGGCTTCAAGATCAATGACCGCATGGTGCGCTGCGATTCCGTCGAGGCGATCCTGAAGCACTACCACGCGATCGAGGCGGAGCGGGCCGACATACCCTATGACATCGACGGGGTCGTCTACAAGGTCGACCGGCTGGACCTGCAGGAGCGGCTGGGCTTTCGCTCGCGCAGCCCGCGCTGGGCGACGGCGCATAAATTCGCGGCGGAAAAGGCGATGACCGTGCTGAACGGCATCGATATCCAGGTCGGCCGCACCGGCGCTCTGACGCCGGTCGCGCGGCTGGAGCCGGTGACCGTCGGCGGCGTGGTCGTCACCAATGCCACGCTGCACAACGAGGATTATATCCGCGGCATCGGCAACACCGGGCAGCCGATCCGCGACGGCCGCGACATCCGCGTCGGCGACACCGTCATCGTCCAGCGCGCGGGCGACGTCATTCCCCAGATCCTCGATATCGTTCCGGAGAAACGCCCCGCCGATTCCAGGCCCTACATCTTCCCCGACCGCTGCCCCGTCTGCGGCAGTCACGCCGTGCGGGAGGAAGGCGAGGCGGTGCGTCGCTGCACCGGTGGCTTGATCTGCTCCGCCCAGGCGGTGGAACGGCTCCGCCATTTCGTCTCGCGCAACGCCTTCGATATCGAGGGCCTCGGCGAAAAGCAGATCGAGTTCTTCTTCAACGCGGAGGACCCGGCGCTGAGGGTGCGCTCGCCCGCGGACATCTTCACGCTCAAGGAGCGGCAGGAACGCTCGCTGACCAAGCTGGAGAATGTCGAGGGCTTCGGCACGGTATCGGTGCGCAAGCTCTTCGCGGCGATCGACGACCGCCGCAACATCGAATTCTCGCGGTTCCTCTACGCTCTCGGCATCCGCCATATCGGCGAGACCAACGCCAAGAGGCTGGCGCGCCACTTCATCGGCTTCGCCGCCCTGATGGAGACAGCCAGGACGGCGCAGATCCCGGAAGGGAAGGGCGACAAGGGCAATGCCGCCTGGCAGGAGATCAATGGCGTCAACGGCATCGGCGGGGTCGTGGCCGAGGCGCTGGTCGAATTCTTCGACGAGAGCCACAACCTCGAGGTGGTCGATGCGCTGCTGGCCCAGGTGAAGGTACTCGATGAGGAGCGCGTCGGCGAGGTCACTTCTCCCGTGAGCGGCAAGACGGTGGTCTTCACCGGCGCGCTGGAAAAGATGTCGCGTGACGAGGCCAAGGCCATGGCCGAACGGCTGGGCGCCAAGGTTTCGGGATCGGTCTCCAAGAAGACGGACCTCGTCGTCGCCGGTCCCGGCGCGGGCTCCAAGCTCAAGCAGGCGACGGAGCTCGGCATCGAGGTGATCGACGAGAACCAGTGGTTCGAGAGGGTCGGGAGCAACGTTTGATCTCAAGGCCGATTGTGACCGACTGTCTGTACCGCGTTCACGATCGGCAGCGTCATTTGCGACGTCGTCATCCCCGGGCCCGCAGGCGAGCGAAGCGAAGCCGAAGGTGACCTGGGGATCCATGCCGTGACGCTTCTGCCGGTTTCCGCGGGGTAGGATGAATTGCGAAGGGGCACGCGTTTCACGATGATGCCAAACCCGCCCGTCGGGCGTTCGGCCGCAACGGAACGGAATGGATTCTCGGGTCACCTCGCCCCTTGGGGCTCGGGCCCGAGAATGACGAGACTACTGTTTCGTCGATGATTTTCGATGAACCGTGGCTCAAGCGAATTCATATGACAGGCGGGGCGGGCTGACCTAGATCCGCCTCTGGAGGATTCATGGCTGCGCAGTCGACTCTGAGCGAATTCCTGTCCGGTGCTCGTTCCGGCGTGCCTGTGATGCTGGCCATCGTTCCATTCGGACTGCTGTTCGGCGCGCTGGCCGTCGACAACGGGTTCACCATTGCGGAAGCCATGCTCATGAGCGCCGCCGTCTATGGCGGCGCCAGCCAGATGGTGGGCATCGAGCTCTTCGGCCAGGAAGTGGCACCGTGGCTGATCGTGCTTTCCATCTTCGCGGTCAATTTCCGCCACGTTCTCTATTCCGCCGCCTTCGGCCCGGTGATCCGAAACTGGCCTACGCTGCAGAAGGCCATCGCCTTCTTCTTCCTGAGCGACCCGCAATTCGCCGAGGCCGAGCGACGGCGGGACGGTGGCGGCAGGATCAGCTTCGCCTGGTACCTCGGCATGGCCGCGTTCTGGTGGGTCGCCTGGGTGGCAGAGACGGGGATCGGCGCCTATTTCGGCGGCCTCATCGCCGACAGCCATGCACTCGGCATCGATTTCCTGCTGCCGATCTATTTCCTCGGCCTCGTGATGAGCTTCCGCAAGCGCCCCTTGTGGCTGCCGGTGATCCTCGTGAGCGCGGTAGCCTCGATCATCGCCTACAAGATCGTCGGCTCGCCATGGCATGTGTCGATCGGCGCCGTGGCGGGCGTCCTCCTGGCTGCGGCCATGCCGCCGCGCATCCAACAATCCGTGGAGAGAAATGCATGAGCACGACGGTCTGGATCATCCTGGCGGGCGCGTTGATGACATATCTCACGCGCGTCGGCGGCCATCTCGTGCTGTCGCGCTTCGACAGGGTGCATCCGCGGGTGGAGGCCGGTCTCAACGCGGTTCCGGCGGCGGTGCTCACGACGCTCGTCGCACCGGCCGCGATTTCCGGCGGCCCCGCCGAGATCATCTCTCTCGTTGCCGCCGCCGTGGTCGCTCTCGTCTGGGGCGGTATGATGCCGATGTTCCTGACCGGCGCCGCCGTTCTCATTGCGCTCCGCCATTTCATCGGCTGAGCCGCTTCCCCATGCAGTTTTCGCGCCCGCACGCTGGATAGATCATGACCGCTGAAGCAATCTTCCCGAGATCGGGCACGAGCCAGTTCCTGCGCGGGGCGCGGCTCGGCATGCCCGTGGTGATAGCCTCCGCGCCCTTCGCTATTCTCTTCGGCGCGCTCGCCGTCGACAACGGCATGTCCGTCATGGAGACGACGCTGATGAGCGCGACCATCTTTGCCGGCGCGAGCCAGATGGTTGGCCTCGAGCTCTTCGGCCACGATATCCCGCCATGGCTTGTCGTGTTCTCGATCTTCGCCGTCAATTTCCGGCACGTGCTCTATTCGGCCGCGGTCGGTCGACGCGTCGGGCATTGGACCTTCTTGCAAAAGACGGTCGGCTTCTTTTTCCTCGTCGATCCGCAATACGCCGAAACGGAGCGCAAGGCGGAGAGAGGCGAGAGCATCGGTTTCGGCTGGTATATGGGCATGGCGCTGACGATGTATCTGTTCTGGGTCGCCACATCTGCGCTGGGGGCGATCTTCGGCAAGCTCTTGCCCGACACCCACGCGCTGGGCATCGATTTCCTCCTGCCGATCTATTTCCTCGGGCTCGTCATGGGTTTCCGCAAGCGGCCGCTCTGGCTGCCGATTGTCGTGGCGAGCGCCGTGGTCTCCGTCGTCGCCTTCAAATTCGTTGGCTCGCCCTGGCATGTGTCGATCGGTGCCGCCGCCGGCATTGTCCTCGCCGCGGCCATGCCGCCCCGCGGTAAAGTGGATCTTGGCGAGGGGTTGGAGGCGGAGGTTTGAGGTTTCGTCAAGACTTGGTCCGACGCACGAACACCCTTATCCGATCGGCGCGGTCGCGGCCTCCAGCCATTTCAGGACATCGCCCCCGACCATGGGGCCGATCTCCGACAGCACGCGCGCGTGATAGGCGTTGAGCCAGGCGAGTTCTTCCGGCGACAACAGGCCGGGCACCACGAGCCGGCGGTCGAACGGCGCGAGTGTCAGCGTCTCGAAGCCGTGCATGGCGATGTCGCCGCCGGCGATCTCCGCGGCGGGCGTCACCAGCACCAGGTTCTCCATGCGGATGCCGTATTCGCCCGGCCGGTAGTAGCCGGGCTCGTTGGACAGGATCATGCCTTCGAGCAGCTTCTCGGTGCCGGTCTTGGCGATGCGCTGCGGGCCCTCATGGACGGAGAGGAAGGAGCCCACGCCGTGGCCGGTGCCATGGGCGTAGTCGATCCCAGCCTTCCAGTGAGCGAGCCTGGCGACCGCATCGATGTCGCAGCCGCGCGTGCCGGCCGGGAAACGTAGCATCGAAATCCCGATCATGCCCTTGAGGACGATCGTCGCGCGCTCGCGCATCTCATTGCTCGGGGTGCCGATCGCCACCGTGCGCGTGATATCGGTGGTGCCGTCCTGATACTGAGCGCCGGAATCGAGCAGGAAAAGCTCGTCGGCGCTCAACTTGCGGTTCGTCGCTTTCGAGACGCGGTAATGGATGATCGCCCCGTTCGGTCCGGCGCCCGAGATCGTGTCGAAGGAGATCTCGCGCAGCGGCATCTGCGTCTCCTCTCCGGTGAGGCGGCGGCATTCCTCGAGCTTCGTCACGGCGGCGATCTCGTCGACGGAGCCTGCCGGCTGCGCGTCGAGCCAGGCGAGGAACTTCACCACGGCCGCGCCGTCACGGCGATGGGCGGCGCGGGTGCCGGCGATCTCCGCTGCATTCTTGGTTGCGCGGGGAAGGCGAGCGGGGTCGGCGAGCGAGACGACCGTGCCGCCATTCTCCTCGATGATCGTCCGAAGCTTCTCGGCGGCGAGCGACGGGTCCAGCGCGATCTTCGCTCCCTTGCCCGCCAGCGCCGCAAGCTCCCCCGCCAGCGCGCTCGGGGGACGCAGGTCGGCGAGTTGGGTGAGATAGGCTTCCGGCTCGATCGGCAGCTTGCGCTTGTCCATGAAAAGAAGATGCGGCCCTTCCGTCGCGATCACCGCGAAGCCGAGCGCGAGGGGCGTGTGCGGCACATCGCTGCCGCGGATGTTGAAGGCCCAGGCGATGGACGATGGGTCCGTCAGCACCGTGTGGGTGGCGCCCTCCCTGGCCAGGACTTCCGCCAGCCTGATCAGCTTCGTCTTGGCAAGCTCGCCGGCGAATTCGATGGGCTGGATCTCGACCGGCTGGAGGGGTGGCTTGGGCCGATCCGCCCAAATGGCGTCGACCGGATTGCTGTCGACCGCGACGACGGCGGCACCGCTCTTTTCCGCCGCTTCGCGCAAGGCGCGGGCCTCTGAAATCGTGTGAAGCCACGGATCGAAACCGATCCGCGCTCCTTGGCCGAGATTGCCCCTGATCCAGGCATGCGGCGGCGTCTCGACGAGATTTTCCGGCGTGAAGACTGCCATATCCGCCTGATGACGGACCTGGAGCGTGTATCGGCCGTCAACGAAGATCAGCGCGCGATCCATGAGCACCAGCGCCACGCCCGCCGAACCGGCGAAGCCGGTCAGCCAACGCAGACGCTCCGAACAGGGGGCGACATATTCCCCCTGATGTTCGTCGGCTCGTGGGATGATGAAGCCGGTAAGGTCGAGATCGCCCAGCTTCTCGCGCAGGAGGGCAACGCGCTCGGCGCCCTTGGAAGGGTCGCCTTCGGATTCGAAGCTCTGGAACATGCTGCCGGCCTTCAAAGGATTCTCAGGATCGCGGACGGTAGCTCCCGCTTGCAGGGCTGGCAACGCCGCGATGTGGACAATCCCGGGCATGGTGCAGTGCGATAGTGCGATTTTGCGCTGCAAAATAAGATGGGTGCCATGCAATATCCGCTCTTCTGGAAAGGGTCAGTACTGCTTACCTACTACAACGTAGGATTCAACCAGGAGAAGAGCAATGGCTGGTTTCGTGCGTAATGCTGTGAGCGCCTTCATCAAGGCACGTGAGCGCCAGGCGGAACGTTATGTCAACGGCGCGCTGCTGATGCTCGACGACGAGACGCTCAGGGCCAGCGGTTACAGCCGTGCCGAGCTGCGCAAGCGTCCGAATTCCGCCTACGTGATCTGACAGACCGGTTTTTGGTTCAGCCATGGCGCTTCATCGCTTGAGATGGAGCGTCACCCATCCCTCGCGCCTTAATGTGCGCACATGCCGGAAAGCCTGCCCGACATAGGCGGCGATCACCGCGTCGCGCTGTCGCTCGAGGATGCCTGACAGGATCAGCGAGCCGCCGGGCATGACATATCGGGCCATTTCCGGCGCCAGGCGCATCAGCGGCCGCGCCAGGATGTTGGCGACGATCAGGTCGAAGGGCCCGCGCCGCGCGAAGATCGGGTGGTGGAACCCCGGCGCCGTCGCTGTCTCGATATAGGTCGAGACGCCATTCAGCCTGACATTCTCCTCGGCTACCCTGACGGCGATCGGGTCGATATCGGTTGCGAGCACCGGAATATGGGCAAGCTTGGCCAGGGCTATGGCGAGCACGGCGCTTCCTGTGCCGAGATCCAACGCATTGCGCGGCATCTCGCGCCGGGCCACCCTGTCGATCATGTCGAGACAGCCGGAGGTCGTGCCGTGATGGCCGGTGCCGAAAGCGAGTCCTGCCTCGATCTCGATGGCGAGATCGCCGATGCGGCGTTTGTCCCGGTCATGGGCGCCATGGACGAAGAACCGCCGCGCACGCACCGGCTTCAGCCCTTCGAGCGAACGGGCCACCCAGTCTATATCGGGCAGGGCCTCCCGTTCGATCGCGATCTCGCCCGCCGCCTCGTGCATGCGTTGCGCGACAAGGTCGGCGTCGTCCTCGGTGTAGAGCGAGACCTCGTGGATGTCCTTGTCTTCGTCCAGCTCCACGACCGCGAGCGGATAACCCTCCTCTTCGAAGGCAAATTCGAGCGCCGCGTAGATGCGATTCGCTTCGTCGCGGCTTGCGGTCACGTAGAGACGGGTCTGAGGCATCAAGCAGGATTCCGGACGCGGAAAGGGAGCAGGGGCATCAACACCGTCCCGACCGCCGGCGCAAGAGGGGATGGCATGCCGAGGGTGTTCAACCTTCCCTGGCGAGCCGCTTCAGCTTGGCGAGGGCAGTATCCGGATTCTCCTCATAGGCGATCGTGCCGAAGAAATCTCCGGACCGCTTGAGCATCAGTACGGACGCCGAATGGTCCATGGTGTAATCGCCATCGCCCGTGTCGACCTTGCGGGAATAGATGCCGAAGGATTTGGTCATGGCCGCCACCTTGTCGGGAGCGCCGGTGATGCCGACGATTCTGTCGGAAACGTTGCTGACATAGGTCTTCATCACGTCCGGCGTGTCGCGTTCGGGATCGACGGAAACGAAATAGGCGCGAATGTCCTTGCCCTCGTCGCCGAGCTTCTTCAGCCATCCGTCCATCTCGACCAGCGTGGTCGGGCACACTTCAGGACAGTGGGTGAAGCCGAAGAAGACGACGGAGGGCTGTCCGCGGAACGCCGCTTCGGTGATCTCCGCCCCGTTCTGGTCGATGAGCGTGAATGGCGCGCCGAAGGGCTGGCCTGCTGACGGCGTGCGGTACCATTGGTAGGTCATGAAGCCCACCACGGCGGTCATCAGTACGAGTATTCCGACGAGAATGTATCGCATCATCGAACTGGTTCCACTGTGGCGGGGATGGGCACGGGCGTCAGAAACACCAGGCCAGGCCTGTCTCGGCCATGGCCATGAAGATCGCGGCACCCTTGTCGACCCACGAGGCAAAGGCAATGCCGCTAACCGCCGCGAGCACAGCGAGCCCGAGCGCAAGCTTCGTCAGATGCGAAGTGGGGATATGGGGTTCGGTCTTCATGGGCGACAGCATAGCGTGCCGGACGGCCACGCAAAAGGTGCCAACTTGCCGCTGAGACGCCTCCGCTTGCAACGGAGGCCGCGTCCCCCCAAGTGTCTGCGTGAAGCCCTCAACGCAGGAGAACACAATGCGTCGTCTCGTCCTCGGTATCGCCTCGGCATGCGCCATCGGCGCGGCCGCGCCGGCCCTTGCCCAGCAGGTCGGCGAGATCGGCGTCGACTGGCTGGGCAACGACATCATCGTGGAAGCGATCAAGGACCCGAGCGTCGAGGGCGTGACCTGCCACGTGTCCTATTTCAAGCGCGGCATGGTCGACCGGCTGCAAAAGGGCAACTGGTTCGAGGATCCCTCCGACACCGCGATCTCCTGCCGACAAACCGGTCCCATTACCATCCACGAGATCGATCTCAGTCGGGAAGGGGAGGAGGTCTTCAAACAGGGGATCAGCCTGATCTGGAAGAAGCAGGTCGTGAACCGCATCTACGACAAGGCGAACGACACGCTGATCTATCTCGCCCATTCCCGGCAAGTGCAGAACGGTTCGGCAAAGATGTCGATGTCGACGATCCCGCTCTATGGGCAGGAAGTCGTTTGGGCGAAGGGCAAGCCGCAACAGTAGCGAGCCTCGATGGACGCACCTTGTCGGGGGAGCCCGACGGGCGTAAAGCCCGGCCATGACAGCCGATCTGCGCTTCACCGATCCCGAACCGCGAATCCACCCGACAGCCGAGCTCAAGTCGTGCCGGCTCGGTCGCCATGCTGCGATCGGCGAGCGCGTTATTCTGCGCGAAGTCACGGTAGGCGACTATTCGTATTTCGAGCGGCATGCCGAAGCGATCTATACGTCGATCGGCAAATTCTGCTCGATCGCCGCCAATACGCGGATCAACGCGCTCGAGCATCCACTTGAGCGGCCAACCACCCACAAGCTCAGCTACAGGCCGAACGAGTATTTCCGGTATCTCGGCGTCGATCAGGACTTCCGCGAGAGGCGGAGGACGAAACGGGTCGTCATCGGCCACGATGTCTGGATCGGCCACGGTGCCGTAATTCTGCCGGGCGTCACGATTGGCAACGGTGCCGTGATCGGGGCAAATGCGGTGGTGAGCCGCGACGTCGGTGCCTATGAGATCGTCGCTGGTGGTCCGGCGAAGCTGCTGCGGCGACGGTTCTCGCACGAGATAGGCGAGCGCCTGGAGAGGCTGGCCTGGTGGGATTGGCCGGCCGAACGCTTGTTCGAAGCGGTGCCCGACATGCAGACGCTCTCGATCGAGGACTTCCTGGACCGATGGGAGAGCCGGCCGAGATAGCGCTAACGACGGCATGGCGGCGGAATGCCAAGGGGGAACCGAGACGCTGCGAACACGTTGTCGATCCGGTTCAGCATAGAAGGCCGGCTTGCCATCGCGGGCGAGTTCGAGAAGCGTTCACAGAGGTTCCCCTATGTCCTTTGAAACGGTTTTCACCAGGGTGGCAAATCGTGTCGCGCATGCCGCGGGCGTGCCGTCTACGTTCATACTCTGCTGTGCGGTCGTTCTCATCTGGGCCGTATCGGGTCCGTTTTTTGGTTTCTCCGACACATGGCAGCTCATCATCAACACGGGCACCACGATCGTAACCTTCCTCATGGTGTTCCTGATTCAGAATACCCAGAACCGCGACGGCGCCGCCATCCAGGCCAAGCTTGATGAGCTGATCCGCGTGAGCGAGGCACGCAACCTGTTCATCGGGATAGAGCACCTGACGGAACGCGAGGTGGAGGAATTCCGCAGGAAGTGCGAGGATGCCGCGCAACGCCACCAGGAGCGGCAGAAAAGCAAGAAGAATGCTCGGCCGAAAATGGCCGCCAAGGCGTGACGCCGGTCTTTCGGCGCACCCTACACCGCCGTTCGTCTACCGTTTCATGAACTCGGCAAACACCTCCGTGTAATCCGGGTGCCAGCGCGAGAGCGCCGGACGGTTTGCGATGATATCGCCCATCGCCCAGGCCATGCGCCGTTCGTCCGTTGCCCTGTCGGTCTCATTGTCGGGGCAGAGGATGTAGAAGTCGCCCCGCGCGAGGCTTTGGAGCATGAAGTCTGCCACCTGATCCGGCGTCCACGCGCCCGCCGGTTTCTCCGTCGCGCCCTCCGTCATGCCGGTAAAAGTGAAGCCGGGAATGAGAAGATGCGCGGAGATGTTCGCGCCGGGTTCGTTGCGCAAGGCGTGGGCCAAGCCTTCCGTGTAGGTCTTCACCGCCGATTTGGAGACGTTATAGGCGAGATTGCCGGGCGGGGTGGTGATGCCTTGCTTGGAGCCGGTGTTGACGATCATACCCGGCTTTCCCCCCGCGAGCATGCGCGGGGCGAAGGCCTGCACGCCGTTGACCACCCCCCAGAAATTGACCGAGAGGAGCGCATGCCAGGCGTCCGGGTTCTCCCAGGGCTTGCCCGGATTGTTCCCGACGCCTGCATTGTTCATGACGAAGGACGGAGCGCCGAACTGGTCATTGGCCTGATCGGCGAGACGGGCGACATCTTCGGGGTCGGAGACATCGCAGGCGACGGCGATCACATCCTCGGGGCCGCCCAGCGCGACATCGACCAGCTCCTTGAGCGCATGCTGGAGGGCGGGGCCTTCCCGATCGGCGATGACGACCCTGAGGCCCATGCCGGCCAGCTTCCTGGCGACGGCATGGCCGATGCCGCTCGCCGCTCCGGTGATCACGGCCACATTGCCATAGGCGAGGGCGGGAATGGTGGATACGGTCATGCGGGGCTCCTGTTTCCTGTCCATGGAGCGCTGCCGCTGTCGGACGGAGCGGGCCTCCCGGCCGAGGATCACACTCTTTTCACGAACCCGTCCAGCACCTTCTTCTGTCCGGCCTTGTCGAAGTCGATGGTGAGCTTGTTGCCGTCGATTGCCGCGACGTTGCCGTTGCCGAACTTCAGATGGAACACCCGGTCACCGACGTTGAAGGGGGAAGGAGTGTCGGCGACCGACTTCGCCACGAGTTCGCCTTCGATGGTTCGGCCCTTCACCGAGCCGCGCCCGGCCCCGTAGCCTGAATCGACCTCGCCGTAGCCGATACGCTCGACGTGATGGCCGGAGCGCGTGCCCCAATTGCGGTCGGTTGCCTCGGTGCGGTTCTGCTGCGCGCGTTGCCAGCCGGGTGTCGCATAGCTGTTGGAGAAGGCGCCTCCGCCGACATTGTCGAAGCGCGACGCGCCGTATGGGTTCTGCCGGCCGGCAGGGGAACGTCCGGAGTTGCCGTAGCCGATGCCGTAGCCGCCATAGGAATTGCCGGTTTCGGCCACCTCGACATGCGCCTCCGGCAATTCGTCCAGGAACCGCGACGGGATGGTCGACTGCCAGAGCCCATGGATGCGGCGGTTGGAGACGAACCAGATGTGCAGGTTCTTCTTGGCCCGGGTAAGTCCGACATAGGCGAGGCGCCGCTCTTCCTCGAGCCCGGAACGCCCGCCCTCGTCGAGCGCGCGCTGGTGCGGGAAAAGTCCTTCTTCCCAGCCCGGCAGGAACACGGTCTCGAACTCCAGGCCCTTCGCCGAATGCAGCGTCATGATGGAAACAGCATCGAGCTCCTCGTTCTGCTCGGCATCCATGACGAGCGCCACATGCTCCAGGAAGGAGCGCAGCGATTCATATTCCTCCATGGAGCGAATGAGCTCCTTGAGGTTCTCGAGCCTGCCCGGGGCCTCGGCGGAGCGATCGTTCTTCCACATATCGGTGTAGCCGGACTCCTCGAGGATCATCTCGGCGAGTTCGGTATGGGGCGTGGTGTCGAGCCGGTCCTGCCAGCGAGCGAAATTGGCGGCCACTTCGCGCAAGGCCGCGCGTGGCTTGGGCTTCAGTTCGTCGCTCTCGGCAAGCCGGGCGGCTGCCTCCAGCATCGGCACGCCCAGCATGCGGCCGGTGTCATGCAGTTGCCGGATCGCGGCTTCGCCGAGGCCGCGCTTCGGCACGTTGACGATACGCTCGAAAGCGAGGTCGTCGGCCGGCTGGGCAACGACCCGGAAATAGGCGAGCGCGTCGCGGATCTCCTGACGCTCGTAGAAGCGCGGACCGCCGATGACGCGGTAGTTCAGGCCGAGCGTGACGAAGCGGTCCTCGAACTCGCGCATCTGGAAGGATGCCCGCACCAGGATAGCCATGTCGTTCAGCGAATGCTTGTCGCGCTGCAGCCGTTCAATCTCGTCGCCGACCGCGCGCGCCTCCTCTTCCGAATCCCAGGCGGCATGCACGATCACCTTGGCGTCGTCGGGATCGACGCGCTCGGTGAACAAGGTTTTTCCGAGCCGGCCTTCATTATGGGCGATGAGGTGCGAGGCGGCTCCCAGAATGTGGGGCGTCGAACGGTAGTTTCGTTCCAAGCGGATGACGGCCGCGCCCGGAAAGTCCTTTTCGAAGCGCAGGATGTTGTCGACCTCTGCCCCGCGCCAGCCATAGATCGACTGGTCGTCGTCACCGACGCAGCAGATGTTTATGCGGCTTTCGTTCGGGCTGTTTTCGCTCACGGGCCGCTCCGCGCCTGACGGCGCTGGCCCTCCGCGGGGGCCTCGCACTTGCTCGGGCGGCCGGTCGGCCGCTTGATGGGAGGCAGCCGGATTTCGGGTGGCCTGCGGCCGCTGGGCGAGCAGGCGCAGCCACATATATTGGGCGGTGTTGGTGTCCTGATACTCGTCCACCAGGATGTAGCGGAATTTGCGATGATATTCCTTCAGCACGTCGGGATGCTGGCGGAAGATCCGGATCGGGTGGCAGAGGAGGTCGCCGAAGTCGCACGCATTCAGCGTCTGCAACCGGTCCTGATAGGCCTTGAAGAGCTCGCGCCCCTTGCCATTGGCGAAGGCGCGGGCATCGCCCTCGGGTATATCCGCAGGCCCGTAGCCCTTGTTCTTCCACCCGTCGATCATCTGGGCGAAGGTACGCGCCGGCCACCGCTTGTCGTCGAGCCCCTCGGCCTGGATCAATTGCTTGATCAGGCGGATCTGATCGTCCGTGTCGAGGATGGTGAAGTCGGATCTCAGCCCTGCGAGTTCGGCATGACGGCGAAGGAGCTTCACGCCGATGGAGTGGAAGGTGCCGAGCCAGGGCATGCCTTCGATCGCTTCGCCCACCAGCATGCCGATCCGCTGCTTCATCTCGCGGGCCGCCTTGTTGGTGAAGGTGACGGCAAGAATCTGCGACGGAAAGGCTCTGCCGGTCGCCAGGATATGGGCGATGCGGGTCGTCAGCACGCGGGTCTTGCCGGTGCCGGCTCCTGCCAGGACGAGGACCGGGCCTTCGGTCGTCTCAACGGCAAGGCGCTGCTCGGGATTGAGACCTTTCAGATAGTCCGGCATTCCCCCCCGCCGCGCGGCCATGGCGCGCGCGGCGATGCCGCCGCCCTCGGGACGCGGCGGCGTGGGAGTGCGGTGCGGTACGCCGCGGCTGGGCGGTGCCTCCTCCTCGTCGAAGAAGGGAAGATCGTCTGGAAAGCCTGACATCCCGCCGAATGTAGTGATTCGGACCGGAAACGCCAGAAGGCTGATGCCATTACCGTCCATTTGGACATTTCGACGCCATGGGAACCATCGTTTATCACGGCAGTTTTGTCGCTGCCCCGATTTCGACGGCAATCGCAGGTTGATCAAATCCAGACGGACACGGGGCGCGAGTCGCGAGCCGCAAGAATGTCGGAGGCGACGTGCTGTGAGGAGCGCTGCCGTGGCAATCACCGTCCTGATCTTCACCGTCGTCGGCGTCGCCCTCGGAGCCGGCGGCGTCTGGCTCGTCATCCTCGGTGGCAGTTGGTACTACATTCTGGCGGGCATCGGCTTCCTGATCACCGCCCTTCTTCTATGGCGGCGGCAGGGCGAGGCCCTCTGGGTCTACGTGCTGGTCCTGCTGGGGACGTTGGCCTGGGCGGTCTGGGAAGTCGGCCTCGACTGGTGGCAGCTCGGCCCGCGGGGCGGCGTCATCGTCTTGCTGGCCCTTTGGCTCCTGACACCGTGGGTGAGGCGGAAGCTCCGCCGTGCGGGCGGCGCCCTGGCATTGGGGACTGCCGTGGTCATCTCCATCGGGGTGGCTGTCTATTCGATGCTCAACGATCCCCTGAATATTGCGGGCGAGCTCACTACCGAGCGGGTGGCCGCCAATCCCAATCTTGGCGGCAACGTACCGCCCGGTGAGTGGCACTTCTACGGCCGCACGCCCTTCGGACAGCGTTTCACGCCGCTCGCCCAGATCACGCCGGAAAATGTCGGCCGGCTGGAACTCGCCTGGAGCTATCGCACCGGCGACGTAAGAGGGTCGGAGGATGTGCCGGAGACCACCTATCAAGTGACACCCCTCAAGGTCGGCGATGCGCTGTATATTTGCACCCCGCACAGTATCGCCATCGCACTTGAGGCCGAGACGGGGAAGGAGAAATGGCGCTTCGATCCCAAGGTGGGGCTCGATAGCAGTCGTCAGCATCAGACCTGTCGTGGCGTCGCCTATTTTGCCGATCCCGATGCGCCGCAGGGCCAGCCTTGCGCCGAACGGATCTACCTGCCGACTTCGGATGCGAGGCTGATCGCGCTCGACGCCAAGACCGGCACCATATGCCCAGGCTTCGCCGAGAACGGCACGTTGAACCTACTCGCGAACATGCCGTTTCCGAAATCGGGCTACTACTATTCCACCTCGGCCCCGCTGATCGCCCGCGGGTTGATCATCGTGGGCGGGGCGGTCAACGACAATTTCTCGACCGAGGCGCCTTCGGGCGTCATTCGCGCCTATGATGTCCGCACGGGCGCGTTGGTCTGGAATTGGGATTCCGGCAATCCCGAGCGCACGACGCCGCTCGGTCCGGGCGAGACCTACACGCACAACTCGCCGAACATGTGGTCGACGGCGAGCGCCGACGAGTCTCTCGGCCTCGTATACGTCCCACTCGGCAACCAGACGCCCGACCAGCTCGGCGCCGGTCGCAGCGAGAATGTCGAGAGGTTCTCCTCTTCGATCGTTGCGCTCGACCTTGGGACGGGTCAGGTGCGCTGGGTGCGCCAGACCGTCCATCATGACCTTTGGGACATGGACGTGCCGGCCCAGCCGTCCCTTGTCGACATCACCACTGCCAATGGAGTCGTGCCGGCATTGGTCGCCCCCACGAAGCAGGGCGACGTCTACGTGCTCGACCGGCGTACCGGCGAGCCGATCATCCCGGTGAAGGAAGTGCCGGCGCCGACGGGCGCCATCGAGGGCGAGACGACGGCTCCCACGCAACCGGTCTCGCAGCTCTCCTTCGAACCGAGGAAACTGACCGGGGCGGACATGTGGGGTGTCACCATGTTCGATCAGCTCGCGTGCCGTATCCAGTTCCTGTCGCTGCGCTATGAGGGCCGCTACACGCCGCCTTCACTCCAAGGCACGCTTGTCTATCCCGGCAATTTCGGCGTCTTCAACTGGGGCGGCGTGGCCGTCGATCCAGTTCGGCAGGTGATGTTCGGCATGCCGACCTATCTTGCCTTCACGTCGAAGCTGGTCCCGCGCGATCAGGTGCCGCCGCCGGGCGAGAAGCGGGCCAGCGAGCAGGGGCTGAACCTCAATGAGGGTGCGCCCTTTGCCGTTGTCATGGGGCCGTTCCTCTCGCCGCTCGGCATACCGTGCCAGGCTCCGCCTTGGGGGTTCGTCGCGGGCGCCGATCTCAGGACCGGCGAGATCGCCTACAAGCGCCGCAACGGCACGGTGCGCGACATGACACCGCTGCCGCTGCCGTTCAAGGTCGGCGTGCCGGGCATCGGCGGCCCCATGATCACCGCCGGCGGCGTGGTCTTCCTGGGAGCTGCCGTCGACGACTTCCTGCGTGCCTACGAGCTGACGACGGGAAGGGAAATCTGGCGGGCGAGGCTCCCTGCCGGAGGGCAATCGACGCCGATGTCCTTCGAGGCTTCCGATGGCCGCCAGTTCGTGGTGATCGTCGCGGGCGGCCACGGCTCGATCGGCACCAGGGCTGGCGACTATGTGATGGCTTATGCGCTGCCGCGATAGGGGCTGGGCCTTGGCCGCCGCCGTCGGCGCGAACGGTCGATCGCCGACCCGCGCCATCCGGAGTCCACGCGGGATCGGGACATTCCCCTTATGGCTTGGGTTCGGCCTTGGCGATGCGCCGGTCGGAGAAATTGAGCCGGCCCGCGGCGATCGCATGGGCCACGCGGTCGAGCGCCTCGTCGCCTGCCACGAGCGCGTCGAGCTCGGTCATCTGGTTCATGGCGATGAGCTGCAAAATGTCCTGGCGCACCGCGCCGTCGCCGTCGCGCGGCAGCGTGGCCACCGGCTGCAGATGATCCGGCCGGACCGGCAGCGACAGGCCTTCTAGCCTTGCGAGCGGCGCGCCCGGCTTCGCCTCGACGAATGCGTAGATGCCGACGCCCTTCTTGGGCAGGGGAAAGGTGGCGAGCGCCACATCCTGCACGTCGGGCTGTGCAAGCAGCGCCTCGACGATCGCAGGCCCCTCATTGTCGATGCGGTCGTGGGTGCCTTCGCCGTCCGACCAGTGGAAGATGCCCCGCGTCACCAGATTGTAGAGTTTCTTTCCCGTGGCCATCCAGACCCGGGAAGGCAGCGAGCGACGCGCCAGGAGGCGGGCCTGGGCCGGCGTCAGCAGGGACGGCGCGAATGCCCGCTTCTGCTTCAAGAGATGGCGCAGATCCTCATAGGCCATCAGCCGATAGAGGCAGCCTCGGCGGCGATGGCGTGAGGCGAGCTGGAAATCGATGACGGCCGCGCGTCCGTCCGGCGTCATCAGCCAGTTCTGCGGCTTGGCGAGATCGTTATGCGTGATGCCGCGCCGCCGCATCGCGTGGAGAAGCCGGTGGGCGTCGCTGTACCAGGCGGGATCCTTCGGGCGCGCGAGATGGAGCGGGGTCCCTTCGCTCCAGTGACGATAGAGTCCGTCCTTGTCGACGGAGATGAGCTGCGGCGTTCCATCGATGCCCTTGACCTGGCGAAGTGCGGCGATCTCGCGCCGGGCGAGAACCCAGCCGAGCGGCCGGGACCAGAAGGGCGCCGCGGTCACGATGCGCCGGATGACCTTTTCCTGCGGTGCGTCCGCGAAATGTCCCTTGCGGGTCTCGGAAAAGAGATCGCGTTTCAGGACGGTTTCGGTCACGAATTCCGGCATATGTCTTCCTGGATAGTCACTGGCTGGCGAGCAGCCGGGCGTCGGCATTCTCGTCGTCGCCCGCGCTATTGCACGCGCAGGCGCCGTTGTCACCCTCCGCGGTGACAGGCTATGAAAAGCCTGTCGCCGCGACGGAGAACAGCGGATGGCAAGGGCGATCGACGGGATTTTTGCAATCCTGCTCCTCATCGGAGCGCTTCTCCACGCCTACGGCACCGTCACGTCCTATCCGGCCGGCAGCGAGGTATTCGTGTGGTCCCTCGCGGCAAGTCTTGCCGCGGGGCTGATCGCCGTCCTCAATCTCCTTCGCCGCGAGCGCCCCGGCGATCGCGCTCTGGCCGTGATCTGCCTGGCGGCGAGCCTCACCTGGGCGGCCGTTGCTTTCGCGTTCGGCGAGGCGATCGGCAATGTCGTGGACCCGCGTGTGCTCTGGCACGCAATCGCGGCGTTGGCGCTCGCGCTATTCAGCCTGAAGTCGCTCACTGTCAGACAGCCTTGAGCTGTCAGCATGGTCGCACGACATGCGGGTTGCGTCATTGACCTCGCGCAGACGCGACACAGGTTTCCCCGGCAGGGCAGGAGGCAGGAACAACGGAGGTTGCGGTGAGCAGCAATGCAGTGAAACCCACGATCGCTCGCATATGGCGTGGTCGAACTCGGCGCGACGTTGCGGATGCCTACCAGCCTTATCTTCACGACGTCGGCATCAAGCCGCTGATCGAGAAGGCGCTCGGTGTGCAGAACTTCCGCGAGGACCGAGAAGATGAGACCGAATTCGTGACCATCTCCTATTGGGAAAGCGTCGAGGCGATGGCGCGTTTCACGGGCGGGGATCCCACGAGGATTCACCACCTGCCGCGAGATCGGGAATTCCTGATCGAACTGCCGGAAAAGGTCCAGGTTCTGCATATGCTGGCGAGCCACGGGCAAACCGGGTAGGCAGGGTCGACCGGGGCTGGTTGCAATCGGCCCGTGCTTGCCAGGCGACGGCGTAATTCGTAGTCTTTCGACGGCGGTGGGGCTGCAGAGCGAGGCCACCCGGATCCGGCTTATGCGGCTTGGGATCACATCCGCTTGTCGCGCTGTTCCGCGGAGTCGCGTTGCGACATGTCGAGCCGGTTCCCTGGTCAGACGCCTGCTCGATGCCGGCAGGCGAGCGAGGATGGGATGGACACGTTACCCAATCGCGAGGACAAGGAAGCCTTTGCCGCCCATGCGAGGACGACGGGCCGCCTTACCGGCCAGTCGCCGATGACGGGCGCGGAATACATCGAGGAACTGCGCGACGGCCGCGAGGTCTATATCTACGGCGAGCAGGTCAAGGATGTGACCAACCATCCTGCCTTTCGCAACACGGCACGCATGGTGGCGCGCCTCTATGACGCGCTTCATGACGAGAAGCTGAAGCACAAGATCCTTCTCCCCACCGACACCGGCAATGGCGGCGCGACCCACGCCTATTTCAAGGCGCCGAAAAGCATGGAGGATCTGCTGCAGGGCCGCAGCGCGATCGCGGAATGGGCGAAGCTGACCTATGGCTGGCTTGGCCGGGCACCCGACTACAAGGCTTCCTTTCTCGCCACTTTGGGCGCCAATGCCGATTTCTACGATCCGTATCAGGAAAACGCCCGCCACTGGTATCGCTACAGCCAGGAGCGCGTCCCCTTCATAAATCACGCCATCATCCATCCTCCGGTCGATCGCGACCGGCCGCCGAACGAGGTGGCCGATGTATGCGCCCATGTCGAGAAGGAGACCGACGCGGGCATCGTCGTCTCAGGGGCGAAGGTTGTGGCAACCGGCTCGGTGCTGACCAACTATACATTCGTGGCCCATCACGGACTGATACCGCTCCAGGACAAGAGTTTCGCCGTCGTCTTCATGGTGCCGACCAACGCGCCGGGCGTGAAATTCCTGTGTCGGACTTCGTATGAGATGACCTCGACAGTGATGGGCAGCCCGTTCGACTACCCCCTGTCGAGCCGGCTCGACGAGAACGACGCCGTCTTCATCATGGACAAGGTTCTGGTCCCCTGGGAAAACGTGTTCGTCTATGCCGATGTCGAGAAGGCCAACAACTTCTTCCCACGGACCGGTTTCCTGCCGCGCTTCGTGGTGCATGGCTGCACCCGCCTGGCGGTCAAGCTCGATTTCATCGCCGGTCTCCTGCTCAAGGCCGTCGAGGCAGCCGGCACGAAAGACTATCGCGGCGTTCAAGCCAATGTCGGGGAGGTGATCGCCTGGCGCAACCTGTTCTGGGCGCTGTCCGACGCGATGGTGCGCGACCCCAGACCCTGGATCGGCGACTACGTCCTGCCCAACATGGATGCGGGAAACGCCTATCAGATCATCGCCACGATCGCCTATTCGAAGATCAAATACATCATCGAGCAGACCGTCGCCTCGGGGCTCATCTATCTCAACAGCCACGCGCTGGACTTCAAGAATCCCGACATACGTCCCTATCTCGATCGCTACCTGCGCGGGTCGAACGGTTACAAGGCCGAAGACAGGGTGAAGCTGATGAAGCTTCTTTGGGACACGCTTGCCACCGAGTTCGGCGGCCGCCACGAGCTCTATGAAATCAACTATGGCGGCTCCACAGAGGAGATCCGCCGTTATTGCCTGTTCGGAGCTCAGGCGTCCGGCAACGCCGACAAGTTCAAGGGTTTCGCCGAGCAATGCATGGCGGAATACGATCTAGACGGCTGGCGCGTTCCGGACCTGACGGATCCCGGCTCTTTGAGCTATCATGCCGGACGGGACCCGGGTTAGGACATCAGCATGGCCGACGGTTCGCCGGAACCTCGTATCGATCCTCGTGAATTCCGGCGCGTCATGGGCCAATTCGTGACCGGGGTGACGGTCATCACGACGATCCACGACGGCAAGATCCGCGGAATGACGGCCAACGCTTTCATGTCCGGCTCGCTCGATCCGCCCCTATGCGTCGTGTCCATAGCAAAACGGGCGCATATGCACGAGCTGGCGAGGCAAGCCGGGCGCTTCGTCGTCAATATCCTGGCCCATGACCAGGGTGATCTGGCCATCCATTTCGCGGGGCGGCCACGAGCCGACGCGGCGATCGAGCTGAGCTGGATCGAGGGCCTGCCGGCGCTGCGCGACGCGCTTGCCCACATGGGAGCCCACATCGTGGCCGAGCACGATTGCGGCGACCATACGTTGTTCGTCGGGCATCTCTTTCATATGGATTCGGCCGGCCACGGTCGGCCGCTGGTCTATCACCGGAGCCGGTTCGGCGACTTGCTCCACTCCAGGCAGGATCAGCTTATTCCAGTGCCCGAGTTCTGGTGACCTGACGGGTGTCCGGCCGGGCCAAAGCAAAGACATGCGTCAAATCAAAGTCCTGAAGCGCGGGAGCGGATCTGAAGGATCGCGACGCTTTAGGCCGCATCCATCGCGCAGGGCGACGCCGGGGAGGTTCATTTCGGCGTCGTCCGGTGCCGGCCGATCGGGAGCATGATCGGCCTGCCCGAGGTCGGGTCGGTGATGACGCGGCTCTCCAGGCCGAAGACCTGTCGTACGTTGTCCTCAGTGAGCACGCTTTCCGGCTCGCCGCAGACGTGCAGCCGCCCTCCAGTCATTGCGACCAGGAAGTCGGCATAGCGTGCCGCAAGGTTGAGATCGTGGAGCACCATGACGATCGTGCTGCCACGCGTGTGGTTGAGATCGGTCAGGAGATCCAGCACTTCGACCTGGTGGCTGATGTCGAGAAAGGTGGTGGGCTCGTCCAGCAGCAGGATCTTCGTCTCCTGCGCCAGGGCCATGGCGATCCACACCCGCTGGCGCTGCCCGCCCGAGAGCTCTTCGACGGGCCTGTCGGCAAGCTCGACGGTCCTGGTGGCTGCCAGCGCCGCGGCCACGGCTTCGTCGTCCTGGCGCGTCCAACGGGAGAAGATGCCGTGATGAGGATGTCTCCCTCGGGCGACAAGGTCGGCGACCGTGATGCCCTCCGGCGCAACCGGCGATTGGGGAAGCAATCCCAATCGTCGTGCCAGTTCTCGAGGCGGCGTCCGATGGATCGACTTGCCATCGAGAAGGACATGCCCATGACGCGGCCGGATCAGTCGCGACATGGTGCGCAAGAGGGTGGACTTGCCCGAGGCGTTGGCGCCGACGATCGCGGTGATCTTCCCCGCCGGCACCACCAGGTCGAGCCTGTCCAGAACGACATGATCGCCATAGCCGGACGAAAGTTGGCTGGCAACGAGGGCATCAGTCATCATAGCGAGCCTCCGGCCCGGTTGGCGCGCGCGATCAGGAAAATCAGGTAGGGGGCGCCCAACGCGCCTGTGACCACGCCCACCGGATAGCGGGTCGGCAAGAGAAATTGCCCGCAATAGTCGCCTGCCAGCACAAGCAGTGCCCCGACCAGCGCAGACGGGATCAGCAGCGAGCCGTTGTTCCCCACGATGCGGGCCGCGATGGGCCCGGAGAGGAACGCGACGAAGGCGATCGGCCCCGTCACGGCCGTCGCGAAAGCGATCATGCCGACTGCCGCGACGATGACCATGATGCGGGTTCTGGCGACGCCGACTCCCAGGGCTGCGGCCGTGTCGTCGCCCAGCCTCAGCGCCTCGAGGTTTCGCGCGTTGCTCAGCAACAGACCGCCGAACACGGCAAGTCCCAGCAGGAGCGGAAGCGCTTGATGAAGCTGGGCGCCGTTGACGCTGCCCGTCAGCCAGCGCATCGCCTCCTGAAAACTCCAGGCTGGAGCCACGGACAGGATGTAGGCCGTGACACTTTTCATCATGGCCGAAATGCCGATCCCGACCAGGATCAGTCGGGCTCCGGCAACGCCGTTCTTGATGGACAGGACATAGATCAGCAGCGCCACGCCCAAGCCGGCGACGACGGCAAAGATCGATACGGCCGGTCCGTGCAACTGGAGCACGACGATGGCAAATACGGCTGCCGCGCTCGCGCCCAGGCTGATGCCAATGATGTCCGGGCTGGCAAGGGGATTGCGCAGCATGACCTGGAAGGCTGCGCCGCCCAAGCCGAAGCTCAGCCCGGCGAGGACGGAGAGCACGGCACGCGGCAGCCGCAGCTGCCCCACGATGAAGCCTGCCCCCGGCGCGTCCTCGCCGCGCAGCACGCGCACGACCTCGCCCAGCGGCGTGAAGGATTGTCCGAGCGACAGGCTCAGGACGAAGATCGCGACCAGGAGCGTGAGCAATATGGCCATTACCACGCCGCGCCTGCGCATGCGGCGGCGTCGGATAACGCGGATGGAATCGACGGTGGAAACAAGCGTCGTCACAGCTCACGGACCCGCTGCCGTCGGACGATCCAAATGAAGAACGGCGCGCCCACAAGGGCCGTGGCGATGCCGACCTCAAGCTCGGCCGGTCGTGCGACGATCCGCCCGACGATATCGGCGGCGAGCAACAGGCATGCGCCGGCGAGCGCGGAAAACGGCAGCAGCCATCTGTGATCCACCCCGATCAACGAGCGGCACAGATGGGGCACGACCAGTCCGACAAAGCTGATCGGCCCGCAAACGGCTGTCGTCGCCCCGCACAGCAGGATCGCGCCGAGCGCGGCAACGCCCCGGGCCACGGCCGCATTCTCGCCAAGGCCGGCCGCGAGTTCGTCGCCAAGGGCCAGCGAGTTCAGCTTGCGCGCCGACAGAAGGCCAATCACGGAACCTGCCGCGAGGAACGGCAGCACGCGGGCAATGCCGTCGAAGGTTGCCCCGCCCACGCCGCCGATCTGCCACGAATGGATGCCGCCGGCGATATCGTTTCGCTGCAGCACCACGGCGATGACCATCGAGGAAAAAGCGATCGAGGTGGCTGTTCCGGCAAGCGCCAATTTAAGCGGGGTCGCCCCGCCACGCCCCAATGAACCGACGACATAGACAAAGACCGCCGAACATCCGGCTCCGAGAATGGCAGTCCAGATATACGCATTGGCGGACGCGATGCCGAACCAGGCGACGCCGATGACGACGGCGAGCGACGCGCCCTGGTTGACGCCCAGGATGCCCGGATCGGCAAGCGGGTTGCGTGTCACCCCCTGCATGATCGCCCCGGCAAGTCCGAGCGCGGCTCCGGCCACAAGGGCAAGCAATGTGCGCGGAATCCGAACTGAAACCGCGGCCTGCCCGACACTGTCAATTTGGTCGCCAAGCGCCGCGAGGACGTCGCTCCAAGCGACGCCACGAGTGCCGACGGCCACCGAAAGGAGGCACAGCATGGCGAGCGCGGCGACCAGCGCAGCCAGCCAGAGGCCCTGGACACCGCCCGACTTGCCGAGGGGCAATGCCCGCTCGGATGGTTCGATCTGATGGACTGTCATTCGGAATGTTTAGCGGCCTCGGCGAGCAGGGCCACGTAGTCCTTCAACACCCATGGGATCGAAAGGGGGGTCGGATTGGCGGCTGTGCCCAGAGGATCCCTGCCCAAAGTGACGACCGCATCGTTAGCGACGGCAGGCATCCGGGATGTCAGCGGATTGGACGCCAACGCGTCGCGCAGTTCCTGGGTGCCGTAGGTCACGACAATGTCGACATCGTCGAATGCATCGATCAGCTCCGCGCTGACGGAGCCGGAGAATTTGCCGGGCGCGGAAGCTTCGACGACGCTCTTCGGCGATTTCAGGCCGAGTTCTGAGAAGAACTTCACGCGGGAATCATGGGTGGTGTAGAAGTTGACCGTGCTCAGATCGGTTGGGTCGAGATGGGTGATGAACATTGCGGATTTTCCCCGGAGCTCGGGATATCCGGCAACAGTCTTGGCGATTTCCGCCTCGATCTCCGCGATCAGCGCCTCGCCCTCAGCGGTCATGCCCAACCCGGCGCTATTGAGACGTATCATTTCGCGCCAGTCGGTGGCCCAGGCAGCCTCGGGATAGGCTACGACCGGAGCGATCTGACTAAGCGTTTCATAGTCCGCTTGGCTCAGACCGGAATAGGACGCCAGGATTACGTCCGGATTGGTGGCGGCTACCGCCTCGAAATCGATGCCGTCGCCTTCATCGAAAAGTACCGGCCTGCCGGCACCGAGCTCGGCCAGCTTTTCCGCCACCCAGGGCAGCACTCCGTCGCCATCGTCATCGCCGAAATTGGCTGCCGCGAAGCCGACTGGCACGATCCCCAGCGCGAGCGGAACTTCGTGGTTCGCCCAGGCGACCGTCGCAACCCGTACGGGCTTTTCGGTGATGGTCGTCGTGCCGAGCGCATGCTTGATGACGATGGGATAAGAGGTGCCTTCTCCAGCCCATGCATGGCTGAATGCGATGATCGACAGGCATGCCGCGACCAGCGGCAAAGTCGAACGGAAAAACCGCCGCAACCTTGGAACTCCCCTATTTAAGTTGAACTCCATTCTCAGCTTTACGGGGCTGCGTCAACGCAGGTGCCATCCCCTCCGCTCGGAAGCTGCGAAGTTTCCGTGGGATTCTGCAAAACCGCAGGAATCTACAATACTGGATAAACGTGCTCAAGTTATGGGCGCCGTTAGGTGACGTCAGGCATCGCCGCTGTCGCCTCGCAGTCCGCCACGGGGGCTTTGGGGGGTGGGCTGCTTTTCTGATGACGATCCCAAAAGCAGGCCAACTCGGCGGACCGGCGTTCGACGGGTGACCGCCGGCAGCAGAAACCAATATCTGGGACTTGAACATGGATGACGAAATGAGGGGCGGCGGCAAGGGACGGGGCTTCACCCGTTATCGGAATGCAGCGCTGCTGGGGACGGCGATTGTCGCGTTCAGTCCGAGCTGCTTGCTGGCGCAGCAGGTTGGAAATTCCGGCTCCGTCACCGTGCTCGATGAGGTCACCGTCGAGGGACAGAGCGGCGACGACGATGCAAAGTCCATCGTTGCGACCCAGACGACGATCGGCAGCATGATGCCGACCGATATATTGGACACGCCCTCGTCGGTATCGGTGATCACGGCCAAGGAAATCCAGGAGCGCGGCGCGGAGAATGTCGAGCAGGTGTTGCAATACACTGCTGGCGTGACGACCGATTTCTACGGTTCGGACGACCGCTTCGACTTCTTCAAGATCCGCGGTTTCGATGCTCTCCTGTATCGCGACGGACTGGTTCTGGGCCGGCCCTTCGGCGGAGTACGAGAAGAAGTGTTCGCCTATGAACGCGTCGAGGTGCTGAAGGGCGGCAACTCCACCATCTTCGGCGTTTCCGATCCGGGCGGCGCGGTCAATTTCGTTACCAAGCGGCCGAGAAGCGAACGGTTCGGCGAGGCCTATGTCAGGGGAGGCTCGTTCAACACCAAGGAAGTCGGCATCGACTTCGGCGACAATGTCACAAGTGACGATACGCTGTCCTACCGGCTGACAGGAAAGCTCAGGGATGCCGACGACGAGTACGACTTCTCGCGTGACGACGAGCAGTTTTTCATGGGCGGCCTAACATGGCGCCCCAGCGACGCCACCAACCTGACCGTGGTCTATGACTACCTCAATCGCGACGGCGTCCCCGGCAGCGGCGGGCATCCGGTGGGCTCGGATTTCGACAGGAGCCGCTTTTTCGGGGAGCCGGACTTCAATTATCGTGGCACGAACAGGAACACTGTCAGTGTCATGTTCGACCATGACTTCGGCTCCGGCCTGAGCTTCAGTTCGAACGCTCGCTACAGCGACACCAGAACGGATTTCGGCTATGCTTATATCGCCGCGACCCCGACCGATGGCTCGACCATCGCCAAGCGGGACTTCTTCGGCAGCGACTACTCGAACGAGAACTTCATCGTCGACGCGCGCCTGCAATACGATACGAGCTTCAGCAATGTCGACAGCCGTACGCTGGTCGGCGTCGAGTACAATGATCTGTCCACCGACAACGCTACTTCTTGGGGGCCCGCACCCAGTATCGACTGGACGAATCCCGTCTTCACGGGCGCGCCCGGACCGCTTCCGCTCATAGCCAGCACGCGAACCGATCAGAAGACCAAGGCGCTCTATCTCCAGCAGGAGCTGACCTTCGCGGACAGGCTGATCGCGACGGTCGGGTTGCGCAATGATTGGCTCGACACCACGCAGACGGACAAGCTCATGGGCGCGGCGACCAGAAGCGACGACAGCGAATTCACGAGCCGCGTGGGTCTGACCTACAGGGTGACGGACGAATTCGCTACCTATGCAAGCTATGCCCAGTCCGTCGCCCCACCGGTCGTAGGCCTCCAGCCCGAGCGTGGCGAACAGTATGAGGTCGGCATCAAATATAGCCCCGCCGGCTTCCCCGCCTTGTTCAGCGCCGCCGTCTACGACCTGACCAAGAAAAACGTCACAGTCAATGTGGCCGACCCGTTTCCGCGTCAGGCCACGATCGGCGAAGTCAGGGTCCGCGGTCTGGATCTCGAGGCGAAAGCAGAGCTGACAAACAGCTTCAATCTGATCGCTGCATATTCATATCTCGATGCCGAGATCGTCGAGGATGGCATATCCGGCAACGAGGGCCATCGTCCGGCGATGGTGCCCGAGCATATGGCCGCACTCTGGGTCAACTACGAGCTCGAAGGAAACGGGCGCCGTGGCGACATGACATTCGGGCTCGGTGGTCGCTACATGGGCCCCTACTACTTCACCGACGCGAATACCGCAGGTGCGGGCAGCAGTGTCGTCTTCGATGCGGCCTTCAGCTACGAGATCGTGGAAAACACCTCGCTCGAGGTCAACGCCACCAATATCTTCGACACGAAATATGTGGCCAATGGCGGCTTTGGGGCGGATTTCTACAATCCCGGTCGCGCCATCTACGCAACTCTGCGCCGCACCTGGTGACGGACCTGTCCTCGTCCGACTTCGCGACTCCTCACCCGGCGTCGGATGAGGAGCGGCGAGCCCAAGCCTTTCAGCGCATCCGGCGCATGCGGCGCCATAGGGCTGGTGTTTCGCCCGCGATCTGACGAAACGCTTTCGTCAGATGTGCCTGATCGGAGAAGCCGAGCTGAGCAGCGATGCTTGCCACGGACAGTTCGCTGTCCAGCAACAGTTCCTGCGCAAGAGCAATGCGCTTTTCGAGTTGCCACCGCAGCGGCGTCTTGCCGGTCGTCTGCTTGAAGACGTGGGAGAACCAGCTTTCGGACAGGCCGACCGTCGCGGCCATCTCGGCGACGCTCAGCCGGCGGTCGCTGCGGGCGTCCACGCGGGAGATCAGCTTGTTCATCTGCGCTTGAGTGAGCCTCCCATCGGGCTGCTCGCTGTCCTGCTCGGGGATGTCGAGAAGACCGGTTACGATACTGCCTGCAAGGCTTTCCGCGTAGACGGCGTGTTTCGAGGGATTTGACACTTCGTCGACCAGCAAGCCGGCCAGGGTTTCGACAGCCCCGATATTCTGAGCTTCCACCGGGCGGCGAAGCGCCGTCCGTGCCACGGATGCGCCGACCGACGGCGACAGGAAACGCAGCAGCCTGTCGCTGTGCAGATGCAGATCCAAATGCGAAAAACTGTGGGAAGCCGTGAAATTCGTCCACAAGGGCATGCCGGCGGGCACGAAGATCGCGCGCGTCATCGGGCGATCCTGCGCTGATCCTCCGTCTCGGTTCGTCATCCGGATCTGGGAGGATACGTCATTGAAGAAGATCACGATCCGCGGATCCGGTGAGATGTAGTAGGCGTTGGCCCCGGATTGGCCTTCCGCTTCCCAGAAGACGCCCATCATGCCGTCGAAGCCCCGCCATTTGACCGGTGCGGTGGCGCGAATGCCTTCCGTATGGCAGGTCATGGAATGAAAATAGCTCAATGTCAGCAGTCATCCGTGCTCGATGGAAAAGATGGCCTGCCTTCCTGACAATGCATTGCGAGGGAGCATCTCATTTCAGACGGTGCCTCCATACGATGCGGGAGGGCGACAGGCCGTCCTTCTGTCGGGCAGCCAATCGCCTAAACATGATGGTATCTATCATGTTTATTCGGCCCGGCAACCCTGGTCGCCCAATTCCGCCAGTCTGCGCAGCAGGAAGCGCCGCTCCGGCTCCTGCCTGGCGAGCGCGAGCGCCTTTCGGTAGTCCGCCCGCGCATGGTCGATGCGGCCGAGGCGGCGAGCGAGGTCGGCGCGCGCGGAGTAGGCGAGGTGATAATCGGCGAGATCGCCGCGACCGAGGATCTCGTCGATCAGGGCAAGACCGGCCTCCGGCCCGTCGCGCATGGCGACGGCCACGGCGCGGTTGAGCTCGACCACCGGGGAGGGGGCCGCCCGCAGAAGCAGGTCGTAGAGGGCGATGATGCGAGACCAATCCGTCGCCTCTGCCCGGCGCGCGCGCATGTGTGTTGCGGCGATGGCAGCCTGGATCGCATAGGCGCCGAAGCTCGGCGACGACAGCGCGCGCTCCGACAGGGCGAGCCCCTCCGTGATCTGATCGCCATTCCAGAGCGAGCGGTCCTGATCGCCGAGGAGCACGAGCTCGCCCGAAGGCGAGTTGCGGGCGGCGCGGCGCGATTCATGAAGCAGCATCAGCGCGAGCAGGCCGATCGCTTCCGCATCCGGCAGCAACTCGACGAGCAGGCGCCCAAGGCGGAGCGCCTCTTCCGACAATTCGTGCCGCGTGAGGGCATCCCCCGACGAAGCGGAGTAGCCTTCGTTGAAGACGAGATAGATCACGTGCAGCACCGGATCCAGCCGCGCCGGCAGCTCGTCCCGGCCCGGGACTTCGTAAGGGATACGGGCGTCCCGGATCTTCGCCTTGGCGCGAACGATGCGCTGCGCGAGCGTCGGCGGCGTGGTCAGGAAAGCGTGGGCGATTTCCTCGGTCGTCAATCCGCAGACCTCGCGCAAGGTGAGCGCCACCTGGCCATCGAGCGGCAGCGCCGGATGGCAGCAGGTGAAGATCAGGCGCAGTCGGTCGTCCTCGATGTCGTGGGCTTCCGGCGGGTCCTGGTCCATGTCCTCCTCGATGCGCCTGGCGAGCTCGTCCCGTGACGCGTCGAAGCGGGCTCGCCGCCGCAGCCGATCGATCGCCTTGAAGCGGCCAGCCGAAATCAGCCAGCTCCGTGGATTGCCTGGGAGACCCTCGGTGGGCCATCGGTCGGAGGCGGCCATGAAGGCGTCGTGCAGGGCCTCTTCTGCCAGGTCGAAATCACCGAGAAGGCGGATCAAGGTGGCGAGCACGCGGCGCGACTCCATACGGTAGACCGCCTCGACCTTCGCAAGCGTGGGGCCATCGTCTCGTTCCATGGCGCGCCGCTTAAAGATCCATGATCGGGCGTATCTCGATGCTTCCAAGCCTGGCCAGCGGAATGCCGGACGCCGCACGGATCGCTTCGTTGAGATCGCGGGCCTCGATCAGGACGAAGCCGCCGAGGATTTCTTTGGTTTCGGCGAACGGTCCGTCGAAGGTGGATAGTTTTCCGTTTCTGACACGCACGGTGGTCGCGGAGGATACGGGCTGCAAGGCGTGTGCCAGGATCAACTGCCCGCGCCTGTCCAATTCCTGGTCATAGGCCAGAGACTCACGCGTGAGCGCCGCATCATCATCCGCCGAGAGGGCCGACAAAGCCTGCGGCTCGAAATAGACAAGGCATAGATACTTCATTCCATCCTCCTGTAACCAACATGCGTTGTCGCTTCCGAAGGCGCGATCTCGACATCTCGCAGGAAAATTATTGTCCGACAGGGCTCGGCTGTCGATCCGGCAGAGCGTCGTTCGACCATCCGCGAATGACGGACGGAGGCTACGATGGATGTGCTGATGTTGGCGAGCAGGCTGCTCGGGCGGAACTATCCGCTCCCCGGCACGGGTCGCAGCGTGCTTTCCCTGGCGGCTGCACTCGTAGTGATCGCTGCGCTCGTCGCAGGCCTCGATGGCGCTGCCAGAAGTTGGAAATCGGAGAGCCTGGCCGGGGATAGTGGCATGCCTTTGCAAATTTCGGCAGAAACTCCTTGATCGCGTCCTGAAGCGGCGCAAGAACACGCCGTCTGGGCGATTCCGGGTATAGGTGATCCGGTGGGCGGGAAAGGCGGCATGAACAGCGCTTTTGCGCAAACCAAACGCGTCTCATGGTCTTCGCGTCTCAAGAATTCCGTGGTCGGCGTCCTCGCCGGGGTCATGCTGATCGCTGGCATGGTCTGGCTGCTCTTCTGGAATGAAGGGCGTACCATTCGAGAAGCGCGCTCGCTGGCCGAAGGGGCCGACCTCGTTGTGTCCGTCGATTCCGCTTCGGTCGATCCAAGCAATGAGGGCAGGCTCATCCATGTCACGGGGCCGGTGACAACGTCGGCGCCGCTCTTCGATCCGATTTTCGGCGTGAGGGCGGAGGGCATCCGCCTGGTGCGGAATGTGGAAATGTATCAGTGGAAGGAGGAACCAATCTCGGAGACCGTGCCCAAGCCAGGTGGCGGAGAGGAGACGACCACGACCTACAGCTATTCCAAGGCTTGGTCGGACGCTCCGCAGGATTCCAGCCGGTTCCAGGTCGCGGCAGGCCATGAAAACCCGCCGATGCAGATTAGAGGCCAGCGTTTCCAGCTGAGCGAGGCAAAGCTCGGGGCGTTCGACATGGATGAGAGGATCCTGGGCCGGATCGGAGGTGAGCAACCCGTCGCGCTGACAAGGGAGCAGCTCACAGCGATCGGCGTGGCTTTCGGCGGAAGGCTCGCCAGCCTCGCGGAGAACGGCGCGTATATCGGCCTCAATCCGACAGCTCCAGAGATCGGCGATTATCGGATCTCCTACACGGTTGCGCCGCTCGGCTCGATGAGCGTCGTTGCCGCGCAGGCAGGCGGCGCACTCGAACCATATCCGACCACGATCGGCAACGAGATCCTGCTCGTGGAGCGCGGCGCGGTGCCTGCGGCCCAGATGTTTGCGGCGGCACAGGCCGAGAACGCTGCATGGAAGTGGGGCCTGCGGGCCACCGGGCTGTTTTTCCTGTTCGCAGGCTTCATCTTCGTCACCGCACCCCTCAGTGTTCCGGCCGACGGGGTGCCGCTCCTCGGCAGCCTCCTCAGGCTGAGCACGGGCCTGGCTGCATTGGTGCTGACAACGATGACGGGAGCGGTGACTGTCGCTGTCGCCTGGTTCTCGTACCGGCCGCTGCTGGCGATCGGCGTCGTGGCGCTGGGGCTGGCGATCACGGCGGCCATGGTCGGCATCGGACGGCTGGGCCGACCGAAGATGGTGGCCGCAAGCAAGCGATAGCACCATCCCGTTTGCCATTCACCGAGGCGTGATTGGATCATCGGGGAGCCGACGCTAGGTTTTCCCGGCAACCATCCGGGGAGGACGCCATGATCCCGATCACCCAGGCGATGATCGATGCCTATGACGAATACACGCACCTGACGCTCGACCGGCGCGGCTTCATGGAGAAACTGACCAAGCTGGCGGGTTCTGGCGCCGCCGCGGCGGCAATCGTGCCCCTCCTTGCCGCGAATTCGGCGCGGGCGGCGATCGTGGCCGAGGATGACGCGCGGGTGAAAGGGGAGGAGGTCTCCTATCCCGGCAGCGCGGGCGAGATGAAGGGTTATCTGGTGCGCCCGGCTGATGCGACCGGCAAGCTCCCCGGCGTGATCGTCATCCACGAGAATCGCGGACTCAATCCGCATATCCGGGATGTCACACGGCGTCTCTCTCTCGAAGGGTTCCTTGCACTCGCGCCCGACTTCCTTGCCCCCTATGGGGGAACGCCGACGGACGAGGACAAGGCGCGTGACATGTTCTCGGAGCTCGATCCGGCGCGCACCATCGCCGATGCCGTCGCTTCCGTCGCATTCCTCAAGTCGAACGAGGGCAGCAATGGCAAAGTGGGAGCTGTCGGCTTCTGCTGGGGCGGCGGCATCATCAACATGCTTGCCGTCAACGATCCCGAACTCGACGCGGCCGTGGCTTATTACGGTGCGCAGCCCAAGGACCCAGCCGCGATCGCCAGGATCAAGGCGCCGCTGCTCCTTCACTATGCCGGGCGCGACGAGCGCATCAATGCAGGAATCGAGAACTACAGGAAGGAGCTGGACGCCGCCGGCAAGGAATATCAGGTTTTTGTCTATGAGGGCGTCCAGCACGCTTTCAACAACGACACGTCCGAGGCACGCTACAACAAGGAGGCCGCCGATCTCGCCTGGGGCCGGACCGTCGCTTTCCTGAAAGAGAAACTCGCTTCATAGACCGACGAAAGGGTAGGATATGAGCGCTCCCCTCGTTCGGATATTCGAGCCGCAGGGCGGAATCCCGAACAGCGATCTGCCGCTTCTCCTATGGAAGGGCCGGCTCCCGGCCCACTGCCGTGAGGGTGAGGCGGCATGTGCTCTCTACAGGGAGAACGGGTGGAGCGGCACATGGGTCTATACGGTCTATCCGTTCTGGCACTTCCACACGCGCGGTCACGAGGTGTTGGGCTGTGTCGCCGGCCGTGCCCGGATCGGTTTCGGTGGCGATGGCGGCGAGGTCGCCGATATCGAAGTGGGCGATGTCGCGCTCATTCCTGCGGGCGTCGGGCATCGAAAGCTGGAGGCGTCGCCCGATTTCCTGATGGCGGGCGGTTATCCGCCCGGACAGGAAGGCGACATTGTCCAGCCCGGAAACCTCGACGATGACGCCATTGCCGCCGAGATCCGCCGTCTCCCGTTGCCCGCAACGGATCCAATCACCGGAAGGTCCGATGGGGTCGTCGCGTTTTGGGGCAGGGCACAGCCAAGCTGAAGATCGCGATGGCCGAAATGTTCTGTATGGACCGGGCGTTCCGCGGGCGTGCCTCCATCATGGCCTTGTGAGTCGCGCAAAGAACCATTGCTTCACTTCCTCGGCCACGGCGAGATAGACGGCAGTCACGGCAGCAAGGCTTAGCAGCACCTCCACCGGGAGCGGCACGAAACCGAGCCAGACGCCGAGCGGCGTGAATGGCAACGCCAGTGCCAGGGCCACGATCCCGAGCGAGCTTGCGGCAAGGGCAGGATGCGGCCAACTGAGCCACGGCCGCGCCCGAGTGCGGATGACAAAGATCACCAGCACCTGGGTCATCAGCGATTCCACGAACCATCCCGTCTGGAACAGCGCTTCGCTTGCCCGGAAGCCCCACAGCAGCAGCCCAAAGGTGAGGAAGTCGAACAAGGAACTGACCGGTCCCAGAACGAGCATGAAGTTTCGCACGAACCTCATGTCCCAGTGGCGCGGCTTGGCGATCATCGCCTCGTCCACCTTGTCGAGCGGGATGGCGATCTCGGAGGTGTCGTAGAGCAGGTTGTTGAGCAGGATCTGCATGGGGAGCATCGGGAGGAACGGCAAGGCGAGCACTGCTCCGGCCATGGAGAACATGTTGCCGAAATTGGAGCTCGTGCCCATCATCACGTATTTCATGATGTTGGCGAAGGTCCGCCGGCCCTCGCGCACGCCCTCCGCCAGCACGTTGAGGTCGTATCTGAGCAGGATCATCGCCGCCGCTTCCTTGGCGACGTCGACCGCGCCCTCGACGGAGAGGCCAACATCCGCCGCCTGGAGGGAAGGCGCGTCGTTGATACCGTCGCCAAGATAGCCGACGACATGACCTTTGCGGCGCAGAGCGCGAATGATCCGCGCCTTCTGTGGCGGCGTGACGCGACAGAACAAGGTGGTGCTGGAAAGCTTCGCCGACAGGGCCTCGTCCGTGAGCGTGGCGAGCTCCGGCCCGTTGACGATGCCGCCCACGGGAATGCCGAGCGCCGCGCACACATGCCGCGTCACCCGCTCATTGTCGCCTGTGACGATCTTCACCGACACGCCAAGCCGGGAGAGCGCTTCCAGCGCCGGGCGTGCGCTGTCCTTCGGCGGGTCGAGAAAGGCTGCCAGACCGGCAAAGGTCAGCTCGCTTTCATCGGCGATGTCGGCATGATCGCGTTCCGGCTCGACCTCGCGCCAGGCGACGCCCAGCAGGCGGAGTCCCTCGTCGCCAAGCCGTTCCAGCGTGGCGTGGGCCGTTGCCCGGGCGCTGTCGTCGAGTGGCTTGGCCCCGTCGGCTCCCATAAGCCGATAGGTCGAGGAATGTCCGAGCACGTCCTCCGGCGCGCCCTTGACGACCAGGAAACGGCGTCCGCCATGCTCGGCGAGAATGGATACCCGGCGCCGCTCGAAATCGAAGGGCACCTCGTCGATCTTGCGCCAGGAGGCGGCGTCGATCGGCGCAGCCTCGATGATGGCATCGTCGAGCGGGCTCTTCAGGCCCGTTTCGAAGACGGCATTGACATAGGCCCACTGCAGAACGTCGCTGCTCTCGTTGCCCCCGATATCGACCTCGCGGATGAGCTTGATGCGGGCTTCGGTGAGCGTGCCGGTCTTGTCGCTGCACAATATGTCCATGCTGCCGAGATCGTGGATGGCGGAAAGGCGCTTCACGATGACCTGCTCGCGGGACATGCGGACCGCGCCCCGCGCGAGCGTCACCGAGACGACCATCGGCAGGAGTTCCGGCGTAAGTCCGACGGCCAGCGCCAGGGCAAAGAGGAAGGACTCGATCAAAGGCCGGTGGAAGAGCAGATTGATCAGGAGGACGAACAGCACCAGCAGCACGGTCAGCCGCACGATCAGCATACCAAACTCGCGAATGCCAAGCGTGAAGGCCGTCGGCGGAGGTTCTTCGTGCAGCGCGCCGGCGATGGCTCCGAGTCGCGTGGCACGTCCGGTGGCAACCACCAGAGCGCGCGCCGTGCCGCTCACGACCGAACTGCCCATGAAGACGGCGTTGTCCGGGGTCGACGCTTCCGCTGCTTCCGGCCGTGCCGGGTTCGCATTCTTTTCGGCCGGATAGGGTTCGCCCGTCAGGAGCGCTTCGTTCACGAACAGGTCGCGCGCCTCGATCAGCCGGCAGTCGGCTGGAACGATAACCCCGGCGGCGAGCAGGACGACGTCGCCGGCCACCAGGTCGGTTGCAGGCAGGTCTTGGACGCGTCCATCCCGCATCACGCGAACGCTGAGCGCCACACGCTGCCGCAGTGCTTCGGCAGCCGCTTCCGCGCGATGCTCCTGAACGAAGTCGATGAGCACCGACAGGACGACGATCGTCGTGATGATGAGAAAACTCGCCTGATCGTGCATCAGCCCCGCGATCAATGCGGCGAACAGAAGAATGAGCACGAGCGGGTTGACGAAGCGCCTCAACAAGCCGGCTATCAGGCGCCGGCGCCGCGGCGGCTCGAGAAGGTTCGGTCCCTGGACCGCGCGGCGCCGCACCGCCTCCGCGGTGCTCAATCCGTCAGGTGACGCTTGCAAGGCGGCATCGTGCTCGGCAGGAACCGTCATGACGCCTCGCGGGCGGTGAGGGCTTGGTCGACGACCAGCTTGGCCCCAGCGAGTTTGACCGGCGTGAGCACTGGCCCACGCCCGGCTTTCCGGCCGCGCTGAGCCGTGGGCCTCAGGCCGGCAGCGGTGCGTTCGCGAATGAGACCGTGCTCGAATTCCACCAGCACGTCGCCCTCCCGCAGATAAGCTCGTGCTGAGCCATGGGCCCTGGCGCCAGACGCGATGTCTTCGAAAATCCCTTGGCAGCCAACCCGCGTCAAGGCTTCGGGGTCACGCCTTGAACGGTTCCGGTGCGGGTTTATGGGACGCGACGCCGGCGGCCACGAGAACGATGCCGAACACGTCGCTGAGGTCGGGAATCTGCCGCAGCACCACGATACCGATGAGCGTGGCGCTGAGCGGCAAGAGCGACAGCATCAGCGCGAAGCTCGCGCGCGGCAGGCGGGCCATGGCCAGTTGATCGCAGACATAGGGGATTACCGAGGAGCAGATGCCGACTCCGATCGCGGCGGCGAGCAGTTGCGGCGACCACAGGGCCGCCATGGCCTCCGTGAAGCCGACCGGCAGCGCGAAGATCAAGGCGATCGCCATGGCGGCGCCGAGATTGGCGATGCCGCTCGCGGCGCCCTCGCTGGCGACCCGATGGCCGATGACCACGTAACAGACGAAAAGGACGCCATTGAGCAGCGCCCAGAACAGGCCGACGGGGTCACTCGACCAGCGAATGTCGATGAGCAGGAACGTTCCGGCCACTGCCAAGGCGAGGGCCAGAAGATTGCGCCGGCTGCGCAGCCCAATCAGGGCAAGGCCGATCGTGCCGACGAATTCGATCGCCGCGACCAGCGAAAGGGGCAGACGATCCGGGGCAAGATAGAAGGAGCCGTTCATCAAAGCCAGGCACGCCCCGAAGGCGACCAACAGCCAGCGCGTTCGGCCGTCGCTTTTCGCCATGACCTGCCAGGGTTTTGTGATCGGCGCAAAGGCAAGGGCGGCCGTGGCGATGCGCAGCCACGCCACGCCGAGGACGCCTACATAGGGGAAGAGCAGAACGGCGAAGGCGGGCCCCAGATAGTGAAAGACCGCGCTCACGAGAAACCAAAGATGCGGCGGAGCCGACTGCGCGATACGCGAGAAAGCAGCGACTGTCACCTGCATCTGCGTCTTCCCCATTCGATTTGGAGTATCGCAGGCTAAGGGGCGCAGTGATATGATCGACGGGTTGGGTGTTCGGGTCGTTTGCGATCGAAACGGAGGCCAAAAGCATGGGACGCCTTCGGAACGAAGGTAACCTCGATCCCGTCGATCTGCGGATCCTCCGTCTTCTCGCGGAGGACGCCCGCGCCAGCGTCGCGGAGATCGCGAGGGCGGTGAGGATGTCGCCGCCGAGCGTGTCCGAGCGGATCAGGCGGCTTCAGGAGAACGGCACCATCGAAAGCTATACGATCCGCATCAATCCGGCTGCCTTCAGCCTGCCGCTCGCGGCTTGGCTTCGGATCAGGCCGGTCCCGGGGGGGCTGGAGCGGGTGACAGAGATGATCAAGGCGACCCCCGAGATCGTGAGCTGCGATCGGGTGACGGGCGAGGATTGCTTCATCGCAAAGGTCGTCGTGCGGTCGGTCGGCCATCTCGAAGCGGTGATCGACCGCATCATTCCTTACGCGATGACCAATACGGCGGTCGTCCAGTCGTCGCCGGTCGCGCCACGGCTGCCGGATATCGGGGCGTGATCGCACGACCCGCCATCTGAAACGAAAGGGCCCCTGCCCGAGGGCAGGGGTCTTTTCCGGATCCGCGACGGGCCGCGCCAGTCGCGTACCTGCACGGGGCGCGGTGCCCTATTCGATGACGCGGCCCTCGCCAACCTCGGCCGCCGAGGGGTGAAGTCCGTAGGACTCCAGCACTTTCGCAATGGCGCCTTCCGCCCGGTAAGCCTCGATCGAGCTGTTCATCGCCGAGACCAGTGCCTCGTTCTTTTTCGAGAGCAGGAAGGATGTCTGCGAGGCGTTCACCGTCGCCGTGATGCGCGGATCGGACTTCAAGAGCTTCACCTTCAGATCGGTGCCGGCGTTGAGCACAACGGCCGCGCCGAATCCCTCGAGCGCGGCATCGAGCCGGCCGGCCTGCAAGTCCTGAGCGAGGTTCAGCGAGGACGGATAGGTGGTCGAGCCGTCATAGAGGTCTTCCATCTGCATGACCCAGTCGTAACCCTCGACCGTGCCGATCTTCTTGCCGACGAGGGCGTCGACTGTGTCGTAGCCTTCGGCGGAGACGACGGAAAGCTGGTCGAGATAGACCGGCACCGACAGCGAGGTGACCTTGTCACGGGCCGCCGTGCGGTAGAACCCGCCCAACGCTATGTCGGCGCGGCCGCTCTGCACGGCCGAAACCGCCGCTGGATAGTTGAGAATGTCGTAGGTGATCTCGAGACAGTTCTCGGTGGCGAAACGGGTGACGATTTCGCCATCGATGCCGCTGATCTTGCCGTCCTTCTCCTGGGAATAGGGCGGCGTGTTGGTGAGCGCGACCGTGAGCTTGCCGGGTGTCAAAGGTTGGAACTCGTGAGCGGGCTTGCAATCCTGGGCATGGGCCGCGCTGAGCCCCGCTGCCATGGTGAATGCTGCGCTGAAAAGCAACGTCTTGATAGAGAACATCGATTTCTCCGATGGGATCTTGTTAGGATGGCGGGTCATTTGAGGTGAAGGCTGAGGCGGCGCTCGGCGAAAGCCACGAGCCAGCCGAAGGGAAGGGTGACGGCGAGATACATGAGGCCAGCCAGCGCCAGTACGTCGAGATAGAGATAAGTGGCTGCGCCGACCCGGTAGCTGCGAGCCAGAAGCTCGGGAATGGCGATCGTGAAGGTCAGCGACGTGAGCTGAAAGATCAGGATCGCGAAGCCCATAAGCGCGGGCACGGCATAGAGCACGCCTTGGGGGATGACGACATAGCGCAGGATGTCGGCATGGGTCATGCCCAGGGCCTGTCCTGCCTCGACCTCGCGATGCGGCACGGCATTGAGGCCGGCGCGCAGGATCTCGCTGGTATAGGCGCCGGTGGTCAGCGCCAAGGCGATGACGCCCGACGTGAATGCTCCGACGCTGATCCCAGCGGATGGCAGCCCATAATACACCATCTGCAGCACCACCAGTGCCGGCGCGCCGCGCCCGATCTCGACCATGGCGATGGACAGATAGCGCAGCAGGCGCAGCTTTGCAGAGGAGGCAAGGGCCAGAATCAGGCCGAGCGGCAGGCCGAAGAGGAGAGCCAGGCTGGTGAGTTGGAGCGAGACCTTCAGCCCTTTCCAGAGCTGTGGTGTCCAGTCGATCCAGTTCGAGAGCAATTCCATCACTTCGAGACCCTCCGTCGCATCAGGGCGTCCATGCGGCGCGAGAAGTAGGCGACTGGAATGGAAAGCAGGATGTAGAGAAGGGCGGCCATGATGAAGGGCATGAACCCGCCGCCTGCGGCCTGGGCTTCCTGCGAGGCGTAGAGCATGATGTCACGCACGCCGATGGCCGAGGCGACCGTGGTGTCCTTCAGGAGCGAGACGAGAAAGGTGGCCATGCCGGGGATGGAGACGCGGACGACCTGTGGCGCCAAGACAAAACGCAGCGTATCAAGGCGCGTAAACCCCAAGGCGATCGACGCCTCCTCCTGCGACTTGGACAGAGCCAGGAAGCCGCCGCGGTAGATCTCGCACAGATATGCGGCCGACACGAGGCCGAGCCCGAGCGTGGCAGCCTGGAAGGCGCTCAGGGTGACGAAGCCGTTGCCGATGCCGAAGAAGATGATGAACAGCCAGACGATCGGCGGAATGCCCCTCAGGATATCGACATAGATCCGCGCGACGAGGCGTAGAAGTATTGAACGCGAGCGGCGCATCAGCACCAGCGGAACGGCGAGGATCGCGCCGATCAGGAAGGCGCTCACCGTCACGCCGAAGGTGGCGGGCAGCCCTCGGAGGATGGATAGCAACAGATCGATCATTGGCGGTCGAGAATGGCGCGGAAGAACTGCCGGGTGCGCTCGGAAGTGGGGTTGCGGATGACAGCGTCCGGCGTGCCCTGCTCTATGATCGCGCCGTTGGCCATGACGATGACGCGGTCGGCCACCTCCGCGGCGAACGCGATCTCGTGGGTGACGACGATCATCGTCATCCCGTCGCGAGCCAGCTCGCGCATGACGGCCAACACTTCCAGACCGAGTTCCGGATCCAGCGCGGATGTCGGCTCGTCGAAAAGCATGACCTGCGGATCGAGGGCAAGGGCCCGGGCGATCGCGATGCGCTGCTGCTGCCCGCCGGAGAGACGGGATGGATAGGAATGCGCCTTGTCGGCGAGCTTGACACGCTCGAGAAGCTGGGCCGTGCGAGCATCCGCCTCGGCCTTGGATCGCCCGAGAACACGCATCTGGGGCAGCGAAATGTTGCGTTCCACGGTCATGTGGGGAAACAGGTTGAAGGACTGGAACACCATGCCGGTGGCGCGACGCAGCTTCAGGAGCTCCGCCGCTGTCAGTGTTTTCGAGACATCGAACCTGAAATCGCCGACGGACAATTCTCCGGAGTGGGGCGTCTCGAGCATGTTGATCGTGCGCAACAACGTGCTCTTGCCCGCGCCGCTCGGCCCGACGATCGCGATCACCTCGCCGCGCTTGATCTCAAGGTCGACGTCCTTAACCGCGTGGAAGCCGCTGTACCTGACATTGATGTCCTTGAGACGAACAATCTGATCTGGATCAGTCAAACGCATTTCCCTTCGATCGCTGTGCGGTCGACCCGAAGGCCGAACCCTGCTCATTTGCCACCTGGTTTTGTCGTTAATGTGCTCAGGTAGCTGGCCCCAAAATTTGCGAGCAGCGTTCGGTTATGTCGGGGACACGGGACGATTTCGGTCACTGGTCGGGCGCAGTATCTCGGTTCCCGGAGCCGAGACCGGCGCGCCTTGCAGCGCCCAGTCGGCGGCCACCTGGCCAATGACGGGTGATAGTTGGATGCCGTAGCCTCCGGCGCCGGCGGCGGTCACGAGCGTGGGCTCGGACATGTCGATCGGCCCGACGAAGGGGCGGTGATCGGCGGTCACGGGGTAGAGCCCGGCCCAGCCGCGGCCGAGACTGGCACCCGGCAGATCCGGCACCCGTTCGAGCAGCATTTCGGCAAGGTCCACCTTGGAGTCCTCGTCACATTGCTCGTTGTATGCATCGGGATCTTCGGGTTCCCGCGATTTCACCTTGTGGACTTCGGCGATCAGCTCGGTCGATTTCTCATGCCGAAAGTTCAGCCCCGTGCCTTCGCCGTTCACGAGGTCCATCACCATCGGCATGACGTAGTCGAGAGGACGGTCGAGATGGATCGAGATGGCTTCGTGCCGTTCCGGATGCACCCACAATTCCTGGCCGAACATGGCCGCCACCTGTCTCGCCCAGGCGCCGGCCGCGTTGACGACGATGTCGCAGCCTATGTCGCCCTTCGCGGTTTCGAGCGAGTAGCCGCCGGCCACGCGCTTCACCCCCAGGACCTTGCAGGCCTGGCGCACGATCCCACCCTTCGCCCGCACTTCCTCGGCCAGGAAGTTGCAGAGTTCGTAAGGATCGATGAAGCCATCGTCTGGCCCGAAAATGCCGCCGGCGAGACCATCGACGTTCATATGCGGGACGAGCTGGGTCAGGTCGTTGGCCCGATAGAGCCGCGAGCGGAAGCCCGCCTCGGCCTGCATGCTGACCGACTGTTCGAAGAGAGCCATCTGGGCTTCGGTCCGCGCGAGGCGGAGATAGCCGACGTGATTGAACTTGAACCCCTTGCTTTCCCAATCGCGGAACTGGCGAATGGCGTGGGTGCGAAGCATGATCTCGAACGGATCGGTGAATTGCGTGCCCACCACGCCGACGGAACGTCCGCTGGAACCGGAGGCAAGGCCGTTGGCCTCGAGCACCGTGACCCGGGCGCCTTGCGCGCACAGATTGCTTGCCGTCGCCATACCGAGCGTGCCGGCGCCGATAACGACAACGTGGGGAGAGGAAGTCATTGCAGTCTCATCTTGTTCGGGAGGAACCAGGACCCGCGGTTCACGCGAGGCCTGCGACTTCCGCCAGGGTGTCGTCGATCGCGGCCAGAATGTTGGCGGCATCCTCCTCCGTCATCGGCGTGGAGAGGGCGAACAATCCATAGCTGGCGGCAAGGATGCCGCGCTTGAGGCAGCCTTTGTGGAAAACGTCGAGCATCTTGCGCTCCCTGGATCCGGGATACACCGAACGATAGTCGGCCACCGGATTGGACGTGAAATGGACCTTGAAGAGCGAGCCGAGACCCACGCAGGTGCCGGGCACACCGTGCCTTTCCATTGCCGCATTGATGCCGGCGCGCAGGAAGTCGCCGATCTTGTCCAGATGCGCGAAGCTCTCTGCGGTCAGCGCCTTCATCGACGCAAGGCCGGCGAGCATCGTGACGGGATTTGCAGTGAAGGTGCCTCCATGGGGGAGGGCAGGCTTGCCCCTGCTGGGGTCGAACACCGCCATGACGTCCGCTCGACCGGCGATGGCGCCGACCGGGAAACCTCCGCCGATGATCTTTCCCAGGACCGTCAGATCGGGCCTGACTTTCCACAGACCCTGGGCGCCCTCATAGCCGAGCCGGAAGGAGATCACCTCGTCGAAGATGACGAGCGCGCCGGCGCCGTGAACGATCTCGAACGCCGCCTTGAGATAGTCGCGGTTCGCGGGGATGAGCCCTGCGCGGTTCGGCATCGGATCGATCAGGATCGCGGCGATTTCGTCTCCATGCGCCTTGAAGACCGCCTGCAGCGCCTCGGCATCGTTGAAGGGCACGACCAGGACGTCGTCGAGGACTCCCTTTGGCGTGCCCTTGGCATAGGGTGTCGAGACGGGCATGTCGCCCCAATTGGCTGGCGAGCTGTCGAGGCTGACCTCCGAATAGTCGTAGGAACCATGGTAGGCGCCTTCGATCTTCACGATCTTGGGGCGACCCGTGAAGGCGCGCGCAGCCTTGATCGCCATCATGACGCCTTCTGTGCCCGAATTGGCGAAACGGATCTGCTCGACGGACGGCAGGCGTTGGACCAGCAGCTCCGCCAGCTCGATCTCGCTTACGGTCGGCGCTCCGAAAGCGCTGCCGAGTGGCAATTGCGCGGTCACCGCCGCGGTGACGGCCGGATGATTGTAGCCGTGGATCATCGCCGTGAAATTGTTGATGCAGTCGTAGTAGACATTGCCGTCGACATCCCACATGCGACAGCCGTCGCCTCTTTCCGCGTAGATGGGATGAGGCTCCATGTAGACCGTGGTGCGCGTGTTTCCGCCGGGCAGGACGAGTTTTGCGCGTTCGTAGAGGGCCGCGGATCTGGTGTAATTGGGCATGAAAGGGCTCTGTCGCCTGAGGCGGGACACATTCGGGGAAGGGGGGCGTTCAAGCCAAGGCCGCGCATGGCGGCCTTGGCGGGCAGGCTGACTATTTCGTCATGATGGTGTGGCTCTGCTCGCGCATGAACTGCGGCAGGAAGTAGACGCCGAGGCCGCCCTTGCCGCTCACGCCGGTACCTTTCCAGCCGCAGAAGGGCTGCGCGCCGGGCCATGCACCGGTGGTGGCGCCGCTGGCGCGGTTTGCATAGAGGACGCCGGCCTCGGCATGGTCGAGGAAGTAGCGCAGCTCCGCGTCGTCTTTCGTGAAGACGCCGGCGGCCAAGCCATAGGCAATGTCATTGCCTTCCTTGAGCGCCTCTTGCAGGTTGTCGACGCCACGCAGCACCACGAAGGGCATGAACAATTCTTCCTTGGTCAGGCGCGACGGTCCGGGCATCTCCACGAGAGCGCCCTGGAAATAGTTCTCTCCCAAGGCTTCGAGGCGCGTTCCGCCATAATGCACCGTGCCCTCCGCGGCGGCTTGGGCCATCGCCTCGGTGAACCGGGCCACCGTTGCAGCGTTGTAGAGCGGCCCCATGAAGGTCTCGGCCTTGCGCGGATCGCCGACAACGAGCTTCGAGGCGAAGTCCTTGAAGTGACGGATGAACTCTTCCTTCACGGCGTTGTCGACATAGACCACCGAGCAGGCCGAGCATTTTTGACCTTGAAGGCCGAAGGCCGACCGCGCCACGCCCTGAGCCGCACGTTCGACATCGGCGTTCCTCGTGACGTAAGCGGGGTTCTTGCCCCCCATCTCGGCCACCACGGGCTTCATATGGGGCAGGGTGGCCATGTGGCGGAAAATGCCCATGCCGGTGTTGTGCGAACCGGTGAATGCCACGCCGTCTATGCCTTCGTCGGTCGCGAGCAGACGGCCGACTTCGCCGTCGCCCAGCACGATGTTGAACACGCCGTCCGGCAGGCCAGCCTTCTTCAGCGTTTCGGCGATGAGAAGGCCGGTGAGGGGGCATTCCGGGGAGGGCTTGTAGACCACGGTATTGCCGGTGATCAGCGCACCGGTGATCATTCCGATCGAAAGGGCGACCGGGAAATTGAAAGGCGCAATGACGGCAAAGACACCGTAGGGCTTCAGGACGCTGACAGCGGTCTCGTTCTCGATCAGCTCGTTCATCTGGCGCCGGTATCCGCCGTTGCGACGCAACTCGCCGGGATAGAAGTCCAGCATGTCGACGGCCTCTTCGGCTTCACCGACGCCTTCGAGGCGGGACTTGCCGACCTCGTAGAGCGCGGCGAGGCCGAGCGTGTACTTCTCTTCGCTGAGAACCTTCTTCCAACGCTCGGCGAAAGCCAGCCGGTCTTCAAGGGATGCGAAATTCCAGCTTTTGGCGGCTTTGCGGGCCGTGGCGATCGCCGCCTTCACATCGGCTGCATTGGAACGGGGGAACTTGCCGAGGGAAATGTCAGGGCTGATCGGGCTCGCGATGCTGACCGCTGCCTCCGAAGCGAACGGGGTGCTCCAGGTTTTCGTCAGTGTCCCGGCTTCAAACTGCGGAATAAGCGTATCGATATGAGCGTGCACCGGCCCGAAATCGACGCCGATATTCGAATAGGTAACTCGCGGTAAGGTCATGATCAAAACTCGTCCCGATAATCGATATTAATCTCTATAATCGGCACAAATTTTGTCGAGTCAATGAGATTTTGGTGCCGGACGGCGGGACCTTGGGGAAGCTGCTTCTGAACGCACAAAGGCCCCGCGCTTGGCGCGAGGCCTCGACAATCGGTCGGCGAGTATCGTCTAGTCGGCCTTGTCGGTCAGCTTCAGCAGCCTTGTCAGCCGTGCCGCCGTCTGCGAGAGCGCCTCGCGATTCCTGTCGAAGTATTCCTCCGCTATTCCACGATGAGGGCCTGTAAGACCAAGGGCATAGGTGATCCTGCCACCTGGTTTTCCGATCGGAAAAGCGATGGTGCTCAGCCCCGCGACGTGTTCCTCCAGTTCCGTTGCGTAACCTCGTGCGCGGGTGACGCGCATCTCAGCCAGGAGTTCATCGCGGTCGGTTTTCGTATTGGACGTGAACTGCGGCAAATCGCCGGTCAGGATGCGCCGTGCTTCCTCTTCGTCCTGATATGCCAGCAGCACCTTCGCGGTTGCCGTGGCGTTGAGCGGCATGATCGTGCCTGGCGCGATATAGATGCGAACAAGCGTATCGGGCGCGGTGCAGGTGACGGAGCGCACCTCGTCACCGGCAAGTTTCGAAATGAACGCCGATTGTCCGGTCTCAGCGGCAAGCAGTTCCAGTGGCCGCCGGGCCAGCGGCTCGATCCATTCCGTGTTCGACGAGCTGTGCACCAGCTGGAGGATTCGATCGCCCAATTTGTACGTGCGATTGCGGGCATTGCTTGCCGTGATCAGGCCGCCGTCGAGCAAGGCGTGGAGCAGGCGGTTCACCGTAGCTTTGGGCAAGTCCAGCGCGACCTCGATTTCAGCAGCGGTCAGCCCCTGGGAGAAGGGGGCGATCATCTCCAGGATCGAGATGTACCGTTCCAAAGGGCTGTCTTTTGGAGATTGATTGAGCATGTCTTCTTTCGTGATTCGTGCCTGCCGACAGACCAAGGCTTGGACGACTGCCGTTGGCGAGACATGATCAAATTGACCGCGCAGCGCAAGCCGCTACCACGTTTCGACCGGGCCGGGAGCTGTCGATTGCCACGGCGTTTTGCCTTTCCGGTCTCACGGTTCTCGCGGCATCTCACAGCTCTGAGTTGCCGAACGCCGCCACGATCCGAGTGCGAACGCGTAGCGCGTCGGTATTGCCGCATGCGGTCGTGTCGGTCGGTCAGGGGATACAGGGCCGCTGACGCATGTCGCCGAACGATGTACAGCGGCTTCGGGTAAATGGCATCTGAAACAACAGTTTAAAGCCTGCCGTGCAAATCTCGATTTGCGCGGCAGGCTTAAGAGGGCGGGGAGCGTCATCGGGCCACGGTGTGCCGATCGTCGGTGTTCGACAAGAGGTTCAGTTCGGAACGAAGACGATCCGGGTCGGGGAGTGCCGCCTCAATCTCAGCGTGAACACGCCGCCAGATCGGCAGAGCTTCGATGAGAAGCGATCGACCGGTTCGTGTCAGGCGTAGCCGCTTGGCGCGTCTGTCCTGCGGGTCGGCTGCCGACTCCACAAGCCCCCGACGCTCTAGCGGCTTGAGGTTGGCCGTGAGCGTCGTCCTGTCCATCGCCAACGTTGCTGCCACGCTGCCGAGGCTCGGCGGCTCCGGGCGATTGAGCGACATCAGGAGGGAGAACTGCCCACTGGTGATGCCGACGGACTTGAGCGCGACGTCGAAGCGGCGTGCAAGGGCGCGCGCCGCCTGCTGCGCATGCAGGCACAGGCAGGCATATCGCACATGAAGCGTCGTCTGGAAGGTAAGGTCGGCAGGCTGGTCCATTTGAAGGTTGACATCCGTAGGGAATTTACGTTGATATCAACCTAATTGGGGCGCGTCAACGTGGAGGACATGGTGCCGAATCATCCGTCGACCGGCAGCGCTCCGGTGCCTGACCATCGTTCCGGATCCGCGCTGCAATGATGAAAGCTGCGCCGAAGATTCATCGCGGCGCTTATCGCCAACCGTAGACCGACGAAGAGGAAGAGAGCATGAAGATTGTGACCAGCCTGAGCTTCCAGGGCCAGTGCCGCGAAGCGTTCGAATTCTACGCCCGGGTGCTGGGCGGGAAGATCACCGCAGCGATGCCCTACAGCGATGCGCCGCCGGACATGCCCGTCAGCGATGAAAAGTACAAGAATTGGCTCATGCACTGCTGGCTCGAGGTCGGCGACCAGGCGCTGATGGGAGCCGATATGGACGTCGGATGGGCGCCCAACATCGACAAGCCCAAGAACGGCTTCGACGTTACCCTGCACACCGAAGACATGGCGGAGGGCCAACGCTGGTTCGACCAGTTGTCAGAGGGGGGGAGGGCGGTCATGCCGTTCGGCGAGACCTTTTTTTCGCCCGGCTTCGGCTCCCTGATAGACAAGTTCGGCGTGCCGTGGATGATCAACGTCATGCCGTCCGCCGAGTGGCGCGCACAGCACGGCTGATCCTTGAGGCTATCTGCTTCTCGCGATGGTGGGAACGGCGTGGTCGATTGCCGCGGCACTGCGAAGCCCGCCGGTCCTTGACGGTCGCGAGGGGCCCCTCACCGTACGGACATCTATCCCCGCGAGGGGGGAGAGAGAGCATGGCCGAATGGCTTTCGCCAATCCGAGAACGTTGGTGATCGGGGAAAGTGGAGATGGCATCGGTCTTCTCCCCGCCCGCGGGGAGAAGGTGCCGGCAGGCTGATGAGGGGCTTGCTGGGCCGGTCAATCCTTGTTGCCGCTGGTCCAGCCCCTTCGCCTCAACCTAGCGCGCTTGAGAATACGCCGCCAGCGTAGCATCTCGATGGGGATCGGCTGCCTTCTGCTGGCTATGCGATATATCTCGTTGTCGACATTCTTGAGCGTCCGCCAGAAATCATAGTCCGTCAGCCGCGGATCGGACGCCAGCCGTTCGGCCTCCGCTTGGATATCCGTCGTCACCGTCATGCCTCAAGTCAGCCGCCCCCAGCCCGACGCAATGAACCGATGCTGGCATGATGTCGTCCATCGGCATCCCGGTATCAACCAGCTTCCTGGCTTCTTCCACTTTTAAACATTGTTAAGGTTAACGGTCAGCCGGGTTTGCGCTTGATGCCGATCGAACGGCCCGCGCGCGCGGGCGTCGGCAGGGCGGAATGCGCCCGATGCATCGCCTCGACTCGCGCGAGCGCGTCCGGCGGAAAGGGAACGACCTTGGGACCCGTCATGTCGACATGCAGCGACAGCGTCTCGCATGTCGCGGCAAGCCAGCCGTCTGCATGACGAAGCTCCTTGTAGGCATGAAGGCGCTTGTCGTCGTGATCCAGGACCTGGAACGTAGCGGTGACCTTGTCGGCCAAATGGAGTTCCCGCACGTAGCAGACATGCAGTTCGGCGGTGTAGATGGTCAGTTTCCGCGTGCGTGCGTATTCCGCCCCGACGCCCAGGAGGTCGAAAGCGCCGTCCGAGCAGCGGTCGAAAAGCACGTTATAGTAGGCCATGTTCATATGGCCGTTATAGTCGATCCATTCCTTCTCCACTTCCATGACGCGGGAAACGAACGGTGTGGGAAGCGGCATTTCGGCTCCTCTCGGGTTGGCGCAGGCGATCGGGCTGGACTTTCCAGGAATAGGCGACTAGCCCCGTATTAAAAGAAACACGTGGACCGTCGATGGTCCAATCGCGGAGGAACCATGGCCCTGAGCGACCTGACCGTAGTCGGACGCAACGAGGCGGGCATCGAAACCGCGCTCGGCATCCTGAAGCAGCGTCTGGGTGATCGCTTCCAGACGGGCAAGTCGCTGCGCGAGCAGCACGGACACACCACCACCTACATTCCGACCCAAGCTCCGGACGGCGTTGCTTTTCCCAACTCGGTGGAAGAGGTCCAGGAAATCGTGCGCGTCTGCGCCGCGCACCGTGTTCCTGTCATCCCCTTCGGGGTCGGCACGTCTCTCGAAGGGCACGTCAATGCGCCGGGCGGCGGCATTTCGATCGACACCTCGGGGCTGAACCGCGTGCTTGCGGTCAATGCCGAGGATCTCGACTGCATCGTCGAACCGGGCGTCACCCGCGAGGCGCTCAACCAGCATCTGCGCGATACCGGGCTTTTCTTCCCGATCGATCCGGGTGCCAACGCCACCCTCGGCGGCATGGCTGCCACCCGGGCCTCCGGCACCAATGCCGTGCGCTACGGCACGATGCGCGAAAACGTCCTCGGCCTGACGGCGGTGATGGCCGACGGCAGCGTCGTGGCGACCGGCGGCCGCGCGAAGAAATCGTCGGCCGGCTACGATCTCACCCGCCTGATCGTCGGTTCGGAGGGCACACTCGGCGTCATCACGTCACTGACCCTCAAGCTCTATGGCATTCCGCAGGCGATATCGGGAGGGGTTTGCCCCTTCCCGAGTGTGGAGGACGCCTGCCAGGCAGTGATCGCGACCATCCAGATGGGCATACCCGTTGCGCGCATCGAACTGGTCAACGCGTTGCAGATGCGAGCGATGAAGGCCTATTCGAAGCTCGACTATCCGGAGAGTCCCTGTCTTTTCGTCGAGTTCCACGGTAGCGAAGCTGGCGTGAAGGAACAGGCCGAGAGCTTCGGCGACATCGCGACCGAATATGGGGGAGGGCCGTTCCTGTGGACCAGCGTGGCGGAGGAGCGCGCCAAGCTGTGGAAGGCGCGGCACGACGCCTACTGGTCTTCCCTCACTTTGAGGCCCGGCGCCAAGGGGCTGTCGACGGACGTCTGCGTGCCGATCTCCCGGCTCGCCGAATGTATCGCCGAGACGGAGGCGGACATCGCCGCCTCGGGGTTGATCGCTCCGATCGTCGGGCATGTGGGCGATGGGAATTTCCACGTCCTGGTGCTGATGGATGTGAACGATCCCGGCGAGATCGCCAAGGCCGAAGCCTTCGTGTCGCGGCTCAACATGCGGGCGATCGCCATGGAGGGCACCTGCACCGGCGAGCACGGTATCGGCCAGGGCAAGATGCCCTATCTCGAGCGCGAGCACGGGCACGGCGTCGACATCATGCGCAGCATCAAGCGTGCGCTTGATCCGGACGGCATCATGAACCCGGGCAAGATCTTCGCGATGCCGACCTGATTAGGCCGTAGACTCATAAGGGCGGAGCCAAAGCCGCATTGAGGCGCGCTGAACCATAGCGAGAATGCCCACGGCGAGCTTATCGTATCGGATGGTCATGCGGCGGTAGTGCTTCAGCTTGAAGAAGAAACGCTCGATGAGGTTGCGTTCGCGGTAGAGGCGTGCCTGGACGCAGCCTCGAACCGCCGCGGGACTGCTAATCGCCTGCGCCTTGAAGCAACACCACCGCGGAAACCCCATGGGGATCCCGGTTCCGCAGACGCAGCACGCCCTCGATGCGCATGACCGCTTCTTCCGCGATCGAGAGGCCGAGCCCGCTGCCTGCCGCCGCCCTGTCCCTCCCGCGGAAGAACCGCTCGGTCACGTGCGGCAACTCGCTTTCCGGGATACCCGGGCCCTCGTCCTCCACCAAGACCTCGACCTCGTTTCCGGTCGCGGCGAGCCTGACCAAAACCTCCCGATCATCCGGCGAATGCCTGATCGCGTTCTCGATCAGGTTGCGAACCGCCATCTGCAGAAGGGCTGGTTCGAACCTTGCCTCGAGTTCGCTGCCTGACTGCTCGATCCGAATCCGCGAGCGCTCCTTCGTGGGGAGTTCCTCGACCACCTGCTCCACGACTTGCGCAGGCCTCCCGCGCAGAAGTTCGGGCGCCTGGTCGGCGGCCTCTATCGCAGCGAGGTCAAGCAACTGCCGGACCAGACGCGAGGTGCGGTCCACGCCTGAGCCGATTTGCCGGAGCGCGTTTGCCTGCACGTCTGCGTCACCGCTCGCCAAGGCGATCTGCGCCTGCGTTTTCAGTCCGGCCAGTGGCGTCTTCAGTTCATGAGCGGCGAAGGAGGTGAACGCCGTCTCGCGCTGCCGCGCGGCTGCAACGCGCTGGAAAAGTCCGTTCATCGCGCAGATAACGGGAAGCATTTCCGACGGCATCTTCTCGACCTTGACTGGCTGAAGGTCGCCGCCATGGCGCGAGGCGATGGTCGAAGCCATATCGTCGAGAGGAGCCATGCCGCGGCGGACCGAGAACCAGATCACCAGCGCCCCAAGCGGTAGGAAGAGCGTCATGGGCAGGAGGGTGCCGAGCATGACGTCCCGCACCAGAGCGTTGCGTATGTGCATGTTGTCCCCGACCATCACGCGGACGTCGCGCTCGGCATTCGCGACGGTGAACACACGCCACTCCTCGCCGTCCACCTCCGAGATCGAGAACCCGTCCGCGTCCCCTGCAAGGCGCGTTTCGGGGGCGCTGTCGGAACGGCTGACCAGCGCGCCTTCCATCGACCAGATCTGGCAGGACAGCTGTCTCTGGTAGCTATTTCCGGACCGGGGGACAAAATCGGGCAAGGAGACTGCATCGGCTGCAGAGGCGAGATGGACCCGCTCGTCTGTGACCATGGAGCTGACCATCCGCGCGGCTTCCCGAAGGCGGGCGTCGAGCACCCGTTCCACCTGCGCCTGCGTGCTGATGTAGATCCACGTGGCCGCAGATGCCCAGACCGCTCCCGTCGTCAGCAGCAAGATCATCAAAAGCCGCGCACGCATGGAGTTCACGGCAGTTCTCCGCCGATGCGGTAGCCGAGACCCCGCACGGTCTGCACCACGCCGTGCCCGATCTTGCTGCGCAAATGATGGACGTGGACTTCCACCGCGTTGCTTTCCACCCCCTCCTGCCAGCCGTAGATCGTCTCCTCCAGCGCGGGCTTCGTTAAGACGGTGCCGGGACGCTCCATCAGTGCCCTCAGGATCGTGAACTCCCGGCGCGTCAGCGGAATCTCCTTGCCAGCACGCGACACAGCGAGCGTGGCCGGGTCGAGGACGATGTCGTTCCACGTCAGGGCCGACGTCGCACGGCCTGCGTTGCGTCTCACCAGGGCCCGCAGCCTGGCCGCGAGTTCGTCGAGATCGAACGGTTTGCCTAGATAGTCGTCCGCGCCCGCGTCGAGCCCCTCGATGCGTTCGGGAATGCGATCGCGGGCCGTCAGGATGAGGAAGGGAGTCCGGTCGTTCGCCTGCCGTCGGGTCGCGAGGAAGTCTATGCCGGAGCCGTCTGGCAGCATCACGTCCAGCACCACGGCTTCATAGGCACTGGCACGCATGGCCGTCTCCGCGTCGGCGATGCAGCCGACCGCGTCCGGGCTGAACCCGGCCATCCTAAGCCCGACGGAGAGCCCGTCGCTCAGGATCGGATCGTCTTCTACGACAAGTACCCGCATCGTTTGTCCACGCCTTCTTCGGACTCCCAGGTCAAGTTGTTCGCCAGGCTTAAGCCACCCTTAAGGTGGATGGCCCGGATGCCTTCATCATCTGGATGGCAAATGGAGCAGGACCATGTCGGGGATCACAAGGCGAGGAGCAATCGCGGCGATGGGGGGAGCCTTCGGGCTGCTGGCGACCAACGGCCTCATTCGGGCGCAGGAGATCGAAGTCACCAAGGAGATGATCCTGGACGACCCCGCCGCGCCGACCGGGGGCAATCCCAAGGGCGACGTAACGATCGTCAACTTCACTGACTACAACTGCCCGTATTGCAAGAAGGTGGCTCCGGTACTCGCCCGGGTCATAAAGGACGACGGACGCATCCGCCACGTCTACAAGGACTGGCCCGTGATCCGGCCGACGTCCGTCGAAGGTGCTAGGCTGGCGCTCGCCGCCCACCATCAGGGCAGGTACGAGGCGGCCCATGCGGCACTGATGGGCGTTCCTGCTACCCGCGATGGCATCTCGGCCGAGGAGATGCGCGCGGCCCTGAAGGGAGCCGGCATCGACATGGCGCGGCTCGATATCGATCTCGCGGGAAGAAGCCGGGAGATTGAAGCCCTGATCCAGCGCAACATGGCGCAGGGCGATGCCTTGGGCCTCACCGGAACCCCCAGCTTCCTCGTCGGGCCGTTCCGCGTGTCGACCCTCGACTACGCCGGCTTCAAGCAGGTGATCGCCGACGCACGGGAAAGCCAGGACAACGGCTGAAGCCCGCGCTGCTCAAGACATTCCCGACACGAAACCCCTACTCGGGATGCGTCCTTAAGCTGCGTTTAAGCTGAGCGGTTCGTGTCAGGCCGATCGTAAGTCCTGTCGTCGACGGAGTGAAAATGAGACTACAAAGATCGATATCGAGACGGGCGATGCTCGTGGGCGCGGGTTCCCTCGCGCTTTCGGGATGCATGTCCACGCAGGAGCGCGCGCCGGTCGTACAGGCACCGCCTGCGCCGGAGCCCGCGGTCCCCTTGATGTACGCGGCGATCCCGGGCGAGCAGTTTCCGATTCCCGCGGTCGACATCGCACAGGTTGACGAGCGCTTCTGGCGGACCGAGGTCGACTACGCAACCGACGAAGCGCCGGGAACCGTGATCGTCGACACGTCCGGGAAGTACCTGTACCACGTCAAGCGCGGCGGCCGCGCCACGCGATACGGAATCGGCGTCGGACGGGAAGGATTCGCCTGGGCGGGATCTGCCCATGTCGCCTATAAGCGGAAGTGGCCGCGCTGGACCCCGCCGGACGACATGGTGGCGCGGCAGCCGGAGCTCGAGCGTTACAGCACCGACAATGGCGGGATGGGCCCCGGGCTCGACAACCCGCTCGGCGCACGCGCGCTCTACATCCACGAAGGCAACCGCGACACGCTCTACCGCCTTCACGGAACGCCCGAAGCCTTCTCGATCGGCAAGGCGGTGTCATCGGGCTGCATACGCCTGTTGAACCAGGACGTGATCCATCTTCACGACCATGTCCGCGACGGCAGCAAGATCGTCGTCATTCCGGACCCGGCGATGTCTCACCTCATGGTGGGGTGAGTCGTTCCGGCCTTGAAGCGACGGCGACTGTCCGGCAGCCGCCCGTCGCGTTCGGGCAATCGGATTTCGTTGTGGTGTGCAAGAGATACGCGGATAGCGGGCGAGGGTCTCGGGTAATCTTTTAAGGGAGTCCTGCTTCTTCCTATGATCCGCTGACGAAGTGAGGTCGAAGGGCCGGGTCTGAATGGCGACCGAACACGAAGCATTGTCGCCGGAAGCGTTCCGGGACTGGCTCTCGAGGCAGGACGAACGCGCAGAAATCCGGATAGCCGTTCATTCTCGCTGCAGGTCCGCGATCTTGCGTTCGAAGAGCTCCCTCGAGATCTCGCCCACATGCGCGTCGACCAGCTTGCCGTCGCGGGCGATGAACAGCGTCGTGGGGGAGACCAGGCGCCCTGTAGTGCTGCCGTAGAATCCCAAGCCCGTCGAGCAGAAGGTTCGGCAGGTCCAGTTCTTCGACGCCGAGGAACGACCGAATCCGGGCCGTCTCGCGTTCACCGCGAGGCCGCACGTCCGGCGGACCGGACAACATCCGCGATGGAGACCGACCCGATCAGCCGCGTCTCGGCGACCTCGCGACGGGAGCTATTCAGGAAAACCATGGTGGGAGGTCCTGCAGCATTCAGCTGGCTGAGAACTGACTTGGTGTCATCCCCGAACTTCGTGACGTCGAGCTTGACGAGCGTCATGCCGTGCAGCGCCGCCACCACGTCCTCGTCCGGCAGCACCGATCGCTCGATGGTGCGGCAGATCACGCACCAGTCCGCGGTGACGTAGACCAGGATCGGCCTGCCGTCCGCCGCCTCGATCTCCGTGACGAGTTCCCCTGCAGTGCGCGCCTCCGCGAAGGTCAGCGGCGAGCTGACGGGCACGTCCGATCGGATCGAAATCCGGGCGGTGGCCGGGCTCGTGCCTATGTCGCCCGCCAGCGCAACAAGGCCGCCTACGGCCGCGAGGCCGAGAAGCGAGGCGCTCGCCTTCGCCATCCGGGCGCGTGCCCGCATGAAGAGGTCGGCCGCCACCACCAAGATCAGCGCAGCGTAGAGGGCCAGGACATAGCCCATCGGTAGCAGTGGCGTTGCGATCCAGACGGCCATGCCGAGAAAGGCGAAGCCGAACAGCCGGCGTACGGTCTCCATCCACGCCCCCGCCTTAGGCAGCACCTTGCTTCCTGCGGTCGAGAGCACGATCAGCGGCAATCCCTTGCCGATGCCGAGGGCAAACAGAGACAGCGCACCGATGCGCCAGTCGCCGCCCTGGCCGATGTAGAGGAGCGCGCCCGCGAGCGGAGCCGTGACGCACGGGCCGACGATCAGCGAGGAGGTGACGCCCAGCGCCGCCGCCCGCGCGACGGAGCCGCCTTTGCCGCCCTGCAGCCTCGACGCTCTCGAGGTGACGAAGCTGGGCAGCTGCAGCTCGAACAATCCAAAGCTACCTGCCGCAAGAACGATGAACAGGACGGACATGGCCGCCGTGGTGAGCGGCGACTGCAGGGCGAACTGGATGTTCTGCCCGGTCCAGCCGACGACCGCGCCGACGAGGCCGAATGCCAGCCCCAGGGAGACCACATAGGTGGTCGACAGGATAAAGCCGCGACGCGCGCTCGAGCGCTGTCCGGCTTGGCCGATCATCCCGAGCACGATCGGATACATCGGGAATACGCAGGGCGTGAACGCCAGCAGGAGGCCGAAGCCGACGAACGACAGGGCGACCCAGAAGGCATTGCCGTCGCGCAGGACGGAGGATGATCCGCGCGTGTCATCGGCGAGCACGATACCCGCCTCGGCAAGCGACGCGGTTTGCGCATTCACCCCGGCTTTCGGGGCAGATCCCGTCGCCTTCCTGTTGATGGTGAGAGTTGCCAGGTCCACAGAGCGGACCTCCGGCATATAACAGATGCCTCCGTCCTGACAGCCCTGGAAGATCACCGTCGCTGTTCCTTCGCGGCCCGGCACGGTGACGACCGCCTCGTCGTAGAGCACCTCCACGTCGCCGAAGTCAGGGTCGCTCTTCTGCACCCCGTCCGACACGTCGAAGGCAACGTCCTTTCCGTTCATCGAGACGATGAAGTGGTCGCGGTAGAGGTAGTAGCCGGGCGCGATCGTCCAGCTCAGCGAGACGCTCTCGTCGCTCGCCGACGGCTCGACCGCGAAGGCTTCGTCCGGCGGCAAGGGCTCGGGCGGAGTCGCTCGGGCCGCCGTGTTCAGGAAGGTGGCGATAAGAATCGCGGAAAGCGTCTTCATCATGCAGGAGACCTCCTTCTACCGCGACTGAGGTCAGGGGCAGCTTAAGACACGCTTAAGGGAACCTGATCAGGCCTCGAGATCAGGCATCCCCAAAGCGTCGGCAATGAGTTCTACCGGGCGGCGGATCACACCCTGCGAATGGCCGGGGCTCGACAGCATGATCTCGTCAGCCTGGATCAACTCCTGCATGGCGCCGAGCCTGCCTGAACAGCTGCCGTTCCGCATACGCGGCATGTCTGTCGAACCGGCCTGACCGCTTGCCACCTAACCTCAGCCCTTCGCGTTCATGGGGTCACGGCCTAGTCCTGCTTGACCCTCCCGGCATTTGGCCGGAAACTTCGGCGAGCGTGGTGCCGGCTCGAACTGTCGGCTCAGGACCGGGAGGATGACAATGGCGATTTCCCGCAAAGAGGAAGCACGTGCGCTGGACGCCGAGGAGCGTGATCTCGTCGCCAAGTCGCACCAGCCCCAGATCCAGGGCCTTTCGGACCAGGACCTGGCGGGTCTGGTCAGGCAGCTTCGGGAACGGCGCGACAAGGCGCAGACCATGGCCCATCAGCGGCGGCGCGAAATGCGCGGTAAGGGCAAGGCCCGCGGCGCCACGCCGTCCAAGTCGGATGCCGGGTCGCAGCTCAAGCTCGCCGTGCTCGCGATGGCGATGCGGCGCACCAATGGGGAAGTCGAACGGCGGCGGCAATTAGCGGCCAAGATGGAGCTCGTCGAGAACATGCGCGCGGCTTTGGCCATGAAGGGATCGGCGCCGGGCAGAAGCGACGACTTCAATACGCGCCAGGCGCATCAGGGCATGCGGGCGATCGCGAACGAGAAGACGAAAAGCCCTTTGCGGCCGATGGAGGCGGGGCGGCTGCGCAAGGCCGGGAAGGTGGCCCAGGCCAAGCGCGACGCCGTCTGACGTGCCCACGCCAGGGCCGACGGCATGCGCCAATGCGTTCGAACCGCCCTTGTCGGTCTATGGTCGAGGCTCCGAACCCTCGCCCCGTCAGCGCCGGGACCGCTCCCTATGATCGCGTGCGCTGAGCCTGGTCCGCACAAAAACCGCTTTCACAGCTCGGTCGCGCCTTTTCCTGCGAGGATTTTGTCGCGGAGCTTGGCAATGCGTGAAGTTCGCGTTTCGGACTTCTTCAACGCGTTGAGAACGATCCCATAGCTTTTCCGCCGACCGGGCGTCAGACTGTGAAAGGCTTCTGCAAGTTCAGGATCGGAATCCAGCGCCTCGATCAACTCGTCGGGCAGTTCGATTTCGGTTTCCGTTTTTGGCGCCTTGATGCCCGCCTCCGCGTAGCCCATCGCCTCGTTCAGATAGGACAGGATGATCGGCTCCAGCTTTGCCACTTGGCCATTGTCCACAAAGCGGATCATGTCGGCCTGGCGCGTATTCGGTCCCTGCTTCTCCAGCACGCCTTCGGGGTCTTTCATAAGTGCCGCGTTGAAGAAACTCATGCGAAAATCGCCGCGAAAGGCGCCGATGATCACGATGTTGCGACCTTGATGCATATAGCACGGATGCGCCCATTTCACCGTCTCGACCAGCCCTGCGCCGAGGCAGATTCGGCGTAGTTCGTTCAGCCCATGGACCCATTGCCTTGTCGAGCAATCCGGGGTGGCGAAGCGCTCGCAGCGCCCGCAACCTTTGGTGAAGAAGTCCTCGATGTCAGTGATCATTCGCTTGGCCCGAAAATCACCCTTGTAGCTTTGCCCGCATTGGGCATGTCAAGCACAACGTAAGCTTGGGGCCGAAGCCGCGTCGCACATCCGGATTGGTGGGGCAGGGACCAGGCATGCGCCGAAATTGCCTCTTTATCGACACGGCGATGGGGATAGAGTGTAGTTCCCGCCCGGAGATTCCAGGGTTCACGCGGCAGGCGATAGCGAGAGAAGGTGCTGGCGCGACTTTTTGTTTTTATCGGTGGCTTGGTGGTGCTGGCGCTCACTTTGGCGCTGGTGGTGCCCTATTTTGTCGACTGGACAACCTACCGGGCCGATTTCGAGCGCGAGGCAAGCGCCGTGCTCGGCCGCAAGGTCACGGTGCGCGGCGATGTCAACGCCAGACTGCTGCCGTTCCCGTCGGTCTCTTTTTCCGACATTTCGGTGGGGGGAGGCCCTGCGGGCGAACCGGCCATGACCGTCGAGTCCTTTTCCATGGATGCCGAGCTCGCCCCGTTCATGCAGGGCGAATTCCTGATCTTCGACATGCGCCTGGTGCGCCCGAAGGCGACGATCGGCGTGGACAACAACGGCGTGATCGACTGGGCCGTGCGGCCTTCCTCGCCATTCGACGCCGGGCAGATCGCGCTGGAGAAGCTGACGGTCACCGGAGGGCAGGTGACAATCCGCCACCGCTTCGGTGGTCGCGACCACGTGCTTTCGGAAATCAACGCCGAGGTTTCCGCACGCTCGTTGGCCGGGCCCTGGCGGGCCGATGGAACGCTTCGCCTCGACGGGATGCGCACCGATGTCACCGTCTCGACCGGCAAGGTCGACGAGACCGGGGCGCTGCGGCTGCGCATCAAGGCCGATCCCGCCACCTATCCCTTGGCCATCGAAGCGGATGGGGACCTACGGCTGAGGGACGGCGCCGGCCTTTACGCCGGCACCTTCCGCGTCGACGCCAGGACGGCCGGCCCGGACGAGGCGCGCGGTTCCGAAAAACTCTCGTCCGGCGCGAACCGCCAACCGGCCCAAGGCATGTCGGCCGCGGACACGCCGTCGCCTTATCGGCTCAGCGGCAAGTTCGCGCTCGACCACCGTAGGCTCGATTTCGAGGCCTTCCGCTTCGAGACCGGGCCGCTCGACAATCCTTATACGGCCGATGGAACTGGCGTCGTCGAACTGGGCGCCGAGCCGCGTTTTGCGATCCAGGCGGACGGCGCGCAGTTGCGCTTCGACGAGAATGTCGCCGAGGCCGAGGAGGTGAGCGGTCTGACGCTCGAAAGCCGGCTCGCCGCGCTGGAGCGGGTGCTGTCGGATCTTCCCAAGCCCACCATTCCCGGTTCGGTCGATGTCAGATTGCCGGCCGTCGTCGCCGGCGATACGACCGTGCGCGACGTCAGCATTTCGGCCGAGCCCGCGGCGGATGGCTGGAACATGAAGTCGCTTGCCGCAACCCTCCCGGGCCGCACGACGCTCGAGGCAAACGGGGTGCTGCGCACCCGCGACGGATTGGGCTTTCGGGGCTCGCTCCTGCTCGCGGTGGGCCAGCCCTCCGGATTTGCGGCGTGGCTGTCGCGCGATGTCGACGAGGCAATTCGCCGTTTGCCCGCAGCCGGCTTCAAGGCGAAGGTCGATCTGACCCGGCAACGCCAGTTCTTCGACGATCTCGAACTCATTCTCGGCGACGCGAAGTTCAGCGGCGTCCTGGACAGCCGGAATCCTGCGGATGCCAACCCCTCGATGGCGGTCAAGCTCGACGGAGAAGCGCTCGACGTGGACGGCCTCGCGGCCTTTGCATCGCTCTTCGTCAGCGGGCAGGGTATGACGCAACTCGCCCAGCGGGACCTCGATCTTTCGGTCAAGGCCGGCCCTGTCACCGTGGCGGGGCTGAAAGCGGAAACGGTCGATACGTCACTGCGGCTCCGCGGCCGGCAGATCGAGATCGACCGTCTGTCGATCGGCGGATTGGAGGGCGCGACCGTCAGCGCGACCGGAACGTTGCGTGACCTGATGGCGAAACCATCGGGCAAGCTCGATGCATCGATCGTGGCAGTCGACCTCGCGCCGTTCGTCAAACGCGTCGCGACGCAATTCCCGGACAATGCGCCGCTGGCCGCCCTGGCGTCGCGAGCGGAGGCCTATGCAGGACTGTTCGAGGATACCCGCGTCGATGTCGTGGCGAGCGCCGACGCCACATCCGGTCTGATCGTCAACGCCAATGGAACGGCCGGAGGCAGCACATTTTCCCTGTCGGGCTCCGGAAGCGCGCCGCTCGATCCTGCCACCCCGATGTCGCTCTCCTTCTCCGCCGCGAATGAGAATGCCGAAACCCTCATGGCCCTCTACGGCCTGCCTGTCCTGCCGCTCGGCACTGTCGGCTCGGCCGACACCAAGCTCACGGCGCAAGGAACCCTCGAAGGAGGGCTTGAAACGGCGCTCGAATTCAAGGGCGAACATCTGACCGCATCCTATACCGGGACCGTCCGACAAGCCGAGGGCCATCTCGAAGGCGAGGGGAAAGTCGCGCTCGATACGGACGACATCGAGCCGTGGCTGATGACGAGCGGCATGGCCATGCCCGGCATGGGGCTCGGCCTGCCTGTTGCCCTGGCCGCGGACGCCTCCTTCGGGGCAGGATTGCTCGCGCTTTCCGGCCTGGACGGTTCCGTCGACGAGGGGCGGCTCGGCGGCGACGTCAACGTCGTGGTCAAGGACGGTATCCCGCATCTCACCGGGGCGGTTTCGCTCGAAACCCTCGACCTCTGGCCCGTTACGGCCATGGTGTTGGGCGACACATCCCTCCAGGGAAAGGGAGGCTGGCCCGACACGCCGTTCCGGAACAGGGCGGCCGCGCCGTTCACCGCCGAGCTCGACCTTTCGGCGGGCTCGATCGCCGCGGGCGCTATCGGTGCGGTGCAGAACGTGAGCGCCAGGATGAGCCTCGACGGCGAGGGACTGCGCATCGCGGATTTCAAAGGCTCGGCCTTCGGCGGCGCGCTGAGCGGCCTTGCGGAACTCAAGAACAATGGCGGTACGGGCCTTTTTTCGGGGCAGCTGAAGCTCGCCGGCGCCGATCTCGGCTTGCTGCTCGAAGGCAGCGGCATCAGGGGACACGGCGATGTCGCCGCGACCCTGTCGGCGAGCGGCAAATCCGCGGAAGCGATGGTGGCGGCGCTCTCCGGGTCGGGCTCCGTCGTCTTCGGGGGGATGAGCGTGCCGGGCGTCAATCCGAATGCCTTCCCCTTGCTGATCGCGAAGGCTGACGCCGTCGGACGGGATATCGACGCCGGCAAGATCGCGGGCTTCGCCCCCGCCGTCATCGGCGATGGGACGTTCTCGGCGGCGAGCGGCGAGGCTGCGTTTACCGTGGCGGGTGGCGTGCTGCGGGCACCGCCGCTGACACTGGCAACGCCGTCGGCCAATCTGACGGCCGAGATCAAGGCGGATTTCAACGACGGAACCGTTGCCGTGACGGGCGAAGTCGCATACGCGCCCGGCAACGAGGCGCTCGCCGGCTCGGAGCCCGCCATCCGCTATTCCGTGGAAGGGCCGCTCGGCGCGATGCGCAAGCATTTCGACACGGAGCCACTGGCACAGTTCCTCACCCAGCGCGCCCTGGAGATCGAGCAGGCGCGTGTAGAGGCCATGCAGTCCGGCCTGCTTGAGCGGCAGCGTCTGCGCCGTGAAGTCCGCTATTATGCCGCGCTCCAGGCGGAGCGCGAAAGGCTGGTGGAGGAGCAGAGGCGGGCGGCCGAAGAAACGCGGCATAGGGCGCAGCAGGAGAGATCGAAATCCGAGGCGGAAGCGAGGAAGGCCGCGAAGGAGCAGGCGGATGCCGAAGCCAAGGCGAAGGCGGATGCAGAAGCCAAGGCGAAGGCAGAGGAGGCCGCGCGGCAACGGGCCTTCGAGGAACGTGCAGCGGAGGCGATCAGAATGGTCGAACGGGAACGGGCGCGAAGCCAGGCCGAAGCAGCCCATGGCCCCGAAGTAGAGCGCGCGCCCTTGCCGCCGCCCGGCGAGAGCGGGACGGGCGCTGAATTCGACCCATCCTCCATCGACACCTTCCTGCGATCCCTCGAAAAGACGCCGTAGGATACTCGGTCAAGTCAAACGCGTCAGCGACGCGCGTGCACGAGCACTCTGGTCGGCGGAACCTCTTCTGGAGCGTGTTCACCGGAAAGGCTCCAATCAAAGCATGTCGCGTACCCGAGGCTGCTGCACAGTTGTGGGCGACACGCATCACACTGGTGGCAAATAAGGATCGACCTTTCGGCAAGCCTCTCATCCGCCGGTCTCCGATTTCGCCCATCGCCCATGGTTGACGATCGGCGAAATCCAGGCGGTCGTCGTCTCTTTCCCCGCGAATTCGCGGGGTGAGATGTCCGGCTGGGCAGTGAGGGCCATTTCGCGACCGGTCAGAGTAAACGCTCTTGGTCAGGACCGCTGGGCCAATTCCGCCCTTTCGGGCGCGGCGTTCGTGTCTATGCTGACCACGACCGACATCCCAGGCGCCAGGCGATCCGCAAGGGGCTGATCCGGGTCGATCTCGATGCGAACCGGTATGCGCTGCGCCACCTTGGTGAAATTGCCACTGGCATTGTCGGCCTTGATGACGGCGAACTCCGAGCCGGCTGCCGGCGAGAAGCGGGCGACGTGCCCTCTCAGCGCGGAGTGATTCAAGGCGTCCACGCTGAAGCTTACCGGCTGGCCGGGCTTCATTGCGGCCACCTGCGTTTCCTTGAAGTTGGCGATCACCCATTTGTGGTCCGGCACGATGCTCGTCAGTTGCGATCCGGCCGTGACATAGGCGCCGAGCGAAGTACCGATGGTGCCCAGCGTACCATCCTGGGGGGCGAGGATGCGTGTGTTGGCAAGGTCGATCTCGGCCAGCCTCACGGCGGCCTCGGCTTGATCGACGTCCGCCTGCAGCGACTGTCGCGAGACGAGGACCTGATGCAGGCCTTGCTTGGCGACTTCGAGCTGAGCCTCGGCCTCGCTGAGTGCTGCCTCGGCCTGATGCTCGGCGTTGCGGGCGACATCAACATCGCTCTCGGTGGAGAAGCCCTTGTTCACCAATGCCTCGCTGCGCTCGAGATTGGCGCGTGCGAGGTCGCCCGCGGACCGGGCACTGGTAACACGAGCTTCGGCCAGCGCGATCTGCGCCTTTCCGGAGGCCTCCTGCTGCTCGGAGGCGGCAAGGGCCGCTTTCTTGCTGGCCAGCGTCGCCATGGCCTGTTCGAGCTTCTGCTGGAAAGTCCGGTCATCCACCCGCACGATCAGGTCGCCTTTTTTCACCTTTGCGTAGTCGGTGACTGGGACTTCGACCACATATCCTGCCACCTGCGGGCTGAGGATCGTGACGTTGCCACGCACATACGCGTTGTCGGTCTGTTGCACCGTCGCCTGGAACGGGGGCAACTGCCACGCGTAGAGGACGAGCAGCACGCCAGCAAGGCCGGCCAGCAATGCGACATAGGTGGAGAAGGATTTGAACAATCGGGACATGACAATAACAGGGGGTCAGGACTGGACGGTGGGAACGGGAGCGGGATGGAATGCGGCGGCAAATCGCTTCCAGCCCACGTGGAAAAGCAGCGCGGCGAGCGCGAAGGCGGCCGCGATCGAGATGAGCAGGAAAACGTCGGCGTAGGCCAGCGCATAGGCCTGCTGGGTTGCCTGCTGGGTGAGAGACGCCAATCCTTCCGCCTGGCGCAGGACGGGATCGGTGAGCACCTTGGAATAGGCGCCGCCGAGTTGCGTCATGCGTTCGGCAACGAAGGGATTGGTCAGGGCGAGATGCTCGACGATGGCGGCAGAATGGAATTTCTCGCGGATGATGACGAGGCTGCCGAAGAGAGCCGATCCGATCAGGCCGCCGATGCTCTGGGTGAACAGAAAGACGACCAGGAAACTCAATATGTAATTCATGCCTTTCTTCACCGCATTGACAAAGCCCATCGCCATGGCCGGTGCCAGGAACAGAGAACTGGCGATCGCAATGAGTGCTTGGCTGACATACATCTGCTCCGGACGTGTGAGCACGGTTAGCCGCGAGTCCATGAAAGCGCCCACCGCAACCAGGGCCAGTGAGACCGCATGAATGGCCGGCTCACGCCCGGGCTTGAGCACTGCGGCACAAACACAAGCGCCGAAAACGGTTGAGGCCAGGATGATGGCGTAAAGTGTCGTCTGCTGATCGTTCTGCAGGCCGAGTTGCTGGAAAAGACCGCTGATGCCGCTCGACTGCTCGGTCAGCAAAATGCGGAACAGCAAGAGCACGCTTGCGAAATGCAGGACGTCTGGCGAGAGCAGCCATTTGATGTCCAGCAGCGGGTATTTACGGTTGAGTTCGATCAGCACCACGCAGGCCAGGCAGACGATCGAGACCGCCGTCAGCAAACCTAGCCATGGCGCCTCGAACCACCAGTAATATCGCCCCGTGGTCAATACGACGGCGAGAAGGCCGAAGCCCGCGGCCAGGAAAAGATAACTCACCACATCCATGAAGCCGAGCACCTTGACCTTGGGCGGTGAGGTCAGCGGCAGCTTATAAATCAACGCGAAGCTGATCAGGGCGAGGCCTACCTCCAGCAGATAGATCGGCTGCCAGCCGCCAAGGTCGAGCAGCGTCGGCGAGATCAACCGCGCAATCGGGGCGCCGAGCCCGGTATTCATCATCGCGAACGGCATTCCGATGGTCAGCTTCTTTTCCGGCGGAAAGCATTCGAGGAGGTAGAGGAAGCTCAGGGTCGACATGGGTGCGGCTGCGATCCCGGCAAAGAAGCGCGCTATGACGGCCGTACCAAGCTCATTGGTGAAGAGATGAAGACCGTTGACCACGATGAACGTGATCATTGCGATCTCCGCGAACTTGCGAAGGCCGTATTGCGCCCGGATCTTCACCAGCAGCAGGGAAAGGCTGACGTTCGGAACCATATAGGCCGTTGTCAGCCATAGCGCCTCATTGGTCGTCGCCGAGAACTCGCCTGAGACCTGCAGAAGGTTGGCGTTGACGAAATTCAGACCTAGCCCATAGGTGATCGCGATGAGCACCGAGGTCGCCGCATAGCAGGCCGCCAAAGCGGGATGCCTGGGCACGTAAGGAGCCGGTGCGGGCAGCGACGGCGGAGGCTCGTCCGGACCGCCAAACAGGCGGACAAGGAAGCCAGGTCGGGGAGCCATGCGCTTGGCGCCTTCCATGTGGGCGACTTCATCGGTGGCGGCAATCGAGCCATCGGGCGGCGGCTCCGCGATGGGAGTGCGTCCGGCAGCGCCGGCCAGAAGATCGTCTTTCGCGCCCGCCGGCGTCCGTGTCGTGGCAGGCGAACGCATCGTCCGGACTTGGAGTTGATCTGAGATGCTCACGGCTCGCTCCGTACGCCTATGCGGCCGGTTCGAGGGAGATCGCTTCCAGATTCCCCGCCATCCGGCGCGAAATCCTCAGCGCGCCGGCCAATTCCTGCTCGTCTATGCCCTTGAGTACTTCCTTCCCGATCTGTGCAGCCATGCGGTCGACAAGTTCGGCAAGCATCTCGCCCGAAGACGTCAACACCACCTGTTTGGCGCGCCGGTCGCCTTCGACCTCGCGCCGCTCGATCAAGCCCTGTGCCTCAAGGCCGTCTATCAGGCGGACAAGCGTCGCGGTCTCGATCTCCAGTTCTTCCGCCAATTCCTTCTGGTTGGCTGCCTCGCAGCGGGCAATCTTGAGCAGCGTACGCGCGCGGGCGAGCGTCAGCCCCTTCTCGCGCACGCGGGCGTCGAAGATGGTGCGGATTTTCCGGCTGATCTTGGCGATATCTTCCAGAATCTCGAAGCGCTGACCGCGCAGACGAGTTGCCATTGCTAAGCATCCATATAGATAGAGAGCTAATTAATTACAGACTAAGTAGTCCGGTCGGGGCGGGTTTGCAAGTGCCTATGGATGATGTTTGCTGAGTCAGAAGCCGTCAAAACCACTGGCGCGGTCTGGCGCGAACGCCGTCAATCCCTGGCGCCGGGCCGCGGGCCGAATTGACTTGCATGCCGCCCAAAGCTGTGTGGCGGGTATGGGTCAACGGATTGTGATTTGGGCGACGGGCCTCAAGCCGCCCTTTCGTGCTCCATGGCCAGCTCGGCCTCCAGGCTTTCGAGGTCCCGAAAAACAGAGGCGACGGCGAGAAGCCGTCCGTTGCCTCTGAAGCGCAGGAGGCAGTCCTTGGCGGCGATATCGCCGTCGATCGAGATTTCGTCCCATTGCTCGGCATGGCCGACATAATTGATCGGGATGTCGTAGTGCTGGCTCCAGAAGAACGGCACGAACGCGAACTCCTCGGCATATCCGAGCATGTTGAGGGCTGCGGTTCCTCCTTGCCTCTCGGCAACCACCCAATGCTCGGCGCGAATGTTCTCGCCACTGCGAGGATCAGGCCAACGCGCGATATCGCCTGCGGCGAAGATTCCTGGCGTGCTCGTTTCCAGGAGGGGGTTCACGACGACGCCTCGGTCAACGGTGAGCCCCGCGGCTTCGGCAAGCCCGGTCCGGGGCCGTACGCCGACGCCTGCGACGACGAAATCGGCTGCCAAGGTGCCGCCGCTGGCGAGTCTCAGCCCTGTGCCTTCCATACTGCTCGCGGTGTCACCGAGATGGAAAACGACACCGTTCTCCTCATGCAGCATGCGAAGGAAGTCGCCCATCCGCGAGCCCAGGATACGCTCCATGGGCCGCTTTTCGGGGGCCACGACATGCACTTCGAGATCACGGGCACGCAAGGACGCTGCAACCTCGAGACCGATGAAGCTGGCGCCCAAGATGACGACACGCCGCGCGGTCTCGGCGCGGGCGATGATCGCCCTGCAATCCGCGAGCGAACGCAGTGTGTGAACGTGCGGTTGGTCGGCCCCGGGAATGGTCGGGCGAACCGGTTCGGCCCCTGTTGCCAGCAGCAACCTGTCGTACGGGATTTGGGCGCCGTCGGTGAGAACGACCTCGCGAGAGCGTGTGTCGATACGCCCGACGCTCGTTCTGAGACGCAGGTCGATGCCGTTCTTCGAATAGAAGCTCTCTCCGCGGAGCGGAATCCAATCCTCCGGAGCCTTGCCAGCGAGATAGTCCTTGGAAAGGTTGGGCCGGTCGACGGGCGGAGCTTCGTCGTCGCTGAGCATGACGATGCTCCCTTGGTATTGCTCGCGTCGTAGCCTCTCGGCAGCCGCAAAGCCGGCCGCGCCGCCGCCGACTATGACGACTTTCTCGGAGAGACGGCCGGCCGACGACTCGCGCTTTTTCGGCGCGGGCCGCTTGCGCTTCTCCTTCACGAAAATCCTGCCTTCACGCTGTTCCACCGACCAGCACGCAAGTGGAGTGAAGGCGGGCGCGCGCAGGGCTTCACCCGTGCGCAGATCGAAGCATGCATGATGCCAGGGGCAGCGGATCGTGTCGCCGACCACCAGACCTTCCCCAAGCGGGCCACTGTAATGGGTGCATGTGGCACCGACGGCGAACACGTCAGGCCCGCGGCGCACCAACAGCACCTGATCGTCGCCGCAATGACCAACCAACTTGCCGCCTTCCGGAAGATCGGCGAGCGCTACGCCCTGGGTCAGATCCGGCCCGTTTTCCCGGTGATTGCCTTCGGACATACTCCCTCCTCGGCGATCGGTGATCGCCTCATACCGGCGACAAAGGACGAAACTCGGGCAAGCGCCTCATCGGCCTGCCGGCCACTTGCCGGCAGGGGAGAAGACCGATGTCGTCTCCTCCGGGAGGACAGTCGAGGGCCGCTTGCGACAGAGATCAACCCATCAGTCGACAGTCACGCTGCAGTTTCCCGGGAATAGATCCGCCATGCAAACGAATTTGTTCGCTAGTTCCATGCAATTTCCTGATTAGGAATTGGAAGTCAGCCGGGCACCGGAAAGGGAGCCATCTCGAACTATCTGCGCTTCGCCCATTCGAGCACATGAATTCGCAGCGCCGAGGAAAGATTGGCGTCGCGTGGGCGCGTGGCGTCGACTTCCGCCACGAGCGCCGCGAGCGTCATGCCGCGTTCGGCGGCGATCGCCGTGAGTTCGTCGTAGAAAGGTTGTTCGAGCGAATAGCTGGTGCGGTGGCCGCGGATGGTAACGGATCGCTTGCGGACGAGGCTCACCGTTCCGAACCGTCGTCCCCACCCTCACGGCGGTGACTTTCGAGAAACGCTCTCGATTTGTCCGCGATCTTCTGGGCCTGCAAGCGCTCGGCCTTGGAACGGCCGTGAGTGGCGCGGTTTTGTTCCGCTATCCGCTCTTTTTCCACTCGCGCCTTTTTCTTGCGGGCCAGGCGGAGATTGACGATCTCAGCCATCGATCGCGTCCTCGACGCTACTTCTTGCGGAACGCGTCAAGCGACACGACGTCGGCGCTCTTTGTCGCCGTGTCGGCCGGCTCCGGCTCCGCAGGCTTGTTGGATTCTTTCTTGCGCGATTCCGCTTTCTTCGGGGAAGCGGCCTTCGCGGGCTCGGGCTTTGTCGGCGCGGCTTCCTCCTCCTCGGCGGCAGCCTTCGCCAGAGATTCCGGCTTCACGTCGAACTCGAGCTCGAAATTGACCGAGGGATCATAAAACCCACGAACCGCGGAAAACGGTATCTCGAGCCGTTCCGGGATGTCGGAGAAGGAAAGGCCAACCTCGAACCCGGTCTCGCTTACCTTCAAGTCCCAGTACTGGAATTGGAGCACAATCGTCATCTGCTCGGGGTAGCGCTCGCGCAGCCGAGACGAAATGCGCACGCCAGGCGCCCCAGTCAGGAACGTGATGAAGAAATGATGGTTGCCCGGGAGACCGGTACGCGCGACCTCCGCCAGGACCTTGCGCATAACACCACGCAGCGCCTCCTGGGCAAGAATATCGTAGCGGATATGGTCTTCGGCCATTGTCACCCGGCTTCCATGAATCGAACCGCCTACCTGTAATCAAGCGCAAGGCTGCCGTAAACCGGATATAGCGCGAGCTTTCGGAGAGTTCAGCCCCACCAAAGCATGTCGCCTGCAATCGGATGGGGCGACAGGCTCAAGGAATTCGTTTTGCCGCATTCTGGGACGCCGACCGAAACCGGTCGGCTGCGACATGCTTCAGACCGCAGGCGCGCCGCTTTTGGCTCCGGGCTGGGGCTTGCGGCCGAATGCCCGCAGAAACGTGCTCACCGCGTTGGAAGAAGCGCTTTGCAGGTCTACTTCCGATGGCCTGTCTCCAAAAGCCAGGGAAATCTGGAGATCCGCATTGTTGAGCGCCAGGAACTGCCGTGCCGCGAGATCGGGATCGTCTAGGTCGAGGAATCCGGCATGGGCAAGGCGCGCGAAGCGGGCCGCAAGGGCGGCCCAGATCTTGCTGGGGCCGTTCTCCCGCCATGTCGCGAAAAGTTCGGGGCAACGCTGGCCTTCGCTCTGAAGGAGCTTGCGCAGAAACAGGCCGTCGCGGTTGCAGAGGCAATTCTTGTTCAGCCGCACGCCGAAGGCCGTCAACTCCGCATGCAGGTCCTTGGGATGGTCGGGGAAGGTGGCCAGGGTCTCGAAGATGCTGATATTGGTGCGTTCCGTCACTTCCTTGACGACGGCGGTGAATAGTTTGTCCTTGTCGCCGTGGTGATTGTACACGGTCTGCCGGGAAACACCTGCCTCGGCAGCAATCAGATCGATGTTCGAGCCACCGAACCCCTCCTGACAAAAGACCCTCGCTGCTGCCTCGATGATGGACTCGCGCTTGGCGGAATGGCTGCGCGGCGGGCCAACAATGTCAGGAGTGATATCGGATGCCATGGAAATCTATATAGGACTGATTGACGATTTGGACAACCATGCCTAAAAATGTTGACCATCTCTACAAATCTGGCCGATCGGAGGAGCGGGCGGATGGGTGGAGGCCAATTTCAGGCCGGCTGCCCGGCCCACGACACGATCCGAAAGAACCTACGCCATGTCCCCACGATTCCTCCGCCTCGCGGTCGTGCTCGGCCTTTTGTCGGCCATTGGCCCCTTCGCCATCGACATGTATCTGCCGGCGCTGCCGTCCATCGGCGCGGACCTCGGCGCGACCACCAACGCTGTTCAGTTGAGCCTGCTCGTCTTCTTCCTGTCCTCAGGGCTCGCCCAGATCCTCGTGGGCCCGCTGTCCGACATGTTCGGGCGGAAGGCGCCCCTCTACATGAGTCTCGTGCTGTTTGCACTCGGCGGCATCGGCTCGGCTCTGGCGCCCACGATCGAATGGCTTATCGTCGCCCGCTTCGTGCAGGGTTTGGGCGCGGCAGCCGGGATGGTGGTGCCGCGCGCCATCGTGCGTGATCTTCACACCGGCAATGAAGCTGCCCGCCTGATGTCGCTGCTCATGCTCGTCTTCAGCGTGTCACCGATCCTGGCGCCGCTCGGAGGCAGCATCGTCATCGAGGCGTTCGGCTGGCGCGCCGTCTTCTGGTTCGTGACGGGCGCAGCACTGGTCGCCATCGCCATGCTCGCCTTCACGCTCAAGGAAACGCGCCCGGCGTCCGCGCGTCTGGAAAGCAGCATCGGCGGAGCCCTGGCGGGCTATCGTTTGCTGCTGGGCGACCGCAACTTCCTTGGCCTGACATTCATCGGCGCCTTCGGCATGTCCAGTTTCTTCGTCTACCTGGCCAGTTCATCCTTCATCCTGATCGATCGCTACGGTCTGACGCCTGCGCAATACAGCATCGCCTTCTCGATCAACGCGGTGGCTTTCATCGGCATGTCTCAACTCACCGGCACGTTCGCCGACCGTTTCGGGCTGAGGCGGGTCGTGCGCGTTGCCGTGACCGGCTACACCACGACGATGGTCGTGCTGTTCGGCCTGACCGTCACCGGCGTGGACCGGCTGGATGTAATGGCGGGGCTGCTGTTCGTCGGATACGGCTTTCTCGGGCTCGTGATTCCGACAACGGCCGTACTGGCGCTGGAGGACCATGGCGAGATCGCCGGCACGGCCTCTGCTTTGATGGGCACACTGCAATTGGCCACGGGCGCGGCAGCCATGGCGGTCGTCGGGCTGTTTTTCGACGGCACCTCCCTGCCGATGGTGGCGGGCATCGCCATCGCCGCCGTGATCGCCTTCGTGCTGACGCGGGCGACGCTCGCTCGCGCCCCGCTGGCGGTGGGGACGCCGGCCGAATAGGCATGATGCGTCCGGCGAAAGCACGTCGCCGAAAACTTCGGAGCGGTTTTGGGATAACGATGTGCGTAGAAGCCACTATTTGAAGCGCATTGCCGAATTCGATTGTCGGCGATGAGCTTCAGGGGGAGCGGGTCCGTCAGACCTGCTTGTCCACCTGCCGTGATGCTACCCCGGCGATCTCAAGCACAAAGCGACACCGATCCGCAACCGATGCGCGCGGTACCTCGACGAGCTCATAGCCGCAGTCGGCATAGGCCTGCGCCACCGCATCGAAAGTCCGCTCTGCTTCCTCCAAAGACTGCTTGCGCTCGCTGTCCTGGGCGAAGATCTCGGGCCAGGGCGGCAGCAAGAACACTTTCGGGTTATAGAGGCAGACCCGCGCGGCTCCCTTCACATGGAGCGGCACCTCGAGGCGGGAAAGCCTGAGATAGCCGATGATGTCGGGTACTCCGCGATCGAAGAAATGAAGGCCATCGCTCGCTGCGGCAACTCCGTAGGAGCGCATTTCCCACGACAGCATCAGCTCTGCGAAGAGCGCCGGGTTTTCCCAGGGCAGGGCAGGGCCGCCGATCCGGACCTGATCCTTGATGATGGCGCGCCCGGCTTCGATCGAGCCGGCAAAGCCCGCCTCGCCGAGCGCTGCAATCAGCGTGCTTTTGCCCGAACCGGGGCCGCCGGACAGGACGAAGAAGCGCTGGTGGTCGTTGAGCATCGAGAATGTTCCTCGGTTGGGATGGCGCAATGGTCGCGACGGCGCGCGCACGACAGATGCCGATCGCGCGCGCGAGACGGGACTGCGGGCCGAAGCGAAAAGATTGAAAAGGGGGGAAGTGGAGGCTTCTGTTGCCAGGTGCCTCCGGACCCCGCCTAGACCTGCGACGGCCTAGGGCTTTGATTGAAGCTATCGCACCGCATTAAGCGGCGAGACGTGCTTCCGCATAGTTGTCGTTGGCAACTATAAGGTTAGCCCGATAACGGTGGTACAATGCCGGGCAAAAGTCCGATCTTTACACCCTCGTCGATCCTATTTCGCCCCCATCAAAAGCCGCCTTTGCCGGCGGTTTTTGGTGGAGGCGCCGGGTACCGCCCCCGGGTCCGAATGGCTTATTTCATCGGCCGTTTATTGCCATAGTCAGTCGAGCTGACGGGGCGAATATAGGGAGGCCGAACTGAAATTGAAAGCCCCGGAACGAAGCCTGTGCACGGCAAAAATTGCGTCGGGTTGGCCCGGCCCCCTTCAGCCCTGATCAGCCTTCTGCCTTGAAGTTCTCGGCCTCCTCCTTGATCTTGGCCCAGTCATTGCCATGCCGCCTCAGAAGCGTCTTGGCCTGATTGGGCGACAGATCGGTCGTTTCAGCCAGATGCTGGACCTCGAGCTCTTGCCCTTGCTTCAGACTACCGGAGCGCTTGCGCTGTTTGCCGATCTTCTCGTTGGCCATGCCTGCATCCTCCATTCCGTGTGGAAAGGGAACGCACCGGCAAGGGCTCCGTTCCCGAAGCTGCCGGCAGTATTGAGAAAGCAGGCCGACATTGCCTGCCTCCTGCGATCGCTTCATTCTCCCGCGGCCGACGGAGCCTCCCGAACAGCCGCGAGGCTGCCGAACTATCGACCGAGCGTGTAGAATTCATCGTTCGGCCGCATGTTGCCGACATTCGCGATGCGGTTCGACATTCCAAAAAAGGCGGCGATCGCGGCTATGTCCCAAACGTCCTCCTGGTCGAAGCCATGCGCCGCGAGCGCGGCGAAATCGTCGTCACCGACCGAGTAGGATTCGAATGCCACCTTCATGGCAAAATCCAGCATTGCTTTCTGGCGCGCCGTGATGTCGGCCTTGCGGTAGTTGATCGCGACCTGGTCTGCGATCAACGGATTCTTTGCCCGGATGCGCAGGATGGCCCCGTGGGCAATGACGCAATATTGGCACTGGTTGGCATTGCTTGTCGCGACCACGATCATCTCGCGCTCGGCCTTCGTGAGGTTTCCCGGCTTGTCCATCAGCGCGTCATGATAGGCGAAGAAGGCGCGGAACTCCTCGGGCCTGCGAGCCAGGATCAGAAAGACGTTGGGAATGAAGCCCGATTTCTCCTGCACCGCATTCAGCCGATCACGGATGTCCGGCGGGATCTCCGAAAGGGCGGGCACAGGGAAGCGGCTGATGGCGGCGTGATCTGGCATGAAACGGAACTCCAATGAGGCTGGCTTTCCCAGCGTAGCTTGGTTCGATGCCGTGAGACAGCTTCTTGTCGTTGATGTCGACTTCGCTCGACAGGAAGCGTGGCCACGCGCATGGTCCTTGCTTGTATCCTCCGCTAAGATCGGCCGACCCACGAATCGAAGCACGACCATGCGCCAGTATCTCGACCTCCTGCAGCACGTTCTCGAAACCGGCGTCGACCGAGGCGACCGCACAGGCACGGGCACCCGCTCGGTGTTCGGCTACCAGATGCGTTTCGACCTGCGGCGAGGCTTTCCCGTCACGACGACGAAGAAGCTGCATCTGAAGTCGATCATCCATGAATTGCTGTGGTTCCTGGCCGGCGACACGAACATCAAGTATCTGAACGACAACGGGGTCACCATCTGGGACGAGTGGGCCGACGAGAATGGTGACCTCGGTCCGGTCTACGGAGCGCAGTGGCGATCCTGGCCGGCGCCGGACGGCCGATCGATCGATCAGATCGCCAGTCTCCTCGTGCAGATCCGCAAGAATCCCAATTCCCGACGCCTGATCGTATCGGCCTGGAATCCGGCCGAGGTCGAGGCGATGGCCCTGCCGCCCTGTCATTGCCTGTTCCAATTCTACGTCTCGGAGGGCCGCCTTTCCTGCCAGCTCTACCAGCGTTCGGCCGATATCTTCCTGGGCGTCCCCTTCAACATCGCTTCCTATGCGCTGCTTACCATGATGATCGCGCAGGTGACCGGACTGGAGCCGGGCGAGTTCATCCATACGCTCGGCGACGCACACCTTTACCTCAACCATTTCGATCAGGCCCGGGAGCAACTAGCGCGGTCGCCAAAACCGCTGCCCACCATGTGGATCAATCCCTCGGTCACGGATCTCTTCGCTTTCCGCTACGAGGACTTCCGGCTGGAGAATTATGTGGCCGATCCCTCGATCCGCGCCCCGATCGCGGTCTAACGTGATCGGCCGGCATTGCCCCGACGTCCGTCGGCGATAGTCAGCCGCGCAAAGGAGGAGACATGCTTCGCTTCCTCGCGACCGCCTTGATGCTCTGTGTGGCGTCTCAGGCCCGCGCCAATGATTCCATTGCCGAACTCGGCACGAACGGGCTTATCCTCTCGCGCAGCGACATCATCTCGATGGAAAGCGAGGACCTCTTCATCTCGGCAGATCGGGTCGAGGTCGATTATGTCTTTCGAAATGGATCGGACAAGGATGTCGAAACGATCGTGGCCTTTCCGCTGCCGGATTTGACCGGCAGTCCCTTCTCCATTCCGGCCATTCCCGTGGACAGCCGGGACAATTTCCTCGACTTCACCGTAACGGTGGGTGGCAAGGCGGTGGCGCCGGGGCTGGAGCAACGCGCCTTCGCGGTCGGGCTGGACGTGACGGACGAACTGAGGGCGCGCAACGTGCCGCTCTATCCCTTTGGCGATGCGGCGCTTGCGGCTCTTGCCGCGCTGCCGCAGGACGTCGCCGACCAGTGGCAGGAGCGCGGCATGCTGGTCATCGACGAATACGATGACGGGACCGGCTGGAAGCGCGTGCGCTCGCCTTATTGGCAGCTCAAATCGACCTACTGGTGGCGGTCGGTCTTTCCCGCGGGGAGTTCCGTGCGAGTAAAGCATCGCTACAAGCCCAGCGTCGGCGGGACGGCTGGCCTCGCCTTCACCTCGGATGGCAAGCCGGGAGGGGAAGTCTATGAGGCCTACAAGCGCAAATACTGTCTCGACAAGAGCTTCGAGACCGCTGTCCTGAGGGCCGCGAAACAGGCGCCAGACGGATACCCGCGACTGTCCGAGAGCCGCATTTCCTATATACTGACCACGGGCGGCAATTGGGCGGCCGGCACGATCGGCCGCTTCAAGCTCACGGTGGACAAGGGAGACCCACGGAACCTTGTCAGCTTCTGCGGGAAGAACGTCGTGAAGACCGGGCCGACGACTTTCGAGATGACCGCCACCGACTTCTCTCCCGAAAGAGACCTCGACATCCTTATCCTCGTGCCTTTCGACGGGAATGCAGGCGCCTCGGGGGCTTCATCTCGTCCAAGACAGTAACCCGGGAAATAACAGGCAATGAAGATCGTCATCCACGTCGCCATCGCCGGTAACGGCGTGATCGGACGCGAGAACGGGCTTCCGTGGAGATTGGCCAGCGACATGAAGCGCTTCAAGGCGACGACCATGGGCAAGCCCATTATCATGGGTCGCAAGACGTGGGAGAGCTTCCCGCGCCGCCCTTTGCCGGGGCGCCTCAACATTGTGCTCACGCGCGATCCAGCTTACGAGGCCGACGGTGCAGAGGTCGTCGGTTCGCTTGAGGCGGCGCTGGAACTGGCGGCCGAACGGTCGCGGGATCTTCCCGGCGCGGACGAGATCTGCATCCTCGGCGGCGGCGAAGTGTATCGTCAGGCCCTGCGGCTCGCCGACCGCCTCTATGTGACGCATGTGCTGGCCGACGTCGAGGGCGACACGACCTTTCCTGCGATCGATCCGGCGATCTGGACGAGGGTCCATTCGGAAGACCATCCCGCCGGGGAAAAGGACAGCCATGCGACATGCTTTGCCGTTTACGACAGGCGGGAAAGCGTGCATTGAATGGGATGCTTCATACATTTGAAGTAGAATCTTAACGCGCGCATGGTCGTTCCGTTGAAAGCGGCGTGGCGCGCCCCTATAGAAGGCTGAGGAATTCGGGCGCTCATGATGGCGCCCAGTGTTTCTAGACCCGAAAGGACTTTCATGCCCTGGAACAATCAGAGCGGCGGTGGCGGCGGCCCATGGGGCGGCGGCAACAGTGGCGGCCCGTGGGGGCAGGGCCCGCGCGGACCGAGCGGCCCGCAAGGTTCGCCGCCTGACCTCGAGGACATCATCCGTCGCGGCCAGGACCGCCTCAGGCGGGCGCTGCCCGGCGGCGGGGGAATGAGCCCCGCCTTGCTCGGGCTGATCGCCATAGCGCTGGTCGCGCTCTGGCTTTTCCAGTCGATCTATACCGTCCAGCCGGACGAACTTGCCGTCGAATTGCGCTTCGGCAAGCCCAAGCAGGAGCTCTCGGAGCCGGGCCTGCATTTCCACTGGTGGCCGATCGAAACGGTAGAGAAAGCGAACACCGCCGAGAAGCTGGTCAATATCGGCGACGCGCGCGGCGCCGGGAGCTCGGGGCTGATGCTGTCGGGCGACCAGAACATCGTGGATGTCAAGTTTTCGATCGCTTATCAAGTCGCCGATCCGAAAGCCTATCTGTTCAACGTCGCCGATCCCGACGACATGGTCCGCCAGGTCGGGGAGAGCGCCATGCGCGAGTCCGTCGGCCGACGGCCGGCCCAGGATATCTTCCGCGACGACCGCCAGGGCATCGCAGAGAACGTCCGTGAGATCGTGCAGACCACGCTGGACTCCTACGGAACAGGCCTGAACATCAACGCCATTTCGATCGAGGATGCGGCGCCGCCGAGGGAAGTGGCCGATGCATTCGACGAAGTGCAGCGCGCCGAGCAGGACGAGGACAAGTTCGTCGAAGAATCCAACCGTTATTCCAACGAGCAGCTCGGCATGGCGCGCGGTAACGCGGCGCAGATCCGGGAAGAGGCGGCCGCCTACAAGAACCGTATCGTGCAGGAGGCGCAAGGTGAGGCCCAGCGCTTCGTCTCCGTCTATGACGAATACGCCAAGGCTCCGGACGTGACGCGCCAGCGTCTGTTCCTCGAGACGATGGAACAAGTGCTGAAAGGATCCAACAAGGTGATCATCGACGAAGGCAGCGGCCAGGGCGTCGTTCCCTACCTGCCGCTGCCCGAACTGCAGAAGCGCGCGACGGGAGGCAACAACTGATGTCGAATCGTCTCCCCGTCATCGGCATCATCGCCGCCGTCATCCTGTTCCTCGCCTATTCGTCCATCTTTGTCGTCAACGAGCGCCAGCAGGCCATCGTGCTGCGCTTCGGCGAGATCGTCGACGTGAAGACCGAACCGGGCATCTATTTCAAGGCGCCATTCGGCTTCTTCGAGGCGGACAACGTCCAGATCATCGAGGATCGCGTCATGCGCTTCGATCTGGACAATATCCGCGTCCAGGTTTCCGGGGGCAAGTTCTACGAGGTCGATGCCTTCGTGGCCTACCGCATCTCGGATCCACGGCGCTTCCGAGCCGCCGTGTCCGGTCAGGTTCTGCTCGCCGAGCAGCGCCTCAGGACCCGTCTCGACGCAGCGCTTCGGCGCGTCTACGGCTTGCGTGGCTTCGAGGCGGCGCTGTCGGAGGAACGCGCCTCCATGATGCGCGAAGTCCGTGACCAGCTGCGGCCCGATGCGACCTCGCTCGGTCTCGAGGTGGAGGATGTCCGCATCCGCCGGACCGACCTGACCGCCGAGGTTTCCCAGCAGACCTTCGAGCGCATGAAGGCGGAGCGTCTCGCCGAGGCGGAAAGGCTGAGGGCGCGTGGTCGCGAGGCGGCCCAGCGCATCCGCGCGCGAGCCGATCGCGAGGTGGTTGAAATCGTTGCCGAGGCACGCAAGGAATCGGAAATCCTGCGAGGCCAGGGCGAGGCGGAACGCAACGCGGTCTTTGCCGACGCGTTTCAGCGTGATCCGGAATTCTTCGAATTCTACCGCTCGATGAATGCCTACGTTCAGGCGCTCAACCCCAACGGCACGACCATGGTGCTCTCGCCCAATTCGGAGTTCTTCCGGTTCTTCGGGAGCGCCCAGGGCAAGGCGCAGCCCGGCGCGCCGGCGACGAACGGAACGCCGTCTGCAGCGGGCACCGATGGACAGACCACCGGCGCCAACCAATAGGCGGGTAATCCATGGCCGACTTCCTGGCCGCAATCGGCCTGGTCCTTGTCGTCGAGGGCCTGGTCTATGGCGGCTTTCCCGGACTTGCCCGGAAGCTGGCCCAGGAAGTGCTGGCGACACCGGAGAACGTCCTGAGAATCGGCGGGCTTGTTGCGATCGCGGCGGGAGTCGGGATCGTCTGGCTGGTCCGGGGTTAGGCGGCCACCCGTGCGGGGCCCGGGAAGGCGCCTTGCTCTTCTTTGGCGGGCGAAGGATCCAGGGGCAGGACACACGCCGCTAACGCAGGATTTATCCTTTCCTGATAGCCAAGGCCGCAAACACGCCCTATTTTTTATCAAGATGACTTCGGCCCCTGCGAGGGGCCAAGTCATTTCTCCACCCAAACCGGGAGGCCTCCATGAACCGAAATCCGCTTGCGCCCGCATTGCGCAAGACAATGGTGGCCGCTGCCGCGGCTTTGCTGGTCGGCACCGCAGCCGTACCTCATTTTGTCGGGGTCGCCCATGCGAGGGGGCCGGAATCGGTCGCTGACCTCGCCGAAGGCTTGGTCGAGGCGGTGGTGAATATCTCCACGTCGCAGACGGTCAAGGGTTCCGAAGGCGAAGGTGCCGTGCCGATGCCGGACGTCCCGGAAGGTTCGCCTTTCCAGGACTTTTTCGATGATTATTTCAACAAACGGCAGGGCCAGGACCAGAGCCCCCGCAAAGTTCAGTCTCTAGGCTCCGGTTTCGTGGTCGACGCCGAACAGGGTATCGTGGTCACGAACAATCACGTGATTGCCGATGCCGACGAGATCGAGGTCAATTTCTCCGACGGCTCGAAGCTCAAGGCCGAGCTCGTCGGCAAGGACACGAAGACAGATCTCGCCGTGCTGAAGGTCGATCCCAAGCTCAAGAAGCTCAAGGCGGTCAGTTTCGGAAATTCCGACAAGATGCGCATCGGCGATTGGGTGATGGCCATCGGCAACCCGTTCGGCCTTGGCGGAACCGTGACGCTGGGTATCGTCTCGGCGCGGGACCGGGACATCAATACCGGACCGTACGACGATTTCATCCAGACCGACGCGGCAATCAACCGTGGTAATTCCGGTGGGCCGCTGTTCAACATGGACGGCGAGGTGGTCGGCATCAATACGGCCATCATTTCGCCGACAGGCGGCTCGATCGGCCTCGGCTTCTCGATCCCCTCCAGGCTGGCGGTCGGTGTGATCGATCAGCTGCGCCAGTTCGGAGAAACACGTCGCGGCTGGCTCGGCGTCCGTATCCAGCCCGTCACCGAGGAGATCGCCGAGAGCCTCGGCATGAAATCGGCCAAGGGTGCCTTGGTCGCGGGTGTCATCAAGGGCGGTCCGGTCGACAATGGCGTGGTTCAGCCGGGCGACGTGATCACGAAGTTCGACGGCCGCGACGTGAACGACATGCGCGACTTGCCGCGGGTCGTTGCGGAGAGCCCGGTAGGCAAGGCGGTCGACGTGGTCATCGTGCGCAAGGGCGTGGAGCAGACCGTGAAGGTGACGCTCGGGCGCCTGGAGGATGGCGAGAAACTTGCCGCGACGGAGCCGGACAATCCGTCCGACAAGGCTGTCACGGCAACGGATGTCCTCGGCATGAAGATCGCCGATCTCAACGACGAAGCGAGGACGAATTTCGAGATCGCGCCGGATGTGTCCGGCGTCGTCGTCACCGAGGTGGCGCCAGGTTCGGCAGCGGCCGAGCGGGGCATCGTGGCAGGTGAGGTGATCACCGAAATCGCGCAGGAATCGGTGTCCTCGCCCCAGCAGGTCCTCGATCGGATCAAGACGCTGAAGGAACAGGGGCGCAAGAATGCACTTCTGATGCTCGCATCGAAGACCGGCGAACTGCGCTTCGTCACCATCCGGATGGATTGATCGGCAGGGTTGGAGAAAACCTCTCATCCGGTCGTGGGAATGTCCTCGTCCGACTCGCTCCACGAGGTCGGATGAGGGGTGGTTTTGACGCGCGCTACTCGGCCGTCCGTTCCTCATCCGGCCATAGCTGGCGAGGCAGCCGATACAGCACGTGGCGCTTCAGTCGCGGATGGCTGTCAGGGACGTGTGGGTGGTCGAAATCGCCAGCCTCGTCGCGGAGCATGCCGAGGCGCTCCATCACTGCCGTCGAGCGCCTGTTGCCCGAAACGGCGAAGGAAACGATCTCGGTCAGGCCCAGGTTCTTGAAGCCGTAGGCGAGATGCGCCCGCGCCGCCTCGGTGGCATAACCACGTCCCCAGTATTCGGGTGCGAGACGCCAGCCGATCTCGATCGTGTCGACGGGCAGGAACGGCTCGAGATAGTCGGCCCGGTATAGGCCGGCAAAGCCCGCGCATTCGCCGGTTGCCGCAATCTCCACCGCCGAGAAGCCGAAGCCGTTCGCGTCTATGAAGTCGCGCAGCTTGTCGAGAAGCGCGTCGGACTGGGCGCGGTCGCGGCGGATCGGAAAGAACTCCATCACACGCTCGTCGCAATTGATCCGGTGGAAGAGAGGACGGTCCCGCTCTTCCCAATTGCGCAGGACGAGACGTTCGGTCCTGACAGGCGTCACGTCGTGAACTCGCTTCGATGGTAGCCCTGGATGTAGAGCAGGGCAGTGAGGTCGCCATGATCGATGCGCATGCGCGCCTCCGCGGCAACCGTTGGCTTGGCGTGAAGCGCCACGCCGCTGCCGGCCAGGCGGATCATGTCGAGATCGTTCGCTCCGTCGCCGACCGCGATCGCGTCGGCAGGGGTGAGCCCTAGCCTCGCCGAAATGTCGAGCAGTGCCTCGGCTTTCGCCGCTCGGCCTAGGATTGGTTCGGCGACACGGCCCGCGAGCTTGCCGTCGAGCTCGATGAGCCGATTGGCGCGGTTCTCGTCGAAGCCGAGCTTGGCTGCGATACGCGACGTGAACACGTCGAAACCGCCCGATACCAGGGCGGTCCAGGCGCCGTTGGCGCGCATGGTCGCGACCAGTTCGAGACCGCCCGCGGCCAGCGTGATGCGGTTGGCGATGATGGTTTCGATGATCTGGGCCTCCAGGCCCTCGAGCAGCGCGACGCGTTCGCGCAGCGCCGGCTCGAAAGCGATCTCCCCATTCATGGACCGTGCCGTTATGGCGGCAACATATTCCTTGATGCCGATCTCGTCGGCCAGTTCGTCGATGCATTCCTGATCGATCATGGTCGAATCCATGTCCGCGATCAGGATCTTCTTGCGTCGTGTCGCGGCCTCCTGGACGACGATGTCGATCGCCTCGCCGGCGAGGGACCTGCGCAAGCGGTCCTCGATGTCGGCAGCTTCGGCGCTCGTCGGCAACGCCAAGTCGCACGCAATCCCGTCCGCCAGCCAATCGATTGCGCTTGCCTCGACGGCTTGCGAGGCCTTATGCGCTAGGGAGACGGACAGGGACCGGCGTTCCGGATGAGCGATCAGCGTGGCGACGAGAGGCATTGAACAATCCGCGGCGGGAGAGGCCGACGGCCTCGTGGAAAACGCGATCCTGATAGCCGGACCGACCGCCAGCGGCAAGTCGGCCATGGCCTTGGATTTGGCCGAGCGCCATGACGGGGTGGTCGTCAACGCCGATTCCATGCAGGTCTATTCGGTCCTCGACCTGCTGACCGCCCGTCCCGGGCCAGCCGAACTCGCACGGGCGCCGCACGAGCTCTATGGCCATGTCCACCCGAGCCGGGCCTATTCGACAGGGGCGTGGCTGCGCGACGTGGAACGGCTCTTCCGAAGCGGGGTGTGGTCAGGCAAGACGCCCATCTTCGTCGGCGGCACCGGCCTCTATTTCCGCGCCCTTGCCGAAGGGCTCTCGGAGATGCCGGACATTCCTCCCGAGATTCGCGGCCGATGGCGTCATGAACTCGCCGAAGGGGGCCCGGAAAGATTGCACAGCCTGCTGTCGGAAAGGGATTCCGAAGCAGCTCGGATGATCCGGCCATCCGACGGCCAGAGGATCGTTCGTGCCCTGGAGGTGCTCGAGGCTTCTGGCCGCTCGATCGTGACCTGGCAGGCGCACAGGGGCAAGCCTCTTGTCAATCGCGCGACGGCTCGGTTCTTGCAGATCCATCCGCGTCGCGACGAGCTTGTCAGGCGTATCGACGCGCGGTTCGATCGGATGATCGAAGCCGGCGTCCTGGAGGAGGTGAGGGCACTCGCAGCCTTGAAGCTCGATCCGGCTTTGCCGGCCATGAAGGCTATAGGCTTCCGCGAGCTCCAGGCGGCGCTGGAGGGGCGGATGGATATGGCCGAAGCGATCGAGCGCGCGAAGATCGCGACGCGCCAATATGCGAAACGCCAGACGACATGGTTTCGGCACCAGCTCGGGTCGGAGTGGAAGCAGGTTTGACCTTGCCATTGCACGAAAGCTGGGGATGAACACCGGCAATCCGATTGCATTTTCGTATTGTGCACGTAAAGGTTGCGGCAGTTAACTTCACGTAAGGCCCTTGGTGGGATAAGGGGCTGGTGTCCAGCGGGTAGGCAATGCGCTTCCACAAAGCGGAATCAGCATTTTTCGTTTTTATCGGCGTGCTCCTCGCGGCGGGCGTCGTGACGTTCTATGCCTACAGCGTGCTGCAGGACGTGGCGAATGCGTCAGTCCCGCGGCGGCTGGCCGGCATCGCCGATCTCGAGACTCTTCTTTACATCACCGGCGTTCTCCAGGCGACGGCGCTGATCTTCGGGATATTCCTGATCTATCCGCTGATCCGAACGCAGGTGAAGGAGGAGGGCAAGTTGCGCGCCATGACCATGACGCTCAGCCAGCGTTCTGAGACGCTGGAGCAGGCCGCATTGACCGACGCTTTGACGGGTATGCACAACCGTCGCTATTTCGACGACGCGTTACGGGAGTACATAGAGGAATTTCGCCGTATCAGCAGGCCGGTGGGCCTGATGCTGCTCGACCTCGATCATTTCAAGCAGGTCAACGACACCTATGGCCATGACGTTGGCGACGAGGTGCTCCGGGCGGTGGCCACCTGCCTGAAGGGCGTCACACGCTTTCACGATGTCGCCGCCCGGCTCGGCGGTGAGGAGTTTGCCGTGGTGGCGCCCGACATGGACGGCGAGCGGCTGACGAAGTTCGCCGAAAGGATCCGGCGAGCCATAGCCGCCATGGCCATTCAATCCGGCAATGTGAGACTGAACGTCACCACCAGCCTGGGCCTTGCGGTTTGGGATGGCAAGGAGACAGCGGAAGAATTCTACCGCCGCGCCGACCGGCTGCTCTACCAGGCCAAGAGCATGGGGCGGAATCGCATCTGCGCCTAGGCTGCCCTTGAGATCAGTGGGTCCTTCGAGGCTCGCTTCGCTCGCACCTCAGGATGGATTGCGACATTCACCCGTCTGCTCGGCGAAGCCGAGACGGAGAGCGGGGCTGCGGCACGCCGACGTTCACCTGGAAAGATGGGCCGCCGCGCAATGCGCAGGAAAGCATGCATCCGCTGGGGATGGGGGAGGCGGCTCCCATGGCCCTCCTCCTGAGGTTCGAGCAAAGCGCGCCGTAAAGGACGCACCGATAGCTCAGCCCTGTTGCGGGCGGATCCCGAATGTGGCCGGCTTGAGCCCGTAGCCGAGATCGTCCTCCAGGAGCGGCTGGACGGCCGGCCGCCGAAAGTCCGGCTCGCCGGCTTGACGCAGTGGGCTCACGGGTTCACCCAACAAGCCGGATTGCGGCGCTTTGGCAACGTTGCGCAAGCGCTCGACAACGGCGCAGAGGTCGACATCCCCGTCGGCGCCGGCCGAACGATCGACGCCGTCCTTTCCGGCGACGCCCGGCAACAGCGCGGGGTCGAGCTTCTCGAATCTAAGCCGCATGGTCGTCGCAACACCCTCGCCGAAGGCGATCGCCTCGCGCTGGCCCATGGAGGACAGGAACGACAGCGTCGAAGCCGAGGAGTCGGCGATGGCCGAGCGGATGATCGCCTGGTCCTGCTCGTTGGCGAGCCGCATGGCGAAAACGGTCGAACACTGCGACAAGACGGTCGGATCGAGCTCGCCGGGCCGCTGGGTCACGATGCCCAGCGAGCAGCCATATTTGCGCCCTTCCTTGGCGATGCGCGAGAGGGCATGCCGGGTCGGGGCGAAGCCGAGACGCTGATCGGCCGGCATGTAACGGTGAGCCTCCTCGCAAAGCACGAGGAGCCGCAGCCTGCCTTCGCTCCACAAGGCAAGATCGAAAGCCAGCCGAGCGAGAACCGAGCAGACTGAATTCACCACTTCGGAAGGCATGCCGGCCATCTCGAAGCAGGTGACCGGTCGGCCTTGATGCGGCACGCGGAAGATTTTGCCGATGGTCTCGTGGATCGTATCCTCGATCAGCCGTGAGTTGAACATGAAGCGGTAACGCGGGTCGCTCAGCGCCGCCTCGATACGGATCTTCAACGAACGGTAGACCGGCCTGTCGTTCTTGGTCTCGAGCAGGCCCATCCTGTCGTCGATCAGCTTCAGGAGATCCGCCATGCGATAGGGGACCGGCGTATCGGCCGTCATCGGATCGGCGCCGCGCCGTGTATAAAGCCCGGAATTCGGGTTCCGGTAGAGGTTCTTTGCGACCGGGATCAACTCGCGGAGCAGGTCTACCTCTTCGGCGGCCGTCTCACGGCCGCGGAACAGCACCTCGGTGAATTCCTCGAGCCGGAACAGCCAGAATGGCAGGTCGAGTGAGGAAGTGTCGATGCGCACGGCCTCGTCCGGAAGGGAGGAGGCGAATTCGTTGTGAGGATCGAGGATCAGGACGCGAAGATCGGGGCGCGCGCGCAGTGCCTTTCTCAGGAGCAGCGCCACGGCTGTCGACTTGCCGACGCCTGTGGTGCCGACGACGGCGAAATGCCGGTTCAACGTGTCGTCTATCGCGATGCAGGCCTCGATGCCGTCATCCTGGGACAGAGTGCCGATGGTGATCGAGTTTCGCCCGGCCAGATCGTAGATCGCTTGCAGGTCATGGGCTCGGATGCGATGCGCAATGGCGCCGATATGCGGGTAGGTCGTGATGCCGCGGTCGAAAACCGGCGTGTGCCCGGCAGGACCGTCGCGAACCTCGCCGATCAGCTCGATGCTTACCTCGATGGCGTTTTGCTGGTCGAAGTCCCAGATTCGGTCGGCCTTGGCGATCGCATAGACGAGACCGACTGTCCGCGTCGGTCCGAGATTGACCGAGATCAGGCGGCCGACTGTCCAAAGTCCATTGGACACGCCGTTGCCGCCATCGGCGAACGCCGCGACCGTGGCCCGTGCGCCGTCGCATTGCACGATGCGGCCGAGGGCCCGGTCATCGGGCTGACCGGGATGGCGACGCTCCTGCGAGATGGCTTCGCCCGCGTTGCGCTCGACATACATCGTTGGTGTTCCCCGCCGTTCGGCCCTTTCCGGGCGCCTGACGAGTATGGCCGGGGCCGAGTTAAGGCCGCGTGAGCCGAGAGGGTGAAGACCTGCTTAAGGCCTTCGTGTCATTCTTATCGGTCAGGGCTTGAAGGTCTCGTCCTCGTAATAGGTATTGAGGATCGACAGTCGAGGCTGATCCGAAGTCGCCCTGATGGTCGGTCGTCCATGCCAACTCATCCCGGTCAGGGAATGATGGGCCTTCAGGACCACGAAGGCGTATCCGACATTGGGCAGGAACGGGAACGTCTTGACTGGCTCCAGACCGTACGAGCCGACATGCAGCAAGCCTTTCAGCGAGGCCTTGTAAAGCGTCGTGCCCAGTTCGCGCTGGCTGTCGTCCGCCGGGCAATAGAGTTGCATCGTGACGACTTTCTTGCGCGTGTCAGGATGCGGATTGATCTTGTAGCCATCCTTATCCACGTACAGGACGGGCCTCGCCACCATCCGCAAGGCATCCGGACCGGCGACCCGATCGCCGCGCGCGCGGATCTCCAGCCCAGCGCGTAATTGTCTGCGAATGGCGACCTGAACCTCCGAGGAGGTCAGTGCCTCGGAAACCGCTCGCCATATGCCCTGCAAGTCGCGGTCGATCTTGTCGACATGCCCGTCATACAGAGGCAATTCGAGCCGCGTTCCATTGCGGGCGATGGAACTATAACCATCCTTCGGGAAGGCTTTCAGCATCCGCCCATAGAATTCATCAGGGAAGAAGTTCTTGAAGAAAATATGCGGGAAGGGTTCCGAAAAACAGTCCGCGGCTTCGATGCTGGAGACGGCGTGTTCGATGAGGTCGCGTGAGGTGTAATTGGCTTCGAATTTTGCGCCAGTCAGCATGACGACTCATCCTCCCCCTCATCTAAATTCCTAGGCAGTACAATTTGAGCAAGTCAATACTGACTGTTTGCCGACTGTCATATTCCCACGCAAATTTCCAGCGAGCAGAACGACACGCCGCTCTCTTCCAAAACTGCTTGGATTTCGGGACGGCGCGCTAGGTTGCATCAGATAGCAGGTTCCATCATAGTAAACGAATGTTCGATATCGAAAACAACATCGTCGACGCACTGGCGGCCCGGATACGCGCCGATCGGGTCGGGCGAGGCTGGTCTCTGAACGACCTTGCGGAACGTTCAGGTGTTTCCAAGGCGATGCTGAGTGCGATCGAGCGGGGCAAGGCGAGCCCGACGGCCACCCTTCTCGTCCGAATTGCATCGGCCTTCGGCATGACACTGTCGTCGCTCATCGCGCGCGCCGAGCTGCACGCCGGCGGCCTGCTGCGCAAGGCCGATCAGCCCGTCTGGAGGGATCCGCAGACCGGCTACATCCGCCGGCATCTTTCACCCGCCACCGACATGCCACTCGAGCTGATACACGTCGAGTTGCCGGCTGGCGCCACGGTCGAGTTTCCCGCTGCATCCTACGCCTTCATCCGCCAGCAGATCTGGTTGATCGCTGGTCGATTGCATTTCGCCGAAGGAAGCGTCGTCCATGCGATGGAGCCGGGCGACTGCCTTGCTCTCGGGCCGCCCACCGACTGCAGCTTTCATGCTCCGGGTCCGCAAGCCGCGGTTTATGTCGTCGCCGTCATGAGGAATTGAACCAAGTGCAACGCCGTGTGAACCGATCTCACAACGGAGGTCCGCCGCTGGACGACTATGAGGGGCCGCCCTGGGGAAAGGGCGATCCTCATCGGTTCCTTGCCTGGAAATCCGCCCATGCAAAAGCATGGAAGGCGCCGAGCCGCGATGTCATGCTCATGCGTCTCGAGCGGGCCGAACGCATCGGCCTCACCTATGAGGAATACACGCTCGAAATCCTGGAGCGTGGGCGCCATCTGCAGGAAGAAGACGCGGACCGCATCGCCGAGATCCGGGCCAATCGGCGCCGGCGCCGGCGCCGAAGCTGACCCGGACCGGCCCATGCCTGTCACCGGAGGTGATGGACCTCCTGCAAGCCGTAGACAGGTGTCGGGATCCCCACTTGTCGGGCCTTCAGCTGCAACGCCAGGAACTGGGAATAGTGGCGCGACTGGTGCAGGTTGCCGCCGTGGAACCACAAGGCTTCCTGTTGCGTCGGCTTCCACATGTTGCGTTGCTCACCTTCCCATGGCCCCGGATCCTTTGTGGTGTCCGAGCCGAGTCCCCAACATTTGCCGACCTTGTCCGCCACCTCCTGGGATATCAACTCGGCCGCCCAACCGTTCATCGAGCCGTAGCCGGTCGCATAGACGATGACGTCGGCGGGCAATTCGGTTCCGTCTTCCAGGACAACCGAATTCTCCGTGATCTCCTCGACTTGCGAGCCGCTCTTCAGCTTGATCGAGCCATCGATGATCAGTTGCGAGGCGCCGACGTCGATGTAGTAGCCGGAGCCGCGGCGAAGGTATTTCATGAACAAGCCCGAATTGTCGTCGCCCCAGTCGAGCATGAAGCCGGCTTTCTCCAGCCCTTCGTAGAATTCCGCGTCGCGCTCTTTCATCTGCTGATAGAGGGGAATCTGGAATTGATGGAGGATCCTATAGGGGATGGACGCGAAGATCAGATCCGCCTTGGCGGTGGTGATGCCGTTCTCGACCGCCTGCTCGGAATAGAGCGCGCCCATGCCGATCTCCATCAGCGTGTCGGAGCGGACGATATGCGTGCTGGAGCGCTGGACCATGGTCACGTCGGCGCCCGCTTCCCAAAGAGCCGCGGCGATGTCATGGGCCGAATTGTTGGAGCCGATCACCACCGCCTTCTTGCCGGCATAGGCGTCCGGTCCGGGATGTCGCGAGGAATGGTGCTGGTCTCCCTTGAAGCGATCCATGCCCTTGAACTGGGGCATGTTGGGCCGCCCCGACATGCCGGTCGCGAGGACGAGCTGTTTGGGTTTCAAGACGATGTCCTGGCCGTCGCGCCGCACCACGACGTTCCATTCCTTCTTCTCCTCGTCATAGCTGGCGCTCTTGGCTTCGCTCGAGGTCCAGTAGTTGAGCTCCATCACCTTGGCATACATCTCCAGCCAGTCTCCGATCTTGTCCTTGGGGGAAAAGACCGGCCAGTTCCTGGGGAAGTCGATATAGGGAAGATGGTCGTACCAGACGGGATCGTGGAGACAGAGCGACTTGTACCGTTTGCGCCAGCTGTCTCCGGCGCGCTCGTTCTTTTCGACGATGATCGTGGGGATTCCCAGCTGCTTCAGCCGGGCGCCGAGCGCGATGCCGCCTTGGCCGCCGCCGATGATGACGCAATAGGGTTGACGGCTGAAGCCGAGTTCGGCGGCTTCCTCCTCACGCTCTTCCTTCCACGTCTTGCGATTCTTGCCTGATCCATGCTTGGCGCCGAAGGGTCGAGCGTAGCCCATCGGCTCCTCATGTCCTTTCAGTTCCGCCATGGTGGTGAGCAGCGTCCAGATCTTCCCGTCTTTCACCCGAATGTGGCCGTAGCCTCGCGCGACATCCGTCTCGAAAGTGATCCAGCCTTCGATGACGCCGTCGGTTTCCGTCGCGTCCTCCCCCTCGGCGATCGCCCAGTTGGCCGGCTTCGTCCCGGCGAGTTGGCTTTCGAGCATGGCCCGGATCTGGTCTCGCCCTTCCATGGTCCTGATATTCCAGGTGAAGGTCACGAGATCGCGCCAATAGCAGTCGTCCTGGAGCAGGCTGACGGCCTTGTCGATATCGCCAGCCGCGAGGGCCTGGCCGAACGTTTCGAGCAGAATTGAGAGTTTCTGGTTGGGCGCCTTGTCGAGCATGCAAATCCTCCCACGGATTCTGAATGACCGTATCCTCCGCCGGTCCCCTCATCGCGCCGCGCTGCCTTCGAATGCGCGGACATCGCAGCGTTGTTTCCCAAGGATCGGTTCCCGACCCTCGGCCGATGATGGACCCGGAAAAGGCAGTATCGGGAAAGTTGGGGCCTGCGTCACCCCCACCAAAGTTCGCTGATTTTTCAGCGCCTTACCGGGAGCGAACAATCAAGCAACCTTTCCGGCCATCTCGGAGCAGCCAGATCGTCGCCTTGTCGGCGAAAAAACATCGAGGCACCGTTGACTTGTCCGGCCAAGCGCTCTTATTCTCCGCGCCCATGACAAACACACTCATTCTCGTAGTAGGAAGGCGCATGGGCAAGGCGGTGTGACCGCCGGGCGAAATCCACCCATGCGCAGAAAGCAGGCTCCCTCGGGGGCCTTTTTTATTGGCCGAACGACCATACGATCAGCAGCAAGCCGGCAGGCGAAGAGAGACGGATCAGACCGATGACCAACGGAACGAGCGAGCGGCGCGAAATGACAGGCGCCGAGATGGTGGTGCAAGCGCTGAAGGATAACGGCGTGAAGCATATCTTCGGCTATCCGGGCGGCGCTGTCCTTCCGATCTACGACGAGCTTTTCCAGCAGGACGATGTCCAGCATATCCTGGTCCGCCATGAGCAGGGCGCCGGCCATGCTGCAGAAGGTTACGCCCGCTCGACGGGGAAAGCCGGGGTCATGCTGGTCACCTCGGGTCCTGGCGCCACCAACGCGGTGACTCCGCTGCAGGATGCGCTGATGGATTCGATCCCGCTGGTCTGCATCACCGGTCAGGTGCCGACCACCTTGATCGGCTCCGATGCATTCCAGGAGTGCGACACTGTCGGCATCACGCGGCCCTGCACCAAGCACAATTGGTTGGTGAGGGACGTGAACTCACTAGCGGCAATCCTCCATGAGGCCTTCCACGTCGCGACGACGGGCCGTCCCGGTCCGGTCGTTGTGGATATCCCGAAAGACGTCCAATTCGCCACCGGCACCTATGTGCCGCCGCAAACGGCACCGCGCACCAGCTACCAGCCCAAGCTCCAAGGCGACCTCGACAAAGTGAAGGCTGCGGTCGCCTTGCTGGCCGAGGCGAAGCGGCCCATCATCTATTCCGGTGGCGGCGTCATCAATTCCGGCCCGGAGGCAAGCCACCTGCTGCGCGAACTGGTCGACCTCACCGGCTCCCCGATCACCTCGACTTTGATGGGGCTCGGCGCCTATCCAGCGTCCGGCAAGAACTGGCTCGGCATGCTGGGCATGCATGGCACCTACGAAGCCAATATGGCGATGCACGACTGCGACGTCATGCTGTGCGTCGGCGCACGTTTCGACGACCGCATCACCGGCAGGCTCAACGCCTTCTCGCCCAATTCCAAGAAGATCCACATCGATATCGATCCGTCGTCGCTCAACAAGAACGTTCGCGTCGATATTCCGATCCAGGGCGATGTCGGTCGCGTTCTCGAGGATTTCGTGCGGCTGTGGCGCGCCTCTGGGCGCGCCGACAAGAAGCTGCTCCATCCCTGGTGGGAGCAGATCGCAAAATGGCGGGCCAGGGATTCGCTCGCCTACAAGGCCAATCAAGACGTGATCATGCCGCAATATGCGATCGAGCGGCTCTATGCCTTGACCAGGGACCTCGACACCTACATCACGACCGAAGTCGGTCAGCACCAGATGTGGGCGGCGCAGCATTACGGTTTCGAGAAGCCGAACCGCTGGATGACTTCGGGCGGGCTGGGCACCATGGGCTACGGTCTCCCGGCCGCTCTCGGCGTGCAGATCGCGCATCCGGATTCGCTCGTCGTCGACATCGCCGGCGACGCATCGGTCCTGATGACCATGCAGGAAATGAGCTCGGCGGTGCAGTACGAGGCGCCGATCAAGATCTTCATCCTCAACAACCAATATATGGGAATGGTCCGCCAGTGGCAGCAATTGCTGCACGGTAACCGGCTGTCGCATTCCTATACCGAGGCGCTTCCCGATTTCGTGAAGCTGGCGGAAGCGTATGGCGGCCACGGCATTCGCTGCGAAAAGCCGGGCGACCTCGACGACGCGATCCGGGAGATGATTGCGGTGCGCAAGCCGGTTATCTTCGATTGCCGCGTGGCGAACCTCGCCAACTGTTTCCCGATGATTCCCTCGGGGAAGGCGCACAACGAGATGCTCCTGCCCGACGAGGCGACGGACGAGGCGGTTGCGAACGCGATCGACGCCAAGGGCAGGGAACTGGTGTAACAGGCGCGGCGGGCGACGGCTCGCCGCCTTTCCCTTTCGGGCGAGGTCGGCAAGCCGCCCACCCGAAGCACCGCTTCACGTGAATGCATGAGAGAAAGCAAACCCAGATGAGCGCCCACCTACAAGCAACCGGCTCGGCCTATTTCATCTCCAAGGAAACGGCGGCGCTGGAGAAGCACACCCTCTCCGTGCTCGTCGACAACGAGCCGGGCGTCCTTGCCCGCGTCATCGGCCTGTTCTCGGGTCGAGGCTACAATATCGAAAGCCTGACCGTTTCGGAAACCGAGCACGAGAAGCACCTGTCGCGTATCACGATCGTGACAAGCGGGACGCATCACGTGCTGGAACAGATCAAACATCAGCTGGAGCGGATCGTCCCGGTGCACAGGGTGGTCGATCTCACGGTACTTGCCGACGAGCTTGGCAGCGGAACGCCGCTTGAACGGGAACTTGCCCTGGTCAAGGTCACCGGTACGGGAGAGGCTCGCGTCGAGGCGCTGCGGCTGGCCGATGCCTTCCGCGCCAAAGTCATCGACGCGAACACCGAACATTTCATTTTCGAAATCACCGGCAAGACATCCAAGATCGACCAGTTCATCGCCATCATGAAGCCGCTCGGCCTGGTCGAGATCTGTCGCACCGGCATCGCCGCCATGAATCGCGGCCCGCAAGGCATGTGACCTGCCACCCTCTATCTTTTGCCAACAAGAGTAGCTGGCAGGTCCCATGAAGCCGGACATGTTTTTCGCCTTACTGGTCTATGCCTTGGTGACGTCGATCACGCCGGGGCCGAACAACTTCATGCTGCTCGCCTCCGGTGTGAATTTCGGCTTTCGTCGGACGTTGCCCCATATGCTGGGAATCGGTGCCGGCTTTCTTCTTCTGCTGCTCGCGGTCGGTTTGGGACTGGGGGCGCTGCTGACGGCGTTTCCGGCGCTTCATCTCGCGCTGAAAGTCGCCGGGGGCGCCTATCTGCTCTATCTGGCGTGGCGCATCGCGATGTCGCGTTCCCTCGCCGACAAGAAGGGGGCGGATGCGCGGCCGATGACATTCGGTGAAGCGGCCGCGTTCCAGTGGATCAACCCGAAGGCGTGGATGATCGCGATCACCGGCATGGCCGTCTACACCGATCCGGGGGCGCCGCTTGTTTCGATGCTGGTCGTTGCTTTTGCCTTTGCGGCCGTGAACCTGCCCAGCATCTCGACCTGGGCGGCGTTCGGCTCGGGATTGCGCGGGTTTCTGGCCGATCCGGCACGGCTCAAATGGTTCAACGTCGCCATGGGCTTGCTGCTGGCCGTGACCCTTTGGCCGATGCTGGGTTAGCTGGCGCATGGTTAAATATTCGTAAGATTCGGCCTTTCGCCCTTTTTTGCCGGAAATCCGCGCTATCTAGGCGGCTGCGGTAAGTAGCTTCACCGGAGTCCGCCGATGCGCCGGACGATCGTGATTGTTCTGTTCCTGGCGGTCGGTGCGGCTCTCGCCGTGAGCCATGGCTGGTCCGGCGCAGTGTTGCGTCAATTGGTGAGCCGCCCGGGCGTTGCCGCCCGAGCGGCTCCGGCCGGTGCGAATACGGCCCCGGCGGTTTCGGTCGCCACGGCCGTTGCGTCGACTGCGGACTTTCCAGTGCGCCGATACGCGATCGGTTCTGTCTTGTCGCCGGCGGTGGTCGAGATCGGCGCACGGATCGCTAGCGTCATTGTGGCCATCCCGATCAGGGATGGGCAGATGGTGAAGGCCGGCGACATCCTCTTCCAGCTGGACGACCGCGCACTCAAGGCGCAGCTCGACCGTGATCAGGCGACCCTCGCAAAGGACCAGGCGCTGCTCGCCAGCGCAAAGGCTGACCTCGAACGGGCGCGCGATCTCGCCGCGAAGCAGGCAGGGACGGCGCAGGCCTACGATCAGGCGCTCGCCGCCGAGCGTGGTCTGGAAAGCACGATCAAAGCCGACCAGGCCACGGTGGAGGCGGACCAGGTGCAACTCGGGTATGCCACCATAACCGCGCCCATCTCCGGCCGGCTCGGTGCGGTCGCCGTCACTGTCGGGGATCTCGTCGCGCCTGTCACCAGCGGTGCCCTGAGATCGCTGGTGACGGTCACGCAGATGGACCCGCTCGACGTTTCGTTCAATCTTCCGCAAACGGATCTGCCTCTGCTTCAGAAAGCGATCGGTGGGCCTGCGGCGGCAAAGGTCGACCTCTATCTAGCCGGCCAGGAGGCGCCGGTGGCGACAGGCACGCTGGAATTCGTCGACTCCACGGTCGACACCGCCTCGGGCACGGTGGCCGTCAAGGCGCGATTCCAGAACAAGGACCTGGCGCTTTGGCCGGGCCAGTATGTCGATGTCGTGCTCGAAGCCGGGGTCATGACCGGCATGACCTCGATACCGACAGTCGCGGTCCAGTCGGGACAGAAGGGGACGTTCGTCTATGTTGTAAGAGGCGACGATACCGTCGAGGTTCGGCCGGTCACGGTGGTGCTCGCTGAGGGAGGGAACAGTGCCGTCAGCGCCGGGCTGAGCGACGGTGAGCGCGTGGTCGTCGATGGCCAGACCCATTTGAAACAGGGGAGCAAGGTTCGGTACGACCGGGGAACGCGGTCCGGGCCAACGGCCCCCCAGGCCAGCGACAATCCCGGCAACCGACCATGATCTCCGATTTCAGCATCCGCCGTCCTGTCGCAACGCTGCTGATGTCGTTCGCGCTTGTGCTCGGCGGGTTATTCGCGTTGACGTTCCTTCCCGTGGCAGCCTTGCCTCGCGCCGATTTCCCCGTGGTCAACGTCTCCGCCTCGCTTCCCGGCGCCTCGCCGGAGACCATGGCGAGCTCGGTTGCGACCCCCCTGATCAAGCAATTCGCCACGATCGCTGGCATCGATTCCATCACCACGACGAATTCCCTTGGCTCGACCTCGATTGCCATCCAGTTTGACCTGGACCGCAACATAGATGCGGCGGCGGCGGATGTGCAGGCAGCCATCGCCCGAACCCAGCGGACGCTGCCGCCAGAGATGACCAGCCCACCCAGCTATCGCAAGGTTAATCCGGCGGACGCCCCGATCCTGATACTGGCGCTGGTGAGCGACATCGTTCGGCTGACGGATCTCGATGCCTTTGCCGAAAACGTGATCTCGCCTTCTCTGTCCACCATAGACGGCGTGGCTCAGGTAGCCATCTACGGCAGCCAGAAATATGCCGTACGGATCCAGATCGATCCGACCGCGCTTGCCGCGCGAGGTATCGCCATCGACCAGTTGCGCGACGCCGTGACGAATGCCAACAGCAACACGCCGCTCGGCACGCTGTCCAATGCCAACCAGCAGCTGACCATCACGACGAACACGGATCTTAAGAACGCATCGGATTTCGCGCAGGTGGTCATCGCCAACCGGAACGGGCATCCGGTGCGGCTGGGCGAGGTCACGCGCGTTATCGACTCCGTCGAAGTGACCAATACCGCCAGCTGGTATGACGGGTCCCGCGCCGTCCTGCTTGCCGTTCAGCGTCAACCCGACGCCAACACGGTGGACGTGGTCGATCGCGTGAAGGCACTGCTCCCGTCGTTCCAATCTCAGCTGCCTGCAGCGGCCAACATCCAGCTTCTGAACGACCGTTCGATATCGATAAGGGCGGCGGTGAGTGACGTCAAATTCACCCTTGGCCTGACCATCGGCCTGGTGGTGATGGTCATCTTCCTGTTCCTGCGTCGCGTGACCGCGACTGTGATACCCGCCGTGGCTGTGCCGATCTCCCTGATCGCGACGCTGGGCACGATGTACCTGTTCGAGTTCTCGATCGACAATATCTCGCTGATGGGGCTCACGCTTGCCGTGGGGCTGGTCGTCGACGATGCGATCGTGATGTTGGAGAACATCTTCCGGCACATGGAGGAAGACGGCCTTCCGGCGTTCGATGCCGCTCTCAAGGGCGCGCGCGAAATCGGCTTCACCATCATCTCGATCTCGGTGTCGCTGGTGGCGGTGTTCATCCCCGTACTGCTGATGGGGGGCGTGGTCGGCCGTATCTTCAACGAGTTCGCGGTGGTCGTCACCGTTGCCATACTGGCGTCGATGTTCGTTTCGCTCACGCTGACTCCGATGCTGTGCTCGCGGCTGCTCCAATCAGCCGGTCGGCACCAAACGGAGGGCGAGGACAATGGGTCCCGCCAGGGCCGACTGCTCAAGGCCTATGACCGGCTCCTCTCCCTTTGCCTTCGCCACAGCCTTGCTGTCCTGCTGTTTTTCGTCGCGACGTCGATCATGTCCGTCTGGCTCCTGCAGAGTGCGCCCAAAGGCTTTTTCCCGCAGGAAGACATCGGTCAGTTGAGTGTGTCGACCGAGGCGCGGCAGGACGTTTCCTTCGATGCCATGGTGAAGCTTCAGCAGCAGGTGGCTGATGTCTTTGCGCACTCACCCTATGTCGCCCATGTGGCTTCCTCCGTCGGCGCCGGCGGTGGCGGGGGGGCGAACGCGTTGAACGCCGGCAGGATGTTCGTCGAGCTGAAACCCAAGGATCAGCGTCCGCCGATCGAAACCGTGCTTTCCGAGCTCAGGCGCAAGCTTGCCGCTGTGCCCGGCATCGCCACCTTCATGGTTCCCGTGCAAAACCTGAACATCGGCACCCGGGCTTCGAAGAGCCAATATCAACTGGTCGTGCAAGGGCTCGATGATGCGGAGACGAATCTCTGGGCGCAGAAGTTGGCGGATGCCATGGACGCCGACCGCTCCGCGTTCGTCGATGTCGCCACCGACCTGAATTTGGATGCTCTTCAGGCAACCCTCGAGGTCGATCGCAACAAGGCCGCGATGCTGGGTGTGGACGCCGAAACGCTGCGCGAGACCCTTTATGCTGGTTTCGGCTTCGAGCAAATCTCGACCATTTTCGGTCTCACCGACAGCTATGCCGTGATCATCGAACTCGACCCTCGGATTCCCTGGTCGCCCGAGAGGATGCTGGCGCTAAAGGTGAGAACATCGAACGGCAGCATCGTTCCCATCGGTGCGTTCGCCACCGTCGAGCGTACCGCCGGGCCCCTTACCGTCAACCAGCTCGGCCAGCTCCCGGCCGTCACGATCTCCTACAACCTGCCTCAAGGTGTCGCCCTTGGCGACAGCGTTCGGGAAATCTCGGCACTGAAAGACAAGATCGGCATTCCGCAGACCATCTCGACCACCTATGCGGGCACGGCCAAGACATTCCAGAGCTCGCTGGCCAATCAAGGCCTTCTCATCGCCGGGGCGATCCTGACGATCTACATCGTGCTCGGCATGCTCTACGAGAGCTTTGTCCACCCGTTGACGATCCTGACGGGGCTCCCGTCGGCGGTGCTTGGAGCCCTGGTGGCTCTGCGTTTCGCTGGCCTCGATCTTTCGGTCATCGCGGTGATCGGAATTCTGATGCTGATCGGTATCGTCAAGAAGAACGGGATCATGATGATCGACGTCGCGCTGGTGCTTCGGCGTCAGGGCAGGGAGCCGCTCGAGGCCATTCATCGAGCCTGCCTGATGCGTTTTCGCCCGATCATGATGACCACGCTCGCCGCGCTGATGGGCACCATTCCCATTGCGATGGGCGCCGGTGCGAGCGCCGAGCTGCGCCAGCCACTCGGTATCGCCGTGGTCGGCGGGCTGCTTCTGTCCCAGGCGCTCACCCTGTTCATCACCCCCGTCATCTATTTGTATATGGAGCAACTTTCCCGATGGCTGCTGAGCTTGGGATCCCGGATTCGGCGCAGCAATCCTCCGGCCCGGAGCGGCTGGTGATCGGCGGCCGGACGATGAGTTCGGCCAGACAGCTGCCAATTTTGCCGATGAGTGTGATGCCTTAGCAAGCAAGTGACGGGCGAAGCCGCGCAGGGGCCGATGGTGCGCGGTGGCAAACACCCCCGTGTGCGACGCCACCGGCCTGAGGCACTTCGACCTGTCGCTGACACGTGCGCGCGTCAAGGGCGCTGTCCATGTCGGCCTCCTGATCGTCTCGGTTCCGGGCGGCAAGCGGCAGCCCGCCAGCGCACTCGTCAAAATCCTTGCCCTTTCCACAAGAATCCTGTCTGTCGGGGCCATGGAATTCTCTCCGCAGCAGGACGATGCGCTGAAGGCTGTGGCGCGGTGGCTGAACACCGGCCGCCCTCAGGTGTTCCGTCTGTTCGGCTACGCGGGAACCGGAAAGACGACTTTGGCGCGCCACTTCGCCGAACATGTCGACGGGCAGGTGCAGTTCGCCGCGTTCACCGGCAAGGCCGCCCAGGTGCTGCGTTCCAAGGGGGCGACCAATGCCCGCACCATCCACTCCCTGATCTATCGGCCGCGCGGCGAGGAGGCTGTCGAGGACGAGACAACCGGCAAGACCTCGATGTCGCCGACCTTTGCGCTCAATCGCCAGAGCCCGATCTCCAAGGCAAGTCTCGTCGTCATCGACGAATGTTCGATGGTCGACGAGCAACTTGGCCGCGACCTCCTGTCGTTCGGCACTCCTATCCTCGTCCTCGGCGATCCCGGACAGTTGCCGCCGATCTCCGGCGGCGGTTTCTTCACCGAGCATGAGCCGGATTTCCTTCTCACCGAGATCCATCGGCAGGCGCGGGACAATCCGATCATCCGGTTGGCGCTCGATGTGCGCGAGGGCCGCGAGTTTGTGCTCGGCGACTACGGCACCGCCCAGGTGATCGGCCGGGAGCAGGTCAATCAGGATCTTGTCCTGGCCGCGGACCAGGTCCTGGTGGGAACGAACCGCACGCGGCGCCGCTACAATGCGCGGCTGCGCGAGCTCAAGGGTTTCACCGCCGATTATCCGCAAGCCGGCGACAAGCTTGTCTGCCTGCGCAACGATCCGAACAAGGGACTGTTGAACGGGTCGTTGTGGAAGGTGATGAGTTCGTCCCGCGAGACGGTGAAGCCGGGCATCAATCTCCTGGTCTCGCCTGAAGAGGACGATCCCGATCGCGGCATCGCCAAGATCAAGCTGCTGAAAGCGGCCTTCGAAGATCCCGACGCCGATGTCCCGTGGAACACGAAAAAGCGCTATGACGACTTCGATTACGGCTATGCGCTTACCGTACACAAGGCCCAAGGTTCCCAATGGGACGAGGTCGTGTTGTTCGACGAAAGTTTCGCGTTCAAGGATACGCGCCAGAGGTGGCTCTATACGGCGATAACGCGCGCGGCCAAGCGGCTGACGGTCGTCCGCTGAGGCTTTCCTTCACGTGACGATCGGCTGGCCGCCGATCCATGCCCAGGCTGCCGCTTCTTCCTGCATCGCAAAATGGCGGACATCGAACGACATGAAAGGGCCGAACAGGCCGAGCGCCACCCGCATCCAGGTCGGCCCGCCGACGACGGCGTATTTGCGGATGTGGGGCAGCGCTTGCGACTTGAGGCCGACCAGGGATTCGTCGAGCGCGGCGTTCCAATCGAAGCCATCGTAGTCGCTGATGCGGATAAGCACGTCTATCTTGTCATGGCGCTCGTAGGCTGCCTGGAGCAGCCCATAGGCATTCTCCAGGTCGGCCGCCGTGAACCTGCCGACGATCTCGAGGGCGCAAAGGTCGTCTCTATCCGCATCGATTCGGCGGATGGCGGGGAGAGGTTCCATGGATTGCATCGCGTGTGGCGTCCCGTCGTTGTGCGAGAATTCCACCTTGGAACACAAAAATCCCCTGTGTGTTCCCGTTTCAGGCGCTATAGGTTCGCCAGCGCATCCGCCCCTTCGATCCGGCGTCCAATCGAGAATAACATGCCAGCAAAGCTTTCTGTAAACCTCAATGCCGTGGCCATGTTGAGAAATCGGCGTGATCTGCCTTGGCCGAGCGTCACCGGGATCGGCCGCATCGCCCTGTCGGCCGGGGCACATGGGCTGACGGTTCATCCGCGGCCCGACGAGAGGCACACACGTCATTCCGATCTGCCGGATATCCGCGCCCTTATCGACGACGAATTCCCCCAGGCCGAGTTCAACATAGAGGGCTACCCGACCGAGGAGTTCCTGCGCTTGGTCGAGAAGAACCAGCCCGAGCAGGTGACGCTGGTGCCTGACGATCCGGCGCAGGCGACGTCCGACCACGGGTGGGATTTTCGTGCCCAGGCGACGTTTTTGACGCCAATCGTCAAGAGATTGAAAAAGGGCGGATTTCGCGTTTCCCTGTTCGCGGATGCCGATCCCGAGGGCGTGGCGGCCGCACGCGACATCGGGGCTGACCGGATCGAGCTTTACACCGGTCCTTATGGCAGCTTCCACGATCATCCCGGAAAGGCCGCGAACGAACTGGAGAAGCTCGGCAGGACGGCCGATGCGGCGAGGGCCGTGGGCCTCGAGGTCAATGCCGGCCATGACCTGACGGTTGCCAACCTGCCGGCGCTCGCAAAACGCATTCCCGACCTCGCCGAGGTGTCGATCGGCCACGGCCTCACGGCCGACGCGCTGGAGCATGGGATGGCCGGCACCGTGAAGCGCTTCTTGAAGGCTTGCGGCTGGTAAAGCGGGGTCACGGCCAGCGAATCAAGTTGACCGGGAGAAAAATTGGGTGAGCAGGCCGGTACAGGGCAGGTGAAACCTTCGCTGACGCTGCTATAATTGCAGCGGAATTGTCTTGCCGTGACGACGTCGAGGGCTAGTTCTCACTTGGTCACTGGGGACATGGCGAAGTTTGAGCGGTTCGGACCAGGCTTGCTTTTGCAGCCCAACAGGACTATCGGACCCCGCCATTCAACGTGAAGCGGGTTTTTCATGGCCGAAGCCGAAGCAGGCAGCCAGGCTGGCACCGGAAGCCAGACTGCAGCGGATTCGTCCCTACCGCTTGAAGGCCATGCGAAGCAGCGGCTTGGCGTTCTCATGCTGGGCGCCTTGGGCGTGGTCTTCGGCGACATCGGAACGAGCCCCATCTACGCTTTTCGTGAGGCGCTTCGTGTCTCCTCCGGCGGCAACCTTGCCACGCGCGAAGAGATCTTCGGGGTCTTGTCGCTGATCGTCTGGGCGCTGACGGTTATCGTCACGATCAAATATGTCGTGTTCGTGTTACGGGCCGACAACAGGGGCGAGGGTGGGACCCTCTCGCTCATGGCGCTCGCCCGGGGCAGCTTCCCGACGCGGCCCGCCGCGATCCTCGGGATCGGCATATGCGGTGCGGCATTGTTCTTCGGCGATGCCATCATCACGCCCGCAATCTCCGTCCTGTCGGCCGTCGAAGGCCTTGAGGTCGTGACGCCCGCCTTCGATCCCTATGTAGTGCCGGCAACGCTCGTGATCCTCGCGGTGCTCTTCGCCGTCCAGCGTTTCGGCACGGCGGGCGTAGCTTCCGTGTTCGGGCCCGTGACTCTGGCCTGGTTCATCGCCCTCGGAGGCTTCGGTCTTCTCCACATATTCGACGACCCGACGATCCTGTTGGCGGTGAACCCGCTCTACGCCGTATCCTACCTCTCGGCGCAGCCGCAGATCGCCTTCGTAACGATCGGTGCGATCTTCCTGGCCGTGACCGGCGCCGAAGCGCTTTATGTCGATCTCGGCCATTTCGGCCGTCGGCCGATCGTGATGGCGTGGCTCGCCCTCGTTTTTCCGTGCCTTCTGCTGAACTATTTCGGGCAGGGCGCCTTTGTGTTGTCGCATGGCGGCGTGCCGCATAATCCGTTCTTCGAGATGCTGCCGTCCTGGGCGCTTCTGCCTATGGTGGGGCTTGCCACCGCGGCGACCGTTATCGCCAGCCAGGCAGTCATCTCGGGCGCCTATTCGCTGACGCGCCAGGCGGTGCAACTCAACATCCTGCCGCGCATCGAGATCCAGCACACGTCGGAAACCCAACTCGGCCAAATCTACATGCCGCGGGTCAACTTCCTGCTGGCGCTCGGCGTCATGCTGCTCGTGGTCGGGTTCGGGGAGTCCGGCGCCCTGGCTTCGGCCTATGGCATTTCGGTTACCGGCGAGATGGTGGTCACGACCACGCTTTTGTTCGTCGTGATGGTGCGGCTGTGGAAGTGGAACCTGGCCGTTGCAATCGGGCTGGCGACGCTCTTCGGCATCATCGATCTCGGCTTCTTCGTTTCCAATGCCGTCAAGGTGCTCGAAGGCGGATGGGTCTCGATCGGCGTCGCCACGATCATGGGCCTGATCATGGGGACCTGGGTGCGAGGCAGCCGCTATCTGTTCGAGAAGACGCGGAAGAACGAGATCCCGCTCGATTTCCTGGCAGCCCAGATGGCCAAGAAACCGCCACAGCTCGTGCCGGGAACCGCTGTCTTTCTCACCAGCGATCCGCTGAGCGCGCCCACCGCGCTGATGCACTCGCTGAAGCATTACAAGGTCCTTCACGAACACAATGTCATCCTCTCGGTCGTGACCGCGCAGCAGCCCGTCGTTCCCAACAGCGAGCGGGCGAAGATGGAGCCGATCAACGATCTCTTCATGCGGGTGAAGCTGACCTTCGGCTATATGGAGCAGCCACACATACCGAGCGCGCTCGCCATCTGTCGCAAGCAGGGCTGGAAGTTCGATATCATGACGACCTCCTTCTTCCTGTCGCGCCGCTCTCTCAAGGCGTCGCCAAATTCCGGAATGCCTCTCTGGCAGGATCGGCTCTTCATAGGATTGGCGCGAACGGCGGCCGACGCGACCGAATACTTCCAAATCCCGACGGGACGCGTCGTCGAGATCGGCACCCAGGTGGCGGTCTAAGAAGGGCGCGACGCGCCGTCGCGTGTCTGGCGCGCACTTCACCGCATCGCCTGCGCCGGCAACGAAATCTCGGGGTGGCCTTGCAAGGAGCCGAAAAATACGCGATACCCGAACCGTAACGTACGGTACGGCTCCGAGAGCCTGCCAGGCATGGATGGGCGGCGACCGTGCAGGAAGCCTTGAAAAGCGACATGGAGGAACCGTCGGCGCGTCAGCAGGACGTGCTCGACGCCACACTCGCCCTGATGGTGGAGGAGGGCGATCGCATCACCATGACCGCCGTGGCCCGACGTGCCAGCTGCTCCAAGGAAACGCTCTACAAATGGTTCGGTGACCGCGACGGCCTACTGACGGCGACCGTCCGTTGGCAGGCCGCCAAGGTGCGGGTCGCGCCTGTCGACCGGGCGCGCCTCGATATGACATCGCTAACCGCGAGCCTCGAGCAATTCGCAATGAACTGGCTTTCCGTCATATCGAGCGCCACTTCCATCGCGCTCAATCGGCTGGCGGTCAGTCATGCCGGCTCGGGACGGACCAATCTCGGAGCAATCGTGCTCGAGAACGGCCGATTTGCCATGGGCCGGCGTCTCAAGCCCGTGCTTGAGGCAGGCCGCGACGCCGGACTGCTTCGCTTCGGCGATACGGAAACGGCATTTCGCACCTTCTTCGGCCTCGTCGCCAGGGATGTGCAGATCCGGTTGCTTCTCGGCGACCGGCTGACGATGACTGCGGAGGAGATCGGCCGCGATGCGGCCCTTGCGACGAAGCAGTTTCTCGCTCTTTTCAGAGCAAACGCGGGGCCGGCGGACACCGGCCTCTGACCAACCAGGAAGGAAGCACCAGGATGCGTGTCTATTACGATCGCGATGCCGATCTCAATCTCATCAAGGGCAAGAAGGTCGCCATCATCGGCTATGGCAGCCAGGGCAGAGCGCATGCCTTGAACCTCAAGGATTCTGGCGTGAAGGAAATCGCGATCGGCCTCAAGGCAGGATCGCCCACCGCCAAGAAGGTGGAGGCCGACGGGCTTAAGGTCATGTCCGTGGCTGAGGTCGCCAAGTGGGCCGACCTGATGATGATGGCGACACCGGACGAGCTCCAGGCCGACATCTACAAGAACGAGATCGCTCCCAATATCCGGGACGGTGCGGCGATCGCCTTCGCGCATGGCCTCAACGTCCATTTCGGCCTGATCGAGCCGAAGGCGACCGTCGACGTGCTGATGGTCGCGCCGAAGGGCCCGGGCCATACGGTGCGCGGCGAGTACCAGAAGGGCGGCGGCGTGCCGTGCCTGGTCGCGGTCCATCAGGATCCGTCCGGCAACGCGCTCGACCTCGCGCTCTCCTATGCCTGCGGCGTCGGCGGCGGGCGTTCCGGCATCATCGAGACGAATTTCCGCGAGGAATGCGAAACCGACCTGTTCGGCGAGCAGGTGGTGCTCTGCGGCGGGCTTGTCGAGCTCATCCGCGCCGGCTTCGAGACGCTGGTGGAAGCCGGCTACGCCCCGGAAATGGCCTATTTCGAGTGCCTGCACGAGGTGAAGCTGATCGTCGACCTCATCTACGAGGGCGGCATCGCCAACATGAACTACTCGATCTCCAACACGGCCGAATGGGGCGAATACGTCTCGGGCCCGCGCATCATCACCGCCGAGACCAAGGCCGAGATGAAGCGTGTGCTGAAGGACATCCAGACCGGCAAGTTTACCTCGGAGTGGATGCAGGAATACCGTTCGGGCCTGGCTCGCTTCAAGGGCATCCGCCGCATGAACGACAGCCATCAGATCGAGCAGGTCGGCGAGAAACTGCGCGGCATGATGCCGTGGATCGCCAAGAACAAGCTGGTGGACAGACCAAGAACTGAGGGCGATCCACGGCTCTCCTGGATTGCGCGCGATGCGTCGCGGGCGATCGCCAAGAACAAGCTGGTGGACAAGACCAAGAACCGAGGGCGATCCACGGCTCTCCTGGATTGCGCGCGATGCGTCGCGGGCGATCGCCAGGAACAAGCTGGTGGACAAGACCAGGAACCGAGGGCGATCCACGGCTCTTCTGGATTGCGCGCGATGCGTCGCGGGCGATCGCCAGGAACAAGCTGGTGGACACGACCAAGAACCGAGGGCGCGACAAAAGCGTCGACATCTTCTCCCCGCTAGCGGGGAGAAGGACACTGCCTCTACGCCCGGACGGGCCTTCTGGAGCACCCCTCATCGACCTCGCGAAGGGAGGTGGATGAAGGGTCTTCCAGAGAGCGCCGAGGACACGCAAGATGTCTGAATATCGTAGCAGTCTGCGTCCGCCACAAACCTAGTCCCTGGGAGCGGGCCCTAACGTTGTCTCACCCATAGTGCCAGTGCGGCTTCGGTTCGGTGCCGGCGAACATGACGCCGACCCGCTCGCCTTTGCGCCAGCGGAGCTCGCATCGATAGGCGACGCCGTCGACAGGGATGTAGAGCAGGAATTCCTGGGGCACGGGGGCATCCGCGGCGACTTTCAATTCCGCGCCGTTGCGGTGCTGGTTGCGTACGGTGCACTTGACTTCGGATGCGCTGACGCCGTTCAGGATCGACGCGCCCTTGAGGACACGTTGCCTGTGCTCGCGCCTGTTTTCGTTTTCGGCTGAGTTGGACATTCCTGAGCTCCGAAGCGATGCGCTTCCCCCTGACAAGTACCAAAGCAAAAGTCGATTAACGAAGCTCAAAGCTGACATGCACAGCCACTGGTAGCGACAGGGCAGTTCCATCGCTCCATCCTGCCGCAATAGGGTTTTCGCGCCTGCGTTGAAGGCGCATTGCTTTTGGGGGCACTTGCGGGCAAAGCTCCGCCCATGTCGCTTCGCATCGCCACCTTCAATGTCGAAAACCTCATGCGCCGGTTTGATTTCTCCGGCTTCCGCAATCAGCTCAACCAAGACCGGACGCTGTCGCTTTTCGAAATCAAGAACGAAGCGGAGTACCGGCAGCTCGAACAGGCCCGCACGATCGCCCATACCGACGACACGAGGCAGTTGACGGCGCTCGCCATCGCCGACAGTCGGGCCGACATCATCTGCCTGCAGGAGATCGACAATCTGGAGGCGCTGAAGGCCTTCGAATACGGCTATCTGTTCAAGATGGTAGGGGAGGGATACCGCAACAAATACACGGCGACCGGGAACGACAGCCGCGGCATCGACGTGGCGGTGATGATGCGCGAGGAGACGAGCCACGGACAGCCGATCGAGTTCGTGCGCATGACGAGCCATGCCCACGTCACCTACGAGCAATTCGGCCTGCACACCCCGGAACTCGCCGCCCTGGGCAACGAAGCGTTCGAGCGCATCTTCCGCCGCGATTGCCTGGAGATCGACGTGCGTATCGGCGGCAAGCCGCTCACGATCTACTCTGTCCATTTCAAGTCGATGGGCGGCGCGCGCAACGGCATTCCCGGCCGGGACTCATCCATGCCGATCCGCATGGCCGAGGCGAAGGCGGTCCGCCGGATCATCGAGGATCGTTTCGGGAGAGACCATGCAGCCGGCAAGCGTTGGGTGATCTGCGGCGACCTGAACGACTACCGTCAGCGGGTCACGATAGAAGGGGATCGACACGTCGGCTATCGCTTCGCTGTGGTCGATGAAACGACGTCCAGTCTCGACGTGCTCCTTGCCGATGGATTTTGCGAGAACGTCGTCGAGCGGCGCCCCGAAATGGACCGCTGGACGCTTTATCATACGCGCGGCCCTGCCGAGCGACACCTCTGCCAGCTGGACTATATCCTGTTGTCGCCGGCGTTGGCCCGGCAGAACGATGGGGCCGTTCCGGACATCGTCCGCGGCGGCCAACCGTGGCGGACGATCTTCCCGGCCGGACAGGAGGTCGAGCGTTATCCGCGCGTCGGCTGGGATCGACCAAAGGCCTCGGATCATTGCCCCGTCGCCCTTTCCCTCGACATTGTGTGAGATCCCGTGTTCGACCTGCCGCGCGACCGAATCTGTCCAGTCGACACAGTAAACGTCCGGCTCGTGCCGGATCCGCATCCTTTCGAGACGCAAAATCTTGCGGCCATCGAGGAGAACTGGCGCACGGAGCAGGCGAGCAATCCCGCCTTGTTCGACGGCACGACGGTGTTGCTGTCATCGCTTTCCTATGACGGCAGGAATCTGGAAGGGCGTTGTCACGCCATCCGCTTCGCCACTTTCATGCATTGGCGGCGCCATCGCTCGACAAGCGGCGCGGAACATGCCTTTGCCCATGCGATGCTCGTCGCGGCCGACAATGCGCTGATTGCGATAAGGATGGGCCCACATACGGCCAATCCCGGCCGGGTCTATTTCGCGGCCGGCTCCTTCGAACCCAAGGATTTTCCCGGCGGAGAAGCCGATCTGCATTTCAACATGTCAAGGGAGGTGAAGGAGGAGACCGGGATTTCCATCGACAACGCCGTGCGCGAGGACCGGCAGTATTTCATATCGCTGGCAGCCGGAACGGTGATCTTCCGCCGCTATTTCCTCGACCAGGACGCCGACTCGATCGCACGCCGCATCCGGGAGTTTGTCGCCAGCGAGGAGGAACCGGAGATCGAGGAACCGGTCGTCATCCGAAATGCGCAGGACATTCCCGAGAAGCTTATCGCGCATATGGCCCCGCTGATCGCTTGGCACTTCGCCAATCCTCCGACGCGGTAGTACGTCCTTGCCGACCCACTCCGCTCTAAGGCCTTGCACTACTCATGCCTCAGCGCCTCGATGGGATCGAGGCGGGCGCCCCGGAGCGCCGGGAAGAACCCGAACACCATGCCGATCAGCGCGGAGAAACCGACTGCCAGCAGGACGACGGCGAGGCTCGGGGCGAACGGGATCGCGAGCGTGAGGCTGGCGAGGCCGGCCAGGCCGAGGCCGAGTGCGATGCCGATGAGCCCTCCGAGCAGCGAGAGCACGGTCGCCTCGACCAGGAATTGCACCAGGATGTGCCGTTCCTGGGCGCCGATGGCGAGCCTGATGCCGATCTCGCGGGTGCGCTCGGTCACGGAAACCAGCATGATGTTCATGATGCCGATGCCGCCGACCAGCAGGCTGACCGCTGCGACCGCGCCGAGCATGCCGGTCATGACGTTGGTCGCGCTGGCCATCGCCTCCGCCACCTGAGTCATGTCGCGCACGGAGAAGTCGTCCTCGCGGTCGGGCGCGATGCGCCTGGTATCGCGCAGGATGTTCTCGATACGCTCTTGCAGCACCGACGTCGGGGTAGCGTCATCGGCCGAGACGTAGATATTCTCGATGTCCCGGTTGCCCATCACGCGGCGCTGGAAGGCGGTCAATGGCATCAGGACGACATTGTCCTGGTCCTGGCCGAACCCCGAGAAGCCCTTGGATTCCAGCACGCCGATCACCTTGCAGCTCGTCTTCCCGACGCGTACCGTCATGCCCTCCGCGTCGCCGGCCCCGAAGAACTGCCGTCGGACGGTTTCGCCGAGCAGGCAAACGCCGGTCCCGCCGCGTACCTCCGATTCCGTGAAAGGACGGCCATCGGCGACTTTCCAGTCCCGCGCATCGAAATAGCCTGTGTCGGTGCCGGTGACGGACACGGTCAGACTTTCAGTGCCGTAGACGACGCGCAGTGTCTTCTGGGACGCCGCTGAGATCGCACGCGCGCCGTCGAGGTTCTGGGTGAGCGCGGCGACCTCCTTGTGCTCGAGCGCCCTGACGGCCCGCTCCGGTGGGGACCCAGGCTGGGGCGGCCGACCGGCGCGGACGACGAGGAGGTTGCTGCCGAGCTTCGAGATGTCGCCCTTCACCTTCTCCGTGGTGCCGCTGCCGATGGTGATCATGGCGATCACCGCGGCGACGCCGATCACGATGCCGAGCAAGGTGAGGATCGAGCGCAGCATGTTGCGGCGCACCGACGTCAGGGCAAGTTTCACCGTCTCGTAAAGCATCACGCCGCCTCGGCGTTCAATGCATGTCGCCCGAAAGTGTGCAGTGGCTTTGGGGCAAACGACATGCAGGAAGACAAACACTTAAGGATGTCGCGTGAATTTCGATTCATGCGACATCCTTAAGCGTGTCCGACTCGACATGGCCGTCCAGGAAGCGGACCGTACGGTCGGCATAGGCTGCTATGTCGGGCTCGTGCGTGACCATGACGACGGTCAGGTCGAGATCCCGATTGAGGCCGGTGAGCAGGTCCATGATCTCGTGGCTGCGGGTCGTGTCGAGATTTCCGGTCGGTTCGTCGGCGACCAGAAGGGTGGGCCTGGTCACGATGGCTCGCGCAATCGCGACGCGCTGCTGTTGGCCGCCGGAGAGCTCCGCCGGAGTATGCCCGGCGCGGCCGGCGAGCCCGACCTCGTCGAGGGCCTCGAGGGCCCTTTTCCGCCGTTCCGCCGCACCGACGCCGCGGTAGATCAACGGCAATTCGACATTCTCGACCGCAGTCGTACGGGCCAGCAGATTGTAGCCCTGAAAGACGAAGCCGATATAGAGATTGCGCAGCAGCGCGCGGCGCCCGCGATCGAGCCTGCCGGCATCGATGCCTTGGAAGGCGTGGCGTCCGCCAGTCGGCGTATCCAGGCAGCCGATGATGTTCATGGCCGTCGACTTGCCCGAGCCCGACGGGCCCATGATGGCGACGAATTCGCCCCGGCCGATCGCCAAATCCACGCCGGCAAGCGCATGCACCTTGGCGTCGCCTTCGCCATAGGTCTTCCAGACCTTGTCGAAGGTGACCAGCGGCCCGGTGTCCGTCATTGGCTTCGACCCGCCGGCGCGTCGCCGACAATCACGCGATCACCTACGCTGAGACCCTCCACGATTTCCGTCAGTTCGCCGTCGGTCGAACCCGTCCTCACACGGACCGGCTTGGGCCGGCCATCCTCCAGCACGTAGAGCGTGCGCATGCCGTCGGGTGCGGTATCGCGCGAGAGTTGCCCCATGCCGCGCCGCATGCGGGGCATGAAAAGTCGCTGCAGGCTCCAGCCCGAGCCGGTCTCGGCGATGGGCGGGCGGTAGCGGAAGGCAGCGCTGGGGACGGTGATGACGTTCTTGGCCTCTCTGGTGATCACGGAGACGGTGGCGGTCATGCCCGGTCGCAGAAGCAGTTCCTCGTTCTCGACATCGAGCCGGGCATCGTAGGTCACGACGCCCTCGGTGGTGACCGAGGCATAGGCGATGTCGCGGATCTCGGCATCGAAAGTGCGTCCGGGAAAGGCATCGACGGTGAAGCTGGCCTTTTGGCCGGGTTGGACGGTGCCGATGTCGGCTTCGTCGATGGCGGCCTTGAGCTCCATCTTCGCCAGATCCGCGGCGATGACGAAGAGGACCGGAGCCTGCAGCGAGGAGGCGACTGTCTGGCCCGGATCGACCGAGCGGGTAAGGACGACCCCGTCGATCGGGGCGTAGATGGTGCTCTTCGCGAGATCCGCCTGCTGCAGCTTCAGTTCGGCCCCGGCGATGGCAAGATTGGCTTCTGCGCTCAGCACGGCGCTGGCCGCCCGATCGCGCGCCGCTGTCGCCGTGTCGAGCGCCTGTGCCGCCGCCATGCCGCGGGCGGTGAGTTGCTGTGTCCGGGTGTAGTTCTGCTCGGTTTCCTGCAAGGTGGTGCGCGCATCGGCAAGCTTCGCTTCAGCCGCCTTCACGGAGGCCTCGCCGCGCTCGACCTGGGCGGTAATCCTGGTCGTGTCCAGCGCGGCCAGGACATCGCCCTTGGCGACGTGCTGATTCTCGGTAACCGCGACGGAACGCACGACGCCGGAAAGCTCACTGGATATGTCGACCTGGATCAGCGGCTGCAGTGTGCCGGTGGCCGAAACTTCGATGGTCAGGTTGCCGCGCTCCACCGGCACCGACGCGAAGCTCGGGCCGGGCGCCGGTGCGCCGAAAGAGCGATAAGCTCCATAGATCGCGCCGACCGCGACCAGTACCGCGACAGCGTAGAGACCGAGCCGGCGCCGCCTTGAGCCGCGTGGCTTGAGATCGAGTGCGAGAGCCGCCTCGAGAGGCGGGGTGCTCTCCACCCGCGGACGATCGACAATTTGGTCCATTGCGGACCTCTCCCCAAATGCGCTCTAAAGAGTCCCTACACTAGCCAGATCATATGCGTGGCAGCTGATTTCAAATTAAATTTCGCTCATGTTGTCATTGCGGCGCCGGAGGTTGAAGCGGCGCTCAAAGGAGGAACTGGATGTCGAAGCGCCGATACGCCGTCTATGACGTCTTCGCCGACAGGGTTCTGGCCGGCAATCCGCTGGCTGTCGTCCTTGATGCCCACGGCCTGAGTGACGAGGCGATGCAACGCATCGCCCGCGAATTCAACCTTTCCGAAACCACATTTGTATTTCCGCCGGCCAACCCGCTGCATCGTGCGAATGTGCGCATCTTCACGCCCAACTATGAATTGCCCTTCGCCGGCCATCCGACGGTCGGCACGGCGATCGCCTTGACGCAGGCCGCGGCCGAGGCGGGCGAGCAGCATGCCGGCATATTCGTCCTGGAAGAGAAGGTCGGCCCGGTGCGCTGCGCGGTGACGGGAAACGGCGACTTGGCCTTCGCCGAATTCGACTTGCCGAAGCTGCCCGAGGCGTTGCCGCTTTCGGCCAGCGCGGAGGCGATCGGCGCGGCTCTCGGGCTTGATGCCAACGAAATCGGTTTCGAGAACCATCGCGTTGGCCTGTGGTCGGCGGGTGTGCCCTATATCACCGTGCCTGTCGCATTGCTTGCCGTGGCGGGCCGCGCGGCGCTCGACGGCCCCGCCTGGCTCGACCTTGCACCGAGGCGAGAAGGCGGCGCGCCGGCCTGCGCCTATGTCTACACGCGCGAGACGGCAGCCAAGGACACTTCCTTCCACGCGCGCATGTTCGTGCCGGGAAGCCCCGGCTACGAGGATCCCGCGACCGGATCGGCGGCCGCGGCCTTCTCCGGCGTCATCCAGCATTTCGACAGGCCGGTGGACGGTCCGGCACAATACTGGATCGAGCAGGGCGTCGAAATGGGGAGGCCGTCCCGCATCCGTCTGGAACTCGAGATCGAGCAGGGAAAAATCGCGACGGCACGAATCGGCGGCCATGCGGTGAAGTTTGCCGAGGGAACCTTGGAGGTCTGAGTCGAGGACTACCGCCAACTCCGCAATATCTCGTCCGTTTCAGCGGTTTCGACCTGCTGTCCAAGCCGTTGATGGTAGAAGGTCATCAGGGCGTCGTGGGTCTCATCGGACGAACTGCAAAGAGCATCCGTCACCACCACGACCCTATAGCCCCGATCGACCGCGCCGAGCACTGTCGCCAGCACGCAGACGTCGGTCTCCGTGCCGGTCATCACGAGCGTGTTGATGTCGGTGCTCGCAAGCAGGGCGTCCAGCCTGCCCTCCGTCCAAGGGGAATAGACACGCTTGTCGATGACCTTCGCCGGCGGCGCGAATCGCCCGAGGGAAGGCAGGAGCTCGATCTTCTCCGTGCCGATCACTTCGATCGTGACTTCAGCCCATCGCCGATAATAGCGTTGCCATGCTCCCACGCCCTCGCCGGGACGTTCTGCCGGTATGAAACGCGTGAAGATCGTCTGAGCGGGGCGGTGGGCAACGATCCGCTCGACATTGGGTAGAACGCGGGCCATCCACGGCGTCGCCCAGGGCGCGCCTTCGTCGAAGATCCGCTGCATGTCGATACACAAATGCACGGTCTCCGCGTCAAGCGGGCCGTAGGTCAGGCCGGAAGCAGCCATGCCGGGAACTCCAATCGCTCGGAATGGGTCCAACGCCGATGACGGCCGCGGCGTTCCGCTGGTTCGATTGTGTTTTCCGCAACATAAAGAGAAAATGGTCTGGACAGGTCAGATCGCGATGGCTATATGCGCCATCAACCGCTGCCGAGCGGGTGTGGGTGTGTAGCTCAGTTGGTAGAGCAGCTGACTCTTAATCAGCGGGTCCACAGTTCGATCCTGTGCACACCCACCATTTAACTTCCGATTTCATCCGTTTTCCCCACCGCGCGGCTAGCATTCAGCCGAATGCCATAGGCGTGGGTACCGGCAGAGGAGCCGGAACACGAACGCCTCACCTTCATGTCGAATATCTGTCAGATGCACACATCGGACGGTGTTCCAGAGCACTGTCCGATGTGCGAACTTCGTGGATCTGGGGCGTGGCCGACCAGAGCGTCGCTAGTCGTGATGCTCCGGCATGTTCTCCAGCTGGTCCTTCGTCCATGACGTGACGCCGTGGATATTGCCATCTTCGTCGCGCATGAAGTCCAACTGAGTGGCGGCGACGGCAACAGGCTTTGCCCCGATGCCGAGAAAGCCGCCGACATCGACCACCACTCTACTGGTTGAGCCGTTCCCATGGACGTGCGAAACCGAACCGATCTCCTCGTCGTTCGGTCCATAGATAGCGGCACCCTCCAGGATTGAAGGAATCAATTCCGATTCGGTAAGCCGGACATGGTTGCTGTGATCCATTGCTTTGCCTCCTTGGGCTGGATGGCCGTAACCTGCCAATCGGCCATCCGTTCCGAAGCAGCCCAACGAGCTGGCAGATGTCTCGCCCGCCTGCCGGACTCGGAACAATCGTCGCTCTTCGCTGTTTGCGTCGCGACACAGGAGGATGACATGCCCGACAACCCCAAGGTCATTCCGCCGGTTAGGGCACCGGAGACGGAGGGCCTGCCGCACAAGCGCCGGGACGAGATGAACACGGACAAGGGGGGAGCGCCGGTCAATCCCGATACGAGCGGGGAAGCGCCACCGAGCGCCGATCCCTTGAAAGACCCATTTGCTGAACGTCGCAGCGATGCCCCCGATCAAGCGAACGTCACGCCCAGGCCTACCGACAATCCCATTGACGAGTGAGGACGTGACCGGAATCGATGTGGCGGTGCGGCGCGAGGTCGGGTTGCCCGTCGTGGATCGGTGCTGACCGCCTAGAGGACTGAAGGGACTGATCAAGAGGATGCGGCCGGCGATCCCAACCTCGGTTGCCTGAATGCGCCGGCCGCCCGCGACGTCTGACGGTCGCAAAATCGGTCTAGCAGGATTTCGGGAGAAATATTGTTAAACTTGTTTAATGAATCATTGTCTTGCCTGGTTGTCTAAGCTTGCTAAGAAAGCGTGCAGGTGAAAATCGCAGGCTCTACGTCCTATACTTGATGGTCCTATCTGCCAAATTGGTAGGCTACTGCATTGACGATGGTCGGAGAAGAACCGGCAGTCATGGAACACTAACGCCTGCAGTTCGCCCCCATGAGGCCGGATCTGCATCCCGCACCAAGCCCGCCGGCTAATTCACCGAACTCAAACAGGCTTGGGAACCGGCTCCGAGGGCAAGGTGAACACACTCGCGCCGTCCCGGGCCTCTGCCTTCGCGAAGCCGATGATCCGAAACCACTTCGTGACGTCGTCGCGCTTCGACCAGCTGTGGAAGGATATCGGCAGATTTCCGCAAAGAGCCTGGATCCGCCTGATATGGCGCTTGCAGAAGCGAACCGACGAGGCGCTGAAGAAGCTTTCATCGGCAGCGAAGGACGCGAGAGCGTGGCTGTCGGTTTCGCGCCAGGCAATGATGGCAACGGGTTCCCCATTGTCCAGAATAGTGTGGGCACGGCCCTCGCGAAGGTCCATGAGCAATCCATCCTGCACGGATTGCTTGGTTTTCCCTGCCGCCTTGTATTCCTGGCTCATGCGCTCGGCGATATGACTGAAGACCCTGGCAAGATCGCGCGGCGTGGCGGTCCGATAATCCATCCAATTGTCTCCGTCGCTGACTACGATCCAATAGCAATGCGAGAAGGGCAGCTTAAATCCTGCGGCAGTAAATCAAAATATGGCGTATCGCGGCAATTCGAGCGCGCCGGTTTCCGTAGCCTCCCTAGGACTGTTCTGCGCGATCCAGCCCTTTCAACAGCTGCCCTGGGGAAAATTGCGCGAGGTACAGGGGAAGTCATTTGTCCAGCGATGCTGTCGGCTGACAGGAAGAGGAACCCAACGCCTGCCTCTCAGTTGGATCAGGGACAAAAGGATAGCTGCCATGCCCACGACGCCGCATTCCGAAGACCCGGCCGAAGGCTCACGCGAGACGATCGACCGCGAATTGAAGCGGACAGAGGCGGATCAGGACGAAGCCCAGGCGACTGAAGGCGGCCAGCAGAAGGAGCGAGGGGCTCGAAATGAGGACGCTGCTCGCGCCCCTGCTGGCAAGCCCTAGGCTGCTTCGCAATCCGCCTGCTTCAGGCAGCTCACGGGAGCGCAGGCGTCATTCGCCATGGTGGCCGAGGGACTCCGTGGTGGTCAATAGAGCCATCCGTGTTTCGACAAGATCGCGGTGCTGAAGCCAGGTGGCGAGGATCTGATTCAACAAATCGAGATATTGCTCCGCCCGCTTGGTATCGTGGTTATCAACGCGCAGGCGTTCGACCAGCATACGTTGCTTCAAAACACGAACCTCACCTTCCGTGATGTGCTCAGTGACTTGAGCCAATCTGGCTATTTCCCGGTCCAGGCGCGACATGCAGCCTAACGAATTCGAGCGGCCGATGTTTCCATCGCCTTGACCGGTCGACCAGAAAGTTTTCCTGCAGGCGTCCCGGTCATTGCCGTGCAGGGCCATGCGATGAGAACTCCTCCGGCAGCGAGCAAACGGAAGCCACCAAAGGCGCTGCCATCCATAAGAGCTGGGGAACATTGACGAGCTGCCACCTGTTCGGTCGGACCGCAAGGAGACTCGATATGACAACAACGCCCAAACAAGAACAGAGCCACAATGCGCGAGCGCCGGGAGGCGAGCCAAGGAGAGATGATCCGAGGGCTATTCCGGGCGCTGAAGACGAGCAATCTGGCGCTCCGAATGAGCCATCGAATACCGCAGCCTCTTCAGTCCAGACGCAGAGCCAACCTCCTGCCGATCGCGGACGTGGCATGCCCAGCGACCCAACTCTGGATATGAACGAGGAAATTGACGAAGAGGACGAGGAGGAGGAAAGCCCGACCAAGGCATTGTAATAAGGTGCGGCCCCCCTGGCGCCGGAATGCCTGCGGCCGACCTGCAGCCTAGCCGCCACCGTGCGAATACTGGCATCCGGCTTGCCGGGTGCCGAAAGCAAGTGGGCACGCGCGCTTTGGCCAGCTCTGCCGCCGGAGTAGCGCCCTGCGACGCAGCCCTGGCGCGGAATTATTCGTTCAACGAGCGGAACAATATTGCCAGGGTGCCGTTCGGCCAGTTTCCCGAATGGAGACCGGCTATGTTCTTACGCGTCGACAAGCTTCAGATCGAGCTGCCCGCACCAGCGCGCCGAGACGCCAACGCTGCGGCGGCCCTCCAGGAATTGCTGGGCGGAAAATACGGAGAGATGTCCACGCTCGGGAACTATCTGTTCCAGAGCTTCAACTTCAGATCAAAGACCAAGTTAAAGCCGTTCTACAGCCTGGTGGCCGCAATCACGGCTGAAGAGCTGGGCCATGTCGAGCTTGTCAGCAACGGTGTCGCAATGCTTGCAAACGGCCCCGACGTCCCGGATGCCGATATGGTCGGGCCTACCGATATTACGGGCGCTCCCTTCGACATGATGAAGGATGCCAGGCTCGCCGCCGGATTCTTGTCCCATGGCGGGGGCGCGGTGCCGATCGACTCGAACGGACTGAGCTGGAATAAGGATTTCGTCACGACGACGGGCAATGTCATCTTCGATCTCCTGCACAATTTTCACCTCGAATGCGGCGCACGGCTGCACAAGCTTCGCGTATACGAGACGCTCTCCGACCCGACAGGCAGGGAAATTTGCGGCTACCTGCTGGTGAGGGGCTCGGTGCATGCCCACTCCTACGCGCTTGCCCTCAAGAAAATAACGGGCGTCGAAATCGAGAAGTTGCTCCCTACGCCCAACATTCCCTTGGCGAACATCCCGGAGAGCCAGAAATATCTGGACGAAGGTTCCCATCGCCGGCTCTATACGTTCAGCCCGGATGATTATCGCGAGATCTCCGGCATCTGGGGCAATGGCGAGATGGCCCTCCCTGACGATCCGCCAGGCGAGCTCGAAGTTGTCGAAGGCATGCCGGACGGCGGAAAGATTCAGGAATTGGTCGGCGAGCCGTCCGCCTTTACGCCGGACTACGCCCCCGAAGAGATGTTCGAGATCGCCGCCAAGCTCTATAAGGCGTCTCGCTAGCTTCACGGAAAAACAGGCGGCGGGCCGTCGCTCTCAAGCCTTGCCGCCTTTTTTGCCTGGATGGTGGGTATGGTGCCGATCTCTTTCGCCGCCGCCTCCCGAAACATGGCTGGTGGTCCGACGCTCATCGTCCGCGGGCGGCTTCGTGATGTCAAGCGGCGCCTTGGCGTTCTCGTGAGAGGCTCCGGGCCCGCCTTGGCGAATGGTTTGAGGCGCCTTCTTTGATGTCGACATAAGCTGCTCCTCAGCGGTCTTGCTGGTATCCCTGATTGGTCGTGTTGACCTTGGTATTTCCTTGCTGTCCTTGTCGATCCGGATCGGGCGCGCCCTGAACTCCATGACGTGAATCGTCGGGGTTCGCCTGTTTCCTGTCACCAGGTCCCTTGGGACTCCGGTTCTGAGGCGGTGTGGGTGGTAGCTTGGTGGACATTGCTGCTCTCCGGGTGTGAGCTTGTCGAGAAGCGCTGGCCGCATGGTTGTGCTTGTCGCGTCCGCTTCTCCCTGACCTCTCAACGGTGGAGGCGGGATGGTGTTCCAGCGACAAGTGAGCCGGCGCGCCGAAAGCTGGAAAAGATCGGAGGGGATTCCCTGCCGTGGGGGTGGCGGCTGGGCAGTCAGGCGGCGGTGCTCGCGAGCCAATGCTGTGGTCGATCGCCAGCGTCATGCATCAGGATGTCGGCTTCCGCTGCAGCGGACACAAAGGCCTGCCTCGCCCTTTTGAGAAGCGATCGATTTCGTTTGCTGCCCATTGCCAATTCGAGTGCATCCTTGGCCGCGCTATAACCCCGGCCGCCTTGTTCAGGCCAATAGTGCAAAAGAATTTCCGACGCCTGGCTGGTAGTGGCGACATTGTGACTCGCGGTGCCGAGAATGACCCGAACCGGTTGGTCGAACTCATAATCCATCTTGGGAACTCCTACAGAAGCGCTTCCTCAACGAGGACGAGGAGAAAGGGTTCCGCGGAATGCTTGCTCGTGCCAATCCAGGAGAAGCCTTGCTGACAGCCGAACGCATGCTCAGCGGTATAGGGCATCGGCCTCCAGACCCATGCGGATGGATGCCTGGGCTGGAGGCGCCGACAGCAGCGGCACGCGGTCAGCAATGCGTCCAGCGACGCGCACTATGCGGCGTCCGAGGGGCGACAGCCCCAGGCCGCGAAGACCTAGTCCAATTTGGAGATCCGTTGGAACGATGTCGACCGCCGCTCGAACCAGGAGATGCTGGAAGGTGCGCAAGGGCCAGGGCATGGCGGGTGCCCGGCGTACGATGTCCAGGAACTCGAAGATTATCTCCGATCGCTCCAATCCTGGCCGCATCTCATCGAGAAGCCTTTCCCACTCGGACAGGCTCGTGGGCGCGTTTGTTGCTCCATAAAGCTCCGCTGCCGTGGCGCCTTCGCCAAATGCCAGGGATCGCTCTTCTGGAGACAGCGGCGAGACGAAACGGTGATAAGCCTCGATGAAGCCATAAGACGCGGTCGCTTGGACCCAGTTCAACAATCGTGGATCATTGGCCCGGTACGGTACGCCTGAAGGCGTTTTGCCGCGGATTTTCTCGTGCGCCCGCACCACGCCTTTGATCATCTTCTCGGCCGCGGTGCGAGGTCCATACACCGTCATCATCGCAGCAGCACCTGTTCGGCGCAGACGCGTCACCGCGTCCTTGCGAAAGGAACTGTGGTCCCAAACTCCACTCCGCACCGAAGGCTCGGCCAGTTCGAGGATAACGGCCGCCACTCCGCCGACGAAAAGAGCAACGGGGTTCTTGAATATTCGCCAGGACATGGAGTCGGCGTCGACCAGTGCTGCCTCGCCTTCAGGCTTGGAATAGTCGAACTCCAAGCCTGGCGGGGGGGTCAACAATTCGCCGGCCCTCTCTGAGAGCCTGGCGAAGACGCGGTGGACGAGCGTGAGCGGCACGGTCTCAACTCGCATTCAGGCGACCTAGCCCTGCCGGAAGGCCGCTCGATCCTGTCAGGTCATAGTCCGGCGCGGCCCCGAGCAGAGGCGTGACATCACTTGTCAAAACAGCAGCGCGTTGGCCGTGCCCGGCTAATACCAGCGCCGATGCGAGTCCGAAGTGGCCTGGCTGAACAGGCAACCGATGGCAAAGCCGACAATGCCACCGACGAACATTGCCGAGGAAACGGTGCCCGGATTCTCCCGGACTGTCTCGGAGACAGTCTGTGCCTGGCTCCTGAGCGCCTGGGTCGCGCGCGAGGCGCGCTCGGCAGCGCCATTGTACCATCCTCCGGCTTCCTCTGCCGCCTCCTCGGTGCGTCCCGCCAAGGCCCGGCTGAGCTTGCTGATCTCGCGTTTCATTTGCGCAACTTGCTTTTCCAGGGCCTCTTGTGCCTGCGTCGTCTTCTCCGGGATGGTGTTGTCGTCCGCCATTTCGATCGATCCTTTCGGCTGGTGAAGGGCAACCTTGATGGTGTGCGGGCTACTAACGCGCTGAGACGATAAGAGTTGCCGAAGCGGTTTCGTCACACGAGCGCCGCCGAACCGTTCGGGCAGGGCGCGCACGCTACATTCCGCCAGTCGTTGCCGCGCGCGTGATTTTCTTGGCCCACGCGAACCTACCGCGCGCAAGGAAATACCGCGCCAGGAAACAAATGAAACAAGTCGAGCAAAACTTCTGAAACAGCAGTGCCCTAACGTTAGTGGAAGATGTCGACAAAATATTTGTCGGGGGAAGAGTATGTCGGGCTATGAACGTCAGCTGCCGCAGCTCGGTGGCGAGATATTTCTAAGCGATGGTGGAATCGAGACGGCGCTGATCTTCCAGGAGGGTCTTGAACTGCCTTGTTTCGCAGCCTTCCATCTGCTTCGGGACAAGGAAGGTACCGCAGCCCTGCGCAATTACTACGCTCGCCACGCCGCGGTCGCGCGCGACAACGGCCTAGGATTCATATTGGAGAGCGCGACATGGCGGGCGAGCCCCGCCTGGGGCGAAAAGCTCGGCTATTCGCCCGCAGAACTCGACGATGCCAACCGCAAGGCGATAGCCCTTCTCCACGAGCTCAAGCGGGAATTTGAAACCGAGCGTTCCCCCATGGTCATCAGCGGCTGCGTCGGGCCGCGCGGCGACGGCTACGATCCGCGAAAGCTCATGACGCCGCAGGAGGCCGAGACCTATCACGCCCGGCAGATCGGCGTCTTTGCAGCCGCCGGCGTCGATCTCGTCACCGCAATTACCATGACGAATGTCAGTGAGGGGATCGGTGTCGCACGTGCCGCGCAGGCCGCCAAGCTCCCGGTGGTGGTCTCGTTCACCGTCGAGACGGACGGCCGTCTGCCGACAGGCGACAGCCTGAAGGAGGCGATCGAGGCAGTCGACGCAGCGACCAACGCGAGGCCGGCCTACTTCATGATCAACTGCGCTCACCCGACCCATTTCGCGCGCCAGCTTCGTTCCGGTGGGACATGGGTCGACCGCATCCGTGGCCTGCGGGCAAACGCTTCGGATCGTAGTCACAAGGAACTCGACGAGGCTACGGAACTCGACGCAGGCGACCCGGTGGAACTCGGCAGCCAATATCGCGCATTGCGAGAGCGCTTTCCGAAGATCAATGTGCTAGGCGGCTGCTGCGGCACCGATGAACGGCACATTGAGCAAATCTGCTTCGCCTGCACCGAGCGATGAGCGTGCAACCGGTGGCTGGCATGCTTTGTGCGGGACGACGCACAATAGTGGGGAACGCGCTGTTATAGGGTCGCAAAGATAAGTCCCGTACCGGTCTAAGCAGTCACTCGATCGGCTTCAATTCTCCCACCCAAGGTCAAGAGGAGCATCGACCTCGCAGCTCAGCCCTGCCGGGTCAAAGGTGATCCGGACCTGGCCATTGAGCTGCGCAGCCAAAACACCTTCGATCAGCCGGGTTCCGAAGCCTCGCCGGCTAGGCACCCGCACCGCTGGGCCGCCACGCTCCAGCCAATGCAATTGCAAGCGTGGAGAAGGTTCGTCCTGAACGCTCCAGGTGATTGCGACGCGTCCGGAGGGCACCGAGAGTGACCCATATTTGATCGCATTGGTCGTCAATTCATGCAAGGCCAGAGATAAGGCCAGTACTGCGCGAGGAGCCAGACGTAACCTCGGCCCGCTGATGTCGAAGCGGTCCGATTGATAGGGTGCAAGCGCCTCGCTTATTATGGCGGCCAGATCCGCACCATCCCAACTTTCCCTGGTTAGCAGATCGTGCGCTCTGGACAGTGAGAGAAGGCGAGCCTCGAAGATCCGCCGTGCTGCGCTACTGCTTTCGTCGTTGCCGAACGTCTGCCGCGCTATGGCCTGCACCGTTGCAAGCACGTTCTTCACCCGGTGCTTCAGTTCGCCCATCAGAACGCGCTGCAGCCGTTCGGCTTCCTTGCGCGCAGTGATGTCGTGCGCGATCTTGGAGGCGCCTATGATGGTGCCGTTCTCGTCACGCACCGGCGACACCGTCAGCAGGACATCGATAAGCCTGCCATCCTTGCACTTGCGCCTGGTTTCATGAGGCTCGACGCGCTCGCCCCGGCGGACACGTTCGATAATCGCCGGCTCTTCATCAGGCCGGTCCTCGGGCACCAGGATCGTGACCGGCCTGCCGATCATCTCGTCGGGGCGGTAGCCATAGAGGCGTTCGGCACCCCAGTTCCAACTGGTCACCGTCATGTCGAGATCGGTGCTCATGATGGCGTCGTCCGAAGAGGCGATGATGGCAGCGAGCCGGCGCTGGACCACCTCGGCGCGCTTGCGCTCCGTAACGTCGATCGCCATTTCGACGACCTGCACGACCTTTCCGGCATGGTCGCGGATCGGCCCGACAGAATTGCTCACCCACGCCAAAGTTCCATCTTTGCGGACATAGCGCTTCTCCTTCACGAAGCTCGCGCCGTCGGTGACCAGCCTACGGAAGAGCTCGAGGTTTTCCGGCAAGTCGTCGGGATGTGTGATGTCCTGGGTTCGCAGCTTCAACAGCTCGGCCTCGCTGTAGCCGACGATGTCGCAAAACCGCTGGTTGACCAGCACGAACCGTCCACTTGTATCCGTCTGTGCGATGCCGCCCGTGGCCTGCGCGAAGATCGCCCGAAACCGCTCTTCGCTTTCCCGCAGGGCGCGTTGTGCAAGAACGCGCTGGGTCGTCTCGCTGACGATACAGAAGACCCCCATCACTTGTCCGGTGCCGCTACTAACCGCTGAATATGAAATGTCGAAGTAGACTTCTTCGGCGTAGCCGTGCCGCTCGATGTTGAAGGGGCGATCCTTCCCTGAAACAGTCTCTCCGGTCCGCAAAACGTGCTGGAGAAGAGGCTCCAGATCCGACCACAACTCACTCCAGCTCTCGCGGGCCGGTCGCCCGAGGGCATGCGGATGCTTGTCCCCGATCGTCGGAGCATACGCGTCGTTGTAAAGAGCGATAAACTCCGGCCCCCAGAACAAGACGATCTGGGCATGGGAGGGCAGCATCAGATCGATAGCGGCGCGTAGCTGGTCCGGCCACTTGGAGGTCGGTCCAAGAGGGGTCTTCGACCAGTCATGCGTGCGGATCAGCCTCTCCATCTCACCCATGAGCTTTGGGAAGTCCTTGATGGTCAAGCTGATCTCCACGATTGATGTTCCTCGTTTCAATAGTCCTCGGCGAGCGAGCGGTAAACATTATAAGTTAGAACGTTTGGCCTACGGGAGCAGTTGCGGACCGACTCCGCGGGATATCTCCGGTCTCGTTTCATGGGAGCAAAATTCAGGCATCTGCGGATGGAAATCACGACAGATTGCACGACTACACGATTGGCTGGAACCTTGTGAAGACAGTCCGCGTTTGCGGACTGGATTCGACGAAAAGGATGGTTGCTTTGATGAGGCCGCTTATCTCGGAGCGGGCGGTCAACGATTTTGGTTGGGCGCTTACCTTCTTGTTTCTTCTGGTCGCCGTCGTCGCCAGTGTCGTTGCGGGGTCGCTCGCATGGGCAAGGTCCAGGCGCGACGATGATGGTTTCTCGTTCTCGTTCTATCGCGTTCCGGATTCCCGACTATCGGCTGTTGACGCACGCTCTGCTAAAGGTTGAGCCCAGGGCTCCTAGCCGGCGCACTTTGTCTGGGAGTACCATTCAGGCAGTTCGGGGAATTTTGGCAATGCCAGAATAAAGCGTGCGAATGGATGTTCGTCTTTTCTGTCCCTGCAAGTTCCGGAGCGTTTCGTTTATACTAAGCTTCTGACATACTGTTATTTGTTTCGCCATCATTGAGATCCTTGGGTTGACGCCAGTGGAACCAGTCCGTTCAGGCTCCGTTTCTCTATGTCTTCATCAAAGGAGGATCCAGTGAAGTTCATTGCCAGGAGTGATGGGTCGACGATCGAGGCCTTCCAATGGACCGCCGGGCCCAACCAGGCGGAGGAACCCGAGTGGATCCTGGCCAAGATAAGAAGCGGCCACGTCCGGATCATCGATTCCCAGACACCATTGCTGACCATGGAGATCGACAATGGCGGCGTGGTGCGTGTCGCTGAACTCGACGACTGGATCGTCCGGGATCGCGACGACAACGTGCTTCCCTTCCGCCCGGATGTGTTCGAGAGACATTATCGGAGAGCTTGAACCAGCGACACCGCCCGGCATGCGGCGGCCAGACGCCTGTTAATCGCCGTTCTCCGGATTATTGCCCACTGACAATCGCCGCCGGCGGTGGGCTTGTTTGCCAGCTGCGTCCCCTCCGTCGTCCTCTCGCGCCGAACCCGCGTGCTTTTCGACGATGACGCTCAATCGCTGGTAGACGCCAAGGCCGACGATCAGGGCGACGCCGCCGAAAAGCGCAAGAGTGGGGTATATCATTGTGCGCAGATCTTCCTTGCTCGCCTCGAACATCGACACGAGCGATTCCAGGAATACCGCGGTCGCAATCGTAGAGATGAACTTGGTCATGCTGCGTCTGGCTTCGCCAGGCTGCCGCATCTCGCGCGCGCGAATGGCCTCTTCCTCGAACAGGTATTTTCCGACGTCGAATACGGCGATGGCGATGATCGTGTAGCCAACCGCTTCCAGAAGAGTCGAGCCGATATCAACCCCGTCGGCGCGAAACGCTCCCCACACCTGGCTGCCTGCGTAGAGGATCAACAGGCTCGCCAGCAGCATCAGCGCGATGCTTGTGACGGCAAAGACGGTCCTGCTTACGAGCTCGAACACGGGCATCCGGCCCCCAGCAAGTTCCCTCGAAGTGCTTGGGACCCTCCCGAAAACGAAGGTGGTCGGCTCGCCGGTGCCGTCGTGACGTCTCCTCCTTTGTCCGGAGCTTACCTGCGGCGGATGACTTCGACCTTCCGCGACGGGGTTGCTGCCAGCATATGCGCTTCCCGCGCCGCAGCCACCAGCGCGCGACGCGCCTTGGCCGCGGGTTGCCAGCCGTCGATTGCGTCGCGGCAGATCCTCAACGCTGCCCGATATTTCGGGCCCGGCCGCGCGGGTCGGTGTTGAGATAGGAACTCTATTCCCTCCCATGCGCTCGCCACGATGCGGCGGTGAGCCGGATCAAGCGATATTTCCACAGGGGTAGGGAACGGACGGTCGCTCATCTTCTTCCTCCGATGGTCTGAAGGCTTTGTTCAGGGTCTGAAACGAGAGCTTGGCGCCGGGCGTCATGTCCCGGCGGATGTGGGATATGGAAGCAGGATGTCCGCCTCGCGAGCCGCGGCAACGAAAGCTGCGTGTGCCACGCTCGCCGTTTCCCTGCCGCTCGCTACCAAGAGGGATATGGCGCAGGCGTCGGCATGGCGCGGGCCGCGAAAGGTTGGCCATCGCTTCAGGAGAAACTCCGCGGCACTTTCGGCATCTTCCACAAGAATCGATCGAGCTGCGTCGCTGACCGCCACAGGTTGTGGGAATCGGTTGTTCAAATCGGGCCTCCATTCGCGGCGAGGGCCTAACGCCCAAGGAGGTGCATGGTTCCAGCGAACAACAAAATCCCTCTGCCATGCCTTTCAATAGCACGGCCGCAGCCCCGTTCTAACCACATCATTTGGGCGACGCGGGGTAAATCTATTGTCTAGACGGAGTAGTTCTTGCTGTAGTGAAATTGATTCTGGAAGTGCTATCCCGATTTTATTGGGAGATCGCGCAGAGAGAATTTTCGGATTTCTCTGCCGTCCCGTCTCCGACACTTGCCAAGGCCGAATGGAAGGCGGAGGGCGAATTCAGAATATACAGGGGAGCTAGAGCATCTCCGTTCATCTTTGAAGCACGGAAATGCTTTAGCTCATCCCTTATGCGTAGTTCCGGACATGACCGGTTCCGACCGTCCCGGAATTGATCCCGGAAAAGTTCTGGTGCCGCTGGATTGCGAGGATCGCCTACGAGTTCCGATCTGTTCTAGGCGAACCGCGAAATCGCGAGGGGTCGCCTATTCGGCGGCCTCGAGATGCTGCCCCGGGCTGCTCGCAGCAAGGAGGCTCAGGAGTTCGCTTCGCGAGAGCTTCATTGTGTAACGATACTGCGACTGGCCGTCATAGATACCCAAGGCACAGAAGGAGAGGGAGACCTCGTCACCTTCCGACGCAATCTCCTCCTTCCCGAGCGGCTGATTGAATATCGTCCGCTCGTTGCCTGGACGCTTCGCCGGTCCAACATGAATACGCATGGCACACCCCGCTACATTGCCACCTTTGGATGCGCAGGGGAGACGTGTGGGAGTTTTGGGCATGGGGGCATGCCATAGGCTCCGCACAGACGTCTCCGCCTGCGTCGCGAGCCCAGGCCGGATGAACTGCCCCACACAACCTGGTTGCATGGAGCCCACGTACATCTGAGCAAAACCTATGATTGCGATCTAGCAAGCTCTGTCAAGCTTATTGATCTGGAGATGCTTTCTGTTTTATGGAATTTCCTGAGCGTAGTGCTCTATTTATCACGAATACGTGATGTACATGGTGCCATCTTGCAGATGCGCTTCCGGGCACCACGCGCTGAAGCATGCTGCATGATTGAGAGATTTGCGCGAGATGCTTTAGCTGTTGTTTCTTGGATGTGGATTGCCCATTCCGCCCGTCTCGGGGCGATATGCATCAGCTAGGGAATATCGACCAGACCAGCCAGGCTGCGGCCAGGGCGAGGATGGCTGCTACCGCCTTTTTCCAGTGGCGCTCGACGATCGTGGGCGCCCGTTCCCAATTATATACCATGCGTTTACCTTTCGCTGGCGGCCGACGGAAGGGTAGGCAACCGCTGCGAACGCCATCCTTGCCGCGTCGACAGATGGCAGGTGATCGCATGTCGCTTTTTAACGAAGCGTTAATCCTAATCCAGCGACTTGTGCCGCGGTCGATGGATCGCCGGAAAGCCGGGAGCTCGGAGGATCAGCCAGACCTCTCCTGCTGGCGCGCCTCACTCAGGAATGCGTCGATGACGCTAGCAGCAACGCCCGCTTCCTTGCCTATGCGTCGGGCAAGCTCGACAGCTGCCGGTCGAGGAGGCCCCTGAGGCCGATCGATCCAGTACGCGACTGGATTGAGCACAGTCCTCCGGTCGACGGCGACGATCTCGTCCGCAGCGAGGAGCGCGGCTGTAAGCGGTGGACGGGCCAACGCGATGCCGAGCCCGTTGCGCGCCGCATCGAGCACCAGTCGATAGTCCTCGAAGCGTCGGTCCTGGGGGCGAGGGCGATAGTCGATGCCATGCCCACCGAGCCAGGCTCGCCACCCCGATGCATCGGAATCGTGGATCAACGGAAACCGCAGCAGCCGATCGGGCTCACCCGCCCCGATCTTGTCGGCCAGAGCTGGCGAGGCGACGGGAAAGCATTGCTCCTCGAAGAGCTGCATCGAGATACGGCCTGGTATGCCGCCGCGACCGCAACGAAGCGAAAGATCGATTCCCTCATCGGCCAGATCGATCTGGCGGTTGTCTACATCCAGCAGGATGCGCAGTGGCGAGGGGCCGGACTCAAGGATCGACAGGCGGGGAATCAGCCACAGGCCACAGATCGAGGGAATGGTTGCCAATCGCACGACGGCGCCACCGCGGGGCTCGATCCAACGGTCCGTATTGTCCGCGATCAGCGCCAGGGCTTCCCGCGTCCGAAGAAAGAGCCGATTGCCTTCTATAGTCAGCGAAACGCCACGCGCTCCGCGATCGAAAACCTTGATCCCCAGCCAGGTTTCGAGCTTGGCGATCTGCCGGCTGACTGCGCCATGCGTGAGATTCAAGGTCTCGGCCGCCGCCGAGAAACTTCCGGTGCGGGCAGCCGCCTCGAACGCCTGCAGGGTTTCGAGTGGGGGTAGCGGCCGGGAGCTGTGATCCATTCTCACAGCTGATCCTTGAATTCGTCGTTTGTCAATCAGCTCGTGTGGCCATCTATAGAAGCATCATTTCCAAGCGGCACACATCATGAGCGCGACTGCCATCTCGTCTTCCCCGTCCAAGCGTTTCGACACGGTGACCGTGACTGCCATCGTGGTCACCATTATCGCCTGGGCCTCGGCGTTTCCCGCCATACGTGCGGGACTTCACTCCTTCGGCCCGGCCGAACTGGGAGCGATCCGTTTTGCCATCGCCGCGGTACCCGCTGTCCTCTATCTGCTCGTCACGAGGCCACCTCTGCCGAAACGGGGCGAGACTTGGCGTTTCGCTTTCGGCGGTGTCGTCTTCGTTGCGCTCTACACCGTTCTTCTGAACCACGGCGAACTTACAGTCTCCGCGGGGGCGGCCAGCTTCATCATCAACGTCAGTCCGATCGTAACGGCGGCGCTCGCCCTGCTGATGTTGCGGGAGCGCTTTCCGATGCTCGCCTGGGTCGGAACTTTCGTGTCCTTCGGCGGCGTCGGGCTCATAGCCCTGGGTGAGGGCGACGGTCTTTCATTGAACGAAGGCGCGCTGGTGATCCTGGGCGCCGCTTTCTGCACCGCCTTCACCAATGTGGTGCAAAAACCCTTATTCCGGACCCACAAGGCGCTCACCGTTTCGGCCTGGAACATGGTGATCGGCGCAATCTGCCTGGCTCCCGCTCTTCCGGCCGGTATTCGTCAGGCCTTCGCGGCCAATGCCGAAGGCGTGTTCGCCGCCGTCTATCTGGGGATCGTGCCGAGCCTGATCGCCTATGCAAGCTGGGCGGTCGTGCTATCGCGGCTGCCAGCCGCCCGCGCCACCAACTTCCTGTATTGCGTGCCGCCCGTCGCGACACTTATGGGATTTCTCTGGCTCGGCGAGGTGCCGGGGCTGATGGGCATGATCGGCGGCTCTCTGGCGCTCGGCGGGGTCCTGATCGTCAATCTGAAGCGCTGACTCCTGCTCCTGACATCACACTGTCAGGAGCAGGCCGCGGTGGAGCCGCTTGCGCCTTGTCGGGAGGATCGTGACGCCGCTACGACTTTGTGGCGAGTCACGAGATGGAGGCAGCAGGCATGAGGGAAAGGATCTCGCTGAAGACGGCAAGGCGGATCGCGCTTGCCGCGCAGGGATTCGGCGAAAAGCGCCCCGCCGGACCAATCGACCGCCGTCACCTCAAGCGTTTCCTTGCCCGTAACGGCCTGCTCCAAATGGACTCGGTCAACGTCCTGGTCAGGGCACACTACATGCCTGTCTATTCCAGGCTCGGCGCATACCCGCTGACACTGATCGACGAGAATGCGCGCGGCCGGAAGCGCCTGATGTTCGAATATTGGGCCCACGAGGCTTCTCTGCTGCCCCTCGAGCTCTACCCGCTGATGCGTTGGCGCATGGAGCGCGCCGAGCGCGGCGAAAGGGTCTATAGCGGGCTTGTCCGTTACGGCCGCGAGAACGCCGAAGAGATCGGGAAGGTGTTGACGGAAATCTCCGAGCGAGGCCCGCTCGCCGCGTCGGACTTCGACGGCCAGCGCGGGCAGGGCGGCTGGTGGGGCTGGAGCGACGTGAAGCGCGCCTTGGAATGGCTGTTCTGGACGGGTCGCCTGACGACCGCCGAGCGGCGCCCAAGCTTCGAGCGCGTCTACGATCTCCCCGAACGTGTTTTTCCGGCATCGGTGCTGTCTGCGCCCGTGCCAGCGGCCGACGATGCCATCCGTGAACTGTTGGGCATGTCGGCCCGCGCGCTGGGCGTCGCCACGGCGCGCGACCTGCGCGACTATTTCCGACTGCCGCCCGAGGACGTGAAAACGCGCCTGCCGGAACTGGTCGAAGCCGGAGAGTTGCTGCCGGTCAAGGTCGAGGGCTGGGGCCAGCAGGCCTATCTTCACAAAGCGGCGCGCGTGCCGCGCAAGGTGGAGGCTCAGGCTCTGCTGTCGCCTTTCGATCCGCTTGTCTGGGAGCGCTCCCGTGCCGAGCGGCTGTTCGATTTCCGCTACCGGATCGAGATCTATACGCCAGCCGAAAAGCGGATCCACGGCTATTATGTGCTGCCCTTCCTGCTCGGCGAAACCATTGCTGCGCGGGTCGATCTCAAGGCTGACCGTCAGGCAGGCGTGTTGCGGGTCATGTCATCGCATCTCGAACCCGCCGCTCCGGCCCATGTGGCCGAGGCGCTGGCGGCCGAACTTTCCGCCGTCGCGGCATGGCTCGGCTTGAGCGACATCGAAGTCGCTCCCATTGGCGAACTCGCTCCAGCCCTTTCGGCCGCGATCAGAACCGCGCCAGCCTTTGCTTCACCCGGCTGATGAAGGCAGCACGGCTTTCGGGCGTCGACGTATCCATTCGGTAATGTGCCAGGTAGAATGTCGAGCAACGCCAGGCGCAGAGCGCGCGAATGCCGCGCAGCAGCGTTTTGCGGCCGGGCTGGCCGATCACGAAAGACCACCAGCGGGCCGCCCCGCAAGTGGTGACGACGCCGAGCTTTCGGACATGGGTCATCAGCGGCGTGATCTTGGCGTCCTCGCCGTCGAGCGCAAAGGCGACGTCCTTCGCCCAGACCCGGTCCAGCCAGCCCTTCAGCATCGCCGGAAGGCCGTACCACCAGGTCGGATAGATGAAGAGGATCGCCTCGGCCCACCTCAAATGGTCGAGGTGAGGCGCCAGTGCGGGGTCCTCGGGCGCTCGATCATTGTAGGCTCGGCGCTCGGCGCAGCACATCACAGGGTTGAACTTCTCCCCATAGAGATCGATCAACCGCGTTTCCCAGCCTCTGGCGCGAAGAACCTCGAGCGCTGCGTCACGTATGGCGGCGCAGAAGCTATCCGGCACCGGATGGCAGTAGACCACGAGGACGCGCATCATTGTTCCTGCTTCAGTGCGCTTTCGTGCCAGCGTCGCAGAACCAGATGCGAGACGAGCGAGAGTACGAGGAAGATCAGGATGCCCGTGACGGAAATCAGGATCAGGGCGGCGAACAAGCGTGGCGCGTTCAGGCGATAGCCGGCCTCGATGATGCGGGATGCGAGCCCCGAGGACTGGCCGGTCGCGCCGGCAACGAACTCGGCGACCACCGCGCCGATCAGCGACAGACCGCCGGCGATCTTCAGGCCGCCGAGGAAATATGGCATCGCGGCGGGCAGGCGCAGATGCCGGAGTTGCTGCCAGCGGCTCGCGCCATTCAACGCAAACAGATCGCGAAGATTTCGATCGACGGAGTTCAGGCCGAGCGTGGTGTTGGACAGGATGGGGAAGAAGGCGACGATCCAAGCACAGAGCAGGAGCTTGGCCGTCTGGTTGCCGACATAGATGTTGATCAACGGAAAGATTGCCACGATCGGCGTCACCTGCAGCACGACGGCGAAGGGAAAGAACGACATCTCGACCCATTTCGACTGGGCAAAGAGCACGGCCAGACCGACACCGCCGATGACGGCCAGCAGAAGACCCAGGAAGGTTATCTTCAGCGTGACGAGCAGTGAGGAGAACAGAAGTGGCGCGTCGCTCCAAAGGGTGGAGAGGACGACGCCGGGGCGAGGCAAGATGTATTGGGGAATACCGTTCCAGACGCAGATGCGGTCCCAAAGCCAGATCGCCACGATCATGATCCCGAGCGGCAGCAGCCAGCGGCCGATCCGCTCCAGCCTCTCGACGCGCAGGCGGCGCGTCTCCTGCGGGTCGAGCGCGGCGGCGTTGCCGTCAACCGTCGCCATGGGTTTCTCCTGATCCTGCATCGATAGCCTGAGAAAGCATGGCCGACGCTTGCCGGCAGAGCTGGGCATATTCCTGCGATGTGCGGAAGGCAGCGTCGCGCGGAAATGAAGCATCGACTGGCAACTCGCCATGGACCCGGCCCGGACGCGCCGCCATGACCACGATGCGGTTGGACAAAAATGCGCTCTCAAAGACGCTGTGGGTCACGAAAACAGCGGTAAATCGCTGGTCCAGCCACAGGTCCAGGAGATCGTCGTTCAGTTTGAAGCGGGTGATCTCGTCCAGGGCCGCGAAGGGTTCGTCCATCAGCAATAGCTTCGGCCGCGTCACCAGCGCCCGGGCGATGGAAACGCGCATCTTCATGCCGCCGGAAAGCTCGCGCGGCACGGCGTCGTCGAAGCCTGCGAGGTGCACCCTGTCGAGCATCTCGCGGACGGCGGTTTCGGCCTGCGCGCGCGAGACGCCCCTCAGCCGTAATGGCAGCCACACATTCTCGAAAACGCTCGCCCAGGGCAGGAGCGTCGGCTCCTGGAAAACGAAGCCGATATCGCCGCGCGCGGCAGTCCCGCCACGCCAATCGAGCCGGCCGGAAGTGGGCGTTGCCAAGCCGGCGATCAATCGCAAAGCCGTCGATTTCCCGCACCCGGACGGGCCGAGAAGGCTGACGAAATCGCCTTCGCGGATCGTCAGATCGACGTCCCGCAAGGCAACGACGCCGGTGGAGAAAGTCTTGGCGACGCTGCGGAAATGCAGCAGAGGCGGAGCCCTGTCCGCCCCGCCCTGCCGTCCAGTCTGTTTCTGAAGCATGCGGCTATTTCTTGAGATCGAGCCCGACGCCCTTGTTGACGAACTGCAGGGTGTAGGACTTCTTGATGTCCAGCCCTGCCGGCACGACCTTCGCCTTCACCATCTTATCGTAGAAGCTTTGGATGTGTTCGTCCGTCATCGCGCCAATGCCGAGCTTTTCGGCGTCACCGGAATCGACGATGCCGAACTCCTTCATCTTGTCTATCGAAAAGGCGATCTGCTCGTCGGTGATGTCGGGATTGTCTTTCTTGATCATCTCGTTGGCGGCTTTGTTGTCGCCATAGAGATAGTTGTACCAGCCCTTCGCAGAGCCATCGACGAAGCACTGCACCACCTCTGGCCGCTCGGTGATCGTCTTATCCATCGTTTCGATCGTCGTGGCGTAGGTGGAGAAGCCATAGTCAGCGAGCAGGAAGAGGTTCGGCTTGAACCCGCCCTCCTTCTCCACTGCAAAGGGCTCCGAGGTCACATAGCCCTGCTGGATCGACTTCGGATTGGCGAGGAAGGGTGCGGTGTTGTACGTGTAGGGCACCCGCTTCGCCGGATCGAACCCGTAATCGGTCACCATCCACTGCAGAAAGCTCTGCGCACCCTCGTCGCCGATGATGTACTGATCGGCGTTCTTGAGATCCTCCCATTTGTCCAGGCCCTGCCCCGGATGGGACATGACGACCTGGGGCTCTTTCTGGAAGCTGGCTGCGACGATCTTGAGCGGAATGTCCTGCTGCACGGCGTCGAAGGCCTGAAGCAGGTTACCGCCCATGTAGAAGTCGAGCTTGCCCGCCAGCAGCAAGGGCCGGCCACTGACTTGTGGCCCGCCCGGTACGATCGTGACGTCGAGCCCGCAGGCCGCATAGGTGCCGTCCGCAACGGCCTGATAGTAGCCGCCATGCTCTGCCTGCGCGAGCCAATTGGTCCCGAAGCTCACCTTTTCGGCTGCTTGCGCGCCCAGCGCCGAGGCTGCCAGCGTTGCGAGAGCGGCTCCGGAAATTCTGTAGTTTCTGTTCATCGACACCACCCCTATTCGCTCCCCGCGCCGGGGAGCACGACGCCAAAGAAAAAAGCAAGATGTGTGCCATCGGCGTGCCGGAACCGAGGTCGGCAGCCTGGGGCCGGCGCGTGGACATAGCCGTGGGGCTGATGCCTTCGCCTATGGCATCGTGCCTATTTTTTGCGCGTCTGTCCACAAGGGCCAAGACGGCTTGCAGCGCACTGTAAATGGGTCCTTTGCGGGACGTCAGAGAGCACCGGCCAGGAGCAGAATGGCGCCGGCAACCATCAAGGCCAGCCCCGGCCAGTTCGGCCCGAGAGCAAGAAACCGAACGCCGCGATGCGGCGGCTCCAGGGTGCTGTTCGGCATCTCAGGGCGCGCTAGCGGCGCCCCGCTCATGCGACCGCGCCAGATGGCTTGTCCGGCGAGATAAAGCAGCCCCGCGATGATAAGCGCTCCGCCCAACCAGATCATCAGCATGACCGTCTCCGAGATGGTGCTCCTTGTGTATCTAGGGCCGCGGTCGCGTCAGGCAATCTGGTCGCCTGGGCCTTACAAAAGACGCCCAGCTGAACTATGGCATCAGGAGGTTGAACTCCGGCGAGGCTGATGTGACGGGACAGGGAAGACGCGCCTGGTGGGGCGACTACAAGACGACCGAGTTTGCGGCGATCGATCCGGAGGCGACGATTGCCGTATTGCCCGTGGCGGCAATCGAGCAGCATGGGCCGCATCTGCCGGTCTCTACGGATACGACCATCATGGAGGGCATGCTGGAGACGGTCATCGCCAGACTGCCCGTCGAGCTCGACATTCGCATTCTGCCGGTGCAGGCGGTCGGCAAATCGAACGAGCACATCCATGCGCTGGGTACGCTGACCTTGCCGCCAGCCACGCTGATCGACGCCTGGACCGAACTCGGCGCTTCTGTCGCCCGCGTCGGGGTGCGCAAGCTGGTCGTGGTCAATTCCCATGGCGGGAACGAGGAGGTCATGGGCATCGTCACGCGTGAATTGCGCGTGCGCTTTGCCATGATGGCCGTGAAGACGAGCTGGCAGCGTTTCGGACGCCCCGCCGGCATGTATCCCGACCTCGAGGATCGCCATGGCATTCATGGCGGCGACGTCGAAACCTCGCTGATGCTGCATTTCCGGCCGGACCTGGTGGACATGTCGAAAGCCGAGAACTTCGTCTCCGGGGTGGCCCGGGCGGAGAACGATTTCGAGCTGCTGCGCCATACCGGCACCCATGCCTTCGCCTGGCTCGCCGCGGATCTGAACCCGCATGGCGTGGTGGGCAATGCGGCCGTGGCCACGGCCGAGAAGGGCCGGCTGACCGCCGAGCATCAGGCCGAAGGTTTTGTGCGCCTGCTCCGTGACATACGCAGCGCGAAGCTCGCGGACTATTTGAAATAGCCTCGTCTTCATCACGAAAGAGACCGGACTGAACGCAGGGAGATGTGCAATGCCCCTGAAAATATCAGGGGCCAAATGCCCTCCGGTCAGTTCGGCAGCGCCTGCCCGCTCTTGGTGTCGAAGCAATGAAGATGTGCCGGATTGAACGCCAGGCCAACGCGTTCGCCCGCACGTGCAGCGATCTGTCCGGGCGCAACGACGCAGACGGTACGGCCGCTCGGGAGGGTTCCGGTGATCACCGTCTCGGCTCCGGTTCGTTCCACCAGCGCGACCGCTGCCGTGACCGCGGCGTTTTCCGCTGGCTGAAGCCTTATGTCATGGGGACGGATGCCAATCGTCACTTCGCGGGGACGCGCTCCGTCCGATCCGCCTTCGCCCGCAAGCTTTCCGTCTTCCCCAAGGTCAAATCCCGAGGGGGCGCGGGTTGCCGGCAACAGGTTCATCTCGGGGCTGCCAAGGAATGTCGCCACGAACAGATTCGCCGGCCTGGAGTATAGATCCATGGGGCGGCCCACCTGCTCAATCCTGCCGTCCCGCAGCACCACGATCTTGTCGGCCATTGTCATGGCCTCGATCTGGTCGTGGGTCACATAGATCGTCGTTGCCCCGAGTCTGTCATGAAGGCGGCGGATTTCCGCTCGCATCTGCACCCTCAGCTTGGCGTCGAGGTTCGAGAGCGGTTCGTCGAACAGGAATACCGTGGGATCGCGCACGATGGCGCGGCCCATGGCGACGCGCTGGCGTTGCCCGCCCGAAAGCTGCCGCGGCAGCCGGTCGAGCAACGGCGCGAGCCCGAGGATTTCCGACGCCCTCGAGATCTGCTGCTCGATTACCGTCTTGTCGCCCTTGGCCAGCCGCAGGGAGAACGCCATGTTCTCTCGAACCGTCATGTGGGGGTAGAGCGCGTAGTTCTGGAAGACCATGGCGATGTTGCGCTCCTTCGGGGACAGATCGTTGACCCGCCTCCCTGCGATCAGCAGTTCGCCATGATCGATCTGTTCAAGGCCGGCGATCATGCGCAGAAGGGTGGACTTGCCGCACCCCGAGGGACCGACCAGCACCACGAACTCGCCGTCTTCGATTTGAAGATCGAGGTGGGGAATGACTTCGATCTTGCCGTAGAGTTTCCGAATTCCCGAGAGCTTGACCTCTGTCATGCAAATCTCCCCATCTTGTGCGTGGCGGGTGCCGTTATGGCCGCAGTGCCGCCGAGCGTGGCAGCCATGTCGTTCTGTATGAACCGTGCGGCGCGCTCGCCGATCATGATCGCAGCCGCGTTGGTATTGCCGGAGATCAGGCGCGGCATGATGGAACAATCCGCCACCCTGAGGCCCGTCAGCCCATGGACCCGTAGCCGCGCGTCGACGACATCACCGCGATCGGGATCGGGTCCCATGCGGCACGTGCCGCTGGGATGATAGATCGAGCTGCCGGTCGTCCTTATGTAGTCGAGGATCTCCTCATCACTCTCGACCGCCGCACCGGGCCGGTATTCTTCCGCGACGATCTCGGCGAGGGCAGGAGCCGACGCGATACGACGCGCCCAGCGGAACCCCTCGACCATCGTGAGCCGGTCGCGCTCGGTCGCGAGATAGTTTGCGCGGATCTCGGGGCGGGCGGCGGGATCGGGTGATGTGACGAAGATCGTTCCCTCGCTTTCCGGCCGCAACTGGCAGGCGGAAATCGTTGCACCGGGGAAGGGGTGCAACCCGCCATCGTAGCTATCGAGGCTCAGCGGCTGGAAATGGAACTGTATGTCTGGTCGGTCAGCGGATAGTCTCGTCCGGGCAAAGCCTCCCGCCAGGGACGCGCCGAAGCTCAGCACCCCCTTGCGACGCAACAGATATTCGAGCCCGATCAGCAGTTTTCGCGACGGTCCGCGGGTGAAGTCGTTGAGACTGATCGGCCGGTTCAAGCGCAAAACCAGACGCGACTGCAGATGGTCCTGGAGGTGCCGACCGACTCCGAAGAGGGCATGCGTCGGGGTTATTCCGGCGGCTCTGAGCCGTGCGGGATCTCCAATGCCGGAAAGCTGAAGGATTTGCGTCGAGCCTATGGTGCCTGCTGTCAGGACGATTTCCCGACGACAGCGCAGATGCAGGGCCTTTTCGCGGCGACGGCAATAAATGCCAGTAACGCGGCTTCCCTCCAACTCCAACCGCTCGGCCTGGACGCCGGTCAGGATTTTGAGATTCTGGCGGCGGGCGGCGGCGACAAGGAAGGAGCGGGCACTGGAGGAACGACGGCCGTGCTTCGTCGTGAGCTGGAAGCGACCCACGCCCTCCTGGTCGGCTCCGTTGAAATCGTCGTTCACGGGCAGTCCGGCCTGCCTGCCAGCCTCGACGAAGCGGGTGACGAGCTCCAATCCCACGGCCGGGTCTTCCACACCCAGGCCGCCGTCAGCTCCATGGAACTCACTGGCGCCTCGTGCCTGCGACTCCACCGCCCGGAAGGCCGGAAGGACGTCGGACCAACCCCATCCGGAATTGCCTCGTTGCGCCCAGTCGTTGAAATCGTCCGCATGCCCACGAATGTAAATCAGCCCGTTTATCGCGCTGGAACCGCCCAGAACCCGCCCGCGCGGCCACGCGATGCGGCGATTATTGAGCGTCGGCTCCGGCTCGGTTTCATACTGCCAGTCGTAGCGCGGGTTATTGATTGTCTTGAAGAAGCCCGAGGGCACGTGGAGCCAAGGGTTGAGATCCCGCGGGCCGGCCTCGATCAGGAGCACGGAAGCGCTCGTGTCCTCGCTCAGGCGTGCGGCGAGCAGGCAGCCGGCAGAGCCCCCTCCCACCACGATATAGTCGAATGTTTCGGGATTGTTCATGATGCTTCGATCCGGAGAGCGCCTGTCTGCGAGGATAGGATGCGGTTTCAGCCCTTCACCGCTCCGGCCGTCAGTCCGGCGATCAGATAGCGACGCGCTAAGGTGACGAGGAGCACGACCGGCACGAGTTGGAGCGTCACCCCGGCGAAGAGCACGCCCCATTCGGTACCGTCGACCGCCCCCATGAGCTCGCTCAAAATCAATGGCGCGGTCTTGGCGTTGTTGGTGGTGAAGATCAACGCGAAGAGGTACTCGTTCCAGGCATAGACGAAGACGAAGATCGACCCTGCCGCCAGGCCTTGCAGCGTCAGTCGTGCCAGAATGCGGCTCACCAACTGCCATTCGCTGGCGCCGTCGACATAGGCCGCCTCATCCAATTCGTAGGGGACCTGGTCGAAGAAATTCTTCATGATCATCGTGTTCAGCGACACCCAGAAGGTCGCGTAGAGCAGGATCAGCACGACATGCGTGTCGCTGAGGCCGAGCCGGTCGATGACCGGGAACAAGGGCAACGTCACGACAATGGGCGGCAGCACGCGGACCGCGATCATGTAGACCGCCGTCCATGACGTCAGCCGGCTGCGGTATCGCGAATAGGCATATCCGCCGAGGAAGCTGACCGCGCCCGCAAGCACGGTGGCGCCAAGCGCCACGATCAGGCTGCTGCCCATGGCGTTGAAGAAGCCTTGCCATTGGCTGATCAGCTTGAGGTAATTGTCGATGGTCGGCGTGAAGACCAGTTTGGGAGGGTAGGTGAAGATGTCTACCTGGCGCTTGAACGACGACATCACGATGAAGAGGATCGGGCCGACCGACCAGACAAGCATGAAGGCCAGGAAAAGGCCGCGAGCGACCCGTTCGATTGGTGAGAAAGTCGTCCGCATCATGCGCCTCTCATGCTGCGCTGCATGGCGAGAAGAAACACGGACGCCAGCAGGAGCGACCCCAGCACCATCATCCATCCCGTGGCCGAGGCGAGGCCGAAATCGCCGTAGCGGAAACCGTGCTGGTAGAGGTAGACGGCGAGAACCTCCGACATCCGCGCCGGCCCGCCCTTGGTCAGCAGCCAGACTTCCGAGAACATGCGGAAGGCGAAGATCAGGCGGAAGATGAGCGTGATCAGGAGCGTCGGCACAAGCAAGGGCAGGGTGACCCGCATGAAGCGCTGCCACCGTGTGGCGCCATCGATCTGCGCTGCCTCGTAGAGCGAAGGGTCGATTGCAAGGAGCCCGGCATAGATCATCAGGAACGTGAAGGGCAGGTGGGTCCAGATGTTGATGACACCGACCAGCGTCAGCCCGATCGCGGGCGAAGCGCTCCAGTTCAGCATGCCGAAGCCCGCGCTTTCGAGGCTTCGCGCGATGGCGCCCACGCTCGGATCCATCATCATCTTCCAGACAAGGACGGCCACGACCTCGGAGATGGCGTAAGGCATGAGGACGCAGGCGAACATCAGGCCGCGAAAGGGGACGCCGGAAACGAACAGCGTTGCGAGCGCCAGCCCCAGCAGCAGTTCGACATAGACCACTCCGTTGACGACGAAGAAGGTGTTGATCGCCGCCCGCCAGAAGTAGCCGTCTTGAAAGACCGCTCGGTAATTGTCGAGCCCCACCCATGTAAGCCCGGTCCCGTAGCTGGACTCGTTCAAACTGAGCCACAGGACGTACAGCGAGGGCATCGTCAGGATGGTGAGCAGCAGCAGGTGGAGCGGCGACATGTAGAGCCAAGTGGTCAGGCGCGGCCGACGGTGCATGTATGTTCCGTTTTCACAAAATGGTTGTCGTCATCAGCGAGCCGGCTGGGTCCCGGCTACACGCCCACGAGGAGATATTGCGGCTCGCAATATTCCAGGATGCCGACATGTCCCCCCTCGCGACCAAGTCCGGATTGTTTGACGCCGCCGATCGGCGCCATTTCCATCCCGAGATGGATGGCGTTGATCCCGACCATGCCGAGTTCCAGCGACTCGGCAGTCTTCAGCAATATTGCGATGTCGCGGCCCCAGACGTAACCCGCCAGGCCGTATTGCGAAGAATTGACGGAGGCCTTGACCTGCTCAAGCTCCGTGAAGCTGCTCAAAGCCGCCACCGGGCCGAAGGTTTCCTCGCAGGACACCATCATCGTCGGTACGACATCCTCGAGAACGGTTGCCTCGTACCAGTTTCCGCCAATCGCGGCGCGGCGGCCGCCCCGTGTCAGCTTGGCACCCTTGGAGAGCGCGTCGGACACGTGACGCTCGACCTTCGCCAGGGCTGATTGATCGATCAGGGGAGCGAGCGTGCTCTTAGGGTCGCGTCCGTCTCCGGGGACAAGCCGGTCCACCTCGACGAGAAAGCGCTCGAGAAACGGCGCATAGACGGTCTCGTGGATGAAGAACCGATTCGGACAGACACAGGTCTGGCCGGAGTTGCGGAATTTGGCGGCAACGGCCGCCGTTGCCGCTTTTTCTAGGTCGGCATCAGGAAGCACGATGAACGGCGCATGGCCACCAAGTTCCAGTCCGAGCTTCTTTATCGTTCCGGCGCATTGCCGATAGAGGAGGCGGCCCGTAGCCGTCGAGCCGGTAAAGCTCAGGAAGCTTATGCGAGGGTCCTCTGTCAGCACGGCGCCGATCGTCGCAGCATCTCCCGTGACGATCTGCAAGCAACCCGCGGGCAGACCCGCCTGACGCGCCAGTTCAGCCATCGCCAGTGCTGAAAGCGGCGTCTGCGGCGCCGGCTTCAAGACGACGGTACAGCCAGCCGCCAAAGCCGGTGCCAGCTTTCTCGCCACCATAGAAGCCGGGAAGTTCCATGGCGTAATGGCAGCGACCACTCCAATCGGCTTGTGCATGACAAGGAGGCGGCTATCGGCCCGCGGCGAGGCGATGATTTCGCCGTTCAAGCGGCGCGCTTCCTCTGCGAAAAAATCGAAATAACCGGCAGCAGATGCGATTTCGGCGCGGGCCTCGGCCAAGGGCTTGCCCTGCTCGGCCGTCAGCAGATCAGCAAGATCTTCAGCGTGTTCGGCAATCAGTTGCGAGAGGCGCCGCAATACTCTGGACCGTTCCTGCGGCCCGGTTGCCGACCATCCCGCAAACGCGTCATGCGCTACCCCGACCGCGGAACGTACCGCCTCCGCGGACATGGCAGGCACATAGCCGATGGGAGCGCCGGTCGCAGGGTCGATCACTCCCGTGTCCCCGCTTTCCGGGTCTTTGTTGCCGCCCGCGATCTTGAGCTTGCCCCACTGCAATGGCGCCTCCCATCGTTGTTTGCATGAAGCATATTGCATCATGGATCCAAGATTGCAATAACCTCGTCGTCGACGCGGCAAAAAGGGAGACCGATCGTGAAGAACCTGGATTATGACGTCATCGTGCTTGGGGGAGGCAGCGCTGGAATTGCTGCCGCAGTGGCGGCCGCGCGAAACGGGGCGAGGACAGCGCTCGTGGAAGCAGGGCAGATGCTCGGTGGAGAACTGCTGACCGGCATGACCGTAGACGGCGCCATCAACGGTCGGGGAGAGGACACTGTGGGCGGTGTCCTCAACGACCTGCTGCAGCTTTGCCGCGGCATGGGCGGCTTCGTGGCCAAACTGAACGACTGGCGGCTGATCCAGTACGTCGCCTACGATCCGGAAATCATGAAGATCGCCATTCCCCGCCTGGTCTTCGATGCCGGGGTTACAGTTTACCTGCAGACCTTCGCCGAAGAGGTCGTCCAGGCCGGCGGCAAGGTTTCGGGGGTCATTGTCCGCAACAAGGCAGGGCGGCAGTTGCTCACCGCACGCGCCTTCGTCGACGCCTCCGGCGATGGAGATCTCTGTGCCATGGCGGGCGCGGAGATGCTTAGCGTGGGGCGAAATGAGAAGCCCCAGCCCATGTCGATGATGTTCCGTATGGCCAATGTGGATACCGGGGCCTTGTTGTCTTACGTCCGGGATCATCCGGAATGCGTGGCAGTCGGCGAGAGCGATGCCATACGCGGGGGGCGCACGGATCGCGAGATCACCGAGGAGATCTATCGCCAAGGCCAGCCCTGCGTGTTCTTCAAGGGAGACGGCCCGCTGCTCGGCAAGGCCATCGAAACCGGGCAGATGTTCCCGACCGCGCTGGTGATGATCCAGCCGACGTCGGATGTGCGGCGCGAGGTGTGCATCAACGCCACGCGCATTGCGCTCGATGACCCGACGAGAACGGACAATATGGCGACGGCGTTGCGCGTTCTCTCCGGCCAGGTGTTTCAATGCGCCGAATTCCTGCGCAATGCGGTTCCCGGATTTGGTGCGGCGAGCATCTCGGGCATGTCGCCCCGTATCGGGATCCGCGAAACGCGGCGCGTCGTTGGCGACTACATCCTGACGGCGGAAGATGTGCTGGAAGCCAGAAAACGCGAGGACGGCGTTGCCAAGGGCTGCCACCATGTCGACATTCATCAGGACGGCACCGGCCAGATCCGCATTCCGGTGGCAGACGGCGGTTCCTACGACATACCGCTCGCAAGCCTGCTGCCGAAAGGCATCGAGAACGTGGTCATAGCGGGGCGCTGCCTTTCCGCCAGCCGCGAGGCGCAGGGGTCCGCCCGCGTCATGGGCAGTTGCATGGCGATGGGGCAGGCGGCGGGCAGCCTGACCGCGATGGCCGCCGGACAAACGAATCACGCCAATCTGCGCGACATTCCAGTCGGCCGCTTGCGCCAAACCTTACGCGAGCAGGGTGCGATCCTGGACGGCACTCGCTGAAGCGGGCGGGCTAGGATCCGTTTGCGGTAAGCAAGGCGCAGACCTGCTCCTGTGTTCCACGGTTGTGCGCCTTCAGTCGCTCGCTCAGGAGTTCCAGATCCTTGGCGCGAAGAGCATCCATCATCGCGGCATGTTCTTCGCGCGACTGGTTCTGGCGCCGCTCGGTATTCAGAGCCGTCCGCTGATAGCGCTCGGACAGATCGAACAGCGTCGCGATCGTGCGCAGGAGGTGGCGGTTGCCGCAATCGCGATAGAAGCGCAGATGAAACGCCCGGTTCTCATGCATATAGCCTTCGATGTCGGATTGGGAATCCCGCGCTGCGAGTCGCTCGTGGATCGCTTCCAGGTCCCTTAGTCCTCCGGTTACGAGAGCAGGCCAACTGGCCCGAAGCGCCATGTCCTCCAGTCTTTCGCGCAGGGAATAGAGCTCGATGAGATCGCTGACGGAATGTGCCGTTACGACCGCGCTGCGATGGGGGCTGAGCTGGACGAACCCTCGCTCGGCCAGCCTTTCGATCGCCTGGCGGACAGGATGACGACTGACGTCGAGTTGCTCGGCAAGCCGGATCTGGTCCAGCCGTTCTCCGGCAGGCAACTCGCCTGCCAGAATCATCCGCTGGATTTCGGAAGTGGCGTAGTCCGCCGCACTCTTAAAACGCACCGCCCGTTCCACGCATTGACCTCCGGTTCTAGGCGGACACATCCGCGATCATGGATCCAGGAATGCTAGGCATCGTTCTACCTATTGTCCAGCCGCACCGAGGCGTCCATCCGCACCGAGGTTGCGAGGACGATTGACCAAAGCATCATTTCCTGATTGGATCCATGTCAATGGATCCAATTTTGGTATTGAGACCTGGAGGAGCGATTATGAAGTTTACGAGGCGTATGGTTCTGGCCGCCGGTGTGTCGCTTGGCACCGGGCTGTGGGTTTCCGCGGCGGGCGCGCAAACCAACACGGTGACCGTCCTTTCCCACAAGGTGCACGAAAACGTGGCGCGCGGGCTCGTCGCTGGGACCAGCGGGGGTGACGTTGCCGGTGAATGGGCAAAGGCGAATCCGGTTGAGCTGAATTGGGTGACCGGCAATATCGATCCGATTCATGATCGGCTGGGGCGCGAACTGTCCCTGGCTGAAAGCTCGATCGACCTGGCGTTCGTAATCAACAAGTTCCACACGCCGCGAATCGCCGCTCTTCTCGAGCCGCTGGACGATCGTCTGAAGGCGGAGCCGATCGAGATCCTCGATTCGATCCCCGACGCCATGAAGAAGGCGCTGACTTACGAGGGGCACCTGACCGCAATCCCGTTCCGCCATGCCACGACCGGGCTGCATTGGAACAAGACGCTGTTTGCCGAGCAGGGGCTCGACCATGCCCCGACGACCGTCGACGAGCTGATCGAGACCGCCCGCAAGATGAGCTATACCCGGCCCGATGGCACGCGGGTTTCGGGGCTCGTCATGAATTCCGGCGACGAACACGTCGCGGTCCTGACTCTCCTGTCGGCGTTCGGCGCCCGATTGTTCGACGAGAGTGGCAAGGTCACTGCCAATAGCCCGGAAATGGTCAAGGGCTTGGCAACCATGGCCGAGCTCTACAAGGACGGCGTACTGGCGCAGAATTATGCGACGATGACCATCGACGACGTGATCACTGCCATGCAGAACGGCCAGGCCGCGATGGCCATCGATCCGTTTGCGCGCTACTCGGTTTACAACAACCCGGATAGTTCGAAGTTTCCGGGGCAGATCGACGTTGTGGTGACCCCTTCGGTCACAAATCCCAAAGGCACCGCCATCACTGAGATCTGGTCGATGGCCATTCCTCGTAACGCCAAGAACAAGGATCTGGCCTATTCACTGATGCGCGCATTGGCCACGAAGGAGGGCACGATCCGCATCGCCTTGAACGGAAATGGCCCCGTGGATCCGACAGCCTATTCAGATCCTCGCCTGGAGCAGAAATTTCCGTACACCAAGGCGGAAGCCGAGGCGTTGACCATCGCGCAAGTGATCCCGTCGTCCTTCGATCGATCGATCGAAGTGGCGGCCATTTTCCGGGAGGAGTCACAGGCGGCCGTACTCGGCTTGAAATCGCCAGAGGACGCCGCAAGCTCCATGCAGTCCCGCATCGAGCGGCTAGCCAGATAGACGCAGGACCCGACATAAAACAGGTACGGCAGGAGCGCTCCAAATCCGAGCGCTCCGCCCTCGGATCGTACATCGGATTGAGCGACGACCGTCTCAGCCTCCGCCGCCGCCGATGATGATGGCGCTTATTAGCGGGAACCGGCTTCATGCGGCCTTGCTTCGATAGCTGGACACGAAACGGCGGAGCCTCTCGGCCGCTTCGCGCAAGATCTCCTCGGGTTGGCACAGGCTGATGCGGATGTGGCCCCTGGCGGCGTCGCCAAAACTGACGCCCGGCATCACACCGACGCTTTCCTTTTCGAGCAGGGCCCAGGCGAATTTTTCGCAATCCGGCTCCACGGCGCGGACGTCGAGCATGACGTACATGCCGCCGGTCGAACCGCGCACCGTGACCTCGTTCGTTCCGTGCATCGCATCGAGGAAGACGGTACGGCGCGCTGCATAGCGATCGGCGATTTCCTTCACGCCATAGCTGTTTTCGAGAGCCTCGGCGGCGGCGTGGGAGACGAAGTCGGCGAGGCCGTAAGTGGTGACGAGATTGAGGTTGATAAGTTGCCGGATCAGGCTCGCCGGGCCGGTCACCCAGCCGATGCGCCAGCCGGTCATCCCATGGCTCTTCGACATCGAGTTGAGAACCAAGGTCCGCTCCGCCATGCCGGGCAGGGAGCGTGGCGAAACGTGTTCGCCGCCGCCGAGGGTCCAGTAGACCTCGTCGGACAGAAGCCACAGATCGTGACGTTTGCAGATATCAGCGATGCCTTCGAGCGAGCTGCGCGTGTAGACGGCGCCGGTCGGATTGTTCGGCGTGTTGATCAGGATCGCTCGCGTGTTGGGTTCGACCGCCTTCTCGATTGCCGCGACGCTGGGCTGGAAACCGTCTTCCGCGCGCGTTTCGACAACGGTGAAGGCGGCGCCGGCGGCGCGGAACGTGCCGGGGTAGGTGGCGTAGTAGGGAGCCACGACGATGGCATGGCCACCGGGGTCGAGTACGGCTTGGACGGCCGCATAGAGTGCCGCCTGGCCGCCGGGCGTGGCGATTATCTCATCCATGTCCGTGGCAATGCCGGTCGAACTGGTCGAAAAGTTCGCCATCGCCTTGCGAAGCTTCGGAATGCCCGGCAGCTGGGTATAGTGGTGGAGACCGGCGCGTATGGCTGTCACGCAAGCCTCCACCGTGTCGGATGGCGTGTCGAAATCATGATCGCCCACGGACAGCATGATGATGTTCTCGCCTGCCTGCTTGCGGCTCATGGCGGCGAAATGCACTTCCCAGCCGTCCTTGCCGGAAGGGATGATGCCGGTGATGCGGGAGGAGGGACGTGGCATTAGCGGTCTTTCTCGTGATCGTGGCGGAGCCGGCGAACATAACAGGGCCGGCAGGAGGCCAGACAGCGCCACCTTATCCAGCCCTTCGGGCCACCTTCCCAAGAGACCGAATCACTCGTGCGAGGCTGCGACGGATGGCGACTTCGCACAACGTGAGGCCGCCTTGCGCAGGCTCGGATAGCGCCCGCCAGCATCGCGCCTTCGGGCGCTATCCCGCGTCATGAACGGCTGGTCGCAATGCCATGGCGCGTCATGGAAAAAGCTGGAACTTCATATGTAAGGCGTTCGTGTAAGACGCAATGCAAGTTTCACTGAGCGCAAGATTTGCTTGCGGTATCAAAGCGGCTCGTGCAAAGGCTGCTCACGGGGGGAAGTTCGTCAGGGGTCGCAATCCGGACTGCGGAAAGTCTTGAATCATGCTCGCACCGGAAAGAAAAAATGATCTTGTGGACGAGACGGCGATCGTCGATGAGGCGATCACGTCGCGCAGGTCCGTACGCGCTTTCCTTCCCGATCCGGTCAGCGACGCCACCATACGCGAGATCCTGGACGTGGCGTCCCGCGCGCCGTCGGGCACGAACATGCAGCCTTGGCGGGTCTATGTGACCGCCGGCGCGGTGAAGGACAGGATCGCCGATGTGATCCTCAATTCGGGCGTCCGCGCGGAGAAGGCGGTCTGGGACGAGTACAAATATTATCCCGACCAATTCTTCGAGCCTTATTTGACACGGCGCAGGACCGTCGGCTTCGGCCTTTATTCCGCTCTCGGCATCGGACGCCGGGAAGTCGATCGCATGCGCGAGCAGCATGACCGCAACTTTGTCTTCTTCGATGCGCCAATTGGCATGCTGTTCACGATCGACCGAAGATTGAACCAAGGCTCGTGGATCGACCTCGGCATGTTCCTCGAGAACATCATGATCGCTGCGCGGGGACGCGGCCTGCATACCTGTCCTCAGGCGGCCTTCGCGCCCTATCACAAACAGATCCGGCCTGTGCTCGGCATGGGCGACGAGGAGATCCTCGTGTGCGGCATGGCGCTCGGCTACGAGGATACGTCCAAGCCGGAAAACAACTTCCGGACCGAGCGGGCACCCCAGGAAGAATGGGTCAAGTTCCTGAAGTGACCTGACTTCGCTTCGGACGAACCCTGCCGTGGCCGGAGAAGGCCAAAATCTCATGACGCCGCACACTTTTGGGTGACGTGCACTAGATTCCAACTCGTCGGCCGCCTCGATTTCACCACTCAACGCGACGAGGAGAGTGTCATGCAGCTCGGAATGATCGGACTTGGCCGGATGGGCGCGAACATGGCCCGTCGGCTGTTGAAGGATGGCCATCAATGCGTGGTGTTCGACCTGGCGCCGCAGGCGGTAGACTCGCTTGTCAGCGAACAGGCAGTGGGCGCGGCTTCGCTCGCGGACCTCGTGGCAAAACTTGCCAGGCCGCGGGCAGTCTGGCTGATGGTCCCTGCGGCCGCGGTCGACAAGACAATTGCCGATCTGGCGCCGCATCTCGAGGCGGGCGACACGCTGGTCGACGGCAGCAACTCCTATTACGTGGACGATCTCCGCCGCGCCAGGGAGCTTGCAGAAAAGCAGGTCGAGTATGTCGATGTGGGTACGAGCGGCGGGGTCTGGGGGCTCGATCGCGGCTATTGCATGATGATCGGCGGTCCGCAAGATGTGGTGGAACGCCTCGACCCCATCTTCCGAAGCCTGGCGCCAGGCTCGGGCGACATTGGCCGCGTACCGGGACGGCAGGTCGCCAGCACTGCCGAGATCGGCTACCTGCATTGCGGGTCAAACGGTGCCGGCCACTTCGTCAAGATGGTCCATAACGGCATCGAATACGGGCTGATGGCTGCTTACGCAGAGGGCTTGAGCATTCTGCGCGGTGCGGATGTCGGGACGAGGCAGCACGCAATCGACGCCGAGACGGCGCCGCTGCGCGATCCCGCGCTTTATCGGTACAACTTCGATCTGCCCGAAATTGCGGAGCTATGGCGGCGCGGCAGCGTCATCAGTTCCTGGCTTCTGGACCTCACCGCGGGCGCGCTCGCCGAGGATCCCGCACTCGAAAGGTTTGCCGGCCGGGTTTCTGATTCAGGGGAAGGGCGGTGGACGATCAAGGCCGCGATAGACGAAGCCATTCCGGCGCCTGTTCTTTCGGCGGCCCTCTACAAACGGTTCAGCTCGCGTGGCGAGGGAGACTTCCAGAACAAGCTCATGTCGGCCATGCGCTACGGATTTGGCGGCCATCTGGAGAAGCCTGATACCACCTCCTGATGGGGCGCGCCGCAGCCAATTCAGCGTCTGTCGGGTCGGTCGCGTGACTATGCCGGAACGTATGTCAACCTGATCACGTCCGCGCCAATTCGATCGCTGGCCACGAGGCGGAGCCGCGGCCGCGGACCGGCGAAGAACGGCTTGCCGCGACCCAGCACGACGGGATGGACGTACAGCCGATATTCGTCGACAAGACCAAGGTCGGTCAGACTTTGCGCTAGCTCTGGACCGGAAACTTCAATCTGTCCATCCAGACGGGCCTTCAGCCCGCCTATTGCCGCCGCGACGTCATCCGCGATAAGAGTGGCGTTCGGGCCGACGGACTTCAGCGAGCGCGACACGACCCATTTCGGTTGGTTCCGCCATGCTGCCGCATACTCGCGTTCCGCCTCGTTCCACTCGGAATGGTCTTCGTCCCAATACCGCATCACCTCGTACATGCGGCGACCGTAAACGGTGCCGGACAGGCCGCGGACGTCCTCGATGAAATGACGAAAGAGCGTGGGATCCGGCCCGAATTCCGTGTGGTCGACATACCCATCCAGGGATTGGTTCAACGCGAACACGAGCTTCGCCATGCTGCAGGATCTCCTCCTCAAGCGCCTCAAAAGCTTTGACCGAGGCTAGCAGAAATCAAGTCGCTGACAATCGAGCGGCAGCTTCGTTGGTGAGGGAAGCGTTTTCACGGCTTGGTTTGGCCGGTGGAGACCAGCTTGTCCCAGGCCGCAAGCGCGCCGTCCGCGATTGCATGCAGCATCTCGCGGGTGGCGCCGTCTCGCGCCTGGATCGACATGCCCTGCTGGACGGTCACGTAGAAAACAGCCACTGAAGCGCTGTCGAGCCCCGAGGGGAGCTCCCCCTCGGCGACGGCGCGATCGAGCCTTTCTCGCAGCGTGGTCACGTTTTCCGCGCGCATACTCCTCAGCGCTTGGCATACGCCCGCATTCGTGTCGCTGGCATGCAGCGCGCCGAGCACGACAAGACAGCCGGCAGGCTTGCCCGGCTTCGTGAAGGCATCGGCGGTGGCGTGAAGGAAACCGGCGACGGCTTCCCTGGCGGTCGGAGCATTGGCGATTGCCTGCCAGATTTCGGGGCTTTCGGTCCTGCCGTAGAGCTGGACGGCCTCGCGAAACAGCGCCTCCTTCGACCCGAAAGCCGCGTAAAGGCTCGGCGAGTTGATGCCCATGACCCTCGTCAGGTCGGCCACAGACGTATTGTCATAGCCCTTCGACCAAAACACCTCCGTCGCCTGCTTCAGCGCCAGATCCCTGTCGAATGCCCGCGGGCGGCCTCTTTCTGCCATCGCGTCTCCTTCTGTATCGATCGATAAATAAATGACTTGACCGCGTCGGGCAAGGCTGACATGAAATATGTATCGATTAATACAAAAAAGGAGCAGAACATGTCCGGATTGATGGGCAAGGTGGCACTCGTGACCGGCGGCAGCCGCGGAATCGGCGCCGCCGTCGCGCGTCGGCTGGCGGCAGAAGGCGCTGCCGTGGCGCTCACATATGCGCGGGAGGCGGATCGCGCCGCCGAAGTGGCTCGAGAGATCGAGGCGTCCGGCGGGCAGGCGCTGGCGATCCAAGCCGACAATATCGACGCCCACGCGGTCGAGGCGGCGGTGGCTCGAACAGTCGAGCATTTCGGTCGGCTCGACATTCTGGTCAACAACGCCGGGATCTTCCATGCCGCTCCGGTGGAGGAATTGACCCGGGAGGATTTCGAGAAGACCGTCGCAATCAATCTTCGGGCACCGTTTCTCGCCTCCAGGGCAGCGGCCGCGCGTATGGGCGAGGGAGGGAGGATTGTGTCGATTGGCAGCAACCTGGCGGTTCGGGTGCCCGGTGACGGGCTGAGCCTCTATTCCCTGAGCAAGGCAGCACTGGTCGGCATGACCAAGGGGCTGGCGCGCGATCTCGGGCCGAAAGGAATAACGGTGAACGTCGTCCACCCTGGCTCAACGGATACGGATATGAACCCGGCCGGTGGGCCGGCCGCCGATGGGCAGCGGGCGCTGATGGCAATTCCGCGCTTTGGGGATCCTGCGGATGTCGCGGCTATGGTCGCATTTCTGGCCGGCACTCAGGCTGGAAGCATCACCGGCGCCGAGTTCACCGTCGACGGTGGAGCCAACGCCTGACGGGAGCCGTCTTCGCAGAGTTCCCACGCCTTACCTGCTTCACCGCTTCCTCGGGACATCTCCTCCGCAAGGCTCCGTCGAATGGGTGAATCGCGTGGCTCAGATGTCCGGAGGACAGAGTGGGAAGGGCGATCTGATTGTCGAAGGGGTGTCGCGCTCGACGCCGGCTTTGCCGATCAAGCTCATATGTCCCGCATGTTCAAGCGCACCTATGGCCTGACACCTGCGAAATGGCTGAGCACGGTTGCAGCCGGAACACGCCGCGGCCGAGCCAGTGCCTGAGCTGCATATGATGCTGTCTCAGCGCGGCTGCGAGGCGTCGCGATCGCGGTATAGCTTGTCCGTGGCGCGTTTGCGCGCAGCTGTCTCGTCCGGCGTCAGCCGCCGCCGAGTGAGAAGGGCGTATGCGGCAGCGGCGCCGAGAAGCACCGGCCCTGCGGCAATAAGCAAAAGCCAAAGAAATTCGGTCATCGTGCCACTCCTTCGTGACCCAACAGATCAAGGCTGGGATGGTTCCGGGTACGAGGCCGGGGCGGCTGCCGCTGGCGATGAAGATGGCTGGACAACATGGCCGCGGTGCTGCAGTTCTGCGCTGCCGCCCATCTGGCGGTCCTGAGCTATGGGGGCCATCATGACAGTGCGAACCTTGTTCGATCTGACCGACCGCAAGGCCTTGGTGACTGGCGCCAGCCGCGGCATCGGGCAGGCGATTGCCGAGGCATTGGCGGCGGCGGGGGCCGATGTGGCCATCACGGCGCGCGACGAGAAGGCTCTCGGCGAGACCGCGGCCAGGATAGAGGCGCTGGGACGCACGGTCCTGCGTCGTTCGCTGGACGTCACGGACACTGCCCAGTGCGGCAACATCGTCGCCGATGTCTCGGAGGCGATGGGCGCTCTCGACATCCTGGTCAATAATGCGGGCTATGAGGAAGTGCGGCCGTCGCTCGACGTGGACGAGGCGCTCTGGGACCGTATCGTCTCGACCAATCTCAAAGGTGCGTTCTTCTGCGCCCAGGCGGCGGCCCGAGCGATGAGCTTGGCGGGGAAGGGGGGTACGATCGTCAATCTTTGTTCGCTGACCTCCTATGTCGGCATTCCCACGGCAGTCCCCTACGGTTCCTCCAAATCGGGGCTGATGGGCATGACAAAAGCGCTCGCCTCGGAATGGGCGCCCTTGGGGATCCGCGTCAATGCGATCGCGCCGGGCTATTTTCATACGGACATGACCGACGTCTTCTACCGCGACCCGAAATGGCAGGAGGCGATGCTCGCCAGGATCCCGCAGCGCCGCTTCGGCGCCATGGTGGATATCGGCGGCGCGGTGGTGTTCCTGGCCAGCGACGCGTCGGCCTATGTCACGGGACATTGCATCCCTATCGATGGCGGGTATCTCGCCTCGATCTGAGATTTTCCCGCGCGACTTGGCCGCACCGCTCACCTTCGGCTGGATCGGAAATCTAGATGGTTGTACAGACCACCGGCGAGAGCCTACAGCATCGTGCCTTTCCGACAATCGGATGCGATCTTCGGAAAGGCACGACGCGTGGAGATAAAGCGTCCTTTGCGCGTCCGATGGACGCGGGGCGCTCTAGCGGACACGGCTCCGTTGAAGGAAAACCATATGCAAGACCCTGCCGGGGGCATGGCCGCGGAAATCGGCGACGGCACTGTCGATATTGCCGTCGCGGTCAAGAATGTCAGCATGGAGTTCGATGGATTCCGTGCGGTGACGGACGCGTCCTTCGATCTGCCCAAGGGACGATTCCTCACCATCCTCGGCCCTTCCGGTTCGGGCAAGACGACGCTTCTGCGCCTGATCGCAGGCTTCCAGAAACCCACGGCGGGCGAGATCTTCATAAATGGCCGGGCAGTCATCGCCGAGCCGCCGCACCGGCGCTCCATCGGCATGGTGTTCCAGAAGCTGGCCCTGTTCCCGCATATGACCGCGGCCGAGAATGTCGCCTTTCCCCTGAAGATGCGCCGCTGGGATGCCCGCAAGATTCCCGATCTGGTCAACCAGTACCTCGATCTGGTCAAGCTCGGCGGCTATGGAAGCCGCCATATCCATGAGCTCTCGGGCGGGCAGCAGCAGCGCGTCGCGATCGCGCGCGCTCTTGTTTTCAGGCCGGACCTGCTCCTTCTGGACGAACCTCTCGCCGCCCTCGACCGGAAGCTGCGCGAGGAGATGCAGCTGGAATTCCGGCGCATCCAGCGCGAGCTTGGAGTGACGACCATCAACGTGACCCACGACCAGCGCGAGGCTCTTGTGGTGTCCGACGAGATCATCGTGATGGATCAGGGCGAGATCCAGCAGAAGGCCCGGCCGACCGCGACCTATCGGCAGCCGCGCAACGCCTTCGTCGCCAATTTCATCGGCGTCACCAATTTCGTTTCCGGCACGGTGCAGTCGGTCGCAGGAGGAGAGGCAACCCTCCTTCGCGGCGAGACACCGATCCACGGCGTGGTCGGTGACGAGAGAACGCCGCCTGTCCAAGGGAGCGAAGCGGTCGGAGCGATCCGCGCCGAGCAGATCCGCATAGCCGCCGGGCCTGAGCAACTGTCGGGCCTCGGCACGGTCCTGTCCGGCGAAATTCGCGACGCGATCTTCGAAGGTGAACGCGTCGTTTACGAGATCGCCGTTCCCGCCTTGCTGGACGACGTCCTGCGGGTCTTCGACCATGATCCCGTGGGCCACGCCCAGTTGGACATCGGCGCGAAAGTGCATCTCGGCTGGAACGCGAGGGACGTAGTCGTTTTCGGGAAGTGAGCCGGCAAGACGGCCAATCAGGGAGAATGGAGATGAAGAGCTTGAAATTGCCGGCCGTGAGCCGGCGCGGTTTCCTTGGCGGCGCCGCCGCGATCGGCGGCATGACGGCATTGGGTCTGCCGCGGGCCTTCGCCGCGGAGCCGGAGAAGCCCCGTGAACTCATCGTCAGGGCGTGGGGCGGGAGCTGGGTGGACAGCCTCAAGGCCGGCGTTTCCGACAGCTTCACCAAGCTGACCGGTATTGCCATCCGCCACGACCTCACCGAGGACAACGAGATCCAGCCCAAGGTGTGGGCGGCGGTCGCGCAGAAGCGCGTGCCGCCGATCCACGTCAACTGGGACACGACCACGAATGCCACGAAATCGGCCTTGCGCGGCGTGACGGAGGACCTTTCCGATCTGCCTAATCTCGCCAACGTCACCGAGCTTGCCAAGCCGGTCGGCCTCGACGGCTTCCCGATCGTCAACACCTACGGCTATGTCTACGTGCTTGCCTACCGTCCGTCGGCCTTCCCGAATGGGGCGCCGAAATCCTGGAAGGATCTGCTCGATCCGAAATTCAAGGGCCGCCTTGCCTTCTACAATGACGGCATAGGTTTCCACTTCCCGGCCCAGGTCGCCGGGGGCGGCAAGCTGGACGACATCCCCGGCAACATGCAGCCGGCCTGGGATTTCATCGCCAAGATGAAGGAGCAGCAGCCGCTGCTCGGCGAGGATCCGGATTTCACCAGCTGGTTCCAGAAGGGCGAGATCGATGCGGCCTGCACGATCTCGACCAATGCCCGGGAGGCCCGAAAGAACGGCATCGAGCTCGCCTGGGTCGTTCCCGAGGAGGGCGCGAAGTTCGATACGGACGGACTGTGGATCCCCAAGGGTCTGCCTGAAAACGAGCTCTACTGGGCCAAGCAATACATAAACCACGCGCTGACCAAGGAAGCCCAGCAGGTTTGGCTCGACGGCCTCGGTCTTCCCGGCGTGGTTCCGGGCCTGACCCCGCCGGCCGATCTGGTCGGCGACCCGTCCTATCCGACCAAGCCGGAAGATTTCGAGAACCTCATCCGGATCTCCTCGAAGGTCCAGGTCGAGAACGAGAGCGAGTGGTTCTCCAAGTTCAAGGCGATCATGCAGGGCTGATCACCGGCAGGCCGGCGCCGCTCACCCGGCGCCGGCCGCATCAGGAGACCTTATGCGCACAGCCCCGAAAAGCTATCCGCTGTCATGGCGAATCCTGGACGCGCTCGAGCGGCTCGCGGCGATGCTGTGGCCCGCCGGTCTCAAGGGCGCGGTGCCCTATGTCATGTTGGCGCCGGCCGTCTTGCTGGTCGGGTTGCTGGTTCTCGGCCTGTTTCAGATCGCTGACGCCAGCCTGCGCACGCTCGACACCACCACTTTCCTGTTCTCGGAAGACTATTCGCTGGCAAACTATCGGCGGGCGCTGACGGAGCCGCTCTTCGCCGCAGTCGCCTGGCGGAGCCTCATGGCGGCCCTGATCGTCACCGCCGTCACGTTGATCTTCGCCTTCCCCTACGCCTACGTCATGATCCGCACGCGCTCGCCGGGGCTGCGCAAGCTCCTGCTGATCGCACTGTTCCTGCCCTTCTTCATCGGGCAGGTGGTGCGCGCATATGGCTGGCTCATCATCCTCGGCAATCAGGGCATGGTGAACGAGGCGCTGGGACTCGTCGGTATCGCGCCGATGCGGCTGCTCTACAACTATCCCGCCGTGCTCTTCGGCCTCGTTCAGTACATGCTGCCCTTCGCCGTGCTCATGCTCGCGCCGGCCTTGACGGCAATTCCGGAGGAGTTCGAAGCCGCGGCCAGCTCGCTCGGCGCCAATTGGGTTCGCACCTTCGTTCACGTCGTGCTCCCCCTGGCGCGGCCGGGCTTCATCGGTGCCGGGGTGGTCGTGGTCACCCTGTCGCTCACCGATTTCGCGATACCGGCCATCCTGGGCGGCGGATCGCAGGATTTCATCGCCAATGCGATCTACGACCAGTTCTTCCGGACCTCGGACCAGGGGCTCGGCGCCACGCTCACACTGATGCTGGTCGCACTGGGGTCGCTGGTGGTCGGGCTGGTCTTCACTCTGTTCGGCGCGGGCACGCTGGCCATGGGGAGGGCCCGCCGATGAACGCGCCGCTCAGCAAGACCATCACACTCTGGCTCTTTGTGGCAATTGCGCTCGTCACGCTGTCGGCGCCCACGGTCGTGGTGCTGGGCGCCTCCTTCACCGCCGGCAACATCATCACCTTCCCGCCCGAAGGCTTGTCGCTCAAATGGTATGCCGCGATCTCTCAGGCGACCGACCTGCGCGACGCCTTCCTGCGCACGCTATTCGTGGCGGCGGTCTGCACCGCGATCGCCATTCCTGTCGGCACTCTCGCCGGGATCGCGCTTGCGAAATACGCCGTGAGGTTCGAAAAATCCTTCCAGGTCTATCTGCTGCTGCCCTTTACAATTCCGCTGATCGGGTCCGGCGTCGGACTGATGCTGGTTTTCGGCAATGCCGGGGTGCTCGGCCAGCTCTGGCCGGTGGGCATCGCGGCCTGCGTCATCAACCTGCCTTTCATGATCTGGGCGGTGACAGCGAGCGCGGCGAGCCTCGATCCCGACCTGGAACTGGCGGCGGCCAATTGCGGCGCGCCGCCGTTGCAGACCTTCCTCTTCGTGACGCTGCCCGCCGTCATGCCGGGCGTGATCAGCGGATCGCTGCTGATGTTCATCCTCGCGCTCAACGAATTCCTGGTGAGCCTGCTTTTGGTCGACGCTCGTATCGTGACGCTGCCCGTGCAGATCTACAATTCCATCCGGTCGATCATCACGCCTGACCTCGCGGCCATTTCGGTCGTGTTCATCGCCTCCGCCGCGGCCGCGATCTTCCTGCTCGACCGGCTGGTCGGCCTCGACATCTTCTTCAAATCGAAATGACACGCGTGCCGCGCGGGAAAGGACCTTCATGTCGAACGTATCCTTCCATGAGCTCTCCAAGCTTGATGCCGATCAGCGAGCGGCACTGCTGAAGCGTTCCGAGGCAGACCTTTCCTCCTTCCTCGAGAAGGTCGGCCCGATCATCGAGGCGGTTCGCACCGAGGGCGATGCGGCCCTTGTCCGTTTCGGCCGCGAGCTCGACAAGGCCGATCTCAAGCCCGGCACGCTCAAGGCCACGCCGGCTGAATTCGGCGCGGCCTTCGATGCGCTCGACGAGGAGGTCGTGTCTGCCATCCGCTTCGGTATCGACAATATCCGTCGCTTCCACGAGGAGCAGAAGCCGGAAGCCATGTGGCTGAAGGAGATGCGGCCGGGCGCCTATGCAGGTGATCGCTACACGCCGATCCGTTCGGTGGCGCTCTACATTCCTCGGGGCAAAGGCGCGTTTCCGTCGGTGACCATGATGACGGCTGTGCCGGCGGTCGTTGCCGGCGTTCCCGATCTCGCCATCGTCACGCCGCCTGCGCCGGATGGCTCGGTCGACGCCGCGACGCTGGTCGCGGCTCGTCTTGCCGGCGTCGAGACGGTCTACAAGTGCGGCGGAGCCCAGGCCGTCGCCGCTGTCGCTTACGGCACCGAGACCGTGAAGCCAGCATTGAAGATCGTCGGGCCGGGCAGCCCCTGGGTCGTGGCTGCGAAGCGCCTGCTCGCGGGCGTGATCGACCCCGGCCTCCCGGCGGGTCCCTCCGAGTCCATCATCTTCGCCGACGACACCGTGAAAGGCGGCCTTGCCGCTCTCGACCTGCTGATCGAGGCCGAGCACGGGCCGGACTCCTCGGCCTATATCGTCACGCACAGCCGAAGGGTGGCGGAAGAAGCGCTTGCCGCGCTTCCCGAGCATTGGGCCCGCATGACGGAGCAGCGCGTCGCCTTCTCCAGGACGGTGCTGACGGGCAAGTTCGGCGGCATCGTGCTCACGCCCTCGCTCGAGGAGAGCTATCGTTTCGTCAACGACTACGCGCCCGAGCATCTGGAGATTCTCTCCACCGATCCGTTCGCGCATCTCGGCCACATCACCGAGGCCTCGGAAATCCTGATGGGACCACACACGCCAGTCAGCATCGCCAATTTCGGGCTTGGTCCCAATGCGGTGCTTCCGACGAGCCGCTGGGCGCGCACCTACGGGCCGCTGTCGGTCCATGATTTCGTCAAGCGCTCGTCCATCGGCTATGTGACGGCCACCGCCTATCCGGAGTTTGCACGCCATGCCCGGACACTGGCGCGCTACGAGGGCTTTTCATCGCATGAGCACGCCGTCTCCGACGTCCGCGATGCCTATCTCCAGAGATAGGTCTCCATTGGAAAGGGCCAGCGTGACTTCGACGCAAAGCAGGACCGCCGAAATCAGGCGGCTCGCGCTCCACGATCCGGAAGCGGCCAAAGGCGCGCTGGCCGCTCTGCTGCGCGACCTCTTCGGCATCGAGGCCGGCAACGTCGAGATCAATCGCGATCGCTACAGCCTGAACTCCCTCAACGGGTTCTTCGAGGCCGGCGGCGAACCGTTCTTCTTCAAGTTCCATCAGGAGGAAGGCGAAGAGGCAATGAGCGGGGAGTACTACCGTGCCGACATCCTCGCCAAGGCAGGTCTTCCCGTAGACAACCCCGTCCATATGTCCGCGCTTCCCGGCGAACAGATCCTGATCTACCGTCGCCGCAGCGACCCGCGGTTCTCCGATGTCCTGCGCCAGCTCGACCTCGTTGCGGATGCCACTGCGGAGCAGCAGGCGCTCTCCGCCGAACGCGACCTGTCGGACCGGCTGCTTGAAGTGTACCGCCGGACGCTGCATCCGGTGACCGCGGAGGAGGTTGCCGCCGAACCGATCCATCGCCTGTTCCATGAGCGACTGGTCGATCCTAGCGGCGACGCTCGGTGCGAAGGCATCGCCGTGCCGGGAGGCCGCTACGCCGATTTCTACATCGGGCAGACCTTCCGGTTTCCCGGCGTGGTGGTCGATTGGGAGGGCTTCTCGCGCGCCACTTTTGTCGTCAACGGTGTCCGCTACGAGAAAACGCTCGGCGAGCTCTTCCGCGCTGCCATGGAGCGTCTTCGGCCGCATCGTCTCGCCGATGCCGGCGGGGTCGTCGCCCATGGCGACGCCCACAATGCCAATGTCTGGTATGTGACGGGTGAAGACCATCCTTCCCTCGCGTTCTTCGATCCCGCTTTCGCCGGCAGCAACGTTCCGACGCTGCTCGCCGAGATCAAGGCGACGTTCCACAACATCTTCGCGCATCCGCTGTGGCTCTACGATCCAGCGGAGGCGGCCAAACGTTATGCCGCGCAGGCATCGTACGGGGATGGCGTGCTCGAGGTGACAACCGATTGGCAGCTGAGCCGGATCCGACGTGAACTCCTTGCGGTCAAGGCCGAGCGCCTCTGGCGTCCTCTCCTTGCGGAGCTGAAGGCCAGAAACCTGCTTCCTCCCGATTGGCGGGACGTGATCCGTCTGGCGCTCTTCTTATGTCCTACGCTGGTGATGAATTTGCGCGCGGGCGCCAGCACGCACAATCCGGCCTCCTCCCTCATCGCCTTCTCGGTCGCGGTGATGGTGGGGAGCAAGCCTGTGGCGGAGGATGACGTGATGTCGATGTTCCTACAGGCGATCGATCCCGGCGCTTGATCTGGAAGGTCGCATCTGTTCTCGCCCTGGCCGGCCGGTGCCGGGGGCACGCAGTCCACTGATCGCATCGATCCAGGTCCCGGAAGAGGCCGTCTCTAACAGGCGCGGATCGTTGAATACGACGTCGTGCGCCGCGGCCTTCCGACACTCTTCGCGGATAAGTAGTATCGAGAGGAAATCTCTCTTGTGGGGGTTTGGATACTGAAACAATCGAAACGGCAATTTATTTGCCAAAGTCGATCGAGAGGTAGATCATTGTATTTGAACCTGATCGAAAGAATATTTGTTCGATCGCGCGAAATCTTGGGAGAACAACATGCGTTCACCCGCTCTTATGCAAGTTGCAGGCTTGCCCACTCTTCTCTGTGTTGGGTTTGGTGCCGGTATAGGGATCGCGCATTTCTCCTCGGCCAAGGCCGGCGACATCACGGCTCAAACGGCGCACTGTCGTGTCGCCAACCTTCCAGCTTCCGCCCAGCTCGGCGAAGTCATCAAATCCTATGAGGACGGCGAGCCGCCGCTGTGGAATGACCTCGGCACGTTGGGGTTTGCGGTGACCACGAAGAGTCCGGATGCGCAAAGCTATTTCGACCAGGGCCTCAGGCTGGCGGCCAATTTCAACCATGCCGAAGCGCGGCGTGCCTTCCGCAAAGCCCAGAAGCTCGATCCGACTTGTGCCATGTGCTTCGTCGGCGAGGCGCTTGTTCTTGGGCCGAACATCAATGCTCCGATGGATCCTGCGGCCAATGCACCCGCCGTCGCCGCGCTTCGCAAGGCGCAGTCCCTTGCCGGCGGTGCGAGCCAGAAGGAAAAGGAACTGATCGCCGCGGTGGCCACCCGCTATTCGGAGGATCCCGCGGCCGAAAGACCGAAGCTCGACGTGGCCTTTGCCGACGCGACGGCGGCGCTCTCCGACAAATATCCGGACGATCTCGATCTCGCGGTCCTTGCCGCGGAGGCGGCAATGGACACCCAGCCCTGGGATTACTGGCAGCCGGGCGGCAAGGAGCCGAAAGGCAGGGCCGCGGACATCCAGAAGCGGCTAGAGGGCGTTCTCGCCAGAAACCCCAATCACGCCGGGGCGATCCACCTCTACATTCACCTGGTGGAGGCCTCGGATCGACCGGAGCGCGGCGAGCCCTATGCCGATCGCCTTGCGGCGCTGATGCCCGGCGCGGGGCACATCGTGCATATGCCGAGCCATATCTATTACCGCATCGGCCGCTACGCCGACTCGCGGAAGGCCAATGAGGACGCATCCAAGGTGGACGAGGCCTATATCAGCCAGACCGGTGCCGCCGGCGTCTACCCGATTGGCTATTACTCCCACAACGTCCATTTTGTTCTGGTGTCGGCACAGCTGCTCGGCGACAGGAAGACTGTGCTCGAACAAGCCGAGAAGCTCGACAAGTGGCTGACCAACGACGTCGCCAAAGCGATCCCGATCGCGCAGCCGGTCAAGGCGGCGCCTTACTTCGCCTGGGCGCAATATGGGGAGCCCGACATGGTTCTCGCTCTGCCGGAACCGCCTGGCGCGCCGCCCTATGTCAAGGCGATGTGGCACTATGCACGCGGCGCGGCCTTCGCAGCCAAGAAGGACGTCGCCGGCGCCCGCAAGGAGGCCGATGCGATCCATGGGATCGCCCAGGGGACGGACTGGTCCGTGTTGGCAGCCTGGGGGGTTCCCGCCCTGCCGGTCCTGGAGGTCGCCCAGAACGTGGTTCTGGCGCGTGCGTCACAGGCGGAGAACGACGACAGCGCCGCCATAGAAATGTGGAAGAAGGCTGCGGCGACCGAAGACACGATCCCTTATATGGAACCTCCGTTTTGGTACTATCCGGTCCGGCAGTCGCTCGGAGCCGCGCTGCTGAAGGCCGGCCATCCGGAAGAGGCCCAGAAGGAGTTCGATGCCGCGCTGGAGCGGTCGCGCGGCAGCGCATGGGCGCTCTACGGTCTTCAGGAGACTGCAAGAGCGAAGGGCGACGCGGCGGCCGAAAGCAAGGCGGCCGAACGATTCTCGAAAGCCTGGCAAGGTGATGCGAGCTTCCTGAACCTCGAGCGGCTCTGACGCTCGAGGGTTCCATCGCTTCGGCGTTGATCTTCGGCCGGTCGGGAGTTGCCACTCACTGTCCTGCGGGACGTCTGTCCTAGCGAGCTCGCCTATCGGATTCACGCATGTGGGTCGGTACGACAGGATCGGATGATGGCTGCTATCACTGCGGCTCGGCCGTTTCGTGCTGCATCGTTGGGTGGGTTCCCGATATGGAACGGAATGGTCCTCGGGTCTCGCCACCTCGCTTCGCTCGGCGCCGGCCCGAGGATGACGAAGCTCCTCGGTTACTGCCGATCGCCGACGTCGACGATTGGGGCAGGCCTTCAACCTCCTCGCATGCGGGGAGGAGTGGCAGTCAGCCGATGGGGGGCTTACCCCGCGATCAATCACTTCACTTCGTAGCCGACCTCAGCCGCGGCATGGCAGAGGGTCGTCCAGAAGCTCCGGGCGAAGGAGCGGAAAACGTAGAGGTCGAACTGGTCTTCCCCCGTGCGGTGGATCTGCGCGAATATGTCGTGATGCGCGGTGGCTCGGGCCGATCCGATGGGAAAAGCCTGCCGCGAGAAATCGATCGCGAAGAGTTTTGCCAGGACCCACTCGGATTTGGGACCCGACAGACGGATTGCGGTCCGCCCGTGGGAGAGGGGCGTTACGGTCCCGTGCTCTTCACTGATCGCCTTGACCAGTTCGTCGTCCATTCCGGCCGCCTGGTCGACCACCAGGAAGCGTCGCGGGGCAAAGCCGAAGGCTGCCTTGGTCGCGTTCGCGGCCCCGCCACCCGGTTGGTCGGGGAGGTCGAGCCCGGTGACTTTCGCGATGAGGCTTCGGACTTCATTCTCTGCTCCGGGCCAGGCGGTGACCTCGGCGATCGAGCCCGGCCGTGTTTCGGTCAGCACGACTTGCGTCTTCGCAGGGTTGCCATGCACGCCGGGATGCCAGACGGGCAGGAGTGGTGAAACCGGCTCAACCATGCAGGCGCTTTCCCTCGGGATCGAAGAAGTGGTGGCTGACGATCTCGACTGGACCGAAACGTTCGCGCAGCGGATCGGAAACGAAGGCGCGCGTCCCATGGCGGGACTTGCCGCCCTCGACGAGTGCCAACGCGATATACTTGCCGAGTGCCGGCGAATAGCAGGTCGCGGTGATGTGGCCGAGCGAATCATGCGGCCGCTGACGGTCCAAAGTCTCCACGATATGTCCGCCTCCGTAGAGCGCCCGATCGTCCAGCGCCACGAGCCCGACAAGCTGCATGCGGTTCTCGGCGACGAGGCCCTCGCGGTCCATCATCGCCGAACCAATAAAGGGCTTCTTCTTGGAAAGCATCCAGTCGAGGTGGAGGTCCCGCGCCGTGGTGCGGCCGTCCATCTCAGCTCCGGTGACATGGCCTTTCTCAATGCGGAGGGTGCCGAGAGCCTCCAGGCCATAGGGCACGATGCCGAAGGGTTTGCCCGCTTCCAGCAACGCTTCCCAGACATGGGTGCCGAACCCGGCGCCGCAATAGACCTCGTAGGCCAGCTCACCGGAGAAGGAGAGGCGGCAGATCATCACCGGCGCACCGTCGATCTCGCCGTGGACGATCCCCATGAAGGGCAGGGCGGCGTTGTCCACCGCCGTCCTGTCGACGCAGGCTTCCAGAACCTTGCGCGCGTTCGGGCCAGCAATCGCTGCCCCGGCCCATTCGTCTGTTACCGAGGTGACGGCAACCCTGAGGTCAGGCCAAACGACATCCAGGAAATATTCGAGATGCTGCATGACCTTGCCGGCGTTGGCGGTGGTTGTGGTCATCAGGAAATCGTTCTCTCCCAGCCGCCAGGTCGTCCCGTCGTCGAAGGCGAAGCCGTCTTCGCGCAGCATCAGTCCGTAGCGTGCCTTTCCGACCGGAAGCGTCGAAAAGACATTGGTGTAGACGCGGTCGAGCAAAGTCGCCGCGTCCGGGCCCTTGACCGCGATCTTGCCGAGCGTGGACACGTCGACGATGCCGACGTTCTCGCGCACGGCCTTCGCCTCGCGGACATAAGCCTGCTCGACCGTTTCGCCGGGGAGGCCGTAGATCTGCGGTCGAAACCACAGGCCGGCGGAATACATCGTCGCGCCATTCTCGACATGCCAGTCGTGCATGGGTGTCAGGCGCTCCGCCCTCAGGTGGCCGTAGCGTTCGGCGGCCAGGGCGCCGATCGATACGGGCGTGAAGGGCGGTCGGAAACGCGTGGTGCCGACATCGGCGACCGGCTTGCCCAGAGCTTGGGCCATGATCGCCAGCCCTGGCACGTTGGACGTCTTGCCCTGATCCGTGGCCATGCCAAGCGTCGTGTAGCGCTTGAGGTGCTCCACTGAGATGAAGCCTTCGCGATGGGCCAGCCTTACGTCGTCCGCGGTCACGTCGTGCTGGAAATCGACGAAGGCCTTGCCCTTGGCGCGGACTTCGAGCGCTGACCCCGGGCGCGGATCGAGATCGCTGGCGCTCGCTTCGGGCACGGCGCTCAAGGGGATATCCGCCCCGGCCACGGCGAGGCCCGCCTTGCGACCCTGTTCGAGCGCTCCGCGGGTCGAAAACGTGCCGGTGAATGCCCCGGCGCCGATCCAGTTCTGGGTCGGTTTCGGGGGAAGGAAGGCCTGGATCGCGGGATCCCATTCCGGCTTGGATCCGGCCTGGCTGGCGAGGTGTATCGCCGGTGACCATCCGCCCGAGACGACCAGCAGGTCCGCTTCGATGTTCCGGGAGTCCCCCGACAGAGCGGAAGAGGTGGCATCGTATTTCTGAACCTTGATGCCGGTCATGGCCTTGCCGCCCTCCACGTCGATGACGGCATGTCCGGTCAGCAGTTCTGCTCCGATCCCGGAAGCGATGGCGCGCGCGGCGTCCGAGACGGATTCGCGCAGGTCGACGACGACGGTGACCGAGGCGCCGGCACTCTTCAGCGCCGCCGCCGCGCGATATGCGCTGTCGTTGTTGGTGAAGACGGCGACCCTTTCGCCGGCCAGGACGCCGAACTCGTTCGCGTAGCGCTGGGCGGCGTTCGCCAGCATCACGCCCGGCCGGTCGTTTCCGGGAAAGACGAGCGGTCGCTCCAGGGCGCCGGTCGCCAGTACGACGTTTCCGGCGCGGATCGTCCAGTGGCGGTGACGCGGCTCGCCCTCGGCGGGCTCGGCCTTGTGGTCGGCGACCCGCTCGACTACGGCGACCGTGTTGTCGTCGTAGTATCCCCAGGCGGTGCTCCTCGGCAGCAGCCGTATATTGGCGCGGGAAGAGAGTTCGCGCACCATCTCTTCGGCCCAATCGGCGGCGGCCATTCCGTCGATGATCTCACCCGACCAGTTCGTCGATCCGCCGAAGCGCGGATCGAGCTCGACCAGAATGACCTGTCGCCCGAGGTCGGCGGCCGTCTTGGCCGCCATCAGGCCGGCTGGCCCCGAACCGACGACGAGCACGTCGCAGAAGGCGTTCATGCGTTCGTAGCGGGCCTTGTCGGCAACGAGGCCGGCGCGGCCGAGTCCCGCGGCGCGGCGAATGAAATATTCGCAGAACATCCAGAAGCGCGTGCCCTTCAGGGGACCGATCACCGGGCCCATGAAGGTCTTGTAGTAGAAGCCCGCCGGCATGAGCTTTCCCGCCAGCTGATTCACGGCGCTGAGATCGAAGGCGAGGGACGGGAAACGGTTTTGACTCACGGCTTCCAGACCGTCGTGGATCTCAATCGTCGTCGCCGGGATGTTGGGTTCGCGACTGTCGCCCCGCAGCACGGTGACAAGCGCGTTGGGCTCGTCGATGCCGGCGGCGAGAAGACCGCGGGGACGATGATACTTGAAGGAGCGGCCGAACAGCGAGACGCCATTGGCAAGGAGGGCCGAAGCGAGCGTATCGCCGGGATGTCCCGAATAGGACTGGCCGTCGAAGGTGAAGCGGATGGTGCGGCTGCGGTCAATGCGCCCGCCGCCGATGCGCCGTGCGCTCATGCGCCCGCTCCTTGCTTGCGGACGAAGGAAACAGCGGAAATCTTGTGCGTCAGGGTGTTTCGGGTCACGGCGAGGTGGCTGCGACAGCCGCCGGAGTGCTGCCAGATTTCGTTGTGGTCGCCGGCTGGATTGAGACGATCGTAGACATAGGCGTTCCACTCTGCCTGGTCGGTGGAAGCCGGCTCCGGTCGGGGGCGGTTGCCGTCGCCTTGATAGGTGAATTCCGAGACGTCGCGCGGGCCGCAATAGGGACACGAGATCAGCATGAGGGCACTTTCTGCAGGATCGGCGCTGCTTCTGCGGAACGAAGGCGGGCAGGTGGGAACGCGTGCATAAGCCGTGGCCTCAATGCAGTCTGGGCGTCGCGCCCTGGCCCTTGTCGTCGATCACCAGGCCGCGGTGAAAGCGGTCGAGGGTGAAGGGGGCGTTGATCTCATGGGGCTCGTCGCGCGCGATGGTCCAGGCGAAGGCGAAACCAGAGGCGGGCGTGGCCTTGAAGCCGCCGTAGCACCAGCCGCAATTGAGATACATACCGGGCAACGGGCCGGTGGTGATGATCGGGGATCCGTCCATGGACATGTCGCAGACGCCGCCCCACGAGCGCAGCACCCGCACGCTGGCGAGGCTCGGGAACAGGGCCAGCATCTCGCTCATGACGTCCTCGACGATCGGCAGGTTCCCGCGCTGGGCGTAGGAGTTGTAGCCGTCGATGTCGCCGCCATAGACGAGCCCCCCCTTGTCGGACTGCGACATGTAGAAATGACCCATGCCGAATGTCAGGACGGTGTGGACGATGGGCTTCAGAGATTCGGACACGAAGGCCTGCAAAACGTGGCTTTCGATCGGCAGCCGGTCGATGCCGGCGAGGCGCATCACGCGTCCCGTGCTGCCCGCCACGGCGACGGCCACCTTTCGGGCCCTGATCTCGCCGCGGGTCGTGGTGACGCCGACGATACGATCGCCCTCGCGCAGGAACCCAGTCACTTCGCAATTCTCCACGATGTCGACCCCGCGACGGTCCGCCCCCCGTGCGTAACCCCAGGCGACGGCATCGTGGCGCGCGGTCCCCGCTCGGCGCTGCATCAGCCCGCCCACAATCGGGAAGCGGGCAGAGGCGGACAGATCGAGGCCCGGCACTTCGCGTGCGAGCTGGGCCGGCGTCATCAGTTCGGCGTCGATGCCTTCGTGGCGCATGGCGTTGCCGCGCCGCGCATATTCGTCGAGCTGCGCCGGGGTGTGGGCGAGGTTGAGGCAACCGCGCTGCGAGAACATCACATTGTAGTTGAGGTCGTGGGAGAGGTTCTCCCAGAGCTTCATGGAATGCTCGTAGAAGCGCATATTGGCCGGCAGGAGATAGTTCGAGCGGACGGCCGTTGTGTTGCGGCCGACATTGCCGGAACCGAGATAGCCCTTTTCCAGCACCGCCACATCGGTGATCCCGTGTTCCCTGGCGAGATAATAGGCGGTCGACAGTCCGTGTCCGCCTCCGCCGATGATGATCACCTCGTAGGCCGGCTTGGGTTCAGGCTTTCGCCAGGCCGGCTTCCAGTCGCGGTTGCCGTTGAGCGCGTTGCGGAGCAACGAGAAGACCGAGTATTCCGCCATCGTTGAGTATCCGTTTCGGACGATGCCGGCACATTATCGGCCACCCCGTCCCCTCAAGGCCAATATTCCGCCATTGCCTTTCGCATGGCCGACCTCGCTTAACAAGCTCGCGCGCCGGCTTGCTCGAAGCCACCTCCGGTTTTATCTAGGGCCAACTTTTTTCCGACACATAAAGGCTCCAGCGTGTCGCGAACCATGCCGATCAGATTCTTTCGCTTCGTCGTCCTTCTTCTTGTCGCGATCACCGTCGCGGTTCAAGCGCCTCCTGTTCACGCTCAGAACGGCGCCACGACCCAGCCTGACGTCGTCACGGGGCAACAGCAGGTCATCGCCAAATTGACCTCCCGGATCGACGCGCTCGAGAAGGACATCGCGGCGGAGGCGCAGGACGATGCCCAGCTTGTCGAGATTAGGACGCAACTGGAAGAGATCGGCCGCGAATTGCTGGAGAGTGGCGTCGCGTTCCGGCCGCGCCTGAACGAGATCAACACCAGGCTCGGCCAACTCGGCGCCCCGCCCGCCGAGGGCCAGCCGCCCGAACCCGAGGTCGTCTCGTCCGAGCGCCAGTCGCTGTCCGCGCAGAAGGCCGAAATCAATGCGTTGCTTGGACAGGCAGAGGATCAATCGATCCGCGTCAACCGCCTCGTCGGTAATATCGTCGAGATCCGTCGCGAGCTGTTCCAGAGCCTCCTGACGAAGCGCTACGACATCAATCTCACTTTGCTCGGCGAAGTCGCGAGTGCTTCCTCTGGCGAAGCCACGCGGTTCTACCGGACGGTCTCCTCGTGGCTGCGTTTCGTGATCCAGTACAAGTGGCAATCGGTGCTGGCCGCAACGTTTTTTGCCCTGTTGGTCGCCGTCGTGCTGTTTTTCGGCGGCCGGAGGTTGTTTGGCGGCCTGTTCGATCCGGACCCCTTGGTCGAGGAGCCGTCCTATCTCGGCCGCCTCTCGGTCGCGTTCTGGTCGACGCTTCTCCCGACCATGGCCGTCAGCGCCTTCCTGGTGGTGACGTATTTTCTCTACGACTATTTCGGCGTGCTCCGCACCGACATCAGCGCGATGCTTGCCACGCTTTTCTTCGTGATCGGCATCGTCTTCTTCGTGGATCGGCTGGGACGCGCCGTATTCTCGCCGGACCTGCCCAATTGGCGGCTGATTGACGTCGACACACGAGCCGCACGGCTCCTGCATTGGCTGGTCTTCGCCACGGCCTTTTTCACCGGCATCGACTATTTCCTGGGCAGCATCTACCAGGTGCAAAGCTCGCCGCTCGCATTGACGGTCGGCGAGAGCCTCATCACCACCGTGCTGACCGGATCTCTGGTCGTCATGATCGGCCTCGTGAAGCCGTCGGTCGACGAGGATGGCCGGCCGCGGCGATGGCCGGCGCTCCTGCGCTATTCTCTGTTCCTCCTGGGGGGCGTTACGATCGCGGCCTCGCTTCTCGGCTATCTGGGCTTCGCGCGCTTCCTCTCGACCCAGATCGTCGTCACGGGCGCCGTCCTGGCGACCATGTATATCGGCTTCCTGTCGTCACGGGCCATGTCGGACGAGGGCGCCTTCGTAAATACGAGAATTGGCGGCCGGCTGGGTACGTTCTTCAAGCTCGATGAAGCCACGGTCGACCAGCTCGGGGTCGTCATCAGCATTGCCGTGAATATCTTCGTCCTGATCATCGGCCTGCCGCTGATCATGATCCTGTGGGGATTTCAGTTCGGCGACATCACCGCGTTCGTCTACAGGTTCGCGACCGGGATCCAGATCGGTTCCTTCACCCTCTCGCTGACGGGTATTCTCACCGGAATCGTGGTCTTCATCGTCGGCTACTTTCTCACGCGCTGGTTTCAGGGCTGGCTCGACGGCTCGGTCATGGCGCGCGGCAAGGTCGATGCGGGCGTGCGCAACTCGATACGGACGGCGGTCGGCTATGCCGGCGTTGCCTTGGCCGGGCTCATCGGCGTGTCTGCCGCCGGCATCGATCTTTCGAATCTGGCCCTGGTCGCCGGCGCGCTCTCGCTCGGTATCGGCTTCGGCCTGCAGAACGTGGTGTCGAACTTCGTCTCCGGTCTGATCCTTCTGGCCGAACGGCCATTCAAGGCCGGCGACTGGATTGTCGCCGGGGCTGTGAGCGGCACGGTCAAGAAAATCAGCGTGCGCGCCACCGAGATCGAGACATTCCAGCGCCAGACCGTGATCCTGCCCAATTCTGAGTTGATCAATTCGGCCGTCGGCAACTGGACACACAAGAACAGGCTCGGCCGTATCGATATCCGGGTCAACATCGCCTACGGGTCGGATGCCAGGCGCGCCCATGAGGTCATGACCCAGATTGCCGGGAGCCACCCGCTGGTGCTGAAGAATCCCGAGCCCTTCGTGCTTTTCCTGAACTTCGGACCGGCAGCGCTCGAGTTCGAGATCCGATTGTTCGTCGCGGATATCCTCAGCCAGAACTCGGTCCTCAACGACATTCGCTTCGCGATCCTGGAGGCTTTCGACCGCGAGAACATCGAAATCCCTTCCACCCCTCGTGCCGTCATCGAGAAGGCCTCGAACGGCGAATGGCCGCATGACGACGACAAGGCCGACGCCGAGCTCATGGAGTACAAGGACAAGGCCGCCGCGCAGGTTGCGGCCGCGGCCGCGCAGCGGGGCAAAGGCCGGAGCCGGACCAGGAAGCCGGATCCTGATTTGAGCTGATCACGTGTCATCGTAGTAGTTGTGGCTGCTGCGAGCTGAACCGAGCATTCAGTTGTCGTTCAGCTTCAATCTCCTATAAGGTCCCTCGCAAGAAGGCCGCGAAATGGCCGTTCTCGGTGCAACAGAGGCGGTGGGAACACCGATACCGCAATGAGGAAATTCAGTCTCGCGTTGGCCGGGCTTCTGGCGACGAGCTGCATGGGGATCGCGGCCAGCGCCGTCAATCTGGACTCGGAGCCGCGCACGCTCATCGTGACCGAGAATGGAGGCAGGAGCGAGCTGACGGTCGGGGTCGGCGAAACAGTCGAGTTCTGCTCGAATGGCTGTTTCGTGACCATGCCAAATGGCGACCGCGAGGCCCTCACCGGGTCCGAGATCGTGGAGATTTCGGGCGGAGCCGCCAGGATCAGGTAATACCTGCGGCAGAAGGAATCGCGGCCGCGCCGTACCCCCTCTGGGCTATCGGACATTCGGCCGGTGCGTTCTGCACCGTTGGTGTGGGTTGCCGACAGGTAGCCCACCCCAACGGTGCAGAACAAAGCAGCGGAACCGCCACCAGCAACCATCCCGCTCTTCGGGCTTGGGCTCGAACGACCGGTCACCGGCACCGAGGGCATATCCGGTCAGAAACGCGTGCTTGGACACTCCTCTCACAGCGCCTCGGCGGGTTTATCCTTTCCGGAAATCGCCGGTTAACCCTACATCCGGAAATGGCGTCTACCCGGGGTTGCCGCCGTCTTCGTTTTAACCATCGGTAGCAATGTGCCCCTTATGACGGTGCCACGCGCAGCGGGCGCGGGTGCTGAGGGGTGGCGACGATGGATGCTCGATCGGACCGGGCGGCGATACCTTTGGCTGTCGATCTCGACGGCACGCTGATCGCAACCGACCTCCTCTGGGAAAGTGTCTTCCTTCTTGTCCGGAAGAACCCGCTCTTCCTGTTCATGGTCCCCCTCTGGCTCGCCACTGGCGGCCCGGCGCGACTGAAGCTCGAGATCGCTTCACGCGTCGAGATCGACGCGACGCTTCTGCCCTATCGAACAGCGTTGGTGGAGCGGCTGCGCAAGGAACGCGCGGCGGGCCGAGAAATCGTGCTCGCCACAGGTACGCCCCGCCAATTCGCTGAGGCGATCGCGGGACATCTGGGCATCTTCGATCGCGTCATTGCCACGGACGGACCGTCCAACATCACTTCCGAGCGCAAGAAGGCGAAGCTTGTCGAAGCCTATGGTGACGGTGGATTCGATTACGCCGGCAACAGCCGGCACGACCTTGCCGTGTTCGACGCCGCCAGGGCGGCGATCGTGGTGGCGCCTGACCGTTCAGCCGCGCGCTGGCAGGCGGAACGCGGCTGCGAACTGGTCGAGGCGGCGAAGCCGAGTTGGCGAACGATCGTCAAGATGCTGCGAGCCCACCAGTGGCTGAAGAACACACTGATCGCCGTGCCCGTCGTATTGGCGCATGAGTATTTCGACGCCGGAATGCTGTGGGCCTGCCTGCTTGCCTTTGTGTCGTTCAGCGCCACGGCTTCGGCCGTCTATATCCTCAACGACTTCTTCGACCTGCCGCTCGATCGCAGGCATACGACGAAGCGCAATCGGCCTTTCGCCAGCGGGTTGCTGACGATGCGTTTCGGCCTTGGCGCGGTCGCAATCCTTCTGATCGTTGGCACCGCCGCGGCAGCGCTCCTGCCGCCGCTCTTCTGGGGCGCGCTTGTGGCGTATCTGATCAGCACGACGGCCTATTCCCTGTGGGTGAAGCGCATGCTCCTGATCGACGTGCTGACGCTCGCCGCCCTCTACACGACCCGCATCCTGGCCGGAGCCGCCGCGACCGGCACGGACGTGTCCTTCTGGCTGCTCGCCTTCTCGATCTTCTTCTTCCTGTCGCTGGCGCTGGTCAAACGCTATGTCGAGCTGCGCTCCACACCTCTTCCGGCCAAGGAACGCATCGCGGGCCGCGGCTACCGCACCGAGGATCAGGACATCATCGCTCAGGCGGGCATGGGGGCAGCTTTTTCGGCGGCGCTGGTCCTTGCGCTGTATATCGACAGCCAGGCGGTTCGCGAACTCTACCCGCATCCATGGATGGTGTGGCCGCTGGCGCCGATCGTGCTCTATCTGACGATGCGCGTCTGGATTCTGGCACGGCGCGACGAGATGCATGACGATCCGGTCGTCTTCATTGTCACCGACTGGAGAAGTCAGCTCGTCATCGGCATCGGGGCCGTCTTGCTGTTCGTCGCGAGCACCTTGCCATGACACCCCCGGCCTATCCCAGTTTCGGTCTTGCCACGCCACCTGCCAGACAGGGGCTCTCTCCAGCCGAGGCGATTGCCGCGCTCGAGGCCGGTGATCTCGGTGGCCGCTCATTCCTGGCCTACGGCAACGGCCGCAGCTATGGCGACACCTGCCAGGCGCATTCCGGAACCATCGTCGACATGCGCGGCATGAACCGCATCATCTCCTTCGATCCCGGCACAGGGCTGCTCGAGGCCGAGGCCGGTGCGTTGCTGAGCGACCTCATCGCCTTTGCGGCGCCACAGGGCTTCTTCCCGGCGGTGGTGCCGGGTACGCAGTCCGTCACACTCGGCGGGGCGATCGCCAACGACATCCACGGCAAGAACCATCATCGCCGGGGCAGCTTCGGGGGGCATGTCGAATCGCTGCGCCTTCTTCGCTCCGATGGCCGAATTCGGCAGTGCTCGACCTCCTCCGAACGCCGGCTGTTCGCAGCGACAATCGGGGGGATGGGTCTCACCGGGCTCATCCTGTCCGCCACGATCCGGCTGATGCCCGTGCCGTCGCTGGACGTCGCCGAGACGGTTTCGCGTTTCCGCGAACTCGCTGAATATTTCGACCTTGCCGAAGCCGCCGACGCGGCCAACGAATATGCGGTCGCCTGGATCGATCAGTTGGCAACCGGCAGGCAAGCAGGTCGAGGCCTGCTCATGACGGGCAATCACGCTCAGCGGGGCGCGCGCGCCGCGAGGGCTCCCAGGTCGGGCCTGTCCATCCCGCTCCGTCCGCCGGTCAGTGTGCTCAACCGGGCGTTCCTGTCGGTCTTCAATACGGCCTATCATTGGAAAAAGGGCAGGGGATCCGGCCTTCGGCAGACGGCCTATCAGAGCTTCTTCTTCCCGCTCGACGGTGTCGGGAACTGGAACCGGCTCTATGGTCCACGCGGTCTTTTCCAGCACCAGAGCGTGATCCCCTTCGAGACGGCGCGCGAAGTGATCCCTCAAATGCTGGCAGCCACGCGCCAGGCCCGACAAGGCTCCTTCCTAACAGTGCTGAAGCGCTTCGGCGACATCGCCTCGCCCGCGATCCTCTCGTTCCCACGTCCGGGCTATACGCTGACGCTCGATTTTCCCAACGGCGGCGCCTCGACCTTGGCGCTTCTCGCCGAGCTCGATCGCATCACCATCGCGGCCGGTGGCGCGGTCAACCCGTACAAGGACGCGCGCATGAGTCCCGAAACCTTCGCCGCCTCGTTCCCAAAATGGCGCGATCTCGAGTCGCTGCGCGATCCAGCCTTCCTCTCGGCCTTCTGGGCGCGTACGGCGTTGCGTCTGCCGGTCGCGGACCAGGCAGTCGCCGCGGAATGAAATGCGGTCAGTCATGGCCTTGGCGGATCGATCGATCAAAAGCAACTCCAGGCCTTCAGGAAATATTTCTGGTTTTGGATTGTAGTGTCAGACGGGTGGGTGGTGAATGAAATACATCGTCTTCATACTTTTCACGGTGATGACCAATGCCGCTGCGCAGCTCATGCTGAAGCAGGGCATGATCAATCTGGGCCCGATTTCATTCGAGGGCGTCAACCCGCTCGTCAAGCTCCTGCAGATCGTTTTCAGCCCTTGGGTCTTCGCCGGTCTGCTGACCTTCGTGGTCTCGATGGCATCGCACCTTTACGTATTGTCGAAGGTGGAGCTTTCCTTCGCCTATCCGTTCCTGAGCCTGGCCTATGTCGCCGTGGCGATCTTCGCCTATTTCGTCTTCCGCGAAGACCTCAACGCGTTTCGTGTCGCAGGCATCGGTTTCATCTGCGTCGGCACCGTGCTGATCGCCCAGGGTGGAAGCGGTCATACCGTGGCGGGCGACGCCAAGACCCCAGTCCAGACAAGTGAGCTCGTTCGATGAGACATGTGATCTTCGGCGGCGATGGATTCGTCGGCCGCCATCTTGCTCCCAAACTGCTGACCGATGGCGAGGAGGTGATCGTCGCCGACATCGTCAAGAGCGAGCTGCCGCACTACCGCCAAGCCCGTTTTGTCGAGTGCGACGTGACGGATCCGGCCGCCGTCGGGAGGGTTGGCATCCGGCCCGATGACATGGTCTATAATCTCTCGGCCAAGATGCTGTCGCCGATCCAGGTGCGGGCCAAGCGTCACGACTTCTTCTGGCCGGTGAACTATCACGGTACCGAGAACATCATCCGGGTCATGGACAAGGCCGGAGCGCCGAAGCTCGTCCACTACACGACCGACATGATCTATGGCCATACCTATGTCTGGCCGCAGACCGAGGATCATCCGGCGGCCCCGCTCGGCGAATACGGATTGTCCAAGCTCAAGACCGAGGAACTCGCGGCGGAATGGCGGCAGCGGGGCATGAACATTTCGCTGTTCAGGCCGCGCCTCATCATCGGGCCTGGGCGTCTCGGCATCCTGGCGAAGCTGTTCAAGCTCATCGACTGGAACCTGCCTGTGCCGATGATCGGATCCGGCAGGAATCCTTATCAGTTCATCTCCGTCTTCGACTGCGCCGAGGCCGCAAGGCTCGCCTGGAAGGCGGGCGTGCCGAATGAAGCCTACAATCTCGGCTCGCTCAATCCCCCGCCCGTGCGCAAGCTTCTCGGCGACCTGATCCGGGAGGCGGGATCGAAATCGTTCCTGCTGCCGACGCCCGCCTGGGCGGTGAAGCGGACGCTCGACCTGTTCGATCTCCTGAACATTCCGATCATGGATCCCGAGCAGTACCTCATCGCCGACGAGATGTGCGTGCTCGACGTCTCCAAGGCCGAGCGCGATCTCGGCTGGGTGCCGCAATATCGCGACGAGGACATGTTGATCGCGGCCTACCGCGAATATCGCGCCAAGAAGGACGGCCAGGCCGTGGCTCCGAGCCACGTGCCGGCCGAGTGAGGGAGAGGGACCGATGACCGTCATGACCAAGCCGGCGGAGCTGGGTGCCGCCACGAGCGTTTCGCCACGCAACGGGATTCCCAAGCCGAAGCTGATCAGCGTGGAACAGGCCAAGAAGCTCGGCGTGGCCGAGATGACCGAGCTGTTCAAGGCGCATATCAACCCGGGTCAGCTGCATTTCATGAAGTTGCTCGGCTTCCACAAGATCAAGGTCGAGCGTGCCGAAGGCATGTATTATTACGACCAGAATGGCCGGGCGATCCTCGATTTCTTCGGCGGCTTCGGCTCGCTCGCCTTCGGCCACAACCATCCGAAGATCCTGGAGGCCCGCCGCAGGTTCCAGGACGAGAAGCGGCACGAGATCGCGATCGCCTTCATGTCGCAATATGCAGCGGCATTCGCCCATAATCTCGCCGCCTGTTCTCCAGGCGACCTCGACATGGTCTTCCTCGGGTCGACCGGATCGGAGGCAATGGAGGCGGCCATCAAGGTGGCGGAGCGTGCAGCCGGGCCGAAGCGGCCGAAGATCGTCTATGCGGAGAATTCCTTTCACGGCAAGACGAAAGGCGTCCTGTCCATCACCGATGGGCAGCTCTACCGCGGCGAGTTCAAGCTGGTCGACAACACCGTGCGCGTGCCGTTCGGCGACATCGAAGCGATCGAGAACGCTTTCAGGTCGGATCCAGCGATCGGCGTGATCGTGCTGGAGACGATTCAGGGCGGCGGAGGCATCGTCCAGGCCGAGGCGGACTATTGGCGAAGGCTGAGGGCGCTGTGCAACCAGTACGGCGTGATCTGGGTGGCCGACGAAGTGCAGTGCGGCTACGGCCGGACGGGCCGCTTCTACGCGTTCGAGCACTATGGCGTCGTTCCGGACGTGACCGCGCTGGCGAAGTCGTTGGGCGGAGGGAAGGCCGCGGTCGGCGCGATGATCGCAAGCCGCGACGTCTATATGAAGGCCTACGGTACGCCAAAGACTGCGATGATCCATGCGGCGGCGACCTTCGGCGGCATCGGCGAGGCCTCCGTCACCGCGATCGAGGCCCTGAATGTGCTCTATGACGAGGGGCTGATCGACAATGCTGCGGCCGTTGGCGACTATCTGCTCGACCGCCTGATCGGGCTCAAGGCGAAGTACCCGAAGATCATCAAGGATGTCCGCGGCAAAGGCCTGATGGTGGGGCTCGAATTCCAGGACTTCTCGCAGACGCTGCCGATGGTGCTGCGTCCGGTGGTGAGCGTGCTTGACGACAAGCTCAAAGGCTCGCTTTCGGGCTTCGTCGGCGCGTTGCTGCTGCGCGACTACGACGTGCTCGTCGCTTTCACGGAATACAATCGCAACGTCATCCGCCTCGAACCGCCGCTGATCTGCACACAGAAGCATGTCGATCGGTTCGTCGAAGCCCTCGACAGCCTGCTCGGCCGCGGCATCGTCGCGATCGTGAAGGATTTCGTGAAGAGCCAGGTGAGCTAGGCGAGGCGGGCGTAGGGGGGCACACCCCTCATCCGACCGCGCTTCTCGCGGCCACCTTCTCCCACAACAAGGGAAGAAGGGGGAGCTCGGCATGTAGGCTCCGTGGCCTCGCCCACGGGTCTTGCCTCCGGCAAGCCCGAGATCAGGCTCCGCGAGGTCGTATGAGGGGTAGTCTGCACTAGGGGAATGGGATGAGCGCGCTTCAAGGCACATTAGCGGGATGGGCCCTGCGTACCGGGCTTGCAAAAAGCCTGGTCCAGGCAGCGGGAAGCAAGAGGCTTCTCGACCGTCTCGCCATGGCCTTCTTCGCGCTCGTCTGCCTCGCCATCTCGGCCTACGCGCTTGTCCGTCCGGACTACAATTGGGACATGGTCGCATACGTCGCGACCGCGCTCGAGGACCGCCATTCCGATCCGGCGGAGCTGCATGCCGAAACATGGATGCGCATTGCCGAGGATGCGAGCGAGGCGCAGCTCTATCATCTTCAATACGGCAATCCCTATAACCGGAACCAATGGGAGAACCCCGCGGACTTCCAGTCACAGCTTTCGATGTATCGGGTGAAGATCGCCTACACCGCCATGCTGCGCGCTGTCGAGCCCATCACCGGACTGGTCACCGCATCCATCCTGCTCAGCGTTTTGCCCTCGCTCGCGCTTGGCGCCCTCTGCCTCTATTGGCTGGGCCGCGAAGATGCCCTGCAGGGCGCCGTTCTGCTCGCCCCGATGCTGCTGCTCGCCGACTATGGACATATGACCACGGCTGCTGTTCCCGATATGCTCGCGTCCCTGATCTCCCTCTTCGCCGTCTATCTTCTGGCACGCGGCCGCGACGTCGTCGCCTGCGTGGTCCTGTTCGTTTCGGTCTTCATCCGCCCTGACAACATCATCCTGCTCTTTGCGCTGTTGCTGACGGCGATCGCCTTCGGCTGGCGGATCCTGCCGTTCCTCTTCACATTCGTCTCGTCACTTGCCGGCAGTGTGGTGGTCGCCAAGCTCGGCGGGCATCCCGGTTGGTGGGCGCATTTCTATTTCTCCTGCGTGGAGATCCAGAATTCGATGGCGAACTTTCATCCCGACTTTTCGCTTGGCGCATTCCTGCGCGGCTACATCCGCGGCGCGGTGGTGGCATTTATGGACAATGACTGGCCCGCGATCCTCGTCTTGCTGCTCGGTGCCTGGGCTCTCCTCGGGCGCAGTGGCTCGGTCCGGGCCAACGCTTTGGTTTTTGCGTTGGCGATCGGCACCCTCGGCAAGTTCGCCAGCTTCCCGTTGCCGGACGACCGTTTCTATTTCGTCTTCATCGCGGGCATGGCGATGCTGCTCGTGACGATGTGGAAGCCACGCTTCGACGGTGTAGCGCGGTGATTTGAACCGAAGTCGATCGGATAGTCGCGAGGCCTTTTGGCGATGTCGCAAACAGGCTGCAATCGCGCAGCCGCACCGACCTATATTCCGCCTGCAGCATCACCTTGGAGTCGCGGTCAATGGCAGGGTTTCCGGAAAAGGCGAAGGTCGTCATCGTCGGACTGGGCGGCATTGTGGGCGCATCGGTTGCCCATCACCTCATCGAGCGCGGCTGGGAGGACATTGTCGGCATCGATAAATCGGCCATTCCGACGGATATCGGATCGACGGCGCACGCCTCCGACTTCTGTTACACCACCAGCCATGATTTCCTGTCCTGTTGGACGACGCTCTACTCCATCGATTTCTACGAGAAGATGGGACACTACGCCCGCGTGGGCGGCCTGGAAATCGCCCGCGTCGGCGATGACGGTCGCATGGAGGAGATCAGGCGTAAGGCGGGCTCGGCGAAGGCTTTCGGCACGCGCGCGCACCTGATCGGTCCTGCCGAGATCAAGCAGAAGTTCCCGCTACTCCAGGAACAGCTGGTGCAAGGCGGCCTGTGGGACCCCGATGCCGGCCTTGTCGTCCCGCGTTCGCAAACCGTTGCAGGCAAGCTGGTCGATCACGCCGAAAGCTCCGGGAGGCTCAAGGCCTTCGCGAATACGCCTGCCAGATCGCTCGTCATCGAAAACGGCCGCATCAAGGGCGTGGTGACCGATCGCGGCACGATCGAGGCCGACTACGTGGTGGTGTGCGCAGGTATCTGGGGCCGGTTGATCGCGGAAATGGCGGGCGAGGACCTGCCGGTCATGCCGGTCGATCATCCGCTCACCTTCTTCGGGCCCTATACCGAATTCGCCGGGACCAGCAAGGAGATCGGCTGGCCTCTGCTGCGCGACCAGGGCAACTCGGCCTATATGCGCGACACCGGCGACCCCAAGACCGCTGAAGGCGGGCAGATCGAGTGGGGCTACTACGAGGAGACCAATCCGCGCCTGTGCCATCCGCGCGATCTCCTCGAGAAGGATCAGGCTCGCCTGTCACCGTCGCAACGCGACCTCGAAATGGAACAGATCATGGAGCCGCTCGAGCGCGCCATGGAGCTCACGCCGATCCTGGGAGAACTGGGCTACAATGACAGCCATTCCTTTAACGGGCTGCTGCAGGTCACCGCGGATGGTGGCTCTTCCGTCGGCGAGAGCCAGAAGGTGAGGGGGCTGTGGTATGCCGTCGCGATCTGGGTCAAGGACGGGCCGGGCATGGGCAAGCTCGTCGCCGACTGGATGACGGACGGCCGGACGCCGATTGATCATGCGCGAATGGATTATGCGCGATTCTATCCGCACCAGATGGAAGAGAAGTTCATCGAAGGCCGCTGCGGCGAAGCTGCCCGCAAGATCTACAATCCCGCGGTCCATCCGCGCGAACCCTATGCAACCGGCCGCGACGTGCGCCGCTCGCCCTTCTGGGAGCGGGAGAAAGAACTCGGCGGCTACTTCATGGAACTCGGCGGCTGGGAACGAGCGCATGGCTATGCCGCCAACGAGCATCTGCTGGAGAAGTACGGGAACCGCGTGCCCCGGCGCGAGAACGAGTGGGACAACCGCCATTTCTGGCGCGTCTCCAATGCCGAACACCTTGCCATGAGCGAGGATTGCGGCATCGTGAACCTGTCGCATTTTGCCATCTACGACGTCGAGGGGCCGGATCATGTCGCCTTGATGGAATGGCTGTGCGCCGCCAGGATCGGCGGCGACAACATGGTCGGCAAAGGCATCTATACCCACTTCCTCGACGATGAGGGCATGGTGCGCGCCGATCTGACCGTGTTCCGCATGGGCGACCGTTGCCGCGTGGTCGACGGCGCCGATGCCGGGCCGCGCGACTTCCACTACATGCGCCGCTCGGCCGAGGACAAAGGCTACGATGTCACCATCACGGACGTGACGGAGAAGTACATCACCATCGGCATCTGGGGGCCGAACGCGCGCTCCACGCTGCGAAAGGTCGTGGAGGACCCGAACGGCTTGGCGCCGGAGAACTTTCCATTCGCCGCGATCAAGCCCGTCAGGATCGCCGGAAAGAACGTGACCGCCTTCCGCATCTCCTATGTCGGCGAGCAGGGTTGGGAGCTGCACATGACATATGAGGACGGCCTGGCCGTCTGGGATGCATTGCGGTCGACCGGCGTTATGGCTGTTGGCGTCGAGACCTATGCGAACAGCCGGCGCATGGAGAAGAGCCTGCGCCTGCAGAATGCGGATCTGTTGACCGAGTACAATCTCTTCGAGGCCGATCTTGCCCGGCCGAAAGTGAAGGAGGCGGATTTTCGCGGTAAGACAAGGCATCTGGAATATCGTGCGCGCGCCCATCAGCCGGCCATGCTTTGCACGCTCGTCATGACCAACAATGTCGATTCGAAAGGCGTTGCTCGCTACCCGGTCGGCACGATGCCGGTGATGGATCCCGAGACGGGCGCGACACTGGTCGACGAACTCGGCCGCCGATCCTTCACGACCTCGGTCGCCTATGGCCCGACGATTGGCAGGAACATCGCGCTCGCATATCTGCCATGGGCGTATTGCCAGCAAGGCCGCAAGCTGAACGTGGAATATTTCGGCGAGACCTATCCGGTCGAAGTGGCCGCTGTCGGCTACAAGGCGCTATACGACCCGGAGAACCTCAGGCCTCGGAGCTGACGCGCCTCGCATTCCGCTTTAGTGGGATGCGTCCGGCAGATCGCGCAAAAGTGAAGAGCGGTTGCCCGTTATTGTTGGGGCATTTCTTTATTCTTCCGATGTGCCGCATATACTTCGACAATGTCTCATCTGCTTTGCACTTGGCGGATCCTGACTTTCGGCGCGATCATCGCGCTGCCTCTCTTCAATTCCCAGAAGGCCCAGGCCGCGGAAGAGGTGGATGTAGAACTCGTCCTTGCCGTCGACGTATCGCTGTCCATGTCGCCCGCCGAACTCGACATCCAGCGCGACGGCTACGCTGCCGCCTTGACCGACCAGCGCGTGATCGACGCGATCGCGCAGGGCGCCAATGGACGGATCGCCATTACCTATTTCGAGTGGGCCGGAACGACTACCCATCATGTCGTGGTTCCCTGGACTGTGATCGAGACGAGGCAGGATGCCGAGAGGATCGCGGCGCGGCTGTCGTCGTCTCCGCCCGGCAGCGCCCGTCGCACGTCGATCTCGAGCGCCCTGGAGTTCGGAGCGGACCTTTTCGCGGAAAGCCAGTTCCGTGGGACCAAGCGCGTCATCGACATTTCCGGCGATGGGCCCAACAACCAGGGGGCTCCCGTCCACTTCACCCGCGACGCGGTGGTCGCTCAGGGCATCATCATCAACGGTCTACCCTTGATGACCAATGGCGGCCTGGTCAGCGCCTACGACGTCCAGGATCTCGACCGCTATTACGCCGATTGCGTGATTGGCGGCCCGGGCGCATTCATGGTCCCGGTCAACGACTGGTCGCAATTTCCGGAGGCGGTTCGTCGCAAGCTGGTCCTGGAGCTTGCCGGTTCGACCGCCCCGGAAGCCGACGAAACCCACCTGCCGGTGGTGCTCGCCCAGGACCAATCGGGCTACGACTGCATGGCCGGCGAGAAGCTCTGGCGCGACCGCTCGGGCATGTGGGACGTACGGTAGGGTCACCCCTCGCGATCTCCAAGGGCACCTATGCGGCCAACAATTGCTTGCGGTCTACCCGCTCCTGCTGGGGTGAGCGGGCATAAAGCTCGCGATAGCATTTGGAGAAGTGTGACGCCGAGACGAAACCGCAGGCGACGGCCACCTCCACGACGGGCAGCGATGATTGGATCAGGAGATGGCGGGCGCGATCGAGCCTGATCTCCAGATAGTACCTGGCCGGCGAACGCCCCATCTCCTGGCGGAACAACCGCTCGATCTGGCGGCGCGAGAGGCCGACATCGTCGGCGATCTCGATAAGCGACAAGGGCTCGGCGAGATTGGCCTCCATCAGTTCGATGATGCTGAGCACCTTGGCGTTCTGCACGCCGAGGCGTGCCCTGAGCGGCAGGCGCTGACGGTCGGTCGGGCTGCGGACGCGATCCGTCAGCACCTGCTCGCAGACGCGGTTGACGAGGCTGTCGTCGAAATCGTCACCGATCAACTTGAGCATCATGTCGAGGGCGGCCGTTCCGCCCGCGCAGGTGTAGATGTTCTGGTCCACTTCGAAGAGATCGGCGAAGACATTGGCCTTTGGGAAGGCTTCGGAGAAACCCGGCAGATTTTCCCAATGGATCGCGCAGCGCTTGTTGGACAGCAGGCCGGCCGCGGCCAAGACATGGGCGCCGGTGCACAGGCCGCCGATCGCCACGCCGCGGTTGTACTCCTCGCGCAGCCAGGCGAAGACGGATTTGTTGTGATACGCCTCGACATTGATGCCGCTGCACACGATCACCATCGATGGACGATCGGGGCCGGCCATCTTTCGGCGCTCGTCCTCAAGCGACGTGTTGACGGCGCACAGGACGCCGTTCGAAGCCGGCACCGGCTGGCCGTCGGCGCTCGCCAAGCGCCAGCGATACGCCTCGTAGCCGAGCATCCGGTTGGCGATGCGCAACGGTTCAACCGCGGTCGCGAAGGCGACCATGGTGAAATCAGGTACGAGAAAGAAAACCAGCGATCGTTTGACCGGGTGTTTGGCAGCGTTCACGGACCTCCCCCCAGAAGCGCTATGCCGCAACAGAATGTCGCGATCAGCAAAGCGTCCTAGCAAAAGCGATTGTTGTCAATCGCCTACCGGAAAGGAACGGCGAAATTTGCGACGCGTGTCGCTTGTGGAACAGCGACGCCCCTGGCGATCAATCGATCGGATCAGCCGACGAAGACGCCCAGCCTCGTGCCCGCGATCGCTGCCGTCTGCCCCGGCATCGTCCTGCCAAGGCGCTGACGCTCCAGCGTGGTGGTCAAATTGGCCGAGCGACGAGCGCTGAGGAAGCGGGAGAAGAGTTTCATGACACAGGCTCCATGCAGTCGTTACACGGGTGCCTTCGCGTGCTGGAGTGGGGCATCTCGTTTGTGCGCTGGATATAGTAATCGCCTGCAACCTACAAAGCGGAAAATGCGAAGCGACTGGCGCCAAAAGCGACATCGCGGCTGTGGCGTGCTGCCGCACCTATCCGAATTCTTGCATGGATTACAACGCGTTGAAATTAGCGGTTGTCGGCGGTCGCCTGGTTCAGCGCCGTCGTGCCCGTTTCGCATCAATCGTAAGCGGGTTGCTGGCCTGCCGACCCGCGGCAGGCCAGTCTTCAATGACGATCACTTGCATCCCCCGGCCCAGGAGCCGACGCCGAGGGGGAGGCTGTGGTGGCGGGCCGCATCGGGCCAGCCTATGTCTTTCTGAACTTCGAGGGGCAGGGAGTCGATAATGCGTCGCGTCCGTATTTCGGCGCGCGCGGCCTGCCAATCGGTTGCGTAATGCCGCAATGCTGAGACGAGCGACATTGTCCTTCTCCTCTCTGTTGGCGACCGGTTCCTTCCGATCCGTGTTGACTATCGCGCTGTCCTGGTATTCAATCAAACGAAATGAAATGATCGAGTAATTCAATAAAATTGAAAGGTGCGCGATGACTGCTCCGCTGAACCATCCGCTTCCGCTGCTTGACCTCGACGTGTTGCGCACCTTTGTCGCCATTGCCGAAACCGGCAGTTTCACGACCGCGGCCAATGCGGTGTTCCGTACGCCGTCGGCCGTCTCCATGCAGATCAAGAAATTGGAGGATATACTGGGTCGCGCCGTGTTCTCGCGGGATGCGCGCTCCGTATCCCTGACCACGGACGGCGAGATGCTGCTTGGCTACGCCCGGCGCATGCTGGCGATCAATCGGGAGGCGGTGTCGAAATTCATCGTCCCCGATATCACCGGCGTGGTTCGCCTGGGTTCGCCGGACGACTATGGCGAGCGTGTTCTGCCGCATGTTCTGAAGCGCTTCGCCCAGTCCCATCCATCGATCGCGGTCGACGTGGTCATCGACCAGAGCAGCAACCTTCGCCGGCGCATGGACGACCGAACGCTCGACATCACGCTGCTCACCAATTCCTTCAAGGTGAGCATGGACGGGACCGAGGTTCTGTTGACGGAACCGATCGTCTGGGCGGGTGCCAAGGGCGGCTGCGCCCACCTGCGCGAACCTTTGCCGGTTTCCTTGTGGGAGGAGGGTTGCGCCTGGCGCGCCGGGGCGCTGGAGGCGCTGGGGCGGGAAGGGCGCAATTTCCGGGTCGCTTATATGAGCGCCCACACAGCGGGCCAGCGTTCCGCGATCATGGCCGATCTCGCCGTGGCGCCGTTGCCGAAATCCTTCCTCGGCTGCGACATGGTGGAACTCACGAGCAAGGACGGCATGCCGGACATCGGCACCTACAGCCTCGCCATGATCGTCTCGCCCGACGCCAGCCCGCCCGTTCAGGCGGCTGCCGATCACATCCGTGCCGCCTTCGAGGTGTTCAGGCAGACGGGACGGTTCTGAGCGCCCGCGTGCTGAGAAAGGCCACGATCCTGTCGCGCGCCTTCCGGGCCTCCGGCATCTCGATCAACGGCCAGACGTGAATCATGCCTGGCTCCGACACGAGTTCGACCTCTACCCCTGCGGCTCGGGCCCGCTCGGCGAAAAGCGTGGTATCGGGATTGAGCAGGTCGCGCGTGCCGGTCAAAATCAGCATGCCCGGCAGCGCGGACAAGTCGCCGTAGACCGGGCTGACGCGCCAATCCGTGGGCGCGATACCGGCCGCGTAGAGCCGAAGGGCTTCCTGGCCGCCTGGAATGCCGAGCCACGGGTCAATGCGCTCCACTTCGTAGATTTGCGGATTGGCGAGCGACATATCGAGGCCGGGCGAGATCAGGACCAGCCGCGACGGGGCGGGCAGGCCTTCCTGTCGGGCCATCATGGTGAGCACAACGGCCATGTTGCCGCCGGCCGAATCGCCCATGAAGACGATGTCTTGCGTGGGCGTTTCAGACAGCATTCCCCGGTAGACTTCACTGACCATGCCGAACATGGCATGGAAATCGTGCTCGGGCGCCAGCGGGTATATCGGCACGGTGATTCGCGCGGACAGCCGCTCCGCCATCTCAGCGATCAGCCCCCAGTGAAACCTGGTAATCTCAAATACATAGGCGCCTCCATGGAGGTAGAGGATACGCATGGCTCCGGGCTTTGCAGGCGAGACGTCGTAAACGGGAAATCCTCGGACCTCGCGCTCCGCGATGGCCAGGCGCGCAGCAATCTTCGGGGGCGGGCGGTGATCCTGGGTCCTGCGCGCGCGGGCAATCCAGCGATGCAGGCCCTCGGCGCTGGTGAAGGCCTTCTTGCGGCTATGCTTGAGCACGAAGGCGACGAGATGGCTCTTCAGGCTCGGCATGATGGCCCCGCCGCGCGAAGATGCCGGCTGCTTTGTTCCGGGAACCTGCCGGAGCCGGCGGGAAAGCCATTCTGCATGGGTCAGCCCCTGCGGCGCGCCGCCCGCTCCTCGCGCGAGCGACGGCGTGGCGCGGCATCCGCGCCCCCGGGACTATCGGAGGCAGTCTTGCGAGCCGGCAGCTTCACCTGCTCGGCGAGCTTGGGGAAAGGATCGACCTTGTTGGGCAGCGCCATGGCGTCGACGAAGAGTTGCTGGAAGTGCGCTTCGAGCGCCGTCTCGATCTTCTCGATGCGCGCCACCTCCGTTTCGATCTCGCGGCGATGATTGCCGTTGAGAAGCGCCATCATGGCGCCGGTGCCCGCCGCGTTGCCCACGGCCTTCACCTCCGACAACTCGCAATCCGGGATCAATCCCAGCACCATGGCGTATTTGGGGTCGATGAACGAGCCGAAGGCTCCGGCGAAGCGGATCGTGTCGACACGATCGATGCCCTGCTTTTCCATGAGAAGCTTCACCCCGGCATAGAGGGCCGCCTTGGCGAGCTGAATGGCGCGTACGTCGTTCTGGGTGACCGTGATGCGCGGCTCGCCATCATGGAGCAAATAGGAGAAGGTGCGGCCGTTCTGAACGATACGCGGGCTTCTGTCGGCAAGCGAGCCGTCGACGACGCCATCTTCGGAGATGATGCCGCACAGATACATCTCGGCGATCACTTCGATGATTGCCGAGCCGCAGATGCCTGTAACACCGGTCGCGGCAGCCGCTTCCGCAAAGCCTTCCTCGTTCGACCATTTATCGACGCCGATGACACGGAATCTCGGTTCGAGCGTGTCGGGATCGATGCGGACACGCTCGATCGCGCCCGGCGCGGCGCGCTGGCCGGAGGAAATCTCCGCGCCTTCGAAGGCCGGCCCGGTTGGTGAGGACGCAGCGACGACCCGCTTGCGGTTGCCGAGCACGATCTCGGCATTGGTGCCGACATCGACCAGCAGCATCATCCTATCCTGCCGATATGGGCCCTCCGAAAGGGTGGCGGCTGCCGCATCGGCGCCGACATGGCCGGCAATGCATGGCAGCATATAGAGGCGCGCGCCGTCATTGACGGCGATGTCGATGTCGCGTGCCCAACATTGTACCGCGCCCGATAAGGCGAGCGCGAATGGCGCCTGTCCGAGTTCGGTCGGATCGATGCCCAGGAACAGATGGTGCATGATCGGATTGCCGACGAACACGCAGTCGAAGATATCTTCGCGGTTGACGCCTCCTTCCTCGCAGACCTTGGCGATCAACATGTTGACGGCCTCGCGGACGGCCTTGGTCATGGCTTCCCGGCCGTCCGGATTCATCATCACATAGGAGACACGGCTCATCAGATCCTCGCCGAAGCGGATCTGCGGGTTCGACGTGCCGGCCGATGCCGCGACGCGGCCGGACAGCAGAGACACGAGATGCATGGCGATCGTCGTCGAGCCGATGTCGCAGGCAATACCATAGGCCTCGTTCTTCAGGCCGGGGAACAGCCCGATGATGAAGGGGCGCGAAGAGCCGGCGTCGCGGTGGATGGCGGCGGTGACGGTCCAATTTCCCTTGCGCAGGATCGATTGGATCCGGGGAAGCAGATGCGGCGAGACCAGGAGGTCCTTCCAGCCCCAGTCCTTCTCCAGGACCGATTTCAACCGATCGAGGTCGCCGAGCGGCTTGTGCATGTCCGGCTCGTCCACCTCCACATAGCAGAGATGGACGGCAGGGTCGCGCTCGATGACCCGGTCGGTCACCGCCTTGCGAACCACCTGGGCATTGATGACCGTGTCTTGTGGCACGTCGACGACGAGATCGCCCTCGATCGTGGCGGAACAGGAGAGGCGACGGCCTTCCGGAAGGCCCCGCACGCGCTCGTAGCGCTCCTCCTTGGGTCCCTTGGAGGAGATATGCTCGTTCGAGGAGACGATCTTGTGCTTGGCGAAATTGCCTTCCTGCACCGCGATCTGGCACCGCCCGCAAGTGGCGCGCCCGCCGCACACGCTCTCCACATAGACGCCGAGCGATCGCGCCGCGTCGAGGATCGGCGTGCCCTTGGGAAAGCGCCCCCGTTTGCCGGACGGCATGAAGAGGACCAGCGGGTCGGTGATGTTGGCGGGAGGGTTCATCGGATTCCTCCTGCTAAGCGCTCTGTGTTGGCCGTCCGGCCCTCGATGTGGAGGCAAGCAAGCCCTCATCCGACCTCCCTTCGCGAGGCCACCGTCTCCCACAAGGGGAAAAGAGGAGACTGGCAGGTTCGTTCACGCCAATCGCCAGCGTTTGGAGCTTTGCAGAAGCGCCTGTGCCAAGCTCCTCCCTTCTCCCCTTGTAGGAGAAGGTGGCCTCGCGAAGCGAGGTCGGATGAGGGGTGAGGCCGGATCCGGCGGGACAGAGGGGGGCAACGTAGGGCACGATCGAACCGACTATCCTCTCGCCAATCTCGCCTCGCGGCCGCCGCGGCGGCGGCCGCCATTGTTCGCCGCAGCCTCTCCCGGCGCGGCGAGCGGGACGGGGGCGACTGCGGCCTGGCCGGCTTCGGCCGGCTTGTAGTCCTTGTAGGTCTTGATCCAGGTCGTGCAATGCACATCCGTGCCCGCCAGGACATTGGCGCCGCGCACGGCTTCCATTTCCTGAGGCCGGCACGGATTCATGATGGCGCTGGTCATGCCGGCGCCGATCACCATGGGTATGAAGGCGGCGTTGATGCCGTGGCGGTGCGGCAGGCCGAAGGAGATGTTGGAGAGGCCGCAGGTGGTGTTGACCTTCAGCTCCTCGCGAAGCCGGCGCAGCAGCGTGAAGACTTGCCGGCCGGCGTCGCCCAGCGCGCCGATCGGCATGACGAGCGGGTCGACCACCACGTCATGGGCAGGGATACCGTGATCGGCGGCGCGCTCGACGATCTTCTTGGCGACGGCGAAACGGACGTCCGGGTCCATGGAGATGCCGGTCTCATCGTTGGATATCGCGACGACGGGGACGTCGTACTTCTTCACCAGCGGCAGGATCGCTTCGAGCTTTTCTTCCTCGCCGGTCACGGAGTTCACGAGCGGCCGTCCCTTGGCGACCTTCAGGGCGGCCTCGATCGCCGCCGTGACCGAGCTGTCGATCGACAGCGGCAGATCGACCAGGTCCTGGACGATCTCAAGTGTCTGTACCAGCAGCGCCGGCTCGGTCGCGTTGGGATCGACGGCGGTGACGCCGGCATTCACGTCGAGCATGGTGGCGCCGGCCCGAGCCTGCTCCAAGGCGTCCTTGCGCACCGTGTCGAAATTGCCGTCGATCATCTCGGCGGCGAGCTTCTTGCGGCCGGTCGGATTGATGCGCTCGCCGATCACGCAGAAGGGCTGGTCAAAGCCGATGATGATCTCTTTTGTCGCCGAAGCGACGATGGTGCGGGTCATGATCCCCTCCGTGGGACAGGTTCGTTGCGTCGGTGCAGGCTCAATGCGCCGTCTTCACCATCTCGGCCTGGGTTTCCGTGACGTCGTCATGCAACAGGCGGTCGAGCCGCTCGGCGACGAGTTGATCGTCTCGGCGTGCTTCGCGCTTCCAGGGCCGACGTCCCCTGAGCACGCCGGATTCATCGACGATCTCGGCGACATACTCTTCCTGGCGATAGGCCATGACGTGAATGCCGGAGACGCCTTGTATCTCCTTGACCTCGTTGATGATGTCGATGGCGAGCTGCTTGCCTTCCTTCTTCTGGTCGGCCGCGCCTTCGAGCCGCTGGACGACGGTATCGGGGATGTGAACGCCGGGCACGTTGGACCGGATCCATCGCGCGGTCCTGGCTGAGGCGAGCGGTCCGACCCCGCACAGAATGAAGCACTGCTCGGCGAAGCCGAGATCGACCACCCGCTTCATATATTCGCGGAACATGGCAACGTCGAAGCAATATTGGCTCTGCACGAACTGAGCGCCGGCGGCGATCTTCTTTCCTAGCCGGTAGGGGCGGAAATCATAGGGCGGGGCGAATGGGTTGATGGCCGCGCCGAGGAACACTTCCGGCCGCGTGGTCAATTTCCTTCCCGAAAGGAACTTGCCCTCGTCGCGCATGATACGGACGGTTTCGAGCAACGACATGCAGTCGAGGTCGAATACCGGCTTGGCGCCCGGCTGGTCCCCGGCCTGCACGCCGTCGCCGGTGAGGCACAAGATGTTGCCGACCCCCATGGCGGCGGCGCCCAGCACGTCGCCCTGGATGGCGATGCGGTTGCGATCGCGGCAGGAGATCTGCATGATCGGGGCGTAGCCCATTCGCGTGAGCAGGGCGCAGATGCCGACCGAGGACATGTGGCAGTTGGCGCCGGAGGCGTCGACCGCGTTGATGCCATCCACCCAGCCATCGAAGATCCTGGCACGATTGTAGACGTCCTCGGGGTCGGCGCTATCGGGCGGATTGAGTTCCGCCGTTACCGCGAACTCGCCGCGTCTCAGGACGCGTTCGAGGCGCCCGCGGGAAGAATGGCCGGGCAGGGGATCCAGCGGCAGATGCGCACCGTGCGGGTTCTCGTCACGCTGCGGCGGACGGGTGTTCATGCGAGGGCTCCCGAACGCTTCTTCTCCCGTTCCGCCGCGGCCAGCGCGGTCACGCGCAGCCAGGCGGAGGTTTCGCGCAATGATTGGTCGACCGGCTTCTGGACGTCGAGGATGGCGTCGCCGTGGATCATGTTGCGCGAACCCTCCCAGGCCTTCACCCAGACGCACGGCATGTCCGGTTCGACCTCGCAATTGCCGTTTGCACGCACGCCGCCGCAGGGTCCGTTGCGAAGCTGCTTGGGGCAATTCATCGGACAGGACATACCCGTCGAGGAAAGCACGCACTGCCCACACATGCGGCAGTCGAACAGCAGGCCCTTCACGCGCTTCTCGACGAATTTCACCGGGGCTTCCGCCCGCCCGTAGCCGATCGCCTTCCACAAGGGGTGAAGCGCCAGGAACGCGTCGGCGAAATGGGCATAGAACCACTCGAGCAGTCGCGCGTGCCGCACGGACCACAGTCGCATCGCGTAACGGCGCTGCACCCGTCTTTGCGGCGATACATCCGCCGGCTTGTAGTCGATTTTTGGAGCGGCCTTTCGGACGAGGGTGGCCTGCGTCACCGTGGGCGGGTGGTCAGACATTTTCCCGGCCGCCTGCCTTGACCAAAGCCACCAATCTCTCCCGATCATATCTGGCATCGAGATCCAGGAAAGCCTTCTCGGCCTCGGCGTCCAGATCGTCGGAAACAGCGATCGGATCAGCCTTGCGCCACTCGGCCAGATAGGCGTCCGTCTCGCCGGCGCCGGTGCGCATCGCGCACATGTCGATCGCTTCGGTGAAGCGTAGCGGCAGCTCGCGTTTCGCGCTCTGTCGGCCTTTCTTCACGATGACCTGCGCCGGAATATCGCGCCAATAAACGACAACCAGTTCCGCCATTTCGAGCCCGCTTTGCCTCTCGTCGCGAGAATGGCCGCAAGCCCATGCACCCGCTTCTCATGGGACGACGCAGGTGCATTCAAAAGCGACGTGGCGCGGTGTCGCAAAAAGGCGAGGCCGTGCCGCGGGGAGGAACGGAAGCTTCAGAAGATCCAGCCGAGTGCGGCATAGGTGGCCGCGCCGGCCGAGCCGACCACGACGGCCGTGACCGTCAGAGCTGCGACGCCGACAACGCTGCCGGCTGCAAAGAGAAGCCCGTCGCGCTCGACGAGCGACAGCCCGAGCAGCACCGTGGAGAAGGCAGGGAGCCAATTGCCCAGCGGGATCGGCAAGGTTACCACCACGGCCATGACGAGGCCCAGGAAACCGACCACGCAATCGCCCTGCCTGCGCCAGAACGGCCAATAGCGCGGGCGGATAAGGCGCTCGAGGCGAACGAGGCGGGGCACCCCCCAGCCCATGGCCGAACGGAATTGATCGGCCGAGATCGAGCGGTCCAGGATGAAAGCGGGCAGCCAAGCTTGGCGCCTGCCGCACATCATCTGCGCGGCCACGACGACCATGGGTAGGCCCAGGAACGTCGAAGCTCCGGGCGGCATCGGGATCAGGTTGAATGCGGCGAAGACGACCAGCAGGGCCGCGAAGCCACGGTCCCCCAGCGCGTCATGGATGCACCTGACCGACACGCGATCACCGGACCTGCGTGCGATGCCCATGAAGAGGCGAGACAGCCGGGCCGGCCGCCGCTGCGCGACGCTGCTGATCGCCGTTACGTCGAAGCTGCTCTGTCTATCGCCCATGCCTTCCCCCGGCCCGTGCTCGCGGCCGTGCCCGAAGACGAATATGGTCTTGCCCGGTTAATCCTTGATGACGTGGTGCCAACGACGACTTCGTTCTTGCACATTTGGACGTCGCGTCGACGTTCGGGCCCCGCAAGGGGGTCGGCAAGGCATGATGAATGTCGCCGCCGATCTGGCCAAGTTTATCATGTCCTCGAAGGCAGCTGATCGGACTCTATTGCATAGGGCGCTAGTCGGCTGGGACGCTCTGCTCTCTAGCCAGCATTGCTAGGGCGCTTCGAGCAGCGTTGTCGACATGTCGCAAGCAGATATGGTGCGCCGCCTCCTCGTCACGTGCCTTGATGGCATGGACCAGTTCCCAGATTTCCTCGATCGAAGCCTTGGCACGATCGGGTTGCATCAACGAGGTGTTGCGTAGCTGCGAGATCCGCAAATGCATGGTCGTCAACGTCATCGTAACAACCTCGTTGCCTGCGCCGCCGAGCAATACCTTGTAGAACTCGTTCTTGGCCAGAATGCGCTGGGCCGGATCGGGCGACTTGTAGGCTTCTTCCAGCACATGTGTGGCCCTGATGAGGTCCTGAACCTGGTCCGCTGAAGCGCGCCGAGTGAAGAGGCGTGCAGCCAAGGCTTCCAGGCTACCGCGGACCTGGTAAATGGATTCAGCCAGTTCCGGGCTGATCTTGGCCACGATCGGGCCGCGGTTCGGTATGTTGGTGACCAGACCTTCGCTTTCCAATTCACGCAGTGCCTCCCGCAAAGAGGTTCGCGACACTCCCAGCAGGTCGCAGAGTTCCCGCTCGATCAGGCGCGTGCCGGGGCGGAAATGTCCCTGGGCAATCGCTTCGCGCAACTTCGCGGCGACCTGTTCCCGTAGAGTGGGTGCGGTTGCTACTCTTAGCGAGCCTTCCATGCCGTCCTCACTTTCTCCGGCCTCTATGTTCCTGGTCCAGCCGCCACCGATTCGGGAAAAAAACCAGACCGCTATATTATAGTCATATCATCACAAAACATCCAGTTCGGACCATTCGTGCGATCTGCGATCGCAATACTTCTTCCGACGGACCTCCAGCTAACGTTGCCCCGTCGAGCATATTATCGTATTATAGTCAGATTGAAGGAGTCGGGGATCGACGCTGATCGACCCTATCCGGACCGGGAGCCGCAGAATGACCAGCTATCCCCGATTGGCCCTCTACATCGCAGGAGAATGGCGCCGCGACGGACTGGACAAGCAGGCAGTCTTGAATCCCGCTACGGAGGCGGTGCTCGACGAACTGCCATTGGCCCGGCCGGCCGATCTCGACGACGCGTTGGCCGCCGCGGCCAGTGCGCTGCCAGCTTGGCGCGCTATGCCGGCGATCGAACGCTGCCGAATTATCCTCAAGGCAGTGGAACTGGTTCGCGAACGTGCGGAGTCGATTGCACAGGTGATCTCTCTGGAGGAGGGGAAGCCGATCGGCGAAGCCCGCGCCGAGATCGCTCGGGCGAGCGACCTGATGGAGTTCATGGCGCATGAAGGAACGCGTGCCTATGGTCGCGTCATACCTGCCCGGCAACGCGGATGGAGACAGACGGTGCTCAAGGAGCCGTTGGGCGTCGTCGCTGCCTTCGCGGCATGGAATTTCCCTGCCATCACCCCTGCACGGAAGATCGCCGGTCCGCTCGCCGCCGGATGCACCTGCATCCTGAAAGCTGCGGAGGAAGTGCCCGGCACCGCAGTCGAACTCGTTCGCGCGTTCCACGATGCAGGTGTGCCGCCAGGCGTCGTCAATCTTGTGTTCGGCAATCCGCCGGAGGTGTCTTCCCATCTGATTCCTTCCCCCATAGTCCGGAAAGTGACGTTCACGGGATCGACCGCGGTGGGACGGCTCATTGGCGAAATGGCGGGGCGCGGGATCAAGCCGGTAACGCTCGAGCTGGGTGGCCATGCGCCGACTATGGTGTTCAGTGACGTGGACGTCGGTGAGACAGCGAGGCTCGCCGTGGCCGCGAAATTCCGCAACGCGGGCCAGATCTGCGTGTCGCCGACGCGGTTCCTGATACAGGAGACGGTCTATGACGAGTTTGTCGATCATTTCGTCGAGCGCGCCAAGGCCATTCGCATAGGCCCCGGCACCGACCCCAGCAGCGGCATGGGGCCTCTTGCCAATTCTCGTAGGCTCGATGCCATGCACGCACATATATCCGACGCACTCGGGCGCGGAGCGACGCTGCGCACAGGCGGCAAACGAATTGGTAACGGGGGATTCTTCTGGGAGCCGACGGTGCTGACCGATGTGCCTGCAGATGCGAAGGTCATGAACGAGGAGCCTTTCGGGCCGTTGGCCGTAATAGCGCCCTTCTCCAGCGAAGAGGATGCCATCGCGCGCGCCAATGCATTGCCCTATGGCCTGGCATCCTATCTCTTCACGTCGGACGCCGACCGGCAGACCGAAATCTCCAGCAGGCTTGCCGCAGGGCTCGTCGGGATCAACAGCTTTAACGTCGGCGAACCCGAGACCCCCTGGGGCGGTGTCAAGGACAGTGGGTATGGCCGGGAAGGCGGCATCGAGGGGCTGGAGTCCTATTTTGCCGCCAAATACGTGTCGCAGGCGCCATCGCCGCGCGCCGCACGCGCATGATGTCGGCACCGAGGCCCCGCACTCTCTAAGCGTGCGGCTTGAGAGCAGCTTTTCTTATCGCGCTCAAGGTTGTGGTCGCATTGATCGCTTCGGGCGAGATCCGGCAGTGGAGAAGAGCCGGCCGTCCGCTGGCCATCGCACGCTCCAGGGCTGGAGCGAAATCCTCCGTTCGGTTGACCGTTTCGCCGTGGCCTCCGAAGCTGCGCGCCAAAGCAGCGAAGTCGGGATTGCGTAGGCCGGTTGCGATGACACGCGCCGGAAATTCACGCTCCTGGAACATGCGGATCGAGCCGTACATTTCGTTGTCTACGACGATTACGATGACCGGCAGGTCATACTGGACCGCCGTTGCGAATTCCTGCGCATTCATCATGAAGCACCCGTCTCCCGCAAAGGCCACGACCGTCCGCTCCGGTTCATGCAGCTTGGCGGCCAGCGCGGCTGGCAGGCCGTAGCCCATGCTGCCGCTGATGGGGGCGAGCTGGCTGCCATATGTGCGATAGCGATGGAAGCGCTGGACCCAGCCGGTATAATTGCCGGCACCGTTGCAGACCACCGCATTCTCGGGAAGTGCCCGTCGAAGGTGAGCCATAACGGCCCCCATCTGCAGATCGCCGGGCATTTCGGGCGCCCTCTCCGACCAGTCGAGATAGGACTGATGGGCGTTGTCCGTCCGTATCGAGAGAGGCCGACTATTCCAGGGGCCTCTCGCGGTGAGCGCCATGGCAAATCCTGCCGGACTGGCATGGATGCCGTGCCCTGTTTGGTAGACCCGTCCCAACTCCTCAGCGCCCGGATGGATATGGACGACATGCTGCTCTGGTACGGGAATGCCGAATAGCTTGTAGTCTTGGCTCGGGACCTCGGACATACGCCCGCCCAGCAAGATGACGAGATCGGAGTCCTTGACCAGTGCGAGCAAGGCCGGATTTGCGCGCGGACCGAGCTCACCTGCGTAGCAGGAGTGATGCGCGTCAATGAGAGATTGGCGGCGGGTTTGCGTAGCGACCGGAATATCGAAGGCGCGCGCGAAGTCGGCGATCGAAGTGGCGGCTTCCGGCGTCCAGGCCGAGCCGCCGAGGATGATGAGGGGACGCTTGGCAACCGATACGGCTTCGAGGAAGGTCTGGATCTCCCCCTGCGAGCAGGAGGTCGCAGCGGGCAGAACCGGTCTGGCGTCTTCGACGTCGACGGTCTCGACCAGCATGTCTTCCGGTAGGCCGATAACCACTGGGCCGGGGCGGCCCTGCAGGGCGGTGTGGAAGGCACGTGAGATGAGTTCGGGGATGCGGGATGCTTCCCGGATGGTAGCAACCCATTTCGTCATTCCCCCAAACAGGCCTTGGAGGTCGATCTCCTGGAAGGCGCCGCGACCGTCAGTGTCGCGCGGCGGGAGGCCGACGAAGACGATGAGCGGCGCGGAATCCTGATCAGCTACATGCACCGCAGATGAAACATTCGTGGCGCCGGGACCGCGCGTGACCATGACGATCCCGGGGCGGCCTGTCAGACGTGCCGTAGCTTCCGCCATCATGCCGGCACCACTCTCGTGGCGGCAGACGATCGTTTCGATCGCGCTGTCATGCAGGCCGTCCAGAACGGCGAGATAGCTTTCACCGGGGACGCAGAAAACCCGTCCTACCCCGTGAATTGCGAGTTGGTCGACCAACAGGTGTCCGGCAAGACGCATCGAATCTCCCAGAGCAGATTTGTCTGACAGTATGATGGCATTGTACCCGCAAATTGAGCCTATGCAAATCTGTACTGGTGACAGAGGCCCGCAGCCGACCAAAATATCGCCGCCCTTTTGCGGTGGAAAAGTTGCGCGTGGCGCGCGAATGCGGAGTTGACATGGTCGACCAAGCAGATACGATTGTATGACAAGATGATGGAAAGACGAGAGCATGTCAGAGCGTTACCACGAGGGATTGCAAATAAGGCGCGAGGTCCTCGGCGCGGAATATGTGGACTCGGCCATCGACGCGTCGACGGCCTTTGCCGAAGCGTTTCAAGTACTGGTGACAGAATGGTGCTGGGGAAGCATCTGGTCTCGTCCCGGTCTAGAGCGCAAGACACGTAGCATGCTCAACGTCGCCATGCTGGCCGCGTTGAACAAGCCCGCGGAACTCGGGCTTCATGTGCGTGGCGCGCTGACCAACGGCGTCACCGTCGAGGAGATCAAGGAAATCCTGCTGCAGGTGACGATCTATTGTGGCGTTCCGGCCGGCCTGGAGGCGTTCAAGGTTGCCGACAAGGTGATCCAGGAAGAGGCGGGCAAGTAGCGTTGGTCAGCATGTACAGCATTGGCGTCGATATCGGCGGCACCTTCACCGACTTCACCGTGATCGACGGAGAGGGTGGCATCTGGACGGAGAAGGTCTTGTCGACTCCGTCGCGGCCGGAAGAGGCGATCATGACCGGCCTGACGGCGCTGGAGAATGCTCTTCCCGGCTTGATGGCGCATTGCGGTCGCATATCGCACGCCGCGACCCTGGTCACGAACGCGATCATCGAGCGCAAGGGTGCGAAGGTGGCGCTGCTCGCCACGGAGGGATTCCGCGACGTCCTGCAGATGGGCATGGAGAGTCGCTACAACGTCTACGACCTCTTTCTCAAGTATCCCGAACCTCTCGTCGGGCGCGACCTGCGTCTTGGCGTGAAGGAGCGCGTCTACAGTGATGGCGCCGTCATAGAGGCGATCGACGAGGAGAGTCTTGGCCGCGCGGTGGAGACGGCAAAGCAAAACGGCATCGAGTCCGTGGCCGTCTGCTTCCTGCACGCCTATCGCAACCCCGATCACGAGAAGCGCGCTGAAGAGATCGTCCTGGCCCGCCTGCCGGGCGTCAGCGTGTCTTGCTCCTACGACGTCAGCCCCGAACCTCGCGAATACGAGCGCACCTCGACCACAGTTCTCAATGCCTACGTAAAGCCGGTCGTCGAGCGTTACCTGACAAACCTCGAAAGCGAACTCGCAGAACGCGGCTGCGGCGGACGGCTGGAAATCATGCTATCGAACGGCACGAGCACCAGCGCCGAGATCGCCAAGCGCTTCCCGATCCAGATGATCGAATCCGGACCGGCCGCAGGCGTGGAGGCGGCTATCGCCATCGCGAGGCAGATGGGCCTCGACGCGGCGTTGTCCTTCGACATGGGTGGCACGACCGCCAAGCTTTGCGTCGTCCAGGGCGGCACGGCCGACCGCGCTCGTAAGTTCGAGGCAGCGCGCGTGCATCGCTTCGTGGCTGGCAGCGGCTTCCCGGTTTCTGTTCCGGTCTACGATCTGGTCGAGATCGGCGCCGGTGGCGGCAGCATCGCGGGCATCGACCAACTCGGACTCATCTCCGTCGGTCCCGAGAGTGCCGGCGCCTCGCCAGGCCCGGCCTGCTACGGCCGCGGTGGAACTCACCCCACCGTCACCGACGCCAATCTCGTCCTCGGGTATCTCGACGCCGATGCTTTCCTCGGCGGAGACATGAAGCTCGATACCGCGGCTGCGGTTGGTGCGCTACGTGACGAAGTGGGCCGTCATCTCGACATGGACGAGATTGCCGCGGCCAGCGGCATCGTGGAGATCGTCAACGAAACGATGGCGGCCGCCGCACGCATCCACGTGGCCGAAAAGGGTTGCGACGCTTCCAAGCTGTCGATGGTCGCGTTCGGCGGTGCCGGTCCGCTGCATGCAATCGAACTGGCTCGCAAGCTGGGGTGCCCACGCGTGGTCTTCCCGCCGCACGCCGGCGTGATGTCCTCCCTCGGACTGCTTTCCGCCGTGCCATCCTTCGAGCGTGTGGCGAGCGTCAATAAGTCGGTCGGCATGGTAAACGGCGCTTTCCTGGCGGACCTTCTCGAGGACCTGCGCCGCGATGCCGCCCGTTTCGTCGCGGGGGCGGCAGAGCTATCGTTCTTCTATGTCGCGGAGATGCGTTTCCGCGGGCAGGATCACACGATCGATGTGCCGTTGGAGCTGGCCATGCTCGATCGGGATGTGGCCGACGTGCTGTCGGCAGCCTTCCGGGACCGCTACCGCAGCCTCTATAACCGTACGACCGTCAATGTCGAAATCGAGTTGACGAAGCTGCGCTGCGTCGCAGTCGACCACGCGTTTGCCGGCCAGGTCCTGTTTCGTCTCGGCAACGAGCGTCAGCCACCGGGAGCGAAGTCACGACAGGCGTACGACCCCGTCGCAAGATCGAAGCGGGATTATCCCGTGTTGGCGCGCGCCTCCCTCAGTCTGGGCGACCGAATGGAGGGTCCCGTCATCGTCCAGGAGCGCGAGACATGCTTCGTCCTTCATAAGGGGGATGTCTTGAGTGTGCATGAGTCCGGAAGCATCGTGGTCGAGATCGGGAGGCGCCTCCAATGAGCGGACAGCTCGATTCCGTCACCGTCAAGGTGCTTTGGAACCGCCTCGCGGCGATCGTCGACGAAGCTGCCGTGGGCCTCGTACGCACCGCTTATTCGGTGGTGATCCGCGACTTCCACGACTATTGCATCGGCATCTTTGATTGCCGCGGTCGGATGCTCGTCCATTCAACGCGCACGACACCTGGCTTCATCGGAATGATGCCCTACGTGGTCGACCGCTTTCTCGAAAAGTTCAGCGCGGAAGGTATCGTCCCAGGCGATGTTCTCGTCACCAACGATCCCTGGATCGCGACAGGGCACAACAATGACGTCACTATCGCGACCCCGATCTTCGATGGCGGAAAGCTGGTTGGTTTCGCGGTCTGCGTCGTGCATCACCTCGACATTGGCGGGCGCATGGGCAGCCTCGAGTCGGTCGACATGTACGAGGAAGGTTTGAGGATCCCGATCCTCAAGCTGTTCGAGCGCGGCGAACCGAACAGGACCATGTTCTCCCTGCTGGAGGCCAATGTGCGCATGTCGCACAAGGTGCTGGGCGACCTCGACGCGCAGCTTGCGGCCAATGAGATCTGCGCGCGCGGCGTCATGCGCATGGTCGAGGAGTACGGACTGGACGGCCTGGAGGAACTGGCGACGACGATCATCGACCTATCTGATCGTGGCATGCGCCGCCGCATCGCAGAGATTCCCGATGGGGTCTACGAGAACATGCTCAGCATGCCGGCGATTAGCGAGCCGGATCGGATGATCGATCTTAAAGTGCGGATCACCATCACCGGGGACCGGGCCAAGATCGATTACGACGGAACGAGCCCTGAAGGCCGTGACGCCATCAATGTCACGCTGCCCTTCACGGTGTCCTACAGCGTGTTCGCTATCAAGGCGATCATCGATCCAGACCTACCCAGCAATGCCGGGTCCTGGCAATCGATCGAGGTCACGGCGCCGGAAGGCAGTATCCTCAACTGTCGGCCGCCCGTCTCGACCTACGGGCGTACCTATGTCGCTCACATGCTGCCCGAACTGATCCTGAGCGCACTGGCGCCGGTCATGCAGGACCGGATCATCGCGCCTTGCGGTTCTTCGCCGATTGTCGCGTTGCATTTCACCGGCAAGGGTGCAACCGGCGAGCGTTTCCTGACCCTTATCTCGCACATGGGCGGTTATGGCGGCAGCAAGGTCCAGGACGGCCATTCAGCTATGGCCTTCCCCGGCAACACGGCGACCATTCCGGTCGAGATCATCGAACACGAGGCGGCGATCATCTATCGCAAACGCGAACTCCTGATGGACTCGGCCGGTCCCGGCATGCATCGCGGTGGCCTCGGCCAGGAGATCGTCGTAACCGTGCCCGAGGGTCGCTCGGCGCCGCAGGGCAAGGTGAGGGCGGTGGTTCGCGGGGCGGTGCGTGCGGCGGACGGGCCGTTCCCAGTGCCGGGACTGGCAGGCGGAGGCCGCGGCCGCGGCGGCAGCATCACCGTCAACGGCCACAAGGCGCTCAATGGGAGCGTTCACGAGATCGGCCAAGGCGACACGATCCGAGTCGCGCTGTCAGGCGGCGGTGGCTATGGCGATCCGTTCCGACGTTCGCCTGAGCAGGTGGCGCGCGACGTTCGGGAGGGACTCGTCTCGGTCGAAGGCGCGCTCGCCGACTACGGTGTGGTGCTCAATCCCGACGGAACCCTGGCCGAGTCTTCCGCGCAGCAGGCGCAGCGGAAATCGGCCTAGCAGTGGCAAACGAAAGAGTAGCTGGAGAGACCGTCAATGGGCAACGCCTCGGACACCAAAGTCGATACGGAGGTCCTGGTCGTCGGGGCGGGCCCAGTCGGGCTGATGATGGCGATCGAGCTCGCCTACCGCAACATCCCATGCACCGTCGTTGAGCAAAGCACCGGTGCGGAGGACCAGTTTCCGAAGATCAGCCTGGTTTCCATGCGTACGATGGAGATTCTGCGCCGTTGGGGCTTGGTCGACCGCGTGCGCAACGGCGGTCTCGACAACGACTACGAGCTGTCGATTCTCTTCATGACGTCGATGGCCGGATGGATTCTTGCGAAGGACTTCTTCCCCAGCACCAACAATATGGAGACGCCACCATTCACGCCTGAGCGCAAGCAACAATGCCCGCAGCACCTGATTATGGGCATCCTGCGCAAAGCGTGCGCCGAACGCGACCTCATCCGAGTCATCTACCAGCGCGAAGTCGTTGGTATCGAGGAGCAGGGCGATCGAGTATCAGCGGTCATTCGCAATCGCGAGAGCGGCGCGGAGGAAAGGATGTCGGCCCGCTATATCGTCGCCTGCGACGGGGCCAAAAGCAACATACGCGAGATGCTGGGCCTTACTTTCGACGGCAAGGAACTGCTGAGCTACTCGCTCAGTGTCCTGTTTACCTGCAAGGGCCTGCTCGGCAAGGTCGATGCGCCGCAGGGCCTGCGTTATCTCCTCATCGACGAAACCGGAACCTGGGGCAACATCCAGGCGATCGACGGGTGCGACACGTGGCGGCTGATGGTCAGCGGTGGCCACGAGCACTTTGATCTCGAGGCGTTCGATCCGAATGCCGCGATCCGGCGCGCGCTCGGCCGCGATGACCTCGAGTTCGAAGTCACGTCGATGCTGCCCTGGCGGCGTACCCAGTTGCTGGCCAGCAAGTATCGGGTCGGACGTGTGATGCTCGCAGGCGACGCCGCACATACGATGTCTCCGACCGGTGGCATGGGCGTCAACACGGGCGTTGCCGACGTCGCGGACCTCGGCTGGAAACTGCAGGCCGTTCTCGGCGGCTGGGGCGGCGATATCCTCCTCGACAGCTATGAGATCGAGCGGCGGCCCGTCGCGAAGCGGACCCAGGAGATCGCGACCTACAACTTCAAGAACTGGCTGGATACCGGTGACACTACCGGCATCCTGCGAGATGACGAGCAGGGCCAGGCGGTGCGCGACCGCGTCGGCGACCGGCTGAAGCGTGCCACCTCCGATGACTGGCGCTCCTGGGGCGTGCAGCTCGGCTATCGCTATGTCGACTCTCCGATCCTGATCGACGACGGCACCGTCGCGCCACCAGATTCGCTCGATCACTACGAGCCTACCGCGAAGCCGGGGCATCGCGCGCCGCATGTCTGGCTGGAGCCCGGCACGAGCGTCCTCGACCTTTACGGACCCGGTTTCACGCTGTTGTGCCTCGACGAGTCCGCGGGCCAGGACGCGGCCGCGTTGGTCGATGCGGCCGCGCAGGCCGGCGTCCCGCTCCAACGCTTCGACAGCGCCAATGACGAGTTGCGCGCGCTTTACGACAAGCCGCTCGTGCTGGTGCGGCCGGATGGCCACGTCGCTTGGCGGGCAGACGGCGTGGATGCAGCCGACAAGATCATCAGCACGGTCACGGGACGGGGATAGCGGCCGACCGCCGCCTGCTTCAGCAACGATCAATAAAAGGGGAACTGGTGATGAGATCTGCAAATGGAAGGAAATTTCTGACCGCGTTGCTGACCTGTGGCGTGGCTGCGCTCTCGATAGTGCCGACGGCGTCGGTTGCTCTCGCCCAGGAGAAGGTCGTCCGCATGCAGAAATATGCGGATGCCCGTAGCCTCGACCCGCACAAGCTGATGACCCGCTCGATAAGCGAGCTCGCCGCGTTGCTTACCGATACGCTCGTGTCTATCGAGGATGACCTGAAGACAGTTGGTCATGCACTCGCCAAGGAGTGGACCGTCTCGGAAGACGGCCTCACCTATACTTTCACCCTCAAGGACAACCTGCGCTTCTGCGACGGTAAGGCACTGACCGCAAAGAGCGTGGTGGCGAGCTTTGACCGGTGGCGTGCGCCGGAGACGCAGTCGATCAATACTGTTCTGCTCGGCTCGCTCGAGACGGTGACGGCGCTCGACGACAAGACCGTCCAGTTCAAGCTGGCGACGGCGTCCGACCAGTTCCTCGTCAACCTGGCGTCGCCTTATGCAGGCATCATCGACGCCGAGGAAGCGGCCGCGCTCGGGGATGACTTCGGAATCAAGCACATCAACGGCAGCGGGCCCTATTGCTGGGAGTCGCGGCGGCCGCGCGAGATCACTGTGCTGACCAAGAATCCGCACTTTACCTGGGGCAACGCGGTGTACGAGAATCCCGGCCCGCCCGCCATCGACCGGTTCGAGTTCGTCATCATGCCGGAGGACAATGCCCGCGTCGCGGCCATGCTTACCGGTGAGTCGGATGCCTCCTACTACCTTCCACTGACTTCGATCGCCCAGTTTGCCAACAACCCGGATTTCGAGATCGTCGAGCCCCGCGCGTTTGGCTATCTCGCCTTCATCGGCACCAAGCTCAACCGGCCCCTAATGGAGCCGGCGGTGCGCAAGGCGATGAATTATGCCATCGACCGCGAGGCCCTCGTGGAGGTCATGTATGCCGGCTACGGCAAACCCGCAGCGTCAGTCCTGTCGCCGACCTTCGAGGGCTACAACGCCAAGGTCGAGCAAATCGAGCCAACCTACGATCCTGACGAGGCGGGCCGCATCCTGGACGAGGCCGGCTGGGTGATGGGTTCCGATGGTGTCCGCGTGAAAGACGGGGTGCGCCTGGCGCCGAAGATGATCGGTCACAATCCGTGGCGCGCTCGCCTCGAGGCGATCCAGGGCATGCTTCGCGAGGTCGGCATCGACGTGCAGCTCGACATAACCGACTCGCCCATCGCGACGTCGCGCATCCTGACCCAGAGCGACTACGACATGTACGGCTGGTACGCGTCCTACACGAATACCGGCGAGTTGATGCAGAAGTATTTCTCGCCCGGAGAGCCCTATTCGCCCTTCAGTGCTGTACCCGAGCAGGGCGCGGAGCTGGGCGCTCTCATTTCCGAGGCGGCACAGACTCTGGACACCGCCAAGCGGATGGAGCTCTACGGTCAGGCGCAGGTGAAGATAGCTGAGCAGAATCTGTGGATACCGCTGGTCCATGATCCACTGCTGGTGGTCTACAACAAGAAGAAGATCACGGGCGTCAAGCCGCACGGGCTCTACGCGGGGGGCTTCTACAAGGGCATCGACCTCGCGATCCCCGAATAAAGGAGAGGCTCTCAAGGAGGCAGGGTCGTCGCCCTTCCTCTCGATTTTCGGTGACATTGGGTCGGACAGCACATGTTACTCAGGCAACTCGCCTACCGCCTCGCCGTATCGATCCCGGTTCTGTTCGGGGTACTGACGGTCGGCTTCTTCCTGATGGTCCTTGTACCGGTGGATCCGGCGGTCATCGTGGCTGGTGAGGCGGCAACGGCCGAACGGCTTGAACAGATCCGTCGCGAGATGGGCCTGGACCGGCCAGTAATCGAGCAGTTTATCGCCTATCTCGAGCGCCTGGCTCATGGCGATTTCGGCCGGTCGCTCCTGAGCGGCAATCCTGTGCTGAGCGAGATCTTCCACACGCTCGGGCCGACCTTCGAGCTGCTTATCGCATCGCTGCTGATCACCATTCCCATAGGCATCATCCTGGGTCTGCTGGCGGCGAAGTGGCAGGGGAGCCCGCTCGACAGAGCCATCATGACGTTTGCGGTCGTGGGTATGTCGGCACCAGCCTTCATGACTGGCCTCCTGCTCATGAATATCGTCGGCGTGGGCATGGGCCTGCTGCCCGTTCAGGGTCGTGGTGGGCCGATTTACACGCCGACCGGTCTGTTGCACATCATCTTGCCGGCCGTTACGCTCGCCATGACGTTGATCGGGCCAATCGCCCGTATGACGCGTACGTCGCTCCTCGACGTCATCCGCAAGGATTTCGTGCGTACGGCGCGCTCCAAGGGCATCGGAGAGCGCCGCGTTCTGATCGCGCATGCGCTCCGCAATGCGCTGATCCCGACGGTGAACCTCATCGGGCTTCAGGCCGGCTTCCTGCTCGGCAGCGTCGTGGTGGTGGAGACCGTGTTCGCGTGGCCGGGCATGGGACGGCTCGCGGTGTCGGCGATCGCGTCCGCGGACGCGGCCATGGCGCAGGGCGCGATGGTGTTTCTGGCCGTGGCTTTCGTCGTCATCAATCTGCTGGTCGACATCGTCTGTGGCATTCTTGATCCGAGAGCGAGGGCAAGCTGATGACACAGGTCGCAGCAACCGGCAGGCCGGCCCCCTCGCTGCTCTCGCGCGTCGTCAAGACGACAACGCGCGATCCCATCCTTCTCTGTGCGGTGCTGTTTCTTCTGGGGGTCGCGGTCAGCGTGGTCTTCGCGGAATGGATCGCCCCGCACAACCCGCTGCGCACCAGCCTGCGACACCAGGCCAAGCTGCCTTCCGCGCAGTTCTGGCTGGGCACGGACGAGCAGGGGCGCGACATCCTGAGCCGCATCATCTTTGGTCTCCGCATCACGCTGATGACCAGCTTGTCCGGCCTTGTCATCGGCATCGGCCTTGGCAGCATCATCGGTCTGGTCGCCGCCTATTTCCGCCGCCTCGACATGCTGCTCATGCGCATCATAGACGTTATCCTGTCGTTTCCTGCCATCCTGATCGGGCTCGGGCTCGCCGGTGTCACGGGGGGGGGCAACGCGGGAATCATCATCGCTCTCGCGGTGGCGACGGTCGGTCCGGCAGCACGCATCGCCCGCAGCGCAGCGCTGACCGTCGTGCAGATGGACTACATCGCAGGAGCCCGCATGGTCGGCCTCAGCGACACGCAGATCCTGCTGCGCTACGTCCTGCTCAACTGCCTGGCTTCGATCATCGTCTATGCGACCTTGCGCTTCGGACAGTTGATCCTGTTGGCCGCGTCACTCAGCTTTCTCGGGCTGGGGGTCGCACCGCCGGCGCCTGAACTCGGGGTGATGGTAAGCCAGGGCAGGGCGCTGCTCCTGACCGCCCCACATGTGGCGCTGATGCCGTGCGCGGTGATCCTGCTGCTCGTGCTGTCTCTCAATCTCGTCGGTGACGCGCTGCGAGACGCGCTCGACCCCCAGATGAAGGCATGACCATGCCGCAACCGATCCTGTCCATCCGTGACCTGCATGTGTCGCTGCGCCTCGGCGGCACGGAGCATGACGCGGTTCGCGGCGTATCGCTGAATCTCAACAAGGGCGAGGTGCTGGCGATCGTCGGGGAATCCGGCAGCGGCAAGAGCCTGACGGCGCTCTCGGTGCTCGGACTGCTTCCGCGCGGCATCGCGGCAATTTCCAGCGGCGAGATCCACTTCGACGGCAAGGATCTGGCCCAGGCCTCGAATGCCGAGCTCGACCGGGTGCGCGGTTCCGGCATCGGCATCATTTTTCAGGAACCGCTGTCCGCCCTCAATCCGGTGATGCGGGTGGGCGACCAGATCATCGAGGGTATCGTGCGCCGGGGGGAAGCGTCGCGCAAGCAGGCCCGCAAGATGGCGCTCGAAACGCTGATCGGCGTGCGCATCTCGGATCCTGAAAGGCGGATGAAGCAGTATCCGCACGAACTCTCCGGCGGCATGCGCCAGCGCGCCATGATCGCGCTGGCCCTGGTGTCCAACCCGGCCGTGCTGATTGCCGACGAGCCGACCACGGCGCTCGACGTCACGGTCCAGGCGCAGATCCTGAGCCTGCTCAAGGCACAGCAGAAGAGCCGCGATCTGTCTATGATCATCATCACTCATGACCTGGGCATCGTCGCCGAGGTCGCGGACCGCGTAGCGGTCATGTACGCCGGCGAGATTGTGGAGGCGGGAGAGGTCGAGACCATTCTGTCGCGGCCGAAACACCCGTACACGCTCGGCTTGCTGTCCTGTCTGCCGGAATTCTCGGACGGCGGGCGGCGCCTGGCGGTCATCGCAGGTTCCATCCCCTCGTTGACCGAGAGTGTCTCGGGCTGCGTCTTCAAGACCCGTTGCCCACTTTATATGCAGGGTCCGTGCGATGCACGGATCGCCCTGACGAGCGGTCCCGATGGACATGCATTTCGATGCATACGCCCCATCGGTTCGGAAACCCCGGCGGAGAGTGAGCAAACGCGCCATGCTTGATCTGCTCAATATCACTCGGCGCTACCGCGTTTCCGCGGGACTTCTCTCCACGCGGATCCTGACGGCGGTCGACAAGCTGTCGCTGAGCCTGAGAAAGGGGGAGTTCTTCTCGCTCGTCGGTGAAAGCGGCTGCGGCAAGTCGACACTTGCGCGCATCGTCTGTGGCCTCGAGGCCCAAAGCGAAGGGGAGATGCGAATCGACGGCAAGACCATCACTGGAACGGCCGAGTTCGCGGACAAGGGCTTGCGCCGCAGAGTACAGATGATCTTCCAGGATCCCTACTCGTCGCTGAATCCGCGCATGCGCATTCGTGACATTCTCGCCGAGCCGCTGATTAGCCTCGGCTGGGGCAATGCACAGGCGGTCCAGACGCGGGTCGCTGAGCTCGCCTCGATAATCCGCTTTCCGGATAGCGCGCTGGAGCGCTTCCCGCATCAGTTCTCGGGCGGGCAGAGGCAGCGCGTGGCGATCGCAAGAGCGATCGCCGCGAATCCCGACCTGCTCATTTGCGACGAGCCGGTGTCGGCGCTCGACGTCTCGATCAAAGGACAAATCATCAACCTGCTGCTCGACATCCAGGAGCAACTGGGAACAACGATCCTGTTCATTTCACACGACCTTTCACTGGTCCGGAAGATTTCGGACCGGGTCGGTGTGATGTATCTCGGTAGCCTCGTCGAGGTGGCGCCGGCGCAGCAGCTGTTCGCCGATCCGCGCCATCCCTACACGCGGCTGCTCATCGAGTCGGTGCCGGCGCTGAACGGCAAACGCCGCGAGGAGCAGGTCCTGGCTGCCGGTGAGATGCCGAGCCCGTTCGCGATCCCGAGCGGATGCCGCTTCCGCGACCGCTGCCCTCTGGCATTCGACCGTTGCGCGACCGAGGCGCCAGGCCTGCAGCCGGTGACCAGCGACGAGCGGCATCTGGCGGCCTGCCATTTGCGAGCCCAGCCGGCGCCTCGGCCTGCCGAGCGGCCGCCGGTAACCATTCCGCAGATCGATCTTTTTCGTACGGCGGCCGAGACGACCACCCCTTGAACAGCGCGTGCCGGCAAAGGTCGGCCGCATTCGTGGAGACATTCATGCATCCATCCATCCGCAAGACCGTCGTCAGCATCGAGGACGTCCACCATGAGGGCGGCAAGGCCGTGCCGCGTCCCTTCCGGATGGTGACGGCCGCCGCCGTGGTGACCAACCCCTGGGCTGGCAAGGGTTTCGTCGAAGACTTGCAGCCGGTAATCAACGCGCTGGCGCCCGAGGTTGCCCAGGTCCTGGTCGCGGCTGCCATGCAGCACATGAGCAAGGACGAGGTCGAGGCCTACGGCAAGGCGGCCATCGTCGGGACCTCCGGCGAGGTCGAGCATGCCTCGGCGCTGATCCACTCCCTGCGTTTCGGCAACGTACTGCGCGATGCGGCCGGCGGCACGTCCTTTCTCCCGTTCACCAACAAACGTGGCGGACCCGGAAGCTGCATCAACGTGCCTATGAAGAACAAGGCCAAGGAGCAGGAGGGTTCGCGCGCGCATTTCCTGACCGCCGAAATCGTGGTGCCGGATGCTCCGGCTCACGACGAGATTGTGGTGGCAATCGCTATTGCCTGCAGCGGGCGTCCGCACCATCGCATCGGCGACCGCTACATCGATATGAAGGAGATGGCTGAGGCCTGATTCCTGCTCCTGGTCAAGGTGCAGATCCTGTCCACCCTATCCTGGGGACCGACTATGGTGATGCACTCAAAGTGCTTGCCGCCCGGCGGCCGCCGTCCAGCAGCAGCGCGGCGGCGGTGCATCATCAGAGCCTAAGTTCAAACATCTAGCGGCGGAATTCGAGGATATCGAGCTTGGATTCCAGGTGGGGAGAGGGCATCTCGATGCGCCATTCCGATGGTCCGGTGCGGAAGGCATAGCCAACCTGGTCGGTTTCCGGGCCCTTTCCATAGGGCTTGGCTTTCTCGCCGGCGACATAGCCGGAGCCGAGATAGACGAGGCGCCTGTCGCTGTCGGTAAAGAAGCGGCCCTTGGTCCGCTGGGACCCCGTCAGCTTTTCCAGCATCCAGCCGGACCCATCGTCGCTCACGCGGCATTTGAACCACCCGTAGACGACCAGCGGCGCGAGTTTGCCGACTTTCGTCGTTCTGCACTGCCAGTCGCCGGTCATGTCGAAATCGGAAAACGAGGTGGCTGGTTCGGACAGCATCGTCTCCAATTGGCTCACTTCCAGGGGGGCGCCGCCTGCCTTGGCTTCGGCGAGCGCTTCTGCTCTCACGCTCTCGTAATTCTTCAGCCTGCCCTTGTCGGCGTCCGTCATGATCTTGTCGACGACGCCATCGGCGAATGCCGGGCTCGCTGCGAACGCCAGAAGCGCGGCGAGGGCTGCGGTTCGCAATGTCATTTTTCCTCCGGATTCGGCGCGAGACGAGCTATTGGGTTCTTTCCTGCACGGTGCGGATGAACGCGACAAGTCCGTCTCGGCTTCGCCGAGATGGAGAGGGAAGTTGAAAGCGTCGGGATTTAGCCGCGTTCGTGTTCATCTCGCGCGGTGGGCGGCATGGTCGAGCGCCGCGGCGAGATCGCCGTAGCCGGTGGCGCGACGCTCGTAGGCAAGCCCGAGCATCCGGGCCGCGTCCTCGGCGACCTTGTCGAGCGCCGGGTCGTCGGTCTGGGCAAGATAGATCAGCTTTTCATAGCTGCCGAAATAATCCTTCGCGAGTTCGGGATGACGGTCCAGGCCGAGCGGGCGGATGAAGAAGGCGTCGAACTGGCGGCAAAGGAAATCGGTCATGTAGAAGGCGAGCATGTCCGCCTCGCCCGAGGCCTCGAATGCGGCGTTGCCTTGATAGAAGGCGAAGCAATGCGGCCCGGCAATCCGCTGGACGCCATGCTTTTCGAGCACCCGATCGAGCAGCCCACCCGTACCGCAGTCGCCATAGCCGACGAAGATCTGATCGAAACCTTCGGCCCGGGCCTCGAGGATGGCGGCCGCCATGGCCGCCGGTATGCGGTCGGGGTGGAAATGGAACTCCGCCGGCAGGCATTTGAGGTCGAGATGGTCGAGCCCGAGTTGCGACTTCACCGCCAGCACCTCGCGCGCCAACATTCCGCAGGCGATCACCCGCAGCTTCCGTGGCCTGTCATGGATGCGGTCACGGGGCATGGAACAACTTTGCCCTATTTCCGTTCGTTCGCTTGAAAGTAGCGAAAGTAGGAGGTTGCGTCCATGAAGCTGTCCAGGCTTGCTCCGCTCGTCCTCGTCATCTCAGCCCTGGCGATTACGGCCTGCGCCAACACCGTCCGCGGCGTCGGCAGGGATGTCAAGGCCACCGCCAATGCGGTCGAGGATACCGTCGACTGACGACGGAAGCGCACGAAGCGGGCCTGGAGGCTATGCCGACGCCCGCACATTGTGCTTGCGCCTGACGAATTCCTTCGCTGTCTCGACGGCTACCGCTGCGTCTCGGCAATAGGCGTCGGCGCCGACCGCTTTCCCGAATTCCTCGTTGAGCGGGGCCCCTCCGACGAGCACGACATAGTCGTCGCGAATGCCCTTTTCCTTCATCGTATCGATGACGACCTTCATATAGGGCATGGTCGTGGTGAGCAGCGCCGACATGCCGATGATGTCCGGCTTGTGCTCCTCGATGGCATTCAGGTAGTTTTCGACAGGGTTGTTGATGCCGAGATCGATCACGTCAAAGCCGGCACCTTCCATCATCATGCCAACGAGATTCTTGCCGATGTCGTGGATGTCGCCCTTGACGGTGCCGATGACGAGCTTGCCTTGCTTGGGCGCGCCGGTCGCCGCGAGCAACGGCCGCAGGATCGCCATGCCGGCCTTCATCGCGTTGGCCGACAACAGCACTTCCGGCACGAACAGGATGCCGTCGCGAAAGTCCTCGCCGACGATCCGCATGCCCTCGACCAGGGCTTCGGTCAGGACCTTGTAGGGCGCCCAGCCGCGTTCCAGCAGGATGCGCGTGCCTTCCTCGATCTCTTCCTTGAGGCCGTCATATAGGTCGTCATGCATCTGCTGGACGAGTTCGTCATCGGAGAGCTCGGACAGGATGATCTCGTCGTCGGACATGGAAGGCTCCTCGGCGCCGCACTGGGGAGTCTGGAAGACCCGTATTTCCCGGCCAATATCTAGAGCCAAGCACGCCCCGCGCCATAGCTGATTTGCGACTTCCTGCAAAACGAAAGCGACTGGGAAACCAGTGATTTTCCTGTCGATTTTAGGATACGGTTTGGCGCTGGCTGGCCGTTTCCATCGAGGTGGCGCACTACGATCCGGCCAAGGTCGCTCTATGCGGCGGGAAATGATTCAAGGAATGCGGTCATGGAAGACAACCTCGCAGCCGGTCAGGAAGCGGGCGGCGGCCGGCGCGGCCGAGGCGAACGCGGTGGGGCAGCGGCGCGGCGCGCGGCTCGCTCGGGCGGCGGTCCCGGCCAGTCGCTTACCTATATCCGGCGAAAGATCAAAGTCTACGAGGTGCTGGACGAAGACGGCCTGGCCCTGATCGAGAAGAATGCCGACACGGTACTGGAGGAGGTCGGCATAGAGTTCCGCGACGATGCCGAGGCGCTTGCCCTGTGGAAGGAGGCTGGGGCCGACGTGAAGGGCCAGCGCGTGCACTTCCCCCGCGGATTGCCCCGGTCGATTCTGAAGACGGCGCCCTCGAGCTTCATCCAGCATGCCCGTAATCCCGCGCGCTCGGTCCGGATCGGCGGCGACGCCACGGTGTTCGCGCCCGTCTATGGACCGCCCTTCGTGCGTGATCTCGACGGCAACCGTCGCTATGCCACGATCGAGGACTTCCGGAATTTCGTGAAGCTCGCCTACATGGCGCCGGCGATGCATCATTCGGGCGGCACTTTGTGCGAGCCGGTCGATGTGCCGGTGAACAAGCGCCACCTCGACATGGTCTATGCGCATATGCGCTATTCGGACAAGCCGTTCATGGGGTCCGTTACGGCGCCCGAGCGGGCCGAGGACACGGTCGCAATGGCGAAGATCCTGTTCGGCGAAACCTTCGTCGAGGAGAACACCGTCATCATCAACCTGATCAACGCCAATTCGCCCATGGTGTTCGACGAAACCATGCTGGGCGCGGCAAAGGTCTATGCCCGCGCCAACCAGGCGACGATCATCACGCCGTTCATCCTCTCCGGCGCGATGAGCCCGGTGACGGTCGCCGGCACGCTGACCCAGGTGCTGGCGGAGGTCCTCGCCGGCGCCGCTTTCACGCAGCTTGTCCGGCCCGGCGCTCCGGTGCTGTTCGGCACATTCGCCTCGTCGATCTCCATGCAGTCGGGCGCGCCGACCTTCGGCACGCCGGAGCCTTCGCTGGTCTCCTACGGCGCGGCGCAGCTTGCCCGTCGCCTGGGGCTTCCGTTCCGTACCGGCGGATCGCTCTGCGCCTCCAAGGTGCCGGATGCGCAGGCAGCGTATGAGAGCGCCAACACGCTCAATTCCACCCTGCTCGCCGGCACCAACTTCGTTCTCCATGCGGCTGGCTGGCTCGAAGGCGGCCTCGCCTCTTGCTACGAGAAGTTCATGATGGACATCGACCAGCTGGGCATGCAGCAGAAATTCGCCGAGGGCGTAGACCTTTCGGAGAACGGGCAGGCGATGGACGCGATCCGCCAGGTGGGCCCGGGAAGCCATTATCTCGGCTGCGACCATACCCAGGCGAATTTCCAGACGGCATTCTATCGGTCCAGCATCGCCGACAACAATTCCTTCGAGCAATGGCAGGCTGAGGGCGAGAAAACCGCGCCCCAGCGCGCCAATGAACTCGCCCGGCGCTGGCTCGAAAACTACGAGGCGCCGGCGCTCGATCCCAGCATCGATGAGGCGCTCAAGGACTTCATCGCCAGGAAGAAGGCTTCGATGCCCGACGCCTTCACATGAAAGGAGCCCGCGTCAGGCCGGGCTAAAGTGGCCGACATCATCCACAAGGAAGTCTGGCGGAGCGCTTTCTCCGGGCCGGCCGCGGGAGAGCCGTGAGTTTATTGGAGGACATATCCGCTTCTCTCGGCGCCACCGGCCTGATCCTGCGCGGCGGCTTCAACTTCGATGACGGCGACCATCCTCCGCCCGGACCATCCGGCAGGGCAGCCAAATCGGTTGTGCTTGTCGGGCATGCCGGGGCCTCGCATTGGCCGTATTTCAAGGCGTGGCTTCAGAAACAACCCGGAAATCCCGACGATCCGCTGGACCGTTGGAGCCGCGACGTCATTGACGGCGTTGCTCGGAAACACGGCGCAAGAGCCGTCTCGCCGTCCGATCGGCCGTATCTGCCCTTCCAGCAGTGGGCAATGCGCGCCGAAGGGCTGCAACCCTCGCCTCTCGGCATCCTCATGCATCCCGTCTACGGGCTCTGGCACGCCTATCGCGGCGCCCTGCTGCTGGAGGTTGCTATCGATATCGGAGAACCTCGCGAGACGAGTCATCTTTGCGGTCTATGTGTCGGGAAACCTTGCCTGAAATCGTGTCCGGCCGGAGCCCATTCGCAGGCGGGGTTTGCGTATGATGCATGTCTGGCTCACCTGCGCTCGAAGGACGGCCAACCATGCCTGGCCTCCGGCTGCTTCGATCGAAACGCCTGTCCGCACGGCACTTCGTACCGTTACCCCGAGGAAATGCAGGCATTCCACATGAGGGCATTCGCGGCCTGATCTGGGGGCGGTCAACGCCCGACACTATTGAGATCGGCGGCTTTCGGCGTTTCGGTCTTGGGAGCGGTCGGTTCGGCCGGTGCCTGTGCCGGGGCCTCTGTCTGAGGCCGCTTGGCGGCGACGCCCCGGCCGTCGATGAAGCCCTTGTAGACGAAGCCGCGGCGGCCTTTGTAAACGATTTCGCACCAGGACTCGCATTTGACCAGCCCGACGACGGCATTGTTCGGGATAACCGTGACAACGGCGGCTTCGTCTCGAGGCCCGGCGCGCATTTTGACATCCGTGGTCACGGTGACGTTGCTGGATGGGGCGGCGCCGGTCGCGGCCGGCTCAACCGGCTCCTGCGCTGGAGGGGGCTCGGCGGTTTCGCCCGACGTTCCGGCCGGAGGAATGGCGGCAGTCGCGGTTCCGTCGGCCGGCTCCGGGGCCATCGGTGGCGATGCCTGGTCCATCGGCGTCGCCGGATGACCGGGCGGCAAAGCGGTGTCGGGTGGCGATTGCTGCTCCATAGGCGTGGCTGGACCGTCTTGGCTCGATCCCTCCGCAGTGCCGGTGGGGGCTTCATTGCCAGGGCCGTCCAAGTCCCCGCTGGTGTCGCCCAATGGTGGCGCCGGCGCGTTGTCCTCGGCCGGCGGCGTGCTTGTTTTCGCCCAGCGGGGGTCGTCGGAAGCCAGCGCCTCCACTTTGGGCTGAGGGCTATTTTTCTGCGCTTCCCGCTGGCGCGCCTCCATTTTCAGCTGGCGAAGAGCCTCGCTCGCGGTCGTGCCGGTGATGGACGGTTTGTCCATTGTTTTCGCCGCGGAGGGCGGCACGATCGAAGTCGGCGCGCTCGTACCGCTTGCCGGCGGGTCGGCGAAGGGGGCCGTGAAAAGCGCGGCCAGCGCGCCAAGTCCGGCCAGGGCTACAAGACCGAAGCCGCTCAGGAGAAGGCGTTGGGTTCGCGGATCGAGCCGTCTCGGTTCGGCTTGTTCGGCAAGGGCGGCTTGATCATGTCGCGGGACCGTTTCCCGCTCAAACGGGCTTGTCAACGCACTCTCCACGCAAGGCTACTAACGCCGCTCCGAACCGGCCAACTGCTCCCCGCTCGTGGCTTCGCCACGCTCAGAGTGCCACATTCATCCGAAATTTACCATGGTGGTTCCGTTTGCGTGCTTGCCGGCTGTTCGACCTGTGGCAAAAAGAGGAAGCACAACAGCAGGAGCCCCTCATGACAAAGTCGGAGATCGAGATCAGGACGCAGGACGGTGTTGCGAAAGCCGCGCTGTTTGGCAGCGGTCTGAATGGATGCGGGGTCATCCTTTACATGGATGCCTTCGGGCTGCGTCCGGCCCTCGACGCCGTGGCATCGCGGCTGGCCGGGAAGGGATATCTCGTTCTCGTGCCGGACCTTTTCTACCGGTCCGGCGCCTACGGCCCGTACGACGCAAAGACCGCTTTCAGCGACGAGAAGACACGCAGTGAGATCATGGGGATGATTTCCGGCACGAGCCAGGCCATGAGCCAGCGCGACACGGAGGCCTTCATCAGAACGCTCCACGACGCGGGAGCGACAGGACCGATCGGGACGGTAGGCTATTGCATGGGCGGGGCCCGCGCGCTCAACGCGGCTGCCGCTTTTCCCGATCGGATCGCGGCGGCCGCGAGCTTCCATGGCGGTCACCTTGCTGCCGATGTCGAAGACAGTCCGGTGAGCAATGCCGCCAAGATCAAGGGGCGTGTCTATGTCGGCGTGGCCGGTGTAGACCAGAGCTTCCCGCCCGAACAGTCCGCGCGATTGGCGGAGGCACTGCGCCGCGCCGAAGTGGACCACATCATCGAGAACTATGTCGGCATGCGGCATGGGTGGGCCGTTTCCGACCATAGCGTCTTCGACGCCGACGGCGCGGAACGCCATTGGCGCCGTCTGATCACGTTCTTCGGGGAAACACTGCGAAAGTAGAGTTCCGTAGATTCAAAGAGGAACTGCCTGGGCGCGAACGCGTCCTCAGCTAGCACGAAGCGTGCCGTTCGACGAGGGACGCGCACAGGCGTTTTTCTCCCCTCGCCGAGAGGCAGTGCATAAGGTCCGGGTGGACCGCGTCAGCCGCGCGGCAACGCGATGTCCAGTCCGGAAACGACGACCAATGCAACGAGCAGGATGATGCCGCCAAGTATCGCGGCTCCTGTTACCACGTTCGGGCTAGTCGAGTGTTTCATGCCAATCCTCCCGAGGTTGACATTACTCCAAAAGTAGTGCGACTGTTTATGACACTTTTGTGACAGTTATGTGTCAGACAAGCGGGGGTTGTGCAATGCAGTATGAACCTGGCCGCGTGGGCGCAATTGCCGGTCACTCGTGGCCTGTTTCCGGTGTTTTTCCCGGCTGGCGAGCGTATTTCACCGTTGTGGCTTGTTTTGCTTTTCTGGTCCTGTCGGCGAGCCTTCTTCAGGATCTTCTGCTTTTGGGTGGGACGATTTCCAAGGCGTCGAAGATATGGCTGCTCGATATCGACGTGGAACAGAGCGCCTTCACCTGGATATCGGTCCTTGCCTTCTTCTTCGCGGCACAATTGCTTTTTCAGCTCGGCCAGGCGGCCATTGCCCGCAACAGCCGTTTCAAATGGCACTGGCTCTTTCTGGCGGGCTTGTTCCTGCTCCTGTCCTTCGACGAGTTTTCAGGCGTCCATGAGAAGATTTCGGCAGGCCTCGCTTCGCAATTCGACAATACGGGGCTGTTCTACTTTGCCTGGGCCGCGCCTGCGGGCCTGCTGGCCCTGCTTGGGCTGGCGGCCTTCATTCCCTTCATCCGGTCGTTCCCGCCGCGGCTCGCCGTGCTCCTGATGCTGTCGGCCGCGATCTTTCTGTTCGGCGCTGTGGGAATGGAAATGGTGGGCGGCGCGATAGCCGAAGCGCGCGGCCTGGACACGCTGAGCTATCGCCTCGCCACCACCGTGGAAGAGGGCGCGGAGCTGTCCGGTGTGCTTCTCTTCGTCTATGTGCTCCTGACGTACCGCGAAACGCTTCCGGCAACCGACTCTTGACGGTCCTCTTAGCCTAGTAGCCGCCGACGATCGGCAGGATTTCGCCGGTAATGTAGCTCGAGCAATGCGGCGACGCGAGGAACACATAGGCGGGCGCGATCTCTTCCGGTTGCGCCGGCCGTTTCATCGGCGTTTTGGATCCGAAGGTCGAGACCTCCTTCGCCTGCTTCTCCGATGGGTTGAGCGGCGTCCAGACCGGTCCGGGCGCAACGCAGTTCACGCGGATGCCCTTCTCGATCAGATTGCCGGAAAGAGCGCGTGTGAAGGCGTGGATTCCGCCTTTGGTCATGGAATAGTCCACCAACTCGCGGCTGCCCTCGATGCCCGTCACCGAACCCGTGTTGACGATCGCGGCTCCCGGCTTCATGCGCGGAACCGCAGCCTGCGCCATATGGAAATATCCATATAGGTTGGTCTTCAGCGTCGTGTCGAAATGCTCGTCGGTCAAGTCCTCGAACTCGACTTCGTGGATCTGGAACGCCGCGTTGTTCACCAGCACATCCAGGCCTCCGAGCTGTTTCACCGTTTCCGCTACCGCCTTCTCGCAAAAGTCACGCTCGCTGACATCGCCGGGCAGGAGGATCGCGCGTCGCCCTTCCTTCTCCACGGCTTTTTTGGTCTCTTCGGCGTCCGCATGCTCGCAAAGGTAAGCAATCGCAACATCCGCGCCTTCCCTGGCGAAGAGGACCGCCACTGCCCGGCCGATCCCGGAGTCGGCCCCTGTGACGAGCGCGACCTTGCCTTCCAATTTCTTCGAGCCGACATAGAAGGGGGCGTCATAGAGAGGCTGTGGCTCGAGGTCGTGCTCCATGCCGGGTTTGGGATGGTGCTGCTTGGGGAAGGGCGGCTCCGGGTAGTGACGGGCTCCCGCCTGCATGGCGCCGCCTTTCTCCTTTCCGTCGCCCCTTCGTTTCGCGTCGTGCACGTCGACTTTCCTCTGGATCGAGCGTTGCTTCTTCGCCTCCGCCTGCGCGGAACTCGGGGTTGTCGCCATTGTCGATCTCCTTGTGCTGTGTCGACGTGATAACGCCCGACCCCTTGAATGGTTGAGCATTCGGGAGATGCAAATTTCTGGCGGGGCGATGCCCGAGGAATGCTGCAAGCGAAGCGGGGATGACAAACCTGCTAATTTGGAGCCAATACGCACGTCGGCGACTGGCGTAGGCTCCCGATGCGGTCGTCATCCTCGGGCCTGAGCCCGAAGGGCGAGGATGACCCGAGGATCCATGCCGTTACCTTGCGGCCGGGTGCCCGACGGGGAAGAATGACCTGAAGGCCCGGAAATCATCACAGTCGTCATGGTGGAAGTGCAACGGAATGGCAACTGTGTTCTAGGCGAAGCATTTTCGGTCGCGGACCATGGCGTTGAGGGCGGTTAGCAGCTTTCTGGCGACGGCGATCAATGCCAGCTTCTTCGAGGCGGCGCGGGCAACAAGGGCCTTGTAGAAGCCTTTGAAACGGCGACTTCGGCTGGCGCTCAGGGCGGCCATGTAGAGGGCTTGACGCACGCGTGAGCGGCCGCCACGGATGGCGCGGCGGCCGCTG